>Ga0209345_10000039_pt1 | contig 231951 bp, 205 predicted proteins | sample Cruoilmetagenom7_FD_187294 | JGI IMG/M metagenome (GOLD analysis project Ga0209345, IMG submission 187294) | Oil polluted marine microbial communities from Coal Oil Point, Santa Barbara, California, USA - Sample 7 (SPAdes) (version 2) | ecosystem: Environmental > Aquatic > Marine > Oil seeps ... | reverse complement strand
GGGGGGTCGGGGCTTGTGGCGGGTGATTGCTCTATAAGTGGCTATCTTGTGTAGAAGAGGCGGGTGGCTTGGGTTGCTGGATTGGCGGTATCGGCTTGGGGGTTCGGCTCCTGCATGTCTTTGGCTTTGTTGGGGGCTCTTGATCGTGGAGAAGTCGGAAACGGCACCAACGCGGCACCTATTCCATTCTTTGTGACTTCATCGCTTCCAGAACTTTCTCAGAACTTTTTTCCACGGACCAGCATTATGGCGGTGAGGTCTCCAGTAAGTCAAATACTGGCTTTCGTATGATTGAAGACCAAAATCAACATCGTCCCACATCCCACTTCTATCCATGGTCAACAATCTCCCAAGATCAATCGTTAAAGTTAAAAACTTTTTATCCGATGGAGAAAAACCCTCAGGCTCAATGTTATTCCAAAAAATAAATTTTACGATCATCAGATCTTTGATTTCGTCTAATAATTCTATTTCCAACACTTGGCAAAATTCGAGCAAATATTTACGCATCGCATCGTCGCATATTTCGTCACCGCTCACCTCAACCCATGATTTCACGAATGCCTGGTATCCATCTGGTGAATAATCGACGCCAATGCTATCAGCAAATGCACCAACAAACATACCGCTTGCATTAGCAATACTCGAAGCCCTATTTACTGAGTTTGCAATTGACTTTGACCTACTACTCATGGTCCACCTTCCATAAATGTCACAAACAACTCGGGCACAACACGCCCGCCAATCATCTCATATTCAGGCCGGGTGCCCCGATCCGGATTCTTATCCGCATCGGGTCTTTGGCTGTCGAATAGTAGTCTCCGATCCCGATGCGCCGAAGACGACGGATCGGGGCACCCGGCTGAAGACACTGCTGCCGAAGACGGTCAAGCAGTGGCACCCTCCGATTATTGTTTGATAACTTCGCCGTTTGCCATTACAAAGCTGACATTGAGCATGACGGAAATGTTTTCGAGCGGGCTGGCAGGGACTGCGATGATGTCGGCGGCTTTGCCGGCTTCTAGGGTGCCGATTAGGTTTTCGGCTCCGATGAGTTTGGCGGCGTTGATTGTTGCAGAGATGAGGCAGTCTTGGTTGGACATGCCTGCTTGGTGCATGTAGATGAACTCTTGGGCGTTTGTGCCGTGGGCTCCTACGCCGACATCGGTGCCGAAGGCGATGTTTACGCCGGCTTTGTGGGCTCTTGCGAAGGAGTCTTGGATGAGGGGGCCGACTTCGGATGCTTTCTTTTGGATTGCGTCTGGGAAGTAGCCGTCGATTTTGGCTTTGTCTTCTACGAACTTTCCGGCGTGGATTGTTGGGACTAGGTAGGCGTCGTGTTTGATGAAGAGGCGGATGGATTCTTCGTCGAGGTATGTGCCGTGTTCGATTGAGGAGACTCCTGCGCGGAGTGCGGCGTTGATGCCATCGGTGCCGTGGGCGTGGGCGGCGACTTTGCGGCCCATCATTTTGGCGGCTTGGACGATTGCTTCGAGTTCGTCGTCGAAGAACTGCTGATCGACTCCGGCGGCGGTTGGGGAGAGGACTCCGCCGGTGGCTGTGATTTTGATGAGGTCTACGCCTTCGCGGACTCTTGCGCGGACTGCTTTGCGTGCTTCACTTGGCCCGTCGGCGGTATTGAGGTGGTCGGCGAGGTCTGGGCGGAGCACTGGAGAGAGTGAGTTGGTTGGGTCGCCGTGTCCGCCGGTGACACTGACGGCGGGTCCTGAGACGAACATGCGTGGGCCTGGGATGATGCCGTTGTTTATGCGGTCGCGGAGTGCGAGGGCGACTGAACCTGGGGAGCCGACATTGCGGACGGTGGTGAATCCGGCTTCGATTGTTTTCTTTGCGTTTGCAACGCCGTCGATTGCGGCGTGTGCTTCGCCTTCTTGTACTTTGGCTCGCATGCGTTGGATTGCGGGTTTAATTTCGCCGGTGAGGTGGGTGTGGCAGTCGATGAGTCCTGGGAGGACGAAGGAGTCTGAGAGATCGATGAGTTCGACTTCGTCGTCTGTGGTTTCTACATCGGCGGGGTTGGTGTAGCCGTCTGTGATGAAGACGATTTTGTCGTCGATGATGAGGATTGACTGTTTGGCCTTGGCGGGCTCACCTGGGACTGTGATGAGGGTTCCACAATGGATGAGGGTGGTTTTGGCGAGGGCATTCGATTTCAAGAAAAAAGCGGTTGTAATGAGAACGAGTGCGGAGAGTTTGTGATTCATGGTGTGACCTTTGGGTTGGACTTCTACCGGGTCATGGTACCACAAAATACTAAAGGAGGTTGAGAAACTTCTCCATTGGCTCATCTTGAAATGGGCAGACTCTCAGCGGCAGAGAGTCTAACGGGCGATTTCGATGGCTCTAGTTTCTCTCATTACAGTGACCCTGATTTCGCCTGGGAAGGTCATTTCGTTGGAGACTCGTTTGGCGATTTCGTGGGCGGCGAGGTAGGCTTCGTCGTCGGAGACGCGGTCGGCATCGATCATGACGCGGATCTCTCGGCCTGCTTGTACTGCGAAGGCTTCGGTGACTCCGGGCTGGGTTCTTGCGATGTCTTCGAGGTCGTGGAGGCGCTGGATATAGCGTTCCATTGATTCGCGGCGTGCGCCTGGTCTTGCTGCGGAGACGGCGTCGGCGGCCATGATGATTGGTGTGTAGAGGGTGGTTGCGGGGATGTCTGCGTGGTGGCCGCCGATGGCGTTGAGGACTGCTTCATCTTTTTCGCCGTATTGTGCAGCGAAGTCCATACCGATTTTTGGGTGGCCGCCTTCCATCTCGTGGTCCATGGCTTTACCGATGTCGTGGAGGAAACCGGCACGGCGGGCGAGGCGGCCGTCGAGGCCGAGTTGGTCTGCGATGATCTGGGAGAGGTAGGCGACTTCGATGGAGTGCTTGAGGACATTCTGGCCGTAGGAGGTGCGGTAGGTGAGTTTGCCCATGGCTTCGATGACCTTGGGGTGGATGCCTTTGAGTTTGAGCTCTTGGGCGGCGTCTTTGCCTGCTTTGATGACTTTTTCGTTGATTTCGGAGCGAACTTTTTCGGTGACTTCTTCGATTCGGCTTGGGTGCATTCGGCCGTCGGCGATGAGGCGTTCGAGTGCTTGGACTGCGACGGCTTGCCTAACTTTATCGAAGCAGGAGACGACGATGACTCCGGGGGTGTCGTCGACGATGATGTCTGCGCCTGTGGCTTTTTCGAAGGCGCGGATGTTGCGGCCTTCGCGGCCGATGATGCGGCCTTTCATATCGTCGCTTGGGATTGCGACGGTGCGGACGGTGGCTTCGGAGGCGTGCTCATTTGCGTAGCGTTGGATGGCGTTTATGAGGATTTCGCGGGCCTCGTCTTTGGCGTTGTCCTCGGCGTCTTCGATGATTTCGCGGGTGACCTTGCCCATCTCGCCTCGGGCTTTGTCTGCGACGCGTTCGAGGAGGAGCTCTTTGGCTTGTCCTGCATCGAGCTGGGCGACGCGTTCGAGTTCGTGCTCCTGCTTTGCGAAGAGCTCGTCGAGTTTGGTGTTGCGGGCTTCGAGCTGGGTTTTGCGGTCATCTAGTTTTTCTGCGCGACCTTCGAGATTCTGCTCTTTGGTTGCGAGGGTTTCGTCTTTACGGTCCACAAGGTCTTCACGCTTGGCGAGACGGCGTTCTGATTCACGCTGGTCTGACCGGGCGGCCTCGAGTTCTTTGTCGGCTTCTTCCTTGCGTGTGAGGGCTTTACGTTCGGCCTCTATCAGGATTTTTTCGGCTGCGGATTTCGCGTCGTCCTCGGCTCGTTTGGAGAGATGGGAGGATTCGGATTTGAGGGCGTGGAGTTTTTTAGTGGCGATGAGAGGGGCGAGGAAGAATCCAATGACGGCACCAGCCACGACCGCGGCGATGGCGATGATGATGAATGTGGGGAGATTTGAGGCTGGATCTGATTGGGCGAGGGTCTGGAGAGTATTTATATAATCCACGGGCGGCTCCGTGCCGGGGTCGAACTGCGGCCGTCATTGGCCATGTGGAGAGCAGTTCAGATTCGGCGGTCGGGCGCGTCTGGGCTTTTTGGGTCGATCTTTGGGTATCTATCTTATAACTGGCTTTGGTTCAGGTATTTGCATGGTCACCGAGTGAAAATATGATGATTTATAATAATTCGGTGACTGATCTCTGGGGAAAATTCATTCTTGGGAACGGCGGAGTTTGCAAACTGTGCTGAACGGAACCCGCAAGGGTTGCCGATGATCTCGATGGATACCTGACTGGGCCGACTATTCGGGCTCAAACGGGCGGTTTTGGGTATGTTTGAGTCGAGTCGGGTGTCCGGCTCGACGACTAATGTCTATCTTAGCAAGTTCTTTGGTGTTCGGAGCGAACTCTCCGAGTCCAAAAACATAGAATAGAGACCCACAGGCTCCATTGGAGAAGCAGATATGCAGTTGAATCGATCAAAACGACGGATAACAGGGACTCGGACACTGGCATTTGCGGTGGCTACGGGGCTTGCGATTGCCATGGTCAGCGGTGCTGGTGGGTGCAAGGAGCGCAAGCGGATGGGCGGGCTTCAGGCACGCTTCCAGGCGAAGAAGTTGGCTCATACCGTAGAGATCGATGGGATCCCTATGACGATCGGCCAGTTTACGGCTGTGGATATCGAGAACCCGAGCGGGGATGTCGAGATCCGGTCGCACTCCAAGCATGAGAAGGCGTATGTGGAGTTTAAGGTTCGCAAGGAACAGTGGCTCCGGTTCAGGATGGCCAAGCAGGGGATCGAGTTTGATCCTGTCGGCGATTACTTTACTGCAGAGTACATTGTGCCTGATGGATCGTTGAACCAGGTGGGCACATTGATGATTCGGCCTACCGATTTGTCTATCGAGGGGTTCCGGCCTCCGATTGATGTGCTGATTTCAATCCCGCGTTGCGATGGTGCGAAAGTATCAACCAGCAATGGTCGGATCATGATTACCGGGGTGACTGGGACCATTGAGGTTCGGAACGGGGATGAGTTTACCAAGGGCGGGGATGTCATTATCCGGACGGGTGAGAACCCGATCGAGGAAGTGATGGCGTACACGAGCAAGGGTGATGTGCACTTTATTGCGTCGCCTTCGAATACTGGCGTGTTTGATTTGACGGCCCCTCGGGGGAGTGCGTCGTTCAAATCTAAGTTTGGCTGGGTGGATCACTCGATGCCGGGCAAAGGCCATTGGACTGGAATCTGGAATGACGGGACCAATGCGATCTCGTTGCATTCTGAGAACGGTGACGCGGAGGTGTTTGTGACAGAGCAGCCTCAGTTCTATCGTCCTTGATCGATTGACTACGATTGATTGAGAGACACCCGCTCATTCGGCGGGTGTTTTTTTGTGGCATCAAAAAACGGGCCATGAGCCCGCTTTGGGGTGGAGTTGGATTTAGGGCTTTATGCCGCTTTGCGTGCTTGGGTCTGTGAATCACGGATGAATCGGTCGATCTGTGAGACGACAAAGTGCTTGTGATCGGTGGATTGCGAGAAATCGAATGCGAGTCCAGCGTAGGTGTTCTGCTGGGAATCGATATGTGTATGGGCCATTCTGGCGACCATGACTAATGGTGCTGGGACCGCGGGGAGTAGATTGACAGAGAGCCAGAAGAGGTGGACTGAATCGAGGGCGGCTCTGTTTTCTTTGTCTACAACCAGACCAACACCGCCGCCGCCGATGTTGGCGAGCTTGGCTTCGAACCTTGGGCCGACCTCTGGTAGCATTTGCGGATCAAAGCTTGCTGAGGCGGTTGTGCCTTGCTCTCTGAGTTGCTCGATCATCATGCGGCTTGCGATCTCAACTGGACCTGCGGAGGCGTGGTTGAGGAGCGGCCAGACATTGACAGAAGGGAGATCGACGCGTGCTGTGGATGTGCGATCGAAGTTGCGGCGCATGCATCGTTCAACTTTTTCGGGCATGTAAACTTTGAGGACTTTGAAAGGGCCACTGCTTGTGCGTTGTTTGGTGCTTGTGATTGATTTGGTGTGGAACATCCAGCGGTTCTGGCCAACGGAGAGGATCCCGATGAGGGGGGTTTCTGGTTCGATGTGGAAGGAGAGCCCCATAGATCCTGGGTGTTCTAGGGTGATGGTGTCGTCGTCGTAATCTAGGAGGCGTACGCGCCAGACGAGGTTCTTTGAATCATCGCCTTGTGCATCGGATTGGTTGTTGACGGTGAACTCGAGACCACCTCCACGGGAGCGGATTTTTTCGAGTGATTGACGCCAACGGTCTGTCCTTGATCTGTTTGCGGGCATGGTGATCGCCTTTCCATCTTTCGATAATGGATTGATCGGGCTGTTGTTGGGGGTTGTTGATCAAAACCAGAACGAATGGTGATGTGGCGTGTTATCGGAGGTCTTTGATCAGATCTTGGGCGTCTTGAATGAAACCTGATTGCGTTGGCTTGGCATGAGGGTTTGCGAAGTGATGGGCGTAAAGAAGATCGGCGGCCCTGATTATTGGGGAAATCTGCAAGCTCTCTGGGTGATCGATTGTATTGATGTGTGTGCGGAGCGGGAGTCCTTGGGGGCATGGACAACCGGCGGTGTTTAGGTGGGCGTGGATGTGTTTGGCGAGTTGCTCTGAAGCGTACTGCGCATGGCAGCGGTTGCGGTGTTTGGCGTTGAGAGTCAAGAGGCGGCTTATGCGGGCTTTGATGGCGTCGAGTACTGGGAGCTTGATGAGGAAGAGGAGGGCGAGTCCGGCGAGCATGGTGGCGACAAAGACTGAGCCGGCGGTGATGAGGGCTTTTTTGAGGAGTTGCGTTCTGCCTGTCGCGATTCTGTCTTGTAGGTTGTTTGCGAATGCTCCGAGCCCGAGGTCTGAATCCATATCGCCGAAGACTGTTGTGCGAGAGTCTGAGTCGTACCCAACGACGGCGGTGACCCAGGCATGCTCGAGCGCTTCGTAGAATTTTGTGATTGTGTGGAAGATTGAGGGCTCTGGTTCATGGATCGCGTGGAAATCTGACTGTGGTGTGCCATCGAAGGTACGCCAGAAGTTTGGGGCGACCATTGCTTCAACCCACGCGTGGGCGTTTGACTCTCTTACGGTGTAATAGCTGGTGACATCATTGAACTCTGCGGCGACATAACCTGTGATAACACGCGCGGGTATTCCTGTTGATCTGGTAAGAAGCGTTAGTGCCGATGCGTAGTACTCACAGTGGCCTTTGCGGTGATCAAAAAGGAACCATTCGGTTGCGTCGCGGCTTGAGGGGACCGGCTCTGAAACCAAGGTGTAAGAGAACTGTGTTCTCAGATGAGTTTCGAGTGCACGGACTGCTTTGACATCTTGCTCAGGGGAGCGGGTTTGTGGGTTTGGATCGATCCCTGCACTGGAGAGGATTTGGACTGCGAGTGCGGAAATTTGGGGAGTGATACCGCTCTGGTTTACTTGTGGGCGTTGGTAAGATTCGGTGAGTATGAGCGGCTCGAGCTCTGGGTTTGATGTGCGGATTCGGTATGAGTTTATTGGTTGGTTTGCGAGGAGAATCATTCTTGTGTCGGGGTCTATACCGACGCGGGATTGGGTGTTTGCAACTTTGAGTTCGAGTGGTTTCCAGGGGGTGAAGAGGTAGCCGTAGTTTTGTTCTTGGCGATCAAAGGTGATCTGGTACTCGTGTGACCAGTTGGCACGCGAGTTGTCGTTAACGATCGGGATTGACTGATCATTCTCGATGATACGAGTGCGGAAGGTCGTTGGGATGTTTTGATCTTGATGAGCGATCCAGCTGCCGTCGTGGTATTGGGTGAGGACTGAGCCTCGGAGATAGATTGCGCGAGAGTTCATGCCCCCGGCTGGTTTATCGTTTCGGTCCTGGATGGTCATTCGCAGGACGGGGATTGGGGAATCTGTGATCCGACCTGGGCGTCCAAGATGGACATCGTCGTCGAAGCCGGTGGTAAGGGTTTCTCCTGCCCCACCCCACTGTCCGAGGGTATTGTTTCCAAGTGAGCGTGGCATGACCAGGAAGATGAGAAGTGCGACGATTGAACAGATGAACCCTGTGACGGTTTGCATTGATCGGAGGTCTACCGATGCGATGGGCGCGAATGGGTTTGATTGGACCGGTCTATGAGCGAGTGCGAAAAGACGGAATAGCATCATGGCGCGGATAAAGATGAATCCCATCAAAACAACACCGAATCCTACAGGCATGGAGTTTGAAGTGAGTGCGGCGGCGATGATGAGCGCGAGGGAGAGGACGAGTATTTGGCCGTGGTCTCTTGGGGTTCTGAGATCGAAAAGTTTGAGGATCATGAGGAGGAGGGAGAAGAAGGCGAAGGAGCTCACTGAGAAGTTGCCTCGGAGTGCGTTTGTGAGTCCGAGGACTACGACGACGGCGAGGAGTGCGTTGATTGCGATTCTTGAGATTGATGACGGGCCTTGGGAGGCGTACCAGTATCCGATTAATGAACCAACGAACCCGATAAGCAGGAACGATGGGCTGAGGTCTGCGAGTGCAAAGAGTCCGATGGCACCGAGCATTGTTAACAGCAATGATCGGTGGTAGATCTTTACGAGACGGGGAACCGGACTGGGAGAGGGGGTTGTCATTTGGTGGGCTTGGGTGTGTAGTCTTCGGCGTAGAGGTTTGCGGGGGCGGCGGCATTTGATCTTGAATACCCGATGGTGATCAGTCTGTCATTACGGAGCTTTGATGGCAGGGATGGCTGAGCGGACTCGGGCTTTGCAAGGAATGCAAGGGTGCGTGCGCAGCGGCTGATGTGTGCTTGGCCGGTGGATGGCGAGATTGAGGTTGAGGCCCAGGGGATCGAAAGGGCGACCCGGGTGTGGGTTGGCGCGGCTTTGAGTATTGAATAGGTCAGCGAGATGGCGTGCTCAAAGAGATCATCGGTGGTTTGATCAGTAGGTGCTGAGAGTTGGATCGCGAGCTGGTCTGTGGCTGGCTCGGGGTATTCGGTGACGAGCAGGGTGCTTGTACGGGCTGATTGTTTCCATGCGATATTGCGGAGGGGATCACCGGGTTGGTATTGGCGGAGGGCGAAGTAGTCGAGGCCGGATCCCCTGCGGTTGAGTGAGCGGCTCGCGGATTCATCGGTTGCGGTAAGGCGGTCGAGGCTGGATTGATCGATTGGGATTGATCTGGGGAGGATGAGGGCTTGGCGGGGGATGGAGAAGTCGACTGATTTGGTGAATAGTCCAAAGGGGAAACGGGAACGAATTCTGATTCTTGAAAGGGTGAGCAGACCTCGGGAAGCCGGGGCAACTTGGGAGTGCGTTTTCGTGTGGGTATTTGGGCGGATATGGAGTGCGATGGCGGGGACTGATTGGAGGGAGGTTGGGACCGGGGCATCGAGTTCGATGATTTCGAGCGCGAAGTTTGGGTAGAGGCGGGAGGTGTTGTGGATGGTGTAGCAGGGTTCTAGGAATGTGCCTAGCTCGGTTTGATCGAGGGGGTGTGCGGTGAGTCTGATGGCGATGAGGGCGGTGCCGGTGATGATCCCGGAGACGATGAGTGCGGCGATGGAGAAACCGAAGAGCCAGAAGAGGAGGTTGTTTTGGCCGTTGATTGCGCCGAGGGCGAGGAAGAGTGTGACAAAAACGAAGAGGAATCCTGGCGGTGTGAGGGAGGAGGTGCGGTGGATGTGTGCGGTGCCGGGGAGGATGGATTCGCGTCGTTGTTTTTTGCTTTGGTGCTTGGCTGTGGTGACGCTCGGGCTTTGCATAGAGGGTGATACCGGGATCCGTGAGGAAGGTTTACTTTGTTGGATCAACACTGGCTGAGGTGTCGTCATCCATCATTGGCTCTCTGGTGACTACGGTGAAGAGCATGAGTTGGCTGCCGCGGGGGAGGAATGTTTTGGAGCGAGCGGAGTAGATCTCGTCGCCTGAGACCCTGACAATGACGGCACCACGGGGGGTGTTTGCGGAGGGGATTGAGAAGGTGAACTGACCTTCTTCATCGGTGACTGTCTTTGCAAGTTGCGCGGGGGCTTGCCCCCTGTTGCTTTCGTTGTAGAGGGTGACTTCGAGGCCTGAGAGGCCTGGATGGTTGTTGATTCGGTCGTCGGTGGTTTCGACTATGATCGGGCGGCCGACGGATCCTGGGATAACTTTGCCGCTGTACCGGGTTGTGCCGCAGGCGGTGAGGGTTATAAGTGTTGTTATCAGGAGGAGTGATTTGATGATGTTCATGTGCGTCGGCTCCGTGACTGCTGGCATGTCTATTTCTCAATAGCTATGTACTCAATAACTATGCGTATGGATTTGGTTACTGTTCCAGTGTGCCCAGGACTTCTTCTGGTTTTGGGAGGTCTTTGAGGTTTGCGAGTCCGAAGGTGTCGAGGAACCTTGGGGTGGTGCCGTAGAGCATTGGGCGTCCGAGGACTTCTGCTCTGCCGGTGATTTTGACCATCTGGCGGTCCATGAGTGCACGGACGATGTCGCCGCAGGAGACGCCTCGGATATTTTCGAGTTCGGCGCGTGTGACGGGCTGGCGGTAGGCGATGATCGACAAGGTTTCGAGTTGTGTTTTGGTGAGGCGGGTTCCGGCTCGGGCGCGGTGCATTGCGGCGACGACGGGGGCGAACTCGGGAAGGGTCATGATGCGGTAGCCGGCGGCGACGCGTTCGATGCGGAAAGAGCGATTGGTTGATTCGTATTCTTCGTTGAGGGCGTCTATCGCGGCTTCGAGGGAATCCTGGGTGACTGTGTCCGGCTTTGTTTCGAGTAGGTTGAGGGGGTCGATGATTGCTTGGGGCTTGAGGGGGCGGTCGGCGGTCATCAGGAGGGCTTCGAGGGCGGCTCTTGCGTGGGTGTCCATCTTTGTAATTTCGGAGGTCTTTGGGGGATTTTCGGATTGTGTCGTGAGGGTCGTCATGGGGGGATGGTATCACAGTTCGGGGGTGTTTGCGGGCAAAATCGGGCGTTCTGGGGTATGCTCGGACGATGCAGCATTTGAATGAGCCATTGCCTAGTGATCAGTATCGGTATTCGGGGCTCAAAGAGTTGACCGAACATGAGCTGCACCGGCGGCGTGAGCGGGTCTTTTTGGTGCTTTCGGGGTTGTTTCTCGGGACGCTGGCGATGCTCAATATCCTTGGTATTACACGGTTTATCAAGCTCTTTGAGATGGACTTTGATACGGCGACTGCTGGGACGACGGTGTTTGCGGTGGCGGTTGGGGTGCTGCCTTACCCGATGACTTTTTTGTGTACCGACTTCATTTCGGAGTTGTATGGGCGGAGGCGGGCGAATGCTGTGGTTTGGGTTGGTCTGATCTTGAATCTGTGGGTGATGTTCATTTTATGGATTGGGGGGGCGATGCCTGGGTTTGAGGCGGTTGGGGTGGACGGAAAAATAATGGTTGACGCGGCTGGACGGCTGCCTGTGTTTTATGAGGTGCGGACTCTGGCGTTTGGGGCGGTGGCGGCTTCGATGGTGGCGTACTTGGTTGCCCAGCTTGTAGATGTGCAGGTGTTCCATTTTTGGAAGCGGCTGACCAAGGGGAAGCATCTTTGGTTACGGAATAATGGGTCGACGCTGGTGAGCCAGTTGGTGGACACGGTGGCGGTGATTTTGATCACCCATTTCTTTGCCAAAGCGCTTCCGATTGATCCGGATCAAGAGCTTTGGGTGCAGCTGTGGGTGTTTATTGGGACTGGGTATGCGTTCAAGTTGGTTGCCGCATTGGTTGACACGGTGCCATTTATTATTGGGACTCGGCATTTGGTCCGGTATCTCCGTTTGGAGCCTGTGGAAAGGTAATAGACACATGGTTTTGGGGATGTTCACCGAATTTGGGGGTGGACTGAGTCGATAAAGACTCTATGTCAAACTTTCAGAAATCCACGGCGGGTGGTCCATGCATTGTGCTTGTCGATGATGAGCCCCACATCACTCATATGGTTGCGCGGAAGCTGATGCAGAGTGGGTACACGGTGCATACAGCGATGGACGGGCAGCAGGGTCTTGAAATGGTTTTGGAAATCGGGCCTGATCTTGTGGTAACGGATTTGCAGATGCCTTATATGAGCGGGATCGAGTTGTCGACTCGGCTCTGGGAGTCTGAACGGACGAAGGACATTCCGGTGATCATGCTGACGGCTCGGGGGTTTGCTATTGAAGAGCAGATTAAGGGGCTTGGGAATATTCGAACACTGTTGAGTAAGCCTTTCGGGACGAAGGCTTTGGTTGAGTTGATTGGAAGTACGCTGTCTTTGGATGGCGGTGCTGAGGGGCTCTGCGCTTGAGACTAGAACTCACTGATACGAATAGTCCTGAAACTCCGGCCGCTTTTTTGGAGCGTTGCAAGGAGCTCGGATTGATTGAATGGCGTGTGGACGTCAACGGGATGGCGGTGAGTGATCCCGTATGTCCTGGGCCTTTGAATTTGTGGTTGTGCAGCCGGGGCATTCGCGACTTGGTTGTTGAATGCGCTGAACAGTGGGCGACGGAAGATTCGCCGACGATGATTGAGGCGGCTCATGGAATGCGGTTGTATCCGTTTTTGATTGAATACCACGGGCGCCGGACCGGGTTTACTGTGATGATCGCGTTCACTGAGGAGATCCTATCGCTACCGATTCTGAACGAGTATTTCGAGAGCGACCCGCTGACTTTGTCCTCTGTTAAACACTCGATATCAGGATTGATTCGGCCTTGGGACAAACTCGAGAATGAGATTGACCAGCTGCTTGGTTGGATGCATTCGGATTTGGATGGGATTCGGGGGTCTCAATCGATGATCGAGAGCTATGCAGACCAGCTGACCGAGTCATACGAAACCGTCACTGCGTTGCATATGCTCGGACGGGAGATGGGGAGTGTTACTGATCCTGTGGCGTATATCAATCAGACGCTGGAGATGATTGGTGTCACCATTGGCTATGACTGGGTAGCGTTTTTAGTGAACACGGAAGAGGGCGACTCCTTGCTTTCGGTAAAGCTCTATCAGCAAGGCGACCATCTGTTTGACGATGATAAAATTCGGCCCAAGATTGAGAGCCTGCTCCATACAGAACCAATCGCTGTTTCTGATAAGACCGCGGTATATCCGGCGGATGGCGCCTTTGTTGAGCTTGATCCTCAGATCATGGTGCACCCTGTACAGGCCAATGGGAAGAAGTATGGGTGGCTGGTTGTTGGCGGGAAACAGGGTGACGATTCGTATGTATCATCACATGACACAAAGACAATTGATTCCATCGCGGGCATCTTCTCGGCGTTCTTAGAGAACACCCGGCTTTATGAGGAGCAGCGGCGGACGTTTGTTGGCACTGTGCGTGCGTTGTCTGGCGCGATTGATGCCAAGGATCGATACACACGCGGTCATTCGGATCGTGTGGCGTTGTTATCGCAGCAGCTTGCTCTTGCTGTTGGGTATTCAGCTGAGGAAGCCGAGCGGGTACGCTTGTGCGGGATTCTCCATGATGTCGGCAAGATCGGGGTGCCCGAGTCGGTGCTGTGCAAGAACGGCCGATTGACTGATGAAGAGTTCGGGATGATCAAGCTGCACCCAGAGATCGGTGCGGAGATGCTCAAAGGCCTGCCCAGCTTGCAGGACATTTTGCCTGGGGTGATGCATCACCACGAGCGGTGGGATGGGAACGGGTATCCTGGCAAGCTTGCGGGTGAAAGCATTCCTGAGCTTGGTCGGATTCTGGCGTTGGCTGATACCTTTGATGCGATGAGTTCGAACCGGGCGTATCGTTCGGCGATGACTCGAGAGAAGGTGCTTGGGGAGATCGAACGGTGCTCGGGCACACAGTTTGAGCCCCGGCTTGCTGAGGTGTTCTTGACGCTGGACTTTACAGATTATGATAATGCTGTGAAGGACCATGCGGCACAAGATGTCCATCGGGACGCGGCTTAGGCGGGGAAGATGCCTGCCGACGGGTCGATCATTGCTGAGCTAGGATCAGTTCAATCAGTTTGTTATTCGAAGACTTGAACCCATGTATCAGCAACTAGGGAGTATGTCTTGAGGTCTGGTTTGATAGCAGCGAGTTCCGCTACTTCGACGGCTGAGATTTGTTTTTTGAACAATGCGAGATGTGCGACTGAACCGACGAACCCGTCGGCGGGTTGACCAGATTGGAATAAGTTGTATCCGCCACCGACATGAAAGGGTTGATTACCGCTTAACAAATTGTTCGTATTTGAGGGGTCGGAGGCCATGAGCGATCCGTTGATGTAGATCTGCAGGCCTGCGCTTCCCCATGTCAATGCGATGTGGGTCCAATCCCCGACTGTGATTGTGTCGGAGGCGGTATTAAGTTTGTATAGGTTTGAATAACTACCTACATCGTTGAGATATGCGTATACACCATTCTTGTAGGTGGCCAGGTTGATCGCGGGAACGCCGTTAAACATGAACTGCATTCCAAGAAAGGCGTAGTTTTCGCCGGAGTAGTCCGTGCCTGTGAGTTTGATCCAGATACTTATTGAACCTTTTCTAAGTCCAAACGAGGCGTCCCAGGGGATTTCGATATGGTCATTGGCATCATTGAGCAGCGGCACCGGGGCGCCTTGTCCGTTGATGGTTCCACCGGCGACGCCGGGGCTTTGGTATGCACCGTTTACTATTCCGATCTGATCCACTGCGGACGCGGGATTGTTTGTTTCATTGAGCGGCCAGTAGTTAATCGCGGAGAATCCTTTCAATATCGTCACGTAATCAATTTTGCTAGTGAGCAGGTCGATCTGTGCGGAAGACATTACCTCGTTGTTTGTCGCTGAGATTTTGAGACGATAGGTTGACGTGGCGTCGGTCGGCAGCAAATCCGTGTCCGCATCCGTAACGGTTCCGTTGTAGACGGCGTCTTCATTTCCGAATGGTTTGATTTCTGGAAAGATCGTTCCTGATTGTGCAGTGGATGGCCAGACTGGATCGCTTGCGATTGTTTGGAGTGCGAACTCGGTTGCGTCTAGGAGCGAGACATTTGACTCGGTCATCTCTGTTATGAGAGCTTGGGTAGTGTTTGTTGAGGAACGGAGTTTGGCACCAATGAGGACCATCGAAGCGATGGCCGCGACCGTGATGACGGTGACGAGGTAGACCGATCCACGGTTGAATGATGCTGAGTGATTCACAGTTTGTTTCATGATGTAATTCTTTGATCTAGTTGCCTTGCTGGCCTTGCTCCCCGCCTGTATTGGATGTTAATACGAACCCAAGATTGTCGGCGGCGTGGGAATGGAGGGAACGGATATCGGCGAGGAGTGTGCCGTCCTTGTGTACTCTGATGATTACTTTTTTGAGCCCGGTATAGGTTCCCGAAGCAGTGCTTGGGTCGTTCACCAGTACATGATTCACATTAACACTTCGAGTCCACCCTGTTAGTGACGTGTTGGCTACGCCGTAGGACATCTTTGGTGGAGATGAGGACCAGTTGTTGTAGTCATCGATGTCATCGAAGTTGGTTCTGTTTAATACTGAATCACCTGCGTCGATCCCGATATCGTCCGGGCTTGCGGCTGCGTCATCTTCAAAGAGCTTTGTGGAAATTTCTTCTGCGAGTTCGCTGGCTAGGTTTGCGGCGACTAGGCGATCGGCCTGGAGAGATGTCGACCTTGAAATCGGGCCGACGATCTGGAGCGTGGAAACGAGAACGAAGGATATGAGCAAAATCGAGATCACTGTTTCTGCAAGGGTGATCGCATTTCTTGACTGCTTGAGTATTTCCATTACTTCAACTCCGGTTTGTCTGGTAGCGCGATGTGGAGTTCGAAGAGGTTCTGGATGGTGTTTGGTGCGGAGATTAATACTCGAAGAACAGTCGCATCGTTGCCTTCTTGAGCGAACTGGATCGCGAACGCTGAAATATTGTTAAACAGGGTTTCTTCGGTCCTGCCCTTGACCATCCGGGCGAAGCTGTTTGAAGCGACGATGTACCTGTATCTGATTTCAGTTGGATTCCCATTGGCTCCGGAATCTTTAATTTTGAGTGTAAGTTTTTTCTCTGAACCGCTTGAAGCAAAATTGATCAGGGTTGCCTGACGGAGATCGCTTCGGAACTGATTGAAAGCGTTGATGACAATTTGATCTTCGGCCCCGGTCTGGGCTGTTGTTGGTATGGCCTTGGAACTGATTATGACAGCACCGCTGAGGCCAAGAAGTAGAATTGACATGATCGAGAGGCTGATGACGGTCTCGATGAGCGTGATCGCTCTTCGTGAATGTGGTGTAGATCGTGCTCGGTCCATCATTTTATTGCTCCAATGATGACATCCTCAGAGAGCTTTTTGACTTCATCTATTGTGATTATGTCGGCGGGAAAAATCCCAAGGTCAGCCACTCCGTTGAAGATTACAGCGGTTTCGATGTTGTCGTGGATGAGCCCTACAACGAACGTGGGTGAGATGTCACCGAAAGCGCTGATGACGGCGAACTGATTTGTACCGAGTGATGTCCGATTGATACCGATGGAGTATGGATCTGGATCGAAGTCCCTGGTGAGGATGACGGATTCGCGCTTGATATCGGTACCTTCGACGATGATGTAGCTGTTTTCGTCTGGGTAGAACTTGATCACATGCGCTTTTGAAGTGGCACGGGCTCGGAGCTGGGCCATCTCAACATCTGCGATGAGGGTTCGCTTTGCGGCTGATACGCGTCTGCCTGAGCCGGCGTCGGCAAACTTGGGGACTGCGATAGCGGCGACAATCCCGGTAATTGCGACGACTATAACCAGCTCAATCATGGAGAATGCACGGGGATATTTTTGTGCAGTGACATCCATTGGTTTCTCCAGAATCGGGAACGCCCCGACCTGCTTGTGCAGACCGGGGCGGGTTGGAAGTGAGTGGATCAGGTGTTCCCTGATTCAATAGGCGTTGTACTGAACGCCTCGGACATCGAGTTCGGTGTCTGGGAGGTTTGCACTGACTGCACCTGTAGCGGCGTCGTAGACCCAGCCAGCTGTGGTGCCACCCTGAGCAGCGATTATGGCACTCTGCCCTTTATTGGTGCCGACCTTGAGCTTTGGGAGCTCGCGGAGGTATGGGCCGAGGTAATAGGTTGATGACTTGGTGGCGTTTGCGGTACCAGCGTCGTTTGTGTAGGTTGTCATTTTTGCTTCGAAGGTTGCGAATGCGGGGAGTGTTCCGCCGTGCTCGGCTTTGTAGAGATCAACGGCACTGCGAAGTACTGCGAGATCGGCAATGAGACCAGAATCTGCGGCACCCGAGGCGCCACGGCTCATGCGTGGGATGGCGATAGCGCCGATGATCCCGATGATAACGACCACGATGACGAGTTCGATGAGACTAAAGGCACGACGATTGGCCTTGGTTGTTGATACGAATGCTTGCATGCTGTTCTCCTTCACTTGCATTTGCAAGCGTTTATGTTTAACCATTGGATCGGCATACTTTGTGGCTGGATTCATCTTGAGTGTTCCCATTGGGACTCAGGAAAGCTCTGAGTAGGGGTTATGACGGCTGCGGCGGTTTATTCACTGATTGCCGGGAGGCTGAGCCAATATTCTTGGCCTTTGAAGCCTACCAGCACCTTTCGTTGTTCGACACTGAGGAGCCGATAACCGTTGATGGTGGTATCTCCGATGCGGTATAAGGTTGAGTTCAAGATAGCCCCTGAATGTCCTGATTGAGAGGGCATGACCGCTGAGAGCACTGGGAGATTTGTTGGGAGCTGACGGGCAGGATTGACTGCAACAGCAGGCTGGGGCAATACCCGAAGCCCTGGACTGGCCACTGGCTGGGGCGCAGGCTTGACCAGCGGAGCAAACATCCTTTGGATCTCTGAGGCTTGATCTTGGATGTCACCTGATAGATCGGCGTTACTCAACCTTTCGTTGAGGATCTGGGTGACCGATCTGGATATGGGTTTGGCAATGCTGGCAACGATTGGTTCGTTGGGCATTGAGTCAACCTGGTCAATTCCCAGAGAGGCGGCACCGGCACTGCTGGGTGAAAGGATCGCTTGGTCTACAACCAGTGATCCCCCGGCAACGACCATGAGCCCCAGAAATATTTTGCGTTCTGTTGTGAGTCCCATGTAGAAAGGATTCATTTCAGATATTAAAGATGCAAACGGGTTGGGTGGAATATTTATTGCGTTGGCTGGTCGCTGGTGGGGATGTACCAGTTAAGACGAATATCAGAGATGACTGCTTCGGCCGTTTCGTTCTGGGAAACGATGGCGATCCCGACGACATGGATATCGGGCATTGTTGCGTGGAGTTCGTTGAGCCATTCTGTGATTGACTGGTAGGGGGCGGAGAGACGCATGGTTATTGGTTGGACAGCGTCTTGATTAAGCGTTGTCGGGGTAGAGGGTTCGAACTGTTCAATTTCTAGTGTGTGCCTTTCAGCGAGGGCGACAATCTCAACGGCAAGTTCATTGATGCTATTGGGCTGGATAATCGAGTTGTGATCCTTGAGGACTGCCTTGAGGTTTGCGATCTTATTGACGAGGCGGCCCCGGTCCCGCTGGGCTGTGGAGAGTTCTTCGGAGACTTGGGTGAGTTCGAGTTGCGAGGACTCGATCCCTGATTGATGAGATTCCCATGACGAGTAGACGGTATAAGCACTCCCCGCTACTGTGAGGAGAATAAAAGCCATGCCGATGAAGTGGATTTGGATTGGCGTGATTCTGTTAATACTAAATTTCATGGGGTTATTCCCACTGTTGTCGGTGCGATGATCTGTGCTCTGATGGTGGAGTTGATTGGTGAATCTTGTGCTGAGGACTGACGACGGGACTCGATCATGCTGATCTCGTCAAAGAGGCCGGTCTGTTCGAGCACGACCAGGAACTCGCGGGCTTGGGAGAGTGACTGGGTATGGGTCTGGATGGTAATCCGAATCAATGGCGCGGGGGCTGATGATTCAATCGAGGCGTCGAAGGAGTGGATCCGGACATTCTTCCCTGTGTATGAGGCTAGGTGATCCAGCAGGCTTGTCCATTGAATTCTGGATTTAGCACGGAGCTGTGATTGGGATGCGATCTGGAGCTCAATCAGTTCCCTATGAAGAGAGGGAATCGCGTCTTGGATCTGCTGAAGGTCACTCACAAACCTGGTTATGTGGTCTGAATCTATTGGTTTGGAAGATCGAAAATGGATACTGAGCATACCGGAAGGCAACACGATCACAAGAATCATTGCGATCATGGTATATAACCATCTTCGAAGGGCCTGATCCTTTCGGCGTGCGGTCAGACGCGATTGCGGGAGTAGATTTGGAGAGGGGATTTGATCGTAATGATGGTTCATGCTGCGGCTCCTAGTGCGAGGCCCGCTGCAATGTTGAGACGGGGGGAGAGAGCGAGTTCAAATGGAGAGATATGAGAGCCTAATTGGAGTGCGCCGGGTTGTGGAAGTGAAAGACGGATTGACGGCATGCCTGTTCTCTGAGCGATTGCATGGGCGGTTTGGTCTAGATTTGAAAAATATCCTGAGCGAAGAACAACGCCGAACGGGGCGAAGCGGTGTTGCTGGGATACATATGTGAGCGCGGTATCGAGATGATCGACGATTTGGGTGAGCATTGGGGTCAGAAGGGTTGCGATGATTCGATCAACCTTCGACTCTGGGCCTTGGATTGGGCTGGATGGATTGAGCAGGTTGTTGATGGCGTGAATTGGCATCGCGTGGTCATCAATGAGCTGACGACGAATACGGGCGGCTCCGCAATCGATCCGTCGCGTGTAGACGGGGATACTCCCGAGCGTGATGATGGCCCATGAGTGGTCCCAGCCGATCTCGATGATGCTGTGGATGGAATCTTCGATGAACTCCTCGTGGGCGGTTGCGGCACGCGCAAGGGCGGTTTCTATTGGTTCTACACCGATTGGTGTAAGCTGGGCGGACTCGAAGATGCCGATGAGTTGATCAAGCGGTTCGGTTTCACATGCGACGGTGTAGTACGGGGATGGGAACTTGCTGGGTGGATCTTTGGGACGCTGTGTCCAGTATCCAATTTGGAGATCTTCGGTTTTGTGAGCTCCGGATCGCTGTGCTTCGAGGAGAGCAAGCCGATTGATTGGCGCTCCTGAGCCTTCGGGTGGCAACTCGAGGATATGGAAGGACGAGAACTCTTTGGGGACCGCGATAATGATCTGATCGCCGACGAAACCTCGTTGATAGAGTGTTTGCGTGAGTTTGGCGAGCTCATCTGAAGCGGGGATGAGTTCGCGGCGTCCTGTCCGCGGGATGGTCGCTACGGCTGATGGGATCGGGTCCCCTGAAGTATTGAACTGGATGGCGCGGAACTCGTTGTAGTCGAGATCGAGACCGATTGGAGTTGTCGTTTTTATACGCATGTTATTGTCCCGCCGATGCAGTGAGGTCAAATAGGGGGAGGAACATGCTTACCGCGATGAAGCCGACCATGATGCCTAGACCGATCATGATAATGGGCTCGATGAGTGATGAAATTGACTTTATAACAGTTTCGTTTTCTTCGTCGAGATAATCAGCGAGTTGGATCATCACGGGACCCATGCGGCCTGATTGCTCGGCGTTCTTGATGGCCTCAACAGCACTGGGGATAATGAGATTGTCGGTTGCAAACGCGGTGGAGACCGGCTCGCCGATGGTGACCGCGTCTTCTGCTTTGTTGAGGAGGTCTTTATAGAGTGTGTTGCTGACCGATCTTCTGGTGAGTTCTATAGATTCGAGGATGGGGACCTTGGATTCGATGAGTAGGCCTAGGACACGGAAAATCCGTGCGGTTTGGATTGAGCAGATTGTCTTTCCGAGCACGGGGACTTTGAGGAGCATGACTTCTGCTGTTTGTTGGCCATGGTCTGAGCGGAGCCAGTAGATAAATCCTACGATGAGGGAGATGAATCCTGGGATGATTGCCCACCAGTAGGATCTCATGATCGTGGAGATCATCATGAGAAACTTTGTGGTTGGGGGGAGATCGGTGTCGAGTGATTCAAAGAGGCCCGCGAATCTTGGGAGGACGAGCCCGATCATCACAGTGAGAACAACTGCGGAAATTGCGGTGAGGAGGATGGGGTACATCATCGCGCCGGCGATGTTGGATCTGATCTTGGCCTCTTGACGAAGGAGTTTGCTGACACGGATGAGCATGACATCGAGGTTGCCGCCCGATTCACCGGCGGCGGCGAGTGAGCAGAAGACCGGGCCGAAGACTTCGTGGCGAGCTTGCATAGCTTCTGACAAGGAGTCGCCCTCTTCGAGTCGGCCTCGGAGCTCCTCGAGGACAGCCTGCCAGCTTTCTGATTTTGCTTGAACCTCGAGTGATTGGATAGCATCAACAAGGGGTGTTCCGGTTGTAACCAGGACCGAGAGTTCGCGTGCAAACTCAGAGACGATCTTCACTGATATCTTTGATTTACCTTTGCTCTTCGATTTGGCGGGCTTGGCTTTTGACTTTGATGCCCCACCGCCTGAGATCCTGGTGACGAGCAGATCCTTCCGACGGAGTTTATCTTCGGCTTCGGTTTGATCGACAGCATCGATAGTCCCGGTCTTTGGGGCTCCCGACTTTGTGTATGCTTCGTAGGAGAACTTCATGCGGCTCTCCTTGATTGATTGTCTTCTTGCTCTTGATCAACATCATCAACCTTGGTTACGGAGAGAATTTCTTCGAGACTGGTATGATGGGCGATGGCGAGTTTGACACCTTCTTCGCGGAGTGAGAGCTGATTTTGCGAACTGAGCAGGGCTCGGACCTTGTGCTTTGGAGCCCCGGCATAGATCAGGCGGCGGATTTCTGGGGTAACTTCCATGAACTCGTAGATACCCATCCGGCCTTTGCACCCTGAGTCATGACAAGTTGAGCAGCCACTTCCCTTGCGGAAGGGGCGTCCGGACATGTGGGAGAGGCCTGCGTCTTCGAGGACTTGTTCGCTTGGGTAGTAGCTTGTCGAGCAGCTTGGGCAGATTGTGCGCGCGAGCCTTTGGGCTACGACACCGTTTAGGGCTGCTGACAAGAGGTATGGCTCGACATCCATATCGGTCATGCGTGAGATGGCGCCCGGCGCGTCGTTGGTGTGGAGGGTCGCGAGCATTGAGTGGCCGGTGAGCGATGCTTGGATTGCTACAGTAGCGGTTTCTTCGTCACGGATTTCACCGATCATGATGACATCAGGGTCTTGGCGAAGGATTGATCGGAGGGTTCGGGCAAAGTCGAGACCGATGGCTTCGTGGACCTGGACCTGATTGACCATATCGAGCTGGTACTCGACTGGGTCTTCGACCGTGACAATGTTCGTTTCTGGCGAACGGAGGAGATCGAGTGCGGAGTACAGGGTTGTAGTTTTACCAGAGCCTGTGGGTCCGGTGACAAGGAGCATCCCGTGCGGTAGTTTGAGTGTCTTTTTGAAGCGTTCGAGGAGTTCTGGGCGGAACCCGAGCTCTTCCATGCGGACATTGAGGTTGTTCTTGTCGAGGACACGGATAACGAGTTTTTCGCCGAGGAGTGTTGGGAGACTCGATACACGAAGATCGATTTCACGACCATCGGCAATAATACGGACTCGGCCTTCTTGGGGGAGGCGTTTTTCTGAGATGTCCATCTTCCCGATGATCTTGACACGAGAAACGATTGCGGAGTGCATACCGATGGGTGAGTGCATGAGTTCGCGGAGGGTGCCGTCGATTCGGTAACGAATTCTCGTGCCGCCCTTGTCGGGTTCGATATGGATATCGGAGGCGCCGTCTTTGACGGCGGTGAGCATCGCGACATTGACGAGATTGACGATCGGCGAGCCGTCGACCATCTGCGAGAGGTCGGTGGTTGGATCTTCATCGATTGCTTCGCGTTCGACGACTTCGACATCGGTTTCGGTGAGCGTGGTGAGAAACTCGTTGATATCCACATCGCCTGATGAGTATTTCCGTACGAACTCCAGGATGTTGTTCTCGAAGGCGAGGACGGGGATGATCTGAAGGCCTGTTCTTGCGGCGATCTGGTCTACGAGTGGTAGGTTTTGTGGCTCTGCCATAGCGACAGTGAGCTTGCCATGAACGCGGAACATGGGGAGGACTTTGAGGCGTTCGCACTGATCGGCATCGAGTAGAGAAAGTAGTTGGGGATCGATGAGCCCGTGGCGGAGCTTGATGCCTTTGACACCAAGACATCTGGCGAGGGAATGGAGAAGAACTGATTCTGATACGGTACCGGAGGACACCAAGAGCTCGCCGAGTTTTTTACCGCTGGTGCGTTGTTCGGTGAGGGCTTGTTCGAGCTGGTCGTGGGACAGGTGCCCCTCGGAGATGAGTACTTCGCCGACTAGGCGGGGGCGCGAGGCGGACTGTTCTATAACCGGCTCGATATCTATTGGTGACGGAGCTTCGGTTGCAACCTGGGATTGAGATACGTTTTCTAAGTTCTCTTGGCTTTGATGGTCCATTAGCGGTAACTCCTTACGGCGTCTTGGACTTGATCGAATGGTTCGAAGGAGCCTGCGGTCTGGGTTACTCGGATGGTTTCTGCGAGGGTCTCGCCCATGGCACAGATTTTGAGAGCTTGACCAAATGCATTGAGCTGCTCTGCGATATCGACCAGGGCTTCAAGGCCTGCGGAATCTACATAAGAGAGCTCGGTAGCATCAAGGACAAAGCGTCCGAGCGAGGAGCGGACAAGATTTGCAGATTGCTCCAGGAACTGGGTTGCGTCCTCAGCGTTCGCAACTGGACCGACAGGGCGGAGAACGGTGACGGCTCCGATTGATTGCTGATCAAAGGTCATCATGGCGTTTCTCCTTTCTTATGCGGCCTTAGCGGGGGCGTTTCGTCCTGAGGGGATCGTGAGAATGAAGGTTGACCCCTGATCGAGTTCGGATTCGACGACGATTTGTCCGCCGTGCATCTTTGCGATTTCTTGTGAGATCGCGAGACCAAGTCCGGTGCCTGAGATGGACTCGATTCGTTCATCGTTGGCTCGACAGAACCGTTCGAATATTCTGGATTGATCTTCGATGGAGATCCCGATGCCCGAATCTTCGACCCGGACGGTCATGGCGTCGGCAGGGTCGAACTCAACTGTAATAGTTACGGTGCCCTTTGATGGGGTGTATTTGAGTGCGTTACCGATGAGATTGTGGATGGCTTGACCGAGACGATCACGGTCTGCTTCGATTGAAGGGAACTTGGGTGGCAGCTCGAAGGCGAGCTTGACGCCTTTGGTTTCTGCTTGCTGGACATAATCTCTTTGAAGTTCTTCGAACATCGCTTCTGGGCGGACGGTGTCCTTGCGGATTTGCATGGAGCCGGCTTCGAGTTCTGAGACGCTGAGCATATCGGAAACAAGGCGTTCTAGACGGCGCGACTCTGAGTTGATCATGTTGAATGCATTGGAACGGAACTCTTCATCGTCGGTGCCCACATCGATTGCTTCTTCTGCGAAGAGGCGGATATTTGTGAGCGGTGTGCGGAGTTCGTGTGTGGCCTGTGCAATGAACGAGTTTAATGAATCATCGGCGTGACGCTGCTGGGTGACGTCTTCAAGGTAGATCAGGCAGAGAATGTCCTGGTCTCGCATGATGCGGGTGCAAGTGACGCGGAGGAATGTTGAGCAATGATCGAGTTCGATGTCAAAGACCTGACGACGGGGGTTGTCAGGGCTCAGGATACGGGTCGCCGATGGGACCAGAATAGAATCTGGATCGATCGCGGAAAGCGACTTCCCTACCGATGTTGATGAGTCTGCGTTGAGGTAGGCGGCCCCGGAGCCGTTGATGAACTGGACATTAAGATTTGTATCGAGCACGAGCATGCCCTGAGAGAGCGAAGCACAGACGCTTGAGAGTCCGAATGAATCTCCAGAAACACTGGCGATAGCGTGCTCGCAGTCGATGAGAGCAATGCGGGAGGAGAGTGTGTCTCTTTCCTCGAGGAGATCGTTGAAGGCTCTTGTTTCTGGTCCAAGATTTGAGCAGACAAGGAGAGATTGGGTGGAGGTGTTGCCTTGGGCGTATTGAAAGAGTGCGCTGCGGATTGCAAATAGGGGAGCGGGCCTTTGGCGTATTTGGAGCCATGCGAGGAGCCCGAGAATGAGGCCACAGAACCCGGCGATCATCGCGGCGAGTTCGAAACGCCAGAGTAATCCGAGTTGAGTAATCGGCATGGACTCTGCGACGAGTATTGCGTGATCATTCTGGGAGATCTGCAGCGGTTCCTGGAGAGTGAGCTGATTGATGGCGGGATCGAAGCGAGATTTCCGCTCAAACGGCGTAGCAGATTCACCCCATGAGGCTGGGAGGGCGTCGCGGTAGACTTCACCGAGATCAGTGGAGACGAGAATCTGATCATTGGCGTATCGGATAGCAAGGTTGTGGTAGAGACCTGTAGCTTGGGCATCGAGCAGAAGGCGACGGATGCGTGGGAGATCGTCGTCTTGTAGTGCGAGTTCGGTCTGTGATGCGATGAGTTCGATATTCTTTGCCAGCGCGGTGATTTGCTGGGTTTTTGATTCATTGCGGAGTTGTGAGAGTGTGTACCAACTGAATGATCCAACGAACATCGCTATAACCGCGATGGCGACAAGCATCCATGATGAGATGGATGCCGCGCTTGAATCGCGCGTTGATCGGTCTGCTTTAAACGGCCATGCCGGCATTGGAACCTCCGGTGAGAGAAGAAGTCGGCCCTCTTCACAGGATTGGTTCGGCTGGATTTGGGTGGAGATGAAGGGAAGGTCGATAATCAGGGGGTTTGAAGGGTGCTATTTATGCGCATGAAAAGACCTCCCCGATAATGGGGAGGTCTTTGTTTGGTAAGTGGGCGCGGGTGGATTCGAACCACCGAATGCTAATGCAAGAGGATTTACAATCCCCGCCCTTTGGCCGCTTGGATACACGCCCGTGTATCTTTCGTTAGGGTATTCTTTTGAATTCCCGAAAGCCACCTCTCGGACTCAAACCGAGGACCTGCAGATTACAAATCAGCTGCTCTATCAACTGAGCTAAGGTGGCGTATTTTGATGTCGTTCGACTGGGAGAATCGGATGATTCTCTCCGAAGAACTACGGCCTCGCGCGTTGCGAGGCCGTGTTTTGAATGGGCTATACAGGACTCGAACCTGTGACCCCCAGTGTGTCATACTGGTGCGCTAGCCAACTGCGCCAATAGCCCGAAGCGGCGGGATTGTACCCCGCCTGATCGGATCAATCCGGATTTGGGATGTCATTTAGTTGCCAAGAATGACGATTTCGACGCGCCGGGAGTCTTTCTTGGTCGCCTTGGCGTTTGATGATCCGAAGGCGGCGGAGTAGGTCTGATCGTTATCAACGCCTTTGCCAACGAGGTAGTACTCGACGGCGAGGGCTCTGGCGGCTGAGAGGTTCTCGTTGGTGTGCCATTTGGCCTTGGTTTTGACGAGTTTATCGGAATCTGTGTAGCCTTCGATGCGGACCTGGTTGGCTGCGTAGTTGGATTTGAGCACATTTGATACGCTGTCAAGGGTGGACTTGGCATCTTTGCGGAGTTCAGCAGATCCCGAGTTGAAGAGTACACTGGCTTCGATACCAACGACGATCTCTCCACCAGAGCGACGGCCGATATCGATGCCGTCGATGCCTTCAAAGCCGGTGGCTGGGTTGGCGCGGGCATTGGCGAGTTCGTCACTTAGACGCTGGTTTTCGGTGCGGAGCTGGCCGTTCTGGTCGATGTAGGACTGGTTTGCATTTCCAGCTTGATCGGCGGAGGATTGGAGAGCGGAGATGCGGTCGCGGAGGGTGGTGTTTTCTTCGATAGCGGCGTCGTAATCACGCTGGGAGACTGTTTTACAGCCTGTCAATGCGGTGAGGACGATTGCGGAGAGTAGGGTGAGTCCCAGCTTCTTGTTGGTTGATCGGATCATGGATTGGCCTCCGTGGTAAATGGGTATTTGTTGTTTTTCTGTGCGTTTGCAGTCTCACACACTGTATCCGGTTTGATGGTCGATTGCAGGCTGTTTGCAAAGAATGGAGTGGTGTTATGGCAGGTTGAAGGGGGTTTCCATGCCCATGATTTTGCCCAGTCCCCATTCGATGATTGGTTTGGCGAAGAGGACCATGACGGTGGCGATGGCGAGAGAGGGGCCATAGGGCATGGCTCTGGAGATTTTGCCTTTGCCGAGGGCTCCCGCTCCGGCGATTCCTAGAGCGACGAAGGCGGCTATGAAGAACGCGAAGGTGGAGTCGATCCAGCCCATGCAGGCACCAACGGCGGCCATCATGTGGACATCTCCAAGACCCATGGCTTCTTTGTTGAAGAGGAGGGAGCCGAGGATGCGGACGGCCCAGACGACCCCTCCACCGATGAGATAGCCGGCCAGTACGCCGGTCATGACGACGAGCCATAGGGGGGCTTGGGTTGGGGGGACGATTGCTCCCGTTGAGGGATTGAAGGTCCAGGGGCCTGCGATATTGGTGACGAGGGTCACGGAGAGCCAGCCTCCGAAGAAACCTAGCAATGCGACGGGAGCGAGGAAGGCGAGCTCACGGATCATCTCACGGCGGGCGTAGGGGTACATGATCCAATCATGGGCGGCGGAGTGATCGGGCTGTTTATCAGGATCTTCGAGGGAATCGACGAGGGATTTGTTGTGTTGTTCTAGCCATTGGTCATAGTCGGCGAAGGAGCGGGTGAGGACTTTATACTTGAGTAGGAGGTTGGCAATGATGAGGCCGAGGGTTGCTCCGAGGATCACGCCGATGAATCGCCAGCCGTTGAGGCTTGGGGTTGGGATGGTCCAGATAGCTCCCGGCGCGGTGAACCACCGGCTGTATGAACCGGCGAAGTTCCAGTAGCCATCGATGACTGGTGTGAGGGTGCCTTTGGAGATTTGGAACCAAACGGCGTGGCCGGTGTGGAAGAGGAGGGCGACGATCGCGGGTACCCAGGTCAGGACGAGGGGGATGGTGAAGGTGCGGGCGTCGATGATGGTCATGGCGACCAGTGAGCCCATTAGAATAAAGAGGATGACGAGTGTTGGCCAGGTGAGGGCGGCACCGTTTGCTGCCCATTCTGGGGCGATGTCTCCGAAGGGGATGCCGAGGAGGGTGTCGCCGGGCTCGACCATGTACCAGAGGGCGTAGATAAGCCCGAAGATAACGGCTACGAAGGTCTCAACGATTGGGTATTCGGATGAAATTTTGCATTTGCAGAATCGACATTTTCCACGCAGGATGAGCCAGCCGAAGACCGGGATGTTTTCACGCCAGGTGAGCTTGGTGTTGCACTTTGGGCAGCGGGAGGTCGGGCTGACGACATCGAGCCCGAGGGGGAGACGGTAGACGAGGACATTGATAAGCGAGCCGATGGAGGCCCCGAAGGCCATGATGAACCCGAGGGTGACGAGCTTTGGGAGGATCATGATCAGGGCTTCAGGCATGGAGAACTTTCATCGGCTCAGGCGGGTCAATCGCTGGACTCTTTGGCTTGGTCCAGATCGATTGCTTCAACACGCTGTTGCGCTTGGTCCAATATGGTTCTTGCTTGCTTGATGAGTTTGGTGCCTTGTTCGTAGCCTTTGATGGATTCTTCGAGTCCGAGCTCTCCGGATTCGATGCTATCTACAAGGTCTTCGATCTGGGAGACAAGGTCCTCATAACGGGGTTGTTCGGGTTGTGCTTTCTTTGGCATGATTAGTCTTCCTTGTTGAAGAGCGATGGTTCACTGTTGGTCTTTAGTTTGGCATTTTTGGGTGATGGCTTTGGTTTGGTCTTTGAATCAATTGTGGAGTGAACCTGGCCGTCTTTGAGATGGGTGATGATCTGGTTGTTTGGTTTGAGGTCTTTGGTAGAGCGGACGAGTGTGCCGTCATTCGTTGTGGTGAGGGAGTATCCTCGGGCGAGGACTTGTCTTGGAGCGATGGCGTTGAGCTCTCGGCTGGAAGCGGCGAGATTAATTGAAAGATTCGAAAAGTGATTGTTGATGGCGGTTGTGAGTTGCTTAGTTAATCCTGTGATATGTTCCTGACGGGTTGCGTGCACAGCGGCGGGCTGGTGCTTGGCAAGGCGGAGAGTGAGGGCATCGAGCTTTCTGGAGGCGTTGGTATTGGTATGGGTGATTGAACTTCTGAGGCGATGGATGAGTGTTGGGAGTTTGGCGGCGGAGGGTTCGATGAGGCGGGCGGGGTTGGCGAGGGGACCGGTACTGGCGAGGCGGGAGATGTGGTTGGTGTGATGGGCGAGGGCTGTAGAAAGCTCGCGGTTGATCCTGCGGGTCAGGGAATCGAGTTGTTCGTAGAGAGCGGCGCGGTCTGGGACGAGTTTCATTGCTGCTTGCGTTGGGGTGGCGGCGCGTTCATCGGCGACAAGCTCTGCGATGGTGGTGTCGGTCTCGTGACCGATGGCAGCGACGATTGGGATGGGGCAATCGTGGATTGCTTTGGCAACGACAGGTTCGTTGAAGGCCCAGAGGTCTTCGAGGGATCCGCCGCCTCTGGTGAGGATGATGGCGTCGATACCGAGCTGATTGTGTTGTTCTGAGATGCGATTGAGGGCATCGGCGATTTGGGACTTGGCTTGGTCGCCTTGGACTCTTGCGTCGATGACGAGCATGTTTACAGCGGGGCATCGCTTGCTTGCGGTGTCGAGGACATCCTGCAATGCAGCACCGGTCGCGCTGGTGATGACTGCTATGGATCTTGGGAAGACTGGCAGGGGCTGCTTGGTTGTTGGATCGAACCAGCCTCTTGCGCGCAGGTCCTCGCAGAGGGCTTTGTATCGTTGTTCGAGGTCGCCTTCCCCTGCGGGTTCGAGTTTGTCGATAATGAGACTGAGGCGGCCGGTTGGGGCGTAGTAGTCGAGCTTACCGGTGGCGATGACTTTTTGGCCGTGGGCTGGGAGGGTACGGGAGCGTTTGGCTGCTGAGGCGAATAGAACAGCGGAGATGGTGGCTGATTCGTCTTTGAGGGTGAAGTAGTAGTGCGTCCGGTTGGTGACCGAGCTGATCTCGGCGATGACGCTGACTTTGGTCGGGAAGGAATCTTTTATTGCTGTTTCGATGGAGGCGGCGAGCTGGGCGATGGTCAGGGGCTGGTCTTTCGATGAAGACGCAGAAAGACCCCGAGGGCGGGAGCTGCTCGGGGCCTTGGAGGGCTTGTCTTTCCGGCTCATTTTGCCGGGGTCGAATGGGAGGCGCGGGGTCACGCCTGTAGTTTATCCGGTCTTAGTCGCTTGAAGCGAGTTCGGTTTGCTCTTCTGCATTCTCGGCGTTCCGTGCCTCTACGGAGGCGACGACATCGGGGGCGGTGCCGAAGGGGAGGGAGATACGGATGGGCTCGTCACATTTTAGGAGATTTGCCGCGATTGAGCGGGTCTTGGAATCATCGGCATTGACCTGTTCGCGTGATTTACCGCGGGGGACATCAGCTGGGATTTGGAAGCTGGCGGCTGGCTCTGGGAGGGTTGCCTCTCCCTGGGCTTCACCGGTTGAGCGTGAGCTGGTGAAGGATTTGACACCGAAGTAGCCGTTGTTGCGGAGCCAGTTGTGACGGGCGGATTCGAGGATCTTCATGAGTTTCTCGACGCGCTCAATGCGGTTGCGACCGAAGATCAGATGGTTGGTTTCGAGCGTTGTGCCGTTGAAAAGAAGGTTGGCGACATCTTCATTTCCGCTTGTGATGGGAACGAAGGGGTCGATTGAGAATACGCCGTCAAACGCACGAACGAGGATGCGTGCTGGGGCGTTTTGACCGCCCATTGCTTCTCGTTGTGAGCCATTCCAGGTGATGGTACCGCTTTCATCTTGAGTTGCGGCGAGTTCAGCAGTTTCATGGCTGTTGAAGCGGACTTGAATGCCTCTGGTATTCGTTGTTGGGTAGGCGGCGGGGTTGATCTCGATGATTTCTTGTGATTGGATCGAGCGGCCTTGATGCTGTGCGTTTGCCGAAGCAACGCAGAGGATGGACAGGATCGCGGCGGTGAATGTGGGTTTCATATCTTAAACTCCGTTAAATCGCGCTGGACAGTCATGAGCCGAGGGACGGCGCGGGGAAAGAACTGGACTGCCGGTTTTAATGTATCACAGGAACAGACGGATCAAAGTGAAACATCGTCGCAAACCGGACAATCTGCTTCTATAGCAGCGTTAGCGGACGGGGGAGTGAGGCGAAACCGTTGGGTGTTCTGTATTACCGGACCGCGTCGAGACTCAAGTCGCGACCGGCATCAGCTGTGTGTAGGCGTCGATGGTGGCCCCGATATGGGTGGAAACCTTGCGATGATCGCGGATGTGGCTCCATGCATTGACACTGAGCGCTCGGGCCCTTTGAGGATCTGTGATAAGGTCCCTGAGTGTGTTGGCCCATTGGGTCCGACTGGTTCGGTGAACAATCGCCGCAGTTTCGTTCTCGATAAGGCATGAACTCTGCTTGGTTGTTGACGCGATGACGCACATAGCGTTGCCCATTGCTTCATACAGAAGCGAACGCTGTTCATGAATTGAATCGGGGTAGACAAGGAAGTCTGCGTTGAGTGCGAGATCTCTTTGTTCTTCGATTTTGTCGATGAGTGTGAGCTGAGAGAGTGCGTTTGCTTTCTTTGCTCGTGCCCAGAGTCCTGATCTTCGGGCGGCATGGAGATTTACGAACAAGTGGATGTTCTGATTACCGGCAATCGCATCGAGTACGCCATCGAAGGCGGCTGTACATCCTGTTCGATCGCGACCCGAAGACTGGAGGACAATCGAAATTCCTTTTTTCTCATTGAGTATGGTGCGAGGACTCGAGGGGACCGGGACTCCCCACGGTGCGACCTGGATCGGGAGGCGGGCGTCCGCTGCTGCGGCGGCTCGTTCGATTGATCGGTCCGGGGCGGTGAACATACATTCTACAGTTGATTGCCTCTGAAACTGGATCGCGCGTGGGATGAGGCCTGCTCGCCAGACTTCGATGACGAGTGCGGCGTTGAGAATCTTTGAGAGCTCATAGGCGAGGGCCCATGATTGGCCGCCGTAGGCGTGGATGATGTCCCATTGATCGATACCGCGGTCAGTTGTGAGCTGGCGGATGATATTTGCGGCACGGATTTTGAGCGTGAAAGAGAGCCCGCGATCTTTGTAGTTGATCTGCGGTACGAGCGGACCGAGGTTGGTTGTTTCTGTTGTGCCTAGATCTGGAACGACGAGCCTGGTTTCAATTCCTTCGTCTAGGAGCCCGATGGACGTGCGCCCGAGCATCGCGCGTTCATGCTGGGCGAATAGACGGTCGACGATGAGCAGTGCACGCATGGGCGTTCTCTGGTAGTGACTCAGGCGTTGTCAACGACACGGTAGTGGAGCTGGGGTGCTGGGGATTCGTCGCCGACGACGCCCTTGGTATGCCAGACACCGACCCAGTGGTCCTTGGAAACTTCCTGCAGGCAGTAATCGCCTGCGGGTTGATCGAGACGGACGAGGTCGTCTGGCGCATCGTTCCATGGCCACCATGGGGTGACGCCCTTGTCTGCGCCCGGGAGTTTTTTGAACTCTTCTGGGTTATCAACGATCTCGTCGATGGTGACGAGGCGGTCATGCTCGGTGCCGATCTTGGGGATCGAGGCGAGGAGTCCACGGGTGTAGGGGTGGCGGGGATCATCGAAAAGGTCGTAGACATTGGCATACTCGACAACGCGGCCGGCGTACATGACGCAGACGACATCTGCGTTCTCGGCAACAACGCCGAGGTCGTGGGTGATGAGGATCACGCCCATGTCACGGGTGGCTTTGAGATCTTTGATGAGTTCGAGGATCTGGGCTTGGATGGTCACATCAAGCGCGGTGGTTGGTTCGTCTGCGAGGAGCAAACGGGGCTGGCAGGCGAGGGCCATCGCGATCATGACACGCTGGCGCATGCCGCCTGAGAACTGGTGGGGGTAGGCCTTCATTCGGCCTTCGGGATCTGGGATGCCGACATCGTCCATGGACTTGACAGCGATCTTCCAGGCTTCTTTGGAAGTGACATCTTGGTGGAGGGTGATGGCTTCGATAATCTGGTCACCGACTGTGTAGACGGGATTCAGAGATGTCATCGGTTCTTGGAAGATCATTGCGATCTCGTTACCACGTACAGATCGCATTTCGTGTTCGGTGCGGGTCAGGAGGTTGACTTTCTCGCCGTTTTCCATGCGGTAGATGATTTCGCCTCGATCGAAACGGCCTGGAGGACGCGGGATGAGCTGCATAGAGCTCATTGCAGTAACGGACTTGCCGCAACCAGACTCCCCTACCACCGCGAGGGTTTGGTTTGGATAGACAGTCATGCGTACGCCGTCGACAGCTTGGATGCGTGGACCCGAGCCGTTGTCGAAGGAGACGGCGAGGTTCTTGACCTCCATCAATGGGACATTGGTCATCTTGTTTGTGTTCATGGCGGGTTGTGTTGTTGCTTGAGTCATTGTAAATCCTGATCTATGAACACTGATAGCAGCGTCTTACTATGTGGGGTTTAGACGCGGGCTTTCTTGAGTTTGGGGTCGATGGCATCGCGGAGGGCCTCGCCGATGAGGTTGTAGGCGAGTGTTGTGAGGAAGATTGCTGCTCCGGGGAAGATAGCAAGCCACCAGACGAATGCACCCGTTTCGCCGGATGCGTTGCGGAGGAGGGAGCCCCAGCTTGCTTGGCCGGTTGGGCCGAGTCCGAGGAAACTGAGGGTTGCTTCGATGAGGATCGCCGCGGCGATGAGGAATGAGGATTCGACGAGGACGGGGGTCACGCCGTTGGGGAGCATGTGCTTGAAAAGGATGGACCAGAGGGGGAGGCCCATTGCCTTGGCGGCTTGGATGTAGTCGGTCTCGCGGAGTTTCATGAACTCGGCGCGAATGAAACGGGCGGCACCCGTCCAGGTGAAGCAGCCGATGATGGCCATCATGACATAGGTATTCCGCGGAAGAACACCTGCGGCGACGATGAGGAGGAATAGGACCGGGATGGCCATGAACATTTCGACAAAGCGGTAGAGAATGAGATCTACCCAGCCTCCGAAGTAGCCCATGAGCGACCCGATGGTGACACCAATGACGACTGCGATGCCTGTTGAGATGAACCCGATGGAGATTGCAAGGCGGCAGGCATGGAGCATCTGAGAGAAGACGTCTTGGCCGAGTGTGTCGGTGCCGAGATAATGGGGCGGGGCTTTGTGGGCTTTGATGGTTTCGCGTAGGTCCATCAATGTCGCTGGCGATTCGGTTTGGAGTTGCTCGAGGAATCCGGCGATTGGGTAGGAAGTCAGTGGTTCTATGGAAACTGCGATTTCGGAGAGTTGTTCGTAATGGAAATCGGTTGTTGGCATCAATGCGAGTTCATCGTCTGAGTACACAGCGGCTCGGTCTTCGGCGATGCGCTGGGCGAGTTCTAGCCGGTCCCACATGGAATCCATCGGAGTTGCGCCTGGGGCCCGATTGAACATCGCGGTTTCGGACTGGTCAGGCGAGAAGGGGATGACGGTGTACACAGTGCGGAGCTGGCCGTTGGACTCTTCGGTGCGGTAGTCGTAGCGGTAGAGCTCGGGAGACCATTTCCAGGAGACTATGAATCCCATGACAATGGCACCAACAAGGACGAAGGCGGATCTAGCCCAGCTCTGGTAGGCAAGGATTGAAATGAGGATGAAGGGGATGGCACTGACGGCCGCGATGACGGCGACTGCAATTGCGACGAAGTAGTCAGACTGGGCGATGTCTCGGATGGACTCGGAGGCGTCGCGTGCTGTGAAGTATGACTCGGTCAGACGCGCCAGCACGACCATGATACCGGATTGAGCACCGGCGGCGATGATGAGGCGGAGCCGTTCTCCGGTTGGAAAGTTCTTAATTGGTGCGAAGAGCATCACAGGAGCCATGAGCCCCCAGAAGATTAGCACAACATCGGAAGATTTGAGAGTGTTGATGAGCGGTGAGGTCATGCCTCCGACTGTGCCGTCCGCGTTGAGAGGCCAAGCGATAATCGGGTGGCCCGATGCGATGAGCGGGGAGAAGATCGCGAAGAACGCGACGATGGCGACCCAAGCGATTCCAGCGACCGCTGCTGGACGGCGGAACACCTGTCCCCACGCTTCGGCCCAGAAGCCTTGGACATCGCGGTGGCCGATTCCTTGGGCGAGCTGGACCCCGGTGACGGACTCGAGGGTTTCTTGGAGTTGGTCTGCGTTCTTACTCATTTGAAACTAATCCTCGGGTCGGCGAAAGCGTACAGGATGTCGGCGAGCAAGAGCGCCAGGAGGTTTACAGCGGAGATCATCATGGTGTTGGCGAGCAGGAGCTCGCGGTCACGGAGATTGATGGATTCGAGTGTGAGGCGGCCCATGCCTGGGACGGTAAAAATCTGTTCAATGACGACCGAGCCCGCGAGCATCGCGGGGAAGATCGAGACGAACATTGTGATGAGGGGGAGTAGTGAGTTGCGGAAGACATGGGCGAAGATCACATTTTTGTGAGACACGCCCTTGGCTTTGGCTGTGCGGACATAGTCCATATTGAAGTTGTCGAGCATCGCGGCTCTGGTCTGCTTGGAGAGGACTGCGAATCCGCCGTAGACGAGGCACATGATTGGGAGGCAAACATGCCAGATCATGTCGAGGAGGTATCCACGTTCAAAGCCATCGGCAAAGGATGGGAGGTAGGTAAAGCCATCGGAACCGGCATCGTGGAGACCCGCCACGGGGAACCATCCGAGGTATTCATCGGAAGACAAATATCCGATTGCGAGAACACCAGCAAGCGGGATTGGGAATGACCAGAGCCCGATGAAGAATGCGCCAGAGAGGCGATCGAAGAGAGATCCTGATTTGACTGCGGCGAGCATGCCGCAGGGGATAGCGATGAAGTAGATGATCGGCAGAGCGATCAGATTGAGCATGATTGTGATCGGGAGGGCGTCTTTGATCAGATCAACGACGGGTCGTGATTTGGTGAAGGAGCGTCCGAAGTCCGGGGAGGAGATGGACACCGGTCCGACAAGACCGAAGCCGGCTTGGGGGAATGGCTGTGCGTCGTAGATGCCTTTGAGATCGGTCCACTCTGCTTGGGCAATCGCGTAGTTGGCGACCAGAGTTTGCCCTGCTGCTGAGATTTCATCCCATGAATCAGAAGCTTCGAAGACGGAGCGGTTGTTGTCGATGACTGAATATTTAATTTTGCCTTTGGAATCTCGGAAACCAGAGATGTTTGCTTCTCCGGCGGCGAAACCCAAAAGCTGGTCCATACCTGCTTTAGCGGTGATGAGTCCGGCTCTGGCTTGGGCGTATTTATTGTTCTGGCGGCGATAGGTGCGGGACTTGGATTGGGTGTCTGCATCCGATTCAAAGGCGAATCCGGTTGGTTCTGGATATTCGGAAAGCTCGGTCGCGAACCAGTCCCACATAGGTGGTTCTTTGGGGAGCTTTGGGGAACGGATGAACTCGCCTGTAGGATCAATCTGATCGCGGGTTCCGAATTTAACAGGTGAAACGCGTCCGAGCCAGCGGACATACTGGACTGCTGGGGAGTCATCAAGACCGTAGCGGTCTTCGAGGTAGGCCTCGCGGACTGCGGCCGATGTCGCTTCCATTTGGCCGCCGGCGACTTTGAGTGAAGCGCCGATGCCCCCTGGGGCAAGAGCGATGATCATAAACACCAGAAAGGTGATCCCGATCAGGGTTGGGATCATCAAGATTAGTCGTCTGAGGATGTATGTGGCCATGGGTCCCGCTTTCTCGCGTCAGGTGATCAGGTACAGATGATGATCAGTTGGCGGGCATGTAGTACTCGCGTTGTTCGATACCCTTTGGATAGGTATGGACATTGGCGAAGTCCTTAGAAACGAATCGGAGCCAGGGTGACACGCGGAGGAATGTGTAGGGCTGCTCGTCGTGGATCAGAGCGTGGTACTTGTGAAAGATTTTCATACGCTCATCTTTATCCAGCGTAGTTTTGATCGCGTCAATGTACTGGTCTTGGCCCGCGTCCCACTGGATGAAGTTGTGGCCTTGGTTCTGGATTGAATCGGTGTGCCAGATCTGCTTTGGGTCTGACTCTGGAGCTGAGGCGGACCATGCGAGGGTGATGGCGTCAAAGTCGCGGGTCTTGAGGATTTGGTCGTAGAGGGACCAATCAACGACCTTTGGATTACAGCGGATGCCGACTGAGGCACACTGGTCGACGAGGTACTTCTGCATGCGTTCGATGGTTTGTCCGCCGGAGGCACGAGTGAACTCGAACTCGAACTCGACGCCGTTTTCGTCTTCGAGGACGCCGTTGCCATCGCGGTCAACCCAGCCAGCTTCGGCGAGGAGTTGGCTTGCACGGGCGGGATCGTATGGGTAGTTTTCCAGGTCCGGGTTGGACGCTGGTGACGGAGGGTTGTTTGGTCCGATGGCGACCTCGCCGATGCCGCTCCAGATGTCGCGGATCATGAGTTTGCGATCAAGGATCAGGGTCATTGCCTTACGGACGCGTTTGTCATGGAATGGTGTGAGCTTGCCGTTGCGTGGGCCGCACTGCCAGCCGATAAAGGAGTAGCCCGAACGCATGTTGACCCACTTGAGGGAATAGGCCTTGTCGTCCCAGCCTGGCTGAGCTGATTTGTCGACGAACTGTGGCGACGACGGGCGGATCATGTGGGTTTCGCCGTTGATAAAGGATGTGAGCTTGGAGACATCTTCAGTGATGGTGTCGAACCGCATGGATGCGAGGGCAGGCTTTGGTCCCCAGTATTGTTCATTGCGGACGAGGACGATGTCGGTGCCTGGGGTCCACTGGTCTTCTGGATCGAGACTCTCGAACTTGAACGGGCCTGAACCCATGGTGAGTGCGGTGGACTGGTTAATCTGTGCAGTGGTGAACTGGGAGTAGAAGTGCTTGGGGAGGATGTAGAAGCTCAGGCCCATCTGCAGGTTGTAGGCGTCTGGCTCGGTAAAGAAGATATCGACGACCTTCTCGGAAACAACCTCGATGCGGTCCAGGCTGGTCATGATCGACCGGAGGGATTCGGTTTCGAGCTGTGGGTTGTTGATGTAGTCGTGGAAGGACCAGCGGACATCTTCTGCGGTGACGGGCATACCGTCGGAGAAGCGTGCGTTGTCGCGGATTTTAACACGGACCCAGTAGCCCTCGGGGTCGTACTGCCATGCGTGGGCGAGCATGCCGTCGAGCTCGAGCGTTTCTGGGTTGAAGTCAGCTAGAGTCTCGCAGACCTGATCGTCGATGCGGCGTGCGTAGACATCTTCGCCGAGGACCGGGGTGAGCTTGGAGGGCTGGGCTTCGAAGGTTTCTTTGAAGGTGCCACCCATTGAGTAGTCAGATTCATCTCGTGGGTCTAGAGCGAAACCGAATGTATCGAACCAGTTGACGGCTACGCCCTGCTCTTTGATCCATGATTCGTCGCGGGCGTTTGAGCCGTTGTGCGAACCATTGCCGTTAGACGAGCCGTTGATGGTGATGCCGGATTCGAGCTTTGAATCGAGTCGGGAGACGAGCTGTTCGATGGTGCCGATTTTGTCTGCGAGGGCTTCGTTTTGCTCCCAGCCCCTGTCATCCTGGTTCATGACAAGGAACGAAAGGACGATCGAAATCGAGACGAGGAGCATGAGTACGAAGTCTTTGAGGCCGAACTTGTTTTGCATGAGATTGGGTTCCGGTTTTGGGTCACATACTTGGTGGCGGTCATCGCCGTGGGGTCATTCTAGCGGGTAGATTTGGGATGTCTTAACGGGATCTCTTTGGGTCGAAAGCTTCTCGGAGTCCCTCTCCGACGAAGTTCATCGCCAATAAGGTCATCCCAAGCAACGCACAAGGGAAGAAGAGGAGCCACCAGTGGCTGCGAAAGGTGTTGAGCTCGCTCAGGCCCTCTGCGGCGAGGTTCCCCCAGCTCGGGAGCGGGGGCTTGACACCGATGCCTAAGAAGCTCAGGAAAGACTCTTGGAGGATGGCCTGGGGGACTGCGAGGGTGGCGTAGACGACGATGGGGCCTACGAGATTTGGAAGCAGGTGGCGGACAAAGACCCGGTGCCCGGGTGACCCCAGAGCGCGGGCGGCTTCGATGAAGGGCTGATTCTTGAGAGACAGGACTTGGCCCCGGATAACGCGGGCCATCGTGAGCCATGAGACGCCACCGATTGCGATCAGGAGGGTGAGGACATCGAGGGCTGTTCGGGTGCCGGTTGAGAAGACCCGTCTGGGATAAATCTGAACCGCTTGGAGCATGAGATCATCTTGCAGAGCGGCATCTGTTTCGAAGATGATTCTGGCCTCGGATTTGGTGAGGGGGTTGCCGGAGTCTGGGGATTGGGTTTCGATGATCTGGTTGATGGACCAACTGGTTTTGGTGCGGGCTCTGGATTGGTATTCATCGAGCATTGCATTCGAGGCGACGGCGAGGAGCACTACGAGGAGGATGTAGGGGAGCCCGTAGAGGACATCGACGATGCGCATCATGATCGAATCGATCTTTCCACCCATATAGGCGGCGAAGGCACCATAAATAGTGCCAATACCTACGGAGATCAGGGCGGCGCAGATGCCGATGGTCAGGGAGATACCTCCGCCGGTGAGGAGGCGGACTGCGAGGGAACGCCCAAGGGTGTCTGAGCCAAGGATAAATGTAGGAGCGTGAGCGATAGCCGCTTTGGCTGCGGGCTCGTTTGAGCCATCGAGGATTGCGTCGACAGTAGTGTTGTGGTCGGTAGCTATTTGAGCGAGGATTGCTTGGTCAATAGCGGCTATTGAACGCTGGGTGTCAATTTCGTCATAGGGCCACCACTGCGGGGGGAGGCGTCCGGACTTTGGATCGCCCGTGTCGTATCTGGGCACTTCTGAAACCGAGGTATCGACGGCTGTAAGGGTCCAGGGGAGCGAACCGAGGCAGGCGATGAACATCATCGCGAGGAATGCGAGCCCGATGAGGGCGGGCTTGGAGCGGGTGAATGGATTGTCTCGATGGCGCGTCGGGACCGCGAGTGCGGGGATGGATTCGGGTGCTGGTTTTGTGCTGGGAACAGACTCGCTGGGCATGGACGCACCTTATCCGGTTTGGGGGTGTGATGCACACCGCGGAGGGGGGATTCGGCTGACATTCTGAATGGTGGAGATAAAGAAAAAGCCGCAGATTTTCATCTGCGGCTGGATCTTGTTTTTCGAATCAGGGAGACAGGATTTGAACCTGCGACCTTCTGGTCCCAAACCAGACGCTCTACCAAGCTGAGCTACACCCTGTAGGGCCTGTAGTGTAGACCTGTATCCGGCGTGCTGCCAGTCAACTTGGGGCTACATTCTGATTCTGGCTGATTACATGGGTACTTCACGGAGGAAGATGATTTTTGGGGTATCTCCGGGGTCTACGACATTGGTCCGGTCAACAACCATGACATACCGCTTGGCGATCGATGGGACCAGGGGGTCTTCAGGCAGCAGATTGGCGACATCGGACTCTTGGTAGGCGTGGATGACGAACCAGACGGCGTAGTAGTCTGAACGGACGGAGATGGTGTTGAGGATGCCGTTGGCCATGGCGAGGCGTTCGGCGTAGTCGTCTGAAGTGGAGCCGTTTTCGGTGCCCCCAAAGAGTTGGGGATCCATGGAGACTTCTGAGAAGGTAGGTCCACCATCGAGGTTCAGGGTGTCTGAGCCGTATTGCTGGATATCGATCTGGTTATAGAGCGATTGTAAGTTGGCATTTGAATCACCGAGAGCACTTGGATCGATGGTCGCCATCAAGACTTCGCCCAGCGATCCAAAGCCGGGGGTTGGACGGAGTCCGTCAACACCCGCGATGGTGGCACGATCTCTGTGATCATTGCTCTGATTCAACTCGTCTGCGGTTTGCTCTTTGAGCATGTTTCCCGACTGAAGATTTTCCGTGCCTGGGAGGCTGGAATACCTGAGTGGATTGCTCTCAACCAGAAACTCAGCGCCGTCGGGGATGTGCGATGCAAATCTTGGAGTGGCATTCAATCTATCTCGGTACGCAACGATGAGCGAAGCGACATCCGGGGTCCTGTTCTCAGGAACACCGAGCTCAAATGGGCGATTGAGGTTTGGAAGATCCAGGCTTGGGAACTGGTTGCCCCACCACTCATCGGTGGTGCCTGGGACTGCGTTGTCTGTGTAGTAACCTGTTCGGCTTGGGCTCAAGCCCGGGAGAAGCCTCAGGACTTCAACGGGGGCGGTGTTGATGTTAATGAGCCCGTAGGTTGGGGTTGTTAATGGATCGGCGGAGGTGTCCTTGGGTGCAAGCGGGCGTGCCTGGTCGAGTACACCGAGCGCCATTGGAACACCAGTTCCCCGGCGGATGTCGGTGAGCGTGTCAAAGTCTGGGCTTAACTCGGCGGTGTCAGTATTGTAATAGGAGACGTAGTTGTTGAGGGCGAGGTGGCCGTTATCGAAGACTTCACCGTTGGCACTCATTGCTTCGTACCAGATGCTTTCTGCCTGGGATTCTGAAGCGTTATATGCATCAACGGTTTCATAACCGAGCCCGAGAGCGAGTGCTTCGGAGAGTGTGATCCATCGCATGCCTTCGTCCTGGCCTTGGGTACTGGTGTCATCAAATGAGACATCGTCAAATGCACGGTTCGGGTTTGGTGTATGGGTTGGGCTGATGCCCCACGCGAGCAGAAGATCGGCGAGTCTCGGGGCTCCATTAAAGCCGTTGGCGTTTGGGATCAACTCTGGAACGAGATCGCTGTCATCGGCGTGGAGAATATCGCCCACACTGTTTGCCTGGATTCGCTCGATTGGATAACGGATGTCGAAATCGATACCGAATGGCTGAGCGTCAGTACCATCGGTGATCTTTCGTTTGTCAGCCGGCTTGCGGACAATAGTTTGAATTGCCACCCTGCGGCTGTCACTAAATACCTCATCCCAGAACCGGAGGAATGTTCTGTCGACTTCGTAATCTTCCTTCGAGTTGGAAAGGAATCTCGGGTCACTCAGTGTTTCCAGTGAGTTATCTAGGAAGTCCGCGATGTCAAGATTTCCATCATCTCCCGCATCGATTGGATCATGAGAGAAGATCGTAAAATCGTCTGGGGCTACGCGTGAACTCAGCATCCAAGCACCGATCTGGCTGCCCTGGTAGTTCCGGGAGCCATTGCTGTCCGCGCTGTCAAGGCGGCGGACAGTTGCCCATCTTGAGATCGAAAGGCCGTAGTTATCGTTGCGTGCACCGATGGTGTTCTCGTCGCCTATTGGGAATTCGGTGATGTCATATCCGAAACTGCCTTCGATCGCCTGATTGCCATCAAGGAGTGAGCGGTCCAGCGATTCTCCGATTGGTACCCTTAAGCGATCCACGAGCATGTCGTTCTGGATGAGATTATCATCCTTGGCGCCTACTGGGAGTGGCGATTCAATACTGTCTTCGAGAGAGCCCTTGATCTTGAGCCACAATCTCGCCTGGGTGTGATCATGGCTTCGTTCTGCTGTTGTGTAGACGGGAACAAGAGGGGATTGCATCAGGTCATGGAAGCCGTCCTCCTCTACGAGCAGGCCGGTGGTTGGATCGAACTGGTGGATATGTACCGGCGGGAGCCCGTTTCGGGATCCGAGTTGCCGATTGATCCATTCGCGAGCAGGACCGGTCCAGCCTTGGCCATCGAAGCCATCGGCAAGACCGTCGCCGTCGAGATCGTTGGAAACGGTGTCGGTGTACTCGGAGGGGTTGTTGAGTTCGTTGCCCCAATCCTGGTCGAGCCCGGAGGAGTTGTCCTCTGTATCGAATCTATTGTGAGCCATCACATAGAACACCCGCGAGGAGTTTGGTGGGATGACGACGCCCTGATATTGGTATTCCTTATGAGTGGAAGTGATCGCTGAGTTGACTGCTGGCGAGTCGGCATCTGCGGCATCGCCATACCGATTATCGAATGGATTAAACTCAACAAACTCACCGAGTTTGAAGAAGCGCCCACCGAACTCTATGTAGTAGTCGAACTGAAGGTTGGTGTTGTTTGGTGAGTTGACGTCCTCATCAAGGTAGCCCATCGGGCCTGAACCACCACCGATGGAGATCTCTTCGCTCCAGGGGTTGGTCAGCTGGAAAGCGATGATCTGTGCTTTCAGATCGGAGTTATCCTCGGTGACATCGCCGTTGATAGTCACCTCAACAAGCGGGCTTGGGAACTGAACGAGTTGGCCGAATCGGATTGGAATCGAAGGGCTTGAGTCTTCGCCGCCAACACCGTCGGCGGCACCTTGCTCGTCGATCGAATCTGTATAGACATAGAGGGAGGACATCTCTGTCAGGAATGGCATTGGCTCGATACCGAAAATATCAACGGCCTTGCGGTGCTCCTGATTTCCAGCGAATCCGCTGTCAGGGATTACGTTTCCTGGGTTGAATACATTGTTGGTTGCGCGGCCAGCATAATGGCTGTACTCAGTCGTATCTCGATTTTCGGAGTTATAGGAGTCCACAAAGTCATCTTGTGAAGACTCATGCAAGACCAAGGTCGCGGCGGTTGGCGTCTGATCATTGTCGTTGAGATCCTTCATGTTGACCGCTGTGTGAGCGGCGATCCGCAATACGAACTCTGGACCTCGGTGGCCATAAAAGAGTGTGGCGGTTTCATGGCTACGCGCAAAGGATGGATCTTCGATGTAAATGTCGTTGATTGGAACCGTAATCTTGGACAAGTTGAGTTCGCCGGCCAGGGCATTGGTGTACAGAGAAAAGAGTTCCGTTGGGCTGCTGAGCACGCTCTGGAGTGTTGGGGCGTTCTGATTGAGGAGTGTCGGAAAGTTTGGGTTTACCAAGGCTCCGGACTTGAGATGAGCGGCCCCGCTGATCGTGGTGAGCAGACGGCGTGGAGAGGTGGCGAAGAAAGCCATGGATTCTTTAGCGATACCACCGACGATTTCTCGTTTGTCGCGTGGGTCTGCGATCATATAGCTATTGACATATCCGTCTTCGTCGATGTATCCGTGTTGTTTGCGATCAAGACCGAGCGGGCGGTTTGATAGCAGGGGCGAGAATGCTCGCTGATTCTGCTGATAGATCGAGGGCATCCGGCCCATTGCGGCTTTCTCGAGACGTGAGTTTGCGGAGGGATCGTTGAGCCCCCAGAACGAGAGGAGTTCGATGAGGTCATCGTTGCCGTAGAGAGCGTTGGGCTCAATGTTGACGCCGTCGATCGAAGCATTGCTGGGATTGAGGGCGCCGAAATCTTCGTAGAATTCCTTGCGGTCGAGTGCCAACTCGGTGCCTTCAAACTCTTGCGTGAGGCGATAGCTCGAAGCGCTGCTGTTGTAATCCGTGTTGGGTGCATTAAAGACATCGTCAAAGTCGCTCGGTTGCGGCGGAGCGATAGGATCGCCGATCCGCGCTTGCGATTCTGGCGGCCACGCGTAGTAGCGGTCGTCGAGGGTGTCGCCACTGACCATGCCCCGCTTGATGGAGTCGTAGGCATATCGGCCGATGATCAAGGAGGTGGAATGCGCATAGACCTGGATGTCGGTCGGATCATCCGTATTGATCATGCTCCGGTAGTAGAAGTAATCGTCGTCTCTGATCTGTTCAGGGAAGTTCCCTGCAGGGTTCAGGCGGGCACCACGCGGGCGGTGGTACTGGGAAGGCGAAACGCTCGACTTTGCGAATGGCGAAGATACTGCGTATGTGTCGGCCGCGTCCTGCATGGTGAGCAATCTGCGGAGATCAACCTCGCCGGGCGTTGCACCGAGCGGAGCCCCCTCGTCTGGTTCAGGTATAGCGAGCTGATCTGTTGCGGTATTGACATTGACAATCGAAGACAGATCCATGACGCGAACGGCGGCAAAGATACGGCTCTCTCCTGAATCATACAGACGCTCTACATCCGTGCGCGGGGTTGTTGATCCGGATTGGGTGTCTTGAGCGGAAGTGAGTTCAAACCAGCGGGAGTCGGTCATGCCGTCACCATCGGTGTCGGCCCATTGGTAGTTGAGGTAATCCGGATCGGCCCAGGTTGAGATTTGGTTGTTCCGGTTGACCGTCAAGAATGGCTGGTCGATCGGGAGGAACGCGAAGCGTTGGTACATGGTCCAGACGGCTGGGGTGTTGGCGACATCAAGCCCGGCAACACTCGCTGGCTGGTTTCTGCCTGGGAGCCAGACGCCGTCTGAAGCGGGATCGAATGCTCTGATTCTTGAACCGGCGACACCGGGTTGTTCTTGATTCCAGAGCGAGAGGTACTCGCTCATGCGCCGAACGAGGCGGCCGTCTGAATCTCTTTCAAAGGTGCCGGTGCCAGGTTCTGAATCGAAGCCCCCGACATTCGAATCGTTGAACCCGTTGTTTCGATTGGGGACCAATGCGTTCGGACGGAGGTTATAGAGGTTGACGAACCGCCCATCTGGGGCGAGGTTCGAGATTTGGAGCCAGTCCCGATTGTCGAGGAACCCTGATGAGTAGGCGCCACCGATGAACTGACCGAGAGTCGCGGGGTCGCTGTAGACAGTTGTGATTAAAGATCCGAACGGCCTCAGATCGTTGCCGTTCGTTGGCTGCCCGGGATCACCGAGATAGGTCGGAGTTGTAGAGGCGAGCCAGGGATCGGAGGCGACACGATAATCGGTATCGGCAGAGTTCCCCTGCAGGGAATGTCGCCCTGAAGGACTAAATCTTTCCCAAAAGTTATTGGATTCTGAGAGCATCATCCAGTCGGTGTACGGCGCATCGGTGAGCTCTGGAACATTGAAAACCGTGGCATTGTTATCTGTGTGCTGCGTGAAAAAATCGAGCCGATCATCGCGGAGGACCCCGAGAATGTGAGTGGCGACGGTGTCTGCGTTGGCGTTGATTTCATTTCGGTTTGAGATCGAGTCTGCTACGCGTTGATCGCTCTGCCCAACGGAGATGTAGATGGCGGCAAAGACCGCGATGAGCGCGAGTGTGCCCACAACAATGAGGATTGCAGAACCTCGGCGTGAAGGATATTTTGTTGATTGGCATTTATGTGTCATCATGACTTACTCCGTGCCCGCAACTGGTATGCGGGCGCTGCACCTCTGGGGAATATCGGCGTGTCATTTCTGCGTGGTGCCCGCAGAGTCCCAATGCCGGTGTGCTGTATTAGACGGTCAGTTGTTTGACGCGTCTGGGATCTCGAAGACCATCTGGAATGTTCGTTCGAGAGAAATGTCGTTTGAATCCGCTATTGAGATCGTGACCCGGATGAACTTTGGCCAGGGCCATTCGGTGCCGTTGAGGTCTGGGTATCCGAAGGTGGAAATCTCTGATGCTGGGGTTCCACCGGTTGGGCGCCCCACGATGAGATCAGGGAAAGGACCTCGGTCGTAGTCCGGGATCGCGCTTGAGGGCCGTCTTTCGTAGAACTCGGCAACGCGTTGATCTTCACCCGGGACCAGACCGTTTCCGGCGGGTTCGATCAATCCATTCTGATTGGAATCGATCCAACGATCGAGACCGTACCAGAGCATCTTCTTGTAGCGTGGATTGGTAGGATCGGTGATCGATGCGTCGATGAATCCGAATGACCACTCGACCACGAACTCGGTGCACTGAGGGATAAAAACAGAAGAACCGAGCATTTCCTGATCGGCCTCCGCGTAGATCCGTGCCCGCTGGTTGGCGGGGGCGTTGGGATTCCCAAACGCATCATTGTCATAGAGAAGGCGGGTAGGGATATCTTCGTAGCGGACGCGTGAGAGTTGGACGGGTGGGTCAAAGTTGATATCCCAGAGTGAGGGGAAGGCATCGATCATCCAACTACGGACATTGGTAAAGTGGGGAGACGATCCGCCGTTGACCGGAAGACTAAGATTGCTTGCGTTTGCTGGGCTGGGCGGGGTCAATGGATCCCCCCAGAAGACCAAGGAGAACTCGTCGTAGGACTGTGTCATCGATGGGGGGTTCTGGTTGAGATTCCCTCGATCCCAGTAATCAATAGGGCTGTCCAAGAACGAAACCCCGTAGAGCGTTGCTCGAATGCTGGCCAGGTCATCGGTGACGATGTCCAGCAGGCCTGACGACCGAAGGATCGGCTCGGTGTATCCGAATGAAATCGGGCCGCCGGAGGGTTGATATTGCCTGTACCACTTCGGGAGATCATAGTTTGCGGTGGGTGGTACGGCACCGATGAATCCGGATTGGGAGAGCGAGTTGAAGATCGATCGTCCCGCGGGCTGGAGTGAGATTTGACGTTCTGAATCTTCAAGCCACTCGCGGTCATCGTTGATGCGCAGTACACCGTAAACCTCGTCGGGGAGTGCCTGACCAGCAGACTGTGGCTGGGCGAGGAGTGTGACATGACGCAGGAGCGACCAATCCCTGGCGTATTGGTTTGGATTTAGAACGGATATAGGCGCCACTCCAAGAAGAGCGTCGGCATCAATATTGGTGTCGGTGGCTTGCGGGTTGAAAAAGAGGTTGCTGGTATTGGCAGGATCGGGATCATCCAGATCCGGGACTCGTTTTTGGCCGTGCCCGTAATAGATTGCGGCTTCGGTTGATCGAGCGACCATATCTGTGGTGATTGCACGCCTGGAAGTTTCATACTGATCGCGGCTGAAGAACATGATCTCGTCCACACGGCGCGGGCGGCCTTTGTTGCTGTGACCTGTTGCATCACCGGGCGAGAGCTGAACATCACGCGCAGGGTTGACACCCAGAGCGTTCTGGTGCGCGATCACCAAAAACCCGTCGCGGGTCATGTTCTCGAAATCTTTACGCATGATGCGTTCAAGTTGTGCGGCGAAGCGATTAATTTCCGAGACCTGCTTCCCCTTATTTACAGTCTCGGAGATCGAAGTGAAAATCGAGGAAACACCCACAGCGATAATGACCAAGATACCGATGGTGACCAGCACCTCGATGATGGTAAATCCTTGGCGGGGACGGATCCGATGATGAGGGCGACTCATGCTCATGGCGAGTTCTCCTCGAGTGTGACCACACGAATGGCTAAGGGGGTGCGTGGGGTGAAGACTATTTGACGCAACCACGAGGCGCGAGCCGCAATTCTTGCCGCTTCATTTGGAAGACCCGCATTTTCGGGATCATTATTGCCTGCGTCATAACTCGCTGTATCACTCACAGCATGGCTGGGTTTGAATGGAGGATCAACCCTGATAATTCTTGTGTCATCAAGGTCTGTATCCGGTCCGGTTGCTGGGCCGAGCACGGTTCGGACGGTGCCGGTGTTGTCCAGCAGTTTTTGACCTGGCCTGGTTGCAAAGGAGATTGAGGTGTCAATGAATGGGTTGTTCGCATCCTCGATAATCAACCAGTCAAGGTGATCACTGACCACTTGCACTTGGAGAGTTTGAGGGGCCGCGTAGACAATGTCATCTGAGTAATCCCCTTTACTATCGAAGACTGGCCGTCCATTGGTGCTGTCGATTGCGACTGGGATCGCGGGGTCACCCGCGGCTGTTCCTGCACTGAGCACAAGGACATCGCTGAGTGTTGCGTTGATGGGGACTCTGATCCGTTGATCAACCTGCCGAATAAAGATTGCGAGCTGAGGGCGGTTGCTTGATGGTTCACGCCTGGCGACAAGGTCCCAGACATACTTAGGATCTTTGCCCGAATAGGGCTGAGGGATCAGACGATCTGCGACGGTAAGAACCTGCCGCATTCCATCGGGGGTCGTGATGTCGGGGACCGGATTGAGTCCCGCGTCGAGTTCCATAAACCAGCGGCCGTCTTGAGAACCGAGAAAGCCTTCGAATCCAGGTGGACTCCCATAGCCAGAGAATGGATTAAACGGAGGAACGACCCACTCGTAAGTCACGGGGTCTGACAAAGTGGTCCCGTCCCGTCCGAAGGTGCTTGTTGGATCAAACCAAGGCGTGAAATCGATGATCTCAGGGGATGATGTGACAATGGCCTCGGCCATGCTCGCAACGCTTTCGCCCTCGACAACCCCCACCGCGTTTCGCTGCTGAGCGATGACCGCGGGAAAGACCGCGCCAAGTCCGAGTAATCCGAGACCGAGGATCAGGATCGCGATCAGGACTTCGATCAATGTAAAGCCGAGGGTGCGGCTTTGGGCCCGGACCGCTTGTGTGGTATTCATCGCATCACCTCTTGGAGTTTGCCCGAGTAGGGCTGGATGAGATAGAGGCGAGAGAGTGGTTCGTCAAACTCAACAGCACGATCTGGATCTGGGTCATCTGGTGAAAAGGAGATGATGCCATCTGGCCAAGGCCGACCATTTACAAGGGGCCCCCCGGTATCGCCCTGAATCCAACGATCGATCGCGATGACGAGTTCGTCTGCGGCTGGAGGATTGATTGGCCAAAGATCAAGATCGAACTCAATTTCAGATTCCGAATCATTCTGGTCGTAGCCTTTGTAGAGCGTGCCAGTCACTTTGTTGAGGCCTCTTGCGCCGAGGTCTCGTGCCATTTCTTGTTCGTTGTAGAGTGCGATGCGGGTTACCGCTTTGACAAGGATGGTGTCGTGCGAGATATTGCCTAGCCAAAGCGACCGGGTGAACTGATCGCCGTTTGTCCAGGGTGTCCCATTGGAATCCGTGTCGGCTGCTGAGAGCATCCGAACCCCCCACCGCCGGGTGCTTTCTGCGAGGTCGACACGCTTCCATCGGTCCTCTAAATCTGGTTGATCCCCGAATGGGCGCTCTCTGCTCACGCGTGGATCGATGAAGAGCGCGGGAGATGTGGATCTGCTCAGTTCACCGGTTCGGCCATCGAATCGGATCATGAACGATTGTCTCGGCGAACGAAACTGCTGCTGCATTGATCCGAGGCTTCCATTGTCCGTATTGCCGCCAACATGCTGTGCATCCTTGGCGAACAGATTGGACTCTGGGAATACCCAGTGCCCTTGGTCTTTGATGGTATTGTTGATGTCTGAACCGCCGTAGATTGGCGAGTTGTACCAGATTGCAATCTCGCGATCCCCGTTAATATCTGCGGGAACAAACTTGTCGATCATGCTCCCGATGGGTGCGTAGCCTCGTACAAACCAGGACTCAGGAAGCTGGATTGAGCTGCCCGTATCGAGCGGGCTAAACACCTCGATCACGACATAATCATAATCGAACGATTGAGCCCCGAGGTCACCCGGAGGGGAAAGGTACGGCTCGCGGTATGATCCGATTTTGACAGCGGGAACCATCGAGAGGCGTCCGTTGTCGTCTACTAGGAAGACGATCGCGCCGTCTTCACCCTCTTTGCCCTCAAGTGCAATGTCTTGGGCGGCTTGCACAGCGGTTTGAACCGAGTTGATTGCGAGTGAGCGTTCCGAAGAATCGATAAGCGATTGGAACGCAGGAACTGCGATCGTCAGCAGGATCAGCCCGATCACGATCACGACCAACACTTCAACAAGTGTGAACGCAGCGTGCCGCAAGCTCTTTGAGCCGACTTGAGTTGTTTGCTGGGTGTTCATTGTGGTGTGTTCTCGCGTGCTTTCAGAAATACTAGTTTGCCGGGTCTACTTCCCAAGTGCAATAACATTGTCGTCCATCGCTCTCTGGCGGAGCCTTGCGATTTCTTCTGGATCCCCGCCTGGATCGGGTCGGCTCAGCTTGCTGACGAGATACGCAATGGGCTCGGTCCCAAAGAGTCCGTCGGCACCCGCGCCGACGATCGCAAATCGGGCGTTTCGGAGTTCGAGATTGCCATTGGTCAGGTCATACTCTTGAGCGTTTGCATCGTCGTTTTCGAGTTCAACAAGTGTCAATGGATCGAGCAGGATTGGGGGTATATTGAGGTCGAGCGTGGATTCAACAACAAGGCGCCGTCCCGCGTCGTAACGACCCGGTTCCCAGCGGTAATAGCGGTAGGCTGTGCCGAAGTTGTCAACAAGGGCGACCAAGCGGTCCTGATCCTCGTTGGCGTACAGGTTGTAGACCAAGTCGGGACTGAGTGAATCAAGATCGGTTGAGGGGATGTGCTCTGCGATTTCGACCGGGCGTGCGTAACCCGTCCGGATGTCAACCCCGTTTCGGCTTGTGTCGATCGTTGGTTGATACCGATCCCGTGTGCTCCCGACCGGGTATCCGACATTGGCGAACCCGCCGTTTGCAAGCGGGCGGCTCATCCCATGGCCTGCAACACCATCGACGGATCGTGGTAATGCACCGGCTAGGTAATAGGCGAGGGCGTAGCGGGAGTAGCGGCGATCGTCCCATGCGGATTCAATATCCCATGAGCCACCGGAGGTGCCTTCGACTTCATCAGCGGAAAGGCCATCTCGACGCCTGAAGAAGTTAAAGTCGGAACCTTCGGACCAAACGATGAGTGTGCTGTAATCATACACGCCGCCAGTATGGCGTTCGGTGGGGCCTTCGGGGTATGGTGAGCCGTCCGGTTGGACCGGGATGTAGTTGGGATCGCCTGTGCTGATAATCTCACCATCATGGACCAATGGAGGAAGGAAACCAAACTCGATCCTGAAATGCTCCACAGATACGGCGATCGCCTCAGCGGATCGCTGGCTTGCGGTCTGGCGGGCGCTGACAGAGGCTCGACCGAGAGCCGAAGCTAGGAAAGTGATCATGAGCACAATGAGAGCTGTCACAACCACAAGCTCGAGAAGCGAGAATGCACGGCCCTGACCGGCGGGTTTGCCGAGGCGTTCAGGATGTGAAGTGTGCGTTTGCACTGGTTGGAACTCCGTAATAGGGAACAGTTGGCGTTTCAGGATCGTTGTTTCAGGGCTCATGGCCATTTCGGTAATCGGTCGCGGGCTACTGGAGGCTCTCAATCATCTTGACCATGGGCAGGAACATCGCGACAACAATGGTGCCCACCATGCCGCCAAGGAGAACCACCATGATGGGTTCGAGGAGCGAGACGAGCGACTCGACCGCGACATCGACCTCTTCGTCATAGTTGTCCGCGATCTTCATGAGCATCGAGTCCATGTCACCGGTCTCTTCGCCAACATCGATCATATTGACCACGATGGCATCACAGACCTTTGATTCACGGAGCGGGTCAGCGAATGTTTCACCTTCACGGATCGAATCGTGAACCTTGCGGAGTGCTTTCTCAAAGACATAGTTACCCGAGGTCTGCCCGGTAATGGTGACTGCTTCAAGGATGGGGACACCGGCGCTGATGAGCGTGCCGAGCGTTCTTGTGAATCTTGCGATTGTTGTTTTCCGAACAAGGGTGCCAAAAACTGGTGTCCAGAGCATGAGCGTGTCAAGAACCGCTTTGCCCGGCTTGGTCTTTCGGATGAGTTTGACACCGAAAAAGATAACAAAAGGCCCAAACAAAATAATGATCCAACCTGGAACTTCCTGGCCCGGCAACTTACCAACCACCCAGTTGGATGTACTCATGAGCCAGAGGGTTAGTCCGGGAAGCTCGACCTCAAAGTCGGTAAAGATTTCAACAAACTGAGGGATGATAAAGACCATAATCGCGGTCAGGATGACCAATGCGATAAAGACGACCACAATCGGGTAGACCATCGCACCCTTGATTTTCCGTTTGAGGCGTTCGGCTTTTTCCATGAACTCAGAAAGACGCTGGAGGATGATGTCAAGAACACCACCGATTTCACCAGCATTGACCATTTTAACGTAGAGGTGATCGAAAGCTTTTGGCTGCTTGGCCATCGCTTCTGAAAGCGACGAACCGCCCTCGACCTCTTCGGTCACGTTCTGGAGCACATTCTTGAGTACGCCTGGCTTCTGCTGGCTTTCAAGGATCTGAAGCGAACGGAGCAGCGGCAGACCTGCGTCTTGAAGTGTTGAGAGCTGGCGTGTAAAGAGAGTGAGGTGCTTGGCGCTGACGCCACCGATGGTGAACCCGCCGCCCTTTTTCTTTTTCTTCTTTTTAGAAGCCGTGGCGCTGGCAGCCAATCCGCTCTTCGCTCCACCCTTGCTCTTCTTCTCTTTCTGAGGTTGGACTGAGGTGGGGAAATAGCCTTGGGACTTGATCCGTTGGATCGCATCTTCTGAACTGGCGGCTTCGACGGTCCCCTTCTGGGTCTTGCCAGCCGCGTTGAGTGCTTGGTATACAAATGTCGCCATGACTTCATCCTTCCGGTGATCCTGCTAGAGATCCTGATGGGAACGGTTGGTTCCCGAAGTGCCCCATTTAGAACTTATTCTTCAGCCAGTGTTTCACGGACGACCTCGTCAATGGTCGTCTGTCCTTCGTAGATAGCGAGCATGCCGCCGTCACGCAGGGATCTCATGCCTTTTTTCCGTGCCAGATTTCTGAGTACGGTAGTGCTTGCGTTTTTAACGATGAGTTCTCTCATCTCGTCATCGAGACTCATAATTTCAAAGAGCGCCATCCGCCCCTTGTATCCGCCTCCAAGTCCGCTGGATGACCCCGGGCGGAAGAATTTTCTACCCTTAACATCATCAGGCCTCAGCGAAAGCTCCATGAGTTCCTGCTCGGTGGGCATGTAGGCTTCTTTGGTCTTCGGATCGAGCGTACGAACCAGACGCTGGGCAACGATGCCCTCGATTGTTGCGGTTAACAAGAACGGTTCGATGCCGAGGTCGACCAGACGAATGATCGAACTGGGCGCATCGTTGGTGTGGAGTGTTGTGAGCACGAGGTGACCGGTCAGCGATGCCTGGACCGCAATCTGGGCGGTCTCAAGGTCCCGGACTTCACCAACGAGAATGACATCGGGATCTTGACGCAAGAATGACCGCAGTGCGCTTGCGAACGAAAGACCGACTTCCGAGTTCACCTGAACTTGGCACAATCCGTCAATGTCGTACTCAACGGGGTCTTCTGCGGTGAGGACCTTGGTTTCAATATCGTTAAGCTCAGACAACGCGGCATACAGCGTGGTTGTTTTACCCGAACCAGTTGGGCCAGTCACAATAACGATGCCGTTGGGCTTGCGGATGAGGCCGTGGAAGGTTTCCAGCTCTTCTGGACGGAATCCAACGCGGTCCAAAGAGAGTTCGACATTTCCACGGTCGAGCACACGCATTACGACGCTCTCGCCGTAGATGGTGGGCAGCACAGCAACACGAAGGTCAACAGGGTTTCCACCAACGGTCAACTCAATGCGGCCATCCTGAGGCAGGCGGCGTTCGGCGATATCCAGGTTGGCCATAACCTTGACACGCGAGGTGATTGCGCCACCGAGGTGCTTGGGCGGGGGGACCATTTCATAGAGGACACCGTCGATGCGATACCGCATCTTGAACTCGTGCTCGAATGGTTCGAAGTGAATATCTGATGCCCGATCCCGGATAGCCTGGAGCAGCACCATATTGAGCAGCTTAATGACCTGATTGTCATCGGCGGCATCGAGCACTGCATCGAGATCGATGGATTGGTCAGAGGTGCCGCCAAGATTCTTGAGGTTGTCATCGGCCGCCAAGGCGCCCATCACATCTTCCATAGATTCGGATTTAGCAAAGTGCTTGGCGAGCAGCTTGTCGATGGAGTCCGGCGAAGCGATGACCGCCTCGACCTTTGCGCCCATGAGCAAACGGAGATCGTCTACAGCCTGGAAGTTATCCGGACTTTTGAGGGCGACCTTCAGCCTTCTGGATTTGGGCTCATACTCGATCGGGACACACTGATAAGCCTTAGCATTTTCCGCGGGGATCGATCCAATGATCTCGTCGGTCAACTCGATTCCATCGATATCAACATATTCCATCCCGGCTTGGCCAGCGAGAGCCCGATCTATATCGATCTGGCTGCACATCTCAAGCTCGATCAGGATCTGACCAATTTTAATCTTTTGAGTCCGGCCCTTTTGAACACCGATCGCTTGGTGGACCTGTTCACGGGTGACCACACCCATCTTGGTGAGCACACGCCCTATCTTGCGGCCTTTGAGTTCAGAAGGATCCATATGCCAGCTCCGTGGTCGATACCGATCCAAGATCGGCGTGTGGTAATGTTCGCATAGAAACCGAGTCCGGCTGGCCCGATTCCGCCTGTTTAACTAGATTTACACGTTGCGACATCTTGCTAGTGACTCTTATTGCCCGATGTCAACCCGCTCTTATTCCTCTGGTTCGACATCCGCATCGGGGTCGTCGAGCTCTGGACGCCCGATTACGCCGCCTGCTTGATGCACTTTGGTACGGACCGCAGTGGAGTCCTTGCACTTATCGATCATCTCTTCTGCATCGATCATGCCTCGGGCATAGAGCGACCACAGGTGGTCATCGAGGAGCTGCATCCCGTACTTCTTGCCGGTCTGAATCGCTGAATCGATCCGGTACGACTTGTTATCACGAATGAGGTTTGCAATCGCGGGAGTGACCACGAGGAACTCATAGGCGGCAACCATGCCCTTGGTATCAACGCGTCCGAGAAGCACCTGAGAGAGCACACAGATTAGTGCTGTCGAGAGCTGAACCCGGATCTGGTTCTGCTGAGATACCGGGAATGCGTCAACAAGGCGGTCAATCGTCTTGGCCGCACCTGTGGTGTGGAGCGTTCCAAACACAAGGTGACCGGTCTCGGCGGCACGAACCGCTGCCTCGATGGTTTCAAGGTCACGCATTTCACCAACAAGGATGACATCGGGGTCCTGGCGCAACGCACGGCGGAGAGCCTCAGCGAAACTGGGGACATCGTTCCCGACCTCTCGCTGGTTGACAATCGATTTTTTATGCTGGTGGTAGTATTCGATGGGGTCTTCCATCGTGACAATGTGCCGATCCATAGTCTGATTGACATGGTCGATCATGGTCGCGAGCGAAGTTGTTTTACCAGAACCGGTTGGACCCGTGACCAGGAAAAGCCCACGAGGACGGCGGATGAGGTCCCTGCAAATATCAGGCAGGCCGATCTGGTCGAAGGTCAGCAGCTTGTTTGGAATCTGACGCAGTACGATGGCGATATCACCACGCTGACGGAAGACCGAAACACGGAAACGGGCGGCTTCGCCGTATGCGAAACCAAAGTCGGTGCCGCCTTCTTCTTGGAGTTCTTGCTGATTGCGTTCGGGGGTGATGGACTTCATCAGCGAGACCATATCGTCGGATTCGAGAACCTTAGTTTCAAGATTCCGGAGCCCGCCATGCAGACGAATGGTGGGCTGGCGCCCAACGGTAAGGTGAAGGTCCGAGCCACCGGTTTTGACGACGGTATCGAGCAATCTGTCGATTTGGACTGTAGACATTGGTCAGTTTCCTCTGAAAATATTGGATCGAAGTGTGTGGTTAGTGTCCGCCGCCAACCTGGCTTACGGCTGCGATCTCTTCTGGTGTCGTTACACCATTGAGCACTTTGGTACGCCCGTCCTCGACGAGTTCCTTCATACCTGCTGCTATAGCCGCCTTGCGTATGTCGGAGGCTTGAGCTTTATTAAAGGTTAGTTCTCTGATCTCGGCATTCATCAGCATCATTTCAAAGATTGCTTTCCGCCCTTTATATCCGGTCGGGATGTCCGTCGTGGGAACAGGCTTGTAGACCTTGCCCAGAGCGTCTTCCATCTTGAGATTGATCAGTTTGAGATACTTGTGATCGAGATCTTCTTCCTCGGCCAGAACCTTGGTGTTGGCGAGGACTCTGACGAGCCGCTGTGCCATGACCGCTTGAATAGATGACGCGACAAGGAACGGTTTGATGCCCATGTCAATAAGACGGGTCATCGCACTGGGCGCGTCGTTTGTGTGGAGCGTCGAGAATACCAAGTGACCTGTTAGTGCCGCCTGGATCGCGATTTCACCGACTTCGCGGTCTCGAATTTCACCCACAAGGATGACATTTGGTGCCTGACGCAGCATCGAGCGAAGAACACTTGGGAATGTGAACCCGATATCCTCGCGGATCTGACACTGGTTGATCCCGTCGAAGTTGTATTCGACTGGGTCTTCAGCCGTGATGATTTTCTTGTCTGGACGGTTCAGCACATCGAGGGCAGAGTACAGGGTTGTGGTTTTACCAGAACCGGTTGGGCCTGTGACCAAGAAGATGCCGTTGGGGCGTTTGATAATGCGGTTAAAGACCTCGAGGTTCTCAGGCTCAAAGCCGATGTTTCCGAGTCCGATACGGACCGCATCTGGACGGAGAATACGAAGGACAACCGATTCGCCGTGGTAAGCGGGACACGCCGAGACACGGAAGTCGATAGGAGTCGGCTCGGGCTCGCCCAGATCAACATGGATTTTGATGCGGCCGTCTTGGGGTACTCGTTTTTCGGAGATGTTCATCCCGGCCATCAGTTTGAGGCGTGAAAGCACCGCATTCTGCATGCGTTTGGGGAGGTTGTCGCGTTCTGAGCAGACGCCGTCTACGCGGTAGCGGAGCCGAACTCGATCGCCCATGGGCTCGACATGGATATCAGAGGTTCGTAGCTTGACCGCTTCATCGAGGATCCGGTTGACCAGTTTGACCACCGGAGAATCTTCTGATGAAACATCGATCGATTTATCCATCGAACGGTCTACAGAGCGGTCGATCGAGCGATCTATGGAATCGGTGACGAGCGATTGCGTCGGGACTGCCCCACCGCCACTCTCGGATGCTTCTCCCCCAGAAATAATGTCCTTGAGCTGGGCCTTGGTGGCCAGCAATGGTTCGACATCGCAGTTGAGGACAAAGCGGAGGTTGTCGAGCACCTGAAGGTCGTTGGGGTCGTGGATTGCGACGCGCATCTTGCCGCCGGATTTACCCATGCCCAAAACGAGATGCTTCTTCATGACGCTTTTGTCGATGGCGTCTTTGTCTATGAGTTTGGCGATCTTCTCATTGGCCAGATCAACATATTTGATCCCGTGCTGTACCGCGAGGGCCTTGAGAACCTGATGATCAGTACACAGCCCGAGTTCGGTGAGGGCTTCACCGATACGAGTACTGCTTTCTTTTGCTTTTTTGAGTCCGTCATTGACCTGCTTGGCGTCTATGACGCCTTGGGCAACGAGGATTTCACCGAGTTTCTTGCGACTTCTAGCCATGGATAAACAGATCCCTTTACGTCGGCTCTTGAGGCCGGGGTTGATCGAGTGTCACTATAGCGTCCCATACCCCCCTGCTGGGGCCTGAATCGGGATCATTCCTGTATATAGAAGGGACTGAACCGACACAAATTGGCGACTACTGGACATGAAGGTTCTACGATACAGGCCACGATCTGTTCCATTGGACCGGATTCTCTCTTCCAACCGAAGTACCCCCAGAGCAAGACCCCAAAGTAGGACCCGCACATGGCACGGATTTTGATCACAGCTGGCCCAACCTATGAACCCATTGATGCGGTCCGCTTTATTGGGAACCGTTCGTCTGGGAAACTGGGGTCTAGCTTGGCCGATCGAGCGGTGGAACTTGGGTGGGAAGTCCGGATTTTACTTGGTCCAAACGCAGTCCTGCCAATTGAGGACGGGGTTGATGTTGTCCGGTTCTCATCGGCAAAAAATCTCGAAGATACTCTGGGACAGCACCTTGCGTGGTGCGACTGTCTGGTGATGGCAGCAGCCGTTGCGGATTATCGGCCCAAAGCGTGCGAAGTTGATTGCTCTGGCAAACGGCGGCGGACCGGCGCGGATCTCAGTATTTCACTCGAATCAACGCCCGATCTCCTAGCGGGTTGCTCTAAGAACTCTCGCAGCAACCAGTTGCTTGTCGGATTCGCACTTGAGCCGGCTGAGGAAATCGAAGCTTCGGCTCTAAGGAAACTGGCGAAGAAGAATGTCGACCTTATTGTTGCCAATCCGCTCGAAACAATGGACGCCGACACGATCCACGCCCGGTTAATCGGGAATCAGGGTCGCGGAATGAACTTTGACCAAACCACCGACGGTTCGATCAGCAAAGACGCGTTTGCCTCTTGGTTGCTTGGCCATCTTGATGCGCTCGTTGCTGAGCGACTCAGTTCTGCAAATACAACCACGGAGTCTACCTCTCATGTCGAACTTTGATTCACGCCCAGATCGTGGGCGGCCCTCATTTGGAGATAATCGCGGGCAAGGCCGACCACCGTTTGGTGGAGGCGGCGGCGGTGGCGGCTATGGCGATGGTGGTGGCGGCCATGGGGGCGGCGGACACGGCGGCGGTGGTTACGGCGGTGGCCAACAAGGCGGCCGCGGCGGACCTCCAAGAGGTCAGGGCGGGTACGGAGGCCAGCAAGGCGGCTATGGTGGAAACCGTGGCGACCAACACGGTGGGCGGTATGACCAGAGAGACCAGCGTGATCAACGCGAAGAGAAGTTGCCGACGCCTCCAAAGGCCAATGTGGTCTTCAAGGACGATTGGGTCTGTGTCGTTGACAAACCGGCCGGGCTCCCGATCCGTGGCGAGGATCACAACACACTCAGAGAATCGGTCTGGCAGCTTGCGTTTGTCCGCAGGGAGAAAATGCGCCCCGCTCATGAGATCGACACACTCGCCTCTGGCGCGGTGCTGCTGGTCAAGACACGCGACGAGACCGACACGCCCCGGCAGTTGACCCGGCCCGAAACTAACTACCTCTGTGTTGTTGAAGGCGTGTTCGATGAAGAAACCGCCAAATCTGGATCTTCGATCAATGGCAAGGTAGTTGGCAGCACCAGTACTGGCGCCAACCCGGTAACTCACTTCCGTGTGCTTGAATCAAACGACGAGCTTTCGTTGCTTCAGGTCCGCGCTCGTCCTGACCTTGATGGGCAGATCCGCCAGCACCTGGCGAGTATTGGGCACCCGATCGTGGGCGATAAGGATCTGGGATCGACGCGGGACGATTTGTATCGCTTGGCGATGCATGCGTTTGAAATACGGTACGAGGACCCCGAAACTGAAAAGGTTTCGCGCATCCGTGTACCCGCGCCGCGGTCGTTCTGGAGTGTCTTGGGTGTGGAACCCGCGCCTCTGATGGCGAGCGAAGAAGCCGAGATTCCTAAAGATGCTGATGAAGAAGGGTGGGACCGGGTCGCGGGTTGGTATGACAATCTGCTTTCTGTTAAAGGGTCGGATCACCACGAGAACCTTGTGCTTCCTGGCGTTGAACGACTGATCGGGCTTGAGAACGGCCAGCGGCTGCTGGACATCGCTTGTGGACAGGGTCTTGTCGCTCGGCACATGATTGGAGCACAGCCTGGTGCGACGGCGACTGGGGTGGACCTCTCAGAGAAACTAATCAAACGCGCCCACGGGCAATCACCTGAATCCATTTCGTATGCAGTTGGTGACGCTAGGTTACTCGGCGAACTGGATCTTGGGACCGAGTTATTTGATGCGGCGGTGTGCGTGCTGGCATTGATGAATATTGACTCGATCGAGGAAGTCTTTGCTGGTGCGATGGCCAGACTCAAGCCGGGCGGAAAAATGGTCAGCGTGATCATCCACCCGGCGTTCCGGAATCCTGGCGCGACCGCATGGGGCTGGCTGTTGGATGAACGCACCCGCCAGCCGGTCCAGTTCCGCAGGGTCGATACTTACATGACCAGCAGAACTACAGACATCGTGATGAATCCTGGGCAGGTAAGCTCCGGGGCCAAAGCGATCACGACGCAGACCCACCACCGCTCGATGAGCGCGTATATCAATGCGATCGCCAGCAGCGGGATGATGATTGATGCGGTCGAGGAATGGTCGAGCAAGCGTGTGAGCCAACCAGGCCCACGCGCTGATGCCGAGAACAAGGCACGGGAAGAGATCCCGATGTTCATGGCGATCAGATCGGTCAAACCTGTCTGATTTCCGATGGCACCGGGCCTGTTTCAGGTCTAGAATAGACACACATGCGGGTGTAGCTCAATGGTAGAGCGTCAGCCTTCCAAGCTGAATGTTGACGGTTCGAGTCCGTTCACCCGCTTTGGATTTAACCAAAGATAGACCCGCATTTATGGCGGGTTTTTTCGTGGGGTCAATTTCTAAGCAGAGATTGCAGAGCTTGCTTGAGCCGCTGGTGTATCTCTTTATCTGTCCCGTTCGCGTCGGCGATTCGGGCGATTCCGAAGTCGTAGGCCTCGAAAGGGCCTTGCATCCTTTTGGTGGTGTCTTCGCTATCGAAGCGCGGGATGCAATGGCCGTGGAGTTCGGGGACCTGATTGCAGAGAACGAGGTAGTTGATGCGGCTTGAGCCGGTGGCTTGCATGATCGCATCGCCAAGCAGGGTGAGGTCGCTGAAGAACTGACCGCGTTCTGCAGGGCTCAGGTCGTTGGGAGAGGCGACGACGGTCTTCGGGAGGAGCATGCAGCAGCCTGTGATGGGCTCGGGCTGGTATTTGCCGAGGATAGCATAGCCAGAGGGCATCTCGCAGATGAGCTCCGAATCGTTCCCGGCTTTGATTCGGTTAACGCGGTTGGTAATCGGAAGTATGTTGGTCGTTGTCATAGCAAAGGGTATGCGACCGGATCAATCCCAGTCGAAGAGTTCGGGGGCAATGAGTGAATGGAAGCGGCCTAGGCGATCGAGCGCGTTGTCGATGCGTTTCTTTTTGAGCTTGCCTTTATACCAAAGCTTGATCGACCCTTGGCCGACACTCCAATCAACGGTGGGCTTGTCCATGATGAACGACTGGAGATCGGGGCTCAGGAGCATGATGGCGAACTCTTCGTTCTTGCTCGTGACCTTGTAAGCGGCATTGAAACCGTCGTCGTCGAGCATGATCCCGGAATGGTTGCCCAGTTTGTACCAGAGCTTGGCAATCCCTCTGCGGGAGCGGATCTGGACTTTGGGCCAGTTTGGAGCGGGGAGTTTGTAAAAACATTCAACGACGACCGGGGCCATGAATGACCCGAGCCAGACCATCTGCGACCGCTCGTAGATTTCTACTGGCTGGTTGTCGAGGAACACAGTCTTGACGAGTTTGTCGGTCATTTGTCAGAGCATCCCATTGAGATACTGCCCAGTATAACTGCCCTTCACCTTTGCCACATCTTCGGGTGTTCCGGTTGCCAGGAGTGTTCCGCCGTTGTCGCCTCCTTCGGGCCCGAGGTCGATGACCCAATCGGTACACTTGATGACATCGAGGTTGTGTTCGATGATGATCAGCGTGTTGCCTGCGTCGGCGAGGCGGTTCAGAACAGTGATGAGTTTGTTGATGTCCTCGAAGTGGAGCCCGGTGGTGGGTTCGTCGAGGATGTAGAGGGTGTGTTCGGAGCTTGGGGTGCCGTCGTGGCGGGTGCCTTTACCGAGTTCTGTCGCGAGTTTGACGCGTTGGGCTTCGCCGCCGGATAGCGTGGTCGAGGGCTGTCCGAGTGTGATGTATCCGAGTCCTACATCTCTCAGGCACTTGGTGAAGCGGAGGATCTTTGGATGGTTTTCGAAGAACTCACAGGAATCCTCAACGGTCATCGCGAGGACATCGGCGATGCTCTTGCCCTTGTATTTCACTTCAAGCGTCTCGCGGTTGTACCGCTTGGCATGGCAGACCTCGCACTCGACGAAGACATCGGGGAGGAAGTGCATCTCGATCTTCTTCATTCCTTGGCCTGAGCATGCTTCACAGCGTCCGCCACCCTTTGCAGAAGCGACATTGAAGGAGAAGCGGCCGGGCTTGTAGCCACGGATTTTGGATTCTTTGGTCGCGGTGAAGACCTTGCGGATCTCGTCGAAGATTCCGGTGTAAGTCGCGGGGTTGGAGCGTGGAGTTCGACCGATCGGCGATTGATCGACCTCGATGATGCGGTCGATGTGCTGGAGCCCGGTGATTCTTGAGTGTGCTCCGGGCTGGTTCTTGCGGGACGCTGCGGTGCCCATCACATGCTGCTTAGCGGCGCGGAGGAGGATTTGATTGACGAGTGTTGATTTGCCTGACCCCGAAACACCGGTGACGGCGAGCATGCCTCCGATGGGGAATGGGACATCGATGTTTTTGAGATTGTTGTGCTTGGCGCCCTTGACGGTCATCGCCTTCTTCATGTTCAGCTTGCGGCGGGTCTCTGGCACCTCGATCTTTTTGCGGCCTGCAAGGTAGTCGCCTGTCAATGACTTCTTCGCTTTCATGATGTCGTTGATTGAGCCCTGCGCCACGACCGACCCGCCATGTACACCCGGACCGGGGCCGATGTCCACGACGTGGTCTGCGGCTCGGATGGTGTCCTCGTCGTGCTCAACAACCAAAACCGTGTTCCCGATATCGGTTAAGTGACGGAGTGTGCGGATGAGGCGGTCGTTATCGCGTTGGTGGAGCCCGATAGTGGGCTCATCGAGGACATAGCACGCGCCGACCAATCCAGATCCAACCTGCGTGGCCAGTCTTATGCGTTGGGCTTCACCACCGCTCAATGTGGCCGTGCGGCGATCGAGCGAGAGATAATCGAGCCCGACAGATTCGAGGAACCGGAGGCGGTTGATGATCTCTCGTAGGATCGCCTCGGCGATGTGGGCGTGTTCTTTCGAGAGTTTGAGGTTGTCAATGAAGTCGATTGCGTCGGTGATGTTGAGGCGGGCGAGTTCGGAGATGTTGAGGGTGGTGCCGTCGTTTGTTGCGCGTCCGATGATGGTCGGGGAGCCGGCTTTAGTCATATCGGCTTTGTGGGTTGAGTCGATCGTGACATGGAGTGCGGAGACTTTGAGGCGGTCGCCGCAGCATTTGGGGCAGGTGATTTCTTGTTGGTATTGGTGTAGGTGGTCTTTGACCCAGCTGGATTCGGTTTTGTGGAACCAGTTGTGGAGCATGGGGTAGACGCCGTCCCATTGCTTGCGGTACTTTTTTTTACCTGTCAGATGATCGTTGGCGTATTCGGTGCCGTGCATGAGGAGGTTGTAAAGGTCGTCAGACATAGCCGACAAATGCATGGACTGCGGAATCTCAAATGCTCGGCAGAATCTTCGAAGCATGCGTGGGTAGATCATCCCGCCTGGGCCGTTTTTCTTCCAAGGCTGGATGGCGTTGTTGAGGATCGCGACATCTTTATTGGGGACGACGAGTTCATCTCCGAACTCAAGAATCACACCCAAGCCGTGACAATCGGGGCATGCGCCGAACGGTGAGTTGAATGAGAACAGCCTTGGGGAAAGTTCGCTGAGTGAGATCTCTGGATTGTCGGGGTCTGCAAAGTGCTCGCTGAAGGCGTGGTCGACCCAGAGATCTTTGTCCTTCGTGTCATTGATCGCGATGATGACCGAGCCCTCTGCGAGTCGCAGCGCGGCTTCGATTGATTCGACGAGCCGCTGGCGGGCGTCGTCCTTGATGACGATGCGATCGACGACCGCATCGATCGAGTGTTTTTTGTGTCGATGGAGATTCAGCGGGTTCTCGTTGTCTTCTTTGAGTGCTTCGCGTAGATCTGTAATGTCGCCGTTGACGCGGGCGCGATTCCATCCCTGCTTGGTGAAATCTTCGAGGGTGTCCTTGTGGAATCCTTTTTTGGCGCGAACAACGGGGGCGAGGACCATGAGACGGGTGCCATCTCCGAAGGCCATGACATGGTCGACGATTTGGGTCGCTGATGATGACTCGATGGGGCGACCGGAGCGGGCGGTGACAGTACCGTCCTTTTTCTTCTTTGTCGGTGCCCATGAGCGGGGCGTGCCGCAGCGGGCGTAGAGGAGGCGGAGGTAGTCGTAGATCTCGGTGGTGGTCGCGACGGTCGAACGGGGATTGTGGGATGACGAGCGTTGCTCGATGGCGATGGTTGGGGGGATCCCTTCGATTTCTTCGATGTCGGGTTTTTTGAGCTGGTCAAGGAACTGACGGGCGTAGGCGGAGAGGGACTCCATGTATTTGCGCTGGCCTTCAGCGAAGATCGTGTCGAAGGCGAGTGAGGACTTTCCAGAGCCCGACAACCCTGTGATGATGACGAGTTGATCACGCGGGATGTCGATATCGAGGGATTTGAGGTTGTGTTCTTTAGCGCCACGGATACGGATGCATTTAGTCGGATCAACGACAGATTTGGCCACGGATTTTTTGGTCTTCTTTTTAACCACTTTCTTTTTGGTGATCTTTTTAGATGTCTTGGAGGCCGGGCTCAAGGGGTCGATTCCGCCGGGAGGCTTTGTTGTTGGTCAGATTGTTGATCGAGGAGTTGTTGCACCCGCTGGGAATCACGCTGCTGGGCTCTGTGTTTCTGGTAGAAAAAGAACCCCATCATCACACATCCGATTGCCAAACCGGTCGCGTATGACCCGAGTTTGGTGCGAAAACTGCTCGGAGTTGAGTTGGGATGATCGAATTTGCTCATTGGAATGACACTGTATCCGCATACCCGACCAAAACCCACCCCAAATTTGTGTCGATGGGCGTTATGGGTCTGGGAAGGGGTTGAATTGTGGATCAATTTCTCAGATTCGGTTTCATACCCAGGGTCTTCCCTCACAATGGGACTGAACCCTACTCCGTTGCCTATTCATGGGATACCATTGGTCCCTCGGGCAAGGAGCGCCCTGTTTCGATATTCCCACATAAGCCAAGGCCGGCTCGGGATTCAGTTCGACGCTCACCTATATGCCCAAGACTCTGAACAACTCAAGATTGAATATCCATACACACGCTCGCGCGATGGGTGTGCTAGATGGAGCCGCTTGGTTGGCGGCGATTACGCTCGTTGTCACCAGCGCGATCTGGACGAAACAAACAGGCACGCTCCCGGCGTTGGTTGGAATTGATCAATCTACGAGAGTTGTTGATGAGCCGGTTGAAACTCCACAAGCATCCCAAGCTGTAGTCATCCAAGAACCAACCCTCGAGCCTGAAACTACTTCTGATCCTGTGCCCACAGCGGCCCCAGTGATCGATCCCTCTTTCCGGTGGTTTGACGGCAAACTCGTCCGCCCCGCTCGGGTGATCTACATGACCGTCACTGGGTATTCCCCGGATGCCCGGTCGTGTGGTGAGTTTGCAGATGGTAAAACAGCAACGATGAAATCGGTCTGGACCAACGGCATGAAGTTGGTAGCCGCCGATCCGAAGGTATTGCCTTACTGGTCAATGGTTTCGATCCCTGGATACGCCAATACTGAAGTGGTTCCTGTTTTGGATTGCGGCGGAGCGATTAAGGGGAATCGTCTTGATTTGCTCTACCCGACCCATGAGATCGCCCTTCAATGGGGCGTTCGGCAGGTGCCTGTGACGGTTTGGGAGTTTGTCGAGAGCGAGTAATTCGCCGGCAACGCAATCGCGTCAAAAGATTCCACACACATGATGATGACCCCCCTAGAGTGGGTTCACATGATGTTTTCGCTCAATACCAACTCAATCCGCAGCGTCCTCAAACGGAGGGGTGCTCGTGCGATATCTCCGATGGATCTGCCGAAATATACAATGGACCAGTTTGGTTTGCGAGCCATCAACTTCTCGACGGATCAACTCGCAGGCTTGGCACCAAAAGACCTCGAACTCATCCGTGACTCTGGAGACCGGATCGGGTGCTCCTGCTTGCTGCTGAGCCAGTCCACCCCGCTACCGCTGGGCGATGTAAAGGGCGACAAAGCGCTCGAGGGCATTGAACGGATGACGCGTGTGGTCAAGGCGGCTTCGCTGATGGGATGCAATGCGATCTCTCTCTCGATCAAAGCAAAAGACACCGACGCAGCCTTTGAGCAAGCGACCGAGAGTATGAAAGAGATTCTCGAAGCCGCTGATCGGGCAGAGATCAATGTGCTCATCGCCCCCGCGACTGGTCTGACCCAAGACCCTGAACGCTTGACAGACCTGCTCAAAGGGATAGGCGGTTTCCGTATAGGGACGATGCCCGACTTTGAAATGGCGGCCAAGTCTGGCGACCCGGTTGGATACCTTAAAAAATTAACGCCTTACGCGTCGGTGGTCAATGCATCGACACTGGGATTCACAGTCCCAGAGCCTTCGGCATCATCAGCTACATCAGAAGAATCACCCTCCGAAGACGCCCCGGAGCTCAGCGGGCTCGATGCACTGGCCGCAGAGCTTGAGGGGATGATGATGGAGGATGACCCGATTGCTGTCCATGAGGGGTATGACCTACCTTCGCTGGTTGGGGCGATCGCGGCTGTGGGTTTCGATGGAGCGGTTTCGATCGATTATCGTGGCGAAGGGGACGAATCGCTGGGTGTCATCCACTCCAAAGAGGCCATCGAAGATGCATTGGCTGCACTCAAGGACTGAACCTGCTAATGTATTGTTGAGTACAATCCCGCCGAGCCTGATTTGATGAGAGGTACCGCCAGTGAGCACGCCCACCAGTCCAGCAGTCAAGCCGCTCGCCGTTAAAGAACTGATCACTCCGCAAGGGATACCTACACCCGTGCCCGCCAATCGCCCAATCATCATCACCATCGACGGACCAGCCGGGACTGGTAAATCCACAGTTGCGCGGACGCTCGCTGCTCGGCTTGGCTTGGACTTTCTTGATACCGGGGCGATGTACCGGGCCGCTGCGGCGATCATGATCGACAAAGAATACAAAGAAGATCAGATCGGCGAACTCGTCAGCGAGGTCATCGGAGCGGATCTGCACTTTGATTGGTCTCAGGACCCACCAACAATCCTAGCATGGGACACCCCGATTGATCACCGAATCAGATCTCATGAAGTGACCGACGCGGTATCGTTTGTTGCGACACTCTCAGAACTCCGCCAGCATATGGTCCGCAAACAGCGAATTATCTTTGCTCAGCATCCGCACCTGGTGACCGAGGGGCGTGATCAGGGCTCGGTTGTATTCCCGGATGCTGCTGTCAAGTTTTACCTCGATGCCGATCCTGAGATCCGTGCTCGCCGGCGGATCGATCAGCTGGGGCTCGATCCTGAGACCATGTCACTCGAAACGATGTGCAAACGGATTGTCGAACGTGACCGGATTGATTCATCGCGTGACGACGGGCCTCTGGTCTGCCCGGACGATGCAATCCGGGTCGATACATCTGCTCTTGGAATCGAAGCGGTTGTGGATTTGATGGCCAAGCACACGATGGCGCTTGTCGCCGATCTGCCCGAGCATGATTTATAACATGCTCCGCAGAATCAGATCTAAACATCCGGGCTCGTCTTTGCTGCACATTGTGTTTTATAACTTCTGCCGCATGGTTGCCCACGCTCTCTTTATAGTGCTTTACCGGTGCCGAACACGAGGCGTTGAGAATGTCCCTGAAACCGGAGGCGTGCTTCTGGTTGCCAATCATCAGTCGTTCTTTGACCCGCCGCTTATCGGTGGCTCTTTAACGACGCGTGATACTGACTTTCTCGCTCGGGGCGGGCTCTTTAAGTTCAAGCCATTTGCTTGGTTGATTTCTGCCCTGAACGCAACCCCCATCAAACAGGGGGCGGGCGATACAGGGGCTATGAAGGAAACGATCAGGCGGCTGAACGAGAAAAAAGCTGTGCTCGTATTTCCTGAGGGTTCGCGTTCTGATGACGGGGCGATCCGACCCTTTGCTCGCGGGATCTCAGTGCTTCTCAAGCGTGCCGATTGTGTGGTTGTCCCGGTCGGAATCGCGGGGGTGTGGGACATTTGGCCGAGACACAAACGGTTTCCCCGGTTGCTTACTCGCCCGGTCGCGGTGGTGTATGGCGAGCCGATCAATACCAAGGAACTGCTTGCCGATGGGCCTGATGCCGCGATCAATGTTCTTCAAGAACATGTCGAGAATCTGATTGCTCAGGCTGAGATCTTACGATAAAAACCGCTTCTCGTAGGAGAAGCGGGTGAGTGTTGATGGTTTCAGTTTAGAAGATTGAGATCAGATTTCGCCGAGGAGGTCTGCGATCTCGTCGTCGATCGCGTTTGACGCCCGGTTATCCTTCGGGCCTTTGCCCTTCTTGGATTTTGTATCTGAATCAGCCTGATCTTCGGAGTCCTCTTTGGCGGCAATCGCTGCGTTCTGTGCGGCGACTTCGGCTTCGAGCTTGGCGAGATCCTCTTCGGCTTCCTTACCCTCTTGGGCTCGTTTGGCTTTGTAGGACTCGATTTTGGCTTTGTCTGGACCGAGCACGAGGGTGATCTGGCGTCCAGCGGTACGCGGGGCCATCTCGATCTTGGCGACATCGCTCAGGTCTTGGCAGATCTGGAACAAGCGTTCTTCGCCGAGCTGCTTGTGCATCATCTCGCGTCCGCGGAACCTTTGGGTGATCGAGACCTTGTGGCCCGCGATCAGGAACCGACGCGACTGATCTACACGGATCTGCACATCATGCGGATCGATTTTAATCGAACGCCCGAGACGGATCTCTTTCATTTCGTGGCCAGTAGATTTGGACTTGCCTTCGCGTTTGGAGAGTTCGTATTTGTACTTGCCATAGTCCATGATCTTGCACACCGGCGGGCGTGAGTCGGAGACGACCTCGACGAGGTCGAGTCCGGCGGTCTGGGCCATGCGCATGGCATCGGGAGTCTCTACGACCCCGAGCTGCTCGCCTTCTTCTCCGATCAAGCGGATCGGGGAGAGGCGGATCATGTGATTAATTCGTGTCCGTTGAACGGGACCTTGTTGGCGGAAGAAGCGTCTGCGAGCGATGTCAAATCTCCTAGTGGATCGGTCTTTGCGGGCCCGGCAACATGCTGGGCATTCCCAATGGTATGGGATTATTGTATTGAACCATCCGCAGTGCCAGAAAGCAAGCGGATAGTGCCCATATCGGACGAATCGTCACACGATTCCAGTTCTTTAGCTGCCGGATGAACTCATCAACTGCCGAACCGACGATCGATTGAGCCTGATGGCACTGGGCGCGGCCGCCAGCAGGGTCAGGAAGATCGCTGCTGCCCATGATATCACGATCGGAAGCATCGGAGGAGGACGGAAGTTCAGGTCCATCCCCACCAGCACCCGGTTGACCTGCTGCCCTCCCCAGGCGGCTTGAAGCCCGAGGAGCGTTCCCAGCACACACGCGGTAATCGCAATGATGAGGGCCTGGCCGCAGATGAGGCGGACGATCTGGCCTCTGGAGGCCCCCACCGCCCTGAGAACCCCGAGTTCATACTTGCGGGCGCTGACCTCCGCGACGATCAGATTGGCAACCCCAAAGCACGCGACGAGCATCGCCCCCAGCGCAACCGTCGAGACGACCACAAACGAGGATGCGAACACCGCTTCGATCTGCGTACGGATCCTGGCTCCCGATCCAACATTGAGCACGCCCGAGCCGATCAGGGCCCGCTCGATTTGGTCGATCGCCTCTTTGGTAGGGACCGAATCATCGAGGTCGATCTGGATGAGCATGGGCTCGCTGACCCCGAAATGTTCGATCATATCAGCCCTCGATCCGAACACCGAACTGATGGCTTGCTGGACCATGCTCTCGCCGAGGTCGAAATATTGAGAAACGAGTTCGAGGCCCGGCGTGGTGACGACCCCGACGATGTCGAAGCTGTGCTCTTGGCCCGTCGAATCTTTGCAGGTGAACACATCGCCCACCCCTAAGCCTTTGGCGATGAGGAATTCTCGTGCGACAATTACGCTGCCGCCCTCTTTGAGTTTGGCCAATGCGGTGTCCGGGTCGCCCTCGATGAACTCGACATGAACCATATCAAAGAATGCCTCAGGCTCGAACCCGAAGTAGTTGGTTTTGTAGGACTGCAGTGCTTTGACCCCGAAGGCATCGGTCTCAACAGCAAGCATGTTGATGGCGCAGGTCCGCTCGACCACATCCAGATCGTTGAGGATCCCGATCGCTTCATCGCTCATCGGGAGCCCGTAGGCGAAGGCGTCTGGGAACTGGATCTGGTTGATCCAATCACGCATTGCAGCAGAGCCGTTGGTCCAGATCGCGATGAGGAGCGCGAGACCGGTCATGAGGGCACCGGCGGTAAAGCCATGGCGATACGGGGTAGCGCGGACAGTGCGGACGAGGAGGGACTCGGGGAGTCCAAATAGTCTTGAAATCAACGGGCCGATAGTCCGGGCGATGAGGACGACAACAGCCGCGGATGCGAGGAAATACCCGAGGAACATCGCGGGGAGGCCCAATGAGAGGTATGTCCAGAAGAAAGTCTGTCCGGTCAATCCGGAAATGACAATGGCTGCCATCAATGCGATGCCGAGGAATCCGATGATGGTAATCGCGCGGATCTGGGCTGGTTTGGAGGGCTGGGCCTGCTGGGTCATTGCTTCGATGGGCGAAAGGGTGGCGGCTCTCCATGCGGGCCAGAGCGCCCCGATGAGCCCGGCTCCGAATGCACCGATCAGTGTCAGTGTCAGACTGACAGGCGGGATGACGAGCCCGGCGGGGAGCTGTTGGTCAAACACTTTGACCAAGATCCACGCGAGCCCGATGCCAAGGGGGAGCCCTGCGATTGCTCCGAGTCCTGAGACGGTGAATCCAACGAGGAGTTGGGCGATCCCGAGTTGCCGTCTATGGGCGCCGATGCATCGGAGAACCCCGAGCATTTTCTGCTGCTCAGCGACCCCGGTAGTCAATCCTGTGGTAATGATGAACGCGGCCGATATAAGCGTGATGAGCGAGATCAACATGAACCCCATCTGCGCCGCTGCAAGGTTCTGTTCAACCCCAGCGGTGATGCGCCCGGTCGTTTGGACGATCGCTCGTCCTGGATACGCATCGATATGGGCGAGAACAAACTCATCGGGGTCCACGCCCTCTTGGAGCTTGACTTCCAAATCTGAAATTTGATTCTTTCTCCGCGACATCCGGTCGAGGGTATTGATGGTGGTGTAGCCCATCGGACGCCCACCCATCGGTGGGGCTTGGGCGATCCCGACCACGGTGAGCACGACGTTGTCCCGGAACAGCCTTGCAAACTCGACGCGGTCACCGACACGGATACCGATCCCTCGATTGAGCGAGATCGACTCGCTAAGCGATTCGGCACGCTGGCCTGCGAATGGTTCTGGGAACTGCATGTACCCAAGCGGATCCGCAAAGACCTTGGTGGCGGCGAGCTTGGTTGTGTCGTTTGAATACGCCCAGCTCATCCGTTGAACGACGCGTGCGTCAATGAGAATCTCGCTGTCGTTCTTTGGGTATCGCCCTTCAAGGAGGACGACCGGGCGGGCTTCAAACTCGGATTCGGGGTTGATGCCGTTGACGAAGACGCTGGTGAGGTAGCGGTGATCGACTACGGAGTGCTCGCCATCTGGGTTGCTTTCATCGACCGGCATCGCGGTCGGGAGGGTCACCATCAGTGACTGGGTCTGCTGGAGCCGAGGGAGGACAGAATGCACGCCTTCCCACTTGCTTACAGATTCAGCGACCGATGCGGGCATCGTCGAGCCTTTGATCGCAACAACGCGGACTTCTGCGAGCCCGACCTGGGTATCAATCTGCTGGGTGAACGACGCGTTGAGCGAACCCATCACACACGCGACGCTGCTGATCAGCACCACCGACATGCAGACCGCTGCTGAAAGCAGGATCAATCGGCTAGGCCTGCCCAAGCAGATGCTGCGTGCGAGTCGCAAGAGTGCCAGCATCGAACCCCCCTTCCGCTTGGTTGTCCGATTCAAGGATTCCCTTGACCGCTCCGTCCGCCATCACAAACACCCGCTTGCAATAACTCGCGGCTTCGGGCTCATGGGTCACCATCAGAACCGTCACTTCTTGCTCGTGGGCCAGATCCCGCAGGACCTCCCACACAAGCGAACTCGATGCCGAATCCAGATTCCCGGTTGGTTCGTCTGCAAAGACGACGGGTGGTTTGTAGAGCAATGCTCTCGCGATGGCGATGCGTTGCTGCTCGCCACCAGACAAGGCTTGTGGTCGGTGGCTGGTTCGGTCGCTGAGTCCGAGACGATCGAGCAGTTCGAGGGCACGGGTCTGGAGAGCACCGGTGGAATCGCCTGCGAGGAGCCCTGGCAGGAGTGTGTTTTCCAGAGCGGACATTGTGGGGATCAAGTTGAACGCCTGAAAGATCACCCCGATCGAGGTTCTTCTGAACTTGGTCGCCTGACGCTCGGTGAGTTGATCGACCCGCTCGCCTGAGACCATGACCTCGCCAGAATCTGGCGGGTCCATCGCGGCGAGGATATGAAGGAGTGTGGATTTGCCCGATCCAGACCGACCCATCACGGCGTAGAACCCCGGATCGGTAATCTCAAGATTTACCCCACGCAACGCTTGAACGCTGGACTCCCCGGCCGGGTATGACTTCTTGACATTGACGCATCTGATCATGGGAGAGTATTGGGGTTTGGGAACGGGAAGTTGCGTTTGATCAGCTGATCGATGCGGTGTAGGCCTCGGAATCCATTGTGGAATCAAGGGTGCCTTGATCGGCGATCTTGATTTTGACGAGCCAGCCGTCGCCGAAGGGGTCGCTGTTGACCTGTTCTGGGTTGGATTCGAGGGACTCGTTGACCTCAACGATCTCGCCCTCGACCGGGGAATAGACATCCGACGAGGTTTTGACCGATTCGACCTCGCCTACCGAGTCGCCCGGGGAGACTTCCGTGCCCACTGGCTGCATTTCGGCGAAAGTGACATCGGTGAGCTGATCGACCGCGTAGGTGGTGAGCCCGATGGTGAGGACATCGCCATCCACTTTGAGCCATTCATGGGTTTCGGTGTAGGTGCGGTCTGATGGGTTGGTCATCTTGGATTCCTCGTTTGATGGGCAGGGTGATTGAGGCCAATGGTAAGTAGCAGTCAACCAGCGGGCAATGGGCGGAGATGAGACAATCGAGCCCCCCAGAATCCGTATCAAATGGCACTTCTGGCGTGCAATTCTTGTTGAGATACGATACAATCGACCCAACCGGCGGGCGGAGCCCAGACCAAGCCGGGGCGACATATCGACTTATGACGGTTCTCGCCATTTGGCGATGTGTTGCCAGCCAACACGGAGGTTGCGCTGACCATGACGACTCTTACCCCCCAAAGTTCTGAATCTGTGGTTGAAGCAACCCAGACCCTAGGCCCAACCGCTAATGCTGGTCTTGCGCTCACCAAGCTCACACTCGTCGGGTTTAAGAGCTTCGCAGACAAAACCACCTTCCACTTCGACGATCCCATCACAGGCATCGTCGGCCCAAACGGCTGCGGCAAGTCCAATGTCGTCGACGCGATCAAATGGGTCCTCGGCGAACGCTCCTCCAAATCCCTCCGTGGCAAAGAAATGATCGACTGCATCTTCGCAGGGTCTGCAGGACGCAAGCCCTCCGGGATGGCGGCGGTCACACTCAGCTTCGACAATCCCAAGTCCGCACTCATGCTCGCGGACCTCGCGGGAGAAGCACCTGCCGAGAAACAAGAGAGCCATGTCGTCGAAGTCGAGGAGGTTGAAACATTCGGAGTCGATCAATCCTCTGAATCGGTCGCTGAGGATCATGTGGCCCATGATGAGCATGTGTCGGATGATGACGCGGATCGTGCCGTTAGCGAGGGGGAGAGCGAAGCGGCCAGCATCATCACCGAGCGACGCCGCATCGCGCGTCCGCTCCCGATCGATGCCGACCAGGTCGAGGTCCAACGCCGGTTGTACCGCGATGGCAAAAGCCAATACCTCATCAACGGCAAGCTCGCCCGCCTCAAAGACATCCGTGACCTATTCCTCGACACAGGCATCGGTGCGGATGCCTATTCGATCATCGAGCAGGGCAAGGTGGACCGGATGCTCCTCGCGTCGCCAATGGAACGAAGAGTTATCTTCGAGGAAGCCGCGGGGATTGCCAAGTACCGCCAACGCCGCGTTGAAGCGCAGCGGAAGCTTGACAAAGCGGAATCGAACCTTGCCGTCACCCGCGAACAGCTCGATTCAACCGAACGCCGCTTGCGGATGGTCAAGGGGCAAGCCGCCAAGGCGAGGCGATTCCAGGAACTCGACGACGAGTACAGCGCCCAGCGTTTGGCCCTTGGTTTCGAGCAGTACGACGACATCCGCCGTCGTCTTGAAGGACTCACCTCGCAGATCGCATCACTTGAGAGCGAACGCAACCAGACCCAAGCTATGCTCGAAGAAGCCGAGGAAACACATAACCTCGCCAAAGAGAACCGCCTCACTGTTGGCCGCATACTCCGCGAGACCGAGAACTCCCTGACCAACGCGAGGCACCAGGCCGAGTCGGCCAACCAGCGCCAAGAGATGACCCACAAAGCCATCGAAGACGCGGCCCACCTCGTCGAAACAGAAACCTCCCGCCTCAGCGAGTCGAGCAGCAAACTCATCGAGATCGATGCCCAGATCGAAGGCCACACCACCAAACTCGAAGAACTCAAAGAGACTCTTAGCGAGTCTGAATCCAAGCTCAAAGAAACCAGCGACCAACGCGAGCACGCCGCACGCACGCTTAACGAGCAACGCCAGAAGGTCGACGAGACCCGCTCGGTCGTCGCGAGTGTCGAACGTGAGCACGCGACCCTGATCGCCCGCGTCGAGAGCGATGACCGCCGGATCGAATCCATCACCGAGCGCGTCAATGAGCTTACCCAACGCCTCCGCACGCTCGATGCACAGATCACCGAATCCAATCTCCTCAAATCCCGGACCGAAGAAGCGATCGTCCTTGTTGATGCGAACATCAAGATAGACGAAGATCAACTCAGCGGGCTTGACGCTCGGGTCGAATCGCTCGACTCCTCGCGTGGCGATTTGGCCAAGCGCGTCAACACGCTCGACGAAGAACGCGTCCGCAGAGAAACCCGCCACGCGACCCTCGATGAGATGGTCAAAGGCCGAGTCGGGCTAGACGATGCTGTGCGTGCTGTGCTCGAACTCCAAGATCAAGGCCAAGGATTCAAGGGGGTCATCGGCCCGCTGGCGGAGTTGATCGAAACATCGGGCTCTCAAGCGGGCCACATCGAGGCGGCACTGGAAGACACCCTCCAGGCACTCGTTGTCGAATCCATGGACGCGATGCCAACACCAGAAGAAATTGCCGCCCTCCCCGGGCGAGTGACCTTCCTGCCATTGGTTGATGTCGGCCTCTCCGCTGGATCAACCATCCCAGGATGGCTCACCGACGCAACCAACGGCCGCGTCAACCGCCTACGAGATGCCGTCGCTTCGCGTGACGGAAACGCACGAGTCGAAGCCCTGCTCGACCGTCTGCTAGGAAACTCACTGCTTGTCACGGACCTCGACTCCGCGCTCCTGCTCGGAGCGGGCCCGCTCGCCTCAACCCCATGCCGATTTGTCACCCGCGACGGCGTAGTGCTCGAACCCGATGGACGCGTCTGTGCTGGCACCCGATCCGGGAGCGAGTCCGAAGGGCTCCTTGCTCGCCAGAGCGAACTCCACGAACTGGCAGGACAGATCGAGATTATCCGCACGGACTTGGGCGTCGCCAAAGAGAACCTCGCACGCGTGGATCAAGACGCCGCCAACCTTGGCGAGCAACGTTCCATGCTCCACTCCAAGCTCACCGCACTCCGCGAGACCCGCGTCCGCACCGAGCACTCCCTCGACACGCACACCGCCGAGATTGATCGCCTTGGACGCGAGATGCAACGCGGCGTTGATGAACAGCACACCCACGCGACCCGGCTTGAAGAATCTCGCGTCGGTCGCGAGGCCCTCACGACCAAGGCGGGACAGCTCGAACGATTGCTTGGCGAACAACGCGCCATGCTCGAAGGCTTCCAAGCCGGACTCGGAGAGCATGAACAAGCACTCGAACTTATCAACGACCAGGCCAACACTGTTCGCGTTGCAGTCTCAACTGCCCACGAGCAGGTCCGCTCCGAGACACGCCACTTGTCCTCGTTGACCACGGGACGCGACGAGATTGAACGCAGCAATGCCCAAGCCCAAGCGATGATCGAACGCGCCCGAGCGAACCTCGACGAACACAACCGCGTTGCCCAAGAAGCCCACGATGATCAACTCAAGGCACACGCGCTCATCGAATCGCTCGAAACGTCCATGCACGAGCACGCGGAGGTCGTCCGCATTGCCGAAGAAGCGGTCAACGCCGCTCAGCAATCCATGAGCGTCGCCCGAGATCAGGCCGATGCATTTAATCGCGATTGGCACGCTGTCGAAACCTCGCGTAGAGAAACCGAAGTTAAACGCGAGACCATCGAGGAACGCACACTCGAGGACCTCGATGTCGATCTGGTCATGGAGTACCCCGAATACCGCCATATGATGGACGACGGCGGGGTCCAACGGATCGATGTCAACTCCATGACTGCGAGCGTTCATGTCCTCAAGGGCGAAATCAAAAAGCTCGGCAATGTCAACCTCAACTCCATCGAGGAAGAATCCAACCTCACTCAACGCAACGACGACCTCATCACTCAGGTCCGCGACATTGATGAGGCAAGAATCAAACTCGCAACGCTCATCGAGAAACTCAATGTGGCTTCCCGGGCCCGCTTTGGCGAGGTTTTCGATCGTATCAAGGACGAGTTCGGAGGCCGCAATGGGATGTTCCGACGTCTATTTGGTGGCGGACGGGCTGAAGTCCGCCTGATGCCGCTGGTCAAAGAAGTCGATGGCCAGAAGGTCATCACCGACGAGGTGGACCTGCTTGAATCGGGCATCGAGGTCATCGCCAAACCACCGGGGAAAGAACCCCGCTCGATCAACCAGCTTTCTGGTGGCGAGAAGACCATGACCGCTGTAGCGATGCTGCTGGCGATCTTCCGGAGTAAGCCCAGTTGTTTCTGTGTGCTCGACGAAGTCGATGCCGCACTCGACGAGGCCAATGTCGGGCGGTTCTGCTCCACGCTGGACCTGTTTGCGCTCCAGAGCCGTTTCATTGTCATCACACACAACAAGCGAACGATGCAGTCGACCAATAAGCTCTTCGGGGTCACCATGCAGGAGCGTGGCGTGTCCAAACGCGTCGAGGTCCGCTTTGATCAGGTCGGCGAGGACGGTGAGATTGACGCCAAGGCGGTCAAGGAAGCCAAACCGGAACCAGTTGAAGCCCCCGCTAAGGAGCCGACCGCTACAGACCCAGAAACGAAGCCATCCGGCGCATTACGAGCAGCACTCGCTTCCATGCGTGAAGATGAATCAGCAGTCAAGGTCAACCAGTAGCCGACCAACAACCTACCATCTGTTGATGAACATTCAACAGACTCCATTTAAAGTGGTCAGCGACTTCCAGCCCGCAGGCGATCAGCCCACAGCGATCGACGCGCTCGTCGCCTCCATCAACAGCAACGAGCCCCGATCTTGCTTGCTTGGCGCAACCGGCACGGGCAAGACCTTTACGATGGCCAATGTCATCGCCAACACCAACAAACCAACGCTGATCCTCTCACACAACAAGACCCTTGCCGCCCAGCTCTTTGAGGAGTTTAAAGCGTTCTTTCCGAATAACTCGGTCAACTACTTCGTCTCCTATTACGACTATTACCAGCCCGAAGCCTACATCCCAGGGCGGGACATCTACATCGAAAAGGACTCGGCCAAGAACGACGACCTCGATCAACTCAGACTCGCCGCGACGAGCAACCTGCTCCAGCGGCGAGATTGCGTCGTCGTTGCGTCCGTGTCGTGTATCTTCGGGCTGGGTTCACCGAGCGCGTACTCCGAGCGGGTCTACACACTCCGCACCGGGATGGAACTTCCACGCCGCGACCTGTTCCTAGCACTCAACGCGATGCGGTACGAACGATCTGAAATCGAGTTTAAACGCGGACAATACCGTTCGCGTGGTGACGCGATCGAGATATGGCCTGCGTACGAAAGGTTTGCGGTACGGATCGAGCTCTTTGGTGATGAGATTGAGAGGATCGAGCTGATCAACCCGACGAGCGGGGAACTGCTTGCTGAGGAATCTCGGTATTTTTTATTCCCTGCTGTCCATTATGTGATGCCCGAGGATCGGCTCAAGGAAGTGCTCGATAGCATCCGGGTTGAGATGGATGCACGAGTCATGGAACTCCGACACGAGGGCAAGCTCCTAGAAGCACAGCGTCTGCTCGCACGCACCAAGTATGATCTTGAGATGATTGAAGAGGTCGGATATTGCTCAGGAGTTGAGAACTATTCCCGCTATATGGACGGGCGGAATCCAGGCGAACGCCCATTTACGCTGTTGGATTATTTTGACTATGCACCAGGTGACCCTGCACGAATAACGGAACCGGATCGTGGTGTTGCCCTCGTCGATGCAAACGGCCAGCCTCTCAGACCGACACAGGACTCTAGAGATCATAATGAGGATGCCCGTCGCTTCGGGGTCTCGCGAACCAATCTCAAGGACTGGTTGATCATCGTGGACGAATCCCATGTGACGCTGCCTCAGATCAAAGCGATGTTCAATGGGGACAAGGCTCGTAAAAATGTTCTGGTTGAACACGGGTTCCGTTTGCCATCGTGTCTCGACAACCGTCCGTTGCGATTCGAAGAGTTTGAACAACTGGTGCCGCAGATGATGTTTGTCAGCGCAACGCCCGGCCCGTATGAGCTCGAAGCGACAGGCGGAGAAGTCATCGAGCAGGTTATCCGCCCGACCGGGCTGCTTGATCCTGAGGTCGAAGTCCGCCCCGCCACCGGGCAGGTGCCCGATCTCATGGAGCGCTGCGAGGAAGTTGTCGAACTTGGTGGCCGAGTTCTGATAACGGCTCTCACCAAGCGATTGTGCGAGGACCTCACCACCTACCTTGGCGACCAGGGCTTGAAGGTCCGTTATTTGCACTCAGAGATCGAGACACTCGATCGGCTTGAAATCCTCACGGATTTGCGCGCCGGGGAGTTTGATATTCTTGTCGGTGTCAATCTGTTGCGTGAAGGACTGGACCTCCCCGAGGTCCGCCTGGTGTGCATACTCGATGCTGACAAAGAGGGGTTCTTGCGATCAGCGACTTCGCTCATTCAGCAGATGGGGCGAGCCGCACGAAACAGTGAGTCTCGCGTGATTTTGTATGCTGACCGCGTGACCAAGGGCATGGACCAAGCGATGACCGAGACCGCTCGTCGTCGCGAAAAACAAATCGCACACAATACCGAGCACGGCATCACCCCCACCACCATCGTCAAAGAAATCAGACGCGGGCTCGACACCGATCTTAAAGCACGCAGATCAGCCAAGTTTGCCGCTGAGGCAACGGACCCGGTCGTCGATGCTGAGGTCTTGGCTGGGATGCTTCAGGCGGACATGATGAGTGCCGCCGAATCCACCAACTTTGAGCAAGCGGCGTCGTTAAGAGACCAGATGCTCCATGTGAAAGAGTTGCTCATCCAGCACGATGATGAAGTTAATCCATTGCTCATCAAACGCTCAGAACTCGAAACTCTCTTTGCCAAGAGCAAGCACGGCTCACCCGGCAAACGAGGCAAAGGGCGGCGGATGTGATGGATTATCGCGTACACATTCTCGGTGCATCTGGATCAGGGACAACCACGCTCGGGAGTGCGTTGGGCAGACGGCTGGACATCAAGCACCTTGATTCGGATGATTTTTTCTGGGAATCCACTGAGATCAAGTTCAGCAAGACACGTCCTGCCCAAGAACGCCTGGAGATGATCGAAGAACAAATTACCGATCTAAACAGCTGGGTGCTCTCGGGGTCGTTGTGTTCATGGGGAAACCCGTTGATTTCTCGGTTCACGCATGTCATTTTTCTTCAGACGCCATGGGGCATACGCGAAAGAAGACTCAACGCACGCGAGAAGAGCCGCTATGGTGATGATATATTCTGTTTGAGTACTCCGCAAAGTTGTATCTGCCGAGAGTTTCTTGAGTGGGCTGGCCGATACGATAACGCCGGACTTGAACAGCGGAGTCTCAAAACACACGCGGACTGGCTCATCTCGCTTCCAGAACGCATTCATCTCATCAATCTCGACGGGTCAGAACCCATTGATTGGTTGCTTGAACAATGTATAGGATCGATCCGCTAACGCATTACCATTTTCACAGATGCCACCGCCAGAATCAATGCGATGATCAGTTTCAAATGCGGCAGCTTGATCTTGTGAGCGATCCATGCACCGAGGTACGCCCCGACGAGAGCCCCCACACCGATCGGGATCGCAAAGCCCATCGCATCGGAGACCATTAGGTGCTGGGTTTCATTGGGTGGCGGATAATGAATTGTTGGGAGTGTATAGAGCTTCATCGACGCACCGATGATCGAGCTGATCCACATCACACCGGCACTGCCTGCGATTGCGTGACGTAATGGCAAGCCAGAAATCTGCAAAAGCGGCACCAGTAGGATCCCACCACCGATGCCGAGGTATCCTGAGACCCCACCAACAAAGAGACCGATGACGATCATTTTCCAATGGGCCGGGGATGGCGCATCAATCGGATGGTCTGGAATTTTCTTGATCGTTGTGATGATGTTGTAGGCGCAGTAGATCCAGATGAATCCCGCAAACGCCACCAGCGACCAGCGGCCTGGTGATTCACCCGCCATCATCACACCCGCGGCCATCCCCGCGGTCATCGAGGGGACCAGCGACATCAGCACATCCTTGCGGGCGGCCTTCTTTTTGGCGTGCATGATTGTCGATGACAATGCGACGACAACATTGACACACATTGCCGCGGCCATGTAGACATGGTGGCGGGTTTGCTTTTCATCCTCATAACCCCAGATCATCGCCATCGCGGGGAGCATGATTATCGAACCGCCAAGACCGGCCAATCCACCAACAACCCCGGCAACAAGGCCGAGCGCGGTTCGGATGAGAATTTCAATAGGGTCCATACAAACTCCAGGCGGGTGCGTGTGGTTGCACTGTAGGTCTGTGATGCGATGAAGGATTGAAAAAACCGGCCCTTACGGGCCGGCTGCTAATCGATAGCGAAATCAACTATGGACGGTTATGGGCAACCGTTTGCAAACGCTTGGAGGAATGCACTGATATCAAAGAAATCCCATTCGCCATTATCATTGAAATCGGCATCTGCCGTTCGGCTTTCAAACTGGACGAGGAACTCGTTGACATCAAAGAAATCCAAGATGCCATCTCCGTTGAAGTCTGAGTTACATAACGAGCCAACCCTGAACATAGCGTTGATTACGCCTGTGTCTCTATTTTCTTCCATCCACACGGCGTAGAGCGTCCTGCCATCGGGATCGAGCCGGAACTGGCTCTCGAATGTGCCGACACTGAGATCTAGAGGGACTTCATCGGCGAGTTTGACGACCGGAGCATATGACTGGCCGTAATCATCGGTCCGTGACATGAACACATCCAGGTCGATGATCCCTTCTGAGGCATGTTCGTACTGATTGACTTCAGTACCCCAAGCGACCAAGAAAGATCCTGGATCTGCTGGGGTCGCGGGGTTTGAACTGAATGGAGTTCCAACGATTCTGGGTTCGCGGACATTCACTTTATCGAATGAATCGATATTGGACATGTTGACCGTACTGGTCCAAGTCTGGCCTCCATCGAGTGATGTTCGCATATAGAAGTTGTAGTTCTCTAGATCCGTGAAACGAGCCACGGCCCAGTCTGGGGTCCAGCTCCATCCGAGAGCCATGAAGTCACCTCGAAGGATCCCTCTATGAGCGCGGGCATCCTCGAACATATCATCTTCAGGATGGGCATCTAGCCCAAGCGACGAACTCAGATTCATGCCTTGGGTATTGTTGAAAGCAAGCTCACGAGTTGTTGAGTCCGGATCGATTGGCGGATTCAGATCCTCTGGACGGAACCCTGTTGACATTGTATCTGCGGGATCTTTGCTGCCGACCCGGCACATGATGTCTGAAGGACCACCTTGATCGAAATCACCTTGCTTATAGAGCCACACGATCCGCACATCGCTCTCGCTCATCATCGGCCCGGGCTGAACAATGAACCGGACACGGCGGGCGTTCTCTTCAGGGAGTGAAAGGATCCACCCGGCACCGTTGGTTGGATCCGGCATCGTATCGTTGAACGCTGAGAAGTTGTGATAGCGGATGTACTTCCCGTCATCGAGCCCTTCGAGCCCTTTGGTTTCTTCATAGGCAACAATCGCGGTGGAACCAGCTACAAATAGATTTGCCCTTGACGCGCCGGCCTGACCCGCTTCGATACCGTCCCTGTCTAGGTGGGTGAAGTTGTCGGTGATGCGTTTAGATTCTGCAAAAGGTAAACCCGCTCCAAGATTTGCGGTCGTGATTGATGAGTACCAGATGTCGGTCCCGTGACTCACCTTGGCGCCCGATCCGCCCTCGCCGGGTCCCTCAGCATCGCCGGGCTGGAGGCCCTTGGGATCCTCTTGCCAGGTCACCATGAACCCGGCACTCGAACCCTTGGGCACATCCTGCTTGGCATCTCGGCTTCCGTCGGACAAGATTTGAGGATCACTCCATGTTTCCCCGCCATTGGTCGATCGGACCACATAGGTCGCGGCAAAGGGCACTTCAAGATTCGCGGACGCCGGATATAGAACACTTCCTTGAACCCCGGTAGGTACATAGTGGTCCACCCAAGAGATAATTACATTCTTCCCGATGCTATAGATATTGGGTTTCTGCGAATCCCCGTAGTAAGGGAGATCGGCGGTCAGTGGATCACCGTCATGATCCGCATTCATAGAAGAGAAGTTGGCGGTATTGGAGATGTTGATTGGTTGTGACCATGTCATCCCGTTATCAAGAGATCGAGTCACAAAGAGGTCCTTTGCTGAGTGGGTTGTGCGATCATGTGCCCAAACATCGGGGCCCTGAGCGTCACCAAACACACTCACAAGAACAACATTAAATCCACCCACACCATCGGGATAATCAAGCCGAACAATCTTCCCTTTCGATGCTGCTTGTCCATCCGTACCCACAACCGGCGTCGAGGAAAGCTCGATTGTTTCAGAGAGTGAATATGGTGTTGGAGCCCCAAGGGCCAGCGACGATCCAGCAATCAACGTAAGAACGGAAGTCAATGATAATCTCATGACATATCCCTTTCTTCATCTAAGCGGACTTGATCTCGCGGCACGCCCGTTTCGTCGAGCCCGCATCTTTACTCCTGCTGCGCCATTCTATTCTGCGCATCGAAAGAAGTCGATCATTTCGTAGAGCTCTGACCTCAGCTTTAAGTTAAACTCAAAACAGTTTAACCAATGTTCTTGAGGCAAGAACTGGTATTGACCAAGACTACAAGTCTCGAATGCTTTGGAAACGCCAACATAGTTTCAGACAGTTTCGTCGGGGATTAGCCGCGCATCAATCGTTCAAACTCGGGAATCGACCGGCGCATCGAGGAAACATCGAACTTGCTCGGCATCTCGTCGACACCCATCGCCGATGCGACGATAGTGGCGACGCGTTCTATGAGATGACTCGGAGCTGTAGTGCCCCCCGTGAGTTGGTCGTGATCGACCCAGCTAAGGGTGATTTCGTGCTCGGTGGTGCCTCTGGATTTCCAGGAGAGGGTGAGCAGGTACGACCAGCCGCGTTGATTTTCGCGTTCTTCGTCAACAACCACGCTGAGGGGGGCATTGGCTGTGTTGGTTTGCTGGTCGCTGCTCATGAGTTATTGTTCGGCTTGATGAGCATGCGGGTCCACTCTTTTGAAGACATTCCTCGGGTGGGGGTGGATTACCACCACCAGTTGAAGACTTGGGGCCAGATCAGCGTGGCCCAGAACTCAATGTAGGCAATCCAGATAAGAATTCGGTTTTGCTTGAGTCGTTTTTGAGCCCAGATCGGAATTCGGTATTCAGGCGATATTCGTTTTTGCGAACTGGCAATCAGGAAAGAAGGAATCATGAAGACGAATGAAAAAATTGAAATAAAGGGCATCACGAGAATCGTGAGGATTGAACACACCATTGGGACCATGAGCTTCAATGGCTTGGTGTAGCCGTCGGGGCGGGTGTCCAATGGGGTCCCGCATTCAGGGCACGGCTCGCTCACTTTGCGATCGTGCATGTCGTATTCGCAGGCGTGGCAGATGAGGGTTGGGATGTCTTTGTTCATGACACCCGGGCCCCGATGAGGACGATGAAGGATTCTACGAGTTCTTCTTGGGGGTCTTCGATGGGGTTGATGTAGGCGTTGCCTTCGTCGTCTACCGCATCGGGGAGCTTGGCGTAGCACTGGACTTGTTTAAACCCGGATTCGAGCATCGCGTCTCTCAGTTCCGGGACGGACCAGAGACGCCAGTGGTAGGTGAAGGCGTCGTCGTATTCATCGGTGATGGTGCCGGCGTGTTCTATTCGGAAGTGGATGTAGTTTTTGACCATGCCTGTGAGGGGGTTGGCGTCGCGCTGTTCCCAGGTGTAGCGGCAGAGTCTTCCGTCGCCCATTGGGGTTGGGCGGTGGACTCCTCCGGGGGCGAAGGCGGTTTCTCCGCCGTAGGTATCGCAGAGGAAGGTGCCGTTGGTTTCTTTAAGTCTTGCGTGGGCTTGTTTGAGGTAGGTGACGAGTTCGGCTCGGGTGTGGTGGTAGCCGATTGAAAAATTGCCTACGAAGAGGATGTCAGCGGGGTCGGTTGCATCGTTGACATTGATGAGTTGTTTTTTAATTCTGGGGTGATCGCCGTGCTTGTTTAGGGCTTCTTGATCGAGGTCTACGCAAATGGCGTGGTGGGATTCGGATTGGGCGACCCATTGGTGCGAGAGGATGGAGGTGCCCGCAAAATCTTCGGCGAGGATTGTTGGTGGTTTGGGGTTGTTGCCGTGGATGGCGTTGAGGAGGGGGATGAGGGCTTCTGGATTTTGGACGCAGAGCTCGTAGAGGTCGTGTTTGTCGGGCGTTGTGTGTGATGAGGGGGTGGTCATGGGGTGATTCCCGATGATCCGGCGAAGATGCCTATGACAACAACGAGGATGACGAAGAGAAAGTACACGAGCATGAGTGAACTCAGAATAATACCGATCCAGCCACAGACTTTGCCTGCGGTGGCCATGCCTTGTGAGCTTACTGGAGCGGTACCGTCTTGGATTGCTAGGCGTGCCTTCTTCGCGAAGACTACGGCAATGATTCCACATGGAAGACCGATGATGCCGTAGGCCATGCAGGAGATGATTGAGACGATTCCGAGGACCATTGAAGTGACAGCTTTTCCGCTGGATTGCGCCGATTGCGATGCAAACTGCATGACTTGGGTGCCGCATTCTGGGCAGCGATCACCTAGGCGGAGCCCAACAATGTTGTAGCCACAAGATAGGCAGTTGATGTTTTCGCCTGCGTCTGGGAGCGGTGTAGTGTCTTCATTCATAGTTGAATGTTAGCAGATTTACTCGCCTGGGATGTAGGAGATGGCGCCTTCCATTGGGGAGGAGGCGGTGGCGTAGCGTTTCTTGGGGATTCGGCCGGCGAGGTAGGACTGATGGCCGGCTTCGCAGGCCTTGCGCATCGCGCAAGCCATCATGATTGGGTCTTTGGCGTGAGCGATGGCGGTGTTGAGGAGGACGGCGTCGGCGCCGAGCTCCATCGCTACGGCGACATCGCTTGCACTCCCCACTCCTGCGTCAATGACGACGGGGTAGGTCGGGTCGTTCTCTTTGAGAAGTTCAAGGCAGAGGACGAGGTTGTTCTGGTTGAGGACGCCTTGGCCTGAGCCGATTGGTGATCCGGCAGGCATGACGGACTGGGCCCCGGCTTCTTTGATGCGGACGGCGGTGATTGGGTCGTCGCTGGAGTAGCAGAGGACTTTGAATCCATCGGCAACGAGTTCTTTGACGGCTTCGATGGTGCCTACGGGATCTGGGAGGAGGGTCTTTTTGTCGCCGAGGACTTCGAGTTTGACCCAGTCGGCTCCGGAGTTTCCGAGTTGTTCAAGGAGGTCGCGACCTAGACGGGAGACACGGATCGCGTCTTCTGCGGAGAAACAGCCGGCGGTGTTTGGGAGGATGGTGTAGCGGTTGAGGTCGATGTATTCGAGGAGCGATTTGCCTTCTTCGTTAAAGAGGCGTTCGCGACGGACGGCGACGGTAATGACCTCTGCGTCGGCGGCATCCAAGGACTGAGCCATGGATTCCATGGTCGGGTATTTGCCTGTGCCGACGAGGAGGCGGGAGTTGAAGGTTTTGCCTGCGATGGTGAACGGGGAGAGGCCGGGTTCGGTTTGGAGTGTAGTGGTCATAGCGAAATCATACGCAGAGATGCGTTGATTGGCATTGCGGATTTGGGGCGATGTTTCGGGTTAAAGCTGGCCTGAGCGGCGGGCTTCGGAGTATCGCTGAAGAGAATCTTCGATAATCTCGTGGGCTCGCTCGACTGGTTGGATCTCATCAACTTCGACGGCTTTGCCTTCGAGGTTTTTGTAGTCTTCGAAGAAGCGTTTGAGCATTTTGAAGGTGTGCTTTGGGAAGTCGGCGATGGATTGGAGATCCTCGAACTCGGGGTCATTGATGAGCACGGAGATGATTTTGTGATCTGGTTGGCCTTCGTCAACCATCGTCATGACGCCGATGGCTCTGGCTTCGCAGATGCAGAGGGGGGGGACTTTTTCGGTGCAGAAGACGAGGACATCGAGGGGGTCGTTGTCTTCGGCGTAGGTCTGGGGGATGAACCCATAGTTGGCGGTGTAGTAGACCGCACTGGAGAGGACACGGTCGAGGCGGAGCATGCCTGTGGTTTTATCCAGCTCGTATTTGTTCGAGGACCCCTTCGGGATCTCAATAATCGCGCGGAAGTTTTGAGGGAGGTTCAGGTTCTGGATACCGGGTCGTACATCGTGCCATGGGTGAATCATGGGGGATGGTAGACGGGGTCTTTTTTATGGCAAATCGTGCATCGGAATCAGGTGCAGATTCATGATTTTCTAACTGTGGTTCGTCCGATTACTCTTTAGCCGAAGACGGATAGGCGGCTGGTGATCTGTAGCCTTCTTTGTCATACGCACGGACGGCAAAGAGCCAGTTATCTTTAGAGAGGTCGACGGTGGCTTCGGTGACATTGCCAACATCTTTGAAGTGGGTCCAGTCGTGATCGATGGTTTCTCTCCACAGGACTTCGTAGCCGGAGGTGTCGGATTCTGGGCTTGGGGTCCAGCGTAGGGTGGTGTCGTTGGTGAGATCGGCGGTGATGATTCTCGCGTTGGTTGGGGTTGAGGGTGCATTTGCCAAATGGACCAACACGGCGGTGTTGAGCTTGGTGACGCCGGCAAGGTATGCGGCATCAACAAATGTGGCAAGATCGCCATATTGGGTTTCGCCTTCGACACGGACATCTTGATGCTGGTGGTCGTAGTTCTCGTAGACCTCACAGAAGCGGACTGCTGTGAATCCGAGCTGGTTGAATGGGGTGTGGTCTCCGCCTCGGAGGTAGCGGTCCGGGCGGAAGACGAGTTTGGGTTTGACGGGGAGTTCGCCGTGGAGTTTGCCTACGAAGTTGATGTAGCGGGCGAGCTGGCGGGAGGGGGAATCCGACTCAGAACCGGTGGATCGGAGGCGGCGGAGGGCAGATTTGAGCTGGGCGGGGTCGTCAAGGTCGAGGGTGTCGAGGCCGATGCCTTCGGAGAAAATGCGGACTTCTTTGGATCCATCGAGATCGCCTACCCCGTCCGGGTCGCCGATGGTGTCGTTGTTGAGGACTGCACGGACATCGGCCCCTGATGCGACGAGGTCTGCGGCGTGGAGCTTGGCTCCGAAGAGGCCTTGTTCTTCTCCTGAGGTTGCCATGAGGACGATGGTGGAGTCGAGGGATTCTTTACTGAGAACTCTGGCGAGTTCGATGAGGGCGGAGACGCCCGAGGCATCATCGTTGGCGCCTGGGGCTTCTGAGGTAAAGTCCATCGCGTCTGTGGCTCTAGAGTCGAGGTGGGCGAGGACATAGTACAAGCGACCAGCGGATTCATGGTTTGAGCCCGGGATGGTGCAAAGGACATTGACGACATCAACTTGCTTGAGGATACGGCGGCCGTCGGGATCGACGGTGTGGGAATCAAAGGTGACGAAGGGAGCGGTTGCTTCAGGCCTGTTATGCCCGGCGATGGACTCTTCGAAGGCTTTGAACACCCAACGACGGGCGGCCCCGATGCCTCGGGTATCGGATTTGGTGTCTGACAAGGTGTGGCGGGTGCCGAAGGAGGTGAGCATGTGGACATTGTCGATGACGCGGGCGGTGTCTACTGCTGCAATGGCTCTTTGTGGGGTTTCCATGAGTGCTTTCTGGAAGAAGGGGACTGACTTGGGGCTCATGCCCATGTCGAGGGCGTGTGCGAGGGCTTGGTCTTTGGTCATTTTATTTGTTGCGATGAGGTGAAGGCCATAAATCGTGGCGGCTCTTGATCCTGAGCGGCAGTGCATGAGGATTGGGCCCTCGGTTTCAGCGAGGAGTTGCGTGAGTGCGAGGGGTTCTGCGGCGGTGAGCTTGGATTCTGTGACGGGGATATGAGCGTGGATGAGGCCGAGTTCTTTACAAAGGGCCGCTTCGTCGAGCCTGAGCTTGTCCATTTCGGACTGGGTCCGGGCGTTCATGACGACTTTACCGCCGAGCATCGCAAAGTCTCTGAGTTGTTGTTCGGTGGGCTGGGCGGCAAAGATGAGGCGGCCATCGTGATTGTTGTCTGCGAAAGGGTCTTCGATTTCTAATGGAGAGATCGTGATCTGGGATATCTCAAAGCGTGGCTTTTCTATTTTTTCAGCATCTTGAGCGATTGCCGATGACAAAAAAACTGAAACGACCACAGACGCGAGAAGTCCGGATTTGTAATTAAGCATGCACGAGTATACGGCCCACAATCAAGTGAAAAACAGCCTTAGAATGAAACGACAGTTCATAGAATACGAATACATGCCATGCGGGCTTCCCTAGATCTCTATAGCAGAAATGACACCGAGATCGGCCAGAATTATGCCCCCCCTGGTCCATAATGACGATATAATCTGAGTGCTAGGCCAGAAGGATCTGGCCGGCCCGGAACGATTCAACTGGAGTTATTCAATTTATGTGCTGGCTTCAGAAACTACGACTCCGAGTATTTGCGGTCCTTGTCGCACTCACCTTTGCAGTCATCGGCGTTGTTGGAATCCTATCGGTTCCGGTCTTGCCTGCGATTGGTGTTGCCCTAGTTGCTGCGTATTCCATGGTCAGTACCATGACCACCAAACTCTCTGCAATCACTTGCGCGGGGTGCGGCAGCGATCTCTCCAAATCGCCCTCAAGCACCTATGGCACCGTTTGTAATACCTGCGGGACTACGACACAACCCTACCAGCATTCTTCGCAGCCACCGATGCTTGCGAACTTCGACGAAGATTCTGATTCAGATCTTGCTTAATCTAAACCGGAAACTCCCATGCCGTCCCTGGCGTGTACCCCACCAGCTTGTATAACTCTTCCCGGCTCTGCATCCCGCCGAGTTGGCCTTCCATCGACCCGGTTTCCATGAGTTCTGCGAGCCCGCGCTCGATGGCACCCATTGCAATCCGCATCGTTGAAACGGGGTAGATCACCAGGTCATACCCGAGTTCTGAGAATCGCGAGAGCGGGATCATTGGCGTCTTTCCAAACTCAGTCATATTGGCCAGCATGAACGGCTTGGTGTCGCCCATTGATTCCATTGCAGATGCAAACGCTCCGAACTCTTCCTCGCTTGTCAATCCTTCCGGGAAGATCATGGAAGCCCCTGCTTCGACATACGCTTTGGCACGATCGACCGCGGCCTCAAATCCTTCGACACCCTTTGCATCGGTGCGGGCACAAATAATGAATGATCCGCCAGAACAATCTGCAGAGGCCTTGGCAGCCCACTGGATCTTGGAACAGGCTTGATCAGTAGAGATAAGAGCCTTGCCGTCTAGATGACCACACCGCTTGGGGAATACCTGGTCTTCTAGGTGGAGCCCTGCTGCTCCCGAATGGTTGTACTCAACTACCGTACGGCGGACCATCTCTTCTTCACCAAATCCCGTATCGGCATCGGCGATAACCGGGAGCCCGGATCCCCACGAAACTTCTCGCACGATCTTGGCGAAATGATCCAGCGTGAGGAGCCCCACATCAGGTACACCTGCTGCGACCGAAATCGCTCCGCCTGAGACATAGCACGCCTCAAATCCGGCCTTGGCGACTGCTCGGGCGACCAACGCATTGAAAGCCCCTGGAGCCGCGACTGTTCCAGTCTTCATTGAGGAACGGAGACGATCACCAGGATGCACGCTTGTTGAAGAATCAGTCATGAAAGAGTCTAGGTATTCAAAGAAGGAATTTGTTTCTTGGACGCGGGGAGGTGTTCGAGCATAGAAGCAATGATTGGCTGCTCGGTCCATTGCTTATGGAGCCTCGGGGCGTCAGGGAGGCCGGTATCTATCCACCAACAGGAACTGATGGGAACATTGAGGTCCGCAGCAAGATCTGAAAGCTGCTGCTTGGAAAGGTCGATGAGCGGGGTTTCGATGGTGACCTCAACCCCACCTTGATCCGGAGCATCGAGGGTCGCAAGACGGGCCGTGAGAAGCGCCCGGTCAATCGCGGTTGCGATCTGGTCTAGGTGCTCTGCTGGGTCATTGGACTCGTCGGCTTGAATTGGCCAGAGGACTCGTTTAATCCCGAGTTGGATAGCAAGGGTTGCTGCATCAAGAAGCATCCGGGTTTGGTGGACACCGAGGGACGATTGCTGGCCTCTCATTGGGGCTTCTTCTGGATATCCTGCATGATCGCGGATGACGGCGAGCGAGAGGAGATCCGCCTGCATTTCTACAGCTCTGTCGATAGCTGGGATTCTTAGATCCATATCAGTCTGAGAGGTCCACCACGCCGGGTAAAGTGTGGTCTTTTGTTGATTGTCAGCAGCAGGTTGCTCGCTGGCCATCGCTGTCAGGACAAGCGAGGCGAGTCCGGCGTCTGTGATAAGGAGGCAGGGTTCGGAGGGATAGCGTGGGATTTGCATGATCTATATAGTATCGGAAAATCTAACGCCCGTGGGCCAGTTCCCGTAGGCCTCTGTGAAATTAGGCCATGATATGGTTCGGTGTAGGCTCACGGTATTCATCTAGATCCACGGATCTGAAGTACTCGATTGTTTTGGCCAGACCCTCTTTAAACTGGATTGATGGCGTCCAGTCAAGGAGTTTTTTGGCTCGTGTGAGATCTGGCTTGCGTTGCATCGGATCGTCTTCTGGGAGATCATGGTAGACAATTGCCGACTTGGAACTGGTCATTTCGATGGTCATCTCAGCGAGTTGCTTGATGGTGAACTCTCCCTCATTCCCAAGATTGACGGGGAGATGATTGTCGCCCGCATCGCAGTTCATGAGCCGCATGAGGCCCTCAACGAGGTCGTCACGGTAGCAGAATGAACGGGTCTGGAGGCCGTCACCAAAGAGGGTTATGTCCTGACCCATGAGTGCTTGAAGGATGAAGTTCGAGATAACGCGGCCGTCGAACGGGTGCATTCTTGGGCCGTAGGTATTGAATATTCGTGCGATGCGGATGTCGAGGTCATGACGTCTGTGGTAGTCCATGAAGAGGGTTTCAGCGGCGCGTTTGCCCTCGTCATAGCAGGCGCGGGGGCCAAGGGTATTGACATTGCCTCTGTAAGATTCGGGCTGAGGGTGCACGGTTGGGTCGCCGTATATTTCGGAGGTGGACGCTTGCAGGATTTTGGCGTTGCATCGCTTGGCCATGCCGCAGGCATTAATGGCACCCATGACAGAAGTCTTCATGGTTTTGATGGGATTGTACTGGTAATGCCCAGGGGCTGCAGGGCAGGCGAGGTTGTAGATCTCATCGACCTCGAGCCAAATTGGGTGGGTGATGTCGTGACGAATGAGTTCGAAATTCTTGTTATCCAGCAAATGGAGTACGTTGGATTTTTGCGAAGTGAAGAAGTTATCAAGGCATATGACATCATGGCCTTGTTCAATAAGTCTTTCGCAGAGATGTGAACCGAGGAAGCCGGCGCCGCCGGTGACAAGGATGCGCTTCATTGGCATGGTTCTGGTTCTCCGTGGTCGGTCTTGTGGCTTAACTTCGTTGATCGATGATTCGGTCATGCGTTGGTGGCCGTCGCTTTCTGGTGATCATTCGCCAGTTGTGCGGCGTACTCAATAACTGCCTCTGATGGGGATCGTTCTGGGCTCCAGCCAAGCCCTGATTTGCTCTGAGAGATATCGGCACAGGTGTAGTGCTGGTAGCTGGCAATCATTTCCTCAGGCATTGGGATGTAGTCAGCTTGCTTATTTGTCCCGAGTGCTGAGTTGATGCCATCGACGATGTCGTTGAAGGTGGTTGTGGTCCCTGAGCCAAGGTTGTAGATGCCGGGTTTGGCTGTTGGTTTGGCGGCGGCAAGTGTTCCTGCGACGATGTCGTCTACATGGATCTGGTCGCGTTGGTGCTGCCCATGCTCAAAGATCCTTGGTTTTTTCCCAGCGAGCATTTGGTTTGTCAAGTGGTAGATCATCGAGGCCATTTTGCCCTTGCGGGCTTCGCCTGGGCCGAAGACATTAAAGTAGCGGAGCCCCACGACATGGGGGAGTCCTGCAGATTCAATAAGCGACGATTCAAAGAGGCGTTGGGTTTCGACATCCATGAGCCATTTGGAGAAGCCGTAAACATTGCTCGGATTCCCTGCTGCCTCGACTGGGAAAGGGACGCATTGTTCAGCTTGGGGAGGCGTGCCATAGGTTGCACCGCTAGATGCGTAAACGAGAGGGATGCTTGATTCAACACAGGCATCGAGAATATCGATGAAGGGCTCGGTATTGACGGCGATCATCTTTCTTTCGTTAAACTCAAGCGTGTCAGTGATCGCTGCGAGGTGGAACACCGCCTTTGGTGCCAGCCCCATGATGGCGGGCTGCCAGTTGAGCTCGGTGATCGAGTCGGGCATGATGGTGCCGCGGAAGGGACCTGCATTTATACGGGCGCACGCTTCGACAATGTTGGCGTAAGAGCCTGTAGAGAAATCATCAACGACATAGAGACGGGCCTCGGGCTCATCTTTCTGAAGGCGTGCGACGAGGTTGGCACCGATGAATCCGGCACCTCCGCTGATGATGTAGACTGGCTGGGTCGTGGTCATGGAGGGATTCTAGGGCTCCAATGCGAGACAAACGAGGAGATCGAATCCCTTTGATTATGGGTCTAATGGGGGGAGTTTGAGAGTCTGACCGACTCGGATGGCATCTTTAGACCGGAGCGTGTCTCGGTTTGATTGGTATATGAAATCCGCGTGGCGGGCTGAGCCGTAATAGTTCTGCGCGATGCGAGAGAGTGAGTCTCCGGGCTGGACAATGTAGTCAACGATCAGTTCAGTAGATTGTGTGCTATCGGTGCTTGGGTCATCGGTGTTCAGATTAGTGAGGCGCCCTTGAATATTGTTGGGATCGAGCGGGATCCTCAGACTCATGCCGGCACGGAGTCTGAGGGGATCAATCCTTGGGTTTGCTCTTGCGATGACATTCCACATACTGGATTTGCCGTAGTATTGCTTAGCGATATCCTGCATAATCTCGCCCTGAACTACGGTGTGGGACTGGAACTCTGGAGGAATGAGTTGGGGCGATAAGGATAACGAAGAACTCAGTTCCAGCACATCGACTGCTGGCTGCTCTTCTTCATCTTGCTCAGGTTCCTGTTCAATGACAGCAGGTTCTGGATTACTCTGAATCTCTACGGGTTTGAACGTAGAAATCCGAGGATTGTCGGACTTTCCGGGCTCCCACGCCCAGTAAACACCGATCCAGATAAGCACCAAGATGCAGAGCCCTAAGTAAACTTTAGATGAGCGTTCTTCCATGGCCGAGTCCTTATCGGCAGTGTACCACCAAACTCAAGATCGTGTTATCCCTCTGGGACCACCAGTTCATCTTGAGTGGACTTGGATGTATCTTTCTTGCGGGACCACACGAGTGGTGCGGCAACTGCAATCGATGAATATGTACCGATCATGACACCCACTAGAAGAGCGAATGAGAATGCCCGAACACCCTGCCCGCCGTAGATATACAGGATCAGGAGTGCGATGAGCGTCGTGCCCGAGGTGATCACGGTACGAGAGATCGTCTCGTTGATTGACTGATTGATGACTTCCTTGGACGCATAGGACAGCTTGCCACGGTTCTCGCGGATGCGGTCCATAATGACGATCGAGTCATTGAGCGAGTACCCAATAATGGTGAGCATCGCGGCAACCAGGTTGAGATCGATTTTGAACGGCTCGATGAGGAGTGTCCTGGCCAGATCCGTGAACATGTGATGGTCATACAAGATTTCAGCAAGAGCAATAAGCCCGATGGTTGTCAGGACATCATGGGTCAATGCCGCAATGGCCGCGGCTGAATACCGGACCGAACCGAACCGAACCCAGATGTAAATCAGAATGAGCAGGAGCGAGAGCAGGACAGCGGCAAACGCGGTCGCCCGGAAGTTCTCTGCAATCGCTGGGGAGAAGTTCTGAACGCTGAGTTGGTCCGAGGATGTAGTCAGGGCAGCCCTGATGAGATCCCATTCACGCGATGCGATCTCGGCTTCCCAAGCATCTGCATTATCGAAGTACGAAAGTCCTTCGTCAACACTCAGCAGTACAAATGCACCGACAGCAGATGCGTCGCCCTGCACAATAAGAATTTCTGTTTTATGACCGAGCAAGTCAGAGAAGTCGGACTTGCGTCTTGTGATATCGAGTCGATCTTCGATACTCTCAAGAGATGGCATTGGCTCGAGCTGCTCGACGAGGATCGCCGCACCACCGATATAGTCGGACACCGAGTTCCGGTATTCTGGGCGGGCGATATTTTCACCCAAACGGGCCGACAAGATCGGATACACCGAAGCACCCGCAGATGTTTCACTCTGCGAGAAAAGGAAGTTGAGGGCAGGTGGGGCATCGAGCAGATCTTGGAACTCTGCGCTAATCGAGTTGCCCACAGCCTCGCGATCAGTTGCGAATGTCTTGACAATAAACTTGTCGGAAGTTATCCCATCAGACTGCGGATTGACAGGGATGATCTCTGCACTCCGGAGGGCCCGGATAGCGGACTCTTCTTCTGCATTCTCACCCAAGTTATGAACGCGCTCTTCAATTTCTGCTCTTGTGGAGGTAACTCTTGCAGATAAGGGATCGGTGGAGTCTTCGAATTTGAGACTCATGGTGACCTGGGTGCCGCCCCTGAACTCGGTATCGAGCATTTTCTCGCCCTGGAAAGCGATCATAAAGACGCCGAGCCCGACATATGCAGCCGATATGATGAGGAATAGCCAGCGGAGCCCGATCCAGTTGACCTTTGGATGAAGCAATCGCTCAAGCGGCTTGATGATCATCGGGAGCATGGACATCTTCTTGATGCGGAGTTTGTCAACCAGAGCGCTCATGATGAGGTGGTTGATAAAGAGAGCACTGATCATCGTACAAACAACACCGATTCCAAGTGTGATCGCAAAGCCCTTAATCTCTTGGGTGCCGACCTTGGCAAGCACGAAACAGACGATCAGGTTGGTCACATTGCCGTCGACAATCGATGAAAGTGCTTTCTGGTACCCAAGACGAACGGCATGTCTGAGATCGAGGCCGCGATTCAGTTCTTCGCGCACACGCTCATAGATGAGCACATTCGCATCGACCGCCATACCGAATGTCAGGATGATGCCCGCGATACCGGGGAGGGTCAGCGATGCCCGCGAGAGTGCGAGGGCGCCGAGGATGAGTATGGCGTTTGCAGTCAAACAGATAACGGCGACGAACCCGTAGCCGAGGTAATAAATGAACATGAAGACCGAAACAACGATCAAGGCGAGGATGCCCGCCTGGACACCGGCGTCGAGGTTGTCTTGGCCGAGATCTGGCGCAATGGTGTTTTCAGAGATCGGGTCGGCCGAAATCTTGGCCTGAAGCGATCCAGCGGTCAGAACGCGAACCACATAGTCAATCTCTTCTGGCGAGAAGTCACCTTCGATAATCGCGTTGCTCGAAATGCGTGAGTTCAGTCGTGGTGCGGTGTAGACCTCGTCATCGAGGAGCACTGCCATATTCGCGCCGGTGTTGGGGCCTGTGAGTTCGCCCAAGCGATTGGCGCCTGAGGCATCCATTGTAAATGCGATGGCTGGGCGACCGAGCTGGTCGACCGAGCGGCGTGAGTTGTCAACTTTCCATCGCCCGTCCTGCTGGGTCATGCGAAGGCCGCGGGTGTCCCATGCGAGCATAAAATAATCGCCCTCGTACTCTTCGACGACGTACTTGTATCGCGATGCAAAGTAGGACGCTGGATCGGCGATCATGCTCTCGTAACCAGAAACTGAATCAAACCAGCTTTCAAGTTTATTAATCTTAAACCAACGAGCGTCACGGGCACTTGCCTGCGAAGGGCCCGCGTCGCGGAGTTTCTCGCGGAGGCGTGATTCTTCGGGGTGCGTATAAATGGATGACCCCGCACCGGAGGGCTCTGCGGTGATCCGGAAGCTCAGCACACCAGCCGCCTGAACAAGGCGTTTAAGGTCTGCGGTGTCGTCGAGTGAGTTTCGATTCTCTGAATAGAAATCGTAAGCTTCTTCCACGCGATCGAGCTGATCGGCAAGATCAGGGTAACGATCACGGATCCGGGTCAGTGCTCGTTCACGCTCGCTAGGGAGGGTAACCACACCATCTGCTGCGTTATCACGAATCGTCTTTTGTTCCTTGGACTCCTCGAGAGCGCGGCGGACATCCTGCGGTGAAACAGCGCTGTCTAAAACGGTGTCGCGAGCAGATTCGTAAGCCAGTTCTGCCTCGGCGGCATCGTTTACGAGCTTGTCGATGACCTCGTCAGGGGTGTCTAAGTTGAGCGAGAAGATATCAAGCTGTGCGCGGAAGCGTTCGGCATCATCGAAAGCCGCAGCGGCCTGGTTGAGTAGATCAAGAACCTTGGGGCTGTTTGTACCCATCCGCACGATCTGTGCGTCACGCTCGTCGGCGGGGAGTGCCATGACTCGTTCAAACTCGTCGGGCTTGATCGATGCAACGCCCAGCTTGGCGAGCTCGTCTTCGAAACCCTTACGGAGTTCTTTGACATAGTCGCTTGGGAGCGGCATCGTGATCTCGATGCGGTCCTGCCCTTGGCTCACGATCTGAATTTCGTAGAGTCCGTTGGGATCGATGCGCTTTTTGAGCACTTCGATAATCTTTGGAATTACCTGCGAAGCGTTCTCTGAACGATCAATTTGAACAGAGTAAACCAGCGACGCACCACCACGGAGATCTTTGCCGAGGCCGATCTTTTTGGATGGTGGATTGGAGGCCCAGAACGCCAGCATGAGCATGATGATGGCGAGAATCGAGTTTCGAGTAAAGTGACGCATGCAATGCCTCTTGGTATCCGGGGCTAGCCGGGAAAATTCGTACTTACTTATTTGGAATCGGCGAGTTCGGCCGTTTCTTCTTCAATGACTGGTGTCGATTTATGACTGATGACCGTCGAGATCGACGAGCGAGCGACACGGATTCTTGTGTTTGATGCCCGATCGGTTTCAAGGAGGACCTCATCGTTCTTCAATTCAATGATGGTGCCGATGATCCCGCCCGCGGCCCGGACCTTGTCCTTTTTGCCAAGTCCCGACATGAGTGCGGCGTGCTTCTTGCGTTCTTTGCGGCCAGATAGAGAGGTCATGATAAGGATGCCAGCCATCATCAGGAGCATGATTGGAAGGAGAGAGCCCATACCAGTCGCAGGACGGGCGTTTCCAGCAGCGCCGGGATCGCCCGGGATGCCTTGAGTCGTTCCCGTTTGAGGTGAACCCGTAGGTGCCCCGAGAACGCCTCCGGCTGAACCAGAGTCTTGGGCGATCATGGTGTGGGTTGCCCAAGCGGCAATAGGTGTACTGATGTCCATACAACGATACCTTTCATGACCCTGACGGGGGTATCCCGTTCGGGCTTGGATGGTAGGTCACCCGATCGGGCTGGATGGGGTTAATTGGGGTTTGATTCGGGGGTGTTTGCTTCGATGAGTTCTTTGAGGTGAGGCCTTTGCGCGATCAGGAGGGACCAATCGCCCCCGTTGATGGCATCGCGGAGGTCTGCAGTGAGGCGTTGAAAGAATCGGAGGTTGTGGAGCGTGACGAGGATTGGGCCGAGCATTTCGCCGGTCATGAACAGATGCCGAATGTAGGCCCTGGTGAAGGGCTGGCCGCCCGGGGTGTCCCAGCCATGGCGAGCGGGGTCGCAGGCGTGGCAATCGCAGCCGGGCTCGATGGGGTGGGGGTCGCGTGCGAAGGGGGCGTTGCGGAGGCGGATCTGGCCGTTGCGTCCGGGTTCTGAGGTGAAGGCGTTGGCGTTGCGGCCGTTGCGGGTGGGGAGGACGCAATCGAACATATCGACCCCGGCCATGACGGCGGCGACGATATCGCGTTCGTATCCAACACCCATCAGGTAGCGGGGTTTGGATTCGGGCATCTGGGGAGCGGTGTGGCGGACGATTTTGGCGATGTCTTCTGGGGACTCCCCTACTGCTACGCCTCCGATGGCGTATCCGGGGAGGTCAATGTTGCAGATTCGTTCTACAGACCAATCTCGTTGGGCAAGGTCAGTGCCGCCTTGGACGATGCCGAAAAGGGATTGTTCATCTGGGCGGGTGTGGGAAGCTTTGCAACGCTCGAGCCAGCGGACTGTGCGTTCGTTTGCGATCTGGAGACGTTCCGCGTGGTTGTAGCCGGCTTTCTTCGTAGCATCGCGGCGTGCTGCGTGGCGAAGCCGGGTTTGGTTGACTGGGCCTGCGGCTGGGTCGACAGAGGGGGGGCAGTCGTCAAAGGCCATCATGATGTCTGGGCCGAGGTCGTTTTGGACCTGCATGGCAATTTCTGGGTTGAGGCGGATCATGGAGCCGTCGAGGATGGATTTGAAGGAGACGCCGTCTTCGTCGATGGCGTTGATGTCGGCCATGGAGTAGGCCTGGTATCCGCCGGAGTCGGTGAGAATTGGGGCGTTCCAGTTCATGAACTTGTGGACGCCTCCCATTTCTTTGATGAGGTCTGATCCGGGGCGGAGCATGAGGTGGTAGGTGTTATTGAGGAGGATCTGGGAGCCGGTCTCTTTGACGAGATTGGGGAGGATGCCCTTGATGGTGGCGCGGGTGCCAACGGGCATGAATGCGGGGGTGTCGAATGAGCCGTGGAGGGTATCGACGGTCCCTGTGCGGGCGTTGCCGAGTTTATTGTGGATTGAAAATTTGAGTGGCGGAGTCATTGGGCAAGACTAGACATGAATTAGCGGGTGTTCTGCTGGTCCTTGCTTGCTTTATTGAGTGTTTGTTTTTCTTTGTCGGTCAGTGACCCGATGCCCTCGGTAGCGACCTTCGAGAGGATCCGGTCGATTTCTTCGGTTGTTGGAACGCCCCGCTTGGGCTTGGGTGCTCTGTAGGGATTGGCTTTCTTAGATTTTGTTCGTGAGTCCCCGAAAATATCAAAGAAGTCCAAAAGGTGGTGTGAGTTTCGGATGAAGTAGAAACCCGCGATGGCACCACCGATGTGGGCGGCCTCTCCGCCAGCGTTGTTTGAACCAGCGAGGAGTTGGAAGAGGGCGAGGCCTACATAGCCGTAGGCGAAGACCTTGAGCTTCATGGGGATGGGCGGGAAGAGTAGCTGAACGGTTTGATTCGGCGCGATGTGCGCGCAAGCGACGATGACGCCAAATACACCAGCGGATGCACCGACTAGGGGAGTATTGAATCCATCACTCAGAATATTGATTGGTGTAAAGGCTCCGAGCACATTGAGAGCGACAAACATAACCCCGCCTGCGAGCCCACAGATTAAGTAGAATGCGAGGTATTTTTTACCTCCAAGATACTGCTCGACCATCGGGCCGAAAATCCAGAGCCCGAACATGTTCATTCCGAGGTGCCAGATGCTTGCTGGGCTGTGGAGGAACTGGAAGGTGATGAGCCGCCAGACTTCAAGGCGTTGGAATCCGTCGTGGACGGTGAGTTGTCCAATGTTATAAAACGCTGGCCAAAAAATAGTAAGAGCGAGGATGTGTACGGCGACATTAATCGCGATGACCCAGGTGTTGACCGACCACCCGGGAGAGCGGACGAGCATGCCATGACCGCCGGAGCGTGGTGGCCCGCCCATGCCGGAGCCTGAGCGGTTGTAGTCTCGGTCGTGGATGCCCATGGGTCGTTGCCTTTGGTCTGAGTCTTGATCTGGGAGTGATTGGGCAAACAAGCCGGCTCATTCCGAATTTCGGCTCGATTCGGTGGCTTTCTTGAGTGTTCGTCGTTCTCTTCTGCTGAGGGACTCAATTCCGGAAGTCGAGATTTTTTCGAGAATTTGGTCGAGATCCGCTGTTGGGGGTGGGTCGGGCTCTGAGGCCTCGGTTTTAGGGGATGAGCCTTCGTTTTTGAGATCGTTTGAGTAGCCTGGGACCATTTGGGCGTAGTCGAGGAACTGGAGACGGCGGCGTTCGATGGTGCAGACAATACCCGCAACAATGGCGATGGCCAGAAGCATTTTGGCGTCGGCGAAGATCATCCCGCATAGCCCAAGAGCGGTGGCGACCCAAAGACCCGAGTAGGCGGTGAGCTGGCGGGCGGCGAGATCGCCCCGCTTCTTTGAAAGGATGATGCGGAGAACAGTCGCGCCGTCGAATGGGTGCATGGGGATGATATTGGCCGCGAAAATAATCAGATTCACAACATGAAAGGCCCAGATCGTCACGAGCCACCAAGGGGTAGTCTGATCAGAAGAGAGGAGCAGGGTGTGGATTGAGGATGATGGACTGAATGGGTTAAAGACAGTCGCTTCCCATGAACCGGTCAAAAGAACGAGGGGAATTACAAAGAGTGGAATGAGTGCGAGATTGAGCACCGGTCCCGCAAGGGCGGTTCTGAACTCGGCTTTGGGATTTTCATCTTCGAACCGGGCGGATTCGAGACCGCCGAGGGGCCAGAGCATTCGTTGTTCTGAGATGCCTCCATTGCGGCGGGCAACATAGGCATGGGCGGCTTCGTGGAGAATGACGAGGATCACCATCGCGACCAGATTCGGAATCACAAACACCGGGCCGGCTTGGTGGCCCGGCATGGTGAAAATCAGCTGGGCGAGGAGATAGACCACCATGAGGAGGTGGATCTTGAATCCAACACCCGCGAATTTGACGAGGGGGAATCCCCATGCGAGCGGGTTCTCGCCGTCTCCGAAGATCCGAGCGAGGATTTTTTTGATGCCGGCGAAGCGGTCACCGTCATCGTCGTATGAGGATTTCCATTCTGGTTGACCCATGGATATATGGTACCGGAATAGGGGTTAGTGGTTCCAGGTGCTTGAGCCATAGACTGCGGTATCGCCCAGTTCCTCGACGATGCGGATGAGCTGGTTGTACTTTGCGTTGCGGTCTGAACGGCATGGTGCACCGGTTTTGATCTGCCCACAGTTGGTCGCAACGGCGAGATCGGCGATGGTCGAGTCCTCGGTCTCACCTGAGCGATGGCTCAGGACGCAGTTGAACTTGTTGGCCATCGCGTAGTTGACGGCGTCGAAGGTTTCGGACAAAGTACCGATCTGGTTGACCTTGACGAGGACCGAGTTTGCGGCTCTCTCAGCGACTCCACGCTCAACGAACTTCTTGTTGGTGACGAAGAGGTCGTCACCCACGATCTGGACTTTGTCGCCGAGCTTTGCGGTGAGTTTGGACCAGCCCTCCCAGTCGTTTTCGGCGAGGCCGTCTTCGATGGAGCGGATGGGGTACTTGTTGCACCAGTCGGCCCAGAGGGAGACCATGTCGTCCGACGAGAGAATTTCTTGGGAGGAGGAGAAGAACTTGTAGCCCTTCTTGCCGTCTTTCTCGGCTTCGTTCCAGAGCTCGGAGGTTGCTGGATCAAGGGCGACGAAGATCTGCTCGCCCCATGAATAGCCGGCTTTGTCCACGGCTTCTTCGATGATCTTGAGCGCGTCCTCGTTGTCTTTGAGGTTTGGTGCGAAGCCGCCCTCATCCCCTACCGCGGTGGACATGCCCTGCTTAGCGAGAACTGATTTGAGATTGTGGTAGATCTCGACGCCGGCGCGGAATGCCTGGCCAAAATCGTCGAAGCCCCAAGGCTGGATCATGAACTCTTGAAAGTCCACGGTGTTGTCTGCGTGCTTGCCACCGTTGAGGATGTTGAGCATGGGGACCGGTAGGGTCTTGGCTGACGCCCCTCCGAGGTACCGGTAGAGTGGGAGGCCTGAGGTCTCTGCGGCGGCCTTGGCGACGGCGATGGAGACGCCGAGAATGGCGTTTGCCCCGAGGTTGGATTTGTTGGGGGTGCCATCGAGATCGATCATGGCTTGGTCGACGCCTTCTTGGTCGCGGGCGTCGAGGCCTTCGATCTCGCGGGCGATCTGGTCGTTGACATTGGCGACGGCTTGCTCAACGCCTTTGCCCATGTAAGTCTCGCCGCCGTCACGGAGTTCGACGGCTTCGCTCTCGCCTGTGGAGGCACCGGAGGGGACCGCGGCCCGCCCTACAGCTCCGGAGGAGAGGACGACATCGACTTCTACGGTTGGATTGCCGCGGGAGTCGAGGATTTGACGGGCGTGGACAAGATCGATATCGAAAGCCATCTGGATGCTCCTGATGTGTGTGAAAACTACAAAAGAGTTCTGAATTAATCGAGGATAGGTCGATAGAGGTGATTGGTCATGTGAATTCGGCTATCGTGCGCATGATTCGTGGCATGATGAGGAAATGGTTGAGGATTTTCAATGGGTATCTCACCAGTACAGTTTGATCAGCGGCTGGATTCAATCAGAGAGCGGCTCGGGGCCCAGGGGGCATTGGTCACTGAGATCGCCGAGCAGGTGTTTCAGACCATATTTGATATGGACACAGACCGAGCACTCGAACTGATGACCCGTGATGACGAGGTCGACCAGGCAGATCTGGAAATCGAGCGGGATGCGGTGGACCTACTCGAACGGGCATCACATGATGGATGCCCGCTGAACCCACAGCAGATCCGTGCGTTGCTCTCAGCAGTCAAAGTAAACAACGAACTTGAGCGGATCGCTGATGCTGCAGCGGATGTTGCGTTCCGGGTAGTCTCCTTGGGCGACCGGACCTCTGCATTCCCAAAGACCACGATGGTAATGACAAACTCTGTGGCGGGGATTCTTCGCGATTCAGTCCGATGCTTTGCTGAAAATGATGCCAAGCGTGCCAAACAGGTTTTGAGCGCCGAGGGAACGGTGCTTGAGTTTTATGATGTGATCGTGAAGAAATCAGAAGAGCGGATCGCCGACGGGCGGCTGGGGGTTGCCCATGCGTTTGATCTGCATTCGATTATTCACCAAGCCGTGGTGATGGCGGATCATTGCACGAATATCGCAGAGCAGGTGATCTATCAAGTCACCGGAGCGATTGTTCGGCACACCAACGCGGGTTGGGTTGAGCATGAACTTGACAAACCGAGCTCTGACGGCTGATCAACTACTCTTTGGAGCGGGCTTTGGGGCTTTGTAAAACGGGAGCGAGACGATTGTGCCTTCGAGCTGAGTTCTACCAGCGTCGATCGAGACCTTTGTGCCCACCTCGGAGTTGGCCTTGTTGATGTAGGCCATCGCGATTGATTTGCCGATGGTCGGGGCCATGCATCCGGAGGTAACCTTGCCGATTGGGCTGCCATCGACGAGGATTGGCATGTCTTGGCGGGCGGTGCGTTTGGAGTCGATTTCGATTCCGACGAGTGTGATGGAGGGGCCGCCGCTGGCTTGTTCTTTGAGAAGGGCTTCTTGACCGATGAAGGTCTCGCCGTCAGTTTCGATTGTTTTATCAAGGTTCATGGCGAAGGGCATGTTGACTGCATGGGCGGAGATATTCTCGCTGAGTTCGTGGCCGTAGAGGGGGAGGGCCGCTTCGAGGCGGAGGGTGTCTCGGGCGGCGAGACCGCAAGGTTTGAGGTCGAGGTCGGACTTGACGGAGACGGATTCTTTTTGGAGGAGACCGACTGCCATTTTAACCGCTGAGGCGGGGAGGAAAACTTCGACGCCGTTCTCACCGGTGTACCCCGTGCGGGCGACGATGACTTTCATGATCATCATGTTTTTGGTCATGAAGCGGAAGCGTTTGAGCTCAGCGATTTCTTTGGAGATCGATCCGATGAAGTCCATGACCTTGGGGCCTTGGATTGCGACCATGGCGGTCTTCTCTGTGCGGTCTTCGAACTTGATCTTGAAGCCGCGGTCTGCGATGATTGCACTCATATGGGCGATTATTTTATCGCGGTTCGCGCCGTTTACGACGACGAGGAAATCTTCGGATTCAAGGCGCATGACGATGACATCGTCTAGGACGCCGCCTGATTCGTTGCACATGAATGAGTAACGGCATTGGCCTTCTTGCATGTTGCCGATGCGGCGGGAGCAGACCCGTTCGAGGAGTTTGGCAGAGTCCTTGCCTTTGACCGAGAGGCGGCCCATATGGGAGACATCGAACAGGGAGCCGTTGGTGCGGCAATGGGTGTGCTCCTCGTGGATGGAGGTGGCATATTTGATGGGCATTTCCCACCCGGCGTAGTCGACCATCTGGCCGTCGTGGTCGAGGTGGTGCTGATGGAGAGGGGTCTTGCGGAGTGTTGTTGTTTCGGTCATGGGCAATCGTAGACCCGACGAGGCAGGGCTGTTCTATCATTCGGAATGGAGCCCCCCCACCAACACTCCCAAATCCCGACGATTGAACAGTGGGTTGCCCATCTTGACGGGATGATTGCTGGATCATTGGCTGGTGTGCCGATCGATGGGACAATGGATGAGAAGCGGACCTTTGTGGATTCGTTCCGTGATGAGTTTGGGGCTCGGAGGGCGACGGATGGGGCTTTGCTGTCGCGGGTGTTGGGGATTGGATATGAACGCGGAGGGATTGAGAGCGAGGACCTGGATTTTCAGTTGTGGGAAGCCGCTCTTGGGGCTGGAGGAGAATGGAAGGGACTGATCTCAAAAAAGAATGGATTAGTTGATTCGCATATGTATGCGATCGAACATCGGACGCTGATTGAGTTGTGTGCACTTCATGCGTTGAGCTATTTGGCTGAGACTGAGATGAGAGATCGTGTGGATCAACTTGTAGATTGGCACACGCGGGAGTTGCAGCCTGACAATGGGATAAATCGGCCTTGGGGGCTGCATGCGTTCGTGATTCGATCTGTTGAAGCCTCGGATATAGATCACAAGCTCAATGCGATGCTTCATGCACAGACGCTCGCGAACAATTGTTGCATCACGCTTGGGAAGCCTGATATTTTGAGCGCGTTGATCTTGCTTGATAGCGCCAATGCACTCCGGCCCCGGAATTAGTTGCTTGGCTGGTGCTGGCCGTTGGGGGTGCGGAGCCAGCGTTTAAGGACGGGGCTGGATTTGAGCATTGTTTCCCATTGCTGTTCGTTGTGCTCGAAGCGGTGCTGGAGGGCTGCCGCGACCAGACCCATGAACATGGGTTGAGGCCGGAGCGGGCTCGAGGTCAGTTCTGGGTGGAACTGGGCACCGACGAAGTAGGGATGGATAATTGGCTCGGCTGGTGCAACACCCTCTTCGACACTCGCGACGGAGGGGAGTTCGAGGATCTGCATAATGGGCTGGTCCGGGTGACGACCTGAGAAGATGAGGCCTCCGGCTTCGAGGCGTTCGATATAAGCGGGCTCGACCTCGTAGCGGTGGCGGAAGCGTTCGTGGATGGAAAGGTGCCCATCAGCGAGGAATGAAGCGAGGGTACCCGGGGCGATCTGAACATCTTGGGCGCCGAGGCGCATAGTGCCACCGAGGCCTTCGATTTTCTTTTGGTCTGGGAGTTCGGAGATAAGTGCCGAGTTGGTCATCGGGTCAAACTCGGTGGAATACGCATCGTTGATACCGAGAACATTGCGGGCGAACTCGATGACGGCGACCTGGAATCCGAGGCAGATGCCCAGATACGGGACGCCGTTCTCGCGGCAGTGTTTGACACAAGAGATCTTGCCTTCGACTCCTCTGGATCCGAACCCGCCGGGGACGATGACTGCGTCGAGGTCGGCGAGTCGGTCTTGGACATTGGCGTCGTTGATCTCGGTGGTATCCATCCAGATCTGCTCGACATCACAACGGAAGGCGGCTTCGCAGTGCTCGAGGGCTTTGTCAATTGAGGCGTAGGCGTCTCGGAGTTCGGCGTATTTGCCGAGGATTCCAACACGGACCTGCTGGTTCCGCTCTGCGGTCAGGCCATCAACAAAGGTGGCCCATCGGACGCGGGCGCGGTCTTCGGCGGTCGCGTCTACGCGGTCGTGGAGCGAGAGGGTTGAGAGGATCTCTCGGTCGAGGCCTTGGGCGCGGAGTTCGTCTGGGATGGTGTAGATGCTGTCCCGGTCGTGCATGGAGAAGACGCGTTCCATGGGGACATTGGAGAACATCGCAATCTTCTCGCGGACCTTATGAGTGACGGGCTGGCTGGCGCGGCAGGCGATGAGCTGTGGCTGAATGCCGGATTCCATGAGCCGCTTGATGCCGAGCTGGGCGGCCTTGGATTTTTGCTCGCCCAGGGTCTTGGGCTCGATGACATAGGTGAGTGCGACGAAGCAGACAGAGCCGGGACCTTCTTCGAATGCGAGCTCGCGGAGGGCTTCGATGTAGAAGCCGTTTTCATAGTCGCCGACGGTGCCGCCGACTTCGACGAAGACGACATCTGCTGGCCCTGAGCCGTCGCCGCGTAAAGCCAGCTCGCGGAGTTTGCGTTTAACTTCGCCGGTGACATGAGGGATCATCTGGACATCGCGCCCGAGATACACACCCTGGCGTTCGCGGTCGAGGATCTCGGAATAGATCTGGCCTGCGGTGACGAAGTTTCGTTTGGTGAGATTCTGGTCGAGCATGCGCTCGTAGGTGCCCAGGTCCATATCACATTCGGTGCCGTCATCAAGGACGAAGACTTCGCCGTGGCGGTATGGGTTGAGGGTGCCCGAGTCGATGTTGAGGTAGCCTTCGAGTTTGATCGGTGCTACGCGTAAGCCTTTGTCTTTGAGGACCTTGGCCATGGAGGAGGAGAAAATGCCTTTGCCGAGCCCGGACATAACGGTCCCAAGGACAGCGACATATTTGTGATTTCCGGGTTTGTATCCGTCGGGCATCGGGGAGTAGAACTCTCGTTCGGCTCCGGAGATAGTGCCGGCTTGAGCGAGGATGTCAGTGGCCGGGGTGTCGTCACTTGATGTGGGCATAGCTCATCGTACCAATGGTGGGGTAGGAGTTGCAAGGGCGGAGGGGTGTTTGTGGACAAGATCGGACAGATTTATGAAGATTCTTTTGCTTGGTAGCGTTCGACGAAGGCCCGGTATTGTTCTGGGGTATCGATGCCGGTGTGAGAGGAATCCACAACTGAGGCCATGATCTCATAATAATTGGCCAACCAACGAAGTTGTTCGAGTGATTCAGCAACCTCCAGTTTCGCAGGTGGAAGTTGAATGTACTCCTCAATCCTTCTAACTTCGTACGCATAAATCCCAACATGTCTATATCGAATCGATGATTGCAAAGTATCTCTAGGATATGGGATTGGTGAACGAGAAAAATAGAGCGTTTGATAGATTACACTTTTCAATGCAAACGGTGCCAATTCACGACTATCGCAGAGTACCGCTTTAACAACATTCGGATCGTGAAACTCATTTTCCGATCGTACTGGTGAAACGACTGTTCCAATGCCTTGCTTTACTACCGCTCCAACGGCACAGTAAGCCCCGTTGATCACTTCAGTATCAACCTCCGGTTCGTCACCCTGCACATTGATAACAATATCACGGGGCCTGAGTTTGAGTACACTCGCTGCTTCAGCGAGGCGGCTGGTGCCGTTGGTGTGCTCAACTGAGGTCATAACCGCATCGAAGCCATGGGCTTCGACGGCGGATTTGATTTCTTCGGAATCGGTGGCGACCACGACCCGACTAACGGACTCGGCCTTAGCGGCTTGCTCGCAGACATGGACGACCATGGGCTTTCCAGTGTCATCGGCGAGGGCTTTGCGGGGGAACCGGGTTGACCCAAGACGGGCGGGGATGATGGCGACTGCTTTGTCATCCTTCTTGCCGAACATGCGGTTTAGCCCTTGAGCTTGGTGATCAGAGCCTTGATAACTTCACGGCGGTCACGAACATCGCGGTAGTTGAACTGTTGGATGGCCAATGAGGCAGCGATCTTGTCGGCTTCGGTTGCAGACTCAAGGTCTGAGTCCTTCTCGGCCTTGTGAGTCAGGGCGTTCATGAGCGAGTAGCGGAGATCCATGCCGATATCCGAATCGTCTTCCATTTTGCCCTCGAGTGCCTGGCGGAAGGTTTGGATCGCGGCGTCTTCCCAGCCGCCTAGTTTCATGAAGGAGTTGCCCATGAGACCGAGAACTTCGCGTTTGAGCTTGGGCTCGTTCTGAGCAAGTTGAAACTGCTCAATAGCTTCGTTGTATTGACCAGACTGGTAGCAAATCTTTCCGAGACGGTACTTAAGACTCAAGTCTGTCGGGTAGTTTTCTACTTGCAGACTGAGTTCGCTCATCTGAAGTTTAAGAAATTTCTCGTTGCCATCTGCGAGCTTGGCGGCCAGTTCTGAGTTTGTAGGATCAGCTTCAACCTGCTTGGTGAGTTTCGAAATCATGCGATCAGCACGGCGCATCTGGACTTCACCAGCGAGTTGGCGGAACCGGTACTGCCCGGATTCTTTGTAGGCCTTGCCGTAGAGCGACATGGCCTTGAGTTCGTCGGCGTTTTTGCCACGCTCCAAAAGCGCCTTGGCATAGGCTGTGATCACCGCGAGGTCATCCGGGCGCGATTCGTAATCTTTAGCGTTTCGCTCGATGATCTGATCTTTGGTGTCGCTGGTTTTAGCAATCGAATCGTGTTGTTCGAGTTCCAGCTGTTTGTCCGCATCGCGGATGTTCTTGCGGAATCCGCCTTCTTCGTCGTTATCGTATCCTCCGCCGGTGATTGTTCCGGCAGCGAGCATGTTGCGAACACGGACCTGGAGTTCGCCGTCTGCTGGATCAAGCCGGCAGGCCAGCTCACCCGCTATTGCAGCGAGATCGAAGACATTCCCCGATTCAAATGCACTGAGGAGTTTGACGAACATGTCCTTCTTTGCCTTTGGATCTTTTTGAGCAAGTGTCAGGGCGTGCTCGCCAATGAGCTGGGTTGGTCCAGAGAGCTGGAGCTTGCCCGCGGCTTGTGCAGCTCTGATCGCGGTATTGACATCCATACGCTTGAGACCAAAATCGAGCAGGGCGTTGATGTACTTGCCAATATCACCTTTGGCCGAGATACCCGATTTTGTAGATTTGCTGACACCTTTTTTTGGATTCTCAACACTGAAGACCTCTGCAGACCGGAGGTAAGCGTTAAGGGCTTCCATATTGCCTGGGTCTCTGCGGATTCCGTTGAGCCAGAGCTGCATGGCGTATTCGTAGTTTTCTGAGTCATGCACCGTCCGGGCGTGCTTGAAGAAAGCCTCGGCCTTCATTGGGCTGAAGGTTTCATCCGCGACGGGGTTGGAGACAACAGACTCCTCTTCCACATTCTTTTTTTTGCCAAACATCGCCACGGGTAAACCTAGCTCCTGTCTCAGATCGCCAACCGGGTTGATTGACCGGAGAGTGTATGCGATTTAGGTCCCGAATGGTATCGGGCCCGGACACCGATCATCAGCCGGCCATACGATGGGGATATGAGCGTAGATCCAGCCAAACTCAGCATTGAGATTTATCCGACCAAGATCCTGCGGACCAAAGGGCGGGAGATCGAGGCCAACGACGAAACCCGGGCCGTCGCGGCTCGGATGGTGGAACTGATGCGTGAAGCCGAGGGGATCGGGCTGGCGGCTCCGCAGGTGGGGCTGAGCTGGCGGCTGTTTGTGGCCCATGTGCCGATCCATGAGGACGATCCGGTCGATGCTGAGATCCCGTGCTCGTCTGAGGAGTATCAGGTTTTCTTGAATCCCAAGATTATTGAGTTCTCCAAGGACATGGAGCCGTACGACGAAGGGTGTTTGTCACTGCCGGATCTGACCGGCGAGGTTCGGCGGCCGACGACCGTGACGATGAGGGCACTGGATCTTGATGGAAATACGATCGAACTCAGGGGCACCGGGCTTATGGCGCGGTGCTGGCAGCATGAGATCGACCATCTAGACGGGATAATGATCCTAGACAAAATGTCTCAGATGTCCCGACTAAAAAACCGATCGCTGATTAAATCGTTTAAACGGGCCGCTAAGGGCTGAGAAGGATCAAAATGAAGATCGTCTTTCTGGGTTCTGGGGCATTCGGAGTCCCGACGCTTGAGCGGTTGGCTCGGGATCACACAATTGCCGGGATTGTGACCCAGCCGGACCGGCGGGTCGGGCGGGGCAAGAACTTGATCCCCACTCCTATTGGGCAATGGGCGGCCGAGCATCTGCCGGATGTCCCGATAGTCAAGCCTGAGAAGATCAATACCGATGAGGCGCGAGAGACGATCCGGGATTGGGAAGCTGATGCATGGGTCGTAATCGCCTATGGGCAGTATCTGGGATCAAAGCTGATCGCGGATCGGTTTGCCATCAATCTACATGGGAGCCGATTGCCAAGATGGCGCGGGGCGGCCCCGATTAATGCGGCAATCGTTGCGGGGGATTCGATTTCGGGGAACTCGATGATCACCATTGATAAAGAGATGGACGCAGGGTTTGTGCTCGGGCAGTCGGAGCGGTTGATTGAGCCGACGATGACAGCGAGTGAACTGCACAATGCGCTGTCGCTTGATGGGCCTGATTTGGTGATGAAGGTTCTTGCGGATCATGCCCAAGGGCATGTCCGGAGGGTGAAGCAGGATGATGGATCAGTGACGGTCGCTCCAAAGATGCTCAAGAGTGATGGTTGGATAGATTTTGCAAATTCAGCAGCGTGCCGGTGCAGGATCAATGGGTTGAGCCCTTGGCCATGTGTTGCTGTGGAGCATCGGTCGCAGGTGCTCAAGGTGCTTCGGGCACAATCGGCCGGGACAGATTCCCAAGAAGTTCCCGGAACGATTGTGGATGCTGGGGCAGGGATTGTGGCGTGTGGGGCTGGGGTTCTGCAATTGCTTGAGGTCCAGCCCGCGGGCAAGAAACCGATGAGCTGGCAGGCGTATGCCAATGGCCGTCAGATCAAGGATGGCGAAGTGTTGATCGGGCGGAGTGAGGTTGATTCGAAGTGACACTTCAAGTGACGACATTGTGGGATTTGCTGCTGCCCAATCGCCGAACTAAGCGCAAGCCGAGCCGTCGTCTGACTCCAAAGACCAAACCCGCGGTCAATCGAGAAACACCGATGCAGTTGCGGTACGAGGAGATCACTCGGGAGATGCTCGCTGAATACGGGGTACGGGTCCGGAAATGGCGGTCGTCGATGTCGGGGGTGGCGTGGCAGGTGAGCTACAAAGATGGGACGATGTCCAAGTTGATCGAATCGCCAAAGCCAAGGGGGCCGATGTCGGCGGCGGTGTTCTTGCATGAGATCGGGCATCACGCGATCGGGTTCGGGACTTATAAGCCCCGGTGCCTGGAAGAGTATTACGCGTGGAAGTTCTCGATCGAGAAGATGGAAGAGCTTGGGCTCAATGTGACGGACCGTGTGCACAAGCGGATGCATGAATCGATTGAGTATGCATTGGCCAAGGCATTGCGCCGGGGGCTCAAGAGGGTGCCTGGGGAGTTGATGCCGTATTTACCCGCTGGGGTTGTCGCTGCGGATTGATTTGGCGATCGCGGTACCGGCTATGAAACCAGAAGACCATGCCCATTGGAAGTTGAACCCTCCGATGCGGCCATCGACATCGAGGATCTCGCCGACGAGATAGAGGCCTTTGCACTGGCGGGATTGGAAATCCTTGCGATTGATTTCCTCAAGAGGAACCCCCCCCGCTGTCACTTCCGCATGGGTAAATCCTCGATCGGCTTGGATATGGACCTTGGTCGCCGTCAAGAGGTGTGCGAGTCCCCTTCTTGAATCCCGGCTCAGGGCGTGGCCTGGGGTAGTTTGATCAATGCCGGCCTGCTCGCAGAGGGCACGGGCTAGGCGATCAGGAATCAAGGTTCGGAGATGAGTGCTGATCTGGGCTTTGCCGAGTTGGGTAAAGTCTTGATCGGCCTGCTCGAAAGTTTGATCGGGGACCCAGTTGATTTCGAGGTGAGCTTTGCGATCGGCAAGCTTGGCGGTCGACAAATATCGAGAGATGTCCATCGGGGCTGGGCCGGAAAGACCGAAGTGGGTGATGAGGGTGTCGTTGGTAAAGGATTTGATTCGTTTGCCGGTGGAGGTGACGACGGAGAGGGTGGCTCGGCTAGCGATGCCTGAGAGTTCGGTGATCCACCTGGTGTTGTCAGCGGCGATGAGTGGGACCAGTGCGGGGAGGATTTCGCTGGTGATTGAATGACCGAGAGATTGAGCGATGGAATAGCCGTGCCCGTCGGAGCCCGACTTGGGCAATGCCTTTCCACCGGCCGCGAGGACAATGCGATCCGCGTAGATTGGATCACGACCTTGGTCGCAATGAATTGAAAAACCTGAGTCAATTTGAGTCACTCGATCAACACACCATGGGTTGATGATCGAGATTCCTAGACGGTCCGTTTCGTCGAGTAGAGCGTGCAGCACAGTGTGGGCGTCGTCGGTAGTTGGGAACATTTTGCCGGTGGGCTCTTGTTTAAGCTCGACACCTAGGCTTGAAAAGAATTCGATGGCATCTGCTGCGGAGAATCGCTTGAGAGTTGTACGGACAATCGCGGGCTTGGCCGTTGCGTATTGATGTTCATCAACGACATGATGAGTGACGTTGCAGCGGCCTCCGCCGGCAACGAGGATTTTGACCCCTATTTTTTTGGCGCCATCGAGCAAAACGATTCTACTGGATCGAGGGTCTTGGCCAGCTTCTTCAAGTGCCCGTGCAACCGAAATAGCCGCCATAAGCCCGGAAGCGCCTGCACCGACGATGGCAATTTGGGCGGAATTGATCTTCTGAATCTTTGTCATCATCGCCCTAAAATTGAGTTGAGCACTCAGTTGTACGGGTGATCTTAGCTCCAACTCACCCAAATCTACCCCCCAATCAACCGCCAAGGGCCGATAACGCCTTCTTGGGACGACTATCCGGTGCCCGATAATGCATACCAATTATTGCAATATTGTTCTAATTCAACTCAGTCTAAAACAACTTCTAACAATGATTAAATTTATCGGCGATCATCACGAAAGTGATTCCAATGCCAAAATAACTAGGTTTTTCAGCCCACCCTTCAATAGAAATTCACAATATTCACACGAATTATAGGTCGCGCCCCAATTGCCCATGGCTTATACTGGCCACTATGCCAGTTGTAATAAATGACAAATTTGTCAAGTAATTTAATATTGATGCGCGCGAATCCACATCCTTGCTGTATCATTGTGCAAGAGAGAAATGGAATCCTTGCTTCGTATGTCGAGGGATCCGAAGATGTGTTTGGAGAGAAATCACATGAAGTATACAAAAACAATCGTAATCGCAGCCTTCGCAGCGGTATCTTGCTCGGCTTTCGGTGGTGGCTTCTTCATCGAGTCCGAAGACAACAACTCAATGGCTACTGCGAACGATATTGGTATGTTTGATATTCCTGGTGGCTCGATTGCCATCGAGGGCCTCATCTCAGAGGGCGATGTTGACTGGTTCACATTCTCACTCAACAACACAGCTTCGCTGTCGTTCTTCGCAGCATTCGGCACTGGTGACGGCATCATGCAGATCGTCTCGGCTGGCGGCGATGTAATCGCGTTTGATGACGACAGCAGTGTTGGATTCATGCCTGCGATCCAGATCGATGATCTCAGCGCTGGCTCATACTTCATCGCATTCTCAGGATTCGGCGATGTTGACTCCTCTTCAGTGGATTCAGATGAACTTGCTGATGGACTCGGACACTCAGAATCAATCGCTTACAAGCTCAATGTCGGCTTCTCGGTTGTTCCTGCTCCTAGCTCATTGGCACTGCTTGGCATGGGCGGCATGGTTGCCACCCGTCGTCGCCGGTAATCCGATCGACCCAATCTAAAAATGAAACTGGCCGGGTTTTTTAACCCGGCCAGTTTTTTGTTTTCAGTGCTAAACACCCCGAGTAGGATTCGAACCTACGACCTGCGGATTAGAAGTCCGCTGCTCTATCCAGCTGAGCTATCGGGGCTTGGATTTAGCCGAGGGTTGCACAGTCGCACCGGATCGGCTTCAATAGGGGGATGATAGCACACCGATGGAAACCGCTCGCTCTGTTTTTGATGGTCTTTGCGATCTCTTCCCAAGCGACCGGGCAGGAGGTAGCTATCCGGGTAATGACCTTCAATATCGAGGATGTCCGGCATGCAGAGGCGAGAGAGCCGGGCAATGAGCGGCTTGAGCGAATCGCGGAGGTGATTCAGCGGATTCGGCCCAATGTGCTGCTGCTCAATGAGATCGAGCTGTTCATGGGCACAGGGATTCATGTGTCCACGGTTCAACACTTCATCAAGAACTACTTAATGGTCTCCCAAGGCCAGGGGCTTGAGCCGATCGAGTTTACGAGCCGACTGCTCGGATCCAATACGGGTATCGCGACCGGGCTGGATCTCGATGGGTCAGGCACTGCTGAGATCCGGGCGCCAGAGCGAACGGCTAGGCAAAACGCAGAACAGCGGGCATATGGGGCTGACTGCTTTGGCTTCGGGACCTTCCCGGGTCAGTACGCAATGTCGCTTTTGGTTGATCCGGAGCTGAAAGTTGATGAAGATGGGATCCGGACTTTCCAGTCGTTTCTCTGGAAGGATCTGCCTGGAGCGATCGCACCAACCAACGAAGACGGATCGGCGTACTACTCAGCAGATGCGTGGGATATCTTTCGGTTGCCGTCCAAGACCTTTGCGGATGTGCCGATTTTGATGCCCAATGGGTCGGTGGTGCATGCGTTGATATCGCACCCAACGCCTCCTGCGTTTGACGGGCCTGAGATGAAGAACAAGCATCGAAATCGGGATGAGATTCGGTTGATCCGGGAGTACATCGATGGGAACGACTCGTTGTACGACGACACCGGTGTCCGAGGGGGGCTTGAAGACGAGGCATCGTTTGTGATTTTGGGGGATCTCAATGCCGACCCGGTAGACGGGAGTTCCATTGGGGACCCAATTGTTGAGTTTCTCATCGGGAGTAATCATGTCGGAAAGTACCCGGCTCCGCGGTCAGACATCGAAGTCGATCGGCTCGATGCGACAGATACCTCATCGTTTCGGTTGCGGGTGGATTATGTGCTACCCTCGTCGGATTTGAGGGTGCTTGATTCGGGAGTCTGGCGTTACGGGGTGGCCGGGCGAACAGGACATGGGTTTGCGTCGGATCATTTCCCAGTGTGGGTTGATCTGATTGTGCCTGCACCTTGATTGAGCGGGGCTACGATCACGCGTGACACAGGAACTTAACACTGCTGAAGAACCCACAAAGGGCACGCCTGAAGGATCCACCGAGGATTCTGGTGGTTTGTTTTCGGCTTGTGTAGAGTTGACCAAGCCTGGGATAACCAAGCTGGTGACGATCACGGCCCTGGTCGGGTTGCTCGTCGGCGGATTGCACTACGGGACGGCCGGGATCACGCACTGGATTGTGCTGATTGTGGGATGTGTAGTTGGAACCTCGATGGCATCGGGCGGAGCCAATGCACTCAATATGTGGTACGAGTCGGATCTTGACGCACTCATGGACCGGACCAAGACTCGGCCAATTCCTTCGACGCGGTTGTCGCCAAGGTTTGTATTGTGGTTTGGGTTGATGATGTGCACGGCGGGGTCTGGGGTGCTGTGGTTGACGATGGGGCTCATGCCCGCGTTGATCGCGGTGTTTACTTCAATCAGCTATGTACTGATGTACACACCTCTCAAGACCAAGACGATTACCAATACATTGGTTGGGGCGGTGCCTGGAGCATTGCCTGCGATGATCGGAACGGCTGCGGTGGCTCCAGGGACGGGGTTTGAGCCTTTGACTGATCCGATCGGGCTGATGTTATTTGTATTGATGTTTGTGTGGCAGATGCCCCACTTCTTTGCAATCGCATGGATGTGCCGAGTCGATTACGAGAAGGGCGGGTTTAAGATGCTGCCGAGCGTGGACGCAACGGGGAACCACACGGCTACGGTAATGATCTTCTCCTCTTTGCTATTGATTCCGGTATCGTTGCTTCCGATGAAAGTGGTCCCTGAACTCAGTGGCTGGGTGACGGGGGGGACGGGGATCTTGCTTGGGCTGCTGCTGGTGTGGCTGTCGATCAAGTTTGCAAAGGTGCGGACAGATAGGGCGGCTCGGGTGGTGTTCTTTGGCTCGATTATCCATCTGCCTGTGTACATGACGGTGTTCGTCGCTGAGGCTATTGTCCGGGCGATGTTCTTCGGAGCGACGGGATGAGGGTCATCGAAGTCGACCAACTCCGGGTGGTGTATGCGAACAAGGTTGGGGATCGGGTTGCGCTCGATGGGGTTTCGCTCGGAGTTGGGTGCGAATCGATCGCACTTTTGGGACCCAATGGTGCGGGGAAATCGACACTGATGGGGGTGCTTGCGGGGACTTTGCATCCTGATGGGGGAATGGTGAATCGGAACTACGAAGGGGGGCTGGGCGTGGTATTCCAGACGCCTGCGCTCGATGAGTTGCTGACGATTGGTGAGAATCTTTTGCTTGCGGGGGCGTTGCATGGGATGGGCAAGGGATCGAGCCGGGAATCAACCCAAGCACTTCTGGGAGTGCTTGAGATTGCTGACCGGATCGATCAACAGGTACGGCATCTATCGGGCGGGCTCAAACGACGCGCGGATCTTGCGAGAGCGTTATTACCGAGCCCCGGGCTATTGCTGCTTGACGAGCCGACCAGCGGGCTCGATGTTGAGGCCCGGGCTTCACTTTGGGGGGCGTTGGATTCGATCCGCAAGGACTCCGAGATGGCGGTGGTGTTTGCGACGCATATGACGGAAGAAGCGAGCAGGGCTGACCGGGTTGTTGTGATGGGGGATGGGAAGATTGTGGTGGATGGGCCTCCTCAAGATTTGATAGGTTCGCTGGGGTCGTATGTGCTTCGAATCCGAACGGGTGATACCGGGCTGATTGAATCGTGGAGCAAAGAAATTGGGTGCGCGTGTGTTGCCAAGGGGAATGAGGTGCTGATTTCACACGCCAAGCCGGAGCATGCGGGGCGGTGTCCGGGTGATCCCAAATCGGTGACACTCGCGGCTCCGACGCTCGAAGATGTCTACCTCTGGCATGCACGGTCGAGTTTTTCGGGGGGTGAGCTATGAATGGGATGGGAGCTGCGGTTGCCCTTGGGAAGCGAGAGTTGATCCGTCAGGTCCGGCAGCCGTCACGGATCGTGGCGAGTATTGTGACACCATTGCTGGTGTGGGTGTTCTTTGCAGGTGGGTTCTCGAGTGCTGTTGGAGGGGATGGGCAAACGAATACGGATCAGAATCTCACGGCGTACATGATCCCGGGTGTCGCTTCTCTGACTGTGATGTTCGCATCCATCTTTGCGTCGATTTCGCTCATTCAGGATCGGCATGACGGGGTGCTGCGGGCGGCTTTGATTAGCCCCGCACCGCGATGGAGCATTGTGGTTGGTAAGGTCGGGGCGGGGGCTCTGGTGGCAATGCTGCAGGGGCTTGTTGTGCTGGCGGCACTGCCGTTCCTTGGGGTTGAAATGTCGGCGTTGGGGGTGATCGGGGCGTGCGTGGGGCTCGGGCTGATCTCGGTTGCCTTGATCGGGCTGGGGCTGGGGCTGGCTTGGATTGTGGATTCTTCGCAGGGGTTCCATGGGATAATGAATGCGGTGCTGATGCCGATGTGGCTGACTTCAGGGGCGGTATTCCCGATCAACGACGCGGCGGGGTGGCTGAAAGTAATCGCGATGGCCAACCCGTTGAGCTGGGCGCATTCTGTAATCCGAGGATCGCTGGGAATGCCTGGGATTGAAGGGGTTCCTGCTGGGCTGGACTGGTTGATCACGGCCGCATTTGCAGGTGGGTGCGTCGTGCTAGCCACTGCGGTCATGGGCCAAGCGTCCAAGCGGCGGTGAATGTCTAGACTTTGGTATGTCTGAAAAAACACTGCTGCGTTCTCTGATCTTGCTGACCATTACTGTGCTGGGGATCATCATCTATTCGATGGTGGTGCTGCGGGGCGGGGCAAAACAGACGGCGGCTGACCCTGCCATCCAACCAATAGTTGAGATTACGGAAGAGCCTGAGAACTTGTACTCCGAGTTCTATGTGCCCGACTTTGAGTTGATCGATCGGTACGGGGAACCGATCACCCACGAGGTCCTCGATGGGCAGTACACAGTTGTGGATTTCTTCTTTACCTCTTGCCCACTCTGGTGCCCCGGCATGACCCAGTCCATGCGGAAGGTTCAGCAAGCAACCTACGGCACATCGCTCCGGTTCATGAGCATCTCGATTGACGGCAATGTCGATGATCCCGCAGCGATCGACGAATACGCCGAGCGGTACGGGAGCGACGAAGACCGCTGGCACTACGCCACCGGTGATCCGGCCGTCGTTGCTTCGATGGTCATGGACGGGCTCAAATTTGACCTGGGTGATCCCAGCGACACCGAGGACTCGGGACGGCTCATCAATCACCCGACACGGCTGATCCTGCTTGGACCGGACCGGAAGGTGATCGGGCTGTACCGTTACGACGATCCCGACGAGGTCGACAAACTGATCGCTGATGCGAAGAAACTGGTGGACTGAGTTTTACTTCTTTGGTTTGAGCTTCATCGCGGCTTCAATGTCTTTGACGGTGATGGGGATCGCTGAGGATAGATTCTGGCGGCCGTCCTTGGTGACGAGGATGTCGTCTTCGAGGCGGATACCGATCTCTTCATCTTTGATGTAGATCCCTGGCTCGATCGTCACGACCATTCCCGGCTTGAGCTTGACGCTGTTTGCACCTGGATCGTGCGTTTCCAGACCCATGTGATGCCCGATGCTGTGGAGGAAATAGTCGCCGTATCCTGCATCGGTGATGACCTTGCGAGCAGCCGCATCGACCTGCAGCATGGTGGCTCCAGGTTTAACCGCTTTGATGGATGCACGCTGTGCCTTGAGGACGATTTCATACACTTCCCTTTGACGCTTTGTGAACTTGCCGCTTACGGGAATGGTGCGTGTGATATCTGAGGCGTAGCCGTTGATCTCGGCACCACAGTCGAGGACCATAAGATCGCCTTGGGAGGTTGCTTGGTCATTCTCTTTGTAGTGCAGGATGGTCGAACGAACGCCTGAACCGACGATTGGATCGAAGGCGACGACTTTGGCCCCCATATCTGTGAAGCCGCTGAGGAGCGTGTTGTGCAGGATTCGTTCATTCACCCCTGGCTTGGTCGATCTGAGGACTCGGTCGATCCCCTCAGCGGTTGCCTTGATGGCCGAACGGATGTGCTTGATCTCAGCAGGACTCTTGACCAAGCGGAGACTGGTGAGAAGCTCGGATTGATCGTGAACCGATGATCCTGGGATTCGGGATGAGAGTTTCTGAAAGAGATCGAGATCAGGGGAAACAGGTTGGGTGTAGCTTGCCAGCGGATGCAAGCAGGTCATGGACTTGCTTCGTTTGACCGCTTCACCGAGGAATCGTGGGAGGTAGTTGGTGCGGAAAATCGCTTCGAACCCGGTGCTCTTGCGGAGTTTCTCGGTGACGAGATCGCGGTAGCCGTCCCAGACATCCATCTCTGGGTTGACGGGTTTGAGAAGCAACATGCAGCGTTTCTTGGGGTCTGGGTTGGTTGGATCAAAGAGAACCATCGCGCCCGGCTCGCCACCGATGCCGGTCAGGTATTTGAAATTGAAGTTTGGGAACCACTCGCCACGGAGGGGCGGGGCGCCGTCGCCGGCCATGACAATGCCTACTGAACCTTTGAGGGCGGAAAGAACCTTTTTGCGGCGGGCTTGGTACTCTGAGACTTTTATTGCGGTGTCGATCATTTATGCGGTTTCCATATTCAGTGCAGTGAGCAGTGCTTGTTGCGCTTTGGGGGATCTTGAATCGGCTTTGCCGAAGCCGGGCTGTGCGCCGGCTTGGAGTGCTGTTTGGGCGTGTTCTTCGATGTTGGTGATGAGGATCGCGGGTGAGGATCCTTCTGGAAGATTGCGGATCAGTTCGATGCCCGACTCGTTTGGGAATGAGCCATCGAGGATGCGGTTGACGAGGTAAAGATCTGTCGGGGCGGTCATCTGATCGTTCGAGTTGACGCTGATGACATTGGCTTTGGGGATGAACCCACGGACCGCAGCGGTCAGGGCGAAGACATCGGGTCGGCAGTGGCCGACGAGGGTAATGGTTGGGGATTCAGTAGGCATGATGATTATCCATTGAATGGGGTCATGGTGATTTGATTGGCTGTGACAGTGATGACGATAGGTCCAAGACGGCAGGTGCGTGGATCGGTGGATGAATCCTTGATTGCTCGGATTGAGCCATGAATCGCTTGTTGGGTCAAGCGATCACGACCCACTACTCGCAGATGATCAATACAGATATGGAAGATTTCTGCTAAGGCGGCGTCTGGTTGGTTGCGGAGTTGATCTCTGGTGAATGAAATAATGTTCTCGCTTGTCGTCGCCAATGGCCAGACATGGAGTTTGACGAGTTCTCTGAGGGCGTGGACCGTTGATCGGCAGGAGTCGGCGGCGGTGCTCGCTTTGATGGCGATCTCTGGATCGAGGTCTCGGAGGACGGGGAGGAGTTGGTGACGGAGTTTGTTGCGGGTGAGGGACTGGTCGTCGTTGGTGTGGTCGTGGGTGTAGTGGATGTTGGCAAGCTCGCAGAGATCAAGGGCGTCTAGGTGGGTGATGCAGAGCATCGGGCGGATGATGGTGACGCCTTTGAATAACCGTGCGTCGTTGATGCCTGCGAGTCCTCTTGGGCCCGCGCCTCTAGACAGGTTCATGAGCATGGTTTCGAGTTGATCGTCGGCGTGGTGGCCCGTTGCGATGTAGTTGAGATTGTGTTCGCTGGCGATTTGGGCGAGGGCTTCGTAGCGGGCTGTGCGGGCATTGTGCTCGGTGTTGCCTTGTTGATCGGCGATGTGGATAGATCGTTCAACGAACACGCATCCGATGTCTTTGGCGAGTTTGGCAACAGCGTCTCTATCCAAGGCGGTCACCTTTGGGGGGCGGAGATCATGGATGATGTGGGCGATGGTTGGCTTGGGGGTCACGAGGGCGAGGATGGCGGAAAGAGCTATGGAATCGGGACCGCCGGAGCAAGCGATGAGGGATTGGCGGTCTGTATCTGGGACGGTTGACCCGCCTGTGAGGGCTCTCCAACGGCGCAGGACTGGCGCGGCTGTTGGGTGTGTGCGGGTCAAATCCTGATTTGACCCGCTTTGAGTTGGTGCTTGGCGGGCAGAGTCCATGCGGAGATGATATTGTGTAGAAACCCCGAAGGAACAGATCTTGCAGCACGGCCCCGAAACACCATCAAATTCAACCTCGCAGACCGACGAACCGGTCCTGAGCTCACAAGAGCAGGATTTGTCCACGACCGAAGGGCAAACCCAACAAGAATCGGGCTCAGAGAGCTTTTTTGAGACTTGGTCGAAGGGCCAGGACATGCCCATGGGGCCGAGCATGTTGTTTATGGGTGGAGTGCTATTGGCCTTTATTGTGATCATGCGATCACTGATTAAGTCTTCGGCCAAACGGAAGCACCAGACGCGGACGATGGGGGATACGACTGAACGGATCGATAAAATCAATGATCGTGCGAGAGGCTCGATGGACCCGGCTCGGCGGGCGATGGTGGAAGCAGAGGATTTAACAAGACGGATGGGTGCAGTGCTTGACACCAAAGCCGCCAAGATCGAAATTTTGCTTCAGGAAGCCAATGACCGGATTGCCCAACTCGAACAGGCGGCGTCTCAGCCCGCTGCATCTGAAGCTGTCTGCACGCCTCTCCCCAGTGCGAGTGTCCCACCCGAAGCGCTCGACCGGGCGCGGCTCGACCAAGACCGCGAGGATCGGCAATGGGTCGATAAGGACCGCCCGACTGAACAGCCCAAGACCGAAGAAGAACCGATCTTCCGGATCGATCGCGGAATGAATACCAAGCCCACGCAAGAATCCCCGCACCCGATGACTTTCCCGGAGCAGGTTGACGAACTGGCAACCCAAGGGCTCAACGCTCTGGAAATCGCCAACAAACTCAATCGCGCGGTGGGCGAAGTTGAGCTGGTTCTCAATCTCCGTCGCAATTCCGGATGAGCGTCTAATGAACAATCAATCGTCTTGTAGATCGCGTTCGATCTGATCGACACGGTCTTGGACGATCTGTGCGACCTCATTGAATGGGAGGGCGGCCAGTGATTGGCCGACCACATCGGGACGCCTGCTCCGGATCTCGTCGCGGAGGTGGATCGCGGGGATTGGTTCTGGACGCGGGCGATCAGGCTGGATTTTGAGCGGGCTCACGGTGACTGTCGCGCCACCGGCAATCTTCAAAGCATTGGCCGCATCGTGGCTGATGATGACAGGAGCACTGCCCTTATCTTGGGTGAATGGATGCTCGACTCTTGTGCGTATCGCGACGAATCCATCTGGCGAGTCTTCTGTGGAGACCAGAGCGTCGACCGCGTCGCGGCTTGGTTCCCCAACCTGAACAATGGCTGGGGCACAAGCGAGGGCTTTCATGTTGCTCAGACGCATCTCGAGGTGTGGTCCAGCATCAAATGGATCGATGCGGTGGGTGGTTGAGAATCCAAGATCGCGGAGCATCTCTGCAGCGGGCCTCGTAGCGACGCCGATCCCGCCGAGCGAGGTCAAGACATCATCGTTGAGCAGCGAAAGGTTGACGAACTTGGGGAGGAGCTCGTACATGAACTCGCGTTTGTCCATGTGTGTCGAGAGACGGTCGGCGTCTTCGTAGGACATGTTTATGAACTTGCGGACGACCCCACGCCAGAACGGGGTGCCGTCGTTGTATTCGTCGATCGGGGCCATCATCTCGGCAAGGATCCGATCTGAGAACCAGTCGGTATGCTGCTTGAGGTAATGGAACCGGGCGTAGCTCAGGAGCTTTCCGAGCCCGCGTCCTCGCGCGTTGTGACGCATGACATTTCCCCCGAGTTCGGTCGGGCATGCGGTGTCCTGGAAGAGGATCGCATAGACATGCTCCATGCGTCCCGAGACGATCATTCGATCGTCATCGTTGTCGGGCTGGTCGGGCTCGTGGACTGTTTTGGAGAGGAGTGTGGACTCGCGGACCATTTTGAGGAGCTGGTAGGAGAGGTTGGGGTGATCTGTCGCGATCATCCCCCCTCGGATTGCTGAAGTCCCTAGGCATTCACCATCGTCGGACTCGAGGACGAGCATGTAGTTGTCATGGGTACGATCGTGATCCTTGGGAGGAGCGTCTTTCTGACGGACTGCATCGAAGGAGCGCGCGGAGATCTCGAGCATCTCGGCGATGCGGTCTTTGAATGGCGGTAGGTTGATAAAGTTACCCGTATGGGCGAGGCTCAAGAGGGTGTCGATGTCTTCTGGGCGTGCTTGCCTGAGTCGGTCCATAAGTCGGCTCTCCCGTTGTTAGCTTGATGCCACTTTGGCCATTGCTTTTTCGATGCACGCAAAGACGCGGGGCCAGTCTTCCATCTTCATGACGGGGAGTGGCGGGAGCATCCGGACATGGAACGGGCTATGACCGCACCAGAAACAGATGACGCCCTCATCGTACGCGGCTTTGCATGTCGCGATGACCTTGGCCTTGTCGCCACCGAACGGAGTAAACCGCATCATGCCACCGAGGCCACCGGTCAGCGAGTTGGTTTCTGGGAACCAGTCTTGGTGCTTGGCGGCTAGTGCCTGGACCTGCTTGGCAAACTCGGCGTGGTGTTGTGCGAACTTGCCGTTTGGGCCGTAGTTCTCGCCGGAATCGAGCTCGTCGAGGAGCGCATTCCCAACGGTGAAATCAACGGTGGCTCCAGTAAAGGTGCCCGAGAGCAAGCCGGCTTTGGGGTTGTACTCTTCTGTGTAGAGTGTGGCACATGCTTGGGTCATTTTTCCGACGGTAAGGACATCGATGTACTTGCCGAGGTCGTAGTACTCGAAGGCAAACATCTCTTGGGTGCGACCGAAGGTCTGGATCTCGTCCGCCCAAACGGCAATGCGTTTGTCTTTGCAGAACTCCATGAGTGCCTTGAGGTAATCGCGGCTAGAAATATTGAAGCCGCCCTCCCCCTGGACGAGCTCGAAGATGAATGTAGATATCTGGCCTGCATAGCGGTTGTAGTAGTTCTCGAAACGCCCAAGGGTGTAGTCGATGAACTTGGTCTCGCCGCCCATTGATTCGGCGAGCTCTTCGTTCCAGAAGGGGACATAATCCACCTGCGTGGAGAGGGGTACACCCTGGCGGCCTGCAGCGCTGTCGCCGATCTGGCACATGGTGACCGAGCGACCCATGAAGCAGTGCTCGAAGGCCATCACGCGGGTTGCGGGGGCATGCTTCTGATAGCAAACTTTGATTGCTGATTCATTGGCCATCGCGCCCGATGTGGTGATGAACGCATGGGCGATGTCTGAGGTCTTGGACGCGTGCTTGACAAGTTTTTCGCCAAAGGTGACGGCGTCGTAAGAGGTCTGAAGATTGCCGTGCTTGGTGGTGTCAAGGAGGGCCGCATCGAGTTGGGCTTTGATGACCTTGGGATTGGAGTGACCCATGAAGTGGACCCCGATACCAGTGAGCATGTCCCACTTGATCGAGCCGTCAGCCATCTCGACCAATGCACCGTTGCCGACGCCTGATGAGATGGATGGGTAGAGCAAGGGTCGCCCCTTGACCTTTGCGGCATCATCGAGCATCTGCTGGAAGGAGATTTTGAGGTCCGAGGTTGGGGGCTGGACATCGGTGATGCGGGCGGAGTATGCCGCGACCTGATCGACAATGCTGTTAAAGGCGTCGTGGATTGCGGGATCGCTCAGAAGTTCACTGCCCGTGGTTTGTGTTGATGTTTGTGAGGTCATCTCATTGTTTCCTTGTTTCAAATTTGTGCTTGTGTTTCGGAACCACCTGCGCTGAGTCTCGCGATCAGGATCGCGAGGAGCTGGCAGCGTTCAACGAGACTGGATAAGTCGATCCATTCGTCGGGGGTATGGAGACCGCCGCCGCGAACGCCGACGGTGTCGATGGTTGGGAGCCCTGCCTGCTGGAGAATATTGCCATCGCAGACGCCTCCGGTCTTAGCAAAGGGCAGTTTCTGACCGAGCGCTTCGGCGACCGATCGCGCTTGCAACGCGAGCGATTCGGTCGCGGGGATCAGGGGCTTGGCGGGGCGGTTGAAGCTCCGGTGGACCTCCACTCCGGGCAGAGAGTCTCCAGATGTATTGAGGGTATCAAGCATCGTGATGATCTCATCGGCGATTGTCTGATCCGGGAAGCGGACATTCCCCCACGCCCTCGCATGATCGGGCACGCCATTGGTCACAGGCCCACCTTGAAGTGGTCCGATATTCAAGATGCGGCCGCGATCAGGATCGGGCATGTCCCCCACCGCGACGACGCACTCGGCAAGCTTGGTGACCGCGGAGATACCCTCGGTGAACGCGCGACCGACATGGGCGGACTTGCCATGGGTTTCGATCATGAACTGACCGGCCCCCATGCGTTCAATGACGAGCTCACCGCCGGGCATCGCGGGTTCTAATGCGAGCCCGAAATCGTGGAGTTTGGCTTGGTCGGCGAGGGTTTGGGCGGAGTGGTAGGTCCCGGTTTCTTCGTCTGCGTTGAGTGTGAAGGTCCAGTTGGCTTTGATGCCGCATTCTTCGAGTGCTTCGAGGGCGGCGACCGCGATGACGAGCCCGCCCTTCATGTCCACGCATCCGGGACCGATAGCGGTTATGGCGTCGTCGGAGATGTCGAGTTTCTGGAATGAGCCTTTGGGGTCGTGGACTGTATCCATGTGGCCCGCGACCAGGACTCGACCTTCGGTCGCTCCGTTGAGGCGCTCACAAATGGAGGTTCTGGGTTGGTAGCCCCCCGGTTGACCGCCGAGGAGCCATTCGGGCTTGGGGTCGGGATCGGTCTGGGTGTGGGTGGCGCCCAGTGCGATGAGACGGGAGGTGAGCAGATCTCGGGTGTGCTCGATTCCTGCCTCATTGAATCCGCCGGTCGGGGTGCCAACATGCAGGATGAGGTCCTCGAGTAGGGCATCCGCTTTGAGGGCGATGATGTCTGCGAGATTTTGTTCTTGGGGGTTGAGTGTCACGCGGGGAGTGTATGGCGACACAAATCCGCGTTCTAGGGCAGTGAGGGGTGATTTATCATGAATCTTGCTGGATCATTGTTTAGATTCGATAGGGCAGGAATTGCGATTGAAGTAATTTATGTTTGAATGCTGTAACCGATCGCGGGCTTGTGGGTCTATCCATGAAAGGAGACACATTCATGGGCACAGGCGATCAACTCAACGGCGTATACACCCCCCTCAAACTCTGCTACGGGCTTGTTCCGATTGTTGCGGGAGCCGATAAGTTTTTGAATCTGCTCACAGAATGGGAAAAATACCTCCCAAGCATCGTTTCAGAGAATAGTCCGGTGAGCCCAGCGATCTTTATGATGGTGGTCGGCGTGATCGAAATCATCGCTGGGATCGTTGTTCTCAGCAAGTTCACTCGGCTCGGGGCCTACGTGGTCACGATTTGGCTTGTGCTGATCTCGGTGAATGTGCTGCTGGCTGGTTTCTATGACATCGCGGTGCGGGATCTGGTGATGGCACTGGGTGCATACACACTCGCGACACTTGCGGGAATGAAGGGCCAGGGATTGATCCCGGGCAAGAATAAGGGTGCTTCGATTGATTGAGAATGCATTGAGAAATGAGCAGATTCGGTCAACTCTTTTAACGGATGAAGAGGTGGTTGCGCGCGTTCTTGGCGGAGATATTGGAGCTTACGAACAGTTGATGCGTCGCCATAACCAACGTCTTTACCGGATGGCTCGCTCAATTGTTCAAAACGAAACCGAAGCCGAAGACATTGTGCAAGAAGCATTTGTGCGTGCGTATGCCGCTCTATCTAAGTTTGAGGGGCGATCGAGCTTCGCGACTTGGGTGACACGGATCACATACCACGAGGCGCTCCGCGCCCGTCGCAAGCAGAAACAAGAATCAAAGCACAAAGAGCGGATCGGTGCAGAAATACTATCCAGTGGCGCCGCTCGATTCGATCAGGGCAAAGGTCAAGAAGGCGAAGGATTACGCCGCAAGGAGGTTGTCAAGATGATCTGTCAATCGTTTGACAAGCTATCAACCATGCACCGGTCGGTGCTGATGCTTCGGCTGGTCGAGGGCCTGAGCACGCGGGAGACCGCGGAATGCTTGCGTATCAGTGAGAGCAATGTCAAGGTACTCCTGCACCGAGCAAAGTCTCAGTTTGTTGGAACACTCGAGGAACATTCGATCTCCGGTCTGTGCGAGCGGTTCTCGTTTGCGGGTCACCGTTGTGATCGGATTGTGCGTGAGACTATGGGACGCATCGACTCACGCAACATCGCAAATTAAATATTTTCCGTATTCTTTACTCTTTGTCTGTAACCAAACGACAACTCACGACTCTATTTCTTTAGATGCTGAATCTCAGCAAAGACTTCAACGAAAGGAAAGAGCCATGAAAAGAATGAAACTCATCGCGTGTTCAGTTACCGCACTTGGAGCTCTGCTGCTCACGGGATGCGAGTCCACACCTACTGCTTCAATGCAGGTATCAAGCAGAACTGTTTCTTCGCCCGGCCATATACAGGGCTATCGCGGTGCCGGATCTGCGGTTGAATCTGGAGAACGGAGCGGGGTCTTCTCGCCTGGCCACATCCAGGGCTACCGATCTGAAATCGTTGGCTATAGCATGCCTGGCCGTTCTGGAACAAGCTTGCCAAGCCATGTCAATGGGTACTAAACTCAAGCCGATTTGCAGACAATAATCGGTGGAATGTCATCTATAGCGTCCAAATCAACCTTGTGATTTGGACGCTTTTTAATTGGATTTACATCGAGCCTATTGCGTATCCGAGAATCAGATCGGGCGGTATAGATCAATAACTTCACGGAGCTTGTTGGGATTTGCGAGGTGATTGACCTGGATTTCTACGCCGTCTTGCCCTGACGATGAAATCCCGACCCGACCCACATTGGTGAGGCGTTGGAGGAAGGTCTGATCGATTTGGATATTTCGGATGTTATCGTGGACGACTTCGGAAGATGATTTCGAAAAGAAACCACGGTGCATGATGGTTCGCTTCGTGGTGATCTCAAACGATGTACTCAGCCGGTCTAGCCACCACCAAACAATGAAACCGATCCCCCCTACTGCCAACGGCGCGAAGAGAGCATTCCAAGCAACTGTCCGATCACCGAGCTGCGCCCAGAGCATGCCGACTATGGACGCAATGATGACCAGCACGGCCACACTAAATCGAATCGGCCGAGAACGGAACCAACATCTACGGACTTTGAAAATCTTGGTTTCCGGCCCGAAGTCCGCTGGGTATCCGGCTTTGGCCGCTCGATCAACTGGCCCGTTTGATGACTCTGGCACGGGTTCAACAGCATCAGGGGTTGGAACTCGGTTGATATCGCCGCAGTTGAGGCATTCATGCTTTGTGCCCGCCATATCGTCATCGAGCTCGATAAGCATTTCGCAGTTGTCGCAGTTGAACTGGATCATGGGGGCTCCGGAGATAGGGGTCGTCTGATTATATAGTAGGAAAAGGGCCCATGCGATTGCACAGGCCCTTGGTTTACTTTATAGGGATGGAATTAGTCGTTCCAGTTGCGTGGGGGTGGGCCGATGTAGGCAACGCGCGGACGGATGAGGCGGTTGTTGGCGTGCTGTTCCATAATGTGGGCACACCAGCCGGTGATACGCGAGGCGACGAAGATTGGGGTGTACTGTGGGACGGGGATGCCCATGGTGAAGTAGGTCATGCCGCAGGGGAAATCGACATTGGGGTAAATCTTCTTTTCGTCTTCCATAATCTTCTGAACGGTCTCTCCGAGGTCGAAGAGTTTGACAAACTCATCGCCGCGTGCTTCGGCTGCTTTGCGTCCCAGTGCGTGGAGGATCGGCGCACGGTGATCGCCGTTCTTGTAGACGCGGTGACCGAAGCCCATGAGTTTGCGCTTCTCAGCAAACGCGTTGTGCATCCAGTCGGTGATTTTGCCCGTGTCATTTTCTGGGCCGATGTCGTTGCGTATATCTGAGAGCATGTCCATGGCGGCTTCGTTGGCTCCGCCGTGGAGCTTGCCTTTGAGGGCTGCGATAGCGCCGGTGACTCCGCCGTGCATGTCAGCCAGGGTGCCTGTGATGACGCGTGCGGTGAAGGTGGAGGCGTTGTAGTCGTGCTCTGCATACAGAACGAGCGAAACATCCATGACCTTCTCGGCTTCCGGGGTTGGCTCAGAACCGGTCATCATGTAGAGGAGGTTTGCGGAATGTGAAAGGCTTGCGTTTGGAGCGATGAAATCCTTGCCTTCGATGGAGTTCTGCATGTGACCGATCATGGTCGGGATCATGGCGAGAAGGCGTTTAGATTTGTTGAGGTTCGCTTCTGGTGAGTTGTCCTGGCAGTCTGGGTCGACATGCGACTGGATAGAAACCGCGGTTCGGAGGATATCCATCGGGACCGCGGAGTTGTTGTTGACGAGGTCACCCGAGGTCTTGAGAAAATCGACGACCGCTTGCGGAAGGGCACGGCTGGCGACTAGATCTGCTTTGAACGATGTAAGTTGATCGGCGGTTGGTTTGTCTCCAACGATCAAGAGGTAGGCAACTTCTTCGAAGGTTGCGTTTGCGGCGAGATCGGCGATCTCATAGCCCCGATAAACGAGCGAAGTTTGCTCAACATTACAGATTTCGGTTTCGCCTGCGATAACGCCTTCGAGGCCTTTGGCGTGTGTTGGTGCGGTGGTCATAGCTTGGCTCCTCGATCGGTGTATTTATGGAGAATTGTGTCTGGCTATCTTAGGCACAGGGCAAAAAAGAACCCGGCAATTAAGCCGGGTTCGGTATGAGATTATGTGATCGAAGATTGCTTATTCAGCATCCTTCATTTTCTTATTGAAATCGTCGGCGGAGACTTCCTCGATTTTGGCATCCTCGAGGATCTTGTCTACGGTTTTGTGCTCGCGGACTTGCTGAACGAGTGTTTGGGCCTGGCCGCTCTTGATGAGTTCATCGCGAAGCTGCTCAGGACGCTTGTTCTGCTGCATCGCCATCTGGACGATCTGGGTATTGATCTCGGCTTCTTCGATTTGCACATCGAGGGACTCGGCGATCTTGTTGATAATGAAGAACTGCTTGAGTTCTGCGGTTGCCCGTGCGGCCGAGGCGCTGCGGAGCTGGGCCATATTGGTTTCAATCTCGGTTGGATCTACGCCGCGGTACATGAGTTCCATGCGTTGACGCTCGAGTGAACGAGCGGCCTGCTGGGCACTAAGACCTGCGGGAAGATCGAACTCGATCTTGCCAGACAAGAACCGAAGGACCTGCTGACGCATCACGCCCTGCTGCTGAGCAACAGCTCGTTGATCGAGACGGGAAGTGACCATTTCTCGGAGTTGGTCTTCGGATGCAAAGCCATACTTGGCAACGATGTCAGCCATCGGAGCGGGGACGATTGCATAGATTTTGGTGACTTCGAAGGTCACGATGAGGTCTTTGCCACGGAGTGCTTCGACCTCGTGATTTTCAGGACCCTTGACCTTGATGGTGACCGAATCGCCCTCTTTAGGAGTGCCGACCTGCTTATTAAAGTCAGGAACGATCACGCCGAGGACCATACCTTCGTCGCCATCTTCTGGGAGTTGTACAACCGCGCCATCGATGTTGTAGTGTTCGGTGCCTTCGGCATCGACCATGACTGCTTTGCCGGTGAGGTAGTTACCTTTGGCGGATTTATCTTGCTCGTCGAGGTCGCCCTCGTTGATCGCGATTTTCTTGATTTCGTCGTCAACCATGCCATCTGGGAGTGTGGCTTCTGGCTTGAGTACTTCGATGCCGTTGAGCTCCGGGATCTCAAACTCAGGTATAACTTCGACTTCGACTTCGATGTGGACCGGGTTGCCAGCTTCGATTTCGACATCCTCGAAATATTCGGCTGGTGGGTGACCGAGAACCTTGAGTTCGCTTTCCTCGACGGCCTCTTGGTAAGCGCTCGCACAGAGGCGGGCACGGGTTTCATCGGTGACATACGAACCAAATCGTTTCTCTACGAGACGACGCGGAGCGCGACCCTTCCGAAAGCCAGGAATCGCTGCTTCGTGAGAAACTGCTGCAAATGCGGTTTCCATTGCCTCGTCTACTTTGGTAGCAGGAACATCAATGGAGATCTTCTTGCGACAAGGGCCGATATCTTCGATTTTAACTGTGTTGGACATGACAAGTTGCCTTATTTTGGCACCTACCTGTATTGGTACAGAGGTGCTGGTGCGTGCGGGGCTGCTGTCGGGACCGCCAGCGCACGCCTGCGACCCGGCCCGACCCTGCCGAACGGTTCGGCAGGACTGATATTGTAGACGCGATATCGGCAATAGATGGGGCGTACTTGACGGATGAGAAGAGGCTTGAGGCAGATAGAGGGCCGTTTGGTGGCTAGGATGGTGGCCCACAGCCGAGGTGGCGGAATTGGTAGACGCGGCGGATTCAAAATCCGCTTCTGGAAACAGAGTGGGGGTTCGATTCCCCCCCCCGGCATTGCGGTCTTATTGACCTGTAAGTTCACAAACACCACTGAAAAGACGGAGTTCTCCGATTATGACCGACCAACAGCCACAACAGCAGCAGCAGGTTCAACTTCGCATCGACGAAACCAAGATGGTAACGACCTACGCCAACACCATCCGCACCTCCAATACCAACGACGAACTAATTATGGATTTCGGGCTCAATATGCCTATGCAAGCCCCTGGGCAGCCACCAATGGTTGTGTTCTCGGTTGGGTCACGCGTTGTAATGAACTGGGCTGGCGCCAAGCGGCTCGCGATGTCAATCGGCGGGGCTGTTCGCCAGTACGAAGAGCGATTCGGCGAGATCGATATCAACCCTGCCCCGCCAGCTGAGGGCACCCCGCCGAGCGCCAACTAACTCGACTGGAGATTCGAGAAGAATTGTTTCAAATTCATGACCGGATCTGCAAACCTGAACATCTTAATGCAGTAAAACTACAGTGACCCGTTTTGAGCGAGGGCACTGTTTTTTATGTAGGATTGTGTGAGGAGCACGCGAATGAACACAACGATAAACGACGCCCCGAGTGACGAACAGGTCCAGAATCAGGCCATGCCTATCAACGCATTGATCAAGGCGGTCGGCACCGTGGTTGTCGGACAGGAACAGATGATCCGATCGCTGATAATCGGGCTGCTGACTGGCGGGCATGTGCTGCTTGAAGGCGTCCCCGGGTTGGCCAAGACATTGACGGTCACGACACTGGCCGACGCGCTCCACGCAAAGTTTGCACGGATCCAGTTCACGCCCGACCTGCTGCCTGCGGATCTGATCGGAACCGAAATTTACAATCCGAAAGAGGCCACATTTACCGCACGGAAAGGGCCGATCTTTGCCAACATTGTGCTGGCCGACGAGATCAACCGAGCACCGGCTAAGGTGCAGTCTGCCCTGCTCGAAGCGATGCAAGAAAAACATGCGACGATCGGCGGGGAGACTCATTCGCTGGTTTCCCCTGGGGAGCCGTTCTTGGTGCTTGCGACACAGAACCCTATCGAGCAAGAAGGGACATACCCGCTGCCCGAGGCCCAGGTTGATCGGTTCATGCTCAAAATTAAGGTCGGGTATCCGACTCCAAATGACGAACGGCTGATTGTTGATCGGATGATCTCAACGATTGACACCCCCACTGTTGAAGCGATGCTGACACTGGACCAACTCGGGCAAGCTCGGAAGACTGTTGATGAAATCTACATTGATGACAAGCTCAAGACCTACATCGTCTCGCTTGTGCAAGCAACACGCGATCCAGGATCGGCCGGTGTCACATGGTCATTGGACATGGAGAAAATGATCGACTTCGGGGCTTCGCCTCGTGCGTCATTGTCACTGGCACGCGCTGCCCGCGCCAACGCATTCCTTGAAGGACGAGGGTTTGTAACCCCGAGCGATATCAAGATGGTGGGGATGGATGTGATGCGGCATCGGGTGATGATTTCATACGAAGCCGAAGCTGAGGGGATTACATCGGAAGACCTTGTGCAGGAAGTCTTTGATCGGATCGCGATCCCTTGATGAATCGAGTTGTGAGAATCGGATGATTACTGAAGAACTCATGAAGGCGGTCAAGCGGCTCGAGATCCGTGCCCGGAGACGGGTGGACGATATGTTCGGAGGTTCGTATCACTCTGCGTTTAAAGGGCAGGGGATCGAGTTCTCTGAGGTCCGGGAGTATCAGCCTGGGGATGATGTCCGGTCAATTGACTGGAATGTAACGGCTCGGATGGGACGCCCGTTTATCAAGCGGTTTGAGGAAGAACGGCAGCTGACGGTTGTGCTCGCGGTGGATTGCTCTCGCTCTACCGCGTTTGGGACTGTTCGAAGGTCAAAGCATGAGTTGATGAGCGAAGTCGGGGCGGTGCTCACGCTTGCCGCCGGACGGAATAATGACAAGGTGGGGTTGTGCTTGTTTGGCTCTGATCATCTTGAGGATGGGAAGACATTGCATGTACCTGCGACGAAGGGACGGCTCCATGGGATGCGGATCATTCGGGAGTTGATTGACGCTTCGCCTGGGGAAAACCAAGAGGATTTGTCGTCAGTACTGACCGAGATTGGTCGGACGCACAAACGGCGGTGCATCATCATCGTGCTATCGGATTTCTTGTCGGGACTGAATAATGAAACCGAGCCCAACTGGGGCAAGACCATGCGGATGCTCTCGCGGAAGCATGAGGTGATTGCCTTACAGTTTACCGATCCGCGTGAGTTTGAGCTGCCTCGGTCCGGGGTAGTGCGGATGCATGATCCGATGAGCGGGCACCGGTTTATGGTCGATACCGGTTCCAAGCGGGTGCGAGAGCGGTACTCGAAACAGGCCGTGATTGAGAATGATTTAATTTTGTCAACACTGAAGAAAGCACAGATCGATCATGTGGAGCTTTCTACCGGACGAGACTACGCCGATGAGTTGGTGCGGTACTTTCAGGTTCGGGGGGGACGGCGATGAAAGCATTCCGGGTGTTCATATTGGGATTGACTGTGTTTCTGCTGTATGGGTGCGGTGAGGCTCCGGAGGCTTTACTCGCTTCGGAGGCGGATTCTGTTTCAGAGATTACCGAACCCATGACCGGAGCCCAACTGCGTGTTGAGGTAATGGAGACCGAGGTTGATCTGACGGGATTGGTTTCGCTTCGTGTAACGCTGCTTTGGGGCGAGGATGTGACTGTTGAGCTTATAAACCCTGACTGGCTCGGTGCTGGATGGGCGTATGCGACGGAACGGGCGGGGGAGATCCGGTTTGATGGGACTGTGTACTCGCAGTTGATTGAATATGAACTTGAACCGTTTTTGGACGGGGCTTATGAAGTGCCTTCAATCGGTATCCGTGCTGAGTCTGAAGCCGTAGGGAGGCGAATTGCTCGGCTTTCGCCTGTTGAAGTAATCGTTGCTTCGGTGCTTGAGGAGGGGGACGGGCGGGATCTTGACCCGGCAGTGGGTTTGGCGGAGATGGTTGCCAGTGAAGATGGCGTAGATATGAACTGGGGCGTATGGGGCGGGCTTGGTGTAGCATTTGTATCTGGGGTAGTTGTTGTGTGGCTCCGGATGCGTAGTTCTGGGAACGGGATTGAGTCAATCGATCCCAAGGCGGTGCTGGCGATTGCCGCCTCCTCCAAGACTCTGTCGGAAGAAGACCTCGGGACGCTGCACAGGGCTCTTGTTGCTTTAAGTGACGAGCACGGGCAGTTGCGTTTGATCTCGCATGAGATTGAGCGGGAGCGGTTCTCTGGCAGTGCTGTGGATCACAAGCGGGTTCAATCAGCAGCACAGCGTGCTGTTGAGGTATGTGGGGTGAAGCTATGAATGCTGAGTTTGCGTATCCATGGGTGCTCTGGTTTGCGACTGTAATGCCTGTCATTTGGGCTGTGGGCTTGGTGAGCGACCGACGCCGGCATGGGGTGGCTTCGTCGGTCCCGACCCGTCTTGCGGCCGCGGGATCGAGTGCTCGGATGAAGCTGCGTTGGGTAAGCCCCCTGCTGCTTTCCGTGGGTTTGCTCGTGGGGCTCTTTGCTCTTGCTCGACCAAGAGAAGCGATTACCGATAGTAAAAGTCAGCAGGATGCGATCGCAATTGAACTTGTTGTAGACCGGTCTGGATCCATGGATGAACAAGCAAACTTTGAAGGAACAAGAACCACAAGACTTGAAGCAGTAAAAAAGGTAGTTGAGGAGTTTGTGCTGGGCGACGGCGACCTGCTCAAGGGACGGCCTGGGGATTTACTGGGGCTAATCGTGTTTGGGTCCTATGCCGACACGATGATGCCTCTGACGCAATCGCATGATGTGCTTGTTGACGCTATCCGGCGGGTTGAACTTCCTCGACAAGAAAGTGAACGGTCTACAGCAATTGGTGACGCATTGGTTCTCGCATGCGCTCGGCTCAAGGCGTCTGAGGATTCGATGAAGCTTGATATGGATGACCAAGAGTTCGAGATTAAGAGCAAGGCGATCATTTTATTGACTGACGGCGAGAACCGGGCTGGGGATTACTCTCCGGACCAAGCCGCACGGCTGGCAGCAGACTGGGGGATCACGATTTATATTGTTGGGATCCGGGGCGGGGTGAGGAATCAGTTCGGGTTCGGGATGCGGATGGGACAAGAGGTCAACGAGGGACGCATGGCGGCCGTGGCAGAGCATACCGGCGGCGGGTTCTGGGGTGTCGATTCACTGAATGATCTTAGTGAGGTGTACGCAACCATTGACGAACTTGAGCGGACTGAGGTGCAGATCTCAGAAACCACTCGATACGAAGAACTGTACCACCCGTTTGCAGTGGCGTGCTTTGGGCTGCTGTGCTTCGGGTACCTGTGGCGGCTCGGGGTCGGGGGGGAGATCGCTTGATGGACTTTATAGATCAACTATTTGAATCGGCTTATGGAGCCGCGTTTGAGTTTGGCGAGCCCCGATGGGTACTCGGGGCTTGGGGTGTTGCGGGGATATTGATCCTTGGGCTGGTCGCTGCTCGAATGAAATCTCGGGCAGCGGGACGGTTTGCTGATGCTGATCGATTGTCTCACATGCTTGGTAAACGACGTCGGCTAATCGGATGGGCGAGGGCACTGGTAATGGTCGTCGGGCTGCTGCTAATCGTGGGTTCAACTATGCGGCCGAGGGCGAATCCGCACCAAGAGACTACCGAGGCGCTCGGGCGTGACATTGTGTTTTTGGTAGATGTATCCAAATCAATGCTTGTTCGGGATGTGGCACCGAATCGTCTTGAACGGGCAAAGTTGTGGATCAACGACATGGTCTCTGAACTCAAGACGGATCGCGTAGGGCTTGTTGCCTTTGCAGGGTCTTCGTCTGTGCAATCGCCTTTAACAACGGATCGGTTGTTCTTTGATTTGGCTCTTGAGGAACTCTCGCCAAAGGTTGTTGATGTTGGTGGGACAAACATTGGTGATGCAATCCGCAGGTGTATGGATATGGTTTTTTATGACCTTGAAGATTCGGAAATCGCGAGTCACCGGGACATCATTCTAATCACCGACGGCGAAGATCAAGAGTCACTCCCGATTGAAGCGGCGCGTGCTGCGGGAGCTGCGGGGATCCGAATCATCGCTCTTGGTATCGGGTCAGAAGCTGGCGCCCGGGTTGTTGATGAGAACAACAGACCAGTGCGACAGAACGGTGCGGAGGTCCGGTCGCGGCTAGATTCTGGAACACTCTCTCAGATCGCGACAGCGACACCGGGCGGGGCGTATCTGGAGATTGGAACAGGCGATATTGATCTGGCTCAGGTGTACCAGGAACTCATCGCTCGCGGTGATCAGACTGTTCTTGGGACTGCGTCAGTTACCCGGTGGGACGAGCGGTACGCGGTGGCGTTGGCACCTGGGCTTGTGCTGATTCTGATCGAGATGCTATTGAGCAGCTTGGGGATGCGGAAGGAAGCAGTGGAATGAGACTTATCTATGTACTGTTGGTGTGTGTTGGGGCAGCGGCGGCTCAAGAAACGCAGCCCAGTTTAAATCTTGAGACAGCAATCAATGTACAGTTGACTGATCCAGTGCACGCCATAGAGCTGTACAACGAAGTTGCTGAACAGTCAGTGGTTGATCGTGAGCGAAATATTGCGGCGTTTAATCGCGGGGTTCTATTGATGGACTCCGAAGATTTGGCAGCGGCTAGTGAGGCGTTCAGGCTAGCAGGGCGGTATGCCACGACTGCGGAACAGCGGCGGGACGCGATGTTTAATCTTGGGCATGCGCTCAATGGTGGAGTTGATTCGAGCGGACAGCTGATGATGGACCCGGAGAAGATCGGAGAGATGATTGAGGCACTGGGTGGTGTTGAGCGGGCGTTTCTTGATGCCTCGCGAGCTGACCGCGGGCATATTGAATCCAAGCGGAATGTAGAGCGGATCCGCCGGCAGATTCAAGAACTCCAAGACATGAAAGAACAAATTGAAGAGCAGCAGGAATCTGAGGAACAGCAAGAGGGCGAGGACGGTGAGAAGGGTGAAGGGGGAGAAGACGGCCAAGGCGGCGAACAGGGGGACATGGCCGACGAGCTACAAGATCTTGCAGATCAGCAACGAGAGCAAGCGCAGGAGAGCGAGTCCGCCGCTCAAAATCAACCACAGAGCGAGCAACAAGAGCGAAGTGATGACCAAGAAGAGTTGAGTGATGAAACCGAAGACGCGAAAGAACAGATGGAAGAGTCGGGGGCTGATCAAGAAACTATGGATGATCTGAAAAAAGCGATGGATGCCCAGCAAGAAGCGAAAGAGGCTCTCGATAAAGGCGACAATGAAACCGCGGCACAGAAGCAGCAAGAGGCGGCCGATGCCCTTGAGCGGGCCGCTGAACGGGTGCGAGAAGCACAGCAAGAGCAGGAGTCTGAGCAAGAAGGACAGCAGGGGCAGCCGCAGGATCAGCCTGGCGAGGGCGAGGAGCCTGAGATTGATGAAGTTGCCCAGCAACTGCTCGATAAGGAACGGCGCGAACGCGAGCGGCGGCAGGCGTATAGGACAACGGGGCGGCCGGTCAAGGTCGAGGAGGATTGGTAATGATTACGCACAGCAATACACCTAGATTCTGGTACATCCTTGGATTGCTCGGGCTACTCCTGTGCTCGGGTGCGAGTGGTCAGAGCGACGAGGTCACCCTTGATGCCGAGCTCTCCCGTGCGCGGGTATATATTGGTGATGCTGTAACTTATCAGGTGATTGTCAGAGGTGCGAGCGACGGCACACCTCCTGAAGTAGAATTCCCTGAAGGGGTTGTTGCTGAATACAGAGGGGCCAGCTCACAACAGTTTACAACCATGCGATCTGTCAATGGCCAGCAACGGACATTCACAGACTCGTACTTCAAGCATCAATATCTGTTGACCATTGTGAAAGATGGAAGCATTTCCATTCCATCTGCATCACTCAAGCAGGGTCCAAATAGCTTTACATCAAACCCGGTCACGATGACCGCTTTACTCCCTGGGTTTGCTGAGAATGACATCATTGAACTCAAACTACCGAGCAGAGCGATATACGCCGGCGAATCAGCCGTGGTAGAGGTGACATGGTGGGTAGCAAGTTCTACGCAATCACTCAGCTTTGAAACATCACAGTTCCCTGATTCGATCCATGTCACGCCCGCGAGCCCGCGGGGCATGTCGGGGCAAGAACACCCGCTCAAACTCTTCGGGCAACAGTTCACAGCGTACTCTGACCGGGGCATCTACCAAGGACAGCCGATGACACGACTGCGGTTTGATTTGGTGCTGACCCCAACCCTACCGGGGCGGTTCGACTTTGGACCGGTGCGTGTTGTATTCACCCGGCAAGATGACTTTGCACGAGCATCAAGAATGTATGCGGAATCTGATTCCGAATCAGTTCATGTCATCAAGGTCCCCACCGATGGAAAACCCGATGGGTACCGCGGACTGATTGGTTCCTACCAAGCGCAGACAGACGCTTCCAATAGCCAGGTTAATGTTGGAGATCCGATCGAGTTCCGACTTTTGGTATCCGGCCCCGAACCCATGATCGGGCTTGAGCAGACGCTCGGAGTGCAATCGCTCGAAACTGACGGGTTCAGAGTCTCACCCGATGGGTGGCGGGAAGTGGAACGACGCCGGAGCGGAGAACGGCTGTTTACCACCACAATACGCGCTACGAATGACTCAATCACTCAAATACCAGCGATCAGGCTTCCCGCTTTCAATCCTGAAACCGGCGCGTTCGAAGTCTTCGAATCTGAACCAATCCCTCTTGATGTGCGGCCGGTTCGAACGGTGACACTTTCTGATGCGGTGACATCCGGGTTTGAAACAAGCTTTGAGGGCGATATTGAGCGGGCCGAACTCGCCAAGAACCCCTCGCAACTCTGGGCACATCCGGACGCGAGCGGCATCCGCGCTTCGACAAGAAGTTTCTCTCTCTGGAATGTGTTTAAGGAGCCCGGTTGGATTGTTGGAATCGCATGTATTTGCGGGGTTCCATTGCTAAGCTGGACCGCTCGAGGCATCTCTCACAAGAATGATCCACGCGCAGCAGCAATCGAACATGCCTGGAAGCAAGCCAAGCGACTCCACAGCCGTGGCGATGATGTAGGAGCGATCCGAGTCTACGGCGGGGCTATTCTTGAAATCGAACCGGAATCATTGACCGGTGCCGACCTCAAACATCTTGATGTATCTGAGGATGTCGTCACCCGATCTGCATCAGTACTCGCCGAATCCGAAAGCATGCAGTTTGGATCCCTACCGGGCGGACAATCAGACGATTCATTACTTCGTGCGATGAGACGAGATATCCGGCTCCATGGGTCACACCAAAGCAAGAGGAGGGCACAGCGATGAGCACTCGATTCCGTTTAATCTATATCCTATTAGGTATGACACTCGCATGGATGCCCTGCCAGGGCCAGATCACAGTGAACCAATCATTGTCGCTTGAAGAGGCAATCGAGCAACTCGATGAGGCTATCGAGTTTTCAGGGGGCATTGGGGGAGGTTCAGATGTAACTCAGGCCGCAGCTGTTCTTTCGTTTGTTCTCGACAGAGATGGGATTGACTCAGCCGCTGGACACCTGACGCTCGGCAATGCCTATTTCATTAGCAACGATCTTGGCCGGGCGATTCTCCACTACAGCAGAGGGCTATTGATTGATCCGAACCATCCCGATCTAAAGCAGAACCTAGCCCACGCCCGTTCGTTTGTTGAGCCCACGGTTCCAAGCAAGGGGAAGCGGCTTGGGATCCAGTCAATACTGCTCTCGTGGCAACGGGTGATTGATCCCTGGACGCTGTGGATCTTAGTGATTTCGATGCTGGGAATATCATCGGCGCTATGGACCGCGAGGGCCGCGGGGTTTGGTACCCGTGTGCCGCGAAAGATTCTAGTTGGCCTGGTAGCGTTTGCATCTTTTGGCATCGGTCTGCTTGGCATGAACCAATGGACAACAGACCATGATCAGAGGCTTGTAGTCGTATTGCCAGGCACGGGGATGTACTCAGGACCCGGGACGCGGGTGTATCAAGAGGTGTATGACGGCGCCCTTGGAATCGGAACCGAAGGGATCGTACTCGATACACGCGAAGACTGGGTGCAGGTTCGGCTCAATAATGCCCAGGAGGGGTGGATTCTCGATAACTCGGTTGAGATGATTCGCCAGTAGGCTATCGAACTTCATACTCTCGCACGGAGATTGAAACAATCCCCTGCTCATTCATGCCGAAGTGCAACGATTGGGTCTAGGTTTGCCGCCCGCATGGCTGGGTACATCCCAAAGATTACCCCCACTCCGATACTGATGAATACCGAGAGCAGGACACTCCAGAGCGTCACAACAGTTGGCATATCAGCGAACATCGTGATGAGCCATGGGATCAGCAATCCAATCCCGATGCCTATGAAACCGCCCGTAACCGAGAGGACAACGGTTTCGATCAGGAACTGGCCGATGATCTGCTTTCTGCGTGCGCCGATTGCTCTGCGGACCCCGATCTCTCTGGTCCGTTCGGTGACCGACGCGAGCATGATATTCATGATACCTATACCGCCGATCAGCAGGGAAATTCCCGCGATCGAGCCGAGGACTATGTTGAATGTCCGCTGGGTTGCCTCTGCCTGCCGTAACAATGCGAGGGGGACACTCGTCCGGTAGTCTCCCTTTGGGTGGAACATCGAGAGCATCCGTTCGATCCCTGCAGCGGTTGATTCTACATTCTCGATCGAATCCACCTGAACTATTAGCTGGTGAAGTTCCACCAACTCGCGTGACCGCGAACCCGATGTCCGTGTGACAGCCATGTCTCCAAATCGCTCGATCGCCACGTTGAGCGGAATGTACGCGTCGATCTCTTGATCGGGTGTTTGCATCGTTCCAGATTGGGTGCTCTCTGATTTAATCACACCGATAACCGTAAAGTAGCCTTGGTTAATGAGCACCTGAGATCCGACTGTGGTTTTACCTACCAGCAGCTTTCTTGCCCCGTGCTCAGTGAGCACAACAACACTGGCATTATTCTCAATATCGAGTTCAGTCATTACCCGGCCCGTGAGGAGTTCTCGCGACACGAGCTCGAACCAGTTTGGCGTGGTGCCAACAAGACGGAGTTCAAGTGTCCGTCCTCCGACACGTCCTTGGCCTCTGATCAGCTTGGCTGGAACGGTTCGCTCGATGGTGCTGAAGCTCTGCTCTATTCTTGTCAGGTCATCGTAGAGCAAGCCGTAGATATTCATCCGGACCTGCATCGATCCCGAGGACGCCTGCCCGATTGGTTTTTGGGAGTTGATAATGATGTTCTGGCTGCCGAGGCGGCGGATCTGATCAAGCGCCTGTTTGCTCGCACCTTCGCCCACAGCAAGCATCGCAATCACCGCTCCCACACCGAAGACCATGCCGAGCATGGTGAGAATTGACCGCATCTTGTGCAGAAGTAAGGTCTTGATCCCAAGGCGTACATTCCGGATGAATCTAGAGGTCATCATACCGACACCCCCGTCGTTGCAAGCCGAGGGTTCTGTGTGATTGATTCGATCTTTCCATCGCGCATTACAAGTTGGAACTGTGCGTAATCCGCTATCTCGGGTTCATGGGTCACCATCATGATGGTCTTGCCCTGTTCGTGGAGTTCTGTGAGCAGCTCCATAATCGAATCGCCAGTGGCTGTGTCCAGGTTCCCGGTTGGTTCATCGGCTAGGAGTACAGAGGGGTTATTGGAGAGTGCCCGAGCGATGGCTACGCGTTGCTGCTGGCCACCAGAGAGCTCAGTTGGGCGGTGTCCGAGTCGATCCGAGAGCCCAACACGCTCAGCAATCGCCTGAGCACTCTGAGCGGCGATTGCAGCATCGACACCCTGATAGAATAACGGGAGTTCGATGTTCTCTTGAACAGTCAGCTGAGGGATGAGATTAAAGCTCTGGAACACAAACCCAAGGTGCTTGAGACGAAGGTCTGAGAGTTCATCATCACTAGTCGAAGCGGTGTCCTGCCCTTCGAGGGCGTACCTGCCTTGAGTCGGCCGATCGAGACATCCAAGCAGATTTAGCATCGTGCTCTTTCCAGAGCCGCTTGCGCCGGAGATTGCCCAGAAGCTACCACGCTCGATAGTGAGCGAGACACCCGCCAGGGCGTGCACATCCTGGCTCCCCATGCGATAGGTCTTCCAGACCTCATGGAGTTCTATAACATGATTCGAATCGGGATTCTGTGCGGCTGGTTCGCTCATGATCGGTTCACCTAGGGACGCTTCCCAGATGGCATACCCGCACCGGGCGATCTCGCGGCTTGTGTTTTTTGGGTTGAAGACGGCGCACTCGGGCCCTTTGCTGATCGAGAGTTTGACCTCGAACCGCTGGTCGTGTCACCACCAAGCGGTGGAGTCAGCAGGACCAGATCGCCATCATTGAGCCCGCTGAGGATATGAACCATGGCGCTGTTATCGAGGCCGGTTTCTACAGGGCGAGGAACGGCTTGATTGTTTTCGATGACGTAAACTACGGTTTGCCCCCCTCTTCCCACAACCGCCTGCAAGGGCACCGAAAAGGCGTCCGCATACTCATCAACAAGGATCGTTGCTTTGCAACTCATGCCTGTACGGATTTTGGGGAACACGCCATCGATCATGATCTGTGTGTTGTACACCTTGAGATCCGGGTTCATAAAGACCGATGTTGCGTCTGGGAGCGGAGCAATTTTGGTGACTTTGCCGGTATAGCTTGAATCAGGGAGGGCGTCGATATTGATCTGCACTTCTTGGCCGAGTTTCACTTTCCCGAGTGCTGATTCGTGAACCCTGATCACAACCATCATGGAGTCCGCTGTAGGCAAGTGGATGAGCTCCTGTCGCTCGCGGACTTCTTGGCCCTCATCGAGGGGCTGGGTATCGCCGCGCCAGCTAAACTCTGAGCTTGTCGCGTACACAACCATCCCATCGGCAGGTGCGTACATTTTGGTCTTTGAGATCTGATCTTCCATTTTGGTAAGCTTGCCCTTTTGACGGTTTAGCTCCGCTTCACGTGCACGCTTCCGGGCCTGCGCTTGGGCTAGATCGCTCGATGATTCGCGGTTGACTCGTTCGAGGGCAAGGCTTTTCTGAGCGATATCCGCATCGAGCTCGGTGAGTTTCCGTGTGTGGGTAAACTCATTGAGCAAGCTCAGTTTTTCGCTTGCTAGAGCAACCTGCAACTCGGCCCGCTTGAGTGCGAGCTCATCGGCGCGATATTCGGTTTCCGACAGGTATTTCTCGTTGTAGAGTTTCTTGGACCAATCAAACTCATCGGTCGCTCTATTAAAATCTTCTTGCGACAGTTTGAGATCAGTCTCTGTTTCCATGAGCGTTTTGGGCCATTCGCCTTCGAGATACTTGATTTTGTCTTCTTGAGCAAACTGGTTTTCGAGTGAAGCCTTGGCGATGTTGCTTTGGGATTGGATTTTAACGACCTCGAGGTTTTCTACCGCAGAAACAAAGTCGGCTTCTGTGTTCTCAACCTTGATCTGCTGGTCGACTAGCCGGTCTTGAAGGCCGCTCGAATCGAGCTCGATCAGCAGCTCGCCCTTCTTGACTTGTACCCCCTCGTCAATGACATAGATAATCGATGTTCGACCCTCAACTTCACTCTTGACCACAAACTGATCACGAGATTTGATGGTCCCAGTCTCAGTGAGATTGATTTCTAACAAGCCTCGCTCAACAGTAAATGCGGAGCCAGCATCAATGCCGGCGGATCCACGATCACCATTGAGCGTCATCGAGGCAACTGCGACGAGAGCCACGATCAGTATGACACTCAGGATTATTAGATTCTTTGTGGTTCGGTTCATTTTCAGCCCTCAGTTCTTGATCGTGTCTGTATTTGGTTGATTGCTAGAGCCGGGTCGCATGCTATCGAGGACGGCGGTGATGTCTTCGATATCGTAATCTGCCGGAGTAAACTCCGTCCATAACCCGTCGCTGCTGACCTCGAGCACGCCGAGGTCTCTCTGGAGTTCGAGCTCGCCTATCCGGTAGTTCACCACGGCATCGGTCAAAGCGTCCTGAGCGGAGTTGAGAGCATTCTGGGCTTCGAGCAGATCCCGGATCTCTGCACGCCCGGCCTGCAGGAAGAGGTCTGTGGAGTCAACCCGTCGCTGGGCAACACGGACAGATTCTGCCTGAATCTTGATCGTCTCTCTGGATTCAAGCAGTGTTCGGAGCACACTACGGACATCGAATTTGACCGAGTCCTCTGCCTCCTGGAACCGCCGGACCATCTGCTCATATCCGATTAACGCGTTGCGGTAGCTATTTCGTTCGGATGTCCGCTCAAACGGAAGATCTATCCCAAGCAAGAGCGAATAAAATCCATGATCGGTGCGGACCTGAGCATCATCAAGCCCGGCCGAACCCAGCGATCGGCTTTCCCCAAGCGATGCAGAGCCAAGGAGCGTGACATCCGCTCTTAGGTTGTCGGCCGCCACGGCTACACCCCTCTGGGCATCGACAATCTCCCCCACCGCTACACGAAGATCAAGCCGGTTCATTAGTGCAATCAGAACCGCGTCGGTCTCTCTCAGCTCCATTGGGCCGGCATCTTCAATTGATGGTGGCACAAGATTCACAGGCGCGTCTGCTGGGGGAACTTCTTCATCGGACCTCGATTCGCGAGGCTCTAGATACCTCGCGTACCGATCTGAGTTGAGCAGCACATCAAACTCGCCCGGATCAAGCTGGATCTTGGCGTCAGTTGGTAGCCCAAGTGCCATTTTGAAGCGGTCTAGGGTTTGCTCCGATGCTTGGACCGCGCTAATCCAAGAGTTTCTCGCTCTGAGTTCATCCTGAACGGACTGGTCCACCTGAATCTCGGGGAGCCGCCCCGCATCGGCCAGGCGGCGGGCCCGGCGGGTTGAAGCGACCACGCGTTTGTAGTTCTCAATGGAGTTTTCGACGCGGTCAAGTTGCTGGAGGACGGAGAGGTAGTCGCTGGCGATACCTACCGAAAAAGTCCGTTTAAATCGTTCGAAGTTGTAGATTGAATACACCACATCACGCTGCGCTTGGGTTAACGGTTCGGTCACAATAAAGCGGCTTGAGCCTCTCAATAGCGGGATCGACAAGCTTGTTTCAAGCCGAATACCTGTTGATCCTTCTCTGGACCCGCTGAGCAGCTTCGCCAGATCAACAGCCAGGAGTCCCATGAACTCTGACCCGTTTTTAAACTGCCTTGATACACTCAGCGAATCTTGATTGAGGATGCCGTTGGTTTCGCCGGCCGCGCTGAGATTTGAGCTCAGGATCGAGTCTGCAACGCCACGCCACGTGTTTCGGAAGTCATTGCGCTCAAGGTCTAACCGGAGCGCGGTCTGAAATACGATCTCTTTCTGAGACTGATACGCCCTGCTATTGGATGCCGCGATCTGGAGTGCTTCTATCAGGGTGAACTTGGGAACTTCTAAGACACTGGTGTTCTCAACAAGAGGACGCTCATCGAAATATTTTTCGTCTGGCCATTGTTCAATCAGCTGGTCATCGCTCGAGCTTGCACTAGCAGGCACACGCATCGGGAGATTTTGGTCGAGCATCAGCCTGCGTCGCAGTGAATCTCGCGCCGGTTCGATTGTAAATCCATCCTCGGAACGCCCCATCGCGGATTGCCAGGTTTCACCAAGAATCGAGTTTGATACATCATCCGCCTCCTGTCGATACGACTGCGGCGAGCGACATCCTGTAGATGTCAGCATCACGCAAATGCCTATAAATCCAAGAGATTTTGATCTAGATCTGCTCGACGCCATAGCAATAATCCAATTCCGCAACCGTTCCACAACTCACGAACATGATCCTACAACGATCTCTCGGCCGGGTTGCAATCAGACAACGAAATTCTAGTAGGAAATCGACCTTAGCGATTATATTTGAGCGCATTGTGAGCCAATGACCTGCCCATTATGAGAGCCGTGAAAATGAGTCGGCCGAGCTACCAATTAAACTCGAGTTCTAAAGAGTCCATTTCTAATACCTTTCCACCCAATGCTTGCAACTCTTTCAAATGGTCAATTTTGATTTTGATTCTCTGAATCAACCTTTCCAACCCGCTCTTTGCCTTTTTCGAGACCGTTCTCAGCATCTGCTCACGTTCCCCAATCAGTCTCGCGGGGAAATAATCCTTTAGATTTTTTAATCTGAAGACCCACATGTTTGTGATCGCTAGCCTTTGATACCTGTTATCATCCACGCGTGAGACTGTACCATTCACATATCCGTCAACCGCAGGCCCGTTCTGGGTTTACCCTGATTGAGTTGATAGTTGTGATGGGAGTTATTGCGACTCTCATCGGTATCATGGCTCCGATGCTTGCTAGTTCGATCGAACGGGCGCGGGAGTTTAAGTGCTCGATGGCGCAACGTACCGTCGCGTTTGACTTCCAACTCTTTGCTGACGACATGCTCCACGGCGACCGTGGTGATGACGAGGGAAGCCGCCTATTCCAGATTGAAACCTTTCAGGAAAGTCAGTATGGCGTTGATGAGTTCTGGAGATGGGGGGACGAATCTTCGGCCCATGAAACGCCGGACTCTGACGGCGGTGATCCGATGCGGTGCCCGAGCGTGCGCGAGCCATTGATACTCCGGAATAATTTTTCTTGCAGCAGCGGAGCTGTAAGCCCGCCACAGAGTGTGTCATTCGGATTCAATGCTCGGCTCAATCGCGCGGAAGTGATTGATTCGCACGGGAGACCAAGGGCGGAACTTGTGAAGCTTGGATCTTCGATCCTTCAGCAATCCAATGTCCCGCTTATGCTTGATGTCGATGGCCAACGGGCCTTTGAACTCGATGTCTCGCCGATTTATACTGGGCCATCTCTCGATTCGCAAGGCCCATATGCCGGTGACAGGGTCTGGTTCCCAGGAAAACGGCACAACGGACGGGCCAATGTCGCCTTTATGGATGGGCATGTCGCTTCGTCCTCTGCACCAGCAAAAGAATCGGGATGGCGCTGGGATTACCAGCCTGTAAACTAAAGCGATGCAACTCAGAACAAAGCTTTCTATTGTTCTTGCACTACTTGTTTCAACTCTTGTCGCAAATGTTGGCCTCAGCGTCTGGAGCATCCGCTTTCTTGAGCAGGAACTTTCGCTACCACTGCGATCGATGGAACTGGTTATGCACCGGCTCTTTGAAATCAAAAGAGCCGGCGAGAACGAGATTGATCTAATTTCACTAGTGGTAAACGAAAGTGAATCAAACCCAACATCTTTACACCAAACAGTGCTGGATCTCACAGCTATTGAGCTCCGGATCAATCTGATGATTGATGAACTTGATTCATTGCCGAGTGTAATGCTACGGTCCGGGATCTCAAGCATCCAGAATATGAGGTCGAGATCCCAGCTCATCAAAGCCACCAATGAGCAATGGTCTAAATCACTCGATGAATCCGACGCGCGGCTGTTAATTCAGCTGATTGATGAAAGGCACGAACTGATCGAACGGATCGAGGGTCAAATTCTTGACGACGCTCAGCTTGCTGCGGACTTTGGTCAGGGGCTCAAGACACGGATGTATTCGATAATCCTGGTGACACTTGTTGGAGCGCTGGCGATTGGGCTGCTGATGGTTTTGTTCATTCGGCGCTGGGTATTCTCACCAATTGAACGACTCAGGGCTGGCGCTCAACGGATGTCCCGGGGCAACTTTGACCAGCCGATTGCTGTTCACACAAACGACGAACTCGGTCAGCTCAGTGAAGAGTTCAATCGGATGGGCATTTTGATTCGTGAAATGCAGGACCGAAAGATTGAGCAAGAAAGACTCGCGGCAATGGGCGAGATGGCCCAGAGAACCGTTCACAATCTACGGACGCCCCTAGCGGGCATACGAGCATTGTCAGAAACAACTCTCGATGAGCTAGAGCCAAGCTCTGATCTACGAGACTTGCAATCACGGATTATCTCAACAGTTGATCGGTTCGAGAACTGGCTCAAAGAAATGCTCCGGACGTCAACCCCGCTTGAACTGCACCTAGGAGAATATTGCCCTCAAAACCTTGTTGACTCCGTTGTCGATGCGCATCGCAGCGCGGGCGGAGCCAACGGATTGACATTTAACTACACCACCAACGATCCACCTGAAATAGCAACTGGTGATGCTCACCATCTCGAACACGCAATCACCGCAATATTGAGCAATGCGGTTGAGTTTGCCCCCCCCTCAACAACCATTCAGATCAGAATCACCCAAATCGCCGATAACCAGAGGCCCTATTGGACCCTTCGGATCGCCAATGCTGGTGCGATGATCCCACAAGACTTGCATCGAACGATCTTTCGTCCATACTTCACTACACGCCAATCGGGAACTGGCATCGGGCTTGCAATGTGTCAACGGGTGATTGATCAGCATCATGGGCTGATTAAAGTTGAATCGCCTTTAAATGACGCTCAGCAGGCTGGATGTGCCTTTACACTTAGAATACCGGTAGATCCAACCGACAAGGCTTAAGAGCAACCCGGCCAGTACTGGCCATTAAGGGGATGAAGTGGCCAATATTCTGCTCATAGAAGACGACGAGAACCTACGGCTGACAGTTGGCCGAGCCCTCAACAAGCACAGCCATGAGGTTTGCGCGGTCGGTTCAGTAAACTCGGCACGAGAAGCCTTCAAAGCTGAGCACTTCGATTTGATTCTCTCTGATGTCAATCTTGGTTCTGAATCTGGAATTGATTACATTCAGGAAGTTCGAGAGTCTGGGTTTGCGGGCGGGATCATCATGATGACCGCTTTCGCAACTGTTGATGATGCCGTGCGGGCAATGAAGCTCGGGGCTGATGACTACCTTGCCAAACCTATCCGACTACAAGAGCTGCTGCTCATCACAGACCGAGTCATCAAGCAACAATCCGAAACCCGCCGGCTTCGTCTCTATCAAAGGCTCGAAAAGACTTCACGGAAATCCCGCCAACCCCTCGGCGAGTCACCGGCATGGGTAGATGCGGTTGCAGTGGCAGAGCGGCTTGCCCAGATACACGTATTGAACCGGTCTCATGATCTCAATGAATCGAACGGCGGTGCGCTGACAACAATCTTGATCACAGGAGAAACAGGATCCGGCAAGGGTGTTGTTGCTCGCCATATTCATGACTCAAGCCCCGAGCACAATCTCCCCTTCGTCCATGTCAACTGCACCGCACTCCCCGCATCTCTGATTGAATCCGAGTTATTCGGGCACGAGAAGGGTGCATTTACTGATGCCAAAACGGCACGCGAGGGGCTCTTTGAAATGGCCGACGGGGGCACCATCTTCCTTGATGAAATCGGCGATCTTGACCTTTCATTGCAATCCAAGCTTCTCTCTGTCATCGAGCATGGATTAATCCGTAAAGTAGGCGCAACTAAGGAACGCCCGATCCGCATGCGTGTGCTTGCGGCTACGAACAAGGATCTCGATTCAATGGTCAAGGACGGGCACTTCCGCGAAGACCTTTTATTCCGAATCAACGCCTTTGCAATCCCACTCCCTGCACTCAGGGACCGAGGCGAGGATGCCGTTCTAATAGCTCAATCAATGCTGGACCAGCTCCGAATCGAGTATGGAATGGACCCGGCATCGCTGGGCACCGAAGCCATGTCCATGATCTGCGCACACCAATGGCCAGGCAATGTCCGTGAGCTCTTCAACACAGTTCAGCGAGCAGCAATGCTTGCCTCTAGTAACATCATCTCGGGTGCTGACTTAGGACTCCATCCCACCAGCCCACAAGAATCTGAACACGACGCCGACCATCACGATTGGAGCCTGCGTTTTAACTTCCATTCGAATGACCATACCGCTGCTGCAGTAGAGCGGGAACTCATGATCCAGGCGTTAGTGCATTCCAATGGAAATGTTTCGAAAGCCGCCAAGCTGATCGGCATGCAGCGGTCGAGTTTTCGATATCGCGTCGAACGGTATGGGATTGTCACATCTGATCCAAGAGTTGGTCAATCATGAGTTACTTCCATTCTTTGATCCTGATAATCTGCTTCTCTGCTCAATCCTCGTTTGCTCAGGGGATCTGGACGGATGCACAAGGGGACGCTGTAATTCGTCGTACTGACATTGGCAATGACGCCCCACTACCCGCTGGATTTGAACCGATTGATCTCTTATCAGTTTCTCTCAATGGATGGATGCCCGTTTCGCCCAGCACCGATCTTTACATAGGGTCGATTATTCAAGGCGATGCTGATTTCGTGCGAGTTCAAATCATTGTCGATGGACTTGTTTGCCCGCCGGGCCCCATCGGACTGGGTGGGTTTCCTTACAACCCCTTCCAGTTTGGCGATCGTCCAATCACAGGGTTTATTGAGCTGGACATTGATGACGAAAAAAACTCCGGTGGCGAGCTCATGCCCATGGCCCAGAGTCGATATCTGGCCAATGTAGGCCGGTTTGGCATGAGTCCCGATGGCTCGATTTCAGAGCGAATGATACAAAGCGGTTCTGATTTTGACTCTGACTTCTTTACAGGTCCAATCTTCGAACAAACCGGGTCCGAGTTCACACTAATTATGTGCGGATGCTTTGCACCGACCGTTGTCATACAGAATGGCAATATGGATTCAATCTTCGATTGGGGTGAAACTTGGGTTGTCCAAGGGCGATTCTTTGAACGATTTGAATCCTTCCGCCCAGAGAGCTTTTTGTTCGGCGGATCCGACTTTGGCCTCTTTGACCCGACAACGACGCTGCAGTTCGTGCACGACCCAATCTCAGATCAAACAATGATCACACTTGTCTATCAAATCACCAATGCGGGAGCTGCATTAGCCGCCAATGAGCCAGAGCAACCAATCGATTTAGAAACATCATTAAACCATACTTCAATCGAAGAAGCACTCGACGATTTAATCATTGGCGCCAACTTTACATCCGGGAGCCTTGGAGTCCTCACCGAAGATTGGCAAGGAAATGATCTATCCGATTATCGCGAACCATCAAAATGGTCTGTAACCGCGTTGATCGGCACTGCCCCAACTACACCACAGCCATCATCATTCTATATATGGACGGACACTGGTTTCAACGAGTCATACGCAGATTTCGATTTCGATGACCATCTTACAAACGATGACATCCAAGTTATTCAAGACTATATTGATGACAATGACGGCACCTCAATAGATGACGATTCAACCATAAACGATCAGGTTGGCATCCCATTCTTTGCCTCCGAGTTCCATTTCTACGACCTTAACTACGACGGCATTGTTTCAGTCGCTGATTTTCCTACTCTTCAATGCACAGTCGATTTCACCGGAGATGGCGTGCTTGATTTCTTCGATATCTCAGCGTTCCTAATCGCATTCTCATCCCAAGACTCTCAGGCAGATCTTACGAACGACAATAACTGGGACTTCTTTGACATCTCAGCATTCCTCACTTTGTTCTCTCAAGGCTGCCCTTAATCTCACCCCCTACGCCCTGAAATATTCCAGTGAATTCCTTGTCATAATTAACGCCGGGAACATCCGGATTTGCAATTCAGTCCCGAAAACCATCGACAAACTTAGTCTGCACCGCCCAATCATACTGTCACCTGCTGGCTCACTCGCTGCCTCTGCCCAGCTTCGATGCGGAGCCTCCGATTCCCGAGATTAAACTCTCGTACGGAGTAGCCCTGCAAATTTCGACAACGATGGCGATATCGATTGCCCGTCACAAACAGGTTAGACATATACCATCTAAATCTCACCCCACCCGGTGTTCTTAACACCGGGGGGTTTACTACAACAAACAACTAAATCAACGGTCGACATCAATCCATGCATTTTCTCAACTAGTCATGTGGCCAATACTACCTCCGAGAATGACGGTGCTGGCCACATGCGGATACGAATACGCAATCAATTGAATCCAATAAGGTGCTAATTTTGGCATACAAATTGCACATTATCAAACTCAGCCTTCGCAATCGTTCAGGATCAACTTGCTTGATAGCAGGATTCGATTGCCATATTCTGATTTCCCCATAAAATCAACACTGGAGATTGAGATGCAAATAAAGTTGACTCCTAAGTTCTTCTCGGATCTGACTGTACTAGCTCTTGTTGCCAACATCGCACATGCTCAATCCTGGGGTGACTGGCAAGCAGGCGCACCACTACCTACCAATGGAATCGCCAAAACCCACAGCATCGGGCTTGAACTCAACGGAACTATTTTTGTGCTCGGCGGTCCACCCTGGATGAATCAGCCAACGGAAGACCCGACGGTTTATTCCATCCCCGCATCGGGAGGCGCGTGGACTGAAGAGATCGGCTTTGACGGCTACGGTGGTGTCTTGGGTCAAGGCGGTGGGATTGATAATCTCGGTAGAATCATAATCTTTGGCGGTGATGATATCAATGATCCTGGGGGGTATGACAAACTCCCCTTTGAATGGAATCAGATCGAAGGCCCATGGCATGATCATGCTGCCAGGGGAGTTTCGGCACCCGCCACAAACTTCGCTTTTTGCACTGATCAAAGCAACTTAATCTATTCATTTGGCGGTGGTCCAGGGGAAAGTGCGTCACCAGCAAACCCGAATTCGACTTATTGCGAACGATTTATCGGCTCCGCAGATGTCTGGGAAACCATTACACCAATGCCGATCGCTGTGTCAAATGCTGCGGCAACGTACGACGGGCTCGGGCACATTCTAATCTTCGGCGGAATCGCACCTGACGGATCAACCCGAACGAATGAAGTCCTTCAGTACACCATTGCAACAAACAGTTGGTCGAGCTCCGCGAATATTGATATGCCGATCGCACTCTCTGACCATCAAGCAACACTCGGGGCTGATGGCCGGGTGTATATTCTCGGTGGATCGTCGGGCCCAATAGGTAGTGCAAATGTAGAACAAAGTGTATATGCATACGACCCCTCTCTGAATCAATGGGCCATAGCGCCAAGCATGATCGAACCGAGACGACTGTTCGCTTCGTTTCTTGGCTCGGATGATCAAATCTATGTCATCGGTGGAGAGAATCTATTTGGAGCCGCGGCAGGCACTGAATCGATTTACACCACCCCTTGCCCGATATTTGTTCAACAGCCAATCACAGAATCTGCCCTATGGCTCAATACCACAATTGGTCTATCAGCACAGGTCACCGGAGGCGGCACACTATCCTACCAATGGATGCATAACGGGATCCCACTCGTAAATGGCCCATCTGTTGGAGGCGGCATGGTTTCTGGAGCCCTTACCAGCACACTCAATATTTCATCGACTGGCGCCGATGATGCGGGTCTTTACAGATTGGAAGCCACCAACCAGTGCGGAAGTATTCTGAGTGACGCCGCAACAATTACAATACGCATTCCGCCTGAAATCCCCACAAACTGGACTTGGACAAGTCTTCACCCTTCCTATGCTAATCACTCTTATGCCAAGGGCGTTGATAACGGGATGCAGGTTGGGACGGCATTGTATGATTCACCTGATTACTTGAACCTAGATCACCCAATACTGTGGGAAGGTACAGCATCAAGTGCGATCAATCTAACCCATTCAACCTCACCGGGAGGAAGTATTCTTGATATTTCTGGTGATATGCTTGTTGGTTGGTGGTGGGCACCGATTCAGTGCTATGTGAATAATCACTGGCAAACCTGCTACTACCGACGAGCCGCAAGATGGACACGCGACGGTACTTTCTACTCAACCAACTATTCAGGATTTGAATACACACTTATGAGCGCCACCGATGGCCAGTCGATCGTCGGCAATGGCGCCGACGACTTTGGGGGCGACGGAGTTATTTGGCAAGCCCCATCATTTGAGTTTGCCCATTCGATTACTCCATCCGGAGTGAGCGGGAGCTCGCTGAGCGCCGTTGATGGCGAGTATCAGTATGGATCAATCTCCTTACCCTTCGCAGGAGTACATGCTGGAGCGTGGCAAGGTTCTGGAGCATCGTTTATAGATATGCACCCCGATGGATTTTTCAACAGTACAATTGTTGACGCTTCTGATGGGCAGCAGGTTGGTATTGTAAATCAATGGAATGACCCGCATGCGATAATCTGGACGAACTCACCCGAATCAATCGTCGATCTCAATCCAGACAGTGCAATCTCAAGCGGCGTGACTGCATGCGAATCCGGGCTCCAGATCGGTACCGTCAACTACCCCGATGACACAACCGCGCGTCCGGGAATCTGGGCAGGAAACAAAGACACATTCACAGATCTTTCATCAGTTGTTCCTAGTGGCTACCTAGGACTAAGCCTAGCCGCGATTGATGTGTCTGCCGATGGGACCATATCAATTGTCGGCAGCTCATGGAACTCTGAGCTGAGCCGGGCCGAAGCAATTCTCATTACATCACAAACTGAACCATTGTGCACGGCGGACTTCACTGGCGATGGCACACTGGATTTCTTCGATATCTCAGCATTTCTGTTAGCGTTCTCTGCAGGAAATACATCGTCGGATATGAACAATGATGGTGTATTTGATTTCTTTGATATCTCAGTGTTTCTCAATGCATTCAACTTGGGATGCCCATGAGAAGCAATCTCCACCTACAAGCATGAGTTCACGCCATCTATGATTCGTTCTGACTCACCCGAGTAAATAGGCGTTGGTCTGGAATCAGCTACCCAAAGAGTGAAACATCGGATCTTTATTCAACTTAGTCCCTACGGGGATATTCCCTAATCCCCCCAAACACCAGCAGCAATCGTCCATCTATTGACATGAGAAGTGTTTTTACATGGACATTGCAAATTGCTGTGCCTGCCGATTGGACGGACAACCAACCAGTTTTTCGGGGGTAAATGACCAATTGGCATTTGATAGAATATGTTCTCATGATAACTTGCATTACAGCGATTACTTGTCGATAAACAGTCAGGAGACGCTTTCGCTCTGGAAAGACCCGAGACCTGGCGTGTGAATGTCTTTGGATTTTATCGAAGGTGAAAACTGAATATGAAAAACAAAATTCTGTTTGCACAAATCATCATGGCAACTACATGCCTTGCAAGCCCGCTCTATAACGCTGCAGGAGCAGTAACGGTCGACCATGCGGACAATGAGAATACTGAATCTGACAGAAGAGCAGTCATCAAATCGATCTACATGCCGCTCGCCGATCATTACGCGGGGATTATCGCGTATGAAAAATACCGCGGTCGAATGATTCATGCAGAATATCAAATTGAGCAAATGAAAAGCTGGCCACTGCTCCGAAGCAAATTTTTAACCGGCGGGGCGGATGTTGCCTTTATGATGAGCCCGCTGGCAATGGACATGTTCAGTGAACAACAGAACTTCCGCTGGGTGAGTTTAATGCATCGCGATGGAAATGCGATGGCAATAAATCAACTACTCAGCAATCAGATTGAACTTCCCGAATCTCGAACGCAAAGACTCCCAGACAAATCGCTAGTTGAACTGATAAAATCCTGGCACAACAACGGTGGTGAGCCAATCCAATGCGCGGTCCCATCGATTCATGCTACTCACACGGTTGTTCTATTCAAATATTTAAAGGATCATGGTCTAACACTGGATCTTGATCAAGGAAAACCGGCCCATATTCGGACCGTCCCTGTATCCCCCTCAAAATCCCCTGCATTTCTTAAGAAGAACAATTCCCGGTCAATTCCTGCGGTTTTTGTACAATCACTCCCATGGGCCGATGTGGTTGAATCCAACGAGGACGGGCATATTGCATGGTACTCAAAGGATGTCATTTCATGGCCAAGTGGGCATGTTGAGTGTATTGCAGTAGCAAGCGACAACGCGATTGCTGAAAAAAACGATGCGCTTAAAGAGGTGATTTACTTTATTCATCAAGCCGGTTTGGACATTGAGAACGCTCGCTATGAAGGCGGGGAAGCGTTGATTGAAATCACTTCAATGATTCGCAAACACCTGCCAGAACACGACGAGTTCGCAATTATCCAGAGCCTTCGGCCAGATCTGAATGTGATCAACTACAAGAACTTAAACCTGGACATACCTGGGCTAGAACTGATAATGGAATACGCCGTCGAAGGCGGAATCCTGAACTCCTCAATTGACATCAATGCCTTTGCGGACAACCAGTTCTCTACTGTAATTACTGAACAGAAAAGATTAACCAATGCAGTGAAGGGTGATGAAGGCGAATAAATGGCACACACTCTACACAACTCGAGCCGCGGAAACAAGAACTCCGCCGAGCAGATTGATGCCAATCCCTATGTCTCAAAACGCGGGTTGCGCAAGAAGCTGCTGGCTAAGTTTCTAATGGTAGCGTTAATACCAATGCTTGTGGTTGTCTATGCAAGTTACACAACCGCTAAAGCGAGTCTCCACAACGCTGCAGAAACAACTCTGACTACGCACGTAAAGAACACCGTTGCGTTTCTGGGCAACTGGTTTGAGTATCGCATACTCGATTTAGAAACCATTGCGTCATCGAGAAACACTATCGACTTTCTTGCAAAGCTACAACATTCCCACAACAACAGCGACCTAGAACTGTCAGAGTTTGTCAAAAGCTACCAATGGAACGAAATTGCATACCAATACAGTTCGGATCTCATAAGCTACCAACGCTCTTACGGGTACTACGATATGAAATTCATTGACCTGAACGGAGACATTCTGTACTCAAATAAGCAGCAATCAGACTTGGGAACCAACTTACGATCGGGACCATATTCTGAAACTCTTTTCTCTAGTGCATTTTCCGTTGCCCTCGAGTCTGGCGCCACAACATTCTCCGATATCGAAAGCTACAAACCCTCACACAACAAAACATCAGGATTCCTATGCACTGTCATCCTCAATAACGATGGCGACAAAATTGGGGTGCTTGCATTCCAGCTATCACCACAACAACTCGAATATGCGACCGGGGTTCTGCACAGTGACAATCTAGAAATCCAATCCTACATGATAGGATTAAACAGAACAAATGATGGCGTTTCAATTCGCAACTCAATTGATAAACACAATCAATCTCAGCCGGCACCAGAAATTGCGATTGACAACCCCCAAACTAGGTTATGGTTTAATGAGCATGGCCCGCTCGGAACACAAATAAGAATAAACGAAGACATATTGATCTATGAAAATCAAGGCCGCGTCTTGGGGACGCACGCAGATCTGCACATCGCAAATATTCACTGGGGGGTTATTGCAGAAATCTCTGAGGACATCGCGTTTGCTTCATCAAACAAGCTCTGGAAAAATATGATTTGGATTATTGCCACAACTGGCATAATAGTAATCCTGATCGCTAAGCGTACAACCCGCAGGGTTGTACAGCCTATTACCGATCTATCTGACAATGCTATCCGGGTCGCAAACGGAGATCTTGATCATACTTGTGCTGTCTCTTCCTCTGACGAAATCGGCGGGCTTGCAGAATCATTCAACTCTATGGTCCAAAGCCTTAGGATGTCCTTTGCTGACCTGAACAATCAAAAATACGCACTCGACCAGCACGCCATTGTCTCAATTACAGATATCCGCGGGAACATTACCTATGTCAATGACAAGTTTGTTGAACTCAGCGGGTACTCACGTGAAGAACTTATTGGACAGAGTCACCGCATGGTCAAGAGTGATGAACACGACCTTAAGTTCTACCAAAACCTCTGGAAAACAATCGCCAGTAAAAATGTATGGACCGGTGAAATCAAGAACCTTGCGAAGAACGGTACTCCATATTGGGTGCGAGCAACAATCGTCCCGTTCAAAAACGGCGAGGGTAAAATAACGCACTACGTAGCGATTCGGACAGACATCACGGCAATGAAAGAATCTGAATCATTGGTCATGATCGCGAATGACTCACTGACCGACCAGCGGAATGAACTGTTCTCATTAACACAAGACCTAGAGATAACTCGTAGGGACGCAGAGAACGCAAACAAAGCCAAAAGCGATTTCCTTGCGAATATGAGTCATGAGATCAGAACTCCAATGACTGCCATTCTTGGATTCGCTGACACTATCATTAACGACAACGAAACGTCCGAGGTTCCGAACAGCAATCTTGATGCGGTAGATACAATCAAACGGAACGGTGAGCACCTGCTCACCATCATCAATGACATCCTTGATATTTCAAAAATTGAAGCCGGGAAAGTCGAAATTGAGAGCATCCGCTTCTCACTTATTGAACTTGTTTCCGATGTCAATAAGTTGATGATGATACGAGCGAATGAAAAGTCGCTGGCACTCGAGCTTGAGTTCAATGGGACATTGCCAGAATATATTGAAAGTGATCCTACCCGACTACGCCAGATCCTTGTCAACATTGTTGGGAATGCAATCAAGTTTACTGACAGCGGCAGCGTGAAGATCGTCATAAGCTACATCCAGGACCATCCTGGCACCCCGATGATCCAGTTTGATGTCATAGATACCGGTATTGGTATAACCGAGGAGCAAATTGGGCAGCTTTTTAAAGCCTTTGCACAGGCTGACTCATCGACAACACGCAAGTTTGGGGGAACAGGCCTTGGCCTTGATATCAGCAAAAGATTTGCTGAAATGATGGGCGGCTCAATTAAAGTCATAAGCAACTACGGCGAGGGGAGCACTTTCAGGGTAACCATTTCATCTCCACACCTTGATGGCGTGAAACTCCTCGAGGACCCGAATTCAACGCTCCAAAGCAATAATAGACAACTCAAAAAAGGCAAAGAGCAACTCAAGAAACTCAACTGCCGTGTTTTGCTTGCCGAGGATGGTCCTGATAATCAACGACTAATTACCTTCATACTTAAGAAGGCAGGGGCAACCGTAGAAGTGTGCGAAAATGGCAAACTCGCTTTGGACGCCGCACTTGAATCCAAATCGAAGGGAGTCCCCTTTGATGTTATTCTGATGGATATGCAAATGCCAGTGATGAGTGGGTACGAAGCATCAAGCGCGTTACGATCTGCTGACTATACAGGGCCAATCATCGCTCTGACTGCCCATGCCATGGCTAGTGATCGCAAGAAATGTATTGACGCGGGATGTGACGATTTTGCTACTAAGCCAATCGACAAAGCCAAACTCATTGATCTAATCGATCTATATGCAAACCAATCGGCATCGGCTGCTTGAACTAGCCAATGAGATTTACAGATTAATCAACTGCCCTGCCCCATTTCAACCCTGCCGCTCTCGCCCGGATTATCTCCTATAGGACGGCTTCCCACATACTCCAATAATCGTGGCTCTTTGAACTCCGCCTCACGCCCGATTTTAATAAAAAAACCGCCCAATGGGCGGCTGTATGAAACTAGAAATATGAAATAATGATATCTATCTTCATACTGATAGGTCGAAATCGAATGGTTTTAGAAAGACACCACCGCCCTATCGAATAGCGTGTGAATACCTGTCCTCTATAAAGAGGTAGACGATTTCTTCGCCCCATTGGACATCGAAGTTCAAAAATATTGATTATTGTGAAAAACTAGTTGGGGGACGAACCAGCTCTTCATTGGTCGCCGCCTTCGAATGGATTAAGATTCGAGTCGTATACGGGTGATTCGGCCCGAATCCTTCTCCATACCGAGCCGCGAGTTGTTGTATTGAGTCCCGCAACTCTTGAACGGGCATAGTCGTTGCCGACGCCTTAATCAGTTCATATTCAAACAGAAGGAGTTGCTGATGATTTGAACTGAGCGATTCGCGAAGGTCTTCAATGGCGGGCTTAAGAATTGCTAAGGCCGCATTAAACTGCCCTAAGTCGTTATAAGCGCGAGCAGCCAAATACCTTGGCCGATGCCGAGCAATTGGTCGGGACCTCATCATTGAAAAAACCCGTTCTACTTCAGGAATCATCATCTCGAGGACCTGCTCAGGCTTCCCTGTTTCCAAAAGAGCATAAGAAACTAGGAACCTTGACTGTGTAGAGCCCCAACTGTTGACGCTTGATCGTTGGGTATTGATCGAAAGAAGGTGCCTTGCTCTGGAAAGAGCGTCTTCTCCATACCCCAACTCTATTTCACTCGTGGCTAGATGTGCCATCGCCCGAAAATATCGAGGATCGCTTTCACCAAAGGCACGCGAGATCAATGGAAGAACCGCTAACACTAGCTCACGCTCTTTGTGAAACTCACCAAGAAGTTGCAATGATTTAATCTGAAACAGTTGGGCTGAAAGCGTCCTCGCATCCTCAGCTCCGAACAGCGTGTTGTTTACGAGATACATTTCATCTGCATCGCGGAGTCCTAACCGGGCTTGCCCAAGAACATTGTAATAAATAACACTCGACTCTAATCCCGTTGCGTATTCCGCTGTATCCTTTTCAAACCTGGTGAGATACTCGTCCAAATAAGGCCGGACCTCTGACATCCTCTGCTGCCTAATTAATGAAACCGACAAATTCAATAGGTGGTGTTCGAGCCGAATATCATTTGGCGCCGCGTCCCCAACAAGTGTCCTCGTGAGTGATTCGGCGAGCACCGGCTCATGAGTACCTATGAGATGATGTGCCAACTGAGCCCCACTCCTTTGCGTCCTCTGGTCCTCAAGCCCGAAAAACCGGGTATAAATCTCGTATGATTCACGGACATGCTGGATACCAAGATCTTCTCTTCGTATCTGTAAGAAACTATTCCCAAGCGATTCATGCAGCCCCGCAATTGCCACGGCTATCCCTTCATCACCCGAGAACTCCATTCTCCAGACCTCGTCACTCACGAGCTTCAGAACATCCACGCTATCCATATTTGGGCCGAGCTCCTTTGCCGGTCCCAACGCCTGAATAAAATCAGTGAGCACACCAAGGGTCTGCGAGTTCGACACCCTCAGATCACTTTCTGTCCGAGCTACCCCATCCGTATATGACCACCCGAGCATCGCGCCCAGAAACAAAACTACACAAGCTGCAATAGGCGTCCTATTTCGTCGTACGTATCGTGATAGAAGATACATTCTCGTATGAGCCAACGCCTGAACCGGAAGCCCTTGTTGATCATCTTTTATATCCCCAACGAGTTCCAGTGCAGTGCTGTACCGGGCCCCCAACTCTACCGAGGTCGCCTTGCGGATAATTGGCCCCAGCGAACCTACAAGCGTTTTATCAATCTTTGTATCGAATAGCCGACCTGATGCAACCTGCTTGATGCAATCACTGGGAGTCTGGCCATCCATCGGGTGCATTCCAGTGAGCATCTCATAAAGGAGAACACCAAGAGAATACACATCCTGACGGATATCAGGGGAGGAGTCCGTTTGATTAAGAACTTCTGGCGGGAGGTACCTTATATTTCCAGCAAGAAAAGTTTTGGAGCTATTGGAAATCTCATCTGAAAACGAAGCCCGCTTTGCGATACCAAAATCTAGAATGCAGGGCGACCCATCTTCACGAATCAGAATATTCGATGGCCTGAGATCACGGTGGATAACACCCCGAAAGTGTGCGTGCGATACAGCAGAACAGATTCCAATGAAAACCTTGATGACATCTTCGGTCTTTCTACCCCTCTCCATTGCCCACACATTAGCAGTCTTCCCGTCAATCCAGGGTGTGGCAATCCAGATGGTATCTGATTGAGTCTCAATACTAGTAATCGGGAGGACATACGGATGATCCAATGTCGCAGCCAACTCTGTGCCACGCATTAGTTTCTTGTAAGTATCACCGCTTGATTCATATGATCTTTTAATCGCCACAAGAGAGTCATCTCGAATGTCCCGAGCCTGATAGACAACACCCTGACCCCCGTGAGCGACTTCATGAAGGATCTGATAGGGACCGACTTTGCTGAAGTTCGGCATCAGTGTGCATTTCAACTCCTGAAAGAATTCATCTGTGGCTTTGTCCAGTTTCATAAATTTGTCCTAGGTTTCAAACTGAATGCGTTGAATTGTGGTCTGAATCTTTGTTTGAAGCCGCTGCCTAGCTTTGTACACCGACTCCGCCGAAACCCCGAGAGTCTCTGCAATCACAGCCGGGGCCGTTCCTCGCATAGACAAGTTTAAGATCTGCTTTGAGTGTTCAGAAACAGTTCTTTCAACAGATGATATGGCACGTCGCACACATTCTTTGTCCCATGCAGCGTTCCACTCCTCTATGCATGGCTGCTCAGGCGATAGTTCAATCGATTGCACGCGTGGGTTCTGCCGAGCAACTGATGAAACGGCACTCCTGGTAACCTGGAATAAATACGAACGAAACCGGCCAATAGTCGGGTCGTACTGACTCGAAATAGGCGACTGCGATAAGCGAAGAAAAACCTCTTGAGAAATATCATCAGCATCCTGTCGAAGCATGCCCCGTGAAATGCAGAATGATTGAATAATCGGAGCATACCAGCCCTCGAACTCACTCCAAGCCTCGTGGTTATCTTGATTCTTAATTAAAGCAATCAGATTCGGATCTGTACGAATCGTATCCATGAATCACACTCTCCATCCAACGAAACCCAATCCTCACACAACGCGCACCGGTCCGACTGAACGAACCACTCCCTAAGACCATGCAAGATTTCTCTTCAGTAGAGTATAATTCAAAACCTAACAATCAATCACCAAAATGTTGTACGATCATTCAAAAATTCACCTGAGCAGTTGAAATCTATTCATTCGAGTTTATTGTGCCCAGAAAATCGCATTAATTCCACTCTAGCTTCGGACTGGCAAACCTCAATCACATTGGCGTTGCACATCTATCTGGCAATTTTCCCCACACGTATTTTCATAGAGCATGCATGCGGTTGTAATTCCAAATCAAAGCCTATGGCCTCTAGCAATCTCAAATATACCCCTAGAAAGAAGGCCGGGATGCCCGCAGTAGAGGACAATCCGGCCTGTAGTTCTTTCATATAACGGAGAGGGGGGGATTCGAACCCCCGAGAGGATTACTCCTCCACACGAATTCCAATCGTGCGCCTTCAACCGCTCAGCCACCTCTCCAGTGGTCGATTTCCAGAGCCGACTATAGACCCAGAACAAGGCATTGATTCGTCAATAATCGACTTTTTGATGCGATCGGATGCCTGATGTCGACAAACTGGTATGGATGATGTACAGGCTTTCAATCATGGGTTTAGTGGAATGGATTGGGTGGTTCTAGGGGGATATTTCCTGCTCTTAATCATCACCGGCTGGGCCTTTGCCAAGCGGGAACAGAAGAATGCGACCGATTACTTTCTGGGTGGGCGAAAGATGCCTGTATGGGCGGTGGCCATTTCAATTGTCGCCACCTCACTCTCAGCAGCCACCTTTATCGGAGCCCCAGAGCTGTCCTATGGCGGGGATTTAACCTACCTCGCAACCAACATCGGGATGATTCTTGCTGCATTGGTGATTGCATTCCTGTTCATCCCCCGCTTCTACCTGACCCAGAGTGCTTCAATTTATCAGTTCCTCGAGCAAAGACACGGGATCGGTGCCCGTCGAGCTGCATCGGTTTCGTTTCTGATCGGCCGAATCATGGCATCTGGAGCGAGGGTGTTCGCAGCATCGATCCCCCTCTCCATGGTCATCTTCGGGATTGATCGCGGGCTCGAGCCAGAAACTCTCATGCTCTCGATCGCTGCACTATCAATCGTTGCGACCTGTTACACGCTCTGGGGAGGGATCTCCTCGGTTATCTGGTCCGATGTCTTGCAGTATGTCGTGCTCATCGGCGCAGCACTCACGGCCATTGTCCTCATCTGGCAGACCATCGACGCCCCCTTCAGCGAGGTCCTCGGCACGCTGACCAATCCAATCGATCAAGATGGAGAACCGGTCGGATCAAAGTTGGCGGTATTCGATTGGTCATTGGAACTCACACGACCCTTCGCGATCCCGGCATGCATCATCGGGTACACGCTTCTCGGGATAGGTTCCTACGGCACCGACCAAGATCTCGCCCAACGGATGCTAACCTGCAAAGATTCCAAAGCCGGTGCTAAGTCTGTGATTATGGGGATCTTGCTCGCGGTTCCAACCGTTGCGATCTTCCTTACGGTCGGCCTGATGCTCTGGATCGCCTACGAGCACCCAGAACTCACCAGCGAGCCCATCGCCAGAGTCAGCAGCGGTGACGGCGACAATCTTCGGATCTTCTTGGAGTACATCCTGACACAGATCCCACCCGGGGTTCGAGGGCTCATGATGGCGGGGCTCTTTGCTGCTGGATTATCGAGCATGAACAGCGCGATAAATGCAATGGGCGCCGCGTTTGTTTCTGATCTCTATAGACCACTGAAACCAGATCATGACGAGACTCATTACCTGAAACTTGGCCGAGTATCAGTCGTGATCGCCGGGATCACACTGGGCGGATTTGCGTGCGTGTGTATCTACTGGAAAGACGCTACGGAGTACTCATTAATCGATTTCGCACTCAGTGTGATGGGCCTTGCTTACGCGGGACTGGTCGGCGTATTCCTCACGGCGATCCTCACGAAGCGTGGTAACAACTGGAGCGCCATTGCCGCTCTCGTAGTAGGCTTTGTTTGGATGCTCGGGTCCCAATCATTCATCCTTGGTAAGTTCATCGATCTGGATGATCCCGAATCGGTCCTTGCGCAGTACGCATCCATCCATCACACATGGAAACTCACGCTCGGTGTACTACTTTCATCCCTAGTTTGTCTATTAGGGAAGAAATCACTCTCGACTCAGAGTGATTGAGAAGCAAGCTTTGCCGCGCCGCAGGCGGCACAGAACGACGATGAGGCAAACTCGATCACCCAGTTCTTGTCTGCAAGCGGCGTGAGCCCATCGTTCACCATTTCCGCGATCATGCCCTTATGCTGCTTCAATGCAAGCCCGACGCCGCCCAGCAGAGCGATCCGATTGGGCTGATAAATCGCATGGACAATCTTGATCGCCTGAACAAGGGCCTCAATAGGTGGATCTCCCTGAGTCAGGGGTGCGAGATTCAGACCCAACCCCTCAGCGTACGGCTGAAGTGATCTGGCCCCGATATAGGACTCAAGCGTGTTTCGCGTACCGGCTGAATCAACTCGGTCATTACTCCCAAACCGCCCAACATCCATGTGCCCAATGTGCCCGATTCCTCGGCCCCCAATCGTCGCGATCTGCTCTCCATCCAGAACGCATAATCCAACACCAGTGCCCAATGAAATCGCGGCGGTCCGCCCCGTGATTGGAAACTCCGTTGCAAAGTCATAACCGGCTGCATCCGCATCCGAAACCACACGGCTTGCTGGGGTCGAGTTTGGAAACACAGAAGCGAGCAGGTCGTCAAACATCCAGTTGTTCAGTGCGGGCAGATTCACTGCTGTCTCGATCGCGGTTCCCTCAGAGTTCACACGGCCTGGCATGCAAAGCCCAATACACTGAGTCACCCCAGCATCAAGTGCGTCCACACACTCCCTGATCGCTCGAGTTAGTTCAGTTCGATCTGGATCAGAATACCGTGAACTTGTAGCCGTCTCAATCACACCCTCACCAATATGCGCTGCTTTGACCGAAGATCCCCCAATATCGATCCCGAGCAATGCCATCACGGAGATCCAATACGGCTCGTGAGATCCGCAAGAGCATCCCGCTTCTGGCTCCGAAGGCGCTGAGAAACCCCATCCTTCTTCTGGTCAGGATTGGGTGATTCAAAGATCGTTGAATACGCAAAGATAGCGAACCGTTTCGGATGACCGATCGCAATCTGATACGAGGTCTGCGAACTCGTCACATGCTTGTACGCCCCGATGCCCGGAATAACACGGCTCTGCTCAATCTGAGCCTGCCACGAAGCGAGATCCGATGTGTACTGCTCGTTCTTGTCGGTATAGATCATGGGCATCACCGCATCCATGTAACCATCATTCACCCACCCGATCGCATCCTGCAAGTACCGGTCCTTGGCGATTTCAGGTCGCCTCCAAACCGCTGCACTCAGGCGAACTCCACGGTGATTTCGGATGGACTCTTTGTCGATCCGCTCAACCAGCGTTGAGATCCGTGATCTGATCCACTGCTGATAGTCCCCGCGATCAATCTGCATCGGGTCGCTACTGGAGTTTGTCTGCTTGGCGTAGAGAACTCGGCTGACTGGATCACCGGGCATCAGCTGCCCAGGTTTGATCTCATCAGCGAGGTAGCGGACATAGTCGAGGTGGATGCCATCAATGTCATAACGGTTCACGATATCACGGATCACACCGACGATGTGATTATGAACATCATCGAGAACAGGATTGACGACAACGTACCCTTCATGCAAGGCCTGAATATTTCCTGCATCATCGCGGAGACGCCATTCGGGATGGGTGTGGAAGATGTGCGTGCGGTCTCTTGGCGGCAGCTTGCCCTTCCACATCGGCATCACATTCACCCACGCGTGGACACGGACGCGGTGGATCTTGGATTCAGTCACCGCAATCTGCAAAGGATCAAAGCCGGGCGGGTTGGCATTGTATTTAAGGAGTTCAATGCCCCAGGGCTCTTTAGCCGAGGGGTAATACGCGTCGGCCTGGCCGCGGACCTGCCAGTAGATATCGGTGATCCCGATCGATGCGGCGTCGGCGATGGCTTTGCGGACATCATCGGGGGATTGGTAGTCCCAGCGGGTGATCCAGAGCCCGTGCTCAATCGCCACGGCTTTGGGTGAATCTTCGATCCTACCCGATCCATTGAACACACAGCCCGATACCCCGAGCAGACTCAACGCAATAAGCATCCGGACAATCGACATACGGCCTCCTTACCAACCATGATACCAAATCCTCGCCATCATGCGGGCCCTCCCTAATGATCGGATTATTCACCTGCCGCTCGCCAACGACTCTTTAATCGAAGGCCTCTTCGGCCCCGGTCATCTGCGCCGGTTTGGTTTTGATCAAGCCGAACCAGATCACGAAGAATGCCGGCACGAGAACACCCAGTAAAATCGTCATTACCAACCCAATAATTTCACCGATTTGCTGACCGGTCTGCCCGCCTGCATTCATCTGCTGAGCAAGCGGTGACTCAGGATATTGCTCAGCCCAAACTCGGATCGACTCTTGTTTTTCCATCTGACGGACATAACCAAAGAGTGAAAGCGGGATAGACACCACACCCCAGGTCAAAATCATGAATCGACAGATTGGATTTCGTGAAACACAAAATATACCACCAAAGAGTAGCAAGAGAGTTAGGACAAGCCCGACTCCCATCAGAGCCCAATCCATTCCACTGGCCTTCATCCCATCCGGCATGGGAGCCCCTTCGAGCAACGGCTCCATGAACTTGGATTGAAGTGGTAGCATTACCGCACCGATTCCGGTACAGGTAAGCATCAATGCCCCCCATGCGATTGCCAGCCCTCCAATCCATTTAGGCCAAGCAGGCGGTGGGCCTTCAAACAAATCGTTGTCATAGGATTCAATCGGATCTGTAAGTTGCTCGGTCATATCTTTACCCCTTGCTTGTATATCGATTAGTGATCAAACACTAGACTCTTTGCAGGAATCGAACATCATTTTCAAAAAGCATCCGGATGTCTGGGATGCCGTACTTGCCCATCGCGATGCGTTCGATCCCAAATCCGAACGCAAAGCCGGTCCATTCTTCTGGATCAAGCCCACAGGCCGAAAGCACGTTGGGATCGACCATCCCGCAGCCGCCGAGCTCGATCCACTTCGGATCTTCGCCCGGCTTGAGGGCGATCATCATGTCAAACTCAGCGCTGGGCTCGGTGAACGGGAAGAAACTCGGGCGTAATCTGATCTCGGCATCATCGCCGAAGTACGCGTGCGCAAACTGAAGGAGTGTTGTTTTGAGATCGGCCATCGAGACACCGCGAGCAACGTAGAGCCCCTCAATCTGATGGAACATAAAGGAATGGGTCGCATCAACGGTATCAGGGCGGTACACCCGGCCAGGCGAAACGATCTTGATCGGTGGTTCTTGACCCGCGGCTACCAACTTGGACATGGTCCGGATCTGAACCGTCGAGGTCTGGCTGCGGAGCATCCGGGGGGTGGTGACCTCATTTGGATTGTCAATATAGAAGTTATCGATCGGATCACGCGCGGGGTGGGCCGGTGGAATGTTGAGCTTGATGAAGTTGTGTTCGTCGTCCTCAAGCTCTGGGCCTTGGGCGACATCGAATCCCATCCGTGCGAAGATCTCAACGAGCTCATCGCGAACGCGGGAGATGATATGACGGCGTCCCACATTCTGCGACTCAACCACTCCAGGCTCGGTCATATCAATCATCGGTCCAGACTGAACCGGAGCCCCCGAATCGCCCAGCGACGCTTGTTTGGTTTCGAAGGCGGCTTCAAGTGTGGTCTTGACCTCGTTGAGACGTTTCCCAACGAGCCCCTTCTGCTCCTTGGGCACATCCTTCATCATGGGCATCACGCCCCGCATCCGCCCTTTGGTGCCGATGTAGGCGATCCGCCAAGATTCAAGACTGGTGGCGTCTGCTACGGCTCCCAGTTCGGTTAGGCCGGTGGATTCGATCTCGTTGAGGGTGTCAAGCATGGGTAATTAATCGCACAGGTGTGGTGGTTGTCTACAAAAAAACACTGCCCGTAGAGCGGACAGTGTAAGGATAGTCAATCTATGACTGGATCGCTCAGGAATCGCCTTCAGGAGCGTCTGCTTCTGGAGCATCAGCTACAGGTGCCTCGGCCTTCGGAGCATCCTTGCGGAGCTTAGCGGCAAAGGCGGTACGACGATCAGCGGTCTTGCGACGGCTGCTTAGCGAACCACCGATCTCAGGACCCTCTTCGTTTCCGACGAACTGGATCACACACAACGGGGCTGCATCACCCAAACGGTGCTGACCGAGCTTGACGATGCGGGTGTAACCACCGGCACGATCCTCGAAGCGTGGAGCAACATTGTCAAAGATGTGCTTGACGATGCGTGGAGCCTTTCGGAGCTCGCCGTAGCGGTTCCGCTCAAGCTCATCTGAATCGGGGATGTCGAAGAAACCTTCAACAAACTCGCGTTGCTCTGCGATCGACTCGCGTTGCTCTTCGGTCGCACCCTGAGGGATGTGAGCCCAAGCAAACGCGCGGCGGTCTTGACCGAGCATCGCGATTACCAGACGCCGTGAGTGGAGGTCACCGCGTTTGGCTTTGGTGATGATCTTCTCAACGAATGGCTTGAGTGCCTTGGCCTTTGGGATGGTCGTTGTAATTTGACCATGCTCAAAGAGACTTGCCGCCATGTTACGGAGCATCGCTTGACGATGCGCTGTGGTGCGGCCCAACTTGAATCCGGCTTTGCGATGACGCATGACTCGGTTCCTTCTTTTTCTCAACGACGCGCTCACCGCGTCGCAATGTGTGTATCTCAGTCAGTGAATCAAACTTAAATCACTGATGAACGGTGTAACCTTCAGGAAGCTCCATCCCAAGATCGAGCTCTATATCAAGAAGCTTTCGCTTCACTTCACGCAACGATGTGCGACCAAACGAACGCAGCTTGAGAAGCTCAGGCTCGGTCATGATGACCAGCTGAGCAACTGTATCCAAGCGTGCTGATTCAAGGCAGTTGCTCGCACGCACCGACAGATCAAGCTGTTCAGTAGGCATGTTGAGCTTGCGGATCAGTTCTTCATCAACACCAGCGGCGGCCGCAGCATTCTCTGATACACGGTCATCGCCGAGTTCAAAGTACTGGACAAACGGATTGAGGTGCTTACGCAGAATCTTGCCAGACTCGACCAAGGCCATCTCAGGTGTGATGGTGCCATCGGTCCAGATTTCCATGGTGAGCTTGTCGTAGTTGGTCTTCTGACCAACACGAGTATTCTCGACATGGTAACGGACACGCTGAACAGGCGAGTAGATCGCGTCAACCGGGATCACACCGATTTCCTGCTCATCGTTGCGGAGTTCCTGCTCAGAGACAGGAATATAACCGCGGCCCTTGTCGATATGGATTTCCATCTCGAAAGCAACAGGCTCAGTCAGTGTTGCGATGACCAGATCCTTATTGACGATGGTAACATTGCTGTCGGCCTCGATAAGGTCAGCAGTCACCTCGCCTGGTCCCTGTGCAGCGAGTTTCATGACCCTTGGGCCCTCGCCGTCAGACTTGACGATCAGGTTCTTGATGTTCAGAATGATGTCGGTGGTGTCTTCAAGGACGCCAGGAACAGAGGTAAACTCGTGCTCAGCACCCTTGATTTTAACAGCAGTAACCGAAGCACCTTCAAGCGACGAGAGCAGGATACGACGCAGCGAGTTGCCGATCGTTGTGCCCATGCCGCGCTCGAATGGCTCGACGGTAAAGCGGCCGAAAGTATCGGCTGTAAACTTGCTGTCAGATGTGACTCGTGAGGGCAGTTCAAGCCCGCGCCAGCGTACACGCATAGTTCAGATCTCCGCAGCAGGGGCTTTTGAGGGCCCAGACATTCGTTACTAGATTCTTATCGCGGCTCACAGATTGACGCCCTGCTACTGTCGGCGTCGCTCTTTCTTTCCACGAAAGACTTGTTCAATGTACAAACCCCAAAGTTCCTGTTAAAGGACTCAGGGATTCTCAACCGGTCTACGACTAGACGCGGCGTTTCTTCTTTGGACGGCAACCGTTGTGAGGTACCGGGGTGTGGTCTTCGATCGCAGTCACGCGGAGCCCGGTCGAAGCGAGCCCCGAAACAGCGTTCTCGCGGCCTGAACCAGCACCTGTAATCTTGACTTCGATCTCGCTCATGCCCATCTTGCGGACTTTCTGACCGAGCTGCTCACCTGCACGGGTCGCTGCAAACGGGGTAGCCTTGCGGGCACCCTTGAAGCCGATGGTCCCCGCCGAGTCCCAAGCGAGAGCCTCGCCGTTGGTATCGGTGATGGTGATGAGGGTGTTGTTGTGAGTCGCCTTGATGTGGGCGATGCCACGGGTGACACCCTTGCGGATTTTCTTTGCTTTCTTAGCCATGTTTCGATCGCTCCTGACGGTTCCACTTGATTGGATCCCTTTAAAAGGGCTGGAACCTTGCGAAAATATGTTCTAGTAAATGAAACAGGTTGCCACCTTGCGATGGCAACCCGAAACTCGGAATACTTATTTAGCCCTTGACGCCCTTCTTGCCTGCAACGGTCCGCTTCTTGCCCTTACGGGTGCGTGCGTTACAACGAGTTCGCTGGCCACGGGTCGGAAGACCGGCCCGGTGACGATCGCCGCGGTATGAGCGGATCTCGCGGAGCCGAGCGATATTTTGGTGAACCTGGCGGCGGAGGGCACCCTCAACAAGATAGCTGCCGTCAACAATGGTGTTGAGCGTAGACACTTCGGTCTCCGACAACTCATTGGCACGGGTATCTGGGTTGATGCCTGCCTCAGTAAGAATGTCACCAGCAAACTTGTTGCCGATGCCGTGAATGTATTGCAAGGAGTAATAAATCTTCTTGCGATCCGGAATGTCTACACCTGCGATACGGGGCACTGGCTTCTCCTGTCATCCCGGGGTTATCCGGGCAGTGCGCTGCGGTCGAGTTCACCTCGATGCAGCCGGTCATTATCTGTTCAAACGCGATTAAAGAGTGTTACAACTGAACTCAAAGGAGTCTCAGCCTTGACGCTGCTTAAAACGCGGGTTCTTCTTGTTGATCACAAAGACTTTGCCCTTACGGCGAACAATCTGGCAATCTTTCGAGCGACGCTTGACGCTTGATGATACTTTCATCTTGACCTCCTTCGCCGCTCATGCGACGAAGCATCTGAAACCGGGAAAACCCCGATTAGTTCCATTCATTCATACATCCGAGACCCAACCTGAGGGCAAAATCACGGGTCACGATATTAGGCTCACCAACCCGGCGTGTCATCCACCGAATCCCAAGAGCCACTCAAAAGAGCCTTCAATCATCAGATAGATTGAGCAAACTCATAAAACTTTGCCCAAACAGGGCCCAACTCTCCGTTACGAGCGTGATCGGCCTTCGCCCGCGTCGCTATCACCAAGGAATCCGTCGTAGTTCCGCATCAGTAGATTTGCCTCTACCCGCTGGAGGAAGTCCAACGCCACAGACACCACAATGAGTAATCCTGTACCGCCAAGGAACTGTGAAACCACAAAGTCTACTTTGAGTTGAGTGTTCACGACCATCGGGAGCACCGCGATGACCGCAAGGAATGCAGCCCCAACAAATGTAATCCGCTCCATAACCGCTTCAAGATACTCAGCCGTCCGAGGTCCAGGGCGGAGCCCGGGGATGAACGATCCGTGATCACGGAGCTGCTTTGACATCTCTTCAGGATTGAACTGGACGGTGATCCAGAAGTAGCTGAAGAAGTACACCATTAAGATGTACAAGAAGATATATGGATACGCACCCATCTGGAAACTATTGCTCAACCATTGGACCAAGTTTGGCCACCAGCCTGTCGCGTTGGCGTTCTGAGCCTGATCGGTCAGAGCACTAAACACAACCGATGGAAAGATCATCAGCGAAGATGCAAAGATGATCGGCATCACGCCACCATGGTTGACCTTCAGCGGGAGATAACTCTTCTGACCACCGAACGAACGATTCCCACGGGTGTGCTTAGCTTGCTGCACTGGGATTCGACGCTGAGCAACCGTCAGCAAGACCGAACCGGCAACCACCAATACGAAGCCGAAGATCAAGAGGATCAACCCCATCCAGCCCATCTTGTTCGGGTCAGCAGCATCGAAGTTGCCAACAACACTCATCACCGCACCTGGCATCCCAGTCAGAATACCAGCCATGATGATCAACGAGACGCCGTTCCCGATACCGAAGCGATCGATCTGTTCGCCGAGCCACATTAGAAATACAGTACCGGCAGTCAACGCGGAAATACCCATCACCCACCAGAGTGGATTATGAGCCCACTGGTCATACACCAAACCTGAACGGGTGATATAGGTTAACCAGCCAACAGCTTGAACAAGACACAAACCAACGGTCGCATAGCGAGTCCATTCCTGGATCTTCGCATAGCCGGTAGGCCCTTCGTCTTTAAGCTTTTTAAGCTTTGGAGATACCGATTGGAAGAGCTGGAAGATAATCGAAGCGGTGATGTAAGGCATAATCCCAAGACCAAAGATCGTGGATTGACCGAACGAACCACCAGAGAAAATAGCAACATACTGTGAAAGCCGACCAGCGGCAGAACCGGATGCAGCCTGCTGTTCAAAGAATGAAGTCAGGGCGCCTTGATCGACACCAGGAACCGGAATCCAGAACCCGATCCGATAGACGGCGAGCATTGAGAGCGTAAACAAAATTTTGTTCCGCAACTCGGGGATCCGAAACACATTAATGATGGTCTGAATGAGCATGTATCGTAAACTCCGTATGGCTCAGAACACCGCTCGTATGAACAGTCATTTAACAATCAAAGACGGGGCCGATCATCCGTGACCGGGGATGGTATTCCCATCGTTCAGCGGTTGATCGACCCCGGCGTATAAATCAGCTCTCATGGCCCTTCAAATGGGCCGAGGATTATTTCTTGCCCTTGAGAACCTCGCCGCGAGCAAATGCTTCGTCCCGCTTGCGGTGCCACTCTTGCTTCTTGAGCTTCTTGGTGAGGTTTTTAGGTGTCTGGTCATCCGAGTTACGATCAACGCCACGGACACGGTCACGGCGGGTGCCGGTCTCGTTAACCTTGCCACCAGCATCTTCGATCAGCTTGCGTGCTGGACCGGTGACGCGGTTGGCGGTGACATCGAACTTCACCATGAGTGAATCGACACCTTCTGGGAGATCGCCGAGGATCTTGAGCACGCGGGACTCATCACGGACCAGGCCGGCCTTGATGAGAGCCTTCTGATCAATGACGCCACCGGACTTGAAGTCCTTGTGCTCAATGATCGCTGCTAGGTTAACGATCCAGAAGTTGATCGTAAAGTTCGAGTTGGTGAACCCGAACTTCGGCATGCGGCGGAAGAACGGCATCTGGCCACCCTCAAACTGCGCTAGTCTAGAGTTGCCACGGCGTGAGCCGGCACCCTTATGACCACGACCGGAGGTCTTGCCATTGCCCGAACCGACACCACGGCCGATACGCTTGCGTTGTTTGTACTTGCCCGCCATTGCGGTAACTTCGTGGATCATCATGACCGGTTACTCCCGGAGATCGTACATTTGCACGATCGGTTAAATCTTGTGTGATTAGCTTGCGCTCTCTGAACCTGATTCTTTGGGTGCATCGGCTGCCGGAGCAGCCGGTGCTGATTCTGGAGCACCTTGTGGTGCACCCTGTGGTCCACCGCGTCCGCCGCCTTGAGGCCCACCGCGTCCGCCGCCACGACCGCCACGACCACCACCGCGTCCGCCGCGACCACGGTCTTGACCAATGGTGTTGACAGGAGCAGCCATCTTGTCGCCTTCGGACTGGACTGGCATGAAGCGCTGGCCTCGTTTGATGCGTTCTTCGATATCGGATGTCTCGATCTCAACGCCACGCAGTTCAGCGATGTCCTCTCGGGTGCGGAGCTGGGCCAAGCCGTCGAAGACAGCCCGAACCATGTTGATCTTGGAGTTGGACCCGGTTGATTTGGTCAGGCAATCGGTGATACCGGCCATCTCGAGCACCGCACGGACTGTACCACCAGCAACAACACCGGTACCAGGCGAAGCCGGGACCAGGATCACTCGGCTCGCACATGCGCGACCGATGGTTTCGTGGGGTAGCGTAGAGCCGGTCATGGGGAACTTAACCATGCTAAGCCGGGCGTGCTTCTCAGCCTTTTCGATCGCAGTAGGCACTTCAGGGCTCTTGGCGTAGCCATAGCCGATCTTGCCTTTGCGGTCACCGCAGACAACGAGTGCGCCGAAGCTAAAGCGTCGTCCACCCTTGACTGTCGCGGCTGTCCGGAAGATCCCGACGGTATGCGACTCGATTGATTTTGATTCGTCAAGCATTTCTGCCATTGTGGTATCTCTTTCGTTCAGAACTTCAGACCGCTCTCACGAGCAGCGTCTGCGAAGGCTTTAACTCGACCATGAAACTTAAATCCGCCACGATCAAAGACCACGGCTTCAACACCTGCTTTTTGTGCCCGCTCAGCGAGTACCGCACCGACCGCTTTGGCCGATGCAACATTCCCAGCGCATCCCTCAATCTTAACACCCTTGTCCATAGTTGATGCACTGGCAAGGGTTACCCCAGCCATGTCATCGATAACCTGGGCATAGATGTGATTGAGCGAACGATAGATCGCCAGACGGGGCCGCTCAGGGGTACCAATGACCCGTTTGCGGATACCGATCGTGCGTCGTTTGCGTCGGACTATTTTTGCTTTATCTTTATTCATTGCTCAAACCTCACGACCGCTCTGTGCGATCAGTTGCGATCGTTTCGATTAGTTACCGAATGCCTTACCCTGCTTACGCGTGATGACCTCGTCGAGGTACTTAATACCCTTGCCGTTGTAAGGCTCAGGCTTCCGTTTGGCACGCATCGAAGCAGCGAAGTGCCCCACCGCTTGCTTATCAGCTCCGGACACAGTAACCAGCTGCTTCTCAGCAGTGACGGTCAGACCAGCAGGAATCGGCATCTCGATCACATTGGCGTAGCCGACTTTAAGTGCCAGTTTGTTACCATTGACGGTGCCGGTCCAACCGACGCCCACGATCTGAAGCTTCTTCTCGTAGCCTTTGGTGACACCAACGACCATATTGTCGATTAGTGAACGCGTCGTTCCCCAGTACGCCCGATTGGCACGGCTATCAGCGATCAGCTCATCAGAGACTGTTACATTGATAGCCTTGCCGCCTTCGTCATGAGCAACTTCAACCTCTGAACGGAACTCAAAGCTCAATGAACCCTTTGGGCCCTCGATTGAGATGTTCCGTCCGGCGATGTCCACTTTGACCCCGGCGGGGACTTGAACTGGTTTTTTACCGAGCCTTGACATTGTTCTTCCTTTCAAGCTGTCGTCGTCGTCCGGCCATTTCTTGAAACCGGGGAGTCCAGCCGTACTTTCTAAATCGTCGTCAGTCAACTATTCAATATAAAGATCAGCAAACTACGCAGAGTAGTTCACCACCAACATTCTTCTCGCGGCAAACACGATCCGACAGGACCCCGCTGCTCGTCGAGACGATTGTAATCCCAAGACCTTGCATCGGTGCGGGGATCTTGTCAGTCGGGCGGTACACGCGGCAACCTGGCTTGCTCATTCGCTTGATCTCATGGATCAGCACCTCGCCGCGGGGGCCGTACTTGAGATCAATATGGATGGTGCCCTGTTTGTTATCCGAAACTACCTCGTAGTCATTGATGTAGCCTTCGGTTTTCAATACACCGGCAACACCCTGACACACTTTGTTGTTCAGGCAAACCACACTCTTGGCACGGTTACGTGTCGCGTTGCGGATTCGGGTCAACATGTCTGCGACTGGATCACTGATCGTCATCGTTTTCTACCTTTACTTCCATTGCTCATGATGCCTCGGCACATTCGCAGTAGTTCTTTCGTATGCCTAATACAGGCTATTTCTTACCAACTAGCCTTACGCATTCCGGGAATCTTGCCTTCAAGAGCAAGTTTGCGGAGCATGATGCGGGAGATGCGGAACTTACGGTACACGCCCCGGGCACGCCCGGTAAGTTCGCACCGACGCACGTGACGCGTTGGGTACTTTGGAGTCCGGTTACTTTTGGCGATTTGACATTTACGAGCCATTGGTTAGATCCTCTTTCACTTCTTCTTTTCTTCTGGCTTCTTGAACGGCATGCCGAGCTCGGCGAGCACAAATCGGCTCAGCTTGGGGTCCGATTTGCTGAAGGAGAAGTTGATGTTCATACCGTGTGTGAAGTTCTGTTCAGCCATGTTGATCTCAGGGAATACACCCTGCTCAGTCAGGCCCATCGAGTAGCTTCCCTGACGGTCGAACGATTTGTCGTTCAAGCCGCGGAAATCCTTTACACGAGGCGTTGCGATATTGATCAAACGATCAAGGAAGTGCCACATGTGGTCACGGCGGAGCGTGACCTTGAATGCTGTCTCATACCCTTCGCGAACCTTAAAGTTCGAAACGGATTTCTTCGCAGCGATCTTTACAGGCTTCTGGCCAGTAATAGTCGTCAGCGTGTGGAGAACAGATTCGCGTACATTGTTCGGAACCTTGGTGCCATCGAGATGCCGGCCGATATTCACATTGAGTGTGATTTTCTCGAGCTTGGGCATCGCCATGTTATTCTTGATCCCGAACTCTTCGGTGACCTTTGAACGCACGGTGTCATTGAACATCGATTTGAGCCTGGGCGCATTAGGTTGGGCCGCCGCATCGAGTGTTTCTTGATCAAACTTTTTCTTCGCCATGACTTATCCGCCATTTGTTTCCTTGGACAACCCAGGGAAGCTGTGTGTATTGGTTACGACTTTGGACCGCTGACCTGTCCGAGTGACTTGCCGCCACGAACCGCTACGCGATTCTTCGAACCATCTTTCTGGGCCTCAAACCGGACGCGAGTGGCTTTGCCATCTACAACCGGACTGACGTTTGAAATATGCATCGGCATCTCTTTGGACACAACTCCACCCTTCGGGTTGACCTGTGTCGGACGGACGTGCCGAACCTTAACATTAATACCCTTAACGAGCACCTTGTCGGACTTGACGAGGATCTCGAGGATCTCTCCGGTCTGGCCCTTGTGGTCGCCTGAGGTGACTATTACCTGATCGCCTTTGCGTACATGTCTTGGCATCACACCACCTCCGGAGCAAGAGAGACAATTTTCATATAGTTGCGTTCGCGAAGTTCACGAGCGACAGGGCCAAAGATACGTGTGCCCTTTGGATTGCCATCGTCATTGATGAGCACGACCGCGGTCGAGTCAAACTTCACATATGAGCCATCTTTACGGCGAGTTGACTTGGCGGTTCGAACAAGGACTGCCTTGTACTTCTCGCCCGTCTTCACTTCTGACCCTGGCAATGCCTTCTTGACACTGATCAGAACCTTGTCACCGACATACGCCTGCTTACGGGTTTGCCCGTCGCGGCGAGTCGATCCGCCGTATACACGAATAACGTACGCGATTTTCGCGCCGGAGTTATCCGCGACTACACATCTGGATTCTTGCTGGAGCATGTCGCCCTGCCTTCATTCCTACCGTGGCGTACTGCCACGGGGTGTTGCTGTCAAATGCTGCGTTTCTCGATAATCTTCGAGAGTGTCCAGCTTTTAGTCTTCGAGATCGGGCTACATTGCACAATCTCGACCACATCGCCTTTATGCGATTCATTGTTTTCATCATGAACATGCAGCACAGTGCGCTTGCTCACAAACTTGCCATACTTTGGATGCGGAACCTTGTAACGGATCGCGACCTTACGGGACTTATCCCGTGCGTCGGTCTCTACTACACCAATCTTTGCACCTTTGACTTGGGTATCGCTCATGGTCATCCTCAGGAATCTGTGTTGTTCCGCGCGGTCTGCTCGGTCAGGAGCCGGGCGATGTCCCGACGGGTCTTCCCGAACTGCGTGGTGTCTTCGATTTTTTCGGTCACACTCTTGCTCTTCATTGCCAGCAGCGAACTACGCAGCCGGGTGAGCTCAACAGTGATCTCTTCGTCTTTTAACGCTCGTACTTCAGCACCTATCATCATAATGCCCCTTATGCCTCAATCCGGCGATTAACCATCCGGCACTTCACCGGCATCTTCATTGCAACCCGGAAGAACGCCCCGCGTGCACGGACCTCGCTCACACCAGCCAACTCGAAGAGGATCGTGCCAGGCTTCACTCGTGCAGCCCAGTAATCCACATCCGCTTTACCCTTACCCATGCGAGTTTCCAATGGTTTCTTGGATACAGGCTTGTCGGGGAACACACGGATAAACAGCTTGCCCTCACGCTTGAGGAAGTGCTGACATGTTACACGCCCGGCTTCGATACAGTTACTCTTGAGCCAGCAGCCCTCGAGTGCCTGAAGACCGAACTCACCGAATGCCACATAGTTACCCTTGGTCGCTTTGCGATCACGGCCTCTACGGAACTCTTTGCGGTGCTTCACACGCTTTGGTATTTTATAAGGAGGCATATCCTAATCCTTCTTTCAAATAAACCGCTTCTTTAGCGACGACCGCGTGCACGGGCGCGAGCACCGGCAGCGTTTGATTGATTTTCTTCCTCGGCAGTCGTGTACAGACCCTTGTAGATCCACACCTTCACACCGAGAACTCCATATGTCGTATGGCTCTCTGAGAACCCATAGTTGATGTTGGCCTGAAGCGTTGACAGTGGCAACGATCCCAAACGAACATCCAAACGACGACTCATTTCTGCACCACCGAGGCGGCCAGAAACCTGAATCTTTACACCCTGTGCACCGGCGGCCATAACTGCCTCAGCACGCATCTTGAGTACCCGACGGAAACCCATACGCTTCTTGAGCTGCTCAGCGATGCCGTCACCGACGAGCTGGGCGTCAAGATCAGGCTCACGGATTTCAACAACCGTGATGGCAACCTTGCGGCCGGTCATGAAGCGGAGCTCTTCGGTCATCCGGTCGATCTCTGATCCCTTTGGACCAATGACGATGCCGGGACGAGCGGTTCGAACGATGATTTTGAGTTCTTCACGGGTCCGCTCAATGTGAATATCTGAAACCGACGCACTTGGCGGGGTTTTATTGAGACGCTTATCGAGATACTGACGAATCTTCTCGTCTTCGACGAGCAGCTCGCCGTAGAGAGCCTTCGGAGCGTACCAGCGTGAGCGGTGCGCTTCGGTGATCCCGAGTCTAAATCCGAATGGATGGCTTTTCTGACCCATTAGCTACGCTCCTGAACTGATACAGTAATGTGGCTTGTGCGTTTGAGGATTGGATGTGCTCGACCACGATCTTTCGGACGGAACCGTTTGATGTGAGTCGAACGATCGACCGTTGCTTCGCATACGAACAACTCCGACATGTCAGCCCCGAGTTGTTCCGCATCAGACGATGCGGCCATCAGTGCTTTACCGATGTTGACCGAAGCACGCTTGGTTGAGAATGCGAGCATCTGGGTGGCTTCTTCGAGGTTCTTGCCACGGATCATGTCCACGACAAGTTTGGCTTTCTTCTGGCTCCCGCGGTGATTGCGGACCTGAGAAGTAAACTTCGAAATGTCCTTCGGCAAACACCCAACGGCAGTTGCCAATGCTTCAATGTCAACCTTACGGCATCGTGGTTGATCACGACCGGCCATCCAGTTTTTGACAGCTGATGAAGCGGCCTTTTCGTTTCTATCTTCACGGGTCACCGCTGCGGTAAGCTGTTCAACGCTCACCCCAACCTGCTCCGCTCGATTATTAAGTTCGTTTGATCTAAGTTTCATAGATTGATCCCTGGTTCACCGCATTAGCGGGACTTGAGGCCTTCCTTCTTGTTCGTGTGTCCACGGAAGGTACGGGTATTTGCAAACTCACCAAGCTTGTGACCAACCATATCTTCGGTGATGAACACCTCAGGGAAGGCTCGCCCATTATGAATCTGGAAAGTGTGCCCGATGAACTCGGGAACCACCGTGCACGCACGGGCCCAGGTCTTGATTGGCTTCTTAGCACCTGATGCCGCCATCTTCTCTACCTTGAGGAAGAGCTTCTCGTCGACATATGGGCCTTTTTTAAGACTTCTAGACATAGTCAGTTCCTCTCGGGCTTACTTAAGCTGCCCGTAGCGTTTGCTCTTGCGACGGCGGATGATGAGATCCTGTGATGGTTTCTTACGGTTCCGTGTACCGCCACCCTTTGAAAGAGTACCGGACTTACTCACAGGAGCACGACCACCCTTACTGCGACCGTCACCACCACCGAGGGGGTGAGCGTGGTGGCTCATCGCCACACCGCGGGTCTTAGGACGACGACCGAGGTGACGGGAAATACCCGCTTTACCAAGCCGACGCTGCTGGTGGTCAGAGTTGCCAACGTTACCGATCGTTGCACGACACTCGATCGTAACACGACGGGTTTCGCCTGATGGCATCACCAATGTCGCGTACTTATCATCTTTATTGGTCAGACGGGCGTACATCCCGGCACTCCGGCAAAGCTTGCCGCCGCCGCCAGCACGAAGCTCCACACAGTGGACATTCATGCCAGATGGGATGTGCTTGAGTTGCATACAAGCACCGACAGTTGGCTCGATGGCCTCGCCAGTCGCACTCTCAACAGTGTCACCATCGGTGAGCCCGTTAGGAGCAAGAATGTATCGCTTAACGCCGTCGGCGTACTCAATCAATGCGATGTGGCATGAACGGTTGGGATCGTATTCGATACCAATCACTGTGCCAACAATCCCGTCACGATCACGACGAACGAAATCGATCTGGCGGTACATGCGCTTGGCACCCCCACCACGACCGCGAACGGTGATCTTACCTTGGTGGTTACGACCACCTTTTTTATTCAGCGGCTTAAGCAAGCTCTTCTCAGGCTTCTTCTTGGTAAGCGCTTCATTCATGTTGACCGAAGCGTTCCGCCGGCCAGCACTGGTTGGTTTATAGATTCGAATAGCCATAATGCAGGGTTCCTTTCACGCTTCAAACTCAGAAGAGCTCGATGGCGTCTCCTTCAGCGATCCGGACCATAGCACGCTTCCATGACGACTCAGCAACGCTGCCGTACTTAAAGCGACGAGCCCCGCCCTTGCGGACCTGGGTATTGATCTTGACGACCTTGACACCATACGCCGACTCAACGGCCGCCTTGATGTCATCTTTGGTTGCCCGACGGTCAACCTCGAAGGCATAGACATTCGCCTCTTCCATGCTCTTGGTGGTCTTCTCGGTCAACAGTGGCTTACGAAGGATGTAGTGAGCTTCAAGCATTACGCCACCTCTTCATTCTTAACGATCTTGCCGGTCTGTGAGCTTGGCCCAGTGAGCCATGCCTCAAGATCAGCCTTATCGATCACCAGATAACGGTTATTGAGCATCTCGAAAGTGTTCAGTTGATCAGCCTTGCACATGGTGACGCCTTCGATGTTCCGAGCACTCATGCGAGCGTTCTTGCTCTTCTCAGCATCAGCCGAGAGAGCGAGCAAAGCAGACTTGTCGATCCCGATCGCTCCGAGGAACTGAATAAAGTCCTTGGTGCGAGGAGCATCAAACTTGAGCCCATCAATAATCTTGACTTCGTTATCGATCAGCTTGGCAAGCAAAGCATTGCGGTTCGCTTTGCGACGCATCTTGATCGGCATGGACTTGTGAAAGTCCTCGCGCGTCCGACGCTTAGCCTTAGCATGACCACCACCGCGGAAGATCGGAGCCTTCTTATCGCCGTGACGAGCATTGCCCGTGCCTTTTTGCTTGTAGAGCTTCTTGCCTGTCAAAGCACCCATCGAGCGGGTTTTGGAGCGTGCGGAACCTTGACGCCGGTTGGCGTGGTACATCACAAACGCTTGCTTGATCAGATCAACATTTATTGTTTCGCCGAGTGCAATCTCGTCAATTGACATATTGCCAGCTGACTTTCCACTCATTGTATAGACGGGGACATCCATCGGTCTTTACCTCGCCGAACGCCTTTGTTTGGCTCTCCGATTCCGATCGGAGTGCCCACATGCCTCACCAGTACGCCGGATATTGCTTTCGCCACTTCTAAAGAAGTGTCCATTGTTCTGATTCGACTCGGCATTGCATCCCAGCAGAACTGGGGTTCAATGACTCGTTTTTCCTCGGCAGTTTCGCCCAAAGGACGACTTACCGAACCATTCCCAAGAATCTTTCGATTCTCAATGGGGAGGGGATCATTGACCCCCTCGTTCTCTAAATCAAGCCTTAGAGGCCTTTGATTTATACAATCTTGTTGCTGGACGGATTTCAATCCAGCCCTTATTGGCACCAGGAACCGGCCCTTTAACCAGCATAAGCCCGTTTTCAGTGTCAACACGGATCACATGGAGTGACCGAACAGTGATCTGCTTGTTGCCGTGTTGGCCGGACATTTTTTTACCTTTTTTGATTCCACCAGTTCCACCAGCGTTATTAGCGTGGCCACCGATCGAACCGGGCGACCGGTGCTTGCGTTCAACACCGTGAGAAGCGAGCTGGCCCTTAAAGCCCCACCGCTTCATGCCGCCCTGGAATCCCTTACCTTTCGATACCCCGATGACATCGACATACTTAATGTCGTTGAATACGGAGACATCAAACTGTTGACCGAGCTCGTACTCACCCTCTTTGCCATCTTCGAGACGGGTTTCATTATGAATCCGCTGAGGAGCAACCCCGGCCTTGGCATCATGACCAATCAAAGGCATGGTCGAGTTGCGAGCTTGGATATCGCCTGTGCCGAGCTGGACAGCGCTGTAGCCATCAACTTCTGGCGTGCGAACCTGCGTTACAGTGTGCGAGCCAATCTTGATGATCGTCACAGGCTCAGAAACACCGGCTTCGTTGTATACACGGGTCATGCCGAGCTTCTGGCCGACGAGGTGGAGGCTTTTACTTGGGTGGGTCATTTCATTCATCCTTCATTTCCGCAATCGGGCGGAAACCGCTTCATGTCTTGCGACAGGGGAAGTCTTGGTTAATACTACAAATACAGTCTAAAACAAACACAGGCCCGCACGGAGCGGACCTGAAATAGTTATGCCTTGATCTTCACAAAGACGCCCGCAGGGACGACGAGGCGGTTGAGTGCTTCGACTGTGCGTGCGTTTGGTTCGTGGATATCGATAATGCGCTTGTGCGTACGGATCTCGAACTGTTCACGTGACTTCTTGTCAACAAATGGGCCACGCAGAACGGTGTATCGCTCGACGCGTGTCGGTAGCGGAACGGGCCCTTTCACCTTTGCATTGGTCCGCTTCGCGTGATCTACGATCTCGCGTGCCGATGCGTCAAGGGCGATGTGGTCGTATGCTTCCATCCGGATTCTGATTCGTCCATTGCTCATGCTGATCAAACCTCATCATTTGAGAGGAACCAATAACTGGTCCCGGTCACTCTTTGCACACCGATTTAAACCAAACCGGGGCCCGTTTCTTTACTTATTTCAGATCGGGGCTGATTCTCAGCCTCGGTCCGCCGATTGGCTACGCCAAGCGGGACGAGAAGCATAGCCCACCACCCCGCTCGGTCAACCTATATCAACCCTCTTGCTGTGAATACTTATCAACGCCTGAACCGAGTATTGCGTATAATCACAACATCACCTCTCCAGAGACCCACCATGATACAACCCATGCACCCAGTACGCCCCTTCATCCTCGCCATACTCACAATTGCCTCCTCACTGAGCATCGCCCAGGTTGGCCAGCCTGGGCAGGCGACCAATACCCCTCTCACAGGCGTAACCGAGCTCGAAACAGACCCGATTTCCCTCGATTCCATTGGTCTAACAATCAACCTCCCTAAAAACGCCCAGGCCGAAACTGTCCGCATTGGGAGCTCGACCAGCACCGGAATCTCGTTACCAGACAATCTGGGCACCATCATCATCAAAGAACAGCGAACAAGCGACGAGAATCTCACCGCCCTCAAAGCCTCAAACAGCATCCGCGACCAGCTCATGAATCGCCCTGGAGCGATGGTCCTCCACGAACAACACGATCTCAGGGTCGGGATTTGGAAGGGGCACCGGTTTTATATACGCACCCCGAGCCAGAACCGAAACGGAGCTTCTGTATATCGAGGCGTGACCATATTTGGGCACAAACCAAGCACATTCCTGATATTCGATTTCACACTCGAAGGATCAGAGTCTCAGTTCAATCTCGCCCGAGTGCTCTACGAAACTTCAATCGGAACCATGAACCTCCAAGAAATGTCTTCTCAAACCCTCAAACGGGTAGCAGGATTCAACTCCACCAATGCCCTGCTCGACCAGCTCACCATCGACGACTACAACGCTGTTTTAACAGGCAAGAAAAATGAACGCTGGGAACGGCTCTACACACCGGCCAAATCCGGTGATGAGATGGACGCAGCTGAACACGGATACCGCCGAGTTAAATCATGGTCAGGATACAAGGGTGAACTGGGCTCAAAGGACAAATCAAAGTGGACGGCAGAAGACCGAAAGCTTGGATATCTCCTTCAGATCGATTCCATGGCTATGGACGCAGGCCTGAGAATCGACTCCCGCGCTTTGTTCTACATGTCACTGGATGAGAACGAAGAAACATGGACCATCCGCATGACCCTCAAGAATGAAGACGCCTCTAGTAATGACTCGAAATCCTACACACAAGATTCGGCCATTACGGGCGCCCGAAAGGGCGGCAAGCTCACAATCACCACGGTTGAGGGAAACAACTCACCAACCACAATCAGCCCGTTCATTCCTGAAAACGGCTATATCACGCAGGTACAATCCTACCTCATGGGAGCACTTATCGCTCACAAACAACTTCAAGGCGACTTTGCTTCTTATTCATACAACCCGGTGACCAACTCGGTCACGATCAGGTGGGATATATCAGAACAACCAGCGAGCTCTCCTGGTCTTTGGAGTGTGACCTCCAAAAACGCTCCAGATTCCCCCCCCACTACAACCCACTTCGATGCCCATGGCGATCTCATGCGTGTCCGATTGAACAACAGCCGGATCTGGGAGCCCATCGAGCTCGAACGCCTCCTTTCCCTTTGGAAACGCAAGGGACTGCCGATTTAAGAATCGAGCCAGAACACTGCCCAATATATGCATCCAGAACTCTTGTGAACTGGTATGATGAAGCACTGACCGTCATCCGGCACAGTCCCGGGCGTCGTGGCTCTCAGAATACACAGACACATCAGGAGAAGTGTTTATGCACCTCAGCTCACATCGTTACACCACCGCCGCAATGACCACCCTCGCCGGGCTCGCAGTAGCTCTTGGCGGATGCGAAACAACCAATACCAGATCATCGATGAATGCGGCGGATCAATACGCCGTAGTTGATGGGGAGCGCGTCGATGTTCCAGACATCCAGATGGGTGATTCCCGCACAATCAACGCGATCATCAGCCAAGGACGGGACCACTCAGAAGTCATGGACATCCTCCGCGTCTACGCCGTAGATCACGGCCCACGCCTCACGGGATCATCCAACCTCGAAGCCGCCCAGCGATGGGCCCGCGACCAACTCGCCGACTGGGGCCTCTCAAACGCCCGCCTCCACGAGTACGCCACCATCGCCACCCGCTTCGACCGTGGTCCGAGTACGGGCAAGGTCATCCGCGTCTCCGGTGACCCCGAAACAATCAATAAAGACATGCGTTCGATGGAGTTCTCAACGCTCTCATGGTCCCCAGGTACCGACGGCCCAGTCAGCGGGCATGTCCAGTTCCTCCCCTCTTCCATGTCTGATTACGAATCAAACCGAGGCAACTACGAGGGCGCCTGGGTTATGCTCGATCCAAACTACGGCGGCAAGGGCGGCATCCGCTCAACCGGCTACATGATGCGTGACCGCTTTGATCAACGTCACGAACTCCGCCAAGGCATTGAGACCTCTGAGCCGGTAGACACTCAGGTCGCCGCAGGCGTTGAGTGGAAAGGCAGCTTTGACTACAACGGATCGAAGATCCCCGCAACGCTCATACTTGATGAGTCTGGCGATGCGATCAACGGCCACATGTCAATCGACGGCTTTGCAGAAGGCCCAATCGCAGATGCGACCAAAGATGGCGACACCATCAACTTCAGATGGACCCACTCGATGGGCACCTCGGACATCACCATCACCTTTGATGGCGACAATGCCTTTGGCGAATCCGTCGCGTCCTCAGGCAACGCGTACGCTGTCGAGTTCCTCCGCGGCGATTCCAAAGCCATCACCGAAGAAGAGCTCGCCGAGCAGGACAAGATCGACGCCCTCGCCGCGGTCCTCGCCGAAAACCCTGCCGGATTCGTATCGAGTTCTAAGGACGAACGCGTCTGGACAACCTCGTCAAACGATTGGAGCAAACGCGAAGTCAACGATTACCCAGTCGATGCAGAGGTCAATGTCCGCCAGAGCGACTACGACTTCATCACCGCGCGAATTAACGAGGGGCTCGACATCAATGTCGAGTTCGACCTCGATCACAAACTCACCGCCGGACCAATCCCGACTTACAATGTCATCGCAGATATCCCCGGCACCGAGTTCCCAGATGAAGTCATCATCATCTCGGCCCACATCGATTCATGGGACGGCCCAGGCTCACTGGGAACCGTTGACAACGGCACCGGATCAGCGGTCGTTACAGAAGCGGCACGCATCCTAATGGAATCCGGCGCCAGACCCAAACGCACCATCCGCATCGCCCTCTGGGGCGGCGAAGAACAGGGCCTGCTCGGTTCCAAGGGATATGTCAACTCGTTATCCGAAGAAGAACTGGCCAAAATCTCGGCCGCATTCGTTGATGATGGCGGGACCAACTACCAAGGTGGCATCCCTGCTGCGGACTTCATGGTTGATTACCTTGCCGCTGCAAGCTCGGCAACCAACGGCATGTTCTTCTCCAAGGCTGATTACGACGCCGCGATGCACGACGATGATCCAGACAACGACGAGCACGCCGGACATCTCGATGTCAACATCCGCCCCACCGGCGGGAAGATCGAAACCCACGGCGGATCCGACCACGCTTCCTTCAACCGCAAGGGCGTCCCCGGATTCTTCTGGGACGAAACCGGACGCGCCAACTACCGTCACGCTTGGCACACGCAAAACGACACTTTCGATCAAGCGATCGAGGAGTACCTGATCCAATCAGCAACCAACATGGCCCTCGTTGCCTTCAACCTCGCAAATGCCCCCGCCTTGCTCCCACGCGACGGCGAGGTCTACTCCGACGAGGCGAGCATCAAACGAAACCTTGAACCTATCGGATCAATCCACGACCACAGCCACGATTGAGTAATGACCGTTGTTTAGAACACCCAGCGGGGATCGGCACCGACCGATCCCCGTTTTTGTGCGCCATTTCCTCGGTGGATTCAGCCGATTCACCCCAAACACGAACAAACGCCGATACAATGGGCACCATGAGCACAGAACGCCTCATCTCGTCCTCCCCGGCTTCGGAGATCGAAGACCAGACCAACTGGGCCCTGCGTCCGCAATCACTCGACGAATACATCGGGCAATCCGAGCTCATTGAGCGGGTACTAATCGCGGTCCAAGCCGTCCAAGCAAGACAAGAAGCCAAGGATGACTGCGAACCCCGCGAGCACCTCGAGCATGTCCTCCTCCACGGCCCCCCCGGGCTCGGAAAGACCACCCTCGCTCATGTCATCGCTACAGAACTGGGCACCAACCTTCATGTGACCTCCGGACCAGCACTGGCACGAGGAACCGATCTCGTCGCTGCGTTGACACGGCTCGGTCCGGGCGATGTGTTGTTCATCGACGAGATCCACCGTCTTCCGATCGCCGTCGAAGAGTTCATCTACCCCGCGATGGAAGATTTCAAAATCGATGTCTGCCTCGACACCGGGCTCAACGCGCGGACGGTCCAGATCAAATGCGCCCCCTTTACGCTGCTGGGCGCAACGACCCGAGCGGGGCTCTTGTCCTCGCCCTTGCGTTCACGCTTCGGGCTCGCGCATCACCTCAAGTATTACAGCGACGATGATCTGATGCACATTGTCCGTCGATCCTCTGGATTACTCCAGATGGACACACCCAACGAAGACGCGCTCAGCACAATCGCCTCCCGCTCGCGGGGAACGCCTCGGATTGCCAACCGTTTGCTAAGACGCATCCGTGATTACTCGCAGGTCCGGCACGATGGCGAGATCAATACCCAGATCGTCGACGATGCCCTCGGGCTCGAAGGCATCGACCAACTCGGGCTCGATGAGCTTGACCGAGCGTACCTCACCACCATCTACAATATCTTCAACGGCGGTCCAACAGGGCTCGAAGCAATCAGCGCGACGATGAATGAAGATTCGGGGACGCTCGAGGATGTGGTTGAGCCGTATTTACTGCAGATCGGCTTCCTCGCTCGCACCAAGCGTGGGCGTCAGATCACAGCGCTCGGGTGCCAGCACCTCGGGCTCAAACCGATCCATACGGACCAGATCCAGTCTATTTTTTGAACGCGCCCCGGAGTTCTTCTTCCGCCTCCGGCGTCAGATAGAGAATGCATCCATCATTCGGCGAGATGGTCAGCTTGCCCTGCATGAGCGAAGCCGCAACTTCGACAGGCACAGACATCATCGAAGAGCCGCAGACATATTCGTGCCGTTTTCGGTCTTCGATCTCTAGTGGTGCCATCGCGTCTTCGCCGCGCATTGTGAGGAGCTCGCTGTAGATGGCCATCGCGTCCTTGGGAACCTCGGTCACCAGTGTCTCGCGTTGGGCTTTGAGTTCTGCAAGCTTCTCAGCAATCTCGTCAGATCGCTCTTGCCTCTGCTCTTCTGCGACGCCACGGATTTTTTCTTTCTCTGCAACACTCGAAGCAACCCCTTCGAGCTTGGTCGACAAGGCCTCGATCTGCTCAAGGAACTCGATCGCCTGATCGTCGTGAGTTGAACGGATCTCTTTGAGGTTGTTAACCTCGCTGAGGAACGCCTTGTACTCTTTGTTGGTCGCCGCGTTGTTCATTTTCTCGCGAAGCTCGTCGATATGCACCTCGATGCGTTTGCTCTCGCCCTCAGCGTTTGATTCGCTCGAGCGAAGCTGGCGGAGCTGGGTATCGATGGAGTCTTTTTCGGTACCGAGTGCAGCGAGCTGACGGGTCTGCTCGGCGAGGAAGCGTTCCGCTCCTTCGAGCCGGGATTGCAAGCCCTGTATTTGCTGGTCAACACGGAAGACAGAGAGCAACTTAGCGGTCACGGACATGCAACTCTCCTGAGCCTTGGTCGTTGTGGTCATGTAAATAGTTTAGCCACCGAGCATGCCCAAATCAGCACCCGAACCCGACAGATCCATCACAATCCGGATCGCCCAGTACGCAAACGGCGCCACCAGCACCGGTGAATCGATCAGATCCAGCACGCCCCCAAACCCAGGAACACTCGTCCCTGCATCCTTAATCCCCGCGTCTCGCTTGAACAAACTGGCGGTCAAATCCCCCGCTTGGCCAATCACCCCGAATACCACACCGAGCAGAACACCCCACCCCGGGTGGTAGTTCTCATACCCCGTCTCACCAAGCAACCAGAACCCGAGCCCCCCTACTGCACCCGCAGTCACCATTCCACCAATGAGACCCTCCCAAGTTTTCTTTGGGGAGAGCCACTCAATCAGCTTGGTCTTCCCAATCGCAGTCCCTGTAAAGAACGCGCCGATATCGCAAGACTTGACGCAGGAAAGCACCCAGATCATCATCCAGATTGAATGCTCCCGGCGGATCAGCAAAATAAACCCGAGCATCAGCCCCATATAAACATGGATCAAAAGCACCCCAGCACCCACAAAGATCGCCCCGTCGACCTGCTTGGACCGGATCGCGTAAAGCAACCCAAGAACAAATGACCCCGCCACCGATGATACAGCAACCGCAAATCCGGTCGAGCCGGCTGTATCCCAAGGCGTGAGCCCAACCACCAGAATCCCAAAGATCGAGGCGGTTGCTGCGAACCAAGAATGAATCATCACAGATTTGGCACGCAGAATCCGAGCGACTTCGCGTGCCCCCATCACCCCGAGCGTGATCAGAACCACCGCAACGAAAATCCCGGGGGGCATCGTGTCTTGTGGAAAGAACTCTGGCGCGGGCAATCCATCGACAAACTCGTCAAGCCAAGAAAACAGCAGGATCACAGCAATCAGCAGAGGCCCAAATATCAATCGATGCTTCAACACGGAATGTAGGATAGCCGATTCGGGCTCAGGATTCAGAGTCGATATTGCCAAATCGGCGTGAGCGGCCCGCAAACCGGCGGATCATCCCGTAGAACTCATCTTGGGAGAAATCTGGCCATTGCACATCGGTCACCATGATCTCGGCATAACTGATCTGCCACAGAAGATAGTTGCTGACCCTGAAATCTCCACCCGTTCGGATGAGCAGGTCCGGATCCGGAAGTCCTTTGGTAGTCAATGAGTCTGCGAGCATCGCTGCGTCGATCTGGTCTGGGTCGATCTCACCGCTAGCCGCTTTGGCCGCGAGTGACCGTGCGGCATCAACAATCTCGTCACGCCCGCCGTAGTTGACCGCGAGACACATCGTGATCCCGGTGCAATCTTTGGTCGCCTCTACCAAGCTATCGAGCGCTGAAAGAGCTTGCTTGGGCATGCCCTCACGCCGGCCTAGCACACGAACTTTGACATTGTTGGACTTGAGCGCCTCGCGTTCGTGCTCGCAGTATGCGACGCACATCTCCATCAGCCCCTGAATCTCATCATCAGGTCTTGACCAGTTCTCAGTTGAGAATGAATACAGCGTCAGCACCTCGACCCCGATGGCCGCACACGCTTCGAGCATGACCTGAACGTTTTTCGCACCGCAGTGATGCCCTTTGATTCTGGGGAGCCCGCGTTCCTGGGCCCATCGCCCATTGCCGTCCATGATCATCGCAATATGAACAGGGATCTTCGTCAAATCAACACCCGGAAGAAGCCCGATAGGATCGGCCTGCGGGTAACGGGCCTTGATGCGATCGAGCGCAGCCTGCGCGGCTGGGTCCAATGAATCGGTAGCTGGTTGAGTCATCAGTAATCCTGTGGGTTTACCGGAGCAATTGAAAATCAGGTCGCCTCTGCGAGAACTGCATCACGGACGATGGTCTGCTCACGATCCGGCCCGACCGAAATCATGCCGACAGGCACACCGACAAATGATTCGATCTTCTTGATATACGCCTGTGCATTGGGTGGGAGTTCTTCAAAAGTACGGGCCATGGTTATATCTTGGGAAAAGCCCGGCAGGGTTTCATACACCGGCTCAGCCTGATCAAGCATGTACCCATCTGGCAAGAACCGATCGGTCGTCTGCCCATCAACCAGATATGAAGTGGCAATCTTGAGTTCGGACTCACCCGCTAATACATCAAGCAGTGTGATACACAGCTCTGTAGCACCTGAAACCATCGCCGAATACTTCACAGCGACGAGGTCCAACCACCCAACCCGACGCGGACGCCCGGTCGTGGTTCCAAACTCCCGGCCCCGCTGACGGATATCTTCGCCGGTCGCATCAAAGAGTTCTGTAGGCATCGGTCCCCCACCGACGCGCGTTGAATACGCTTTGACCACACCAATAATCTGCGAAATACACTGCGGCGGCACACCCGACCCCGCCCCGATCCCGAGAGCCGAGGAGTTGGAACTGGTCACAAATGGGTAGGTCCCGTGATCCACATCCAGCATCGTTGCATTCGCGCCCTCGAACAGAATCGGTTGCCCTTCCTTGCGGAGATCATCGAGCAAGTACGCAGTGTCTTTGATCATCGGGGCAAGGAGCTTGCCGCACTCGATCATGTCATTGGTCATGGTTTCGGCATCGAACGCCTCGAAACAGTCACCGATCATTGCCCCCAACGCCGCGTTCTTAAGCCCGCAGATCATGTCGAGCTTGGTGCGGAGTATTTCAGGCCGGGTGAGATCACCGATCCGGATCGCTGTTGAACGATGGATCTTGTCCGCGTACGCAGGGCCGATCCCTCGCTTAGTGGTGCCGATGGCAGAAACGACTTTCTTGGTCGCGTCGCTCTCGCTGTCCTCTGTGGTCACGCTCAAGAGTTCTTCGCGTGCAGCGTCCTCGGCCTTGTGATAAGGCATCACGACATGGGCCCGGTCTGAAACCACCAACCGAGATGTATCAACGCCCCTGGATCGAAGAGTCTCAATCTCTTCGAGTAGCCTCAAAGGATCAACGACCACCCCATTCCCAATGACAGCCTCGCAGCTGGGAGAAAGAATCCCAGAAGGAACCAAATGAAGCGAATACCGCTCCCCGCCTACAACCACCGAATGGCCTGCGTTGGCTCCCCCGTTATATCGGACCACCGCCCGATACTTGCCCGCGAGCAGATCGACCAGCTTCCCCTTACCTTCATCGCCCCATTGAAGCCCAACAACCGCCGCTGCGTGTCCAGAGTTCTGACCCATCCTGATTCACCTCCAAATAGGGTGGTTCTTGATCTACTACAAAGGATATACGGACTATAAGCGTGGTTCAGCCACATAACTCAACGAGTTGAACACACAGATTTGGTATTGACGCTAAATTGAACCCACGGTTTCACCGATTAAAGCACTTGGAGGCCAGAACACAATGTCTGAGCAGATGCTTCGCATGATGTGCCCAAACTTGACTTGCCGCAAAGTTTTGTCGGTACCAGAAGTCGCACGAGGAAAAACGGTTCGCTGCAAACAATGCGGTACCAATATCCGTGTGCCTATGGCCAAAGGCTCAGAATCTAAGCAGCCCAAATCCTGAGAGCGGAACTCTTCCCTCTACTCATTAAATCCAGTTCTTGATAGACCAGAGCCTCTCAAAGAGGTGGTTGTTCTTCTTCGTCGTCCTCGAGATCAAACTCGAAGTTAAAGTCCATCATGCTTGAATCATCTCCAGCCGCCGTCGGCGCGTGCTGATGAACAGGCTTAGGCGTATGAGCAGCCGCATATTGTGGGTCAGGCTCAGCTTTTTCTGGAGTCCCATCCTCATAAAGCAACTCGGGCTCAAACTCTTCCGGCTGCCCATCAATCTGAACCAGAAACACCATTGATCCAACCGCGATCAGATCACCGGCCTTGAGCTCGGACTCTTGGACCTGTTCCTGATTGAGAAAAGTCCCGTTACTCGAACCCAAATCCTTGAGTCTCAACGACGAACCATCATTGACGATCTCACAGTGGTGACGAGAAATTTTCCCAGAGCGGATCCGGACCTGACAATCGTCCAATCTGCCAACGAGCGTGCGATCGTGCGTTAGCGGAACGGGTTGCGCTTTGCCATTATCTGTCACTCGAATCAAGAACGCTTGCACAGGGGCTATCCTTTCTCAAAATCCATGGCAATCGACGACCAACTGCAATCGACCCAGGATCGAACCGCAAAGAAGACACGGCATGAAGAACAATATCGCCATTCCGGTCCTAAAGCAACGATATTCTGGCACATCTAAAGATCTCGTGACCGATTGGAGTCGCCATGATCAAAGGCCAGAAGTGGCCTCGCTCTATGTCCATATCCCATTTTGCTTCCATAAATGCCACTATTGCGATTTCTACTCGATCGTGGACCGCCAAGACCGCCAAGAAGCGTTCGTTGCCAGAATGATCGACGAACTCCGGGCACAATCCCAAGCAACCGAGCGTCCAAACTTAAACACAATCTTCATCGGAGGCGGCACCCCCACCCTCCTCGCCCCCCATCTTCTCAAAGAACTTCTGGCCGCAATCGGGAACAAGTTCGATCTAAACCCCTCAATCGAATGGACCATCGAATCCAATCCCGAAACACTAACCGATGAGATCTGCACCGTCCTTGTCGAATCGGGGGTCAACCGGATCTCGATGGGCGCCCAGACTTTCAATACCACGCATCTCAAAGCCCTTGAGCGTCATCACGATCCAGAATCTGTCGAACGATCCATCCTACGAGCCAAAGCCGCGGGATTTGAAAGACTCTCTCTCGACCTAATCTACGCCATCCCTGGACAGACGCTAGATCAATGGGCCGAGGATCTGAGTCGAGCATTCGCTCTCCCGATCGACCACCTCTCAGCCTACGCCCTAACCTACGAACCAAACACCGCGATGACAGCCCGTCTCAAAAAGGGCGAGTTCGACGCGGCCCCAGACGAACTCGAAGTCGAGATGTACAACCACACACTCGACCAAATCCGCGCCCACGGCCTGAGCCGTTACGAAGTCTCCAACCACGCCAAACCGGGGAGCGAGTGCAGGCACAATCTCGCGTATTGGCAAGGCCAAAACTGGCTCGCCGTCGGACCAAGTGCCTCCGGACATCTCGACGGCATCCGCTGGAAAAACACGCCGAGACTCGAAAAGTACCTCAATACCTCAGACGAAGGATTTGCTCCCATCTGCGAGCACGAAACATCCGACCGGCGTCGGATGTTGATGGATTGGATGATGATGGGGATCCGTGTCAGCCAGGGGCTCAGCCAGACGAAACTCTTTGCTGATGCGAGAGAACTCGGTAAGCAAGAACACATCGCCCAAACCCTGACTATGTGCACCGATCAGGGTTGGGTTCGGCTCGAAAATGACCATTGGTCACTCACTGACGATGGATACCATTTTGCCGATCGTGTCGCCCGCGAGCTTATCGGCGCATTGATTGAGGATTGAATCGTTATTCAGCCGCGGGAGTCGGTTTGATGGGATTCAACTCCGGACGGGGCAGGTTCATTTTTTTCATGGTCGTCCGGAGATCACGCGGAAACTGCGTGCGGATATCCACTTCTTCACCCGATATCGGATGAATGAAACTGAGCCGGTGTGAATGGAGCGCCAACCGAGGCGAAGCGTCACGGACAATCCTTGGCCCGTAGAGCCGGTCACCGAGGACCGCTGCACCGACTGAGTTCAGATGTACGCGAATCTGATGTAATCGCCCAGTGATCGGTCGGGCTTCGATCAAGGCCGCCAGTGCAGATTCGTGGAGCACGCGGTAAGCGGTCACGGCCGTTTTACCATTCCGATCAACCCGACTCGTCCGCGTCGAAGTGTACCGCGAGGCACGCTTGACCACATCGGTGATCGACTTGCGGATCACGCCCTCGCTATCCCTTGGCGCTTTGTGCGTCATCGCCCAATAGAATTTTTTGATCTTCCGCTGCTCAAACTGCTCGCGGAGCCCGTCATAGGCCTTGTTGTTGAGGGCAACTACCAAGAGCCCGGAGGTTTCCTTATCGAGCCGGTGGAGCATGCCGTGATCGCGGGCATTACCCATGTTGGTCAGTTGCTTTTTGTAGTTGGCCATAAGCCCATTGAGCAAGGTGTCGTGCTCGTGACCAACGCCCGGAGTTGAGACCAGACGGGTTGGTTTTTCGATCACCAGAATATGCTCGTCCTCGTAGGCCGTGCGGTAGGTAATGCGTGGGTTGGGCTCGACAGGGCCTGTTGGTGTGGACATGGTATTGGATTCGACCTGGGGTTGAGAATGGCTGTTGAAATTGGCTGAGGAGCATTATTGCCTGTCAATACGAGGGTTGTGAGTAGAATCGCTCGCATTGTGCTATTGTTCTCAGATAGTCACCCAACTCAACCTCTACCCACCCCCCATCAACGAATATTGGACTCAGAGTGAACGACATCGCCCGAATGATCGACGCCAATACCAATCGCGCCAGCGAGGGGCTCCGGGTACTTGAAGACATCGCTAGGTTCTCCCTCAACAACCAATCCCTCAACAAACAACTCAAAGACCTTCGGCATCAGCTCAGATCCGGGATCAACACCCTCGGACTCTCACAATCAGCACTCCTCGAATCAAGAGACACCGCAAGCGACGTCGGCACACAAATTTCCACTTCAAACGAAAACGACCGCAGCCAAGGCCTCACCGATCTCGCCACAGCCGCATCCAAGCGAGCCCAAGAAGCCCTCCGCGTCATCGAAGAATCCGCCAAGGTCCTCGGGCAACCAGGCAGTACTTTCGATTCGATCCGATACGCCCTCTATAACATCGAACGGGACCTGATGCTCGCGTTAACACGCCCTGATTCCAACTGGACCGTCTGCGTGCTGCTCACCAAATCGCTGTGTATACATAATTCCCCGGAACGAGTCATCGAAGACTCCGCAAGAGCCGGTGCTCAGTGCATCCAAATCCGCGAGAAGGACATGCCCGGGCGCGAACTCCTCACCCACGCGACCAAGATGGTCAAGATCGCCCATGATCTCGGAATGCGGATCATCATCAATGACAGGATCGACATCGCTCATGCGTCGGATGCCGATGGCGTGCATCTGGGACAGCAGGATCTCCCGATCCATGCCGCGCGTGCGATCCTTGGGAATACCAAAATCATCGGGCGGACATGCTCAACGATTGACCATCTCCAAGAAGCATTCGCTCAGGGTGCCGACTACTGCGGGCTCGGGCCGGTGTTCGCCTCATCGACAAAATCAAAGCCAAATCTGGGTGGGGTCGAACTGCTCCAATCCGCGATGAACGATCCCGAGCTTTGCTCACAGCCGATGCTCGCAATTTCCGGGATCACCCCGGACAACATTGGCAACATCGCCGCGACTGGATTCCCCGGCGTAGCCGTCAGTAGTGCTGTGTGCGGTGCCGAGGATTCCTATCAATCGTGCAAAGTGATTGTCGAATCCATGCAGCAACCCGCCCAGTCACTCTAAAAAGCACCCTACACTGTCTCCATGCCTGTAGAATTCAAATCAACGACGCTCGACAACGGGCTTACCATCCTCGCCGAGATCGACCCTAAGGCCCAGTCCGTCGGGGCCGGGTTCTTTGTCAAGACCGGCGCCCGCGACGAAGAGACCCCGCTCATGGGTGTCTCCCACTACCTTGAGCACATGATGTTTAAGGGGACCGAGGAAATCAGCGCCGACGAGTTGAATCAAGCGTTTGATGATCTGGGCGCGTCCAACAACGCCTACACCACACGCGAATCGACCTGCTTCTATGCCCATGTCATCCCAGACAGCGCCCCCAAAGCGATCGAGATGCTCTCCAAGATGATGCGTCCCGCGCTCCGCCAGGACGACTTTGACACCGAAAAAAATGTGATCCAAGAAGAGATCGCGATGTACGCCGACAACCCGTTCTGGGTGCTCTACGAGCAGTGCGTCGCCAATCACTACAACACCCACGGGCTGGGTCACCGGGTCCTGGGAACCCCAGAATCCGTTGGCGATATGCAGCGTGATCAGATGATGGACTACTTCCAGAATCGTTACAGCGCTGATAACACCTTCGTTTCACTCGCTGGAAATCTGGACTTCGACAAAACTGTCGATCAGATCCGCACCCTCTGCGGCGACTGGAACACTTCCAACCCCTCACGCAACACATCGCGCCCTGAGACCGGACACGAAGCGTTCACCATGACCAGCGACCGCGTCAATCGTGGATATATCCTCGGACTCAGCGATGCGCCATCAATCGGTAGCGATGACCGCTATGCAGCAACTCTAATGACCCAGATCCTCGGCGGGGCCGACAACTCGCGTCTGCACTGGGCTCTGATTGAAACCGGGATCGCAGAAGAAGCAATGTCCGCCTACGACGGGCTCGACGGGACTGGTGATTACTTCATGTACGCGTCGGGAGATCCCGAATCACTCGACGATATCTGGGAAGTCATGCTCAAAGAGATCCGCGGGCTCAAAGATTCAATCACCGAAGATGATCTGGCCAAACTCCGCGCCAAAATGCTGACCTCTGTGACACTCGCGGGTGAAAAGCCCGCCGGCCGGATGCAAAGGCTCGGTCGGTTGTGGATCGCTTGTGGTAAGTATCAAACACTCGAAGAAGAAATTGAAAAAATCAACGCGGTCAGTGTTGATGCAATCAAAGATTTGATCGACCAGTACCCGCTCGACAAGTGCACACTCGGAAAAATGATCCCCGAATCAACCGAATAATCACGCGGCTTTAGGTACAAAGGTGCGGATCGCTGAGGTTGGGCTCGTCTGAGCAGCTTGGACCGCTTTGGTCGATGCCATCACAAGCTTCTCCGGGGACACAAACAAAATTGCTGTGCCTTCATCGAGAGTCGCAAGCCCAATATGAACCTTGACCAGTTTATCGACATCCGGGACATCCGGGATCCACCGGCTCAATGCCTCACAGAACTGTTTCGTAAAAGCCGCGGCTGCCCTGGAAGCGGTCGTGCGATCAACTTCTGGAAGCACAACTCCAAAGTTATGATCTGACAACCTGCAAATCGCACCGCCCATTGGTTCAAAGTACTTCACCAAGATCATCGATGTCCCAATGACGATATCATCGTGCGATTCTTGCCCCAGCGTTCTGTTTACATCTTCAAGACCAGCGAGTGAGAACTGGATAACAGTGATATCAACCTCTCCCGGCTTGACGACGCTATAGACCTGGCGGATTGCGTGCTTAAAGCCCTCGCGATTCAGCACCCCGGTCATCGGGTCAATCGCTTGAGCGCCTTCTGGTTGGGCCCCAATCTCGCTTGCAGCAAAGCCCTGTACCTCGCTGTCACGCGCCATCGCGATCAGCTTCCGATCAGCGCGGGTGAGAATATCTGCGGGACTCTCGTGCTTCCCTACATCGACTTCCAGAACCTTGGCCATTTCCTTGGCAGCATTGCCCGTCTCAAGAATAATCTCGTCTATTTCAGACTCGCTCAGATCCAGCCAGGTCTGACCGCGTGAATACGCTGTCCGCAAATCTTCAGTAGGAGAATCAGAGCTCAAAACCGCGTGAACCAGGTTTCCAAATGCGATGCATCGAGCGACCTTTGAATAGTCAGATGGACAAGCCGTGGGCCGTTCGTGGTAGTTAATCGGGACCGCAATTTCAGCGGGCAGGTTCCAGCGTTCAGCGATCGACGCTCCAACCCCAGCGTGCTGAAGTTCAAACTCGATCAGTTCTGCCCGAGCAAGTTTGGAATGATCTTTCTCTATCCCGGACACGACCTTGTTGTACTCTTCCCCCATCGCTCTGTACATTGCGATCATGCCGATGTCTTGGAGCAGCCCCGCCAAAAAACACTCATCAGTGACATCTACAAAGCCTTTAATGTCTGCAACAATCTTCCCCGCGATCGCGCTATTGAGTCCGCGATCCCAATAGTTTGAATAGTCGAAGGTATCGCCTTCTTGACCTTCAAAGGCGGAAACAAGCGAGAAGCCCAGCACCAGTGATTTCACCGGACCGAGCCCAAGCATGATGAGGGCTTTTTCAATAGACGAGCACCGCTTGCGGAGCCCATAGAAACTTGAGTTTACAGTTCGGAGTACTTTGGCCGAGAGGGCCTGATCCATTGTGATCTGGCTCGCAAGCTCGGTCATTTTGACATCGGGATCCGAAGTCAGTTCGAGAACCTTCGCGGCCACCGCTGGAAGCGAAGGCAAACTTGGGCAGTTCAGGATGTCCGCGAGGAGATCGGTGTCCATTGCGCAATCGTTCTCTTTAGTTAACACATGCCTGATCCGTCAGGCCTCAAATGACAACATCGACCCAATTCATCGAAGTCTTGACGGAATCAGGGATTCGGAAGGGTACAATTTTATAACCGGACTATTCTCAGATTCCCTCGAGCAGCCATTGCATAGCCGGAATCTCTGTCCCAGTACATTCTCGGATGTAGGCACTCAATAGCCGAGCTAAACGGAGGTTCTGCTCCTTTGAATGCTCCATAAACCGCACAGCCGGGGGGGACTGGCCCAGTGAGTTCATCATCTCAACAGTCTGAGCTCGGATCCTCCAAACCCCCTCGATCGTCATGCTCGATGAATCCTGTTGCCCCGCTTGAATAGTTATCGGGTCCTGAGTTATCCCTCCAAGCTGTGCTGAAAATCCGTACACATCGGCCGGCGTGAGCGGGTCACCGGTGAGCACATCGTGGTCCACAATCGGCATCGCTCCGATCGCAACGAGAACTGTCCACAGATACCACGCCAGCATTCCCATCAGTTCGGATTCTAAATTTTCATCCTCTCGGGCCCCATGCTCATCGCAGAAGACCAGGAGTCTGAGTAACGAATCATGGACCGCGGCATGCGGATCGTGGTCTTGGATGAGCCTGGGGATGAGATCCACCGCCAGCATTCCCGCGTTGTAAGCGATCAAACACCGTCTCATTCCGAGCATGGGTCCGAGAAGATCCCATTGAGTGAGCAATGCCAGATCAGAACCGGGCTTGACAATTGTGGCCATTTGTCCCAGCGTACAGATTTCGAGCCCGCCTGAGAACGCAGAGCGATCTCGTTTGGAGCCCTTGGCCAGCACACGGATCATCCCGTGATCACGAGAGAGTAGAACCGCAGTCTGAGAAGTCTCAGACCAGTCCCAGGTCCTTACACAGATCGCATGGTCTTCTATCAAGGTCATTAAAATACACTAGGGAGACGCAGATGGAGCATGAACACTCGCCGAACATAAAATCATCGAAAGATCGGAACAGATCTCGGTCAATTGCGTATTTTTCTTGTGTAGCCACCCTGTTTGTGATATGGTTACCCTGACTATCCGCTCGGACAGTCTTTGAATGAAAACATCAAAAAAGGCCTCAAAGCCCAAAATTACCTGTTTAATCAGGAGGAGTCTCATAATGGCGATCAATACGCGCGCTCTACTCATCGCATCCTTGGCCATCTCTTCGGGCTTGGCCGTTGCTGGTGAGCACGGGGATGTTTTCTCAACCTGTGGCACAGATGCCGGGGTCCAGCCCCGCCAACTCGCCGGTGCAGGAATCATGCCATTCAACTCGCTTGAGTATCGACTGACTGATGACCAAATCCAAGCTCTCAATCAGCATCAAAAAGATCTGTTACTCAACTTTGAGAAGATGGCTCATCAAGGCGATATTGCTCCCCATGTTTGTCTTCACCCAGACACAAACCCAAAGGTAGCCGAAGCTATTGAGCAGTTCTTGAACGACCTTTGGTTCGCAGACCCAACCCCAAACTCATTCATCCTTTCCACCCGCTGGACGAGCACCGCAACTAGCGGCTCAGGTCTTTCACAGGGTGACCCCACAGTCTTGACTTACTCGTTCATCCCCGATGGCACCAACATTGTCAACGAAGGTGCTTCAAACCTGCACAGCTTTATGGACTTGCGGATCGGGTCAGGCACATGGGAAGCCTTGTTCCAGACCGCACTCGATGCATGGGCCAACGTTTCTGGTCTCACCTATATCCATGAACCAAACGATGACGGCTTCTCGCTCAGCGGCGGCGGTGCTGCAGGACAGCTCGGGCAGCGAGGCGATGTGCGTATCGGTGGTAACTTCATCGATGGCAATAGCGGCGTTCTGGCATACAACTACTTCCCCAATGGTGGCGATATGGTCATCGACACCGGCGACGGAAACTTCTACGGGAACGGTTCAAACAACTACATCCGTCTCCGTAATGTGGTCACCCACGAAGCCGGCCACGGCATTGGTCTATCGCATGTCGAATCCGATTCACACAGGTTCTTGATGGAACCATTTATCGATATCAGCTTCACAGGCCCACAAATCGACGATACCCGCGGTGCCCAGCGTGGCTACGGCGACTTTGACGAAAACAACAACTCATTCGGAGGCAGCAGCGATTACAATGCAATCGTTGCTGGTGGTGGAGCACCATTCGTTGGTGGCGATATCAAATCCATCTCGCTCCGCTCAATGGACGACAACTCGGATATCGATTACTACCGTATCGAAACCGGCGAACCCGTCACTCTCAATCTCATGCTCTCGCCAACAGGTGGGTCGTACCAGAACACCGGCCAGGGCGGCGGCGGCGGCGGTTCGTTCATCAACGCTTCAGCTGTTGCAAACCTCAAGTTCTCGGTCGCGGATTCTACTTCCGCAGTCCTCCTCGCTGTTGACGCAACAGGCGATGGCCAAGACGAAGCCGGGGTCATCGATTTGCCAACTCCCGGGCAATACTTCATCATCGTTGATGGCGATAACACCAACGCTACGCAGACCTACAACCTGCTGACCATCTTTACAACGCTTGAGGTTGAAACATGCCCTGCTGATATGAACGGCGACGGCGTACTCGACTTCTTTGACATCTCCGCATTCCTCACTGCATTCGGCAATCAGGACCCTTCCGCAGATTTCTCTGACGATGGCGTGTTCGACTTCTTTGACATCTCGGCATTCCTCAACGAGTTCAGTGCCGGATGCCCATAATCCTGAACTGACAGGAAATATTCAACCGCAATCTCGCGGGGTCCTCATCCGAGGACCCCGTTTTTTGTATGCCTGACCAACTCCCAATGCCTACCGTCATCCATGCATTTCACACTCATCGACCGGGTCCTCGAACGCACAGAAACCTCGCTGGTAGCGATCAAGCATATCAGCTCCGCTGAGGAATACCTACAGGACCACTTTCCGAGCTTCCCGGTCCTGCCCGGCGTGATGATGCTCGAAGCGATGACCCAAGCCGCACGCTCCTTTCTTGACCCTGATGACCAGTCCCAACTCCCATGGGTTCTGTGCCAAGCCAAGGCCCTCAAGTACGGCGCTTTCGTACGCCCTGGTGCATCCATCCGCATCACCGTCAACCTCCACAAACGCAATGACGATGGCTCCGTCGATTTCAAGGGCGATGTCCGCCTCATGGAACCCGGTGACCAACATACCGACGATCTCCAGGTCGCCTGCTCCGGACGCATCACCCTCCGCCCCACCACAGTAGGCGTGACCACATGAGTATGATCTGTGTCCCCATCATGGTCGAGGAAGCAAACAACGCCCTCCTCGATGCCTCCCTTGCCCAAGCCAAGGGGGCGGATCTCATTGAATACCGGGTCGATCTTTTGTTCGAAAAACGCGACGATGAGTCACTCGAAACCCGGACCACCCGCGTGCTGGATCTCGTCGAACAGAGCCCGCTGCCCTGCATCGTCACCTGCAGGCCCCAATGGGAAGGCGGCGATTACCACGGCGAAGACACCGACCGCATCAACCTCTACGAATCACTCTGCACCAGCGAGTTCCCACCCGCCTACATCGATGTCGAACTCTTGACATACACCCATTCAGCCGAGACAAAGGAACGGATCGGGGATGTTGTCTCCACCGAATCAACCGACGGCTTTCCCGCAACCCGCCTGATTCTTTCATCTCATGACTTTGTGGGCCGTCCATCGGACCTCACCCGCAAGATCATCGCAATGAACGAAGAGCCCGCTTGCAGCGTGGTCAAAATCGCGTACCGCGCCCGATCGATCCGGGACAATCTCGAAGTGTTCGAGATCCTGCGTGATCGCCAGAAGCCGACGATTGCGCTGTGCATGGGGGAGTTCGGGCTGATGAGCCGGGTACTGGCGCCTAAGTTTGGTGGACTGCTGACCTTCGCGAGCTTGCGGGATGAAGAAATGACCGCGCCGGGGCAGCCGACGATTGATGAGTTGCTGGGGCTCTACCGCTTCCGCTCTATAACAGCGACCACCAAGGTCTACGGCATCATCGGCTGGCCGGTGACGCAATCGATGTCCCCGCTGGTTCATAACGCGGGATTCGAGAAGATCGGGTGGGACGGGGTGTATGTGCCGATGCCGGTGGAGGGGAGTTATGAATCGTTCAAAGCGACGATAGCAACACTTGCAACCAATCCAGCATTTGGCTTTGCAGGAGCAAGTGTAACCATCCCTCACAAGACTCACCTTACGCGTTTGATTATGGATTTATCTGAGAACCAAAGACTCAACTTAAAAACTGCTGACCCTTCCAACCTTTACTCCACCATCGAAGCAGCAAACACTATTTCTGATATATGTTGTGACCAGCGGGGCAGTGAGTTTGGGTTTGTCGTGAATAACACGGACTCCATTGCCATTCAAGACCTCGTGACCGAAATGCATTCAACTGGTAAAGCTCGAATAATCGGTACCGGTGGTGTTGCACGATCCGCAATCTTCTCCCTTGCATCAAATGGCACAACAGTCGAGATTCTCAGTCGAGAGATTACCCGATCGATCAACCTTTACACCAATCTTGACGAGCGGCTGTTTGATCTCCCTGATACAGGAAAGATTTTGGTTGTTGACCCAAGCATGTCACTTGAAAGTACATGCTCAATGTTCATCAACTGCACCCCCGTCGGAATGACCGGCGGCCCCGATCCCGATGGCCTCTCGATCCCCATCCCCGACATGCCCCCACTGCCTCCCGAGACCGTGTTTTTCGATACCGTCTACAACCCCATCGAGACTCCGATGCTCAAGGCCGCCAAGGAACGCGGGTACCGCACGATCGATGGCGTGCAGATGTTCGTCAAACAAGCCGCGGCCCAGTTTGAGCTTTGGACCGGGGAACCCGCCCCGATCGAACTCTTCGACCAACTCGTGCGTACCAAGCTCAGCACCGCAGAATCCGAGTCGCTATAACAGGCGTATCCCGGACTGACGAATCCGGACACAGATTGCGTATTTGAAGATGAAATAGCGGGCACATCTGAGGGGTTATTCGTATATCTTAAAGTACATCAAGAGGACCCCGCCATGCAGACCAGCAAGATCATCAAGACCGCCGCCTTTGCTCTCTTCGGGCTTGCGATCCCCGTCGCGTTCTACGCCACTATGATGGCCGCGACCCAGGCCAACGCCTCAGGACCAACCGAGAAATCAGACATGACCCAAACCACCGCACAATATTCCGCTTCGGGCCACAGCATCGCCCGGCTCAGCCACGACCAGATCCAGATCCTCGCCAAGGACCTCACCGACGAGGAACGCAAGATCATATTGAATGAGGGCACCGAGGCCCCGTTCTGTGGGAATCTGCTCGATAACAAAAAAGACGGCGTCTACCACTGCCGCCTCTGCAAGCTGCCGTTATTCGGGAGCGATTCCAAGTTCAAGTCCGGGACCGGATGGCCAAGCTTCTTCACACCAGTAGACCCAGAGCATGTAGGAACCGAATCTGATAACTCGCTGGGGATGAGCCGCGACGAGATCACCTGCGTCCGATGTGATGCGCACCTTGGCCATGTTTTTCCCGACGGCCCCAAACCTACGGGCTTACGATTCTGCGTAAACTCCGCATCGCTCGAGTTCTTTGAAGATGGAGACACATTACCCATGGCCGCACTTCCAACCAAAACACAGACCGCCTACTTCGCGGGCGGATGCTTCTGGGGCATCGAAGACCGCTACGCCAAACTTGATGGCGTGCTTGATGCTGTCTCCGGATTCCAGGGCGGCGATGACTCCGTGAGTCCCTCGTACAAAGAGGTATGCAAAGGAACAACGGGGCATGCTGAGTCGGTCAAGGTCGTCTTTGATCCCGAAATCGTCAGCTACGGCGAGCTCCTCTCATGGTTCTTCCGCATCCATGACCCAACCCAGGGCGACCGCCAAGGCCCGGATGTAGGCACACAGTATCGCTCAGCAATCTACACGACCTCCGATGATCAGCACAAGGAAGCTAAGGAGTTCATCGCTGAGCAGCAATCTGAGGGGCGTTGGTCATCGAAGAAGATCACCACGGAGCTGCGGAGTGCGGCTGATTCCATGTTCTATCTTGCCGAGGCGTATCACCAAGATTACTACATCCGCAACGGCGGCACCTGTGCCGCGCCGATCTATCCTGAGGATTGATTAGCAGTAGCCCATTGCCCGCTCCACCGCGCCGACTAGCGAATGCAGCGCGAGCATGTGGAGTTCTTGGATGCGGTCTGCCGTCTCGCCGGGGACGATGAACTCGGTGTCACCCTGAGTCGCGAGCTTTCCACCGTCTTTACCGAGCAGCAAAGCAACATGAAGCCCCTGCTTCTTGGCTGCTTCCACGGCCTTGATGACATTGGCCGAGTTGCCCGAGGTGGACATCGCGATCAATACATCGTTCTCATTGCCTAGCCCCTCAACCCATCGGCTGAAGATCTGGTCAAACCCGTAGTCATTTGCTGTGCAGGTAATGTGACCAGGATCAGCACACACAATCGCGGGGATTGATGGGCGGTCTTTGCGGTAGCGGCCGGTGAGTTCTTCACAGAAGTGGATCGCGTCGGCACATGAGCCGCCGTTACCAATCGCGAGGACCTTGCCGCCGTTCTTGACGCTCGAAGCAATCACGGATGCGAGCCGGGCAACCAGAACCGCGTTTTGCTCTTCAGAGGCAAAGGCAGACGCCAATCGTGCGGCTTCGGCAAACTCTTGGCCAATCCTCTTGATCTCGTCTTGTGTAGCGTGGTCAGGCATGGCCAATCCTACGCACCGCTTTACATAAATAAAACATCCGTTCTGGTTTCGGTAAGTATTGTGTTTTCCACGGATTCTGGTATGCTGTCGTGTGAAACCCCCGAATTCACTGGAGAGAGATCATGCACACCACACGCCTCGTAATGGGCTCTGTAGCCCTCGCTATCACCCTTGCTACAACAGTCAACGCCCAGTGGACGGACGACTCGACCATGCACCAAGTCGTCGCTGACGGTCCCGGCGAGCAGGTCCAACCCAAAATTGTCGCCACCCACGACGGCGGGTGCTATGTCAGTTGGTTCTCAAGCACGACCGGGTACGATGTCCGGATCCAGCGGCTCGATGCCGCAGGCAACGAGATGTGGGCTCACAATGGAGTGCTCGTCGCGGACCGAAACTTCTCATCGACTCAAGATTACGGTCTCAAACTAGACACCACCAATCATGCCATCCTCGTCTTCCGCGATGATCGATTCGGAGGTACGAAGATTACCGTGCAACGCATTGCGCCCGATGGTTCAACCCCGTGGGGACCCAATGGCTTCCAGTTTGGGAATGGCACTGACTTCGTCGCTTCTCCTGATGTTGCAACGACCGATGATGATTTCTCCGTCATCGGATGGATCAACAACAACGACATGCACATGGCCAAAATCAGTACCGCCGGGATGCACATGTGGACGAAAGCCTTCACCGACCCCGGAGGACAATCGATGAACCTCGCATCGATGCACCGCTCCGATGAAAATAATATCATCGTGTCATGGGTCCAGTCCGGGGCCTTCTTTGACCCAAAGCATCTATACGCCCAGAAAATTGACCGTGACGGAAACGAGGCATGGCCCTCTCGCGTAGCAGTCTTTGACGGCGGCTCGCTCCAGTTCGGAAACTTCCCCGAGTTTGTCACCGATCTCTCAGGTGGATCCATTTTCTCATGGTACGACACCGCCAATGGGCTCAATGTCTACACGCAGCGACTTGACAGCAACGGCGCCGAGGTCTTCCCACACAACGGAGTAGCCGCCTCAACAAATCCACGCGAACGCGTCTCCCCAACCGCCGCGTACGACTGGGCAACAGACTCGGTGTATGTAGCATGGACCGAACTCGACAACAATCAGGGCAGCCAAGGCATCTACGCCCAGCGGATCGATGCGACCGGCGCCCGCCAATGGACAAACGCCGGCAAACAAATCTCCATCGTCGATGCGAACCAATCGGGATCAATCAATGCCCAGGTTGTTGGCGGCAACATGGTCGCGATGTGGATTGAAAACGCCGGCGGCTTCGGTCAAGACCAGGTCTTGGCTCATGCTGTCACACCCGCCGGTGCCGACGCGTGGGTTGGCGGCACGGTCCCGGTTGCTTCGGATCTCGCGCAGAGAGCCAGACTCACATCAGCAGTCAGCAGCCATGGTTTCGCAATCGCAGGATGGCAGATCGGCGACTTCGGAGTTGCCGATATCCAGACCCACAATATCAACACAGACGGGTCACTCGGCAACAACTGCCCTGCTGATCTAACCGGAGACGGGACCCTCGACTTCTTCGATATCTCCGCATTCCTGACCGCGTTTAGCAGCTCGGATCCATCCGCAGATTTCACGGGCGATGGCATATTCGACTTCTTTGATATCAGCGCATTCCTGTCGGCCTTCTCGGCCGGCTGCCCATAACACACTCTTGAAGTGTGACCACGTCAGATGGCTCATGACCACTCTATTTCCAGAGGGTCATGTGCCATTTTTTCTTGCCGCGGCGGATCGCGATGAACGAACCATGGAGGAGATTGGATTCGGTGATCTTTGAATCGCCATCAATCTTCTCGCCGTTGATGGAGACCGAGCCTTCCTTGAGAAAGTCGCGTGCTTCGCGGTTCGATGCCGCGAGCCCGGTGGTCTTGAGCATCTCGACCATATCCAATCCATCAGCGAGATCGGCCTTGGCGTGCTCGGTCGTTGTGATGCTGGCGAAGACTTCGAGCATGGTTTTCTCGTCGAGTGAACCGATGTCGCCGCTAAACAATGCCTTGCCCGCGGCTTCAGCATTCTCCATCGCGGCCTGACCATGAAGCACCTTGGTCGCTTCCTGAGCGAGCGACCGCTGGAGTTCACGCTTGCCGGGGTTCTCGCCATGGCGAGCGGTGAGCGATTCGATGGTTTCTTGATCAAGAAATGTAAACACCTTGATCCAGCCAGCAGCATCGTCATCAGAACTGTTGAGCCAAAACTGGTAGTACGCATATGGCGAGGTCCGATTGGCCGTCAACCACACAGCACCGGTCTCGGTCTTACCAAACTTCCCGCCATCGGCTTTGGAAACGAGGGGGGCTGTTAGACCGAATGATTTTTCATCATAAACAATAACATTCGAATCAGGTGATTCATTCTCTTTTTGTCGCCAAAGACGATCCTCAGTTTGTCTACGAATGAGATCCGAACCCGCAACAATATTTCCGTACTGATCACTCCCGCCGAGTTGCACCGTCACGCCCTCATGCTCGTAGAGATGTGCAAAGTCATACGCCTGCAGGATCATGTATGAAAACTCGGTGTAGCTGATGCCCTGCTCGCGGTTGTTGAGCCGGTCCTTGACAGACTCTTTCTGCATCATCATGTTGACCGAAAAATGCTTCCCGATATCGCGCAGGGCTTCGATGTAGGAAATCTTGCTGAGCCATTCGTTGTTGTCTTTGAGTTCATGGGCCGGCCCTTGGATCTGCCCAAGAATATTGTTGTAGATCGGTTCCTGTGCATCGACATTACTCTGAACGATCTCGGGGGTCATCATCTGCCGCTCTGCGGACTTGCCCGATGGATCACCGATCAACCCGGTCCCGCCGCCCATCACCACAACGGGGATATGCCCCGCTCGCTTCACATGCGCCAGCAGCATGATCGGCACAAGATTCCCGATTGTCAATGAATCCGCGGTGGGATCAAACCCGGCATAAATCTTCCGCGGAGCATTGTCGGGGTCCGCGAGATGATTGCGCAGCCCGTCTTCGTCCGTGCAGTCCTTGAGGAGTCCACGCCATTCCAGTTCTTTGATTAGGTCGATCCGTTCGCTCATGTGGTGAGCGTAGGGCGGCTTGGGTCCGATGGTGGGATAGGAGCTGGATTGGCGAGAGAGGCAACTCGGGGCGCATAGAAAACCCGGCCAAAAAGGAGCCGGGTTCACCTGTATAGAGCGAGCTTGTTATGGCAGGCGTGCCCGGACTTCCCAGTCCTCGCTGGTCGCATCGTTGGACCAGTGCTGCATGTCGTTGTAATCGTCCCACCCCCACTGCTCGGCGTGCCCATCGATCATCCCGGCGATCCCCTTGCCTTTGTGCCGCATTGACACGCCTCCAGAGTTCGATTCCGGTGACTCGGTATTAGCGGAGTAGGTATCTTCCCACTGGCGACCAGTGGTCGAGTACAGATGCGGAGGCTTGACAATAAAGTAGCCCTCGACCGACCCGTATCCAGGAAGCAATGAAGGCTCGGCAACCGAACGGGCACTCGAGAAAGTCATCAGGTTGCTCGGACGCTGGATCTGGTGCATTTTGTCAACATGGAACTTGCCGAATACCCGGCGTCCCGCGGTTGACCAAGGCAGATTGTCGCCATTGGCACCGCCACCGACAAAGTACGAGTTGAGCCCAAAGGAAGGGTAGAGCGAAGCGACATACCGCATCCGTTCGTCCTCGCTCCCGACATGGAAGCTGTCAAGATCCGCCTCAAGCACGTCAGCGAGCCCCTCGACCACACGGTGGTCCATGTAGAGCCCGTCAAACTGGTAATCCATATAAGGGATGAGCCTCCAAGGGTACCGTTTGCCGGCAACCGGTCCGACAGATTCGCCCTTGAGATCTTTCGGGATTGAGTTGTCCCGAACCATCTCTTCCCAATGATTGTCAGACAAGAATCCAGTGAGTAGCTTGCCGCGATGGTCATCGCTGTAGAGCGTGTAAGCCACCAGAACTTGAGACATCCCGGCCTGCTCACGGACCGCCCGAGCACTCTCCCGGGCACCGCCCAGGGCAGGTAAAAGGATTCCGATCAGGGTCGCAATGATGGCAATGACTACCAAAAGCTCGATCAGAGTGAATGCAGATGTCTTTTGATGCTGAGCGGTCATGATTCTTTGCTCCTGCTAAGGCCTGTCCTTAGTCTCTCAGCGGAATATTATCGCCCGTTATTGAGACTTCTTCTCAATTTTTTCCCAAACGGACTTGAGAAACTGAGACTGCCTATCAATGATTAGCGTATGACTACTGTTTGGCAAGCGAGGTTAGCGGTATACAGGACATTTAATACATTTTTATCTGCTTGTCTGATTCTTGTTGAAATGACCAAACATGTTGGTTTACGGGCGTTTTCGCACTATATTATCAATGACCGCGCAATATCGGCCTCCTGAAAGAGAGCACACAATGACCCGATCACTCACCTGCCTTTTAATTGCCGCATTCATGGGCTACTTTGCCCAGTCCAGTGCCGCACAAATACTCGATGTCCAGTACGACACACCCACGCTCGATCGCTGGAACTACCCATTCAACGGCTCTCCGGGCACACGCTTTGAGATGACTTCATTCGGTGCAATCGAATTCCCTGGCCATGATGATCACGATGCACAGGTGCTCCTCGGCTTTGAAACAGCCAACGACATCGCAGCGGGGCTCGGCGCAGATCAGTACCGAGTCCTCAGCGTGACTGTGACAATGACCATAACCAACGATGAAGAATTCCTGTACGACCCTACACACGACACCTTTGATACCTACGGCCTACTCGGCGAACCGTTCGATACCGACCCGGGCCGACCACTCAACCTCTGGCTCACCGGATACCGAGGCGGGCAGGACCAAACAACCTACTTCGAAACCAGTCCATTCGGGTTTACAGCCGATGTCCCCCCATCACAAGGGATGCGCAATGCGTTTGCAGCGACCTTTGACACGCTGGGCATCGCAACCGATATCTCAAACAATCTCAAAGAACAGTTCGATGCGCTACCACTTGCAATCGGGCAAACCAACGCAATCAACCCTGGTGATTTCGTCCCAGCGGACACCACATTCAGCTTTACATTTTCCCCCTGCCAGCTCGGAGATCATCTCGAACTCGGCAAAATGCTCGACCTCGGCGAAATCCGGTTCTCGATCTCTTCGCTTCAGGCAGCAATCGGGGGCCCCGACGGAGGAGAGGGTATCAACTACCCAATCTGGTACAGCAGAGAGAATCCACTTTCACAGATTCTGGGTTTCTCACCAACACTAGATATCCAGGTCCGTGTAGGCTCGCCAGGCGATTTCAATGGCGACGGAAGCCGCGACTTCTTTGATATCTCTGCATTCCTTTCGAGCTTCACCGCAAACGACCCAAGCGCGGATATCACAGGAGACTGTGCGTTCGATTTCTTTGATATTTCCGCATTCCTGACCGCATTCACAACCAGCTAAGTACACACACCGGGGATATGTTCCCCCTTTATATCTCGAGGAGTAGACCATGAAAGCAACGACCACACTCATCACCATCGCAGCTACAGCATTCGCAGCTTCGGCATCGGTAACTTCGTTCACAGAGGACTTTGAATCCGGTGCAAACAACTGGATCTCGGGCTCATTTGCCCCCCTCACATGGAACGCAGCTGGCGCTATGGACGGCAGCGCCTATGTCAGCAGTTCCGCTGATCTCAACTCCGCAGGACCCTTCGGGCTCACACTTCTCCGCGGCCAAGACGACCAAGACTCATCAGCAGATGCATTCGTAGGAAACTACCTCTCAAGCGGGATCACTACCGTTGAGTTCGACTTCCGTCACGATGCCGGGATGGACCTTGGGATCGCACTCCGCGTTGCGGGATCATCAAACTTCCCCGGCTTTGGCGTTGAACAACCATCACTGGTTGCCTCGGGCCAATGGGTCCGCCTGAGCTACGACCTCAGCTTCTTTAACCCACTGCTGACACTTGAAGGACCACCCACACCAGATTTCTACAACTCGGTCATGGAAGCCGTGGGGAATATCCAGGTCTCAGCGTTCCGTCCTGACGGTCTGACAACCCCATTGATTGCAAACTTCGATCTTGACAATGTCTCGATCGTTCCAGCACCAGGCGGGATCGCCCTCCTCGGGCTCGGTTGCCTAACAGCAACCCGCCGCCGGCGCAGCTGAAAGCTGATCCAATCAGCTCTATCCCTTGATGCGGGCTCCGTCTTTGACGGAGCCCGTTTTTTATGTACTCATTAGGGAATGATTGGTGTACGCCCAACCGAGTAGTAATGAAATCCAAGATCCCCAAGGTGCTGGCGGCGGTACAGGTTCCGGCCGTCAAAAATAACCTTGTCCTTCATAACGCTGGCAAGCTTCTCAAAGTCTGGACTCTTGAACTCTGGCCAGTCAGTTGAGATCACGATCGCATCACAATCGCTGGCGCACTCATACATGTCATCGCAGATCTTAATGGTCTGCCCCATCTCTTTGGTGACATTCTCAGCCGCGATCGGATCAAACCCGCTGCACTGAACCCCGTATCCCAGAGCCTTGCGGACAAGGGTAAGAGCCGGCGCTTTGCGGATGTCATCAGTCCGAGGCTTGAAAGCCAAACCCCAGAATCCGATTTTCTTGCCCTGAAGCCCGGCTTCACCGCCGAAGTGCTTGAGAATCTTCTTAAAGAACAGATCGCGTTGGCGTTCATTTGTTTCATGAACAGCGTTTGAAACCTGCATAGTCACGCCGGACTTGTCGCCCATCATCACGCAAGCGAGCGTGTCCTTGGGGAAGCAGGAACCGCCGTAGCCGAGCCCCGGATACAGGAACTGATGCCCGATCCGAGTATCAGAGCACATGCCTTCACGGACCCGGTTGATGTTGGCCCCGTAGGCCTCACAGAGATTCGCCATCTCGTTGATAAACGAGATCTTCGTTGCCAGAAAGTTATTGGAGGCGTATTTGACCATCTCAGCGCTCAGCACATCCATGATGAAGATCGGATGCCCATTGCGGACAAACGGATCGTATAAATCGCGGAACATCTCTCCGACCATGTCGGACTCGACACCAACGACCACCCGGTCAGGCTTGTTGAAATCGTTAACCGCGTCGCCCTCTTTGAGAAACTCTGGATTATCTGAGACATGGAACTCGATATCACCGACGATGGCCTTGATCCGATCCCGCACACGGAAAGTGGTCCCGACCGGCACAGTAGATTTGACAACGATGACCTTGGCCTTGGCGTCCGGACCAAGCTCATTGATCGCGTTGCCGATATCTTCAGCTGCACCGTCGATAAACGACATATCGGTATGTCCCTTATCATCTGATGGTGTACCAACACAGATAAAGATCATATCCGCGCTCTGGTAAGCGGCTTTCTTGTCAAGGGTATAGGTCAGACGCCCCGACTGACGATTCTTGATCATCAGGTCCGTCAGCCCGGGCTCGTAGATCGGACAGATATCCGCCTCGAGCTTCTTGATTTTCTCGGGATCAACATCAAGGCAGGTCACGTCGTTGCCCGTATTGGCAAAGCACACACCAGTCACAAGCCCCACATATCCCGTCCCAACCATGGTCAAATGCATCGTTCAGTTCCCTTCAGCAATAGATCAACAAGGACAGGCAGTGTAGACCTCCACCACCGAAATAGGCACACAATGATTCATCCAGAATCGCCATTCTTGCGTGACAACCGCCTTGGCGATCACTACGATCACCCACAGCCCGATGCCCGGGCACTCACCAGTACGAGTTGACCAAGCGAGGGTTCGGATGAGCAGCATGACCAAAGAACATAAATCAGGCCGCAAAGCAAATATCGAGAAAAAAGCAGCCGTCAAAGCCGCCAAGACAGGAGCCCTCACAGCCCTCACAGCTGACCACCACGAGCTCTACCAGCTCTCGGTACAAAATGTCGAAGCCGAGATCGACTTCATCGAAGAAGAGTTCCAGTCCATCCGAGGCAAAAAAGCCAAATCCCTCCGTGAAGACTTCTGCGGCACCGGGAACACCTCCGTCGAGTGGATCAAACGCCGCAAGACCAATACCGCCGTTGGACTGGATATTGACCAGCCAACCCTCGACTGGGGAGCCGAGCATCACCTCGCCAAGCTCACCGATGAGCAAAAATCACGAGTAACACTACACAACCGCAATGTCCTTGAACCCGGCGACGCGACAGGATCTGACTGCGTGCTCGCAATGAATTTTTCATACTGGCTCTTCAAGACCCGCGACGAGCTCAGGGGCTACTTCGAATCCGTCCGCGAATCGCTGGGAGACGACGGCGTCTTCTTTCTCGACCACTACGGCGGTTCCGAAACCATGACCGAAACCGAGGAGACCAAATCCATCGACGCCGGCGGCGGACGCTCCTTCACCTATGTATGGCAGCAGGAATCCTACAACCCAATCACCGGCGACTTTGTCTGCCATATCCACTTCAAGTTCCCCGACAAGACCCGCATGAATAAAGCCTTCACCTACGAGTGGCGGCTCTGGACCATGGTCGAAATCCGTGAACTGCTCTCAGAAGCCGGGTTCGCGAATGTCGATGTCTACTGGGAAGGCGAAGATGAGGACGGCGACGGCAACGGGGAATACGAAGCAACCCTCGAAGGCGAAGCAGATCCCGCGTTTATCTCCTACATTGTCGCCTACGACTGAGCATTCAACAGGATTTCCCGATAGAATCTCATGATGCAAGGCGTTGTCCAAATCCCGGAAGAACTCAAGTCACTCGAAGACATCATCGCTTCGGGCTTCGATGCCATTGAGCAGATATTCGCCAAGCAACTGGTCTCAGACCTTGAGCCAGTTGATCAGATGTGCGAGCATGTCGAGCGGTACCGCGGCAAGATGCTCCGCCCGATGCTCGTGCTCCTCTGCGGAGCCGCCGCCAACCAAGACCTCGTCGAACTGTTGGAATCGGGCTCCAGCGACCAGATCATGACCAGCGCCCACACCACCTGCGGGGCCGTCTGCGAGATGGTCCATATGGCGACCCTCGTGCACGACGATGTTCTCGACGAAGCAGAGATCCGAAGACGGGGCAAAACGATCAACGCGATGAAGGGCAACGAGACTTCCGTTATCCTCGGAGACTACCTCATTGCATCCGCTTACGAGCTCTGCTCCACCCTCGACTCCCCCATCCCAAGCCGCATCGTCGGCAAGGCATCGGCCGTCATGTGCAGCGGCGAACTCCTCCAACTCCATAACCGGAACAACTACGAACTTGATGAAGCAACCTACTTTGAGATCCTCAAACGCAAGACCGCCGCCCTCATCGGAGCCGCGTGCGAACTCGGAGCCCTGAGCACGCTCGGGTTTGATCAGCAGAATCACCCAACCGTCCAAGCCCTCCTGGGATTCGGCACAGACCTCGGCATCGCCTTCCAGATCCAGGACGATGTCCTCGATCTCACAGGCACCGAAGCCACTGTTGGCAAGTCCGTCGGCAAAGACCTCGAAAAAGGCAAACTCACCTACCCGCTCATCCACCACCTCGCCAACTCCGCTTCAAAGACCCGCTCGCTCGAACTCATCGAAGCCATCGCTCGCGCCGATATATCGGGACTCCCAGAACTCCTCGAACTCGTCAAACAAACCGGCTCTATCGAAGCGACACAAGACATGGCCCTCTCCTATGTTGGCAGCGCCAAAGCCCGCCTCAATGAAATCCCAGATGGTCCGGGCCGCCCGATGCTCCAACTCATCGCCGATGCCGTCATCTCCCGTGCACACTGAGGTCACCCACCGATGCCCAAGCGTGTGTTCAAGCTCTATCAACGCAAGCGGGTCATCAATATCAATGTCAATGTCTTCGTCGCGGGCCTGTTCTCGATCGCGATCGCCAAATACCCCGTCGCCGTGATCTCGGGGATGATCGGTCACGAACAAAAACTCCTCATCTCCGTCCTCGCCTACGCCATCGACACCGTCATCGACATCCTGATCTACTTCGGGCTCCACTGGATTGCTAACCACTGGCGCCCGCTCAAACAATCCCACCTCGTTGACAAAGTCACCACCCCAGCTGAATCGCGTACCCGCAACTTCCTCGTTGATGTCGGCAAAGTCCAAGCCGAGCGCATCGCCCTGGTCCCGATCTTCGCACTCATCGCCATTTCAGGCATGTGGGCCCTCCAACACTTCGCCAGCACCCAGCCAAAATGGGCATTCGTGATCGCCTTCATCGTCGCCATGCTCATCACCCGCATCATCCACACAATCTGGGGCTACCGGTCAGGCACATTCACGGACAACCCCATCGCCAACGACGCCGATGATACGGACAATACCGAGGACCCCAACTAACCATGTGCGGCATCGCGGGCATCATCAAGATTCACGACCCCAAAGACGGCACTCCACCACCGCCGCTCGACGCCATCCCCGAAGCATGGCTCGACATCCTCGACGACTCCATCAAACACCGAGGCCCCGACGGCCAAGGCCGCTTCCGCGACCAAGCAACCCGCGACGACGGCACAATCGTCGATGTCGCCCTCGTCCACCGCCGCCTGAGCATCATCGACCACGAGGGTGGCTCTCAACCCATGGTCCACGACGGCGATCGCCTCCGCCCAGACCTGACCTACCAACCCGGCGAGACGCCGATCATTGCGAGTGAGGTTGAGCCGGATAAGCCTGTGGTTGCGGTGGTGTTTAATGGGTGTATTTATAATCACCGGGAGTTGCGGAAAGAGTTTGAGGCGGCCGGGCATGTGTTTGAGACAGATCATTCGGATACAGAAGTGTTGTTGTATTCGTGTAAATCATGCGGAGACAGTGCTTTTGAATCTGGAGCAACCCGCTGGCTCAATGGGATGTACGCTTGTGCCTATTGGGATCGAGCGAGAGGCAACTACAAAACCAATCGTGATCCGTTCGGACAAAAACCACTTTGCCTGAATTTTTCAATCGACAAATCTACCAGAGTTTTCAGTTCATCCCATGCCCCATTTCCACAACTGCCATCTGGGCAGTTTTATGACAAATACACTGAGGAGTCATTCACCCCATCCTTCACCAGAGGCGTCTTTGTCTCTCCATGGCTTCGACTCGGCTGGTCAAATCTGACTGGTGACACAGGCTGGTTTCGCGATGCCTATCCAGCGATGGATATTCCTGTAAAGAGCGATGACCCGATTCTGGCTGGTCATTTCGGGGTGATCGCATGGCTCAACAGAGTTGGGGATCGCCCGCCTCTCGATGAAGAATCAACTGAACAACTCTTGAGAACTGCTGTCCAACGACGACTCGAATCAGATGTTCCTCTGGGTTGTTTCCTGAGCGGCGGGATCGACTCTTCACTCATCTCACAATTCGCACTCGATGAAATTGGCAAACTAGATACTTTCACGGTAAGGATGCCATCAGTCGAGTACGATGAATCCGATGCTGCTGAAGAAATCGCCAAGCACCTAGGAACCAACCATCACACGCTCGATTGCCAAGCCAATCCCGCAACAGATCTTGTAATGCTCATCGAGCAACTCGGGTTGCCATTCGGGGACAGCTCTCTACTCCCGACATACTGGGTATCCAAAGCCGCTTCCCAACATGTGAAAGTAGCCCTATCAGGCGACGGCGGCGATGAACTCTTCTACGGTTACCAACGCCACCAAGTACCCGACCTACTGGATCAAATCCCCAGCATCCTCAAGTGGTTCCCCACGAGTGTACTCCCTAAGAGATATCCGAAATCCAAATACACAAAGCTCGCAAGACTGATCCGTTTGATGCGGGTATCGTCTGTAAGTTTCGGCCCAGAGCTTGCTGCCATCTTTCCTCTGAACGACTTCATGAAACTGGAAACCAACTCCAAACCAGACAAATGGACATTAGCGATTCAAGATGGCACGCGGGCAATCACTGATCGAATACATGATCCTCGCGCTTGGGACACACTGGAATATCTTACCGGCGATCTTCTCCGTAAAACGGATACCGCATCCATGGCCGTCGGACTCGAAGTCCGCTGCCCATTCCTTGATCCCGATCTAGCACAAGCCGCACTCGCCACTCCCAAAGAAATCCTCATGCCCAACGGCCAGCGTAAAGGCCTACTCAAACAAGTCGCCCGAAAATACCTCCCTGACCACATCGTCGATCGTCCCAAGCAAGGCTTCGCGATCCCCATCGGAGAGTGGTTCCGCACCGACTATGGCGACATGCGGCAACTCCTCTACGACCACCTCGAATCCAAAGACCCATTCCCCGGGCTTGCAGATGCGGGCGTCAATATCAATATGAAGTTCGTCCAGCAGATGCTCCGCGAGCACGACGCGGCCGGGGAGAAATCGATCAATCCGTGGCACGGGCGTGACCACTCCCAACGGCTCTACATGATGCTCGTCCTCTCCATCTGGAGCAAATGGCTCGACCGGGTTGGTAACGAAGTCCACGAAAAAGCCCACGGCTGAGCGTGGGCTTGGTGTGATTCGAATGAAAAAAACTGATCAGTTCTGAGCAACGTTGCCGTCGATATGAACATCCATCTGCGGGAATGGGATTCCTATGCCAGCATTGTCCAAAGCATATTTCACATCGCGGGTAAGCTGATCGGAAACCGCCCAAAAATCTTCAGCATTGACCCATACGCGAACGCTCCAGTCAATCGACGAGCCCCCGAGCCCGGTCAGCACGGCCGCCGGTTCTGGATCGACCAGCACACCCTTGCACGCTTTAGCTGCAGCAACAAGGACCTCGCGGGATTTATCAATGTCTGCACCGTAGTCCGTACCCACAGAAACTGAAACCCTGCGGGTATCGTGATGCGAAATATTCTCGATGGTGCCCCCAAAGACCGAACCATTGGGGACGATGATCCGCCGGTTGTCTGGGGTATCAAAGGTTGTCGTGAACAACCCAATTTCGATAACCTTACCAGTTGTGCCACCGGCGTTGGCGACATCACCAACTTTAAAGGGCCGAAAGAACAGCAGCATTACACCAGCGGCGACGTTGCCGAGCATACCAGACAACGCCATACCAATCGCAAAGCCAGCGGCCGCGAGCACCGCGGCGAAGCTTGTTGTTTCAACGCCCAGTGTGCCGAGGATCGCGATGCCACCCGCAAAGAGGACGAGATAGCGGATCATGTTGCCGAGGAACCGAGAAAGGGTCTCTTCGACATTGGCCTTTCGGCAGGCCTTGGTAGTCACCCCTCGGATCCAGCCTGCAATAAAGAGTACCGAGATAATAAGGATGATCGCCAGCACAACCGGCTGGCCAACTGTTTCCCACGCGAGAATCCCGGTTTCGGCGCTCATATCACCGTTTGATAGCCGAGACACAAGGTCTCCGAGCCCCTCTGCGGCACTCGAATCTGCTGCGGTCTGAGCGGTATCTGAAATGTTTTCAGTTGCGGTATCGATCTCATCTTGTAACATTTAATACTCCTGTGATTCTAGCGCCGTCCCCACAGCACTCTTGAACTTTATTTGTCTTGCCTAGAACTGCCAGCCAACGGTGATGTCGAAGTAAAGGTCGTTGTTATCCTTGGTGCCACCTGGCTGCGAATCGTATTTGTGCGTGAGCTTGAACTGGAGGTTCATATTACTCTCTTTATCGAGGAGAATATTCCACTTCAGATGATTGTTGAGGCGATCTCGGGTAACCTCAGAAATATCCACAAAGTATTCTGAGCCACCCTCGATATTCATGATGTCATTAAACCGGTGCTTCAGATCAATACCCGTGACCAATGCCTCAGGACGGAAGTCGTCAATTGTTCCCCCAAAGGTCTGGGAACCACCGAAACCGGTCCGACCCTTGAGGTTGGTTTTGTCATTCTTAACAAACTGATAGCTGATACCCGCGTGAGCAGCGGCGCGATAATCCCAATCCTGGAACTCGTCGGCCTCAAAGCTGGCGGTGGTCCACCAACCGACTTTGTGCCCTTCAGGCGCGAGCCATTCGTGTCTGAATTCAAGGTCCATCCGATTCTGAGAATCAACGCCATTGCGGGTTGCGAATCGGTACTCACTGTCAAACTTGGTGAGGTATTTCTTCGATTTCCGGTTGGTATGGAACTGAAAGTTCAGGTTTGTATTTTCTGTGTTGCCAGACGATGTGTTGAATCCGAGCCGAACCGATCGTTTCCAACCTGTCCAGAATGATGGCCCCTTCTCTTTTTTCTTGATCACTTCTGGAGGGGGGGGAGGAGTCGCATCAGGTGCCGGGGGGGTTTCTGGCGGGGTCATAGCCAATACAGATGCGGATACCTGCGCCGGGCTGGGAATAGCCCCTACTACAATCGCATGAGCATTTGCTTGCTCAAGATTGAATCGCGCAATCTGAACCTGCTCCATAGCCAGTGTGTATGCAACCTGCGCAGTATGGAGTTCCTCAAGAGCAGCCGCTGCTTCAAAATCAGCATCAACCCTTGCCAAACACTGCCCTGCAAGAACCAGAACCAAGAATCCCACGAAAGCTCGTCCGATGGCCATATCACGCCACCTCCCAAATATGAAACCTGACCAACCTCACACCCTCAACAGGAGACGATTCAATCACGAAACAAGTCTTTAAACACATCAAGCCGATACCAAGCACACCAATATCGTGTAGCATTGTACCAGTTCCGGATATCTGACCGAAGAAGATACCAGAATCGATCTCACGAATACCAAGGATGGCTCATGGACACACCTACTCCCAATACCTCGGCATCCCGGCGTCAAGTCCTGTACATCGGAGCTAAGGCTGGTTCACTGGTAGCACTCAGCGGGCTCCTGGGCAGCTTTGGCGGGTGTGAGAGCAGCCCCAAACGCCGCTCACGCTCAGGGAACATGATCGGTCAACCAATCCCAGCAGACCCGACTGTAGCGACCCATGCACCCTCGCCAATTACCTCAGCTCCAGGCCGAAACCCAGTCCAAACGGGAAAACTGACCCAACTCCCAGAGTTCGTCATCCCACGCACCGCATGGACGCGTGGCAAAACCAAAGCCAGCCTCGCTGATCCTATGAGCCGGATCACTAGAATCACTGTCCACCACGATGCAATCAGCCCTTTACCCTCGGGCCGATACTCAGATTCTGTCCGTCGGCTGACGACCATCCGGAGGGGCCATCTGAATAATCATTGGGCCGACATCGGGTACCACTACGCGATTGACCCCGCTGGAAGAGCTTGGCAAGCACGCCCGCTGACCTTCCAGGGGGCCCATGTCAAAAACCACAACCCAGGAAACATCGGGATCGTCGTATTCGGTAACTATGAGAACTCAAGACCCACAACAAAGGCGCTCGATACGCTCAATGCCCTTATCGCCCACGAAATGCTCCGTTTCAATGTCCCACTCGGCAGGGTCTATACCCACCGTGAACTCCGCAGTACCGCCTGTCCGGGACGACATCTACAATCCCAGATGATCCAGTTCCGTAGACCTAACGGTTCTCTCGCGATGCTTCTGAATGGAGCTTCTCAGGCCTGAGCTTGAGCAGGCTGCGCAGCCGTGTCTTCGAGATCCCGGTGACCAAAGATCGCTGTCCCCACACGAACAAGATTCGCACCTTCTTCGATCGCGACCTCGTAATCACCCGACATGCCCATCGAGAGCAGGTTGAAGTGCCCCTCCCCGACACCCGCCTTCGAGAGGTCATCATAAATCTCTCGGCAACGCGAGAAATGCTCCCTAGATCGCTCTGGATCATCGGTGATCGGCGCCATGGTCATCAGCCCACGAACACGAACATTAATCATGGTATCAATCTGCTCAGCGATCGCCCCCAGAGCCGCAATCGGCAATCCCATTTTCGAATCCTCACCAGAGATATTGACCTGCACCAGCACATCGACCTCTCGGTCGAGCTTGTTGGCGACCACCTGGAGCTCCTCAGCAAGACGGAGTGAATCGATTGAATGGATCAGCCGAGTACAATCAGCGATCTTGCGGACCTTGTTCCGTTGGAGATGCCCGATCATGTGCCAACGGACCGGGTCAGTCGCATCGATCTGATGTGTACCAGAAGATGTCCGAGGCATCGAGTTGATCCGATCAAACCATTCGCTGATGACCCCAGCTCGTTGGGCAAGCTGCTGCACACGATTCTCACCAAAGTCTCGATGCCCTAACTCAACAAGCTCTCGGATATCTTCAGGCTCTGCGTACTTGGCAACCGCCACAAGATACACCGACTCCGGCGTCCGACCAGACCGGATAGCCGCCTGAGCGACGCGTTCTTTGACCTCTGTATATCGATCCGAGAGTTCTGTCATCGTGACTCCATACTGAATGCTCACGAACCCTGTGGCTCGCTGTGAATTTCAAATCATAGTTATGGCGAACCGATTGGTTTCCGGCGTGCAGGGTCAGTTGGCGAACTGGTCCCCTCGGTCTCAGGCTTTTGCTTCCACCGACCATACCCAAGCTCTTTATCACGCTCAGATGGATCTTGGGCATCAGCCGTCAACCCGAAGCGGTTCTGGAGATCTTGATCTGCCCCACTGGCCTGCTTCAAATCAACTCTGCGTTTTTGAAGATCTCGACAGCCACCCATCGAAACCAACGACACGCTGAGGATAACGAGCCCGGTCAACCCAGCAACCCTAACTCTACGCTTTACATTCACATCTTTCATCCCGAGAGTATACGCCCAATATCTACAACGGATCGCGCGTAATATCAGGTCCTGCGCTGTGTGGAGGCGCCACCAGCCCAGGATCAGGGGTTTCAATTCGGCTATTGAGATCCATGAGACGCGACTCAAGCCTCTGCATTCGGCTGCTCAACTCATGGACCGCCTTGCTGAGTTCATCAAACTGCTCGCGCGCTCGACCACCGTCTACCTCAAGATACCCGAGTGATTCTTCGAGATTGCTCAAGCGTTCTGAATCAGTATTTTGTGATGGATCTTGGCTCATTAGCCATGATTATACGCACCCGATGCTCAACCGGCCTTGGGGAGCGTAATGAGTTTGCCCTGGGTCTCGTCGCAGACGCTCCGGTTCCGCCCAGATTCCTTGGCTTTGTAGAGATTCGAGTCAGCATGCTCGATCCAGGGGATCGGTTGCAAAGTTGGACCATCGGCACACCCTGTGATGCCCAGCGAAATTGTGATATTTCGATCCGGATGCCGAGGCCAGTGAATCGCTTCGCAATCGGTCCGGATCCGCTCGCAGAGCCCCAACGCCTGCTCAGGGCTGGTTTCCGGGAGAATCAACACAAACTCTTCGCCACCATATCGGCATGCGATATCGCTCTTGCGGACATGGCTCTGGATCAAGTTGGCAACCCCTGAAATCACTGCGTCCCCTGCCGGATGTCCGAATGAATCGTTGACAGATTTGAAGTTGTCGATGTCCATCATCACAACCGTCAAACCCTTTGAATGCCTGAGGCATCGCTCGTATTCCTCGATCCATCTCTGGTCAAAGTATGCGCGGTTGTAGAGCCCCGTCAGCCCATCCACCTGAGCTTTTTGCTCGAGCATCTTGAGCAGCGAAGAGATTCGCAAAGAACTCCGGAGACGCGCTCGGAGTTCGGTCAGCTCAAACGGCTTCGATACAAAATCAATCGCCCCGAGATCGAAGGCCGTGACCTTGTCCTGGGTTGTGTCCATCCCTGAAAGAACGATGACCGGAATATTCCTGGTTAAAGGCTCATCCATCAGACAGCGGAGTGTCTCGAATCCGTCCATCACAGGCATGTCAATATCGAGCAGTATCAGGTCCGGCGGGTCTTTCTTAGCAAGTTCAAACCCTTCAAGCCCGTTGTACGCACTCGCCAGCTGAACCGACTCATATTTCAATCGAGCCTTGAGCAGACGATGCACAAAGTCCGAATCGTCCACAAGTAGGACGACTGGGGCGCTGTCGAGTTGGCTGTTTTGAGGGTCTGTCATGCGTACAAGTTGTCCATTGGACTATCGGAATTTAACTATCTGATTACGAATCGATGTATTTGAGATATGAGTTGCACTCGTTCAAGAGCGCATCAAACTCACTCTGGATCTGATCAAGCTCGACCATTTCAAGATTGCTGGTTTTAAGTCGTTCTTCAAGAACCGCCGCGGTCGATCCGATCGGATCGAATCCGAACCCGGGTGCTGCACCCTTGAGTTGGTGAGCCAGCCTGTTGAGGTGAGAAAAATCTCCCGACTCAGCCGCGGATTTGAGGGTATCAATCCTGCTGGGCAGTTCTTCGAGGAACATTTCTATGAGTTCGACATCGTCCTCGTCAGTGACATCGAGCGAAAACTGTGCCTGGTCATACTGTGGCATAATGGTCTCCTGCTCGTGGTATCGGCAGGCCACAACCCAAAATTAAGTGTGTCACATGAATTGATGTGCTATCCAACCAGTTCAGTCCGGATAATCAATGTCAAACTTGGCAAGGGTTGAGCCATTGGCTCAAATCACAGGTTCTCAAGCAAAGAGCGAGTACCTATTAAAAAAAGAAAGTGACCCCAGCGGGATTTGAACCCGCGTTACCAGGATGAAAACCTGGTGTCCTGGACCAGGCTAGACGATGGGGCCGATCGGACAGGGGGTACTGTATTCGCTGATTTCTCATCGTCAAGTCATCGAGTCAGTGAATTGAGGTTCTCAACGACCAAGCTACAAAATCTAGCCTTCAAAAACGGCTCAGCCCGACTATGACTCGAAGGAGGGGAGAATGACAAGGACCAATAAATCGTAAAACAGGTGGACTCCAACAGCGATTCCAAGCCCACGCAACAAAAACAGGAGCCCGAAGTACATCCCAGCCAGAAAGTAGAAAATGCCCTTGCGAATATCTATTGAGCCATCAAGCAAAAACATCTGGTCATGATGCCACGCAAACGCAGCCGAGGACAATATCAACCCGATCATCAACCCCTTAGTCTCGCTGAAACCAAACACATCCGAGATCAAAAAATGGATCATGGTGATCAAAACCAACCGGAACAGCATCTCTTCATACAAAGATGCCCCCAATGCCAGCATCATCTGGCTCGCCTGCGACGGATCAGCCCCCCCACCGCCAGACTGGATAACCATCTCAGCCCCTCCCCCGGGCTTGAGAATCATCACAATAACAACCAATGGAAGGGTCAACAACGCAGACTCAAAGACCATCTTGACCCAGACCATTCCCGACAACTTGAACGGATCTCGGCTTAAAATATGCTGAATGACAAGCATCGTCACCAATGCGAGCGCCGGCAAATGCAGCCCCACAACTCCAAAGAGATCAAAGAACCGCACAAGCATCTGATGGGCTTCAAGAGAATCTCGTACAGGTCCGAACACCCCCATTGTTCCGAGTTCGTAGAGGATCACGATCGGCAGCAAAAAAACCAGCATGTGAAGCGGACGCATAGAAAGTGCGAAATAGCTGCCCCGCCCCAAAATTGGTCGCTGGGCAACCCCCAACTGATTGGGGAGCATTTTTTTAGTTCGCGTGTTGGGCTTGGTCATGGCCTGCTGATGATTTTCTCTGGTGTTCGAGATTGGATCCGATCAGTATCATAGAAAAACCCGACCGGAAAGGTCGGGTTTCGATATGAAAGATTATAACTTCAAAGCTTAGCCTGCGTGGGCTTTGAGCCGAGCGTTCATCCGGCTCTTACGACGAGACGCCTGGTTGCGATGGATCACACCCTTCTGAGCGGTACGGTCGACAATCGCAGAAGCCTTGCGGAATGCTGCAACGGCATCGCCGCCGCTGGACATGCTATCCTCGAAATCCTTAATCGCGACACGCATTGATCGCAGACGCCAGCGGTTGAGTGCTCGGCGTTTCATGTTCTGACGGATACGCTTCTTAGCGGAGTTGGAGTGGGCCATACAGTCTGCATCCTCTGGCAACAAGTGCCTCTATATACCAACCAGCGTGAAACCCCACGCCGGGTCGATATTGTTCACCCCACGGCAAAAGAAATCAAGCCAGAACCGACATTCAACTTGCCAAATCCCGAATATGGGCTTACCGTACTCCTCGTTCAGTAATGAACAGGATGCGTGCGTAGCTCAACTGGATAGAGCACCTGACTACGGATCAGGAGGTTGAGGGTTCGAATCCTTCCGCGCGTGCTTCACAAACCCCGTTTTTAGCGGGGTTTGGCTGTTTTTGGGATCAACCCGAAACCCCCCAGAGGCATCGAGCCGACATAGACCCAGCAGAACTACGGAGATTGACCGGGACAAGGTTCTTCTTAAGCACTCGATTTCTGGAACACGATAGAATACTGCCCAATGTCCAATGATGCCCCAAAGCCGAGCCGTCCATTCTCCCTCTCCGATGTGGGAGGCGTGCAGAATTTTCCTCAGATGAAGTCCCCACAATCAACTCAGGGCTCGATGAGCACCAAAGACCGGTTGCTTCATGCCCACTCTCAGGTCAAGTCCAAACAGTATGGACAAGCTACCGAAACCCTCAAGCCATTACTTAGCAAGAAAAAGCCCGACGCAGGGGCCTTTCATCTGATGGCGATCATCTGTGAGCACCAAAGACAGGCGACCGGGGCCCTCGAATACGCTAAAAAAGCAAACACCGCCAAACCCAATGACCAATCAAAGATGATCATTTCCAGATCATTCAAAGCCATGGGTAAGACCGACGATTGCATTCAATGGGCCGACAAAATTCTCAGATCCAATCCAAACGAGCCCATGGCCATCGCCATCAAAGCAGCAGCCCTTGAAGAAGCCGGGCGTGTGGACGATGCAGAATCGATTCTGTTGCCTCTAATTGAAAGCACCAATGGTGATCTTTCAAAGTTCCCCGTTCAAATCCGTGATATCTGGGCTCGCGTGCTGGTTCAACGAAAGCAGTACCCACAAGCGGTCGAGTTGATCGACGATGTGCTTAATAAAATCTCCTCCGACAAAGGCAAGGTCGGCCTGCTCAACCTCAAAGCCAAGGCCTGCGACCGGAGCAAACTCTACGACCAGTCATGGGAGGCCGCCGAAAACGCCAACGCCCCGGGCCGGCTTGAATACGACCCCGACTTGCACTCTCAGCAAGTCGATGCGCTCATCGATATCTGGTCCAAAGAACATACCGGAGAGTTCCCCATCACAAGCTGCGACAGCATCGTTCCGGTGTTTGTCGCGGGGATGCCGCGTTCGGGAACCAGTTTGATCGATCAAATAATTGACGCGCATCCCAAAGCCTCAGGCGTTGGCGAGCTCAGCGCAATCGAACGATTCGCGATGCAACTATCGCAAAGCTACGACCCCGACAAAGAACCCGACAAACGCTTCGGAGAAATGGGGCAGAAAAAATGGCAACAGACCGCAGATGCTTATATCAAGCACATCCTGAGCATTTCCCCCAAGGGCAGCGAGCGTGTCGTTAACAAAGCTCTCGGCAACAACAAGCTCGTAGGGCTCATCGCCCGCCTCTTCCCTAAGACCCGAATAATCCATGCTATCCGCGACCCGCGCGATGTCGCAATCAGTTGTTTCATGGGCGGATTCAACAACAAAATGCACCCATGGACTTCCAAAGTTGAATGGACCGCCCACACCTGGGCGCTGTCCGACCGCATGATGAAGCACTGGAAAGACACACTCGATATCCCGATCCTTGATGTCCACTATGAGAAGCTCGTCGCCGATCCTGAGAACGAGTTCCCCCGCCTCATCGAGTTTTTAAACCTTGAGTTCGATCCCTCCTGCTACGACTTCCACAAGTCAAAGCGCACAGTCCGCACACTAAGCTACGACCAGGTCAACCGCCCGCTCTATACAACAAGCTCAGGCCGACACAAAAATTACGAGAAACATCTCCAAGGCATCAGCTTTCCAGATTACACACTCGACTGATAATTCCGTACCCCACAAATACTATAAATGGCCCCCCACCGCATTGGTGAGGGGCCATGTGCTAAACACTTCAGATGGTGGCTCAATCTCAATCGAGTTTGAACTGGCCGACCAAGGATTGGAGCTGCTCGGCCTGATGGGCCAGGTCTCCAGCCGCTTGCGAGGCTTGCGAAGCACCCTCAGATGACTGACGCGTCACAGAGTTGATGCCCTCAACGGCACGAGCGATCTCGCCCGTTGCCGCAGACTGCTGATTCGCAGCTGCAGCAATGTCCTGGACCATGCTCTGAACATTCTGAGATCCATCAACAATGCTGCCAAGCGCGACGCCAGCCTGGGTTGCCAGATCGACACCCTTGCCAACACGGGCCGAACCCGCCTCGATCAGAGTCACCGCCGAGGCGGTCTCCGTCTGGATACCTCGGATTGAAAGCGATACCTCTTCGGTCGCCTCGGTTGTCCGCTCGGCGAGCTTGCGGACCTCGTCGGCCACGACTGCAAACCCACGGCCATGCTCGCCGGCACGGGCCGCCTCGATCGCCGCATTGAGTGCGAGCAGGTTGGTCTGATCAGCGATGTCGTTAATGACCGCGATGATCTCGCCGATGGTCTCGCTCTTCTCACCGAGTGTATTGATGGTCTCGGCACTGCCCTGGACTTCCCGGGCGATCCCTTCCATCTCTTCGACGGTCGAAGATACAATCCCGCCGCCTTCCTCGGCCTGGTGCTGCGATTCTTCCGATGCGGTGGTCGCATCGGCGGACTTGGCAGCAACCTCATTCACCGATTGCGAGAGCTCTTCAACAGCCGCGGCAACCTGCTGAGTCTGCTGCTCCTGCGTCTGAAGACCAGTCGCCATCTCCTCAGAAGATGCGGCAATCTCAGTTGATGCAGATGCGACAGCCTGCGATGTTTCGCTCAGCTGGGAAATGATTTTATGAAGATTGGATAGGAATACATCGAACCAATGACCAAGTTGACCAATCTCATCGGCACGGGTCAGATTCAAACGCTTGGTCAGATCGCCGTCACCGGTAGCAACATCCTTAATCATGTCAATAGTTGCACTAAGTGGTTTCACGAGGAGCATCCGAAGAAGGAAGATCAAACCTGTCGCCGCGATTACAATCAACGGTACAGTAAACATCATGCCCTTCTGGAAGAAGCCTGAGACCTGTGCATCGACTAAATCGAGCGGCATCTGGACTTCGTACGCGCCGTGCATGTACCCCGGAGTCCAGCTCTCGTAGCGGAAACCGAGTGCGTCCTTACTATCATAGTTGCCCTCTGCATCACGTTCGTCATACACAGCTGGGTCGCCATGACAGGTCATGCATGATTCGTCAAGGGTGATTGCACGCATGTAATGCATCATGTTGGTTTCTTCATTGATCCGCCCCAAAATGGTCTCGCCGGTAGTGTTGTACTGATTGGTCAGATCATGAATCATGTCGTCACGAAAGCTACCAGCAATCGGAGCATTGTCTGGGTTGCGCGCTTCGAGAGACACAACTGTAAAGTCCATGCCTTCCTTAGCCGCAGCAGCCAGCCCGGCATTCCAACCAACAACTACAGGGACCGACGCGTAATAGCGAGTATCTGAGTAATGAATCCCTTTGTCAATCTCTTCACTTGCTTTCTCGAGCAAACTCTCGGTGTTTACTTCCCCGTTGAGGAACTTCACCGAAGCGTCATTTTTAGCTTCATCGGCAACCGCTGTAAACGCTGAGGCACGTGCCATCATGGCATCCTGAGCGTCCTTTCGGTAACCGCTTAAAAAGACTACATAGTTCACGGCCACAACCGCGACGAGGATGCCAAGAGAGGCAGCCATAATCTTGGTAGAAAGGCCGAATGCCAACTTTGATTTTTTCTGTTCGTTTTCCATGCGTAATGCTCCCAATCTGGGTAAGTGTGTAGCAGTGTGCTTACAAGTTGCACCGCATCCGCATCGACGAATCAGACTGAACTCTTCGTATATGGTAATTTTTCTGTTTCACATACTGATTATTTAGGGCACATCACCCCCGAGTACGAGCGAATTCGATCGCATATTCGTGTGATCCAGTGTCTCTTTCCCACAAATACAATAAATGGCCCCCCACCGCATTGGTGGGGGGCCATGTGCTAAACACTTCAGATGGTGGCTCAATCTCAATCGAGTTTGAACTGGCCTACCAAGGATTGGAGCTGCTCGGCCTGATGGGCCAGGTCTCCAGCCGCTTGCGAGGCTTGCGAAGCACCCTCAGATGACTGACGCGTCACAGAGTTGATGCCCTCAACGGCACGAGCGATCTCGCCCGTTGCCGCAGACTGCTGATTCGCAGCAGCAGCAATGTCTTGGACCATGCTCTGAACATTCTGAGATCCATCAACAATGCTGCCAAGCGCGACGCCAGCCTGGGTTGCCAGATCGACACCCTTACCAACGCGGGCCGAACCCGCCTCGATCAGAGTCACCGCCGAGGCGGTCTCCGTCTGGATACCACGGATTGAAAGCGATACCTCTTCGGTCGCCTCGGTTGTCCGCTCGGCGAGCTTGCGGACCTCGTCGGCCACGACTGCAAACCCACGGCCATGCTCGCCGGCACGGGCCGCCTCGATCGCCGCGTTGAGTGCGAGCAGATTGGTCTGATCAGCGATGTCATTAATGACCGCGATGATCTCGCCGA
>Ga0209345_10000037_pt1 | contig 237769 bp, 196 predicted proteins | sample Cruoilmetagenom7_FD_187294 | JGI IMG/M metagenome (GOLD analysis project Ga0209345, IMG submission 187294) | Oil polluted marine microbial communities from Coal Oil Point, Santa Barbara, California, USA - Sample 7 (SPAdes) (version 2) | ecosystem: Environmental > Aquatic > Marine > Oil seeps ... | reverse complement strand
CCGCCGCAAAGGCCCACAAGGGCCGACCGACCGTGATCCTTGCCAAGACCAAGAAGGGTTATGGCATGGGCAACGCTGGCGAAAGCCGCAACACTGCCCACCAAGCCAAGAGTCTTGATCGTGACGCACTGGCCGAATACCGGGACCGATTTGACCTGCCGCTCACGAATGCCGACCTCGACGAACTGCGCTTTCTCAAGCCCGCGGAAACCAGCGAAGAGATGACCTACCTGCGCGAACGTCGCGCAGCCCTGGGCGGATCGATGCCCGCCCGCGCCAGAGGTGTGCAGCGCGACAAACCCCCTGCCGTGCCGGAGCGCAACAGCTACGCGCGCTTTGCGCTGACCGCCGCAGGCAAGGAAATGTCCACGACAATGGCCGCCGTGCGGATGATGAGCACCTTGCTCAAGGACAAGTCCTTTGGTCCCCGGATCGTGCCGATCGTCGCGGATGAGGCGCGTACGTTCGGGATGGACAACCTGTTCCGTCAGATCGGCATCTACGCCCCGAACGGTCAGCTTTACGAACCCGAAGACGCCGGCTCTATGCTGTTTTACAAAGAGGCACAGAACGGCCAATTGCTGGAGGAAGGTATCACCGAAGCAGGCGCGATTTCATCCTGGGCCGCCGCCGCCACGGCGCATTCGCTGCACGATGTCGCCACTCTTCCGTTCTACATCTATTATTCGATGTTCGGCTTCCAGCGCGTCGGGGATCTGATTTGGGCGGCGGCTGACCAACGCTCGCGCGGCTTTCTTTTGGGGGCCACGGCGGGACGCACGACGTTGTCCGGAGAGGGCCTGCAACATCAGGATGGCAGCAGCCTGCTGGTGGCCTCGACCGTGCCGAATTGTCGGTCCTACGATCCCGCCTATGCCTACGAATTAGCCGTGATCATGCATCAAGGTATCCAGCGCATGTATGGTGAGGAACGCGACGAATTCTACTACCTCACGTTGATGAACGAAAACTACGCCCAGCCCGACATGCCCGATGGGGTCGAGGACGGCATCCTGCGCGGACTCTACCGCGTAACCGGTTTCGGAGATGAAAATGCTGAAACACGGGTGCGTCTGCTCGGCTCCGGGTCGATCCTGAACGAGGTGATCGCGGCGGGTGAAATTTTGGCCGATCTCGGCATCGCTTCTGATGTGTACAGCGCGACCAGCTACATCGAACTCGCGCGCGAGGCCGCTGAGGTCGAGCGGATCAATCGTTACAGCCCCGGCTCAGGTCAGATCAGCCATGTGGAGCGCCTGTTGCCCGGTGACATGCCCGTGGTCGCGGCCAGCGATTATGTCCGCGCCCTGCCAGCCATGATCGCGCCGAACATCCGGGCACGCTTTGTAACGCTCGGCACCGACGGCTTCGGTCGGTCGGATCAACGCCCGGTCTTGCGCGACTTCTTTGAGGTGGATCGTCACCACGTCGCGTTGGCCGCCATCGAGGCGTTGGTCTCGGACGGGCACATCGAAAGCAGGCTGCTGAGCGAGGCCTTGGAAACCTTTGGGAAAACGGATGCGGGCGCCGCCCCGTGGACCGTGTGAGAGGGACCAGCATGAGCCAGGTTATGGACCTCAACATACCCGATATCGGCGATTTCAAGGATGTTCCGGTCATCGAGATCTCGGTCGCAGTGGGCGATTTTATCAGCCTCGACGACACAGTGATCGTGCTGGAATCCGACAAGGCGACGCTCGACGTGCCGGCTGAAGCTGCCGGCACGGTCGTCGAAATTCTGGTGGCCGAGGGCGACCATGTGTCCATGGGCATGCCGATGTTGCGGATCGAACCGACCGAAGTGGCGGATGAGCCCCCCGCAGCGCCCGCCCCTGAACCGACACCGACGTCGGCCCGCCCACCTGCGTCGCCCGAAAAGGGGGTGCCTGCGCCACCCACATCGCCCGTGCCTGATCCAACGGCGCCTGTTGATACAGGCGGTGCGGCGCGCAGCCACGCCTCACCATCCGTGCGGCGGTTGGCCCGAGAACTGGGGGTGGCGCTGGCGGGCGTCAGCGGTACCGGACGAAAGGGGCGCATCACCCGTGACGATCTGCACGCGCACGTCCGAGAGGCGTTGAGCGCACCGCGCGGCCCCAGCACCGCGAGCGATCTGCCGGCTTGGCCACAGGTCGATTACGCAAAGTTCGGCGAGGTCGAACGGGTCGACCTGTCCCGCATCGCCCGCATTTCCGGCCCTGCCCTGGCCCGCAACGCGATGGTCATTCCGCATGTGACAAATTTCGACGAGGCCGACGTCACCGATCTGGATGCATTCCGCCAGGACGCCAATGCTGACGGACGAGAAATCAAGCTGTCCCTCCTGCCCTTCGCGGTCAAGGCGGCGGCGGCAACGCTAAAAAGCTTTCCCAGATTCAATTCCTCGCTGGATGGTTCCCAGCTGGTGCTGAAGAAATACATAAATATCGGCGTCGCCGCGGACACGCCCGAAGGCCTCGTCGTGCCGGTCATAAAGGCCGCCGATGCCAAGAACGTATCGGAAATCGCCGAGGAGATGGCGCAGCTTGCCGCCGAGGCGCGCAAGGGGCGGCTCTCTCCGCAGTCTATGCAGGGGGCGACATTCACCATCTCGTCCCTCGGTGGGATCGGAGGCACGAATTTCACCCCGATCATCAATGCCCCCGAGGTCGCGATCCTAGGTATGACGCGCGCCACGATCCAACCGGTTTGGGATGGCGAAGGTTTTCGCCCCCGGCTGATCCAGCCGGTCAGTCTGTCGTGGGATCATCGCGTGGTCGATGGCGTCGCGGCGGCCCGTTTCCTCGTTCGCCTGAAATCGCTGCTGGCGGATTTCCGGCGCATCAGCCTGTAAGGGGGACGTGATGAATAATCCCGACACCGACCATACCGACGTGCTGGTCATCGGCGCAGGGCCGGGCGGCTATTCAGCCGCTTTCCGCGCGGCCGATCTGGGCAAATCCGTCATCCTAGTCGATCGTCGCGCGACCCTCGGCGGCGTCTGCCTCAACGTCGGCTGCATCCCGTCCAAGGCATTGCTCCACGCGGCGCAGGTGATCGAAGAGGCCGCAAACGCTACGGAGTTCGGCATCAGCTTTGGCGCCCCCCGGATCGAGCTCGATGCGCTGCGCAATTGGAAGGACAAGGTCGTGTCCGACCTGACCGGCGGTCTGGCCGGCCTTGCCCGTCGCCGCAAGGTCCGGGTGCTACAGGGCGATGCGCGTTTCACCTCGGACCGCGACGTCATGATCACCGGGTCCCGGGGGGCGCACCGTCTGACCTTTGAGCATGCCATTATTGCAACCGGGTCCGAACCCCTGCGGCCTGCCTTTTTGCCCGATGATCCGCGGATCATCGACAGCACCGGCGCGCTGGCGCTTGAGCGTGTGCCCGATCATTTGGTCGTCCTCGGGGCCGGGATCATAGGGTTGGAAATGGCGCAGGTCTATTCCGCGCTCGGCAGTCGCGTCACCGTCATCGAGCTGGCAGATCAAATTATTCCCGGTGCCGACGAACCGCTGGTGATGCCACTGACCAACAGGATCAAGGGGCGCTACGACCTCCGACTCGGGACCGAGGTAAAGGCGGTTGACGCGCGCGAGGACGCCTTGCATCTGAGCACAAGCGATTCCGGCGGGGAGGAGACCCTCACCTGTGACGCGCTGCTGGTCGCGGTCGGACGACGCGCCAATCCGGACCCGCTCGATCTCGAGCAAGCGGGCCTGAACGCGAACGAGCACGGCCAGATCGCGACCGACAGCCAGATGCGCACGGCTCAGCCGACCATCTTTGCGATTGGCGATGTCACAGACGGACCGATGCTCGCCCATAAGGCCGTGCATGAAGGAAAGACCGCCGCCGAAGCGATCTGCGGACTTGATGTCCACTTTGACGCGCTCACCATCCCTTCGGTGGCCTATACCTCTCCCGAAATCGCCTGGGCCGGTTTGACCGAATCGACGGCGAAGGCCTCTGGAACGGAGGTCGAAGTTTCGTCTTTTCCCTGGGCCGCCTCGGGGCGCGCGAGAACGCTGGGCGGTACGGATGGGCTGACGCGCTTGTTAACCGATCCAGAGAGTGGCCGCATCCTGGGGATCGGGATTACCGGCCCGAACGCCGGAGAGCTCTTGGCGGAAGGGGTCCTGGCGATTGAAATGGGGGCGGATGCGGCCGACCTCGCATTGACGATCCATCCCCACCCTACCCTGTCCGAGACCATAGGTTTCGCCGCAGAGACCCGCGAAGGCACGCTGACTGATCTGTGAAAACGCCTGTGTACTTGGGGTTAGACTAGCGATTCGATGTCGGCCCCGGTGTCGGTCTTGGGGGTTGGAGCTAGCTCGACGCACTTCGGGTCGTCGGCGATGCAGATCGCCGTGGCTACCCGATCGCCATTCAGTCGGTTTCAGCGCACCCTAGCCCTTAGGTTTATGGTCAGGAAGCGACCGAACAACGCTGATCGTCACATAGTCACCCCGCCTGCCAAAATTTCCGGAAATGAACAGCCATACCCGCAGCTTGCAATAGTGCGGCTTGCGGTTATTTATCGAATGGCCGAGGTTTTCTGATCGCCAAAGTCTGTTTTTGGATAAATAGTTCGGACAATATGTACTTGATGTTTTATATCCCTATTAAGAAATGTCTTGTCGCTAAAGCCAAATCAAAGAAACGTCATATAAAGACCGGCAGCCCCCAAGGGCGGACGATATATGTCGGATTAATATTGACATATCCCGACGCCGGTTTCAGTATTTGACCAAGTTGCTGTAATTTAAACGCAGAAAACGGAAGACCTGAGGGAGATAAACATTGTTATATTTTAAACGCTTGGCCGCCGCGGCCATACTGCCTGTGGCATTGTCACTGGGAGTCGCTGCTTCGGCAACGGCCGAAGATGGCATGCTGCCGAAGACATTGACCTGGACCACCTATGACGTCGGCTCCAGCGGCTACGTCGAAGCCTCGGCCATCGCGGACGCGTTGATCAAGGAATACGGCGTCCGAATCCGACTGATGCCGTCAAGCTCGGGCATCGGCCGCTTGCTCCCCCTAAAGACTGGACGCGTCCAGTTTGCCTTCCTGGGCAGTGAAGCGAATTTTTCCAGCGAAGCGCTTTATGAGTTTTCTGGCCGTGAATGGGGGCCGCAGGATCTGCGTGTTCTGATGGGTCGACCGGCGACTGCAGGTGTTGTTTCGGCAACCGACGCCAACATTCGGACGGCTGAGGACCTCAGAGGAAAGCGGGTCGCCTACGTCGAAGCCAATCCTTCGGCAAATATCAAGACCGAAGCCGTTCTCGCCTTTGCTGGCATGACATGGGACGATGTTGACCGGATTAATATGCCGTCCTACGGCTCGTCTCTCCTGGGGCTTTCTGATGGTACTGTGCAGGCAGCTGTCTCTGTGCCAACTGCTGCCGCGCTACGTGAACTGGAAGCCGGGCGCGGTGCAACTTGGATCGAGTTGCCGGCGGAAGACACCGAAGGTTGGGCGCGGATACAAGAGAGCATATCCTTCTTGAAGCCCGCTGAGGAAACAATTGGCGCGGGGATTTCCGAGGATGCGCCGGTACAACTTATGGGCTACCGGTATCCAATTGTCGCGACCTATGCCGACACCGATGATGATCTGGTATACGCCATGATCAAAGCCGTCGATGAAACCTATGGAATTTACAAAGGTATGAACGCGATTATGCCGAGCTGGCAAATCTCCGAGTCGGGCAAGACGCCATCGGATGCACCTTTCCACCCCGGAGCTATTAAGTACCTCAAGGAAATCAACGTGTGGACCGAGGAAGATGAAGCCTGGAACCAGGGTCGTCTGAAGCGTTCCGAGAACTTGAGGGCCGCTTGGGATGAGGCCAATGAAAAGGCACTCGACGAAGGTGTTTCCGACAAGGAATGGCCCGCGTATTGGGAGGCCTACAAGGCCGAAGCGCTGAAATAACAGCCCCCAGCCAAAACCGGGCGTCGCGTTTATCGGGACGCCCGACCTTGGCACCAGATGTTTTGTTTCGCCTCAACTGACAGTTGCCGGCATATTTCCCTTTTATTGTGAGCCCTCAAATGACTGAAACGATCGAACCTGTTTGGGGCTGGCGACGTGAAGGGGTGCGCCTGAGGGGTGTCGCGTGGTTCGCGGTGATAGCACTCAGCGCCGCAGGTATCCTGCTATCCATTAACCAAATATTCCTGCTGCGTTTATTTGGTTTCAGCCCGCTCAGCACGACCTATTACTATATGCTGGTGGGTCTGTTTATGGCGGTCGCGTTTCTGGCCTACCCCGCAATCCCGAAGCATACTGATCGTGTCCCCTGGTATGACTGGATCGTGGCGCTGATCGCCCTCGTATCTTGCCTGTATCTATCGACCCAGGCCCGAAGCATCATCGCGATGGGATGGGAGCTGGATGCCCCGCCCTTACCAACACTGGCCTCGTTCTGCCTGATCGCTGTGTCGTTGGAGGCGGTGCGGCGATGCGGCAGCGGTATCCTCTTCTTTATCTGCCTGGCCTTCGGGCTCTTTCCATTGTTCGCCGATTCAATGCCCGGCGTGCTCTGGGGCATGCAGTACACCCCCCTGGAAGCGACACGGGCCTATTCGATGGGTCTGGAGAGCATCATTGGCGTGCCGACCCGTATCCTCGCCGATCTGGTCATAGGCTTTATCATCTTTGGCGTGGCCCTGACCGTCTCCGGCGGCGGGCGGTTCTTTATGGACATGGCGAACGCGCTCCTCGGAGGAACGAGGGGCGGACCTGCAAAGGTCGCCATCGTCTCCAGCGGCTTTTTCGGATCGCTGTCCGGAAGCGTCATTTCCAACGTCATCGGAACCGGGGCCATGACGATCCCCACCATGATCCGAACCGGCTATCCGGCCAGATATGCAGCGGCCATCGAGGCATGTGCCTCGACCGGCGGCGCGCTTATGCCACCCGTGATGGGTTCGGTGGCCTTCATCATGGCGTCGTTTCTGAACGTGCCCTATTCGACGATCATGGTGGCGGCGATTATCCCGGCCACATTGTTTTATGCCACCCTGCTTTTGCAGGCGGACAGCTTTGCTGCCCTGAATGGCCTGAAAGGCCTGCCCAGAGCGCAGCTTCCCAAGGTCGGAGCAACATTCCGAAGCGGATGGATCTACTGCCTCAGCCTGGCCTTGCTGGTCTATCTGCTGTTGGGGCTATCCCTGGAATCAAGGGCGCCCTATCTGGTCACGATCCTGTTGATCGCAACCACCATCTATTACAACCGATCGAACGGCGCATTGCGGGCTATCTGCGATGTCATCATGGAATCCGGCGTTGGCATTGCCAGCCTTGTCGGCATCGTCGCGGGCATTGGACTGATTGTCGGGTCTCTGTCGATCACCGGCGTCGGCAATGCATTTAGTCGCGAGCTTGTGCAATTTGCCAATGGCAACCTCTTCCTGATCCTCATACTTGGCGCGATCACCAGTTTCGTGCTCGGGATGGGTATGACAGCTTCGGCTTGCTACATCTTCCTCGCGGTCGTTCTGGCGCCGGTTCTCGTGCAAAGCGGCCTGAACCCGATCGCCAGTCACCTGTTCATCCTTTATTGGGGCATGCTGTCCTACATCACCCCGCCTGTCGCGCTGGCTGCGGTGGCCGCCGCATCGATCGCAGGATCCCCTGCCATGCGAACCGGTGTCTCCGCCATGCGCCTGGGGGCTGTACTCTTTGTCCTGCCGTTCATGTTCGTCTATAATCCAGCACTCGTCATGCAGGGCGACGCGATAACAATCGCGATGGCCGCCGTGACAGCTACGGTCGCCATCTTCATGATATCCTCTGCGACAGAACGTTACCTGTATTTCCATGCGCGCAAATTGGCCTGGATCGAAACGCTGCTGCTGGCTGCGGGTGGGCTGTTGCTCATGACGCCGGAACATCGGACGGATTTTGCCGGTCTGGCTATCCTGGTACTGGTCTATGGACGTCCACTGCTGTTCAAAAGCGCCGATGATACACCTCTGCAAAGCTGACACGACGTTGCGGCGTCGTGTCCTTTCAGATTGGCGCCATGGGTCGTGCAGATGACTAAGGGCTCGGCGCAGGCCTCGCAGGCATTGAGTATTCTTCGAACTATTGACAGAAAACAGTGCGCGTGAAAAACGTAGCCCAGTCGTGGAGCGACTTCGGCGGGGTGAAATCTGGTCGAGCGGATCGGGGAAAAGTCACAGTTCGATTCCTCAAATACGTTGGGCCGGTCCTGCCCTTTCTCGCAAATCAAACCGGAGACGAATGATGACCGACAATGCCGATGAGCGCGCGCAAAATATTCGGATGATCCGGAACAGCGCCGCCGCAATCACCGGATCCCCCGGCGATTTGCAACGGATCCGGGCCTTGCGTTTCACTAAGCCGGGCACCGATGACGCCACTTGGCAAAAGATGGCCGACCTTGGGTGGATCGGGATACTCGTCGACGAAAGCTCGGACGGCATTGGCCTGGGCATGAGCGAATTCCTTGGCCTGGCCGAGGAGTTGGGTCGTGCGCTGGTGCCTGAACCGTTGATCGCGGTGGCTTCGATTGCGCCTGACCTGCCTGCGGACCTCTTGGCGGATACGCTTACCGGCGCTCTGGTCGTCATGCCTATTTGGCAAGAGTTGGTCGGCGATGCTTCACTCTCGGCCGTTGGCGAGAATGCCACCCTGACAGGTTCGGCGGACCGCGTCCCCAGCGCCCTTTGCGCACATGGGTTCGTCGTGCAGACGAACGATGGATCGGCTTATATCGCGGCTAAGGATTGCACGATCGAGCCCTCTGATACTCTCGACGGCGGGACCTATTCCAAAGTGACGTTTAACGCGGTTCACGCCAGACCGCTGGGCGATCTATCGATGGCGCGCGAACGTGCGACGCTGGCAACGGCGGCTTATCTGCTCGGCGCCGCGGACCGCGCGTTTGAAATGACGCTCGATTACGTCAAGATGCGCCACCAGTTCGGCCGGGCCATTGGGTCCTTTCAGGTGATCCAGCATCGGGCCGTGGACATGAAGCTGCAGCTAGAGATCACAAGGGCGGTGCTGGCCGATTGTGTGGCCAAATTCGAGACCGAAGAGTCCCTCGATGCGCGCAGGATGAGCGTGTCACGCGCCAAAGCCCGCGCCTCGGACACGGCCATGCTCATCTCGCGTCACAGCACCCAGATGCACGGCGCAGTCGCCATCACGGACGAGCACGACATCGGACTTTATACCCGCAAAATCGCAACCCTCTTTAATCAATACGGCACCGCGAGCACACACAGACGGCGCTATGACGCCCTGTCGCGGACGGTGGCTGCCATGCCGTCCGATCAGGTCGCATGAGGGAAGGATAGGATCATGGACACAACGACCACCCCCCATTCGGGCCGCGATTACAATGAGATGACCGATGCGGCCTTTCGCGCCGAGGTCCGCGACTGGGTTCAGAAAAACTACCCGGAGGAGCTGAGGTTTCCGCTGAACCGCCTGCACCACAAGGATTCCAAGGTCTGGTATGACCTGCTGTCCGAAAAGGGCTGGCTGGCGCCAAACTGGCCGCGCGAACACGGCGGCATGGGATTGGGCCCGGCCAAGCGCGTCATCTATATCGAGGAGTTAGAACGCCACGGCTGTACCCGCGTCAACGATCAGGGCGTCATCATGTTGGGGCCGCTGCTGATCGACTACGGCACGCAGGCCCAGCGCGATTATTTCCTCCCCAAGATCCACACGGGCGAACATATCTGGGCACAGGGCTATAGCGAACCCAACGCAGGCTCTGATCTGGCCAGCCTGCGGACAGAAGCCGTGCGTGACGGTGATGAATGGGTCATCAATGGACAAAAAATCTGGACCTCGCTCGGCAATGACGCGAACTGGATTTACCTGCTGGCCCGCACCGACAAGAGCGCAAAGAACCAGGAGGGGATAAGCTTCTTCCTCGTGCCGACAGACACGCCCGGCGTCGAGGTCAGACCGATCCTCACATTAACCAGAACCGACGATTTTTGCGAAGTTTTCTTTGACGATGTTCGTGTCCCGCTGGATGCGCTGGTGGGGGAGTTGAATTCCGGATGGACGATCGCGAAGGCATTGCTCGGCTTTGAACGCATCTTTGTCGGGTCGCCCGCGCAGTCGTCGCTGGCGCTGAGCCGTCTCGAAGATGTGGCGCGCGAAACCGGCTCGTGGGAGGATTCGGCCTTTCGCGACCGGTACATGCTGCTGGCGCTAGAGCTTGCGGACCATGTGTCGTTGTACGAAAGCTTTGTCGACAAACTGAAGTCCGGTGAAAAGATTGGTCCGGATGTGTCGCTGCTCAAGATCAACCAGACCGAGCTTTACCAGCGGATAGCGATGGAGGCGATGGAGCTGGTCGGCGATGCCGCGGGTTATGTCGCGCCGCAGGATTCTGAGGTCAACACGTCGGCCCTTTGGGTGCACACCTTGCAAACAACCATCTACGGCGGCACCTCGGAGGTGCAGCGTGGGATCGTGGCCAAGAACGTTCTGGGTCTTTGATATCCGCCAAGGAGTCTCGAGCCGGTGTCGGCAAGCGCCCGTATGCGGCCCGCGCTTCAAAGCGCCCCGGTAGAAAGTCTACTGTTCGCTCTCGGTTCCGCTGACCAAGTGTGCGCCGCTAGCTAAAAGGTCAGGGTCGTTGACGAAAGATGCTGTGCAGCTTGTAGCGCGCCGCCGGATACAGGTTTTGTGATACCTCGAAGGTCTCGCCGGAATGGGACACGAACCGCCTCTTGATCAGCAGGGCGGCGGAATTCTCTGGGACGTTGAAGATTTTGGCCATGGCCGGTGGTTGCAACATCGCCACGGCTTCCTGTTCGACGTACTCCAGCCGAGTACCATTGTGCCGCATCGTTTCGTCGTACAGCGCCCGGTCCGTCGACAAAATAACCTCACGCGGCGGCGCGAGGTCTTTCCGGATCAGCACTTCGGACCAACACAGGGGTGTTCCATTGGCCCGAACGGTGCGCAGGCCCGCTACGCGCAGCCATCGAAACGTCGTCAGATTATCGTAGCCCTCAAGCAGCTGCGAAGAGCCCGAGACACCAGAGATATGCCGTATATCCAGCCGCGTCGTCTGCGCGAAGTCCAGCAGGCCGGGCAGGTCGCGAAGCGTGTGCACATAGGGCGAAATCGGCGTGTCCGAGAGAACGAATGTGCCGGATTTCTGCCGTCGAGAGATCAACCCCTTCTCGGTCAGCAGTTTGAGCGCTTCGCGGATCGTATGCCGCCCGACATCGAACCGGGCCTGAAGCTCCATCTCGCGAGGAAAGCGATCGCCGACCTTGGGGATGCCGGAGGCTATTTCATCGGTAAGTGTTCCGGCGATAGCCCGGACCCTTGATCCCCGCTCGGACTCCTGTTGGCTGTTGTTGCTTGTCGTTGTCAGGGCCGAAGTCCTTTTCCTAGTGAAGCCTTACCACCAGCGGTTGCACACAAATGTATTCGGATAAATGAGCCTAGACTAGCCCCCACGACCATCACATCGGTCCGAAATCAGCCGTACCCTGACCAAATCCAGCATTTATTCGAACATAACAAGTTAGTAGGGTGTCGCCCCCTCAGGTTGCAAACTGCGGGCGACGGGCGCGTCGTAGCGATCCGATGCTGGCACTCGGCGATGTCGAAAGGGTCGTGCAAACCCGGCACAGTCTCCGGGTCGGGCCGAGTTTGATCCGCGAACCGGACGCCGCGAGCGTAAAGGTATCTGAACGGAGACGCCGGATTTGATCGCGCGGCGCCACCCCATCTCAAACGCGATCGCTACGCGACCGGATCAGCCATTGCACGCGCAAGCGACGGGAAGCTCTTGGGCAAGTGCGGAATACCCGCACGTTGAACAGAGCCGCCGATGCGTTCATTGGGCAACCAGCCGGGCAGCTTGGCGCGCAGAGCCAACAGCGCCTCAAGGTCAATACCTGTGGATAGCCCCATCGTTTCCAGCAGGTATACCGTGTCCTCGGTGTTGATATTGCCGGTGGCTCCAGGCGCAAAGGGACACCCGCCCAGACCGCCGAGCGACGCGTCGAACCGATGGATGTCCACCTCGACGGCGGCCAGCACATTGGCCAGGCCCAACCCGCGTGTGTCATGGAAATGCGCCGCGACCGGGATGTCGCCGACAGCGTCGCGCACGGCCTTGAACAGGGTACGGACCCGCACCGGATCGGCGAAACCCACCGTGTCCGCGATCATGATTTCGTCCGCGCCGGCTTCGGCGGCGGAGACGGCCAGCCGGACCACCTCGTCCTGCGCAACCTCGCCCTGCAAGGAGCACCCGAAAGAGGTCGCCACACCGCAGCTAAGCTCCACCGATCCCTCCAGGCCCCGCTCCTTTCGTTCCGCGACCATGGCGTAGAAAGCTTCCATCGCGACCGCAGGTGTGCGACGGACGTTGGAGAGGCTATGCTCTTCGCTGGCGGAAACGACATAGTTCAGTTTCGCCACGCCCAGATCATAGGCCCGCTGTGCGCCTTTCAAGTTGACCGCAAGGGCCGAGGCAAGCGTCCCGCTCCGCCCCATCGCCCCCCGCATGACGGCATCGGCGTCGGCGAATTGCGGGATCACATGCGACGGCACAAAGGAGGTGACCTCTATTTCCGGCACCCCGGCTGCGGCGGAGTCATTGAACCATTCCAGTTTGACCTCAGCGGGGACAAGGGTCTTGACCAGTTGCAGGCCATCGCGAAGCCCGACTTCCCGAATGTGAACGTGTGTCATGCTATCCTCCTCAACAGTCCTCGAATTCCATTTACCACCGACCTGGCGGCTGCGCCCTCTTGCTGGTCGTCGGTCGCGACCAGCGGCGTATAGAATTCGCTCTCGAATATCATACCCTTGGCCGGCGCCATGTACAAACCCTTGGTGATCGACGGCTTGGCTTGTCGCGCCAATCGGAACGGTAGGGGGGTAAACTCTTTGATCATGGCACAGGCTACAGGCTCCAACACCTCAGGCAGGTGAAGCTGCGAGGTTGGCTAAAGGTCACGACTTAACGGATCGCTTATAAATAACTATCCCGATCGACGGAGCGATGCTCACACAGCCACGTCTGCCCGGATCGCGGCATGGGGCGCGTAGCCCTCAACCTCAAAGTCCTCAATCCGGTAGTCGTCGATGCTGCTGGCTCGGGACGCGAGTGTCATCCGGGGAAACGGGCGCGGCTCGCGCGAGATTTGCTCGCGGGCCTGTTCGAGGTGATTGAGGTACAGGTGGACGTCACCACCGACCCACACCAACTCTCCGGGGCGTAATCCGGCCTGTTGCGCCAGCATCAACTGCAGAGCGGTCGCGCCGACAAAATTGAAGGCCGCGCCGAGGAGAAGGTCGACAGACCTTTGAAACAAAAGACAATTCAAACGTCCGTCAGAGGTGACATGATATTGGTAGACCATGTGGCACGGCGGCAAAGCCATAGCGCCGAGTTCCGACACGTTCCAGCCGTGGAAAAGCATGCGACGGCTCGTCGGATTTTCCCGAAGGCTCCGGATGAGATCAGCGATCTGGTCATGCTCCTTCCCGTCCGAACCCAGCCACCGACGCCATTGTTTTCCGTAAACGGGGCCGAGCTCACCCCACCGCGCGGCAAAGGCGTCATCCTCGATGACGCGCTGCTCGAAAGCTTCCTGCGTGATGTCCTCGGATGTCTCACGTCGATAGGCGGCCAAAGGCCAGTCGGTCCAGATGCGGACATTCTCACGCAAGAGCGGTTGAATGTTCGTCCCGCCTGTCAGAAACCACAGCATCTCTTTCACGGCTGTCTTCCAGTAGACTCGCTTTGTCGTGAGGATCGGCACAGTCCCATTGGATAGATCAAAGCGCACCATTGAACCGAATATGGACCGCGTGCCGACGCCGGTCCTGTCGATGCGCTCGTCTCCTGTCTCAAGCACTTGGGCCAGCAGGTCGAGGTATTGGTATTCAGGATGGCGCATTGGCGGGCCTCGATCGATGTGCGGAGAGAAAGTTGTAGCGCACCTTAGACAATGCAGCCATGCGCATCCAGATCCCACATCAACGACTTGGTCTCCAAAGCCGTGATGGGGGAGTGCGAAATGCCGGGCAGGACAACAGGCCCCTCGACAGGGCGTGGAATGGGCCTATCCTGATTGGAAATGCGCGAAGAGGGAGCATTCCATGACCACCCGCTATCTACACACAATGGTCCGCGTGAAGGACCTGGAAAAAAGCATGGCATTTTACGAACTGCTCGGCCTCAAGGAAATCCGGAGGATAGACAGTGAGCAGGGGCGCTTCTCGCTGATTTTCATGGCGCCCGAGGGGCAGGAGGAATGCCCCGTGGAATTGACCTACAACTGGGATGGGGACGATGAATTGCCCTCCGACAGCCGTCATTTCGGCCACCTCGCCTATTCCGTAAGCGATATCTACGAGATGTGTCAGCACCTTCAGGACAACGGCGTCACTATCAACCGGCCACCGCGCGATGGCCGCATGGCCTTTGTCCGGTCGCCCGACAATATTTCAGTCGAATTGCTGCAAGAGGGCAAGGCGCTCGCCCCGGCCGAACCCTGGAGCAGCATGGGGAACACTGGCCATTGGTGAAGCGCTGGTTCAGCGCGGTATTGATATTCGTTCTGTGGGCCGGGTCGACTACGGCGCAATGTCGGCAGGCGCTGTTGTTGGCGCTGGACGTTTCCGGCTCCGTCGATGCGCGGGAGTACCGGCTGCAACTGGATGGTGTGGCGGGGGCGCTGTTGAACCCGCAGGTTCTGGAGGCTCTGAACGCCATGCCGGCCGCCCCTGTCCGTATGGCGGTCATGGAATGGTCGGGGCCGGACTTTCAGCGCATGATCGTGCCTTGGCGCGATATGGTCGATGCCGGGTCCGCTCAGGCGGTGGCGCGCCAACTGCGGGGAACAACGCGGGCGCAGGCAGATTATTCCACAGCTATCGGGTCGGCTATGTTGCGCGGTGCGGGAGAAATGCGCGCACAACCGGACTGCTGGCGTCAGGTCGTTGACATATCCGGCGACGGGACTTCGAACGTCGGCCCGCTGCCCGGCAGCGTCGATCTGGCCGGGGTCATCGTTAACGGGTTGGTCATTGGCCCGCCGTTAGCCAGGGGCGATGACGAAGCGACGGGGATCGGCGCTTTGGCGGCCTATTACCGGGCTTATGTCTTGCGCGGAACGGAGGCTTTTTTGGAAACTGCGCAGGGGTTCGCGGATTTCGAGGACGCCATGGTGCGCAAGCTGCTGCGAGAGAGTCAGATCATTGCGGTTTCCGACACGCGGTAGGTGAGACACCCGCAACTCAATAGATATAGCGGATTTGATCAGACCAATAACGCTCCACCCGGCGCAGGGAGGTGGTGATCTGATCGATGCCTGCGGTGTCGATGATGTCGCGGCTGCCGAGTTCACCGGCCTGCCGCTTGAACAGGTTCGATATCGTGTCGCGGATCGACCTGCCCTTCGGCGTCAGCTTGACCCGGACAGAGCGGCGGTCGATCTCGCAGCGCTGATGATGCATGTAGTCCATCTCAACCAGTTTCTTGAGGTTATAGCTGACGTTGGACCCCTGATAATATCCGCGGGTCTTGAGCTCACCTGCTGTCACCTCGTTATCGCCGATGTTGAACAGCAACAGGGCCTGCACCGCGTTGATATCCAACACGCCGATGCGTTCGAATTCATCCTTGATCACGTCCAGCAACAATCGATGGAGCCGCTCCACAAGAGAGAGTGCATCGAGATACGAGGCGAGGAAGGCTTTTTCACCGGCCGGCAAGGGGGCGGGTTCGTATATGGACATTAGAAATTCTCCGTCACTGACTGCTCGGGGTGAGTTTGACGGAGAAAGCCAAAAAAATAGTTAAATTGTGTGGGCCGATTTCGCGGGCTCTTCTGGGCTGCGGTTCGACCTTAGATAAATGGCTCCGGAACCTTATGTTTCAGGCGAAAGGCCGCTTTGCGACAGGGTCGGCGGCAGCCGTCTCTGAAATACGCGCAATCATCGGCGCGATTTCGGGCGGGGCGGCGATCTGACCGGTCACCCATTGATAAAGGTCCTGGTCGTTCTGATCGAGGACGAGGTCGTAGCTGTCCAGTTCGCCGTCACTCAGCTCGTGCAGATGCGCACTGGCAAAGCGCATCATCAGGATGTCCATTTCCTTGGTTCCACGCCGCATCGAGCGCATCATCATGCGTTTCAGGCGGGCCTCTCGGGGATCGATTGCCATCGCGTCAGGCTCCCTTCAATCGGGTGCGGAGGCGTTTTTCCAGCACGCCCAACCGCGCGACCTTGCCATCAAGGTCGGCGCGCAGGTCACGCAGCTCCGACAGGATCGCGCTCAGGTCGTCGGCCATGTCGCCGCCGTCCCCCGGAGGGGCGACGCCCTCCCCTTCGCCGGTCAGCAACCACTTGAGCGAGACACCCATCAGACCACTGAGCATCGACAGGCGATTGGCACGCGGTTCGGAATGATCGTCCTCCCAGGCGCGCAAGGTCGCCAGCTTGACCCCGAGACGTTTGGCGAGGTCACCCTGCGTCATGCCTGTCGCCTCGCGGGCCGCGGCCAGACGATCCCCGAAGGTCGCGCTCTCGGCGGTATACCAGCCGCTGAGATCGCTCAGCGCGTCAGCACCGTCGCTTGTGCCGCTGCCGCCGGTCATATCTGCACCGGTGCTCGTGATCTCGTCCACCATGTGATCCTTTCCGCCGATCCCTGCTTGAGGGCCTGACCTATTGCTTCTATGACAGGGCCGACCGAAACTCAAATCCCGGGGGCCTGAATGCCGTTCCTCTCCGAAACACTGTCCCGCGTCAAACCTTCGCCCACCATCGCGGTGACCAACATGGCCGCCGAACTGAAAGCGTCTGGCAAGGATGTGATCGGACTGGGTGCCGGTGAGCCGGACTTTGACACGCCCGAAAACATCAAGGCTGCCGCAATTGCGGCAATCGATGCAGGAAAGACGAAATATACCGCCGTGGATGGCATCCCCGAGCTGAAAAAGGCGATCTGCGCCAAGCTCAAGCGCGACAACGGCTTGGACTACGCAACTGACCAGGTCAGCGTCGGCACCGGTGGCAAACAGGTGCTCTACAACGCGCTGATGGCGACGATGAACCCGGGCGAAGAGGTCCTGATCCCGGCCCCCTACTGGGTCTCCTATCCCGACATGGTGCTGCTGGCCGGCGGCACGCCGACCTTTGTGGAAGGCGCGCTTGAGACCAACTTCAAGATCACCGCCGAACAGCTCGACGCCGCGATCACGCCCAAGACCAAATGGTTCATCTTCAACTCCCCCTCCAACCCGTCCGGAGCGGGCTATTCGCATGATGAGCTGAAGGCGCTGACCGACGTGCTGATGAAGCATCCGCATGTCTGGGTGATGACCGACGATATGTACGAACACCTCGCCTATGACGATTTCAAATTCTGCACCCCGGCAGAGGTCGAACCGGGCCTTTACGACCGCACCCTGACGGTGAACGGCGTGTCCAAGGCCTACGCCATGACCGGCTGGCGGATCGGCTACGCGGCCGGCCCGAAGGAGCTGATCAAGGCGATGAGCAAGATTCAGTCGCAGTCGACCTCCAACCCCTGTTCCGTCAGCCAGTGGGCTGCGGTCGAGGCGCTGAACGGTCCGCAGGATTTCATCGCCAAGAATAACGAGACCTTTGTGCGCCGCCGCAACCTCGTCTGCGAGATGCTGAACGCAATCGACGGGATCACCTGCCCGGTGCCGGAGGGGGCGTTCTACGTCTACCCCTCTCTCGCCGGTCTGATCGGCAAGACGACCCCGGATGGCGTGAAGATCGAAAACGACGAGACCTTCGCCACCGCCCTGCTCGAAGATACCGGGGTCGCCGTCGTCTTTGGTGCCGCCTTTGGCCTGTCGCCGAACTTCCGCATCTCCTACGCGACCTCGGATGAGGCGCTGAAAGAGGCTTGCACGCGGATCCAGACTTTCTGCGCCAGCCTGAGCTGATCGCGGCGGTCCCGGTCGGCGTGCCAATGCCGAGCGGGACCGGATTCAGCCTGCCCGCAGTCATCCCTCGCAACCGGAGCACCAGAGCATGAGCGCAGAGCTGCCAGAATACTTCTTCCGCGTCCGTGACAACGGTGCGTTGGTGTTCCGCGTCAACACCGCCGACCGGTCCCGCCGGATCGAGATGGACCAGATCGCGGCCGTCAACATCCGCAGCGGCGAGGTCAAGCCGCACGGCGACCGCGACCTCACCGCCGGGGATCAAGCGGCGATCACAGATTGGGTGGCGGCGCGGCGCGACATCCTCGCCGCGCGCGATGTCGACGACATCCTGCGCAGCATCGACACGCTGAACCAGACCGCGCAATGGGCCCAGGCCAAGGCCACCGACGAGGAGCTGGAGCTTGTCACCGACACAATGCTGCTGGCGATGCACGATCTGCGCACGATCCTCGTGCGCAAGAAGGCGGATCGCACGCTCAGGGACCGGGGGATGGCCTGACGCCGTCATGATCCGCGGCGACCAACAGGGCGGCGGAGTCGGCGGCATTTTCGACGGCTTCGTCATCGGCTGACAGGCTTCCCTCGCCCTGCGACAGGCGCGGATAGACGCGCCGCCAGAACCACAGCATCAGCAGGATCGACGCCACGGCAAGCCCGGCCGCGAGACCCAGCCAAATGCCGACCCCGCCCCATCCGAGGGGGAAGCCCAGGCCATAGGCCACCGGCAGACCGACCACCCAATAGCTGATCGTGGCGATGATCATCGGCACCCGCGTCTCCTGCACACCGCGCAGGATGCCAATGGCCATGACCTGCGCGGCATCCACCAGTTGAAAGAGGGCGGCGGCAGCCAACAGGACGGCCCCGATTGCAATCACCTCGGACCGGCGCGGGTCGCCCGGGTCGAGGAACAACCCGATCAGCGTTTCCGGCATCAGGAGGAAAAGCGCGATGGTCGCCAAAGCCACCAGCAACGAGACCGCAATCGCCGCCCAGGCCCCGTCCCGCATCCCCGTCCAGTCCCGCCTGCCCAAGGCCCGACCAGCCCGCACGGTGGCCGCATTTGAAAGGCCGATATGGATCATGAAGGTCAGCGATGAGATCTGCAGCGCGATGCCGTGCGCGGCGAGCGCGCGCTCTCCCAGCCAGCCCATCATGACGGACGAGGCCGAGAACAGCCCGACCTCGGCCAGCGTCGTCATCCCGATCGGCACGCCGAGGTGAAAGACGCGTCCGAAGGCCTCCCAATCCGGGCGCCACATGCGCTGGAACATCGTGTGTTCCGGTAGTTTGCGCAGGATATAGACGATCAGCAGCAGGACGGAGACGAGTTGCGTGCCGACCGACGCCACCGCCGCACCAAGGATACCCATCTCGGGAAAGCCGAGATTGCCAAAGATCAAAACGCCATTGAACGCCACGTTCACCACGACCGCGGCCAGCGTGACGATCAGGATCACGCGGGTCCGCTCCAGCGCCGAAAGGAAACTCTTGAACACCATCACGACCACGGCTGGCAGGAGGCCCAACCCGGCGACTTTCAGGTAGATCCCCGCCAGTTCCGCGATCACCGCCTCCTGCCCGATGGCAAGGAAGATCAGCTCGGCAAAGAGCATGACTGGCAAGGTGACGATCGTGTAGAGCGTCACCAGCCACAGCGCCATCCGCGTGGCCCGTCGCGCCTGCGTGGTATCGCCACGCGCCTCGGCCTCCGCGACCAGCGGCGTGACGGCCCAGGCGAATCCCGACCCGGTGATAAAGATGATGAAAAAGAAACCGCTGGCCAGCACCTGCGCCGCCAGCGCCGTCACATCGTACCAGCCGAGCATGATCGTATCGGTCAGCGTGATCGCGAATTGCGCCACATGGCTGCCGACCAAGGGCATGCCCAGCGACAGGATCGCCTTGGTGTGGTGCTTATATCCTGTCATCCCGGCCATGTCGTTTCTATAGGCACGCGGTTTGGACGGGGCAAGCGGCGGGGTTCTTCACCGGGCGAACCGCGCGCCTCGGACCGGTCGGGCCTGACGCGATCCGACCGAGACAGGTAAATTTAACCGCCACCAGCAGGGTCAGCCTGAATAGAGACGCCGGAACCCTTGTATCAAAGGGCATCGCGCGGCAATACTGCACACCAACAAAGCAAACGAGCAGCCGATGCCCAACGATCTTCTGAGCGATACCGGACCCGAAGCCTACGACGCCTCCTCGATCGAGGTGCTGGAGGGGCTGGAGCCTGTCCGCAAGCGACCTGGCATGTATATCGGCGGCACGGACGAGCGCGCGCTGCATCACCTCGTGGCCGAGATCCTCGACAACTCCATGGACGAGGCGGTCGCGGGTCACGCCAACCGGATCGAGGTGGAGCTGCACACCGACAATTCGCTGACCATCCGCGACAATGGCCGTGGCATGCCGTTCGACCCCCATCCCAAGTTTCCTGGCAAATCGGCGCTGGAGGTGATCCTCTGCACCCTGCACGCGGGCGGCAAGTTTTCGGGCAAGGCCTATGAGACCTCGGGCGGTCTGCACGGGGTTGGTGCCTCTGTCGTCAATGCGCTGTCGGATTCCATGGTCGTGCAGGTCGCGCGGGACCGCAAACTGGTGGAGCAACGCTTTTCGCGCGGCATTCCGCAGGGACCGCTGGCCGAGATCGGCTCTGCCCCCAACCGGCGCGGCACGACCACCACGTTCCACCCCGACGAGCAGATCTTTGGCCATCACCGGTTCAAGCCGGCGCGCCTGTTCAAATCCATCCGCTCCAAGGCCTACCTCTTCTCCGGCGTCGAAATCCGCTGGAAATCCGAAGTCGACGATGGCGAGACCCCGACCGAGGCGACGTTCCACTTTCCCGGCGGCCTCTCGGACTACCTGACCGAAACGATGAGCGGGGCGATGACCTATTCAGACGCGCCCTTTGCGGGCCGCGTCTCGTTTCAGGAACGCTTTGGCGTGCCGGGACGAGTGGAATGGGCGATCAACTGGACCCCCGTGCGCGACGGATTTGTGCAGTCCTACTGTAACACCGTCCCGACCCCCGAGGGCGGCACCCATGTCGCCGGGTTCTGGTCCGCGATCCTCAAGGGCATCAAGGCCTATGGGGAGCTGGTGAACAACCGCAAGGCCGCGCAAATCACCCGCGACGATCTGATCTACGGCGGCTGCGCGCTGGTGTCGTGTTTCATCCGCGAACCGGAATTCGTCGGCCAGACCAAGGACCGGCTGGCCACGGTCGAGGCGCAGAAACTGGTCGAAGGCGCGGTGCGCGATCACTTTGACAACTGGCTGGCGGCGGATACGAAATCGGCGGGCGCGATCCTCGACTACCTCGTCCTGCGCTCCGAAGAACGCCTGCGCCGCCGGCAGGAGAAGGAAACGCAGCGCAAGACCGCCACGAAAAAGCTGCGCCTGCCCGGCAAGCTGACCGATTGCTCGGCCACCAATCGCAGTTCGACCGAATTGTTCCTGGTCGAAGGCGACTCGGCCGGCGGCACGGCCAAGATGGCGCGCGACCGCAAAACGCAGGCTCTCCTGCCCCTGCGCGGCAAGATCCTGAATGTGCTCGGCGCCGCCTCGGCCAAGATCGGCACGAACCAGGAGATCAACGATCTTTGTCAGGCCATGGGCGTCGGCATGGGGACGAAGTTCAACATAGACGATCTGCGCTACGACAAGATCATCATCATGACCGACGCCGACGTCGACGGCGCGCATATCGCCGCGCTGCTGATGACGTTCTTTTTCTCGCAGATGCGCCCGCTGATCGACAAAGGGCACCTCTACCTCGCCTGCCCGCCGCTCTACCGTCTGACGCAGGGCGCGCACCGCGTCTATTGCGCCGATGAGGCAGAGCGTGACCTGTGGCTCGCCAAGGGTCTCGGCGGCAAGGGCAAGATCGACGTCAGCCGGTTCAAGGGCCTCGGCGAGATGGACGCCAAGGACCTGAAGGAAACCACGATGGACGTGAAGTCCCGCAAGCTGATCCGCGTCACCGTGGACGAAGACGCGCCCGGCGAAACCGGCGATCTGGTAGAACGGCTGATGGGCAAGAAACCGGAAATGCGGTTTCAATACATTCAGGAGAACGCGCGGTTCGCCGAGGATTTGGATGTTTGAATCGGAGGTTTAGCCTTCTTGCATTAAGCGCGTTATTTGGCTCTCCGACACGAAATACGGGACCTCAGATTTAAGGCGCACCTCTTGAGCTTTGCGCATTTTGGTGCCGCGATTTAACTCGACCCAATCTCTTGAAGCCTCACCTCCGATTACTAGGTACGTTGTTTTTCCGGAGACGTGACGAGCAATCTTTGCGCCATATTCTTGTAGCAAATCTTCAAAATTGGATCGAGGAAAGGTAGCGAATTTACCGGTGAGCACCACGGTCGCGCCTTCAAAGCAGCTATCTAGGTCGCCCAATTGATACTCATGAAAATTCGCGACCCCCATGGTTTGAGCCAATCCTGTATCCCCATAGCAGTCGCCGACGACGCAGCCGATCGCATCGCAGATCTCGAGGCTTTCATCTTGCGTTAAAACTCCGTCCTCGAGTGCATCACGGCACGAGATCTCGATCTGCCTAATGCCGACTACGTTCCGTAGACCTGGAGCCTCATCCAACATCTGCAACGTGGTCTCCGCCTCGCCGGATGTAATTACACCATCACAGACAATTCCTCGGCAGAAACCCAAAAAGCGATTGAGAGCACTTTTCTGACACGCGCGGTCAATATCGCGCAATCGGTACAGGACTGTGTCTTGTATCAAGTCATGGCTGAGGAGATTTATTTCGAAATCTTGTACAATGTCATCGGCGTCGCCATCGCTAACATAACGGACGAACTCTATGCACTCCGCGATCAAGGGTTCGACCTCGCCGCGCTCTAAGTAGCCGCTAGCCAAAATACCTTCTAAGAAACCCGTGAAGTGACAAGCCAGCTTTAATTCATTGTTTTTCAGGTGGATGCGGCCCAACTCAGAGCCGCCGACCTCAAGCGCAACCATACAAATTCACCTTTTACACTAATAGATTCACTCCATTTTAACATTCCACCAATCCAGCTCAAAACGAAATCTCAGCGCACCGCCCCCCTCACCCCTCCACCAGCACCCCACCATCCAGCCTGACGACGCGGTCCATGCGCGCCGCCAGCTCCATGTTATGCGTGGCGATCAGGGCGGCGAGGCCGGTCTGGCGGACGAGGTCCATCAGCACGGCGAACACCCGGTCGGAGGTTTCGGGGTCGAGGTTGCCCGTCGGTTCGTCCGCCAGCAGGATCCGGGGGGTGTTGGCCAGCGCGCGGCAGAAGGCGACGCGCTGCTGCTCTCCACCCGACAGCGCGGCGGGGCGGTGGTCCGCGCGCGACGCGACGCCGACGGTGTCCAGCAGGGCGCGCGCACGGTCGCGCGCCTCGCCGCGGGGCACGCCGTTGGCGAGTTGCGGCAGGACGATGTTCTCTTCGGCCGAGAACTCCGGCAACAGGTGGTGAAACTGGTAAACAAAACCGACATCGGCGCGGCGCGCGGCGGTGCGGCGGCGGTCGCCGAGGTGGTGCATCGCTTCGCCGCCGATCCGGACCTCGCCGCTGTCGGGCTGATCCAGCAGGCCCGCGATGTGCAGCAGCGTCGATTTCCCGGCCCCCGAGGGCGCGACCAGCGCGACGGCCTCGCCCGGCATGAGGTTCAGCGTGACGCCCCGCAGCACGTTGATCTGACCCGGCGTGTCGCGGTTGTAGACCTTTTCGATCCCGGTGAGGGAGAGCATGGGATCACTCATAACGCAGCGCCTCGACAGGGTTCATCCGCGCCGCGCGGCGGGCGGGAAAGATGGTGATCACAAAGGACAGGCCGAGCGAGAGCGCCACCGCCGACAGCACGTCCTTCCATTGCAACAGCGCCGGCAGCGCGTAGATTCCGCGCACCGAAGGGTCCCAGACGTTGCCCCCCGACAGCCGGTCCACCAGCGCAAAGATCGGATCGATGTAGATCGCGAAGAGGCATCCGAACGTCAGCCCGATCAGCGTCCCGATCAGCCCCGTGGACGCGCCGCAGAGGAAGAACACCCGCAGCACCGATGCTTCGGTCAGGCCCATGGTGCGCAGGATGCCGATGTCCCGGCCCTTGTTCTTGACCAGCATGATGAGGCCCGAGACGATGTTCATCGAGGCGATCAGCACGAGGACCGACAGGATGATGAACATCACGTTATCTTCTATGTCGAGCGCGCGCAGGAAACTGCCGGAGGCATCGCGCCACGTCCAGATCAGCCCCCGTTCCCCGGCGGCACGCAACAAGGGGATCGCCATATCGTCGACGGTTTCGGGATACTCCACCATGATCTCGATCTCGTCGGCCACGCCGTCGCGATTGAAATAGCTCTGCGCCTCGGTGAAGGGCATGTAGACGCGGGTCTGGTCGATGTCATAGCGCCCGGCGGTAAAGATATAGATAACTTCGTAGGTCTTGACCCGCGGACTGGTGCCAAAGGGCGTCTTTACGCCATCCGGTGAAATCAGCTTGATCCGGTCGCCGATGGTCACGTTGAGACCGCGCGCAATGCCCGACCCGATGGCGATCACCTCGCCCCCCTCTTCGCCAAATCGGCTGAGGTCGCCCTGAAACGCGTCGGTCTGGGCGATCCGCGGGATCGTCGCCAGATCCGCCGCCGCGATGCCGAAGACCTCGACCCCCGTGGTCGCCCCGACGCCTGAGGCCATGACCTGCCCTTTGACGAGCGGCGCGGCGCGCGTGACGCCGGGCACGGCGGCCAGGCGGGCGACCATGTCCGTGTAGTCCGGGATCGTGCGGTCGAGCCGGCCGGTGTCGTTCGGTTCCCCGGCGTTGTAGATCGTGACGTGGGCATTCGCCCCGAGGATCGTGTCGACGAATTCCGCGCGGAACCCGGCACGGACCGACAGGGTGATGATCAGCGCGGCGACGGCTAGCGCGATCCCGATCAGGCTGATCCACGTCATGACGGAAACGCCGCCCTCGGCGCGGCGCGCACGCAGGTAGCGCCAGGCGATCTGCCATTCAAACGGGGCAAAGGGCGGGGGATTGGCCGACATGGTGGCTCCTGCAGGGTTCGGGAAGATGTGCGGCGCGACGGCGCTGGCGTCAAGGGGGCGCGACGCCGTGCCCGTCGGGGTATCGTCGCGCCGCGCGCGTCAATCGTGGCGCGGCGTACCGGCGTCAGGAAGTCGTCGCGCGACGCCGCAGCGGCCAGAGCAGCATGCCGACAAGGTTGGCGATCAGCGACATGGCGAGCGCGCCGAGGACCAGCCCGACCCCGGCAAAGGTTATGCCCTCGAAGGTCAGAGGCAAGGCAGGACGAAAATCCTCCACCGCGCGCTTGGCGATCACGGAATCATCAAGGTGCGACATCTGGTAGGCGCGTGTGAAGGGCCCCGCCCCGCGCAAGGCGGCGAGATCGGCGCGCAATTCCGCGTGACGCTGCAGGGTGCGGGTCATGTCGATGCGCCGCCGCTCGACAAAGGGCGTGCCGGTCATGGCGCTGAGGGCCTCGGGACGGGTCAGCCCTTCGGCACGGGCGGAGGCGTCGAAATCCTCGACCACGCGGGAGAGCTCATCGACCGCACCGGCCAGCCGCTGCGTGTATTGCTGGGTGAACTCGGGGAACTGCGACAGGCTGGCGGCCCCGGCGAGACCGCCGGCGAGGGTCAGAATGCGTGCGATCAAGGGCCCTGCTCCGTTGTTGGGTTTTGGCGCTACCTTATCGGAGATCGGGGCGGGCCGATAGCGGGGGAAGGTGAGGTTGGACGGTGGACTTGGGTGCGGCGCGCGTGGGTCGTCGAGGACCGCCTCGCCCGGTAAGGAGGGCGCGACAATTCGACTGAGGACGGGCGTGTCACCCACCCTGCCCGACCCTCTCAACCCCTCGCCTCAATCCTCTGCGCTTCCCGTCAAAGCCCCGCGTAAATCTCCGCCACGCGCTTGACCGCCTCTTCAGGCGGCAGTTCTTCGCTTTCCCCGGTGCGGCGCGAGGTCAGCTCGACCACGCCATTTTTCAGACCACGCGGACCGACGGTGATGCGCCACGGGAGGCCGATCATGTCCATATTGGCGAACTTGTTACCGGCGCGCTCGTCCCGGTCGTCATATAGCGGCTCAAGACCAAGGTCCGTGAAGGCGGAATAGAGCGACTCGCAAGCGCCGTCCGCCTCTGCGTCGCCCTGCTTGAGGTTGACGATCCCGACGTGGAACGGGGTCACGCCCTCGGGCCAGATGATGCCCTTGTCGTCATGGCTCGCCTCGATGATCGCGCCCAGCAGACGCGACACGCCGATTCCGTGCGACCCCATATGAAGCGGCACCTTCGCGCCCGCGGAATCCTGAACGTAGGCCCCCAGCTTTTCGGAGTATTCGGTGCCGAAGTAGAAAATCTGGCCGACCTCGATGCCGCGCGCGCTCCGGCGACGCGCCTCGGGGACCTCGTTGAACACCGCCTCTTCGTGGGTCTCGTCGGTGCGGGCGTAGCGCGAGGTGAACTCCTCCAGCACCGCCTGGCACTGCGCCTTGTCGTCAAAGTCGATCTCGCGGTCGCCGAATTTCAGGTCGGTGATCTCGCTGTCGTAGAAGACCTCGGATTCGCCCGTCTCGGCGAGAACGAGGAATTCATGCGTGTAATCGCCCCCGATCGGACCGGAATCCGCTCGCATCGGAATCGCCTGTAGCCCCATACGCTCATAAGTGCGCAGATAGCTGACGAGGTGACGGTTGTAGGCGTGCAGCGCGTCCTCTTTGGTGAGGTCAAAGTTGTAGCCGTCCTTCATCAGGAACTCGCGGCCCCGCATCACGCCAAACCGGGGGCGGACCTCATCGCGGAACTTCCACTGGATATGATAGAGCGTCAGCGGCAGCGCCTTGTAGGAGGTGACGTAACTGGCGACGATATCGGTAATCATCTCCTCGTTGGTCGGCCCGTAGAGCATCTCGCGGTCGTGACGGTCGGAAATTCGCAGCATCTCGGGGCCATAGGCGTCGTAGCGGCCCGATTGACGCCAGAGATCGGCGGATTGCAGCGTCGGCATCAGCATGGGGATATGCCCGGCGCGCTGCTGTTCTTCGTGCACGATCTGTTCAATCTTGCGCAGAACCTTGAAGCCAAGCGGCAGCCAGGAATAAATCCCGGCGGAAGCCTGACGGATCATGCCGGCCCGCAGCATGTAACGGTGGCTGACGATCTGGGCGTCGGCCGGGGTTTCCTTGAGCACGGGTAGGAAATAGCGGGACAGTCGCATGGGGACCTCTCTTAAGATGCTTCAAGCGGTTTAAAAGAGGGCGGGAAGCCATACAACCTGTAACGTCAGCCCTGATCGCCGTCAGAGGACCAGATGCGCCCCCAGACGGAATAAACAAAGGTCGCGGACCAGGTCAGCACCATGAACCCACCGAGCGATTGCATCATCGCGATCATGCGGATCGAGCCTTGGGTTTCGATCTGGGTGTAGCCGAGGGTCACGAAATTGATGCCGGAGAAATAGACATAGTCGGTCCAGGTTCGCGGGATATCCGAGGCCAGCATGCCCAACATCTGGACATGCTGCAGCCCAGCATAAAGTGCGGCAAACAGCAGGATCTCGGCGACATGCAGTGTCAAAAGCGAAATGAAAATCCGCACAATCCCGGTGTGACTGGTCACATCGGCCAGCGGCGTCACCTGGCGGATCGCCATCAGGCCAAAGCAATGCAGGGTGCCCAGTAGGCTGACGGCAACAAATCCGATGAAGAGGGCAAGCATGGGAAAGAGGGTCTCCGGGTCGGGGCAGTGCCCAGGGTCAGTGCCGACCAACGCTTGGCTCGGCGTTCAGGTCCGCAAGGTGGCGCGATCGGGCCACGACCTTGCCAATCAGGCAGGCTTGAGGCAAGAGTATAGCCTGTCATAACGGGCCCGCCCAAGGGCCTGCAACGCGATCGAGAACAGGGCGGATCATGGCGCTTCCGGTACGGGAACAATTCAAATATTGGGGCGGTGCGACCTTGATCTTCATGCTCGCGCTGTGGTGGCTGGGCGATGTGATCCTGCCGTTTCTCCTGGGCGGCGCGGTGGCCTATTTTCTCGACCCGATCGCCGACCGGCTAGAGGCCGCGGGGACAAGCCGCGCCGTCGCGACCGCCATTATCACGCTGGTCGCGATCCTGATCTTTGTATTGCTGGCGCTGCTGGTCATTCCTACATTGATCAACCAGACGGTCGCGCTGTTCGACGTCGCGCCCAAGATCTTCCAGCGGTTCCAGACCTTCTTGATGTCGCGCTTCCCCGATCTGCTGGATGAGGGATCGACCCTGCGCCAGTCCTTGACCGGCCTTGGCGAAACCATCCAGTCGCGTGGCGGCCAGTTGTTGCAAACCGCGTTGGCGTCGGTCGGTTCGATCCTGAACGTGGTGATGCTGTTCGTAATCGTCCCCGTGGTCGCGTTCTACCTGCTTTACGACTGGGATCGCATGGTGGCAGAAGTCGACAGCCTTTTGCCACGCGAACATGCCCCCACCATCCGCCAGCTTGCGCGCGAGATCGACCAGACGCTCGCCTCCTTCATCCGGGGCATGGGGACGGTTAGCCTGATTCTCGGCACCTATTACGCCGTCGCCTTGATGCTGGTCGGGTTGCAGTTCGGCCTCGTCGTCGGGGCCTTCGCCGGGTTGATCACCTTTATCCCATATGTCGGGGCCGTGGTTGGCGGCGCGCTCGCCATCGGTCTGGCGCTGTTCCAGTTCTGGGGAGAATGGGTGACGATTGGCTTGGTCGCAGGCATCTTTGTGCTGGGTCAGGTGATCGAAGGCAACGTGCTGACACCCAAGCTCGTCGGGTCTTCGGTCGGATTGCACCCGGTCTGGCTGATCTTTGCGCTGTCGGTCTTCGGCTCGCTCTTTGGCTTTGTCGGGATGCTGGTCGCGGTGCCGGTCGCAGCGGCAATCGGCGTTCTGATGCGCTTTGTCACCTCGCGGTACAAGGACAGTCTGCTCTATCGCGGGCGGGATTTCGACCGCATCGACGAGCCCTGAGAAATGAGCGAACCGCTGCCCATGGACCATCCACGGTTGCCGGGGCTGAGCCGCGATGATTTCGTCGTCGCCCCCTCGAACGCCGTGGCGCTGGCGATGCTGGATAGCTGGCGCGATTGGCCGCGGGGCAAACTGGTGCTGACCGGACCATCCGGGTCAGGCAAAACCCACCTTGCGCATATCTGGGCGGCCGAGGTCGGCGCACGGGTACTGGACGCGCATGATTTGACGTCAGAGGACGTGCCAGCGCTCGCCGCCGCGCCACTGGCTCTCGACGATGTCGATGCAGCACTACCGCCCGCCACAGAAGAAGCGCTATTTCATCTGCACAACCTCATACACGCGAATGCGCAACCGCTGCTGTTGACGGGCAAACGCTCTGTCGCCACATGGCCACTGCGCCTTCCCGACCTGCGGAGCCGCGTGCAGGGCGCGCAATCCGCCGTGCTCAAGGCCCCCGACGATGTTCTGCTGAGCGCGCTGCTGGTCAAGCTCTTTGCCGAACGTCAGTTGCAGGTCGCGTCGACGGTAATAGAATACCTCATTAAACGGATGGACCGGTCCTTCGACGCTGCGGGCCGGATCGTAGCGGCGCTGGATCGCGCATCGCTTGCGGAACGCCGCACGATCACCGTCCGACTGGCGGGTGAGGTGCTGGACAAGTTTCCGACCGAGACGTCATAATGCTGTCATACGTACCGGTGTAAACGACCGGAAACAAAAGGCATCTCAAAGCAGATCATGATCAGTGCCGACTTTCTTCATACCGAGGTTCCGCCCGCGCGCGAACTGCCTGACGTGGACCTCGCCGGCCCCGGACGTTTTGTTAATCGTGAGCTGAGCTGGCTAAGCTTTAACTGGCGTGTGCTGGAGGAGGCCGAGAATCCGCGCGTCCCGCTGCTGGAGCGTCTGCGCTTTTTGTCGATCAGTTCGGCCAACCTGGACGAATTTTACACCGTGCGGGTTGCCGGTCTGCGCGAATTGACCCGCGAGGGGCGCACCGCGCCCGCCGCCGACGGGTTAAGCCCGGCCGAACAACTCGTGCTGATCGACGAAGAGGCGCGCCGCCTGATGGCGCGTCAGCAGGACACGCTCTCCGACCTCCAGAATCAGATGCGCGAGGCGGGAATCTTTGTCCTCAAACAAGACGAACTGACGGACCGCGATCAGGAGTTTCTGGCGGATGTGTTTCTTTACAAGGTCTTTCCGGTGCTCTCCCCTCTCGCCGTGGACCCGGCGCATCCCTTTCCGTTCATTCCGAACATGGGATTTTCCTTTGCGCTGATGCTGGAGCGGCGGCGCGACAGGCGCGTGTTGCGCGCTTTGCTGCCGATCCCGCAGCAGATCGACCGGTTTATTGCCCTGCCGTCGGAGGACGGGACCAACCGCTTCCTGCCGCTCGAGGAGCTGTTGCTTCTCAACATTCACCAGTTGTTTCCTGGCTATCGCACCACCGGCTCCTGCACCTTTCGCGTGCTGCGCGACAGCGATCTGGAGGTGGAGGAGGAGGCCGAAGATCTGGTCCGCGAATTCGAGACCGCCCTGAAACGGCGTCGCCGGGGCGAGGTCGTGCGCATGAAGATTTCGGCAGATGCCCCGCAATCTCTGAGATCAATCATCATGCACGAGTTGGACGTCAAGCCCGAAGAGGTGATCGAGGTCGACGGGTTGATCGGCATGTCCGACGTCAAGGAGCTGGTGCTGGATTCGCGCCCCGACCTGCTGTGGCCCGCCTTTTCGCCACGGGTGCCCGAGCGGGTGCAGGACCACGATAACGACATGTTCGCTGCGATCCGGCAGAAGGACATGCTGCTGCATCACCCCTACGAGACCTTCGACATGGTGGTGCGCTTCCTTCAGCAGGCGGCGCAGGATCCGGACGTGGTCGCGATCAAGCAGACGCTTTACCGCACGTCCAAGAACTCCCCCATCGTCGAAGCGCTGTGTGACGCTGCCGAAGAAGGCAAATCCGTCACCGCGCTGGTGGAGTTGAAGGCCCGCTTCGACGAGGCCGCGAACATCCGCCAGTCGCGCCGACTGGAGCGGTCAGGCGCGCATGTGGTCTACGGCTTTGTCGATTGGAAGACCCATGCCAAGATTTCCACGGTTGTGCGTCGCGAAGGTGACCAATTGGTCACCTACACGCATTACGGCACGGGAAACTACCATCCGATCACAGCGCGGATTTATACGGATCTCAGCTTTTTTACCTGCGACGCCGCACTCGGACGAGACGCGACAAAGGTGTTCAATTACCTCTCGGGATATGCGCAGCCCGACAGTCTTGAGAACCTTAAGATTTCGCCCCACTGGTTAAAGGATTTCCTGCTGGACCAGTTCGAGGCCGAGGCGGAGCACGCCCGCGCCGGGCGTCCCGCACAGATCTGGGCCAAGATGAATTCGCTGATTGATCCCGACATCATCGACGGCCTCTATCGCGCCTCGCAGGCCGGGGTGCGTATCGATCTGGTCATCCGGGGCATTTGCGGTCTGCGTCCCGCAGTCGCTGGCCTGTCGGACAACATCCGGATCAAGTCCATCGTCGGGCGATACCTCGAACACAGTCGCATCGTTTGTTTCGGCAACGGTCACGGGCTGCCGTCCAAGAAATCGCGCGTCTTTATCTCATCCGCCGACTGGATGGGCCGCAATCTTAACCGGCGGGTCGAAACGCTGGTGGAGATCACCAACGCCACGGTGCGTGCCCAGATCGTCAGCCAGATCATGGCGGCGAACCTGGCCGATCAGGCGCAGAGCTGGGTGATGCAGCCAGAGGGCCATTTCACGCGCGCCGAGGTGGCGCCCGGCGAATTCGCGTTCAACTGCCACCGGTTCTTCATGGAGAACCCCTCGCTTTCCGGGCGCGGCTCCGCCGGCGCCGGCGATGTGCCGGTTTTGACTCACGATGCGGAGTGAGGGCTGGCCGCGTCCGGCGGCCTCCGGCGGAAGTATTTCTGACGAGATGAAGCGCGCGGCGATGGTTTTCAGCCCTCAGATGGGTCGGTCCTCGGGCATTCGACTTTGAAGCGGCGCGGACCCCGCCCGAGCGAAGTGGCACGAAAAGTTCACCGAAGGTTGACGGGCCGCCACCACGCTGCAATGAAAGCACGACGACAGACGGCAGGCCGAGGCTGATGAACACGAGATCTGACCCCTCGACAGAGCACGACCCGGAATGGGGACCGTTCGAGCGACCGCTATTCTCTGACCCGTCAGTGCGTCACCTTAGCCGGGTGGGCGTGGTCGATGTCGGATCGAACTCGGTCCGTCTGGTGGTGTTTGACGGCGCCGCGCGCAGTCCCGCATATTTCTACAACGAAAAGATCATGTGCGCCCTTGGGGCTGGCCTCTCCGAGACCGGCCATCTGAACCCCGAGGGGCGCAAGCGCGCGCTGGCCGCGATCCACCGGTTTCAGATTCTCGCACAGGGAATGGACGCCGCACCCTTGACGGCGGTGGCGACGGCGGCGGTGCGGGACGCCTCGGATGGCGGCGATTTCGTCTCGCAGGTGGCGCAGGAGACCGGGTTGACGATCCGCGTCATCTCTGGCGAGGAAGAGGCGCGCCTCTCCGCGCAGGGCGTTATGCTCGGCTGGCCCGGGAGCTACGGGCTGGTGTGCGATATCGGTGGGTCGTCTATGGAGCTGGCCGAAATCAAGGGCGGACAGGTCGGGCGTCGCCAGACCTCGGCGCTGGGGCCGTTGAAGCTGCGCGAGATCGGCGGGGGGCGCAAAGGACGTCGGGCCTTTATCAAGGCCGAGGTGGAAAAGCTGGCCAACGAGATGGGATCGCAGCGCGACCGCCTTTTCCTGGTGGGGGGCTCCTGGCGCGCGATCGCACGGATCGACATGGACCGTCAGAACTATCCGCTGCATGTCCTGCACGAGTACCGCATGTCCACCAAGGCGATCCGCGCGACCGCCGAGTACATTCGGACATCCGATCTGAACGAGTTGCGGAACCGCTGCTCCATCTCCAATGCACGGATGGAACTGGTGCCCTTTGCCTCCGAGGTGCTTTCCGAAATCGTGCGCGTGTTCCGACCGCATGATATCGCGGTGTCGAGCTATGGGATCCGCGAAGGCATGCTCTACCAGCAGATGCCGCAGGCCCTGCGCGACCGGGACCCGCTGATCGAGGCTTGCCGCTTTGCCGAGGCCAAGGACGCCCGGCTGCCAGGCTTCGGCCGCATCCTCTACAACTTCATCCTGCCGATATTCAAATCCGCCCGCCCTGAGAAAAAGCGCATCATCAAGGCCGCCTGCCTCTTGCACGACGTGACATGGCGAGCGCATCCCGACTACCGCGCAGAAGTTTGTTTCGACAATGCCACCCGAGCGAACCTCGGCGGCTTGAAACATGCGGAACGGGTCTTGCTGGGACTTGCCCTGTTGCACCGCTACCGCAACAAGCGGCAGGGGACATCGTTTGAAGACCTCTATCAGTATCTCACGCCCGAGGAAGTGACCCTTGCCGAGGTTGTCGGCAAAGCGATGCGTTTCGGGGCGATGTTCTGGCTGGAGAAGGAATCGATTCCCGGCGAATTCCGCTGGTACCCCAAGAAGAAGGTGCTGGAGTTGCGCCTGACCTCCGCCGCCTGGCCGTTGCTGGGCGAAGTCGCGATGGCGCGACTGAAGTCCCTGGCCGCCTCTCTCAACGCACAGCTGGATGTCAAAAAGGTCGTCTGAGTGCGCGCGCTCAGAGGTCGATTTCGCCGTCTTCGCCCGTCGCCGGCGCGTCTTCGAGCGGGGATCTGCGCCGCATAATGATATCGCCGTTCGGCAGCATCTCGGGCGGATGATAGTTCGCGAAATCCTCGACCTGATCGAAAAGGTCCACCAGAGCAGGCCCCATTTCTCGCAGGAAACTCTGCATGGCGGGGCCGGCTTCCTCGATCAGATCCTGTAGGCCCTGCAATGCGGGGTCCATTTCATCCATCAGACCGCGGAAAAACAGTTTCGCCCCCCGCTCCATCAGCGACGGACCGTCCTCTCCTGTCGTCTCCTGCGCGGCAAGGGGCAGCGGGAAGGCAAGAGCGAGGATCAGCGCAATCTGTTTCATATGGATGATGTAGGGCCGTAGCAGCGAGATCAAGGGCCTATATATCAATATCCAGCACCACGGGAAAGTGATCGGAGGCTGCGATCAAGGCAGCGCGCAAGTCTGGATTGGACCAACATTCGGGGTCGTCAAAAGGGTGCCATATTCGCCACCGTGGTGCGTGCTCCATCAGGTCGGGGGACAGCATGATATAATCAAGCAAGGCTTGCAGATAGCGCTGCTCGGGCTGAATGAAAAACCGCGCGGAGGTCGGAGCGGCGGACAGTTTCCTGAGCAGAGCCTGACGCGCATGCGGATCATGCAGCGCCAGCGGCGCCTCGCCCATCACGATCTCGACCGAGGAGCGGCCGAACAAATCTTCGTATTCATCGAGACCGGGACCGTCGTTCAGATCGCCCATCAAGATCAGGCTTTCGCCGCGTGCCAGATGCGCGTCGATCCGGCGGCGCAGCCAGATCGCCTGCGCCAATTGCTTGCGGCGGTTCGCGATGGACAGGCGCATCACGTCGTCCCGCGTCTCTGCGCCATGTGGCGCCTTGGATTTCAGATGCACGCCGAGCATGCGCAAGGCGGTCCCGCGCGCGGTGCGGACCGACAGCTCCATCGGCGGTTTGGAAAAAACCACTTCATCCGCGGCAGCGTCAACATCCAGATCGATGTGGAAGACACCGTCGAACCGCGGTGCATCCGGGGTGCCGGTCATGCCCTGCGGGTCGTGCGTGAGCTCCATCGTCGCCGGATCGTAGAGAAGGGCAATCTCCTGCTGCGTCTGGTTGGGAAAGCCGATCACCGCGCGGTTGGTGCGCAGATCGAACGCGCGCGCAAAGGTCTCCAAGGCGCGGATACTAGAGCGCCGAGCGCTGTGGTCCGGTGCCTCGATCACCATGACCGAATCCGCGTCGATCGCGCGAAAAACCCGGCCCAGCGCCGCTATTTGCTGGCGCCGCGTGGTGTCCCGGCGTCGCGACCATGCCTCGGTGGCCGCAAGGTCCCCGTCGTCGGTGAAGAGAGCATCGAACCATTCGACATTGTAGCTCGCGAGGCGCATGTGGGGCTCAGACCGCCGACGCCCCCGCGTGGCGACGACTGGCCGTGATCTCCTCCCACGCGCGGTTGAGCGAGACGAGCCGTTTTTCGGCCATGCCGATGGCCTCTTCGGGCAGGCCACGCGCGGCGAGCCGGTCGGGGTGACATTCGCGCACCGCTGCCTTCCACGCGCTGCGCGCCTCTTCGTAATTGGCACCGGGGTCGATACCGAGGATGGCATAGGGGTCGGCGGTCGCGTCCGGCACAAACCGAGCGCGCAGATTGCGAAACCGCGCCTCGTCGATGCCAAAGATTTTTGCGACGTCCAACAGGAATTCGTCCTCCGCCGGGTGATAGCCACCATCGGCCATGGCGATGTGGAACAGCCCCTCCATCAGGTCGCAGAGGGTATCGCTACGCTCACCGAACATCTTCGCGATCCGTCGCGCGTATAGATCATATCCCGCTACATCCTGACGGGCGAGGTCAAAGACCTTGGCGGCCTCGGCCTCGTCGCGGTCAGCAATGCGAAACACCTCGCGAAAGGCGGTGACCTCGTCGCGCGTCACCTGCCCGTCCGCCTTGGCCATCTTCGCGCCGAGGGCGATGACGGCGATGGTAAAGGCCACCGATCGCTCGGGTGGCGTGCGCAACCCGTCAAATACGGTTGCGAGAGAGTCACCTCGTGCGAGCGCGGCGATAGCTTCGGATATGCGGGTCCAGATCGACATGGGGGTATTTTAGCGCGGTGCAGCGAGAATGTCAGAGGATTTTCTGCAAGAGCACAAGGTCGAGCCAGCGATCGAACTTTTGCCCCGCATCGGGCAGGCGTCCGACTTCGCGGTAGCCCATGGCTGAGTGGAACGCGAGCGCAGCGCCGTTTTCGCCCCTGACGCATGCGATCATGACATGCGCCCCACCCCTATGGGCATGCGCCTCGACGGCACGCAGCAAACGACGACCCAGCCCCTGACCATGCGCTTGGGGTGCGAGGATCACCGTGTGTTCCATCGTGCAGGCGTAGCCATCGCCGGGGCGAAACTGGTCATAGGTGGCGAAACTGAAGATCTTTCCGGCATGGTCCGCCACGATCACCTCGCGTCCCCGCTGCCGCCGCGCGTCGACGTAATCCGTGAAGCCCGCGATGTCCTTCTCCTGCAAAGAGAAGGTGACGGCGGTGTCGCGCACCATCGGCATCCAGAACGCGAGGATGGCAGCATAGTCGCCCTCGCGTGCTGGTCTTAAGTCGACTTCACGCATTATCCCTTGCCCGCCCGACCGGGCTCAGACACTGCGCCCTTTTCTTGCTGGCAGGTATGCAGGGGGTGGTTGGCACCTCTGGCCCGAGACGGGACAGCGCCCCATTTCCGCCCGCCCGTCGCCCGAGGATCAATCAGAGGCCGAGCCGATCCGAGCGCGGCGTCGCCTCGGAAGGGACGCCGCACTTGCCGCTCTGTCTGGGCCCGTATCAGGTCGGCCACGCATCAGGTCGCGCGTGTGTCGCGGATCAATTGCAGGATGTCCTTGGCCGCGACCGGAATATTCGTGCCCGGCCCGAAGATCGCTTTGACCCCGACCTTCTTGAGGAAATCGTAGTCCTGTTGCGGGATGACGCCGCCGCAAATCACGATGATGTCGCCGGCGTCGTTCGCCTTCAGCGCCTCGATCAGCTGCGGGGCAAGGGTCTTGTGTCCCGCCGCCTGCGACGAGATGCCGACGACGTGCACATCGTTGTCGACAGCGTCCTGCGCGGCTTCTTCGGGGGTCTGGAACAGCGGGCCGACGTCGACGTCGAACCCGATGTCGGCAAAGGCGGTCGCGATGACCTTGGCGCCGCGATCATGGCCGTCCTGACCCATCTTGACCACCAGCAGACGGGGGCGACGGCCCTCCTCTTCGGCAAAGGCCTCGATGTCTTTCTGAATGGCGGCGAACCCTTCGTCGCCCTCATAGGCGGCCCCGTAGACCCCGGCGAGGGTCTTGACCTCGGCCCGGTGGCGGCCGAATTCCTTTTCCATCGCCATGCTGATCTCCCCCACGGTGGCGCGTGCCCGGGCGGCTTCGACCGCCCCTTCCAGCAGATTGCCGCCTTCCTTGGCGCGGCGGGTCAATTCCTCCAGCGCGGCGGTGCAGGCGTCCTCGTCGCGCTCCGCGCGGATACGTTCAAGGCGCGCGACCTGCGACTTGCGCACCGCGACGTTGTCGACATCGAGAATGTCGATCGGGTCTTCCTTATCCTTGCGGTATCGATTGACACCAACGATGACCTCTTCGCCCCGGTCGATCATGGCCTGACGCCGTGCGGCGGATTCTTCGATGCGCAGCTTGGGCATGCCGGAGGCGACGGCCTTGGTCATGCCGCCCATCTCGCGCACCTCTTCCATCAGGGTCCAGGCGTTCTGGATCAACTCGTCGGTCAGGCTTTCGATGTAATAGGACCCGGCGAGGGGATCGACGACCTTGGTGACGCCGGTTTCCTCTTGCAGGACCAGCTGCGTGTTACGCGCGATCCGCGCCGAGAAATCGGTCGGCAGGGCGATGGCCTCGTCCAGCGCGTTGGTGTGCAGCGATTGCGTGCCGCCCAGAACCGCGCTCATCGCCTCATAGGCGGTGCGGATGACGTTGTTATAGGGGTCCTGCTCCTGCAAGGAGACCCCCGAGGTCTGGCAATGGGTGCGCAACATCTTGGAGCCTTCCTTTTCGGCCCCGAATTCCGTCATTACGCGATGCCAGAGCGTCCGCGCGGCGCGCAGCTTGGCAATCTCCATGAAGAAATTCATCCCAATGGCAAAAAAGAACGACAGCCGTCCGGCGAACTTGTCGACATCCATCCCGGCGTCGATGGCGGCGCGAACATATTCCCGTCCGTCGGCCAGTGTATAGGCCAACTCCTGCACGAGGTTCGCGCCGGCTTCCTGCATATGATAGCCGGAAATCGAGATCGAGTTGAATTTCGGCATCTCGTTCGAGGTGTACTCGATAATGTCGGAGATGATCCGCATAGAGGGCTGGGGCGGATAGATATAGGTGTTCCGCACCATGAATTCCTTGAGGATATCGTTCTGAATGGTGCCGGACAGAACCGATTTATCGTGGCCCTGCTCCTCGCCGGTCACGATGAAACTGGCCAGCACCGGGATCACGGCGCCGTTCATCGTCATCGACACCGAAACCTTGTCGAGCGGAATGCCGTCAAAGAGGATCTTCATGTCCTCGACGCTGTCGATGGCGACCCCCGCCTTGCCGACATCCCCAACGACGCGCGGATGGTCACTGTCATAACCCCGGTGCGTCGCGAGATCAAAGGCGACTGAAACGCCCTGCTGGCCCGCTTCGAGGTTGCGACGGTAAAAGGCGTTGGATTCCTCGGCGGTGGAAAAGCCCGCGTATTGCCGGATCGTCCAGGGCCGGCCTGCGTACATCGTCGCGCGCGGGCCACGGGTAAAGGGTGCGGAGCCGGGCATAGAGCCCATATGTTCCAGCCCCTCGACATCCTCCTCGGTGTAAAGCGGCCTGACCTCGATCCCTTCCAGCGTCTGCCAGTTGAGGTCCGACAGTGGCTTGCCGCGAAGCTCTTTCTCCGCGAGTGCCGACCATGCGTCTTTTTTCGATGCCATCTGGGTATCCTCTTTCTCAGTGGTCCGGCGACGGGGACATCCCCATGCGAACGGGTGAGTTATCGTGTGTATCTCTGGGGTTTCGGCAGTGGCTCTTCGCCATGCCAAATCGACTAATCCGGTCTAAGCGGATGACGAATGCGCCTGCAATGCCTATATCGGATGCATCCGCAACGGTCCGGCCAAAGGATAACCGCCCCATGCGCAAGCTATTGACCTGCCTGATCGTTCTGGCGACCGCCGCCCCACTGGTGGCGCAGGATGGCGCGCGCGCCGCCGCGCCGGATTTGGAGGTGCAGCGCACGACAGGCGTAGCAGGCAATCCGCAGGCCGCCGCAGGGGCGGACGGCTCGGGAGCCACCGCGCCCGATGTCGCGAATGACGCTGCCGCCACACCGCCCGAAGGCGACACGGCGACAGAGGCGACGGATGGCGTTTTTCTCGACATCATGCCGGAGTCGCTGGACGAATTGCGCTGGGTCAAGCGGGTCATCGCGGTCTTTTCCGATAGTCCGGTCGATCCAAACTTTCGCCGCCAAATGGAGGCATTGCGCGCGCGCCCCGATGACCTTGCATATCGTGATGTCGTCGTGGTGACCGATACCGACCCGGCGTCGCAAAGCGCGCTGCGCGAGACCTTTCGCCCGCGCGGTTTCATGATGGTGCTGATCGGCAAGGACGGGCAGATCAAGCTGCGCAAGCCCCTGCCCTGGGATGTGCGCGAGATTTCACGCGCCATCGACAAAACGCCGCTTCGCCAGCAGGAGCTGCGCGACCAGGGCCAGCGCGGCGGGCCCTGACGTTCCGGCCTTGCTGCCCTCAATGGCGCGAGGCCCGCATGAGCCACAGGACACGGCACCGCGCCCGCCCATCCGATGACGGACAGGGGACGAACCGGTTGCATGTCCTGTGGCAAAATCATCGGATCATTCGAACTCCATGATGACTTCATCGACGGCAAGGCTGTCGCCCTGCCCGGCATTGATCTTGGTGACAACGCCCTTCTTTTCGGCACGCAGGATGTTTTCCATCTTCATCGCCTCGATCGTACAGAGCGCCTGACCTTCCTGCACCTCCTGCCCCTCCTCGACGTCCACTTTGACGACGAGGCCGGGCATCGGGCAAAGCAGCAGCTTGGAGGTGTCGGGGGGCAGTTTTTCCGGCATCAGGCGCGCCAGTTCGGCGTGACGGGGGGATCGGACATGGACCTTCAGGTCCGCGCCGCGCGCACGGATGCGGAACCCGCCCGAGATTTTTCCGACCTTCAAGACCAGCGGCGCGCCATCAACGGTCATGGTCGCCAGTTGATCGCCGGGACGCCAGTCGCCCTCCACCCGCAGTTGGGAGCCGTCGTCGAAGGTGACCGAAGCCCCTTTGGGATCCGCGTCAATTGTAACGTTGAAATCCTCGCCTTGCATCGTCACCACCCAATCGTCACCGACGTGGCGTTCGTGATTGTCCATGCGTCCCGAGACACGGGTGCGCCGAATTTCCGCGATCCGGTTCATCGCCGCAGTGGCGGCTGCGATCCGCTTGAGGTCATCCTTCGGCAGGGTCACGCCCTCGAACCCCTCGGGGTATTCCTCCGCGATAAAGGCGGTCGTCATCTCTCCGCTGACGAACTTGGGATGGTCCATGACGGCGGCGAGAAACGGCAGGTTATGCCCGATGCCCTCGACCTCGAAACTGTCGAGCGCGACGCGCATCGCCTCGATCGCCTCACCCCGAGTCGGTGCCCAGGTGCAGAGCTTGGCGATCATCGGGTCGTAATACATCGAGATTTCGCCGCCCTCAAAGACGCCGGTATCATTGCGCACGGCCGTCTCGCCAGCCGCCGCATCGCCTTGCCATTTGTCATTCACCAACAGAGGGCCGGCGGCGACCTCGGCCGGCGGCCGGTAGCGGGTCAGTCGCCCGATGGAGGGCAGGAAGCCGCGATAGGGGTCCTCTGCATAAAGCCGGTTTTCGATGGCCCAACCGGTCAGCTTTACATCGTCCTGCGTCATCGTCAGCTTTTCGCCGTTGGCGACGCGGATCATCTGCTCAACGAGGTCGACACCGGTTATCAGCTCGGTCACCGGGTGCTCGACCTGAAGGCGCGTGTTCATTTCGAGGAAGTAAAAGTTCTTGTCCCCATCGACGATGAATTCCACGGTCCCGGCGCTGGCATAGCCAACCGCCTTGGCCAGCGCGACGGCCTGTTCGCCCATGGCCTTGCGGGTCGCTTCGTCGAGGAAGGGGCTCGGCGCTTCTTCAACCACCTTCTGGTTGCGACGCTGGATCGAACACTCACGCTCACCCAGATAGATGCCATTGCCATGGCTGTCGCAAAGGACCTGAATCTCGATGTGACGGGGCTGCGTGACGAATTTCTCGATAAAGATACGGTCGTCGCCGAAGCTGTTCGCGGCCTCGTTCTTGGACGACTGGAAGCCCTCGCGCGCCTCTTGATCGTTCCAGGCGATACGCATGCCCTTGCCGCCGCCGCCTGCGGAGGCCTTGATCATGACCGGATAGCCGACTTCGTTGGAGATCTTGACCGCGTCATCCGCGTCCTCAATCAGGCCCATGTAGCCGGGCACCGTGCTGACGCCAGCCTCCTGCGCGATCTTCTTGGAGGTGATCTTGTCGCCCATCTTCTCGATCGCGCCGACGGGTGGGCCGACAAAGGCGACACCGGCGGCGTCCAGTGCCTCTGCGAATTTGGAGTTCTCCGACAGGAAGCCGTAGCCTGGATGCACGGCCTGCGCGCCCGACGCCTTGACCGCCTCCATCACCTTTTCGATGACGATATAGGATTGGTTGGCCGGGGGCGGGCCGATGTGGATGGCTTCGTCGGCCATTTCCACATGCAGCGCGTTCCTGTCGGCATCCGAATAAATCGCGACGGTCTGGATCCCCATTTTACGCGCGGTCTTGATGACGCGGCAGGCGATCTCGCCCCGGTTGGCGATCAGGATTTTATCGAACATATCAGTGTATTCCCGGTTCCTGGCCCCGGCTCAACCGGGGCGATTGGAGATGCAAAAACCCCGCGGCAGCAAGGCTGCAACGGGGCAATGCGTTGATGTGGCCCGCACGGATCAACCGGCGAGCGTTATATACGGAGTTACCGGATCGAACGGCAGGCGCCCGGGTTGCTTTGGCAATAGGCGACGTTGGCTGCTGCACCAATGACGGCACCGGTGCCCAGGTTGCCATTGGTGACGGCTGCGGTGCCGACGCCCGCGGCGCCACCGGCCAGCGCTTGCTCACCCACGGTATCACCGCAGGCTGCCAGACCCGCGAAACCGACCAGGGCCACGGCGATGAATTTTGCTTTGCGCATTGTTCTGATACTCCTCGAATGCTGCATATCAACCAACTAACATGCCGCGCGCAGGAATGTTCCCAAGATTTTTTCGTCTTGGCAAAAATTTGCTTAAGCGCTGCGAGCACAAAGCCCGGCGCAGCCAGAACGCCAAAAGAGCTGGGCGATCTGACCTTGGGGACATCAGATCGCCCATGCAGGAAAGGGTAACAGTTATTAGTCGCCCGCAGAACCGAACCCGGTGGCAAAGCGACAAGCGGGATGCTGGCTGGGTTCGCCTGTGGTGAAAAGCCTATATGGCTTGACGGCTCGGCATGGGCCAAAACCTGCTCAATTCCAGCGGATGTCGGCAGGCCGCCGCTCAAAGCCTGCGCAGGGATGGGTGTCAGGTTCATTCCTCACCCTCCCCGTCATCAGGACCATCATCCGATGTATAGGCCTCGTCACTCGTGAAAGCGCTGGGGTAACTGCTTCGGGCCACGGATTCATCAACGCGAAGCAGTGACTCGTAGCTTGCGGGATCGAAGGGATCATCGACGGCGACGACTTCGCGACCAAAGAGCCATGACAGGCGGCCAGCGTCGAGATTGCCTCGCTCAAAGGGCTCGGCACCGAAGTGAGACCAAAGCGCGGCCAGAAATGCCTCATCGGCCCGGCGGTCCACGGCCTTGCGATCGCGATACCGCTCGCGTCGGGTGATCGGCGTGATCCCCTTGTGATTAGCGCGCCGGATTGTGAACTGGAAATCGGATCCGGACAGGCGTCCGGGGAACCCGCGATGCTTCAACATGCTCCAGACCCTCCGTTGAAAGCGGCAGGGCAGGTCATGGGCGGGAAAACCGGGGCGGGCCAATCGGCCACGCCCCGAATGGTATTACTTGTACTTACCGGTGTAGACCGGCTCAGCAGAAATCGGAGCAGGCTGAACCTGCACATATTCCGGCTCGGGTTGCGCACAAGCGGCACCCAGGGCAACGAGACCCAGGGCGAAAACGACTTTGATGCTCTTGGACATCTACTTCTCCTGTTTGTTCTGCCAACCGAAAAGACCCCGGTTTTCACCGCGATCCGTCGGGTTGCCGGCGTGTCTTGGGAAACGCCTGAGCGTAATGTAGCCCATGTTTTCACGATTTCATACGACCTGTGCACAGCATGCGTCCCCTGTGACGGGAAAGTCGCAACCTGCTGCTGAAATCGGCGGCTATCCGCTAGATATTGTGGGAACATCAAAATATCTCCCATATGCAGGTGCCGTTTTCCAGCCGGAAGGCCTCAAAAAATTGCGTAATATCCGGTGCGCTCGCACCAAAATCGACCTCTGCCGAAGCGATGGAGATGACCGCCTGCGACGCGGGTCGCCCTTGCTCAGGGGTATAGGCCAAGGCTTGGGAATCACATAGCACGGCAAAGTCATCCACCATGCGCTGATGTTGATCCACCGTCAGATCAGGCGCGACATAGCGCAAACGCAGCCAAAGCGCGCCGTCGGGCTGCACATCCTCGAGAACTTCGTGCAGGCTAAGCACAATGCCCGAAGGCACAGTCGGCGCCCTGTCCTGACTGATAGCAGGCGCAACCACCGCCAAGGCAGCCCCGACGACTGCGAGGCCCACGATACGCACGAGGCCTGTTCTGCCACAAACCACTGTCACGATCCCTGCCCCGACCGGCTTGCGTGTGCCAGCCAGCGGCGCCGGTTTGCCGGATCATCCAGAACACCGCGCAATAAGGCCGTCGCACCGCCCGCGCCTCGGATCGCCGCGAGTTGACCACCGGCTTCGATCAGCACGGCCTCATCGGGCGGCGCCGTCTGGCTGATCCGCACGATGGGCGAATAGCCCCGGATGTGCTGAAGGGCCCGCCAGATATCCTGACGCACCTGATGCGCCAGGCGCGAACGTGACACCCCCGGAGCAGCGGAGAGGCAAGCGCGCTCACACAGATCGAATCGTACCGGCAGGCGCCGCGCCAATGTCAGCGCGGTCGCGTCGCGAATGATATGCCAACCGGTCCGGGCCATACAGCTCAGAGCGGAATATTGTCGTGTTTTTTCCACGGGTTCGTAAGCTTCTTGTTGCGAAGCGACGCGAACGCACGCGCCACCCGTTTCCGGGTCGACCGGGGCAGGATCACCTCGTCGATGAAACCTTTTTCCGCCGCGACAAAGGGATTGGCAAAGCGATCCTCGTAGTTCTTTGTGCGATCCGCGATCTTGGCCTCGTCGCCAAGCTCGGACCGATACAGGATCTCGACCGCGCCCTTGGCGCCCATCACAGCGATCTCTGCCGTTGGCCAGGCGTAGTTGAAATCGCCGCGCAGATGCTTGGAGGCCATGACGTCATAGGCGCCGCCATAGGCCTTGCGGGTGATCACAGTCACCTTGGGCACCGTCGCTTCACCGTAGGCGAACAAGAGTTTCGCCCCATGCTTGATGACACCGCCATACTCCTGCGTCGTTCCGGGCAGGAAGCCGGGGACATCCACAAACGTCAGGATCGGAATTTCGAAGGCGTCACAGAACCGCACGAAACGCGCGGCCTTACGGCTGGAATCGATATCGAGACATCCGGCCAGAACCATCGGCTGGTTGGCCACGACGCCGACCGTCTGCCCCTCCAGCCGAATGAACCCGGTGATCATGTTCTTGGCAAAGTTTTCCTGAATTTCGTAAAAATCGCCCTCGTCCGCGACCTTGTAGATCAGCTCTTTCATGTCGTAGGGTGAATTCGCGTTTTCCGGGATCAGCGTGTCGAGGCTGTTCTCGATCCGGCCAGGTTCGTCGAAGAAGGGTCGAACCGGCGGCTTTTCGCGATTATTAAGGGGAAGGAAGTCGACCAGGCGACGCACTTCGGCCAGGGCCTCAACGTCATTTTCAAACGCGCCGTCCGCGACAGAGGATTTCTTCGTGTGGGTCGAGGCGCCGCCCAGCTCTTCGGCGGTCACAACTTCGTTCGTGACCGTTTTAACCACGTCTGGGCCGGTGACGAACATGTAGGAGGTGTCTTTCACCATGAAGATGAAATCGGTCATCGCGGGCGAATAGACCGCGCCTCCGGCGCATGGCCCCATGATGACGCTGATCTGCGGGACCACGCCGCTGGCCATGATGTTGCGCTGAAAGACGTCCGCGTATCCGGCAAGCGATGCAACACCTTCCTGGATGCGCGCGCCGCCGGAATCGTTCAACCCGATGACCGGAGAGCCGTTCTGCACCGCCATGTCCATGATCTTGCAGATCTTCTGGGCATGGGTCTCGGACAGCGAACCGCCGAAGACGGTGAAATCCTGCGAGAAGACATAGACCATGCGACCGTTGATCGTGCCCCAGCCAGTGACGACCCCATCGCCATAGGGCCGCTGCTCTTCCATGTCGAAATCGGTGCAGCGATGCGCGACGAACATGTCGAACTCTTCAAAACTGTCGGCGTCTAGCAGCACCTCGATCCGCTCGCGGGCGGTCAATTTGCCCTTGGCGTGTTGCGCGTCGATCCGCTTTTGTCCGCCCCCGAGGCGGGCGGTGTCGCGGCGGTCCTGAAGTTCCTCCAGAATGTCCTTCATGGCCTGATCTCCTTGTTGCGACCCGCAGTCCGGGCAATACGTTCGCGACCATAGGTACAACCGCCCGCCGACGAAAGCGTATTTCGGCAAATTTGCAAAGTCTTGTCTCGGCGCGATGTGCTAAATGCAAAGATGCTAATATTTCCGTAGATACGTGCTGAACGCATGGACTTGGCGGCCAAGCGGGCATAACGCAGGCTAATGACAATTTCCGCCCCCCCTCGGTATCTGAGCAATCGCAGCGCGCCCCACCTGACCACGCTGATCCTTTTGGCGGGCATGACGGCGATGACGATGAATATCTTTCTTCCGTCGCTGCCGAATATGGCGGAACACTTCGACGCGCCCTACCGGATCGTCCAGCTTTCCGTCGCGGTCTTCCTGGCGGTCAACGGTGTGCTGCAGATCTTCATCGGACCGCTGGCCGACAAATTCGGGCGTCGACCGGTGATATTGGCCGGAATGGGAATTTTCTGTTTCGCGACATTGGGGTGTCTGTTTGCACCGAATGTTGCGACGTTCCTTGTGTTCCGCATGCTTCAGGCCACAGTTGCCGTGGCGATGGTTTTATCCCGTGCCGTCGTGCGCGACATGAACACGCCCGACAAGGCAGCCTCAATGATGGGCTATGTCACCATGGGGATGTCGATCGTGCCGATGATCGCGCCGGCCATCGGCGGCATGCTGGATCAGGCCTTCGGATGGCAATCGACCTTCTGGGTGCTGCTGTTTTTCGGGGTCCTGGTGTTCGGGCTGGTCTGGTTCGATCTAGGCGAAACCGGCACCCCTTCCGGCCTGACCCTCATCGCGCAATTCGGGGAATACCCCGAGCTTTTGACCTCCCCCCGCTTCTGGGGCTACTGCCTTGCCTCAGCGCTGTCGTCCGGAGCGTTCTTTGCCTTTATGGGCGGCGCGCCCTTCATCGCAAGCGAAGTCTACGGCATGAGCCCGGTCACCTTTGGCTATTTCACCGCCGGCCCCGCGGTCGGATACTTCATGGGGAACTGGTTGACCGGGATGGCCGCGGCGCGGATCGGCGTGAACCGCATGATCCTGGCCGGGACACTTGTGCTGGTTCTCGGAATGGCCGCCTCGATCAGCCTGAGCGCTGCTGGCCTGAGCAACCGCTTTGTGTTCTTTGGGTTCATGGCGTTCGTCGGGCTCGGCAACGGGATGATCATTCCCTCGGCCACCACCGGCATGCTCTCTGTGCGACCGCATTTGGCGGGCACCGCCTCTGGCCTTGGCGGGGCGATCCAAATCGGCTTTGGCGCGCTGCTTGCCGCCACTGCCGGCGCGATCCTGGGACCCGGCAGCACCGAAATGCCCTTGCTGATCCTGATGTTCCTGACGGGATGTGCCGGCCTCGCCGCGATCCTGCTGGTCGCACTGCGGGAACGTCAACTTCGCCGCATGGGTCGCCCTACCTCTTGAACTGAGGACTTTGCAAAGTTAGCGTGCAAAGCGAGCAAAGTGCAAAGCGGTCAAAGCATGGCGACAAGAAAACTCTACGCCGGGGCGAAGCTGCGGGAAACACGGCAAAAACTGTCCCTGACGCAGAAAGAATTCGCCGCCAAACTCGGTGTCTCTCTGCCCTATCTGAACCAGATGGAGAACAATAATCGCCCGGTCTCCACGACGGTGGTGCTATCGCTGGCGCAGGAATTCGGCTTTGACGTCACGGAATTGACGACGGGCGACAGCGAAAGGCTGGTTTCGGACATGCGCGAGGCGATGGCCGATCCGATCCTGGCCGATGTCGCCCCTCCGCTGGCGGACCTGCGGCTGACCGGTTCGAATGCACCGGCGCTGGCGCGGGCGTTTTTGCACCTGCATCGGGCATATCGTCAGACCCATGAACGCCTCGCCTCGCTGGACGAGGCATTGGGGCGCGAGGATGCGCGAACCCTGCCGTCGCCTTGGGACGAGGTGCGCGACTTTTTTCATTATTGCGACAACTACATCGATGCCGTCGACCGAGCCGCCGAGCATTTTTCCCACCGGACCACCGGCGATTCGAACATTCGCACCCGAGCAATCGAGAACCTTGCGCAACAGGGCATCACGGTCGAATTCGCCGACACGCCGGCCTTGCGGACATATGCGCCGGACAGGCGCTGCCTGCAGATTTCGCGCCGCGCTGCGCCGGAAACCCAGACCTTTCAAATCCTTTTGCAACTGGCGCTATTGCAGCATGACGCCTTGCTGGAGGCGACGCTGGATTTCGCCCGTTTTCAGTCCGACGCCGCGCGCGCCATCGCCAAGATTGGACTGGCGAACTATTTTGCCGGCGCCGCGCTGATGCCCTACGGCGCGTTTCTCGACGCCGCGCGCGAGGTGCGCCACGATGTCGAGATTCTCGCCCTGCGGTTCGGCGCCTCCATCGAACAGGTGGCCCATCGTCTATCGACCCTGCAAAGGCCGGGGGCCAAGGGGGTGCCCTTCTTCTTTGTCCGCGTCGATCAGGCTGGAACGATCACCAAACGCCACTCTGCCACGCGGTTGCAGTTCGCGCGGTTCGGCGGGGCCTGCCCGTTGTGGAACGTGCATCGCGCCTTTGAGACGCCGGGCCGTTTCCTGCGCCAACTGGCCGAGACGCCGGATGGGGTGCGCTACATCTCCATCGCGCGGGACGTGAGCAAGCCGGGCGGCTCTTGGGGCGCGCCGGACCGGCGCTTTGCTATTGCGCTGGGCTGCGAGGTCTCGCATGCCGAAGGTCTGGTCTACGCCGACGATCTGGACCTGACGCGCCCCGAAACCTTTGAACCGATTGGTATTTCTTGCCGGATTTGCGAGAGGAAGCATTGCCATCAACGCTCTGTCCCGCCTCTCGAACGCCGGTTGACCATCGACGTCAACGCGCGCGGAACCCTACCTTATGAAGTCGGCTGAGCGCCCCCCTAACAAGCGGCGCTTCACCGATGGACCCTGTGCCATTTCGGGGCAATTTTCGGTATCAACCGCCCATGGACGGAGAACTCTGTGAGCGCGACCGCCCCTCCGATCGACACGCGCCCCAAAGGGGCAGACCCCGACGCCCCTTTCGATATCTTTATCATCGGCGGCGGGATCAACGGCTGCGGCGTCGCACGGGATGCGGCGGGGCGCGGGCTATCGGTCGCCCTGGCTGAGATGGGCGATCTGGCGCAGGCGACCTCGTCATCCTCGACCAAGCTGTTTCACGGCGGGTTGCGCTATCTCGAATATTTCGAACTGCGGCTGGTGCGCGAAGCGCTGCAAGAGCGTGAAATCCTCCTCTCTGCCATGCCGCATATCAGCTGGCCGATGCGCTTCGTGCTCCCCTACCATCCCGACATGAGGTTCGAGAGCCAGACGCCATTGTCGCGCATCCTTTCAACCGTCATGCCGTGGACCAAGGGGCGACGACCGGCCTGGTTAATCCGACTCGGCCTGTTTATTTACGACCGGCTGGGCGGACAATCCTCCTTGCCGGGGACGCGAACCGTCGACCTCACACGCGATGCCGCCGGCGCGGCGTTGCAGGACAAATACACCCTCGCTTACGAATATTCCGACTGCTGGGTGCAGGACGCGCGGCTGGTCGTTCTGAACGCTCGCGACGCGGCAGCACGCGGCGCGACGATCATGGTCCGCACTAAAGTCGTCAGTGCGCAGCGGGACGGCCCGTTGTGGCGCATCACGGTCGAGGGGCCTCAGGGCCGCGCGACCTACCGTGCGCGCACCCTGGTTAACGCGGCAGGGCCTTGGGTCGATCAGGTGCTGCAAGGCACGCTCGGGTTGTCGGATAAACCCCTTGTGCGGCTGGTGCGCGGCAGTCACATCGTGACCCGGCGGCTGTTCGGTCATGACCGCGCCTATTTCTTCCAGGGCACCGATGGCCGCATTATCTTTGCCATTCCATATGAGCAGGATTTCACCCTGATCGGCACCACTGATCAGGACCACGAGGGCCAGCCCGGCGAGGCGGAATGCAGCGAGGCCGAACAGCGATACCTCTGCGATTTCGCCTCCGCCTACTTCAAGACCCCGGTGCAGCCGCGCGATGTGATCTGGAGTTATTCCGGAATCCGCCCGCTTTATAATGACGGATCGCGGTCGGCCTCGGCCCTGACGCGCGATTACGTGCTGAAGGTTGAGGATGTCGAAGGCTCCGCACCTATTCTCAACATCTTTGGCGGTAAAATTACGACGTATCGGCGCCTATCCGAATCTGCAATGGCGCGGCTCTCGCCTTATTTCACGTCCCTTGCGTCGGACTGGACGGCGGGTGTTTTCCTGCCCGGCGGCGACTTCGAACCGGGCGACTTGGCGCAGGTCATCGCCGAACTTGAGCAGGATTATCCTTTTCTAGGTCCCACTTGGGCCGCGCGCCTCATCCGGCACTACGGGACAGAAGCGAGGAAGATCCTGGGCGACGCCACATGCACGGGCGATCTCGGGCGCGATTTTGGCGCGACACTGACAGAGGCCGAGGTCGACTGGTTGATAGACCGGGAATGGGCGCGATCAATCGAGGATATCATCTGGCGGCGTACGAAACTGGGCCTGCGTCTGAACAAGGCGCAGGTGGCGAGCCTCTCCGCCTACATGCGTGCCCGACAGGATGAAGATGGCTCCGAAATCTCGTGATTTCAGCGCCCTGCGCGCCGCACCTCGCGCGTCCGCGAACCGTTGACTTCGCCCCGGACCGCAGCGAGACTCCGCTTGGGAGGAGACCGACGTGAGCTACATTCTGGCCATCGATCAAGGCACCACCTCCAGCCGCGCGATCCTCTTCAACCCGAGCCTCGTGCCCGTGGCCTCTGCGCAGCAAGAGTTTCGCCAGATCTTTCCCCGTTCCGGCTGGGTGGAGCACGATCCCACCGACATCTGGTCGACCGTCGCCGCAACCTCCCGCGCCGCCATCGAGCGCGCCGGGATCAGCGCCTCTGAAATCGCCGCCATCGGCATCACCAATCAGCGCGAGACCACGCTGGTCTGGGATCGCCACACCGGACGCGCCATTGGCAATGCGATTGTCTGGCAGGACCGCCGCACGGCGGATGACTGCGCCCGGATGAAGGCCGAAGGGGCCGAAGACCAGGTGACAGCGCGCACCGGCCTGCTGCTGGACCCCTATTTCTCTGCCACGAAACTGCGCTGGCTTCTCGATGAGACCGAAGGCGCGCGAGCACGGGCCAAGGCCGGTGATCTGCTGTTCGGGACGGTCGATTGCTACCTGATCTGGAAGCTGACGGGCGGGCGCGTGCATGCGACCGATGCCACCAACGCCGCGCGCACGATGCTATACGACATCACGAAAGGCGCGTGGTGCGAGACGCTTTGCGACCTCTTTGACGTCCCTATGTCGATGCTGCCCGAGGTGCGCGACACCAACGGTGATTTCGGCGTGACCCGTGCGGACCTGTTCGGGCGCGAGATCCCGATCATGGGCGTGGCGGGCGATCAACAGGCCGCGATCATGGGGCAGGCCTGCTTTCGCCCCGGCATGATGAAATCGACCTATGGCACCGGATGTTTTGCGCTGCTAAACACCGGGGATCAGCGGGTGCAATCAGAGACGCGGATGCTGACCACCCTCGCCTATCAGTTCGATGGCAAGCCGACCTATGCGCTGGAGGGCGCGATCTTTGTCGCCGGGGCGGTGGTGCAATGGCTGCGCGACGGGCTGAAGATCATCCGCAACGCCGAAGAGACGCAGCCATTGGCCGAAACGGCGGATCACGCGCAGGATGTCATACTCGTCCCGGCCTTCACCGGGCTTGGCGCCCCCTATTGGAACGCCGAATGCCGGGGTGCGATCTACGGGCTGACCCGAGCGACAGGACCCGCCGAACTGGCCCGCGCAGCGCTGGAGAGCGTCGGTTTCCAGACCCGCGATCTGTTGTCCGCGATGCAATCCGACTGGGCCGCAACGCGTGGCGATACGGTCTTGCGGGTCGACGGCGGGATGACCGCATCGGATTATGCAATGCAGTTTCTGGCGGATATTCTCGGCGCGCCGGTAGATCGTCCCGAGGTGCTGGAAACCACCGCCAAGGGCGTGGCCTGGGTCGCTGGATGGCGCGCTGGCGTCTGTGCGGGGCCTGAGAGCTTCGCAGAGAGCTGGGCGCTGGAGCGTCAATTTACTCCCCAGATCGGTGATGAGACGCGAGATCGGCGCTATGCGCGCTGGCAAAAGGCGGTGCAGGCAACGATGAGTGTGCATTAGCGGCAAGCGCGCCTCGACCTTTCCGCCGCGACGTTACTTCGATAGGCACATGGCGGTTGCGCACGCCAACGCGGTTTCGACTTGACCCTCAGATCGTCGCGTGCGGAATATAGTTCCGCATAACGGGAAATAAATCATGGATATCAGCACACTCTTCTCGCTGGAGGGCAAGGTGGCCGTCATCACCGGTGGCTCTCGCGGCATCGGCAAACATTTTGCTCAGGCGTTCCTCCAGGCCGGTTGTCGCCGGGTTTACATCACGGCCCGCAAGGCACAGGCCTGCTTTGAAACCGCAGAGGAACTGGGCGATAGATGCGTCGCGCTGCCGCACGATCTGTCGACGCTGGACGGGATCGGGGCATTTGTCGCAGACCTAAAAAGCCACGAAGACCACATCGACATCCTCATCAACAATGCAGGTGCGGCCTGGGGTGAGGACTATCTGGATTTCTCGGAATCCGGCTGGGACAAGACGATGGACCTGAACCTCAAATCGCCGTTTTTCCTGACACAGCGGATGCATGATCTGCTGAGCAAGGAGGCGACCGCAGAAGCCCCCTCCAAGGTGATCAACATCGCCTCTGTCGACGGCATGCGGCTGAACCCGTGGGAAACCTACGCCTATCAGGCCTCGAAATCGGGTCTGATCTACCTGACACGGCGGGTCGCGGGGCGGCTGTTGAAGGACAATATCGTGGTCAATTGCATCGCGCCGGGCGCCTTTGCCTCGGACATGAACCGCGCTGCACGCGATCATGGCGACGACGTCGGCAAACGTATTCCAGCCGGGCGGATCGGCAATCCCGAAGATATCGCGGCGGCGGCGCTCTATCTCGCGGCGCGCTCGGGCAACTATGTGGCCGGTCAAACGATCGCGGTGGATGGCGGTCTGGTCTGGGCCAGCATCGGAACCTCGATCGACGTCTGAGCCAAGGAGGGGGCCTCGACCCGGCCTGCCGAACCCGCTACGCAAGTCTGACCAGAAGGAGGAACTCCGATGTCCGAAGACTTTACCGCCTACGTGATCGAGCGCGACGAAACCACGAAAGAGCAGAGCGCGAGCTGGAAGTCAGTATCCACCGACGATCTGCCCGAGGGGGACGTCACCATCCGGGTTCGCCACACCACGATGAACTACAAGGATGCGCTGGCGATCACCAACAAGAGCCCTGTTGTGCGTCGCTTTCCCATGGTTCCGGGCATCGACATCGCGGGCGAAGTTGTCGCATCGGACAGCCCCGACTATGCGGTCGGTGATGAGGTCATCATGAACGGCTGGGGCGTCGGCGAGGTGCATTGGGGGGGCTACGCGCAATACGCCCGGATGAAGGCCGACTGGCTGCTGAAGAAGCCTGCCGGGCTGAGCGGCGCGGACTGCATGGCCATTGGGACCGCCGGCTACACCGCTGCGCTCTGCGTCCTGCGGCTGCAACAGGCCGGGGTCGAACCCGGCGATGGAACGATCCTTGTGACAGGTGCGTCAGGCGGCGTCGGGTCGTTCGCGATCTCCCTGCTGTCCTCGCTCGGCTACACCGTGGCCGCCTCGACCGGCCGAGTGGAGGAAGAACCCTACCTCAAATCCCTCGGTGCGACCGAAATCGTCGATCGCAAAACCCTGTCCGAAAAGGGGCGCCCGCTGGACAACGAGCTCTATGCGGGGGCCGTCGACTCCGTTGGCAGCACCACCCTGGCAAATGTGATCGCAAGGATGAAATACGACGGGGTAATCGCGGCCTGCGGTCTGGCTCAGGGGTTCGACCTGCCGACAACCGTGATGCCGTTCATTCTGCGCGGCGTGACGCTGGCGGGTGTCGATTCCGTCATGGCCCCAAAAGCCCGGCGCGAGGCCGCCTGGTCCTTGCTGGAGGAGCATATGGATCGCGCAGCACTGGCGGAGATCACCCAAGAGGCCGACATCAAGGACGTCGCGGAGATCGCCCCCAAATTGATCGCCGGTCAGATCCGTGGGCGGCTGGTCTTTACCGTCGACTAACCGCCTCGCTGCCTGCTGATGCGGCGCGCGTCCCCTGCGGCCTCAGCGGGTTTTCGCGATCTGGGCCGTGGGAACGGTGTCCGTATATTGGGTGCCGTCGCGGCCCTGCCCTGCGCGCCTGGCCTCTGTGAGGCAGGGCGCCGCAATGGCTGTCGCCGGTGCGGCGCTGATGCCCGGAACAACCTCGACCTCGATCCCGTCAGTTGATCCAGTGGGGCGCCCCTGCGGGACGCTGCCTGCACCCGCGGGGTCCCCCGATAACAGGCGCACTACCCGCCGGCCCCGCTTCGCTTCGGCGAGGATCAGACGGTCAATGCGATCCTGCGACCCGGCGATCTTACCCTGTTCCAGCCCTATGAAACGACGCTCCGCGTCCCTTCTGGCCAGTTCGAGGACCTCGGGGTCAATGGTACGGTCGTAAAAGATCGTATCCGCCTCTTGCAGCCGACGTACCGCCCGCATCGTCAGAAGGTCACGCGCCCCCGGTCCCGCGCCGACCAAGGCGATATGCCCCAGAGCTTTCCCCGCCCCGCCCTCCTTTATCGCGGATTTGAGCAACTGGGCCGCCGCGCGTTCGCGGCCTGCCAGATGGGCGCGGAACGGCTCCGCGGTGAAAGCCCATTCCCAAAATCCCCGTCGGTCGCGGGGGGCAAAATTGTCAGCGACCGCCTGCCGCAACCGGCCCGCCAAGGCAGCAAATGCGCCGAGGCGCGGCGCAAGCATTGTCTCAATCTCGGTCTTGATTGCCCGTCCCAGAACCGGTGCCGTTCCTTCGGTCCCGATCGCGACAACCACTGGGTCCCGATCCACGATTGACGGCGTATAGGCGTCGCACATCTCCGGCCGGTCGATTACGTTCACCACAGCGCCTGCCGCGCGGGCCACAGCGGCCAATTCGCGATCCCTTTCCTCATCGCCCGATGCGATAAAGACCAACACAGCCCTGTCGAATGTGTCCGATTGCAAGGCAGCATGGTGGACCGCCCGCCCCACAGCGACCAGCGCGGAAAGTTCGGGGTCCAGGTCTTGCGCCAGAACCACGATCTCAGCCTCGGTTTTCAACATGAGGCGCGCCTTGCGCGCGGCATCTTCGCCCCCGCCGCAAATCACGACACGGCGCCCGTTCATACGCAAGAACATCGGGAAGGTTTTCATGAAACGACCTCGCATTGACAGGTTGAAACGCAAATGGGCCGCCGACGTGAACGCACTGTCGTGCATCTGGTCGAGCAGCCTTGCTCACAGGGTCCAAGTTTTGGAAAAGACAGCGCCGTTGCCGCCTATATTCTTGATACCGCGGGCCAGACCCGGTTCAAGCGGCCAGTCGCGTTATCGCCGGGAAAACGCTAGAGAGCGGCCCGAATTCTCGGTGTCTGCCCAAATTTCAGGCAGGCAGGGCGGGCGGCGCGGCGGCGGCTCAATTACAGCCTCTGACCCAACTCAGGACAGGTATCGCCGCGCGATCGTCGACAGACGCCGGCCTGTCCGTCCTTCAGCCAACCTCACCCGCGGGGGCATGGACCCTGGTCCTCAGCATAACTCCCACCTGAACCGATCCCCGCTCCTCCGCATCATATGGCGTTTCCCTATAGCCGCTTGCAGGTGCCAGCGATCAGGCAGGCCGGATCATCGCCGCTGGGCTGCCGATTGATCCATAGGGTCTCGACAACGGCGGGGTGACTGGTAAGGGTTCGGTCAATCAGCGGGCGGTGCTGCGGTATCGCGTCAGGCTGGTGGACCGAACCTGTGAGACGATTGATGTAAAGGTCGCGGGATCTGAATTGGAGGAAAAGAAATGAAAATCAATGGACTGGGCGCACTTGTGACCGGCGGCGGCTCTGGCCTTGGGCAGGCTGTCGCACGGATGTTGGCAGCCGAAGGCGGCGTTGTCACAGTGCTGGACCGCAACGGTGACGCGGCAGAAGCCATGGCCAAAGAGCTGTCGGGCAAGGCCGCCGTCGGCGATGTGACCAGCGAGGCCGACGTGATGGCCGCCATCAAGACCGCCACCAATGCCGCGCCGCTGCGCATCGTCGTCAATTGCGCCGGGATCGGACCGCCGCAAAAGATGGTCGGACGCGACGGCCCCATGCCGCTGGCCGATTTCGAAACTGTCATCCGCGTCAATCTGATCGGAACTTTCAACGTCATGCGCTTGGCCGCTGCCGAGATGACCGCCATGGAACCGCTGGACGACAATGCAAGGGGGGCCATCGTCAACACGGCCTCCGTGGCCGCGTTTGACGGACAGATCGGTCAGGGCGCCTATTCCGCATCCAAGGGCGGGATCGTCGGAATGACCCTCCCGATCGCGCGCGAGCTGGCGCGCTCGGGCATCCGCATCAACACCATCGCGCCGGGTATCTTCAAGACGCCGCTGCTGGCCAGCCTGCCGGAGGAGGCGCAGCAAAGCCTGGGCCATCAGGTCCCCTACCCTTCGCGTCTGGGCGATCCGGGCGAATTTGCCAATGCGGTGAAGTTCTGCATCGAGACACAATACCTCAACGCCGAGGTCATCCGTCTGGACGGTGGTATTCGGATGGCGCCGAAGTAAGGGCGATCTAACGTTTGTTTTTGTCTCGGCCGCCGTCACCCTGTGTGATGGCGGCCTGTTGAAAATTTTGGGGCAAGGTCCTGCCGAGCTGACCCCAGGCCTCGGATACGACCGGCTAGCGGATATTCAGCGCGCCTAGGGCGATGCAAAGCTGGATAACTCGATGACCGCCGCGAATATGTGGTTCCGATTTTCAAAGAAAGATTCGTCGGGGTCGACGCCCAACGCCACGTGGTTCGAACTTGGCTCGAACTTGGCTCAACCCATCACATCACTGGATCACGCGTGCGTCCCAAAGTGCGCGAGCTCGCGTGTCGGCGTCCTTATGACCCAGCGTCGCGAGCGCCAGCTCTGCCGTGCCGATCACGACCGCCTCGGCAAAGGCGTCACGCAGGTCGCCGGACCAAAGCGCGGCCAAGGCTTCGGCGGGGTGGTCATCCTGCGCCAAACGTCGCGTGTCGGCATGTAGTGCCGGGAACTCGTCCTCCCAGAACGCGCCGGCTCGACGGCCGAAACCGGCGATGGCCTTGGAGGGGTGACGCTCAAACTCACCGCCCCCACCCTTGATCACGGTCATCTCGTCCAGGCCCAACAGGGCAGCCGCATCTGTCTGCAACAGCCGGTAGGAGGGATGAAACACACCCTGCACGCTGGCCTTTGCCTGACCGGGATTGAGCATCCGGCAAACGGTATTTACGCAAGACCGCAGGCCCAGCACATCGCGGCGCGTCAGCAGGTGAAACAGCCGGGGCGACAAGGTTTCCAACGGCAGGTAGGCAATGCCCGCCTCGGCCAGCACCCCGGACGCGCAGGCGACGTCCGTTACCGGAATGGCGCAGCGCGACAGCCCGTCCCGGACCGCGCGATCCGACCCGTTCCAGCCATGCAGCAACACGCCATGGCCTTGCGCGGCGATCAGTTTCGCCGATAGCAGGAACCACGGCAAACCTCGGGTCCGTCCCGCCGCGTAGCATGGCCAGTCGAGATCGGGCTGACCCAGCTCCGGCAACCCCTGTTGCGCCGCCTGCGCGAAGCCTGCGATTTCGTCTGCCGTCTCGCCTTTCATACGCAACAGCATCAGGATGGCGCCGACGGCTTCGGGGGCAGCGGTCTCTCGCAGCATCAAATCCATGGCGTGCCGCGCTTCGTCCCGGGTCAGGCTGCGCGCCCGTCCCGGCCCGCGGCCAAGTGTGCGAACGTGTTCCGCCAAGCTCACTCCGCGGCCTCGTGGAGGGTGACGCGTGAGAGAAGACCGGTGATCTCGGGCCGGCAGGAACCGCAATTCGTGCCCGCTTGCAAAGCGGCGCCAACCTCATCGACACTGACCAGCCCGCCGTCCTCGATGGCCGCGAGGATCGTGTTCACCCCAACGCCAAAGCACGAGCAGACCATGGGGCCGGGATCGGGGCGATCCGCGGGGGTCATCCCGGACAGGGCCTCGGGCGCGGTCGTGCCCGGCAGGGTCGCCACGTAATCGCGCATCACCGCCACGGGTTCAGATGCAATGAACAGCGCAGCCAGCAGCCGCTCGCCCGCACGCAGCGCCACGCGCGCCATTCCACGGGACGGGTCCTCGATAATCTGGATCTCGGCGTCCGGCAGGTTGAACAAGCGGCGTGCGTAGCTCTCCCAGTCCTCGACGGTATCAAGCCCGGCCAGTTCCGCGCGATACCCCGCCTCGGTCCGCGCCAGGGCCCAATAATCGCAGTCCGGCCTTATTCCGGCGGCAGAGATCGCGAAACCGTACCAAGCAGCGTTTAACCGGGCGAGCGAAACGACCGACGCCTTGCTTTCGGGTTGGCCCGAGACCGGGTCCGTCACAGCCGCGACCAGCGCGTCGATCCGCGCCGAGGGTGCAGTTTCGCCAGTCCAGTGCATCGGGGCAAACACATCGCCCCGCCGGACGGAATCGGTGATCCGGGCCCGAAGGATACCCTGCCCCTCGGGGCTGCGCAGCCAAACGAGGTCCGCCGGGCCAATCGACAAATGCGCGGCGTCCTCGGGATGAATCTCGACAAAGGGTTCGGCCAGATGCGCCGACAGACGCGCAGACAGCCCGGTGCGGGTCATCGTGTGCCATTGATCGCGGATACGTCCGGTGTTGAGGCGGAATGGATAGCGCCGACCGGTCCGGGCCACGGGGGCGCGCCAGGTCACAGGCACCATCCGCGCCTTGCCATCGGCGTGATAAAACTGGCCATCTGCGAAAAACCGCCCCCCCGAACGCGCGCCCGTGACCGGCCAGCGTGTGGGTTTCAACCCGGCATATCCCTGATCGTCCAGATCCGACCAGCCAGAGATGTCAAAGTCCCGTCCGAAACCGCCCGCCACACCCGAGAGGGCTGCATATTCGCGAAATATCTCTGCCGGGCTTTCGTAATCAAACTGCGCGACCCAGCCCATGCGGCGACCGACCTCGGCCAGAATTGCCCAGTCGGGCCGCGACTCTCCCGGCGCAGGCAGAACCGCGCGCTGGCGGCTGATGATGCGGTCCGAATTGGTCACGGTTCCGTCTTTTTCCCCCCAGGCAGTGGCTGGCAGCACGACATCGGCCAGACGACAGGTGTCCGTCCGGTCGGTGATATCAGATACCACCACGAAATCGCATCCTGCAATGGCATCGCGTACCCGATCCGCATCGGGAAGGGTCACGGCGGGGTTGGTATGAATGATCCACAACGCTTTGATCTGCCCCTCCCCGACGGCGCGGAACATATCTACGGCCTTCAGTCCGGGCTTTTCGGGCATGCTGGGCGCTTGCCAGAAATCACGGACCGCCGACCTGTGGTCTGGATTTTCCAGCTCCAGATGACAGGCCAGCATATTGGCGAGCCCGCCAACCTCGCGCCCACCCATCGCATTGGGCTGGCCGGTCACGCTGAACGGGCCGCAGCCCGGTTTGCCAATCCGGCCTGTTGCGAGGTGGCAATTCAGGATGGCGTTGACCTTGTCCGCCCCGGCGGAGCTTTGGTTCACCCCCTGGCTAAAGATCGTCACCACCTTTTCGTGCCCGGTCCATAGCGCGCAGAACGCCTGTAGTGCATCATCGCTCAGCCCTGTGGCGGCGGGGTCGTCAGCCTGGGCGCGGGCCATCGTCTCTTGGAACCCATTGACACGCGCCAGGAAATCCTGATCCAGCGCGTCCACCTTGGCCAGATGCGCCAGCAGGTGGTTAAACAGCGCCACATCCCCCCCCGGTGCAATCGGCAGGTGCAGATCAGCCGCGTCACAGCTGGCTGTACGACGCGGATCGACGACCACCAGTCTGGTGCCGCGCGCCGCCTGCGCCGCCAACACACGCTGATGCAGCACCGGGTGGCACCAGGCCAGGTTCGATCCGACCAAGACGATCAAGTCGGCTTCGTCCAAATCCTCGTAGGTCCCCGGTACGGTGTCGGTCCCGAAGGCACGGCGCTGGCCTGCCACGGTCGAGGCCATGCAGAGCCGGGAGTTGGTGTCGATATTCGCCGAGCCCATGAAGCCTTTCATCAGCTTGTTGGCCACATAGTAATCCTCGGTCAGCAATTGGCCCGAGACATAGAAGGCCACACTGTCGGACCCGTGATCCGCAATCGCCCGACGAAAGCGGTCCGCCACCAGATTCAAGGCACTGTCCCAATCGCTGTCCGCCCCGTTTACGCGGGGTGTCATCAGGCGTTCCTCGTGGCCCAGGGTTTCACCTAAAGCCGACCCTTTGGAACACAAGCGGCCGAAATTCGCAGGATGATCGGGATCGCCCGTCACCGCCATCCCACCAGAGCCGGTCTGCGTCAGCACGACCCCACAACCGGTTCCGCAATAGGGACAGGTCGTGCAGGTTCCGGATACGGGGCCGGGAAAGGTCACGCTGCGGTCCGCCGCCCGAGGGCGGTGCCATCCAGCAGGACCCGCCCGTTCTCGACCCTTGCGGCAAACGTCTCGATCCGGCCCTCATCCGCGCCCTGGGCCTCGCCGGTCTCCAGCGAGAAGACCCAGTTGTGCAGCGGGCATGTTACCTTGCGGTCATGCACCAACCCGTCGGATAGCGGGCCGCCTTTGTGCGGGCAGGTATCCGAGACGGCGTAGACCTCTGCCTCGTCGGTTCGAAAGACGGCGACGCAGCCGAGTTTGGTCTTGACCACGCGGGCGCCCCTGAGGGGGATGTCCGCGACGGCGGCAATGTCGATCCAGCTCATTCTGCGGCCTCCAGTGTGAGATCAGCGAGAGGGGCGTAACGGCTGCGTTCCCCGGCTTCGCGTGCCGGTACGGCCCATGGGTCCTTGCGGTAGATCGACTGCGACACTTCAAATCGCTCGATCAGCGCGGCACGTTCGTCCAGGTCGTCGACCACGCGCGCCTTGACCCAGTCCAGCCCGACCTTGGCGACCCATTTGTAGGGCCGGTCGAGATACTTTGCGTTCTCGCGATATAGCTGGACGAAGGCGACGGTCAGATCGATGGCCTCAGCCTCGCTCGCCACATCGGCGAGACGCTCGGTCTCTTTCAACTCCATCCCCGCAGCACCCGCGACCGAGACCTGATAGCCGGAGTCCACGCAGATGATGCCGACATCCTTGCAGGTGGATTCCGCGCAGTTGCGCGGGCACCCGGACACGCCGAGCTTGACCTTGTGCGGAGTCCACGACCCCCAGAGGATCTGCTCCAGCTTGACCCCCAGCCCGGTGGAATCCTGGGTTCCGAACCGGCAATGGTCGGTGCCCACACAGGTTTTTACGGTCCGCAGCCCCTTGGAGTATGCATGTCCCGACACCAGCCCGGCCGAGTTCAGATCGGTCCAGATCGCGGGCAGATCCTCTTTGCGCACACCCAGCAGGTCGATACGCTGACCGCCCGTGACCTTGACGGTCGGCACCTTGTACTTTTCGGCAGCATCGGCAATGGCGCGCAGCTCGTTTGGATTGGTCAGCCCGCCCCACATGCGCGGCACGACTGAAAATGTGCCATCTTTCTGGATGTTGGCGTGGTTGCGTTCATTGACAAACCGCGACATCGGATCGTCCTGATATTCTAGCGGCCAATCCGCCAAGAGATAGAAATTCAGGGCCGGCCGACAGACATGACACCCGTTCGGCGTTTTCCATCCCAGCTCCTGCCAGACCGCCGGCTGGGATTTCAGCGCCTTGAGTTTGATCAGACGGCGCAGGTCCTCGTGGGTCAAATCACAGCAGGCGCAGATCGGCTGCGCCCCCGGCATCTGGAAATCGCCGCCGAGTGTGACCTGCAGGACTTGTTCGACGAGGCCGGTGCAGGTGCCACAGGACGCGCTGGCCTTGGTCGTCGCGCGCACGGCGGTCAGATCCTTGGCCCCGCCCGTGATGGCCTCGGTGATCTTGCCCTTGCAAACGCCGTTGCAGCCGCAAATCTCCGCCTCAGGCGGCAATGCTGCAACGGCTGACAAAGGGTCCGCAGAGGCGCCCCCCTGAAAGCCCGGTCCGAATATCAAGGTCTCGCGCATGTCATCGATATCGGTGCCGTCGCGGATCAGTCCGAAATACCAGCTGCCATCGGCGGTATCGCCATAAAGGACCGCGCCGACCAATCTATCGCCTTCGATCACCAGGCGCTTGTAGATGCCGCGCGAAGGGTCGCGCAGAACGATGTCTTCGCGCTCCGGCCCTTCGGCGAAATCCCCGGCAGAGAACAAATCACAGCCCGTGACCTTCAACTTGGTCGACAGCTCTTTCGGCGCATAGGCATCGACTTCGCCCAGCAGCGATTTCGCCAGCACCTTGGCCTGATCGTACAAGGGCGCGACCAGCCCAAAGAGCGCGCCATCGAATTCGACGCATTCACCGACCGCATGGATATCCGGGTCCGAAGTCTGCATCTGCGCATCGACCACCACGCCGCGTCCGACTTCCAGATGGGCATCGGTGGCCAGTCGCGTTTCGGGCCGGATCCCGACGGCCATCACCACCAGATCGGCGTCGAGAACGGTGCCGTCCTCCAGGACCACGGCGTCGACCTTGTCCTTGCCGAGGATCGCCTTTGTCGAGGCCCCCGTCATCACCTTGATGCCGCGCCTCTCCAGGTCCTTCAGCAGCAGGTAGCCTGCACTTTCGTCCAACTGGCGTTCCATCAGGTGGCCCATCAGGTGCAGGACCGTGACGTTCATGCCGCGCAATCTGAGGCCCGCCGCTGCCTCCAATCCCAGCAGGCCTCCACCAATCACCACCGCATTGGCGCCCGGCTGACCCGCCGCCGCGATCATCGCTTCGGTGTCATCGAGGTCGCGGTAAGTGATGACGCCCGGCAATTCACGCCCCTCAACCGGGATAATGAAGGGGGCGGAACCGGTTGCGATGATCAGCTTGTCATAAGGCACTTCTCCCGCCTCGCCGACGACAACCTTGCGGTCGCGGTCGATCTTGACGACGTGTTCGCCGAACCGGCACGTCACCTTGTTGGCGCGATACCAGGCCTCGTCGTGGGTGACGATTTCAGCGTAGCTCTTTTCGCCGGAGAGGACCGGCGACAACATGATCCGATTGTAATTCCCCCGAGCTTCGGCATTGAAAAGTGTGACCTCATAGGCCTCGGGGTCGGTTTCGAACAGGTGCTCCAACGCACGGCCCGAGGCCATGCCAGCACCGATGACGACAAGCTTTTTCATCTCAATCTCCTCAGACATTCCGGGCGATAGTGTCTTGGACTGCGACATGCGTGATGACGCAGCTTCTGGCGTGTTCGGTGCGACAGTGGGGTCATCATGCGGCCTCCTGCTTCTTGCCGGTCGCGGGTTTTTGAGCAGGTTCGTCGGACGGAGCGGACTTTGGCGTCGCGCCATGCTCGTATTCTTTGAGGAACGACAGGACCTGCTCGCGGTAGCGATAGTAATCCGGGTGCTCCAACAGTGCCTTGCGGGTTCGCGGACGTGGCAAGTCGACGTCGACAATCTTGCCGATGGTGGCTTGCGGTCCGTTGGTCATCATCACCACTCGATCGGCCAGCAGGATCGCCTCGTCCACGTCATGAGTGACACAGATCGCCGTCACCTTGGTGCGCGACCAGACCTCCATCAGTACCTCTTGCAGCTCCCAACGGGTCAGACTGTCGAGCATGCCGAAAGGTTCATCCAGCAGCAGCAGCTTGGGGGAGAGGGCAAAGGCGCGCGCGATCCCGACCCGCTGTTTCATGCCGTTGGACATCGAGGTGGCGGGCTGGTCCATTGCATCGCCCAGGCCGACGCGTTCAAGGTAATATTCCACCACATCGCGGCGCTCCGCCATCGAAGCTTTTGGGTAGACCTTGTCGACCCCGATGGCGACGTTCTCCTTGGCGGTGAGCCAGGGAAAGAGGTTGGGCGACTGAAAGACGACGGCACGCTCGGGGTCCGCGCCGCGCACCTGATAGCCGTCGAGCTTGATCACCCCTTTGGAGATCGCGTTCAGGCCTGCGGTCATCGTCAGCACAGTTGATTTGCCGCAGCCCGAATGCCCGATCAAAGAGATAAACTCCCCCCTGTTCAACTTGAGGTTGAAATCTTCGACCACCGTCAGCGGCCCCTTCGGTGTCGGATAGACCTTGTGCAGATTGTCGAACGTCAGGAACCGGTCGTCGATCAGACCTTTCTGCGCATCCGTCACCGCAGCCGGAACACCGTGGATCGGCGAGACGTTCGGCAAGACACGGCTGCCTTCGGTGCGGGCCTTGACCCCGACGTCCATCAGGTGATTTGTGATCCTGGCCCGCAGCGATCTGAACCCCTCATCGGTATTCATCGCGGAACGGTCGCGCGGTCGCTCCAGATTGACCGGGAAATGTTCCGCCAGCGTGCCGTCCGGGTTCAACGCGATGATGCGGTCGCCCAGCATGATCGCCTCGTCCACATCGTTTGTGATCAGCACGCAGGTTTTCTGGTCGCGACGCCAGATCTGTTCGATTTCATCGGCCAGGTTGGCACGGGTCAGAGCGTCCAGCGCCGACAGGGGTTCGTCCAGCAAGAGCACCTCGGGATCCATCGCCAATGCCCGCGCCACGTTGACCCGCTGACGCATCCCACCAGAAAGCTCTGCGGGCCGCCGCGCGCTGGCATGACCCAGCCCGACCATCTCGACATAGCGATCGACCTTGGCCGCCTTGTCTGCCCTGCTCATCCTTGGGAACATCGTATCCACGGCCAGACGCACGTTGCCGTTCACCGTCAGCCAGGGCATCAGCGAATAGGTCTGAAAGATTACCCCGCGTTCGGGTCCCGGCCCGGTAACAGGCTTGCCCTTGAACAGGACCTCGCCGCTGCTCGGCCTCTCCAGCCCCGCCATCAGATTGATCAGCGTCGTCTTGCCGGTGCCCGAAAAGCCGAGCAGGACAAGGAATTCGCCCTCTTTGACCTTCAAGTCGATGCCGTTCAGCACGTCCCTGCGCGACAGGCCGTCACCGTAGATTTTGCACACGTTCTTGAGTTCAATCACAGCCATTGGGATCACCGATTGTTGGAGAAGGTGAAGAGGGACTGCAGCGCGAACATCACACGATCCAGCAGAAAGCCGATGATGCCGATGGTCAGCACCGCGACGATGATCTTGGCCAGCGATTGCGACGACCCGTTCTGGAATTCGTCCCAGACGAATTTGCCCAGACCAGGGTTCTGCGCCAGCATCTCAGCGGCAATCAACACCATCCAGCCGACCCCGAGGGAGAGGCGCAGACCGGTAAAGATCAAAGGTAAGGCCGAAGGCAGAACCAGCTTGGTGATCTTGGTCCAGGTATTCATCTTGAGAACCTTGCTGACCGACACGAGGTCCTTGTCGATTGACGACACGCCGAGGGCGGTGTTGATCAGTGTCGGCCACAGGGAACACAGCGTCACCGTGATCGCCGAGACCAGGAACGATTTCGCGAACATGCCATCGTTGGTGGCGTAGACGGCCGAGACGACCATAGTGACAATCGGCAGCCAGGCGAGCGGCGAGACAGGTTTGAAGATCTGCACCAGCGGGTTGATCGCGGCATTGGCCGTCGCCGACAGCCCCGCCGCGATCCCGAGGGGGATAGCCACGACAGAGGCCAGCAGGAACCCGAAGAACACCGTTTTGATCGACGTCCAGATCTGCGTGTAATAGCTGGGCGAGCCGGTATAGGGGATGTCCTTGACCTGATCCGCCTTGCCCTGGGCGATCATCCGGTCGTTGCGCTTTGCGACCCGCTCGTCATGCGCGTCTTCCTTCACCGCCTTGGCCAGTGCATCCTCGTGCAGATTGACGGCTTCGGTCCAGACGGCAGCCGGTCCGGGGATCGCGCCGAGCGAGGTCTGCACTTTCGGTGCCAGCGTCCCCCACAGCAGCAGGAAGACACCTATGGCGATCAGCGGCACCGCCAGCAGACGCCAGATCTCGCCAATCTGAGCGCGCGGATTATCACCGGCGGCGGCACGCAGAATTGGCGTGATCCATGCCAGCCCGAGGACCTGAAACCAGGCATCGGCCTTGTTGATCCGGGTGAACCGCCGGGCCCGTCGGGCCTCTCGCGCATCAGCAGCGGCAAATTGGGGGTCGATCGTCGTCATGTGGGTCAGGTCCTTGCGGGTTATCCAGGTCGCGGCGGGGATCGAAAGGGCGGGCGGAAGGGGGCCGCCCGTGGGGCGGAGGCGGCACGGCAGAACACGTGCCGCCCGCCCCGGTCCTCAGCCTTTCACATCGGTGCCGATGATTTTCTGTTCGCCCTTCAGCCCGATTGGCAGGCTGTCGAGGTAGGCGTTCGGAGTTTTACCGTCGTAGGGAATGGCGTCGATGATATCGCTTGCCGGCGTCGGAGCCTTGTATCCATCACTGTCCCAAGGAAAATCGGCCTCATCCGCCAAGCCTTCATCGACCAACAGACGCGCGGCCTGAAGGTAGATATCGGGCTTGTAGACGGATTTCGCGACTTCATCGTACCAGCTGTCCGGCTTGGCCTCGCCGATCTGACCCCAGCGGCGCATCTGGGTGAGGTACCAGACCGCGTCGGAATAGAACGGATAGGTCGCGTTATAGCGGAAAAACACGTTGAAATCGGGAACGTCGCGCTTGTCCCCCTTTTCGTACTCAAAAGTGCCGGTCATCGAATTGGCGATCACTTCGGCATCCGCACCGACATAATCCGGTCGTGACAGGATTTCGACGGCGGCTTCACGGTTGGCGTTGTCATCCTCGTCCAGCCAGATCGCCGCGCGGATCAGCGCCTTCACGACAGCCTGGGTGGTATTGGGAAACTCTTCGGCGAATTCGGCGGTGATGCCGAACACCTTTTCGGGGTTGTTCTTCCACAGCTCGTAATCAGTGATCACCGGAACGCCGATGCCCTTGAATACGGCCTGCTGGTTCCACGGCTCGCCCACCGAATAGCCATAGATCGTCCCGGCCTCCAGCGTCGCAGGCATCTGCGGCGGCGGTGTCACCGAAAGCATCACGTCCGCGTCGATCTGCCCGGTGATATTATCGCTGGAGTAATAACCGGGGTTCAATCCGCCAGCGGCCAGCCAGTAGCGCAGCTCGTAATTATGTGTCGAAACCGGAAACACCATGCCCATGTTGAACGGCTTGCCCTCGGCTTTGTATTTTTCCACAACCGGGGCGAGAGCAGAGGCAGAAATCGGATGTTGTGGCCTGCCCTCCGCATCCAGTGGGATATTCGGCTTCATCTGCGCCCAAACCTCGTTGGAAACCGTGATGCCATTGCCGTTCAGGTCCATGGAGAACGGTGTGACGATATGCGCCTCGGTGCCAAAGCCGATGGTCGCCGCGAGGGGCTGGCCCGCCAGCATATGCGCGCCGTCCAATGTGCCGTCGATCACGCCGTCCAGCAGGACCTTCCAGTTCGCTTGCGCCTCGAGGGTAACAAATAGTCCTTCGTCATCAAAGAACCCCTGCTCATAGGCGACGGCCAAAGGGGCCATGTCCGTCAGTTTGATAAATCCAAAGGTCAGCTGTTCCTTTTCCAGTTCCAGCATTTCCGCGACGACAGGACCAGCGAGGGTGGTCGAGGCCGCGAGGGCAATCAGTAGTTTCTTCATCAGGCGTATCCCTTGTCAGATGCGTCCGGGGCCTTGGCGCCGGACAAATACAAAAAGCCGCAACAACACACCGCCATGAAACAAGCGGAGGTTGAGCGGCTTTGCTCTTCAGACCCAATCTACGGGAGAATTCGACCGGACAGCGCCATTGCTGACCTGACATGAGGATTGCAGCATCACCGGTGGCGGATAAAGAGCCAAAGGCCAGAATGTGGTGAATTTTTCTGCGCGGCAGCATGGTGGCGGATCAAATGCACAAACATTGATCAAAAATCCTCGGCGGGATCAAAAAAGCGTCCATCAAAGAACCGGTCACGCGGCAGAATCAGTGTGCCGGATTGGCTCGCCACTTCCTGAGCTTGGGCGTTCGCGCCCTCCAGCTTGGCCGAAGCGCCGGGCAGATCGGCTTCGGTCTCTTTCAGCGCCGCGCGGTAGAGATCGCTCCGGAAAACTTCCGCTCCGGCGGCCTTGGCCCTGCTGCGGTCCAGCCCGGTGCGCGATGCGAGTTGCATCGCGATCCAGCTGCCCTGACTGCGCCAGGGGAACCCTGCCGCGCCCTTGTGAAATTCGACGAAATCCGGCACCGACCGCAGCACGCCACCCGGCGAGATGGTCAGCATGCCGGTCAGGGCGCGGTCGATAACCTCGGCTGGAATGTTCAGATAATCCGAGCGGGCCAGCAGTTCCGCAGTCAACGCCCGGCTTTCCGGGCGGGCCAGCCAGCGGGACGCGCGCCACACGGCGCGGATCAACCGACCGGATAATCCCGCCTCCGCGCCCGCCCAATCGCTACGCACGGCCAGGACCTTTTCGGGGGCAAAGCTCCAGATTGCCTTGCCGGGCAGCAGCAGCGCGCCATGGCCCTGATCAACCGCGATGGAACCCCAAGGCTCTCCGACACAAAAGGCATCGATTTCGCCAGCGCGGATCGCATCGGCCATCAGGGGCGGGGGCACCGTTCGGATGTCGACGTTCTGCGGCGCCGGAAGTCCCAGGGCGGTTAACCAGTAATAGAGCAACTCGGCATGCATCGAGAACGGGAACGGCACACCGATCCGCAGGCGTGACGCAGCGGCGCCGATCAAGGCCTGACCAGCGGCCTCTGCATCGCCAAAGGCAAAGTCATGTCCCATGGCGCGCAGCGCATCGGCCAGCGGCGCGCTGACGCCGATCACATTGCCATTCACCGACAAGACCGAAAGCACCGACAGTGGCATGCCCGCCCCGCCAAGCCCGAGCGCGGTCGCCACCGGAACCGGTGACAACATATGCGCCGCGTCGACCTGTCCAAAACTCAGCATGTCACGCAATGACGACCACGAGGGGGCCTTGCGGAGCGCGAGCGTCAACCCTTCCTCTGCGGCGAACCCCATCTCCTGGGCGACGATCAGCGGCGCGGCGTCCACAAGCGGCATGAAACCGACAGGGATGGACACCCCTCTCATGGCGCGCAACCACCGTTCCATCGCGCGGCGGCGGTTTCGAGCGTAGGTGCCGCGGCCCGGCAGCGTCCCAGAGGGTCCGACGTCGCGCGCAGGACAAACCCATCACGCAACGCCCTCATGACAACAGCCCCGCCGCCGTCACCAGCGCCTGCGCCACATCCGCCATACGCTTGTTCTGGTCCATCGCGGTGCGGCGCAGCAGGGCATAGGCCTCGTCCTCACCGACGCCGCGCGCTTTCATGATCATCCCCTTGGCCCGGTCGATTACCTTGCGCTCTTCCAGGGCCTTCTTAGTCTCGGCCAGTTCGGTGCGCATCCGCTGGAACATGCGAAACCGGGCGATGGCGGCGTCCAGCACGGGTTTCAGCCGATCCGGCTTCATCCCATCCACGACATAGGCCGAGATCCCGGCTTCGATGGCGGCGGTGGACAACCCCTCTTCTGTGCGATCCACGAACATGGCCACCGGGCGGTCCATCGGACCCGAGGCGAGGGCGAGCTCTTCGAGAATATCGCGAGACGGGTTTTCGATGTCGATCAAGACCACATCCGGTTGTCGCGCCTGGATCTGACGCGCCAGCGATGTCGGCTCTGCGATCACCTGGATATCGAAATCACCGGCAAGTCGCAGGCTGTCCACAATCTGCAATGCGCGATCGCGATCTGCTTCGACAACGATGATGGACAGGACGCCGGACATATCCCGAGATACGTCGCCACACGGCAGGAATGTAAAGCGATGCCGCCCGTTTAGCACGTCGCAAAGCAGATTTCTGCCTCATTTTTGGGCATTTCAGAACCCCGACCATGGCGCATTGCATCACGCGTGGCAGCGGCGAGGACCGGGCCGCAAAAAGGGCCGCCTGTTCAGGGCGGCCCGGTCTCTGTACCTCATCATGTCGTCGCTGGTCTCACGCCAGCAAGACGATCAGCAGGATGATCCAGATAGGAACACCGATCAGCCACAAAAGTATCGCACCCATGGTTAATCCTCCTCAGGTCCAGCGACCGAAACGGGCGAAGGCACGCCCCTCGTCGCGATGTTGGCCACCCACATTGGCCGCCCAATATGCCCCGGCTGCAGCGATCATCAGCGATGCGGCCACCACAAAGGCGGAGATTACGGAATATTTGCGGGCAGCTTCCGCCTCAGCTTCGCTGACCTCAGCGACCTGGGCTGCGGCCCCCGTTGCGGTCTGCGAAACAGCGGCGTTTCCGTCACCGGCAGCGGCATCGGCGCTCGGAACCTCTACATTCTGCGCGACGGTTGCCACCGCATCTGCGGATTTGGCTGTCGCCTGAAGCGCTGAATCTGCCGTCGCGCTGACGAGGAACGCGCCCAGCAGGATCGCGACACCCCAGGTCGTCAGACCATGAATACCGTCGCGCACGCTGACCTCATCCGCGGAGGCGTTGTCCATCCGGCGTCGCATGCGACCGGCGATATACCCGCCCGCCATGAAGCTGGAGATCGTGGTCCACAGCAGCCAGGAGGCCGTCGCGATCAATGCCGCCATCGCGGAGCCTTCGCCGGTATAGGGCGAAATCAGCGACAGACCGATCGCCGCCCCGAATGTGGTGAAGACAAAGGCAATTCCCGTGGCCACGGCGGCCCCGGCCAGGATCGAAGCCCAATCCACATAGCTGCCATCGTGGGCAAACCGCGGGGCCGAGGCCTGGGTCATGGTTTCCGTGCGTTCGCTCATAATATCGTTCCTCTCCCTTAATTCGACCTCCGGCGTCAGCCGAGCCCGAGCAACGACAGGACGGCCAAGACGACGACTACAAGTCCGACGAGATAGATTATTCCGTGCATCCCAAATTCTCCGTTCCATTTGCTTTGATTGGAGGTTTCCGGCGCAGTCACGCCGCTCACCTCAACGTGAACACCACGCAAAAGTTCCGAATGGCGGAAAGTTGCCGATTTCCTCGCGCGCCAATCTCCTGAAGTCGGGGATAATTGGCCCGGTCGCCTAGGACACCGCCCCCGCACGAGGAAGAGGTATCGCGCGATGAGTGGCGGGACTTGGCGCACCTTGGGTTGGGTGGGGAACTGCGACGACCGGATATTGGTTTCCCTTGTACATCCCTGATTAGGAGGATTGGGCAATGACTACTACACATGCATCCCCGCTGGTTTCCTCCAGCAACGTGAATGGCACGGACGTCTACAGCAACACCGGTACGCACATCGGCTCCATCGATCATCTGATGATCGACAAGGAATCCGGTAAGGTTGCCTACGCCGTCATGGGCTTTGGAGGCTTCCTCGGTCTGGGCGAAGAGCACTATCCCGTGCCGTGGCAAAAGCTGAACTATGACACCCAGAAGTCTGGGTTTGTGACCGACATCACCGAAGAACAGGTCAAGGGCGCCCCGGATCGCCACGACTCTTGGTTCGATGACCGGGAATGGGAACGTCGGACCCACGAGCATTACGGCGTGCCTATGTATTGGATCTGATCTGCTGGGTTGGCCTCGGCTGGAAAGCCGAAGCCGCCGGGCATTCAGGTTAGGCTGACTTCGTGGCCCCGCTCCCTGTGCTCCGCCAATCCGGCAGCGCAGAGGGCGGGGCCGCAACTACATCTGCCCTCGCCGCTTCCACGCCGCGCGTTTCAGTCCGGGGTGAGAGGCGCGAACACGATCTCACACCGAAACCCGGTGGAGCGATAATCGAACGTCACCTCAGCATCGAGTTCCGCGGCCAGCACTGTGCCAATCATCTTGGTGCCGAACCCCTGGCGCGTGGGTTGCGCGACGGGAGGCCCGCCACTCTCGACCCATGTGATCGCCAAGCGCCGCGCCGTATCTGCCTCTTGCGAGGTCATCGCGTCTTCCCACTCGTAGGTCACGTCTACCCGCCCCTCGGGGACGGACAGGGCACCGTATTTCAGCCCGTTGGTGACCAGCTCGTGAAATGCCATCGAGAGTGACGCGGATTGCTGCGGGCTCAACCAGATGTCGGGACCGTGTACGGCAAAACGCTCTGCGCCGCCGGCCTCTTGTGCGCTGAATTCCAGCACCTGGCGCAATTCCGCGCCCGAGGAGCCGGATTGCGCCAGCGCTTCATGTGCCTGCGCCAAGGCACGCAGGCGGGCGATGAAGCGCGGCGTATGCTCTTTGGGCAGGCTTTGGCGCGCGATACCCGAAACCACGGCGAGCGTGTTGTTGACCCGATGCTTCATCTCGCCAACCATCACGTTGAGATGCCGTTCCGCGCGCTTGCGCTGCGTGATATCGCGCAGGACGACCGACCAGTTCACCGATGTCTGCGTCGGGTTGTATTCATTGATCGGCGTCAGCGTGACCTCAAAATCAAGCCCCAGCGCGCTCTGGGCTTCAAAGACGACTTCGCCACTCCCCGCGTAGTCCCGGATCGCCTCGTCGAACCATGCAGAGCGCGCGTCCAGGCGGATCACATCCTGTATCGGTTTGTTAAGTACGCTGGCCAGCCCCTGCCCGGTCAGGCGCTCCGCCCCGGCATTCCAGCTGCCGATACGTCCGCCGGCATCGACCCGCACAATCGCGTTGGGCGAACTGCGGATGATCGCGGCGAGTTCATCGGCGTTGCGCCGGGCCACGCGCAATTCTTCTTCATAGGCATGCCGCTCGCTGGCATCGAAGATCGTGTAATCGAACCGGGTCGGCTCCCCCGCCTCGTTGCGACGGACGACTCCGCTTAACAAGACAGGCAGCGGCTCTGCGTCCCGCCGGTCGAGCGCGCAGGAAATCTCGCGAATGAAGCCCTGCAGGCGCATCATCGGGGCCATGTGGGTCTCGTAAAACAACTGCCCTGCCCCGGTGAGGAAGTCCGGGAACCGCTTCAACTCGACCTCGGGCGATCCCCCAAGCCATTTGCGCAAGGTGCTGTTCAGATATTGGATCCGCCCGTCCGGATCCGTCGAAACGATCCCGCAAGGCGCATCGTCGATCAGTTGCACAAGGACCTCGCGACGATCCACGCCGCCAGCATCAGGCATCAGACTTCCCCGAGATGGTCGCGCATGGCCGCAACGACATCTGCCGGAACGGTCATATGCGGGCAATGGCCAGTCGCATTCAGAACGTGCACCCGCGTTCCGGGCACCCGGTCGCGCATCCACTCTGCCACGGTCATCGGCACCAAGGCATCTGCATCGCAATGCAGCACCAGCGACGGCGCGGCGAGGTGTTCGAAATCTGCGCGGTGGTCACCCAGAAACGTCACACGGCCAAAGTGTTGTGCGATCCCCGGATCGGTCCGGCAAAAGCTCTGGGTCAGGCGGTCGGCCTGCACCTCGTCAGCGCTCTGACCGGCGATGGTGGGGGCCAACTGCATCGACCAGCCGAGGTGATTGTCCTCCAGCATCTTTACCAGATCTTCCAGATCGCGCCGTGCAAATCCCCCGGCATAGCCCGCCTCTTCATCCGTGTAAAAACAGGGCGAGGGCGACACGAGGATCAATTCGCCAATGCGTCCCGTGCCCTCGGTCATGACCTCGTTGGCCGCCAGCACCGCGATGGTCGCCCCGACCGAATGGCCGACCACGACCGCATTGTGAGCGTCAATTTCCGTCAGGATGGCCAGCAGATCTTCGGCATGCGCGTCTAAACGGTCGTAACGCGCGACATCATAGGCCGAGAGATCAGATTGACCCATCCCAGTCAGATCATACAGGACGACACGGTGATCCGCCTCGAAGGCGGGCGTTACATCGCGCCACATGGATTGGTCACAGCCGAACCCATGCACAAAAACAACCGTCCGCCCTTGGGGCGAACCCGAAACGACAACGTTGTTGCGCTCGATCATCTTCGGACCTTCTGCATTCGCAAAGTTCTGCATTCATAATGGGGTGTATTGATACGACTCTAGCCTTTTCGCAAGAGGCACACAATCTGCCCCGGAAACCGATAAATAGGAGTAGTTTGCCTGACATGCTGAACAGCGAAACCCGCCCCGGTGGCCGGGTCCGGCGAGCGCCGTGCAGAGACGCGCGACCTGACCTACAGGCAACTCATTGATACCCCCTAGATTTTTGCCCCATATTGCGGTTACGCTGCTGCCAATCACCCTTGTTGCGCCAATAGGTGTCGCACAGATCCTTGCGGTCAGACTTCGTTAACACCTCGCGGTGTAACGTCGCTGACCGGTTGGCGCGCACCGGTCAACGAAAGCAAAAAACAAGACGAAAGGACAGCGGATGGACGACCGAACGGAAAATTCGGGAACCGCCGAGGGCATTCCCAGCCCGGAAGGTGATGCCCAGATCATCCAAACCGATTACGAGATCGGGCAAAACAACGTCGAGGGTGCGGTCGGGCCGTTCGGCTTTGACATTCATAACCCGGTTTTCATGATCTCCGGCCTCACGATCATCGCCTTCGTGTTCTACACGCTGGTGCTGCCCGAACAGGCGGGGGGCGTGTTTGCCTGGCTCTTTGGCGCGGTGACCCAAGGGTTCGACTGGTTCTTTATCGGCTCTGCGAACATCTTCGTGCTCTTCTGCCTCGTTTTGATCGTGACCCCCTGGGGCAGCGTGCGGCTGGGCGGCTCGGACGCGACGCCGGATTATTCCTACATCGGCTGGTTCGCGATGCTCTTCGCGGCGGGGATGGGCATCGGTCTGATGTTCTACGGCGTCTCCGAACCGATGAGCCACTTCTCCTCCTCACTCGGTGGCACAGTGGCCGAAGGCGGTGCGCGCACCGACTGGGCCCCGCTCGGCGGTGCCGCGGGCGACGAGGTGGCAGCCGCGAGGCTGGGTATGGCGGCCACGATTTTTCACTGGGGCCTGCACCCTTGGGCGATCTACGCGGTCGTCGCGCTGGCGCTGGCGTTGTTCTCCTACAACAAGGGTCTGCCCCTGACGATCCGATCCGCCTTTCACCCGATCTTCGGGGATGCGGTCTGGGGTTGGGTCGGTCACGTGATCGACACGCTCGCCGTCTTTGCCACGCTGTTCGGCCTTGCCACATCGCTCGGCTTTGGCGCAACCCAGGCCAACGCCGGTCTGAACGAGCTGTTTGGCGTGCCGATCGGCGCAACCACAGAGGTCATCCTGATCTCGGGCATCACCGCAATTGCGCTGATCTCGGTGATGCGCGGCCTTGATGGCGGGGTAAAGATCCTGTCGGAAATCAACATGGGGCTGGCCTTCCTGCTCCTGGCCTTCGTATTGCTGGTCGGACCGACCATCTACCTGCTGAAACTCTTCGTCGGCTCGCTCGGCGCGTATTTCGAGTTCCTGCCGGCGCTTTCGAACCCCTTCGGGCGTGAGGACGTAAACTTCAGCCAGGGCTGGACCTCGTTCTACTGGGCGTGGTGGATCAGCTGGTCACCCTTTGTCGGCATGTTCATCGCCCGCGTCAGCCGTGGCCGCACCGTACGGGAATTTGTTATCTGCGTGCTGCTGATCCCTTCGCTGGTCTGCGTGCTCTGGATGTCGGTCTTTGGCGGTACAGCGCTCTACCAGGTGATCAACGACGGGTATACGCTGGCACAGGACGCCTCTCTTGAACTCAAGCTGTTCAAGATGCTCGACGCCCTGCCCCTCGCCAGCATCACCTCGCTGGTCGGGATCATCCTCGTGGTGGTGTTCTTCGTGACCTCCTCGGATTCCGGTTCGCTGGTGATCGACACGATCACGGCGGGTGGCAAGATCGACGCGCCGGTACCGCAGCGCGCCTTCTGGTGCATCTTTGAGGGCGCGGTCGCCATCGTCCTGCTGCTCAGCGCAGGGGGCCTCAAGGCGCTGCAATCCATGGTCATCTCGACCGGGCTGCCGTTCACGGTGATCCTGTTGCTGATGTGCGTCGCGATCGGCAGGGGTCTGGCCTCGGAACGGCGCATCATGACCCGCTAAACCGGATTGAAAGGCCGCCTTGTTGCAAGGCGGCCTTTTTTCCATCCCCCGCCCCGCGGGCGTCGTTTACCGCGACCAGTGAGCCTATTGTATAATGTTGCGCTGTGAAGGCCCCGGCGCGAGCTGATCCCCCATTAAACAGCTCATCCAGATACGGACTAGGGGACCGGTCGCACACATACCGATTAGGAACACGGTCGAAAAAGTTTGTTTCAGCCCCTCTGCTTCGCCGGACAAAGCTTTACTCAAAGATCAAATCAATGTCTTTTCGGCGACATTATAAAATGCCTTTGATGAGGGGGTGCCGTGCCCAGGGTAGGTTTCCGTGAGTTTTATTCGTTGAGCCGCGTTTTGGCGCATGGCCAGTTGTTGCGCTATTCACGCGGAGAGCGAGGCTATACCGCCAAATTCGAAGCCAAGCTGGCCGACAAGATCGGTGTGGATCACGTTCTGACCGTCAACAGCGGCACGAACGCCCTGATCACGTCGCTGGCGGCTGCGGGCGTGGGTCCGGGGGACGAAGTCCTCGTTCCGGCCTACACTTGGGTGTCCTCTGCGCTGGCGCCACTCGCCGTCGGGGCGGTCCCCGTTCTGGTAAACATCAACGACAGCCTGACCATCGACCCTGCAGAGATCGAACGTCGCATCACCCCCCAGACCAAGGCGATCATCCCGGTTCACATGCTCAACCGACCCTGTGACATGGATGCGATCATGGAGATCGCGCGACGCCACAACCTCGTCGTCGTCGAGGACGCCTGCCAAAGCGTGGGGGTCGAATACAAGGGCCGCCGCCTCGGCTCCATCGGGGATTTGGCGGCGTTCAGTTTCAACCATTTCAAGAACCTCACCTCGGGCGAAGGCGGTGCGGTGCTCACCAACGATGAGCGCCTGTTCGTTCGGGCGCGGATGTATCACGATCCCGGCAGCTTTATCCGTGGCCACGAGAGGTCGAACGAACCGCTGTTCTCGGCCATGAACTTCAAGGTGTCGGAGCTGACAGGCGCGGTGCTGCATGCGCAGCTATCCCGGCTCGACCCGCTTCTTGAGCGGATGCGCGCGCGCTATCCGTTGATGGCCAGCGCCTTTGAAGGGGTCGAGTATTGCCGGATTTCGCCGCATAGCGATCCGGACAACGCCGTCGCGCTCAGCGTGATTTTCGATACCGCGGAACAGGCCAAGGCCTTTGCAGAAGCCCGCGGGGTGGAGCGGTTGATCGACACGGACCGGCATGTCTTTACCAACTGGGAGGCGGTGCTGACGAAACGCGCTTTCCATCCCAAGATGAACCCCCACAACTGGGCCGCGCGCGAGATTGATTACAGCGCGGAGCAATACGAAACGACGCTGGATATCCTCGCGCGGACCTGCCGCATCGCCCTTGGCGCGCAATTTCCCATCGCGATCATGCGACAGCGGCAAAAGGCCCTGCGCCGCGCGGTTTTGGCGATCTCGTCGAGGGGATGACGCCGAACCTCGACATCTCGGAGCTATCGCAGACGGTGGCGCGCGACCGCCTGTCCTGTGACGTTTTGATCATTGGCGCCGGTCCCGCCGGGTTGACGGTCGCGCGTGGGCTGGAGGGATCCGGTCTCGACGTGTTGATCCTGGAAAGCGGCGCGCGGCATCAGAGCGAGCAAGCCGAAGAGTTGAACGCGGTGCTGGCGGATGCCACAACCTGGACCGACGAGCAGGTGCGCCGTCGCAAGCTCTACCACGGATCGCAAGCCGAACTATGGACGCACGAGACGCAGCAATACGGCGTGCGCTGTCGTGGGCTGGGGGGCGCGACAGCTGCCTGGGCCGGAAAGTCGGCGGCGTTCAGTGACATCGACTATGCGCCGCGTCCCTGGGTTGCGAACAGCGGCTGGCCGATCCGCCACCACGACCTGGCCGACCATCTCGACCGGGCGGCGAAAAGCTTGAACCTCAGCGTGAATTGCTACGACGACGACCTCTGGGCGCTGATGAACCGCGCACCGCCCGAACCGCGCCCCGATCCCAAGACCCTGCGGTCGTTCTTTTGGCAGTTCGCCCGTTCGACGATAGACCCGATGGATGTCATGCGCGTCGGGGCCGAATTCGCCCATACGCCCCCCGCCGGTTGCCGTGTGCTGTTGGGCGCGACGGTGACAGAGGTGCTGACGAAGGAGAGCGGCGCGCAGGCGATCGGGGCACGGGTCACGGACGCCTCGGGCCAGCAGCATGTCGTCGTGGCGGGAACCGTCGTGCTGGCCGCCAGTGCCATTGAGAACGCGCGGATCCTGCTGAACTCGACGGCACATAACCCCGAGGGTCTGGGCAATGCAAATGACGTGGTTGGACGCTACCTCATGGATCACCCGAATTCCGTGGTCGCGAGCTTTGACGCCCCGGCAGTGACGAAGATGGTGGAGATGTTCGGCTTTTACGGGCTGAAGACGCCCCAGGGCATCAATATGTATATGCGGGGCCTCACCCTGACGGATGAGGCGCAGGAGGCGGAGGGCCTGTTGCATTGCGCCGTCTTCATGCCCGGCGAACGTGCGCCCGACGATCCCTGGGACGCGGCCAAGCGCATCCTGAAACGCCAAAGCACCAGCTACCTTGCGGATAGCCTGTCGATCCTCAAATCGCCCGGTCTGGTGTGCAAGGGGCTGGGGCGGCTTGCGCTGCAAAACCGCAGGTTTCCGACGGGCCTGTCGCGCTTTATCGTCAATCAAGTGGTGCGGTTCCGCCCCAATATGGCGGTCGAAGAGTTCATGACCGGCGGCGTGCCGCACAAGTTGACCGGCGTCTCGGTGCAGGTGATCTGCGAACAGGTGCCGGACCCTGACAACCGCATCACCTTGGCCAAGCGCATGGATCGCAACGGCGTGCCACTACCGCATGTCAACTGGCGCCTTGGTGAAACAGAGCTGCGCAGCATCAGCCGGTTCGCAACCATCCTCGCGGAAGAGTTCGAACGGGCCGGATTGCCCGCCCCGGTCCTCGCCTCCTGGGTTCGGGACGGAGATTTCGACGCGGCGGCGATCATCGACATGGCCCATTCGGCGGGCACCACACGCATGGCGACGGACCCGGCCAAGGGCGTGGTGGATCGCGATTGCAAGGTCCACGGGGTCGAAGGATTGTACGTCGCGGGGGCCTCGGTCTTTCCCACCAGCGGCCATGCCAACCCCACGCTGATGATTACCGCGCTGGCATTTCGACTGGCGGATCACCTTCGGCAGCGGCGCGCGGACCCGGCTTTGGGTCCCGGCTAGGGGTCCGGCCGCCGGCATCGATGCGCGTAAGGCACCGGGGGCCGACGGCTTCGCGCCGAAATCTCCGTCACGTAAATCCGTCAGCGGGACCCGTGGCGTCAGTCAGCCCCCGTGGCCCGATCAATCGCGCCGCAGGTCGGGTGGGGTCGCCTCGCGGCCCAGCCGTGCGACGATGTCCTCCAGCGAGGAACCGAACGTCTGCTTTTCCCCGAGGCGGCGAACGGAGACCGTGCGCTCCTCAACCTCTTTCATCCCGCAGGCGAGGATATAGGGGACCTTGGCGAGCGAATGTTCGCGGACCTTGTAGTTGATCTTTTCGTTGCGCAGATCGGCCTCGGCGCGGACGCCCGCGGCCTTGAGCGCCGTGACGACCTCGCGGCAATAGTCATCCGTGTCCGAGACGATGCTGGCCACAACCACCTGACGCGGGGCCAGCCAGATGGGTAGTTTCCCGGCGTGTTCCTCGATCAGGATGCCGATAAACCGCTCGAACGACCCGAGAGTGGCGCGGTGAAGCATGACAGGGCGGTGTTTTTCCCCGTCCGCGCCGATATAGGTCGCGTCCAGCCGTTCGGGCAGCACGAAATCCACCTGATGGGTGCCGCATTGCCAGTCGCGCCCGATGGCGTCGGTGAGCACGAATTCCAGCTTGGGGCCGTAGAACGCGCCTTCGCCGGGGTTCAACTGCGGTTCGATCCCGGCCTTGCGGGTGGCCGAGAGCAGCGCCTCTTCGGCCTTGTCCCAAACCTCGTCAGATCCGGCGCGTGTTTCCGGCCGGTCCGAGAACTTGACCTTGAAATTCTCAAACCCGAGATCGTGGTAAATGCCAGAGAGGAACTCGATATAGCGCAGCGTTTCGCTTTCGATCTGATCCTCGGCGCAGAAAATGTGGCCGTCGTCCTGCGTAAAGCCGCGCACCCGCATGATGCCGTGCAGAGCGCCCGACGGCTCATAGCGGTTGCAGGATCCGAATTCCGCCATGCGCAGGGGCAGGTCGCGGTAGGATTTGAGGCCTTGGTTGAAAATCTGGACGTGGCAGGGGCAATTCATCGGCTTCAGCGCGTTGACGGCCTTTTCGCGGGCGTGCTCCTCGTCCACCTCTACGATGAACATATGGTCCTGATACTTTTCCCAGTGCCCCGAGGCTTCCCACAGCTTGCGATCCACCACCTGCGGGGTGTTGACCTCGACGTAGCCGTTGGCGCGCTGCTTGCGGCGCATGTAATCCTGCAACTCCGTGTAGATCGTCCAGCCGTTGGGATGCCAGAAGACCTGACCGGGGGCTTCCTCCTGCATGTGGTAGAGGTCCATCTCGCGGCCCAGCTTCCGGTGGTCGCGCTTGGCGGCCTCCTCCAGCATGGTCATATGCGCCTTGAGGTCGTTGCGGTTCCTGAAGCCCACGCCGTAAATCCGCTGCAACATCGGGCGGGAGCTGTCGCCGAGCCAATAGGCCCCGGCCACATGGGTCAGCTTGAAGGCATCGGCGGGCACCTGTCCGGTGCTTTGCAGATGCGGGCCGCGACACAGATCCTGCCAGTCGCCGTGCCAATACATCCGCAGGTCTTCGCCTTCGGGAATGCGGTTGATCAGTTCGATCTTGTAGGGCTCGCCGGTCTTTTCGTAATGCGCGATGGCATCGGCGCGCGACCAGACCTCGGTGGTCACGGCGTCGCGGGCGTTGATGATCTCCTTCATCTTGGCTTCGATCTCGCCCAGATCCTCAGGAGTAAAGGGCTCTTCGCGGTCGAAATCGTAGAACCAGCCGAAATCGCGCACGGGCCCGATCGTGACCTTCACGTCCGGCCAGATCGCCTGCACCGCGCGCGCCATGATATGCGCCAGATCGTGGCGGATCAGCTCCAGTGCGGGTGCGTCGTCCTGCATAGTGTTGATGGCGATGGCGGCATCGTCGGTGATCGGCCATTGCAGATCGTAGTGCGCGCCGTTCACCGTCGCGCTGATCGCCTTCTTGGCGAGCGAGGGCGCGATGCCTTGGGCGACCTCGGCGGGGGTGATGCCGGCGTCAACCTGCTTGGAATTGCCATCGGGAAAGGTGAGGGTGATCTGGGACATGCTGTCCTCCTCGTCGGTTTGGCGCCCACGGAACGCCCGGTTGCGGGTTATGTTGTGCGCCGAGTGGTGCAAGCCCGCGCGCGCCTTGTCAACCGCCGAAAACCCGCCCGAGCCCGGAGATTCCCCATCCGCGTCCTTCCAACCCGCCGCTGTCATCACACCGGGCGCGCCCCCCACCGCAAAGGATTGGGGACGCGACGCAATTACAGCTTGATGGAACGACGCGCTGCAATAAGTACCCCAGATCGTTATCCGTCAGGGCGCGCAATCCCCAACCTGCCCCTGACCCCGACCCGAAAGCCTGCCTGATGTCCCATGTCGCCCCAAAGCCGGATCACGCAGCCCGTGTCTTTGCCCGCATCGCCGGAGCGGGCGCGGACAATGTCCCCGATCAGGTCGAGGGGCGCAACGGGTTGCGCTTTATCGCCAGCCTGATCCTGACCAAGATCGCGGACGGGCTGATTGATCCGAAACTCGTGCTCAGCTGGTTGATGACCGCCCTCGGCGCGCCGGGTTATCTGGCGGCGGCGCTGGTGCCGATCCGCGAGGCGGGCGCGCTGGTGCCGCAGGTCTTGTTCGCGGCACTCGTCAACAGGGCTCGACACCGCAAGTGGATCTGGGTCGTGGGGTCGGTCGGGCAAGGCCTGTCAGCTCTGGCCATCGCGCTCACCGGTCTGCTGATGCAGGGTGTGGCCGCGGGCGTGGTGATTTGTCTTTGCCTTGCGGTTCTGGCGATTTCGCGCGCGGCCTGCTCGGTGTCGATCAAGGATGTTCTGGGGCGCACCATCGCCAAGCGGCGGCGCGGCGCTGTCACCGGGCTGGCCGGGTCGGTCGCCTCGTTCGGGGTGGTGATTTTTGCACTTCTGCTGATGTCGGGCCTGTTGCAGACCCGCGGACCCGTGCTGCTGGCCATTGCGCTGGCTGGGGTCTTTTGGATCATCGCGGCAACTCTCTTTGCCACGGTGAACGAACCCGAGGCAAACCATGACGCAGGCGCCGGCCTCCCCCCCGTCCTAACCGTCCTGCGCAACGACCGGCATTTGCGTCGCTTTATCCTCGTGCGGGGCCTGCTGGTGTCGACGGCGCTGGCGCCGCCCTGGATCGTCGTGCTGACCGGAGAGCACGGGACCTTGCTGACCCGACTCGGCGCGCTGGTCCTGGCCTCCGCCGCTGCCTCGTTTCTGAGTTCCTTCGTCTGGGGGCGCCTGTCGGATCGCTCGTCCAGATGGGTGCTGGTCCTCTCCGGGGTCATTGCCGCCGCCGCATTGCTGACCATGCTGGGATTGAAGGGGCTGGGGCTTGCCGGAACATTCTGGGCCGGACCGCTGGTCCTGTTTGTTCTGATGCTGGCCTATCACGGAGTTCGACAGGGACGTTCCACCCACCTTGTCGACATGTCCCCGACTGAGGGTCGTGCGACCTACGCGGCGATTGCAAACCTCTCTATCGGCCTGATCCTGTTGTCCGTCGGGGCCTTTGGCGGCAGCTTGGGCGCGCTCGCGCCGGAATGGGCGATTGCGGGTTTTGCCCTCATGGCCGCCGCCGGTGGTGCATTGGCGCTGAGCCTGCGGGAGGTTCAGATAAACGACACCGAAACCGAGTAGACTGCCTGACATTGCACCGCGCCGCGCCGCATGGCACACCCGAAATGCCGGATATTATGCGGTCCAGAAGTGATGCGGAGATGACCATGAACAAGCCGAGTTTCCTGACGACCCCGCAAGGCCGCCGCATCGCCTACCGCCAGACTGCCGCGACGCATGGGGCGGTATCGACGCCCGGCATCGTCTTTCTATGCGGTCTGAAATCGGACATGCATGGCACCAAGGCCGTTGATCTGGAAGACTGGGCGCATCGCGAAGGCCGTGCCTTCCTCAGGTTCGACTATTCCGGTCACGGGGAGAGCGACGGTGCCTTTACCGATGGCTCTATCGGGGACTGGGCCCAGGATGCGGAGGCGGCGATCACCATGCTGACCGACGGTCCGCAGATCCTCGTCGGATCCTCGATGGGGGGCTGGCTGTCGCTGTTGATGACGCAACGCCTGCCGGGACGGGTCGCCGGGCTGGTCACCATCGCCGCCGCACCGGATTTCACCGAGGACGGCATGTGGGCCGGATTTGACGCCGCACAACGCGAAGCATTGGCGCGCGACGGTCAGGTCGCGCTGCCCTCGGATTACGGTGAGCCCTATATCATCACGAAACGGCTGATCGAGGACGGCCGCAATCACCTGCTGTTGCGTGCGCCGATCCCCCTGCCCTTTCCCACGCGATTCCTGATCGGCACCGCAGATGAAGCGGTCGATCTCAGCGTCGCCTACCGCCTGATGGAGCGGGCAAGCGGGCCCGATATTCGCCTGACTCTGGTAAAGGACGCCGATCACCGCTTCTCCACCCCCGAGTGCCTGCGCCTGATCCGCGAGCAGGTGATGCAGGTTTCCGCCTCCATCGCGGGGGAGTGATTCGACAAACCTTGACCTGCCCGTCAGATCTGCGACGATTCCGCAAAAATAGAGGCAGAGCAGGCCCTGAATGTCGCAATCTTCCTCCACCAAGCTGCCGGTCGTGTTCCTGCCGGGCTACCTTTGCGATCAGCGCATGTTCCTGGCACAGGCGTTCGAGCTGTCGGGCGAGCATGTGGTTATCCACGCGCCCTTGCGCGGTGAGCGCTGCGAAGAGATCGCCTCTGACCTGCTGTTGACATTGCCGCGCCATTTCGCGCTGGTCGGTGCGTCGCTGGGCGGGACCGTGGCGCTGGAGATATTGCGCAAGGCGCCGGACCGGGTCAAACGCCTGTGTCTGATTGCAACGGACGTGTTCCCTGACGCGCCGTTGGTTTCGGCCGCGCGCGAACCGCTGCTGGTGCAGGCCAAGGTCGGACGGCTGGACGACGCAATCCGGGGCACGCTGCCCGCCGAGGCCTTGGCCCCCGGTCCGGGACGCGCAGAGGTGATCGCCTTTCATGCCGAAATGGCGTCCAGCTACGGTCAGGCCGGATTTCTCAGTCAGACGCGTGCGATGCAGCGGCGACGCGATCATCAATCCACCTTGGTTCATGCGCAATGCCCGGTGCGGATCATCGCGGGACAGCACGATCAGGTGATCACGCCAAAGCGGCAGGCCTTCATGGCGGACCTTGCCCCGATGGCGCAGCTATCGGTGATCGCAACCGCCGGGCATCTGCCGAGTCTCGAAGCACCGGAGGAGGTCTCGGCCATCCTCTCGGATTGGTTAACGAAGAGTCCCGCCCTGGCCTGACTCTCGTGCAGGGGGTCTCGCCGCCCTAGCGTTTTGCGGCGCGCGGATGGCTGGCCTCGTAGACCTCCATCAGGCGGGCGGTGTCGACGGCTGTGTAAACCTGCGTGGTCGACAGCGAGGCGTGCCCCAAAAGGTCCTGGATCGACCGCAGATCGCCGCCCGCGCTCAGCAGATGGGTGGCAAAGGAATGGCGCATCGCATGCGGCGTGGCCGTGGCCGGCAGGCCAAGCGCCATGCGCGCCTGTTCCATCGCTTTTTGCACGCTGCGCGGCGACAGCGGTCCGCCCCGAATGGCGCGGAAGATCGGATCGCCAAGGCTCATCGGGTGCGGCTGAATATCGAGGTAGGCCTCCACCGCGCGGCGGGCCGGGGCGATGAGCGGCACGATCCGTTCCTTGTCGCCCTTGCCGATGATGCGCACCGTATCCCCCAGGGGCAGGTGGTGGGTGGTCAACGACAGCGCCTCGGAGATCCGCAAGCCGCAGCCATAAAGCAACGTGACCACGGCGGCATCGCGCGCCGCCACCCATGGCCGCGCGTCCGTTGACCCGACGGTGTCGATCATCGCGCGCGCGGCGTCTTCGGCCAAGGGACGCGGCAGGCTGCGCTGGAACTTCGGCGCGCGGGCCGAGAGGATCGGCGTGACCTCCAACCCCTCACGCTGCGACAGCCAGCGGTGGAACGTCTTGACCGCGGACAATTTCCGGGCGAGCGAGCGCGCGCCAAGGCCATCGCCGCGTTCCCGCGCCATCCAGGCCCGCATATCCGAGGTCGTCACCTGCCCGAGCGCGGCAATCCCCTGTGGCCCGCCGTGATGCACGGCCATGAAGGACAGGTAATCCACCAGATCGCGGCGATAGGCCTCGACCGTCGCGTCCGAAGCTCCGCGCAGAGAGGTCAGGCCCGACAGCCATTCCGTCAGGGCTGCGCGGGCCGCCTCCGAAATCGCGAGGGACATCAGTCCAGCCAGCGCCGCATTGTCCGCTCAAACACACCGGCGAAAAAGCCCAGAAGGTCCGTGCCGTGTTGCGGCGTAAACTGATGTGGATCCTCGGACCCCATGACCAGCATGCCCGGCAGACGTCCACGCCCGAAGTTGAGCCGCAGGCAGGCTTCCGAGCGCACGTATTGCGCCATTTCGCCGTAGACCGCGAGGCTGCCCGACTGGACCTGTCGCAGCGTGACTTGCCGCGGCGGCGCGCCGCGTCCGCCATCGGCGTATTCGTTGCAGAAACCGGGGCGCACGACCTTGAGGACGGTGCCCAGCTTGCCCACGGTCGGGTCATCGTCGGTCTGCACGGTTTCCAGCACCAGATGCATGTGATCGACGCCGAGCGTATCGGCGACTTCCCCATCGAGATCCGACAGGAACGCCTCAAAATCCATCGGGTCCAGCATCCGCAGGACCGCGCGATGCACCTGATTGGTCCCGGCGAGGTTTTCGTAAGCCGCCGCGATGACAGAGCGATGCGTGTCCTCCAGTCGGTCGAGCCGCGCCTCCAGCCGTTCCATGGCGATGCCGCGCAGATCGACCACATTGGCGCCGATTTCACGGTCATTCGCCGCGATCAGCGCGTGCATCAGGTCGCGGTCATCCAGAATCGCCGCGGGTTCGGCGATGATCTTCGCGCGGAGGGACTCGTCGATATTCGGGTTGCTGCTCATGCCTGCCTCGGATTTTTTATTTGCCCTCCAGATAACAGAAAGGCCGGGCGTTGGCCCAGCCTTTTTCGTTTCCGCCCCGAGGTTATGACCGGGTGCGCCCTGATTGCGACAGGGTTTGTGCCCCGCTCAGAGGATCGAGATATTGGCCGACTTGATGTCCGCGAGGAAGGCATCGAGCCCCTTGTCGGTCAGCGGATGAGCGATCATCGACTTGATCACGGCGGGGGGGGCGGTGATGACATCCGCGCCGATCTTGGCGCAATCCGAGATATGGTTCACCGTCCGGATGGAGGCGGCGAGGATCTCTGTCTCGTAGCCGTAATTGTCGTAAATCGTGCGAATGTCCGCGATCAGATCCAGCCCTTCGAGGTTGATGTCGTCGAGCCGCCCGATGAACGGGCTGATGAAGCTCGCGCCCGCCTTGGCCGCCAGCAGCGCCTGATTGGCCGAGAAGCATAAGGTCACGTTGACGATGTTGCCCTCGTCCGTCAGCACCTTGCAGGCCTTCAGACCGTCCCAGGTCAGCGGCACCTTGACGGCGATGTTGTCGGCGATCTTGGCCAGCTTGCGGCCCTCGGCGATCATGGTTTCGGCGTCGGTGGCGGTCACTTCGGCGCTGACCGGTCCGTCGACGAGATCGCAGATCTCCTTGGTCACTTCGAGGATGTCGCGCCCCGACTTCTTGATGAGCGAGGGGTTGGTCGTGACCCCGTCGACCATGCCGAGGTCGTTGAGTTCGGCAATCGCGGGCACATCGGCGGTATCGACAAAGAATTTCATGGGCAGGCCTCTTTGGCTTGACCCGGGCGCGGGCAATGCGCACCTCGGGGGTTGGAAAGACGTCGCCCGCGATTTACCCGATAGGGGGGCGTTCCGAAACCCCAGAACCGATAACGCAAACATCATCCGCCCCGGAGACCCGCCTTGGACCTGCTATCCCACGACAACCAAGGCCGCGACGATCAGGGCCACTATGCCCAAGGGGAACTGGTTTCGGTTCTGACCACACAGCCCATCGACCGCCTGCTGGATTACCGCGCGCCCGCAGGGGGCTGCGCGGAGGGCGCTGTCGTCTCGGTCCCGCTGGGCCCGCGTCAGGTGCTGGGGGTGGTCTGGGGGCCGGGTGAGGGGAATTACGACCTCAGCCGGATTCGCCCCATCACGCGTGTACTGGACGCCGCGCCGATGCGGCCCGAGATGCGCGAATTCCTGATCCGCGCCGGGGAATACACGCTGACGCCGCTATCGGCGATGCTGCGCCTCGCGACCCGTGCGCCGGGGCTGTCCGATCCGCCGTCGATGCAAAAGGTCTACCGTCTGGGCGCGCAGGAGCCGGAGCGGATGACAGACGCCCGCCGCCGGGTGCTGTCGGTGCTGGAGGAATATGGCGGGTTGTCCTTCACCCTGAAAGAGCTGAGCGAGATGGCCGGCGTGACCTCTTCGGTGGTCAAGGGGCTGGTGCAGCACGGCGCGGTGCGCGAGGAGCAATCGCCCCGCGACACGCCCTACCCACGGATGGACACCGACCGGCGCGGCAAGCCGCTGACCGACAGTCAGGCCGAGGCCGCCGCGCGCCTCGCTACGGGCTATGCGGAGCGGCGCTATGCCACGACCCTGCTGCGCGGCGTCACCGGGTCGGGCAAGACCGAGGTTTACCTCGAAGCGGTCGCGGCGTGTCTCTCCGCCGGACGGCAGGCGCTGGTGCTGCTGCCCGAGATCGCCCTGTCGGAGCAGTTCCTCGTGCGGGTCGAACAGCGGTTCGGCGCGAAGCCGGTGGAATGGCACTCGGGTGTGACGATGACCGAACGCCGCCGGGCGTGGAAGATGGTCGGCAGGGGGGAAGCGCAACTGGTGATCGGCGCGCGCTCCGCGCTGTTCCTGCCGTTCCGCGACCTCGGGTTGATCGTGGTGGATGAGGAACACGACACCTCCTACAAGCAAGAGGACGGCGCGCTTTACAACGCGCGGGATATGTCGGTGCTGCGCGCCTCCATCGCGGGCGCTCGGGCGGTGCTGGCCTCGGCCACGCCGTCGCTGGAAAGCTGGGCCAATGCGGATGCCGGCAAATACGACCGCGTCGATCTGGACGCACGGTTCGGCGCGGCGGTGTTGCCCGCGATGCATTCGATCGACATGCGGGGCGAGCGGATGGAGCCGGGGCGCTGGATTTCGCCCAGCCTCGCCGCCGCCGTGCAGGGGCGGATCGCGCGCGGTGAGCAGTCGCTGCTGTTCCTCAACCGGCGCGGCTACGCCCCTATCACGCTCTGCCGGGCTTGCGGAGAGCAGATCGGGTGCGAGCATTGCGACGCCCGTATGGTCGAGCATCGGTTCCTCAAGCGTCTGGTCTGCCATCAATGCGGCGAGGGCAAGCCCATGCCCGAGGCCTGCCCAAGCTGTCAGGTCGAAGGCAAGCTCGCCCCCATCGGGCCGGGCGTGGAGCGGATGGCCGAAGAGGTCGCCGGAGCCTTCCCCGAGGCGAAGACGGCGGTGCTGTCCTCGGACCTCTTCGGTTCGGCGCGCGCGCTGAAACAGGCGATTGCGGACATTGCGGATGGCGACATTGACATCGTGATCGGCACGCAACTGGTGGCCAAGGGGCATAACTTCCCCCGGCTCACGCTGGTCGGCGTGATCGATTCCGACCTCGGGTTGCAGGGATCGGATCTGCGCGCCGCAGAGCGGACGTTCCAACTGATGCGGCAGGTCGCGGGGCGGGCCGGGCGCGCCGAAACACCAGGCGAGGCGCTGTTGCAGACCCATCAGCCCGAACACCCGGTGATCCGCGCGATCCTGACCGGGGATGAGGAGGCGTTCTGGGCCGCCGAGGCCGACGCGCGCCGCGCCGCCGGGATGCCGCCCTACGGACGACTCGCCGCGGTGATCCTGTCCGCGACCGACCCGCAAAGCGCCTTTCGCGCCGGGCAGGACCTGGCGCGGAATGCCGGCCCCTTGCATTCCGTCGGCGCGCAGGTCTTTGGCCCCGCCGCAGCACCGATCGCGCGCGTCCGGGGGCGGCACCGCGTGCGCATGCTGGTCAAGGCGGAGCGGGGCGTTGCACTGCAAACGGCGATGGCGAAATGGGTGGGGCAGTTGCGCCCCGACAGGGATTTGCGCGTCGCGGTCGATATTGATCCGCAGTCGTTTTACTAGGTGGTCCAGCGCTGATGATTATACGTACGCTCGGCGAGCTGTACTTTTCATGGCAGAGTCGGTTCAGGGCGATATCCGGAACGGAACAGTTGGGCGACCTACCCGCCCACAAACGTATCGCCAGCTTGGCATCGTGATCCATGTCCCTACCCGGCCACCGCCAAGTTCGATAGTTTCAACAAAAAAAGAGGGTGGTAACGCGCCGGGACTGGCTGCACGAGCCTCTCGCCTTGTCACCAAATTGGGCGTAATGGCTTTGGGATGACCAGAACCGTCGCCCTTGCGGATGCGCGACAGCTGCCCCTGTGGCAAAGACCGCGCAGCCTGTTGTTCCTGATGGCCGCCGCCATGCCCATCGCCTTTGCGACCTGGTCGGCGCTGCTGAACAACTTTGTCATCGAGGTCGCGCAATTCGACGGCTCGGACATTGGCTGGCTGCATACTGTGCGCGAAATTCCGGGATTCCTGGCGATCGGCGTGATCGCCCTGATCATCTTTATCCGCGAGCAGGTTCTGGGTCTGGTCTCGCTGATCCTGCTGGGCGTGGCGACGGCCATCACCGCCTGGTTTCCGTCTCTGGGCGGCATTCTGACGATCACGATGCTGTCGTCGATCGGATTTCACTATTATGAAACGGTCAACCAGTCGTTGCAGTTGCAATGGCTCCCCAAGGCCGAGGCGCCAAAGGTGCTAGGCTTGCTGCTGGCGGTCGGGTCGGCCGCGACGCTGTGCTCTTACGGGTTGATCGTGATGCTTTGGGAGCCGCTCGGCCTGACCTATATGACGGTCTACCTGCTGGCGGGAGGCCTGACGGCTGCAATTGCACTGTTCGCCTTGCTTGCCTATCCGCAGTTCGCCTCGCCCAATCCGCAATTAAAGAGGATGGTACTGCGTCGGCGCTACTGGCTCTATTACCTGTTGCAGTTCATGTCGGGGGCGCGGCGACAGATCTTTGTCGTCTTTGCCGGGTTCATGATGGTCGAACGCTTTGGCTTTGACGTGCATGAGGTGACGGCGCTGTTTCTCATCAATCTCGTGGCCAACATGATCTTTGCCCCGTTGCTGGGACGCGCCGTGGCGAGGTATGGTGAGCGGCGCACGCTGAATGTCGAATACACCGGGCTGGTCGTGGTCTTTTCGCTCTACGGGGGTATCTATTATTTCGGGTGGGGGGTTTTGCTGGCCTCGGTCCTCTATGTGGTAGATCATATGTTCTTTGCCCTCGCGCTGGCGCTGAAGACCTATTTTCAAAAGATTGCCGATCCCGGCGACATCGCCCCTACGGCGGCGGTGGCCTTTACCATCAACCATATCGCGGCTGTGTTTCTACCGGCGGGACTGGGTTATCTCTGGCTGATCTCGCCGTCGGCGGTCTTTGTGACGGCGGCGGGCATGGCGGCTGGATCGCTTGTGCTGTCGCTGATGATCCCGCGCCATCCCGAACCGGGTCGCGAAACGATATTTGCCCGTCCCTTCGCCGCCGCGGCTGAGTAGCCCGCGCTTGACGCCACCGACGCCGCCAACTAGTCGCGAAGCGTTCAGACAGGAGTCACCATGCCCACATTCACCGCGTTGACCACCCTTCCCGGCAAAGCTCCCGCCGAAGCGCTGGGTGAGGCGATGGAGAGCCTGAGCCCCGAGCCTTATGGCGTCGGCGTGTTCGAGATCGAGGACGGCTCCGGCCTCTGGGAAGTCGGTGGCTATTTCACCGAAAGCCCCGATCAAGCCGGTCTCGCGCTTTTGGCAACGATCCACGGGGCAAAACCCTTTGCCGTATCGGAGCTGCCCGAAACCGATTGGGTCGCAAAGGTGAAGCGGGAGCTGGCCCCGATCCGCGCGGGCCGCTTTTATCTATACGGCAGCCACGACGCCGAGACGGTGCCGGCGGATTGCGTGCCCCTGTTGATCGAGGCGGCGATGGCCTTTGGCACCGGGCATCACGGGACCACACAGGGCTGTCTGCGCGCGCTCGACCGGTTGCTCGAACAGGGCGTCACGGCCGAGAAGGTGGCCGATATCGGCTGCGGCACAGCCGTGCTTGCCATGGCGGCAGCCCGCGTCTGGCCGGGAACGCCGCTGGCCAGCGACATCGACCCTGTCGCGGTGGAGGTGGCCGAGGCGAACCTCGCCGCCAACGATATGCAGGGCCGTGTCACCTGCCTGGAGGCGACGGGGTTCGATCACCCGCAGATCGCCGCCGCAGCGCACTTCGATCTGATCTTTGCCAACATCCTAAAGGGCCCGTTGGTCGATCTCGCCCCCCATATGGCCGAGCATTTGTCACCGGGCGGTCACGCGATCCTGTCGGGGCTGCTGAACGAACAGGCGGCGGATGTGGCCATGGCCTATGAGGCGGTCGGCATCACGCAAATCGAGGCCACAGAAATCGGCGAGTGGACCACGCTGTTGCTGCGCAAAACCTGACTGAGGGCGATCATTCGTCCTGCGCCCAACTCTAGCCGCATTCATTTGATAAAAATTGTCTCCAGGCAGAAGGTCCGCAGGAGACAGACGGATATGAAAGACGGGTTCGCACATTTTGACAGACGCTTGGAGATGCTGGAGGACAAGAAGGCCGCTCTCGATCAAGGGCATCGGCTGGAAGTTGATCCCAACGGCCTGATGACGCTATCGCCAACAGGCGTGCGCCGTCGCAAACTCGTACGGCTGCTCCCGCTGCGTGCGCTGATGATCATCGCCTTCACGCTGCTGACATTCAAAGGTTTTTTGCTGTTTCAGCTTGGGCTCGCCACCTACACCGCCAAGGTCACCGCGATGGCAAAGGGTGACACGATGGATCAGATCGGCGCCTACCTGATGCAGATCGAACCTGTAACGCTTTGGCTGTATGAAGTTATCCGCTTTATCGCCGGACAATGAACCGAGTGAAAAGGTCGGCGGCCAGGGCCGCCGACCAAGCGCAGCTTAGAGACAGCCGCGAATTTTCTCGATGTCGGGCAATTCGCTGAGGTTACGACCACCGGCAAACTCGCCCTGCATGCCGCGCCACTGTTCGTAATCCGCGAGATAGTCGAGCATGGAGACAGCGACTTCGGCGAACTTCGGGTTCGCGCAGCTTTCGTCTTCCAGAACCTTGTTGGACATCGTCTGAAGCGTGGCCAACTCTTCTTCGCTCAACTGGTGAACCTGCGTTCCCGCTTCTTCGAACTTCCGCAGTGCGGCAGCCGATCCACGGTCATAGTGACCAGTCGACCAGTTCATCGTCGCCTGGGCTGCAGTCTCAAGAACAGCCTGCTGCTGATCATCCAGACCTTCCCAAACGGACGCCTTGATCATCACGCCACCCATGGAACCTGGCTGGTGCCAACCTGGCGAAAGCACATGCTCCGTGACTTCCTGAAAGCCCATGCTCAGGTCCGTCGACGGCACCGAGAATTCCGCAGCATCGACGACGCCACGCTCCAGGGATTGGTAGACTTCAGAGCCGGGCAGTTGGACCTGGGCCGCGCCCAGCTGACGGAGAATCTCACCCTGCGGGCGACCGGACATCCGCAGCCGCTTACCGGACAGATCTTCGAGCGATGTCAGGGCGGAGGTGGAGCGAAGGCCGGATTCCGCGCTCAGAACGTAGTGAGGCAGGTATTTGATGCCAAACTCGCCGTAGATTCCGTCGATAAGCTCGGCGCCTCCCCAATTGGTGACCCAATTGCGATAGTCACCGGCGTTGAAGAGCATCGGAAATGCGCCGATGAGGCCGAATGCCGTATTTGACCCCGCCCAGTAGCCCGGCCAGTCAGCCGATGCCTCGATGGCGCCGGATTGAACCGCGTCAAACACCTGGCCCGAGGGGACCAGATCACCGCCGGGGAAGAAATCAATCTGAATGATCCCTTTCCCGAGACGGTTCACGGTTTCGGCGAAACGGATATCAGCTTCGATCAGGTTGATGCCCTGTGGGAAGGTGGACGTCATCCGGATCGTGACCTCTTCGGCGATGGCGCCGGTGGCGGTCGTGACGCTTGCGGCGACAGCCGCGCCGGTCAGCGCCCGGTTAAGTCGTGATTTCATCATGGTCGATTTCCTCCGTTGGTTTACGATAATTGCAATCTCCGGCCGCCCTATTTGGCATAAAGGGCGTTCGGCAGAAAGGTGATGATTTGCGGAAAGGCTATGCACAGACCGGCCCCGAGCAGGATGAGTCCGACGAAGGGCAGAACGCCTCGGTAGATATGCATCAATGTGACTTCTGGCGGCGCGACACCTTCGAGATAGAACAGCGCGTAGCCGAATGGTGGTGTCAGGAAACTGGTCTGCAGGACGATCGCAACCATCATGACGAACCAAAGCGGGTCAAAGCCAGCGTCAAGTGCCAGTGGCAGGAAGATCGGCAAGCAGATCAAAACAATGCCCAGCCAGTCTAGGAACATGCCAAGCACAAAGACAATGGCAAGCATGAGGGCCAGCAGCGCATAAGGCCCGAGGCCGGCAGCGTCGATCCAACCGGAGACCACGCGCGTCCCGCCAATGGCGACAAAGACCCCGGTGAACGCTGTTGCCCCTACGACCACAAAGAGAACCATCGCCGAGGTTCGGATCGTTGACGACACAGAGTCCTGCAGCAATTTCCAGGAAAATTTCCCGTAAGCCACAACCATCGCAAGGGTCAACATGGCACCAATCGAGGCCGCTTCGGTCGTTGTGGCCCAGCCCGCGAAGATGGAGCCGAGAACCCCGAAGATCAGAAGGATCGGCGGAACGGCCATACGCAACAACAGACCGATCAATTCGCTCCGGCTGGTTTCGCCCAGTTCAGCTTCGGACACCGGCGGGCCCAAGTCCGGGCGAAAGCCTGTCAGGATAAGCGAATAAAGCGTATAGAGCCCAGCGAGAAGAAAGCCGGGAATGACAGCGGCAGCAAACAGCTGACCGACCGAAATCTGCGAATAAGAGCCCAGAATAACGAGCATGATCGACGGTGGGATAAGGATCCCGAGACTACCGCCCGCCGCAATGGCACCGCAGCTCAGTTCCTTTTGATAGCCGTATTTCAGCATTGATGGCAGCGCGAGAACGCCCATCACCGTCATCGACGCCCCGATGACACCGGTTGTCGCGGCCAACAGGACGGAGATGGCAATCGTCGCCAACAGCATACCGCCGCGCAGCCGCCCCAGCATTAGTCGAAGGGCGGAGAACATATTTTCCGTAACACCGGAGACCGACAGCAGTTGCGCCATCAAAATGAACATCGGCACGGCGATCAGGATGTAATTGTCCATCTGGCCATAGATACGTCCGACAATAATGCTGAAGATTGCCGGTCCCGGACCGATAAAGGCGAATATGACCGAAATGCCGCCCAGAACGAACGCGAGGGGATGCCCCGCGATCAGGCCGACAATCATGCCGCAGAACATCAATATAGTAAGGGTTTCCGGTGTCACAGCGACGGCCTCCCGAAGACGATAGCGCATTTACGGGTCACCGTTGCAAACCCCTGAAGGATGAGCAGTGCCGCAGCAATGGGAATGACGGTTTTGATGTAGTAAAGCGGCATGGCTATGACGCCCCAACTGGTCTCGGAGCTTGCCCAGGACCGGGCAGCAAATCCCCAACCGTAATACAAAAGGGCGATGACGAATGGAAAGAAGAGTACGATAAAGCTCACGACTTCCAGCGCCGCTCGGGCCCGGACGTTCAGTCGATCCGTGAAAATGGTGATCGCGACGTGCTCATCCGTGGACAGCGCCCAGGCAGCGCCAAGCATGAAATGCAGAGCGTAGAGTTGTATCGACACGTCAAATGCCCACAGCACAGGTGCTGCGAAAAACTTCCGGGCAATCACGTCCCATACGGTCACAAACATGACAAGGACCATGCTCCAACCGATAACTCGGCCGATCCAGGCATTTAGCCCGTCTATTGATTTAAGTATTCGCGCCATGTGTCCCAACGTTTTGCAAATTTTCGGCCAATCGGATTATTCGCCAAGATCTTTTCCAGGATAGACTGCCCCAAGGTCCATCCTTGCAAGCTTCACAAGCATTTTCAGCCATGTCCGATCGCGCCGGACTTAGGCTTCGAAAGCTCAGGGCGCGCCGCCACCATCATCGCCTCACGACGTGGCTCAAACGCGATGAACGCCCGACCCTGTGTAGCTGATGAGAACGGTGTCGCGACAACGTCTGCGATTGATCTATTGGTGGCCTCTCCTCCCGGGAGTCGAACACCCAATATAGATGCATCTGTAACTGCTTGCCGCGCAAATGGCACGCACGAAACGCACCTCGCCTGCTGGCGCAGTCCCTGCATCTTCCCCCTTCCCTTTCGTCTCTACCGCGATAGATTCGCGACAATTTTCACTAGATATCGAAATTCTGGCACAGAGAGTCAAGGCGCCGCTCACCCTCAGAAAGCGCAAAGTGCGCGTGCATTTATAGTGAGATACCGGGAGCCTTGGGGCGGCAAGTGACGCAACGGCAACGACTATCGACAGTCGGAATGTGACAAGCCTGCTGATGACCCTTGGCAGTGAAGATTTTCGGCTTTAACCACTGAGCAACCTTCACTACGGTGCGCCCAAATGAGGCGCATTGACCACCCGACAAAGATGATCCTGCGTTTAGTGTGATCGTCGTGAGGTAGGAGTACGCAAAAGCAAAAATCGTGTGCTTCCTCTTCTGACTTGACGGCTGAGCGGTCGGTGAGCCACGGGGATAGCGCAGTCAAAAATGGATCGAACGACCATCGGATCCGGCAAAAATGGGGAAGAATATGACAGTGTCGAAATCAATCGCCGACCGTGCCGTCGTGCTGGAGCGCCCTAACGCGGACACGGCGATCATCAGGCTGGTGAGGGAAAGCCGCCGGAATACTCTGAGCGCGCAGTTGATCGACGAGTTGGAGCTGGTGCTCAACGACATAGAAGCCGCCCCGCCCCGTGCCGTCATCGTCACCGGGCAAGGGCAGGCATTCTGCGCCGGGGCCGAAATTTCCGAATTCAAGGAAATGATGGGCAAGCCGTCGGTCATTTCGACTGAATACCTGCCGCGAATTCTTCAGGTTTTTGAGCGACTGCGCAATTTGCCTTGCCCGACCATCGCTGCGATCAATGGCCATGCCATGGGCGGCGGGCTGGAGCTGGCGATCAATTGCGATTTTCGGATCGCCGCTAAGGGCGTTCTGCTGGCATTGCCCGAAGTGCAATTGGGAGTCGTCGCCGCCGCCGCCGGGGTACAGCAGCTGCACCGCTTAGTCGGTCGAGCCAAAGCGCTCGAAATTCTCCTTCTGGGAGACCGGGTGCCCGCTGACGAAGCCTTAGCACTCGGGCTGGTGACGTCGGTCTGTGCACCTGAAGACCTGGAGGCAAAGGCACTAGAATTCGCAGATCGTTTCAAGCGCTGTGCGCCCTCGGCCGTGGCCGAAACCAAGCGGGCCGTATATCGATCCGAAGGCAACGACATCAATGCTGCGGACGATTTTGCGGCCACTGCGATATTCAACGCGACAAGCGCGCCGAACTTCGAAGAGGGCATCGGGGCGTTCTTGGAAAAGCGCGAGGCGTCGTTTTCAGCTTTGCCTGCGGGGACTTCATCTACCGGAAAGGGTGGGGCCTAGTAGGCGGAGGTTCGACGCATATCTCACCGGAAACCGCCGAGGCAAGCCTCGACGCCGCTCTGCAAAGATCAGGCATGCCCGCGTGGCTAAGTTAGGCCGTTCTTCGGCAAATCCAGCGCGGTCGCTTGCCCGCGGACCATAACGTTCGCTGTCTGGTCACCGAACTGCAATTTGATGACCGAACAGCAGAGCGGATGGGCCAGACACTGGGCGCAAAGGTGGCGGGCTTGGATTCCATCGACACGACCCTGACACCGGGTGCCGCGTTATGCATCAATCTTCTGGAAGGTCTGGCTTTTGGAAGGTCTGGCGAACGCATTGGCCGTTTGCCTGGAACACAGCCCTTAAGAAGGTTACATTTCAACGGATCAAGATCGCCCTGAAATCATTGACATTCGTCCCGGTCGGGCCGGGCACGAAAAGCGATTTGCTGGCTTTGAAAGCTGCCCAAGAGTCATTTTGCGCCAAGGCATCGGCGGGGTCGATACCGGCGGCGCGCATTGCATCACAGGTTGCCCCGTCGGCAAATGCGCCGGCATTATCTTCACTGCCGTCGATCCCATCCGTGTCGGCCGCGAGAGCCATGATGCCAGACACCCCCTCCACGGCCAAAGCAAAGGCAAGCAGGAATTCGCTGTTGCGCCCACCGCGTCCCTTTTGGCGCAGGGTCACAGTCGTCTCACCGCCAGACAATAGCAGGCACGGTTTGGTAAACGGGCGATTATTGCGCTGAATTTCACGCGCGATAGCGGCATGGGCGAGGGCTATGTCACGAGCCTCGCCCTCCATTGCGTCGGACAGGATATGCGCCGTGATGCCGCGGGTTTGCGCCAGTGCTGCCGCAGCCTCCAACGACCGCGCGGCAGAGGCGATGACCCGCACCTCATCACGGGCAAAGGCGGGGTCATCGGGCCTTGGCGCATCGTCTGGCGCAGTCTCTAGATGCGCCATGATCCCGGGCGGCAGCTTGATACGATAGGCATGGATCGCCGCCCGTGCATCGTCGCGATTGGTCACGCTTGCCACTGTGGGACCGGAGGCAACTTCGCCCGGGTCATCCCCCGGCACATCCGAGACGAGCAGGGTCACGACCCGTGCCGGATGCGCTGCCATCGCGAGGCGTCCGCCCTTGACCCGGCTCACCTGTTTACGAATGGCGTTCATCGCGCTGATCGGCGCGCCCGAGGCGAGCAAAGCTTCGTTCATCGCCTGCTCGTCCGAAAGGTCGAGGCCGAGAGGCGGCGCGGCAAGCAAAGCCGATCCGCCGCCGGTGATCAAAGCGACGACGAGGTCGTCCGCGTTCAATCCCTTGATAGCGTTCAAAACCTCCTGCGTCGCGCGCTCCCCGGCCTGGTCGGGAACGGGGTGCGCCGCTTCGATCACCCTGAGGCGGCGGCAAGGCACCCCGTAGCCATACCGCGTTACGATGACGCCGCTCAGGGGGCCATGCCAGGCCGCCTCGAACGCTTGGGCCAGTTGCGCCGCGCCCTTGCCGGCGCCGATGACCACCGTGCGTCCCTTGGGCGGGCCGGGCAGATGGCCGCGCAGCGCCTCGGCAGGATCGGCGGCGGCGACGGCTGCGGTGAAGAGGTCGGTCAGGAAGCTCTGGTCGTCTGGCGTCATCCCATCAGCCTAACCGGACGCGGCGGCGCTGCAAGCGCTCAGGCCCGAAAGGACCCGAAATCGGCGCATGAAACGCCCGCACGCCGTCGCGGCAGGCACGATTGCCAAGTCGGGATGTCGGGCGTACCCTTTCGACATTCCCCGGCTTAGGAGGCTCTCATGGACGGCGAATTCCGCGACAATGACATCTCCAAGATCGTGGAGGCCGACAAGGCCCACGTTTGGCACCACCTCGTTCAGCACAAACAGTTTGAAACCGGCGAGCCGAGGATCATAACCGAAGGCAAGGGTATCCACGTCTGGGACCAGAAGGGCACCAAACTGTTGGACGGCGTCTCGGGCGGTGTGTGGACGGTCAACGTCGGCTATGGCCGCGAGAGCATCGCGAACGCAGTCCGTGACCAGTTGATAAAGCTGAATTACTTCGCCGGTGCAGCAGGTACGATCCCCGGCGCGATCTTTGCCGAAAAGCTGATCGACAAGATGCCAGGCCTCACGCGTGTCTATTACTGCAACTCCGGGTCCGAGGCGAACGAGAAGGCGTTCAAGATGGTGCGCCAGATCGCGCATAAACGTCATGGCGGGCGCAAGACCAAGATCCTCTACCGGGATCGCGACTACCATGGCACGACCATCGGGACGCTTTCCGCCGGCGGTCAGGATCAGCGCAACGCGCAATACGGCCCCTTTGCCCCCGATTTCGTCCGCGTGCCGCATTGCCTTGAATACCGCGCCGCCGATCAGGGCGCGCCGGTCGAAAACTACGGCGAATGGGCGGCGGATCAGATCGAAGAGGTCATCTTGCGTGAGGGTCCCGACACCGTCGGCGCGCTATGTCTTGAGCCGATCACAGCCGGTGGCGGTGTCATCACCCCGCCCGAAGGCTATTGGCCCCGCGTGCAGGAAATCTGTCGCAAATACGACATCCTGCTGCATATCGACGAGGTCGTCTGCGGCGTCGGGCGCACCGGCACGTGGTTCGGCTATCAGCACTACGGGATCGAACCCGATTTCGTCACCATGGCCAAGGGGGTCGCCTCGGGCTACGCCGCCATCGCCTGCTGTGTGACCTCCGAACGGGTGTTCGAGATGTTCAAGGATGACGCCGCTGACCCGTTGAACTATTTCCGCGACATCTCGACCTTTGGCGGCTGCACCGCCGGGCCTGCCGCCGCGATCGAGAACATGCGCATCATCGAGGATGAGAACCTGCTGGAGAACACCAACGAGATGGGCGCCCGCCTGCTGGCGAATTTCGAGGCGCTGTCCGAGAAACATAAAGTCATCGGACAGGTGCGTGGCAAAGGCCTTTTCGCGGGCATCGAACTGGTCAAGAACCGCGGCAGCCGCGAACCGGCGGACGAACAGCTCTGCGCCCGGATCGTATCGGAATGTGCGGCGCGTCACGTCATCATCGGCGTCACGAACCGCTCAATTCCCGGCTACAACAACACCCTGACCTTCAGCCCGGCGCTGATCGCCACGGCGGATCATATCGACGAGATCTCGGCCGCCGTGGACGAAAGCCTGTCAGCCGTATTCGGCTGACCCGAGCATCATCGGTCAGGGCAAAAGGCGCATCAGTCCTCTTTTTCAAGCATCCTGCCCAGCCAACGACCGCCCATGATGTGCAAATGGTAATGCGGCACCTCTTGCACACCATGTTCCCCGGCGTTCGAGATGAACCGACATCCCTTCCCGGTGTCCGACCGCACGTCGAAGGTTTCGCAAACCCGCGCCACAACGCGATGAAAATCCACGATCTCATCCGCCGTCGCCTCGGCGGCGAAATGATCGTAGGTCACATAGGGCCCCTTGGGAATAACCAACACATGCACCGGCGCCTGGGGCGAGATGTCCTCAAAGGCGAGGGTATGTTCGCTGTCGATCACTGTCTTGTTGGGGATCTCGCCGCGCAGGATCTTCGCAAAGATATTCTGGTCGTCGTAAGTATAGCTCATCTGAAACCTCAATCGGAAAACAAGTCGTCTTTCTCAGCCAATTCATGCGCCACTCCTTCGGAAACGGCAAGGAACCGTGCCAGAACTTTTGCATTCTGTTCGACGCTGGCTGATTGGCGCAAGCGGTGTTGATTGGCGAAACCCTCATCGCGGATGCGGTCATGCTCCATGGCGATGGAATCCCGCAGGGCAGGCAAAACCTCCGCAAGTGTTTGCGCGGTGGTGAGCTCGGACGCCATCCCCCGCCGCTTTGCCTCTCGCGTCAGACCCGCCTCGTCGAAATCACAATCGACAACTAGCAGCGCTGTCGCCGCACGATCCGAACAAAAGTCCCGAATCAGATCGAGATCGCCGGGATCAAGGCAGATCATCATGCGGTCCGTTTTGTAATAATCGTAAAGCATGCGCAGGGTGGCCCGCCGATGCCGCGCGCGCTTGAACAAGGAGCTCTGGATCCCACCCAGATCGGGCAGACTGATATCGTCGCTGTGAAACAGATAGCCGAACCCGCGGATGCCCGTCCTCGCCTCGATATCCTCAACCAACCGGGTCGCGACATCCCATTTCTTGCTGACGACGATCAGCAATTCGCGACCGCGCCCGAGGCTTGCTTCATTCTCCCAAAAGCGCGGCGCAAAGCGGTGGCCGATCCGCCCGCGCCCCGTCAGAAAATCGAACAGCGACCTCCCCTCAGCCGAAATCGCGAAGTCGGTCCGCTCTGTCGTATAGAGCGCGGCAAGCCGACGCTTCAGATCGCTCGCCTCAGGGCTGATCTTGCGGGCGAAGAGGTAATCCTGCCCCAGCAACAGATCATATTGGTCGTTGTAGAACGTCACCGGCAGCCCATAGTCTGTGAACATCAGGAAGGTCAGCGGCCTCGACTTTATTTCGCCCTCCGGCACCAGGTGACGCACAAGGGTCTGAAAGAAGACTTCATCCGGAATCCAGGTGGTGGAGAAAAAGCGCACGACATCCCGCCGCTTCTGCACCATCGCCAGAACCGCCTCGACCGTGGTTCGCCGCAAACACCACCATTGGCTGCCGATCATGACCTGCAAATCGACGGGCACTTTCCGCACCAGCCCCAAGCGGCGTTGCCAGTCGATCATCTGATAAAACAGCCACTTATGCCTGCGCTCGTTCAGATAGTGGCGATAGATCAGCCGCTCTTCCTTGATGCCCGTCTTGATCCAACCGCCGGTATGGAAATCCACACTCTCGATGTAATCGGCATCCTCGCTTTCGAGAAACGCGTGGATGTAGCGGGCCGATTTGATCGGCGCGCAATCGCCCGACAAGAGGTAAAAATGCGTCGCATGGGGAAAACTCTCCAGGGCCGCCTCAAGAGTCTCCATTGTGGCCGACACCAGCGACCAATCACCCCAACCGCATTTCAGACGCCGACGGGCAAAGGTGACATTGACCTCACCCGCCATTGCCTCGCGGACCCTGCCAAAATCCTCCGCAGATGCGTTGCCGTCAAAATGGATCGCCACACAATCCCCGGCCGAGATCAGGCCCTGCACTTGCGCGATCACCGCGTCGGGGTCTTTGTGACACAGAAGGATATATGCAATCGTCGCCATTTCCGAAACAATAATCAGACCTTAGGGGTATTTGTCGACACCCATCCGTTGCATCGTCGATTGAATATCCGGTGAATGTTTGCTTTTTTATGCGCAGTGAGAACGGGCCGGACAAAACCGACCCCGCAGCGGAGGCGGATCACATGGGTTTTCCCGGCGTCTGGATGACGGAAAGCGAAAGCGTGGTCTACCGCGTGGTGCCGAAATGCGCCTGCTCGACCATCGGTCAAATCATGTATTATTCCGACCATGGCCGGTTTTACGACGGCGACATCCACGACAGCAGCGAGGGATTGCACAAGTGGGCGCAGGACCACAGCCAACCTTTGATCGAGGCGAACGTTACCGCCCACAAAAGCTATGCCTTCACCTGCGTGCGCAACCCCTACGCGCGGATCCTGTCGTCCTTCTTTGACAAGATCTGCGGCATCCAGCGCAACGGCGGACGCTACCGGGGCAACATGGTACCGATGCTGATGCAGAAATACGGGATTGAGGTCGGTGGCGACGACGGCAAGCAGCCGTTTGACCAGATCCGGTCATTCCGCCGCTTCCTGCTCTTCGCGCGCGACACCATACAATGGCGCCGCCCAATGGATCCGGATATCCACTGGTCCGCCATGTCCGGCCATGTTTCCACCTTCGTGGTGAACGGTGGGCGGTACGATAAAATCTTCTGGACCGAGAAGTTCGGCGAAGGCATGCAGCAGGTCCTCGATGCGATCGACACCCCCCATGCCGTCGATCTCTCTGCGATTCCCCGCTTCAACGAAAGCGAAGGCCACGGCCCGAAACGCGCGCACCCCGTCGAGGATTACTTCGACGACCTGTCGATGCATCTGGTCTACGAGATGTACAAGCGCGACTTCGACCTGTTCAAATATGACGTCGCCGATCCTGCCAACAAGATGCCGATCGCGGAAATCGACCTTGATGAGGTGCACGCCAAGCTCGGCGGTTGATCACTTTGGTTTTGAAAATATCCCCGCCGGAGGCAGGCGCCGGGCCCAAAGGCCCGACGCCAAGTGACGAAACTCAGCCCTGCCCCAGCTTGGGTGAGGCCTTCTCCAGCGTCAGGTCGGCGTCGGAAAACCGGAAAGGACCGCGCACGCCGGGGATGCCTTCGGGGTCGATCCGCATGCCGCGCGCGATGACCTGCGGATCATTAAACACCTCTGCCATATCGTTGATCGGTCCGGCGGGTATGCCACGCGCCTCGCAGGCCGCCAGAAGGTCGGTCTTGGTGAACCCCAGACAGGCCTCTTGCAGACGGCGGATCATCTCGGGCCGGTTGGCGACACGGTCAGGATTTTCCAGATAATCCGGGTCATCCTTCATGTCCGCCAGATCCAGCACATCGCAAAGGCGGCGGTACTGGGCATCGTTGCCGGTGGCGATAATGATATGCCCATCGCTGACCTCGAAAACCTGATAGGGTGTGAGGTTGGGATGATAATTGCCCGTCCGCACCGGCGGCGTGCCGGTCGTCAGGTAGTTCATCGCCTGATTGGCCGTGATCGACACCGCTGAATCCAATAGCGCCATGTCGATATGCTGTCCGCGACCCGTGCTGTTTCGCTGGTGCAACGCTGCGAGGATCGCGGTGGCGGAATAGAGCCCGGTGAACAGATCCGTGACAGCGACACCGGCGCGCAATGGCTGGCCGTCCGGCTCTCCGGTCAGGGACATCAGGCCGGACATGCCCTGAATGATGTAGTCATAGCCAGCGCGATGCGCATAGGGGCCGTCCTGACCAAAGCCGGTGATCGAACAATAGATCAGGCGCGGATTGACCTGCGAGAGGCTGGCGTAATCCAGCCCGTATTTTTGCAACCCGCCGACCTTGAAATTCTCGATCAGGATATCGGCATCCGCGATCAGCTCACGCACCTTGGCTTGGCCTTCTTCGGTGCGAAAATCGAGGCAAATCGAACTCTTGCCACGATTGCACGAATGAAAATACGCTGCCGAGTGGTCGTCGCCCCTGTCGATAAAGGGCGGCCCCCATCTCCGGGTGTCGTCCCCCTCGGGGCTTTCGACCTTGATGACCTCGGCTCCGAGATCCGAGAGCGTCTGACCGGCCCAGGGGCCCGCCAGAATCCGGGCGAGTTCGATGACCCGCAATCCTTGCAAAGGGGCCGCCATCAGCTTTCCAATGCGGTGTCCAGCAACACCTTCAGATCCGCATAGTTCATGTTGGAATGCTTGGTCCCGTCGATGAAAAGGGTCGGCGTGCCGGTCACATCATCCGCGGTCGCATTCTGCTGGAACCAGGCGACGAGCGCGCGGGCGTTATCTTCGTCCTCCAGGCAGGCGCTCATCTGGTCGCTGTCGAGCCCGGCAACGAGGCCGATCTTGCGTAGCCGGTCCGCAATGCCCGTGGGATCGCCGTTGCCGACCCAGTCTTTTTGTTGCGCATAAAGCATGTCCGCGATGCCAAAGAAGCGCGAAGGATCACACCGCGCGATCAGCGCCGCCCAAAGGCCGAACTGGTCGAAATAAACGTCTCGGTAGATGAACTTGACCTTGCCGGTGTCGACGTAATCCGCCTTCAGGTCCTTGAAGACCGACTGGTGAAAGCTGGCGCAATGCGGGCAGGTGAAGGAGGCGTATTCCATCAGCGTGACTTTCGCGTCATCGCTGCCGAGGGTCATCTCGGTGATGCCGGTGGTATCGACGCCGGCCTCTGCATTCCCTGCATTGCCCTCACTCGCCACAGGGGTGACGGTCGCGATAGAGGTCGTGCCGGGTTTCTGTGTCATATACCATGCGCCGCCCGCGGCGGCGACAGCCGCGGCCGCGCCGCTGGCCAAGAGTACTCTGCGGTCCATGATTGGTCCTTCCTATTTCTGGTGTTTGCTTAGAACATTCCGGGCCAGGGTCTCAAGCGCGGATCGCAGGCCCTCGTCCCCGACGGGCGTTGCGACATCGCGCGCCTTGGCAATAACCTCGGGCCGGTGTTCCGGTGTTGCTGGCTTCGATGCCGAACCGGTGGTGAAATCGACCTGCCCCTCGGCAAACCCGGTCGAGGCAGTCTGCGTGACATGCACCCGGCTGATCGCGTTATAGCCGTAAACGGCGTTGACCTTTTCGCGCAGGCTTTCCTTTTGCATCTCGACCAGCGGCGCCATGGGCCCGGTGGTCAGAAGGGTCAACGTGGCGCCAAAGCCGCTTCGGCCATATTTCACATCGACGGGGCGGGCCATGGTCGCCATGTCTCCGGCGATCTCGTCCCAATGGGTCAGCAGTCGCGTGACCGCAAAGCCGCGGGTTTCACCGGCGCGCCGGATCTTGTCCTCCAGCAGTTTGGAGGTGCGGGCAAAGCCATATGTCGAAGTATTGCGCCGGGCCATCTTTTGCCTTTCACGATTGCGCCCTATCCTAGTGGGATATTCGGCAGGGGCCAGAGGCGAGACCTCGCAGGGCGTAAACAAAGTGTGACGGCGCGCCGTCGCACAGGACAGGACACCAGATGACCGCGCAACATGGGGCAGAGGCGACCGACCTTCTGGCATGGTACGACCGGCACGCCCGCGATCTGCCGTGGAGGGTGCCGCCGCGCAGCAATGCGCGCCCTGATCCCTACCGAATATGGTTGTCCGAGGTGATGCTGCAACAGACCACGGTGGCCGCCGTGAAGGCCTATTTCCTGCGCTTCACCGACCTTTGGCCCGAGGTTGCGGACCTGGCCGCCGCGCAGGATGACCGGGTGATGGCGGAATGGGCTGGCCTTGGCTACTATGCCCGCGCCCGCAACCTGCTGAAATGCGCCCGTGTCGTGACCCAGGAACACGGCGGAGCTTTCCCGCAGAGCGAGGCGGCCCTGCTCACCCTGCCCGGCATCGGCCCCTATACGGCCGCCGCGATCAGCGCGATCGCCTTTGATCAGCGCGCAGTGGTCATGGATGGCAATGTCGAACGGGTCATGGCGCGTCTCTTTGACGTTCACGCCCCCTTGCCGGCGGCCAAGCCGGTGCTGAAGGCGCGCGCCGAAGATCTGACGCCGCAGCACCGCCCCGGCGATTATGCCCAGGCGGTGATGGATTTGGGCGCAACCATCTGCACGCCCCGCGCACCGGCCTGCGGCATCTGCCCCTGGCGTGAGCCCTGCCTTGCCCGCGCGCGCGGAACGATGGCGGATCTGCCTGCCAAGACCCCGAAGAAGGCCCGCCCTGTGCGCCAAGGCGTCGCCTACATCACCCGCACGACATCCGGAGACTGGGTGCTGGAGAAACGCCCGGACAAGGGCCTGCTCGGCGGCATGCTCGGTTGGCCCGGCTCGGAATGGCGCGTTGATGCCGTTGAGGATCAACCGCCCTTTGCCGCGGATTGGCAGGATGTGGGGGCCGAAGCGCTGCACACTTTCACCCATTTCCATCTGCGTCTGGGGTTGCGCGTCGCGGAGATCGACGCGGGCGACCTGCCCAATGACAGCGCTCTTCGCCTCGTGCCGACGTCGTCCTTTGACCCCTCGGACCTGCCGACCATCATGCGAAAGGCATTTGACCTCGCGCGCGGCACGTTGGAAGATCCGCGCCAACAGGAAACCGACACCCCGGCGGAGCCGTCATGACCCAACTGCAAAACCGCATGCTCGACGCGTTGCCGTTCTGGATGACCCTCGTGAATGTGCCGCTGGCGGTGATCGGCACGATCTGGGGCGGGCTCTGGACGCTGATGCTGCCGGCTTACGGCGTGATGCTGGTGCCGGTGCTGGATCGCCTGACCGGCCTGAACGAGGACAACGCCGACCCCGAAACCGACGAGGCCGACCTGTTCTGGTATCGCGCGATCACCCTGATCTGGGTGCCGGTGCAATTCGTGCTGCTGTTCTGGATCATCGGGTATGTCTCTCTGAACCGGCACCTCGGCTGGGCGGAGCTGCTGGTCCTGCTCTACGGGGTCGGGATCATGACCGGGGCTTCGGGGATCGTCTATGCGCACGAGTTGATGCACCAGCGAAACCGGCTGGAGAGGTGGCTGGGCGATGTGCTACTCGCCATGGTGCTTTATTCGCACTTCCGCTCTGAACACCTGCTGGTGCATCACCAGCACGTCGCAACCCCGCGCGACGCCGTGACCGCGCGGTATAACGAAAGCTTCCTGCGCTATTTCCCGCGCGTCCTGCGGCACTGCCCGCCCTCGGCCTGGCGGGCCGAAGCGGCACTGCTAAAACGACGCGGTGCGGGGACATTCGACCGTCGCAATCCGTTCTGGCGCTACGGCGCGCTGCAACTGGGGATGCTCATCATGGCGGTGGTTGTGGGGGGCTGGTACGGGCTGGCACTGTTCCTCGCGCAGTCCCTTATCGCGATCTGGATGCTGGAGCTGACGAACTACGTCGAACACTACGGGCTGACACGAAAATACCTCGGCCGGGGCAAGTTCGAATACGTCAAACCGCACCATTCCTGGAACGCCGCGCATCGGGTGTCGAATTGGCTGCTGATCAACCTGCAACGCCATTCGGACCATCACTACAAGCCCGACCGGCGCTATCCATTGCTGCAAACCTACACCGAAGACGAGGCCCCGCAACTGCCATACGGGTACCCGTTGATGACCGCGATGGCAATGGTGCCCCCGCTCTGGCGACGGGTGATGAACCCGAAGGTGCGGCATTGGCGCCGAACCTATTACCCCGAGATTACCGACTGGGCGCCCTACAAGGCGGGTCGGCATGATGAGACCCCCTGAGGGTCCGCACGCCGCAAATATGCGCCAGAATCAAAAGATGCCCCGCCATGAAGGACGGGGCACAAGGTCGGTGCCGCTGACGGCGGGTCGCGGCACCCAGGCAAGTCTGGCGGTCATTGGCCTTTGGCCGTGACCACCCGGTGCGAGATCAGTTCATCTCTGCACGAATTTGCTGCCGCATCAGGTCGATCGGAATGGTCTGACCGTCCTTGCGGAAGTGCCAATAGGTCCAGCCGTTGCAGGAGGGCGCGTTTTCGATATGCGCCCCGACCTGGTGGATCGAGCCGTTGAAACCGTCGGTCGCCAGCGTCCCATCAGCCCGCACGCGCGCGGCCTGACCACGCGGGTTCACCAGCATCTCGCCAGGGCGAAGCATGCCGCGTTCGACGAGTTGGCCAAAGGGAACGCGCGGCTCTGCCCGCTTGGAGGTCGAGACTTGCAGCGCATCGCGGTTGAATTTGCGCACGCGTGAGATCCGCGCCTCCGCGACCTTGCGATAGGCTTCCTCGCGCTCGATCCCGATGTATTCGCGGCCCAACATCTTGGCCACGGCGCCCGTGGTGCCGGTGCCAAAGAACGGGTCCAGCACGACATCGCCGGGGTTGGTTGAGCCGACGAGGACACGGTGCAGCAGGGATTGCGGCTTTTGCGTCGGATGGGCCTTGTCGCCGTTGGCATCCTTTAGCCGTTCACCGCCATTGCAGATCGGCAGCACCCAGTCAGAGCGCATCTGCACGCCTTCGTTCAAGGATTTCAGCGCCTCATAGTTGAAGGTGTATTTCGCCCCTTCGGATTTCGACGCCCAGATCATCGTTTCATGCGCATTGGTGAACCGCTTGCCGCGAAAGTTCGGCATCGGGTTCGACTTGCGCCAGACCACGTCGTTGAGGATCCAGTACCCGGCGTCCTGCAGCGAGGCACCGACGCGGAAAATGTTGTGATAAGACCCGATCACCCAGATCGCGCCGTTCGGCTTGAGCAGGCGGCGGGCGGCGGCCAGCCAGTCGCGGGTGAACTTGTCATAGACGGCTAAGCTGTCGAATTGGTCCCAGTGATCGTCGCAGGCGTCGACCTCGGAATTGTCGGGACGGTGCAACTGGCCTTTCAACTGCAGATTGTACGGCGGATCCGCAAAGATCAGGTCAATCGATTCCGCAGGGAGCGCGTTCATCTGCTCCACGCAATCGCCGGCAAGTATTGTGTTCAGCGGCAGCTTGGCTGCCTCGGGGGTTCTTTTCATCGTTCGCTATGCCTCTGGACCGGCGCCGTTGTTCGGCACTCGCTTGATGCCCAGAGGATGAGTCAAACCTGATTCGTGGTCAATTTCTTTTTTGATTCAAGAGGTTACAAAACCATCTTTACACAATATATTGTGGACCGGCCGAAAGCTTCTTCTATGGTGTGGGGTCACACCAAGACATTGAAGCGCCGAAATATGGCTTTTTGATGGATAACCGGCGTTGCTGTCCCATCCATAACCCGGAAACTGTTGCGCCAAATCCCGCATGATCGCGTCACGCGCGATCTTGGCAGCGATTGAGGCCGCGGAAATCGACACCGACCGGGCATCGCCCTTGACCACGGCGAGCGCGGGAATACGCAAACCGCGCGGAATCATATTGCCGTCGATCAGCACGTGATCGGGCGGGATGCACAGCCCGGCAATGGCGCGCTCCATCGCCAGATGAGAGGCGCGCAGGATATTGATCTCGTCAATTTCCTCGACGCTGGCATGGGCAACGGAAATTTCCGCGCAGGCCGACAACTCTTTCAGCAATTCCGCGCGCCGCTTTGCGCTCAACCGTTTGGAATCGTTCAACCCTTCGGGGATGCAATCAGGGTCAAGAACGACCGCCGCAGCGGTGACGGGCCCGGCTAATGGGCCGCGCCCAACCTCATCTACGCCCGCTACACGCAGGCGACCCTGCGCGATCAGATCAAGTTCGAGTATGAAATCAGGGCCATCCATGACCCCGATTACCAATCCAGGCAGCTCAACGAAAGTGCCCAAACGAAAAGGGAGGGGCCACTACCCCTCCCCCATGTTGGGCCGCCCGGATGGGACAGGCGACCCGGTTGCCTGTCAGGTCAGGCGTTGAAACCGCGCTGACGCAGGCAGGACGGCGCGTAGTAGAGGCGCGGGCCGTTGGCGTAGTTGCGGCGGACGCAATCGCTCGGCAGGGCGGCGCGTGTGTTCTTCTTGGCGCAGCTGACGCCGTAGCCTTGGGTCCAGCCGTTGTGACCGCGCACATTGCTCAGGCATTGGCGCGCCACTGCGGGACGGGCGCGCTTCTTGTTGTTCTGGCGATGCTCGTTGCGGCGATTATATCGGTGGTTCGGACGCTTGTACTGTTGGTTGTAACGCGGACTCTGGGTCGAATGAGTCGGCGTCGCCTTCCTGCGTTGTTCAGCGGCGAAGGCGCTGCCGATGATGGCGAGGGCCGCGGCGCCAGCGATGAACCGGGCGGTGTCCCGGTCGGTGGCTTGCGCTGTTCCGACGTTAAAGCTGGTGAGTGCCATGGCGGCGGCGAGGACGGTTGCAATCAATCTGCGGGTCATGTGTGTGCTCCTGACGATTGGGTGTCTTGGTTGAGGTCTGGACCCGGGGCAGGTCCGGCGAGGTATGACCAACCCTCCCCCCAACCCGGCAAATCGGGCAATAACCGGGGGGTGCTATCGAATAACATCGCCCTCCCTCACGCTTGGTTATTGTATGACAGCCGGTGCTTGGGCACATTCCCGCCATGACACATCCCATTCGCACCCTCGGGCGTCGCGCCGCCCTGATCGCCGCCATTCTCGCCGCCCCTGTGGCCGCAATCGTGGCCGGTCCCGCCAGCGCCCAGACCGTTTGCGTGGCCGAGTACAAGGCCAAGCAGGATAATCCGCTGCGTCTGCAACACGGTGAGATGGCCGTCGCATCATGCGACCCGGCACGCGCCGCTGATGAGGTACGCGTAAAGCTTGCATCAAGGGGGTGGATCCTGCTCAAGATCATCGCAGTAAAGGGATGATCTTTTGACAGTACCGAACAAGAACCAGGCGTTCGCCGCCGACCTGCGTCGCATCGGCACGCGCTCCGTCGCCATCGGCGTCGGCACCATCACCGGCCTTCTGCTGATCGGCGGCGTCTTTTTATTCCTGACCCTGCCGGGTGCGGCTGTCTTTAACGACCGCGTCGAACGCCTGTTCGTGGAAAACGACACGCTGACGGGTGACGCGGAGATCAAGCTCCTGGAGATCCTCGCGCAATCCGGCACCGCCTTTGCGGAGACCCTGTCGGGCTATCGCATCGTCATCTTTGTCCTGCTGGTCTTTTCCACCGCGCTGCTGATCGCGGCACTGATCTTCTTGATCATCCTCATCACGCTCAACCGTCGCATGGCAGAGATCGAGCGGGCGGGAATCGAAGTGAACTCCCTCCTTATCAGCCGTGACGAAAAGACAGTGTATCTGAACAACCACGGGTTCAAACTGACCGATGCAGCGCTGGAAACCCTGTCGATCCTCGCCGAGGCGCGGATGGACGACGAGATGCTCTCGGGCGCGCAGATCGAGGCGATGATCTCGGGACGCCGGGTCGAGGATTGCGACGAGGCGGCGGGCGCCACGCGGATCAAACGGCTTCGCGACACGCTCGGCAATCAACTCGTCAGCGAGCTATTGGTCCGCAACATCGCGCGGCGCGGCTACATGCTGTCAGTTGGCAAGGATGTGATTCGGGTTCTGTGACGCCACCTGTCGCGCGACGGGAAGGACCGGGCGCGACGCCACCCGAATGTCCGTCCCCCTCTCGGCTCAGCATCCCGAAAACTCAAAGCGGTAGCCACCGGCACGCAATCCTAAACCACAACTTCCAGGCTCTGCTGATCGCCCACACCGAACACGCGCTTGTAGCGCGCGATTTCATCCGCCGGACCCATGGCCTTTTCCGGATTGTCCGAAAGCTTGACCGTGGGCCGCCCCTCCGCCTCGACCGCCTTGCAAACCAGCGAAAACGCCGCGAGGCCGTTGTCCGGCACCAGACCGCGGAAATCATTCGTCAGCAACGTCCCCCACCCGAAGGAGACGCGGACGCGGCCCGAGAACTGTCGGTGCAATTCGGTGATCTTGGCGACGTCCAGACCGTCGGAAAAGATTACCAACTTTTCGCGCGGATCCTCGCCGCGGGACTCCCACCACTTGATGGCGATTTCGGCACCGGTCGCGGGATCGCCGGAATCGATGCGGATGCCGGTCCATCCGGCCAGCCAGTCGGGCGCGTTCTGCAAGAACCCCGTGGTGCCGTAGGTATCAGGCAGGATGATGCGCAGGTTTCCGTCGTGTTCCTCGTGCCAGTCGGCAAGCACGTCATAGGGCGCGCGGGCCAGCGCGGCGTCATCGGCTGCGAGGGCTGAATAGACCATCGGCAGTTCATGGGCGTTGGTGCCCACGGCCTCCAGATCGCGGCGCATGGCGATCAGGCAGTTGGAGGTGCCGGTGAACTTTGCCCCCAATCCTTCGGTCATCGCCTGAACGCACCAGTCCTGCCACATGTGCGAATGCCGCCGCCGGGTGCCGAAGTCGGCGATCCGCAGCCCGTCGAGGTCGCGCAGGGTGGTGATCTTTTCCCAGATCCGGGTCATCGCGCGGGCGTAGAGCACCTGAAGCTCGAACCGTCCCATCCCGCCCAGCACGGCGCGGCCGCGCAGCTCCATCAGGATGGCGAGGGCGGGGATCTCCCACAGCATCACCTCTGGCCAGGCCCCTTCAAAGGTCAGCTCGTATTGATCGCCCTTGCGTTCAAGGTGGTAGGGCGGCAGGCGCAGGTTCTCGAACCACTCCATGAAGTCGGGCCGGAACATCTGGCGCTTGCCGTAAAACGTGTTGCCGCGCATCCAGGTCGACTCGCCCCGTGTCAGCGAGAGGGATCGGACGTGATCCAACTGCTCGCGCAGCTCGCCCTCATCGACGAGGTCGGCCAGCGGAATCGAGGTCGTGCGGTTGATCAGCGAAAATGTCACCTGAGTGTCAGGCTTGTTGCGAAACACCGACTGGCACATCAGAAGCTTGTAGAAATCGGTATCGATCAGCGACCGGACGATCGGGTCGATCTTCCAACGATGGTTCCAGACACGGGTGGCGAGATCGGTCATTCGTATCCTCCGGAATGCTTGTCCCGTTAAAGCAGGCCTGACAGAGCCTTGTCCAGCTAAGGGCCTTGCAAGGTCAGGAGAACTTCGCGCAGCCAATCTCAGGTGATGGTGACCTGCGCCTCGGCCATGCTCTCCAGCGCCGCCTGCATGGACCCGCCAAGGTCGATACCGCGGCAGAGATCGCTGCGCACGGTGACCTTGAATCCCAGCTTCGCGGCATCGACTGCCGAGAAGTTCACGCAGAAATCGGTGGCAAGCCCAACAAGCGTCAGATCGTCGATCCCACGGGTGCGCAGATACCCCTCCAGCCCCGTCGGCGTGGTGTGGTCATTTTCGAAAAATGCGGAATAGCTGTCGATGTCGGGATTGTAGCCCTTGCGCAGGATCAGGTCCGCGCGGTCCACGGTCAGATCCGGGTGAAACTGCGCGCCAAGCGAGCCCTGAATGCAATGATCGGGCCAAAGCACCTGCGGGCCGTAGGACATATCGATCAGATCGAAGGGCGATTTCCCCTCGTGCGAGGTGGCGAAGGATGAATGCCCTGCCGGGTGCCAGTCCTGGGTCAGCAGCACTGCGGGAAAGTCCGTCATCAGTGCGTTGATGCCGGGGACGATCACGTCGCCCTCCTCCACGGCGAGCGCGCCGCCGGGACAGAAATCTTTTTGAACATCAATTACAAGCAAGGCTCGGGTCACAGGCGACCTCCGGGTTGGTTACGCGAATGGTAGCAGGCCGGCGGGTCGCGTCAATCGCGCCTGCGGTGTCTTTGTCCGGCGTCTTCCATCGGATGCTGCACGCTGCTCTTACGGACCCCATCGGAACCCAACCGCCGCTGACCAACGCGAGGGATGGCCCGGCCGCCTACACACCCCAGTTGCAGCCGCCAACGGCCCACAACCATCGGGCCCGCCCTTGCGCGAAACCGGGTGCAGGCGTAAATCGCAGGGATGTTTACCGTCGCCGCCCTATATCATTTCACCCGCTTTGACGATGTCGCGGCCCTGCGTGACCCTCTGCTGGCCCTCTGCCGCGCCGAAGGGATTTCGGGGTCTCTCCTTCTGGCACAAGAAGGGATCAACGGCACCATCGCTGGGTCCCGCACGGGCACCAACAAAGTGCTGGCCCATATCCGCGCCCTGCCCGGCTGCGCCGATCTGGAGTGGAAGGAAAGCCACGCGCAGGATCAGCCCTTTGCCCGCATGAAGGTCCGCCTCAAGAAAGAGATCGTCACCATGGGTCAGCCAGACGTCGATCCGCGCGCGCGCGTTGGCCATTATGTCGAGGCAAAGGATTGGAACGACCTGATCCAGTCACCCGACGTGGCCGTGATCGACACGCGCAATGACTACGAGGTCGCCATCGGCACCTTTCAGGGCGCCGTCGATCCGCAAACCGAAAGCTTTCGCGATTTCCCCAAGTGGTGGGAAGCCAACAAGGCCCGGTTTCACAACAAGCGGATCGCGATGTTCTGCACCGGCGGGATCCGCTGCGAGAAATCGACCAACTACCTCATGTCGCAGGGGGTGGATGAGGTCTTTCACCTCAAGGGCGGCATCCTCAAATATCTTGAGGAGGTGCCGGAGCGCGACAGCACCTGGCAAGGGGACTGCTTTGTCTTTGACGGGCGTGTTTCGGTCGGGCACGGGCTGGCCGAAGGGCCGCATGCGCTGTGCCATGCCTGCCGTCGCCCGATCCTGCCCGAGGACCGCAGACACCCGGCTTACGAACAGGGCGTCGCCTGTCACCACTGCGTCGCGCAGACGAGCGAGGCCGACAAGGAACGGTTTCGCGAACGCGAGCGGCAGATCCAGCTGGCCAAGGCACGCGGTGAGGCCCACCTCGGTCGATCAGAGCGCTGATTACGCCGTCACCATCCCGGCGCGGCGCGTCCGCACCAGGATCAGCAACATGACCCCCACGTTCAACAGGTTCCAGGCGATCCCGTTGATGAAGGCCAGGAAATAGCTGCCCGAAATGTCGTAAATCCAGCCCGCCATCCAGCCGCCGAGCGCCATGCCGACGATCGTCATCATGATGACGAGACCGACGCGCGCCCCGGCCTCGCGCGCCGGCAGATATTCCCGCACGATCACCGCATAGCTGGGGACGATCCCACCTTGGGACAACCCGAAGATCATGCTCACGATGTATAGCGAGGTTACGCCGCCCGACGGCAGGTAGAACGCCAGCGCCAGCGTCTGCAGCACAGATCCGATCAACAGGGTCCGAACGCCGCCGATACGATCCGCCAGCAACCCCGAGAGGATCCGCGACCCGACCCCGCCCAGCAGCATCAGTGACAACATCTGCCCGCCGACGGCCGGCCCATAGCCGAGATCAACGCAATAGGCGACGATGTGGACTTGCGGCATAGACATCGCCACGCAACATCCGATCCCGGCCAGTCCCAGGAGGAGGGTCAGCATCCGGGGTGAAAACCCCGAGGATCGTGCCCGCGCGAGGCTGATGCGGTCCGACTGCGCTGCCGCGTCGTCCGGCAGGCGGCGGCGCAACAAGAACGCGCCGGGAATCATCACGACCAGGATTGCGATGCCGAAAACAGTGTAGGCGCCGCGCCAACCGTCGCTCACCAGAACGCCCGCCGTCAACAACGGCCAGATTGCCCCCGAAAGGTAATTGGCCGATGCGATCAGCCCGACCGCGATGCCGCGTCGGCGCAGGAACCACAGCGATACATCCGCGATCAGGGGCGCAAAACAGGCCGCAGCGCCAAAGCCCACGATCAGATGCAACAGCGTGACGGTCGCGAAACCGGGAAGCGAGGCCGCCAGCAGGAAGCCGGCCGCCTGGGCCAGCGACGCCACGATGAGCGCGCTGGTGATGCCGAACCGATCCACGGCGCGTCCAATCAGCCCATTGCCGATGGCGTATCCCGCCATCGTCAGTGTGTAGGGCAACGTGGAGGATGCACGGTCGAGACCGAATTCGGCCTGAATGGCCGGAAGAACGAGGATCACGCCCCACATCCCGATATTGCCGACGATGGCGATCATCAGCGACAACGCGAGGCGTCGCCAGGAATAACCGCTGTCCAGGACATTCGTATCGCTCATGGCTGGACGCTAGGCATGTGCGTAATCCGCCACAAGGCGAAAAGCGATGCGCAACGGCGTCGATGCGATTAGGGTTGCCTCGGAAACGGAGGCCCCATGAAACTGATCGACCTTGCCCATGCGCTGGAGAACACCACCTATGCCGACCCGCCGGGTCTGGCGCCCGAGATCACCTATCAGGCACACGCCGACACTGCCGATCAAATTCTGGGGTATTTTCCCGGCGTGGCGCGTGAGTCGCTTCCCGGAGGAGAGGGCTGGGCGGTGGAGCGTGCCCGGATCTCGACCCACAACGGCACGCATTTGGATGCCCCCTATCACTACCATTCCACCATGGATGGCGGGAAGCGCGCGATGACCATCGACGAGGTGCCGCTGGAATGGTGCATCGGTCGGGGGGTGAAGCTGGACTTCCGCCACCTGCCCGACGGCCATGTAGTGACCGAGGCCGAAATCTCCGCTGAATTCGACCGCATAGGCCATGATCTGCAACCCGGCGACATCGTGCTGGTCAACACCGCCGCCGGGGCCGCGTATGGCACGCCGGATTACGTCGCGACCGGATGCGGGGTCGGCCACGCCGCGACCTGCTGGATGACCGAACGTGGGATGCGGGTCTGCGGCACCGACGCCTGGAGCTGGGACGCCCCCTTTGTCCACACAGCTAAAAAGGTCGCCGAGACCGGTGATGCCGGGCTGATCTGGGAAGGACACCGCGCCGGCATGGTGCGCGGCTATTGCCATATGGAGAAACTCGCCAACCTTGACCAACTGCCGGCGACGGGCTTTCAGGTGCAATGCTTTCCTGTCAAAATCAAGGCGGCAAGCGCAGGCTGGTGTCGCCCGGTGGCGATCCTCTGACCTTGGGATCTTGGAGGTTTTTTGAGCGATGCGTTCGGATCGCGTCCATTGTTGATCGTATCGCCGCTTGGGGTCGTCGGCAACATGATCGTCGGCCAGTCACAGCGGCTAGGTTGGCGAACTCGTTATCGTGCCGATGCGCGCTCCACGCACCTGCGCGACCCATTGCGCCACGTCACGCGGCCCGCTGTGCGCGATTTGACAAACAACTGCTCCCCTACCGCTCCCGCATCGAGCGGGCGAAATAATCGGTGATCGGGCGGGTCAGATAGGCGGCGACGGTACGGCTGTCGGTGATGAGGTAGGCCTCCACCGGCATGCCGGGGGTCAGGCGCGGGACGCCCAAGAGGGCGATCTGATCCTCGGGCACTTCGACCATCGCGCGGTAAAAGCTCTGCCCGGTGTTCTGATCCTCGATCGAGCTGGGCGAGACGACCGAAACGCTTCCCAGGATCTGCGGCGTCGTGCGCTGGTTGAACGCTGGGAATCGTAGTCGAGCCGATTGCCCGGCATAGATACGATCGATGAGACCGGGGTTGACCGACACCTCAACCTCGACGCCGCGGGTCATCGGAATAATCTGAAGGATCGGCGCACCGGGTGAAATTACGCCGCCAACGGTTGTGATGGTCAGCTCGTGGATCCTCCCTTCGGTCGGCGCACGCACGGTCACACGCTCCAGTTGCGCCTCGGTCGCTTGAAGCTGCTGCACCAGTTCGTCGACGCTGCGCGAAACTTCGTTCTCTTCGTCCAGCACGGATTGCTGATGTTCGCGGTCGATTTGCAGCCGTGTGATCCGGGTCTCACTGATCGCGCTTTTGGTGCGGGCGATCTCGGCGCGGTATTCGGCGACTTGCCCGCGCAGATCGGCGCGCTCGCGTTGCAGCGCGGTCAGTTTTCCGGTCGGGGCGAGGCCGCGCTTCACCAGTGTCGCGGCCGCCTCCAGCTCTGTCGCGACGAGGCCTAGCTGATCTTCGCGCGCGTCGATCAGGGCCTCGAAGCCCTCAATCTGGGACTCGAGTTGAACAATCCGTTCGCCCTGTTGCTCCACCTGGCCCAAACGCAACTCGCGCCGCGCGCTCAAAAGGTCAATCTGCTTGGTCAGTTGATGATCGAGATCGCCAACGGGCACAGACACCTCGCGCACATCCTCGGGCCGCACGGTCTCATCATCGCGCAGCTCCGCGATCAGCCGAGCCTCGCGGGCGAGGGCTTCCCGCAGGCGGTTGAGATAGATTTCGAGGTTCGCCTCGATTGTCGTGTCGTCAAGCTCAAGGAGGGTGGTACCCGCCTCGACCGTCTCGCCGTTCTGCACGTGGATCACCTTGACGATCCCGCCGTCCAGATGCTGCACGGTCTGCGGTCGGCCCCGCACCGCCACCTGTCCGGGGGCGACGACAGCGCCGTCGATCTCGGTCTGCGTCACCCATCCGCCGACCCCGCCGACCAACGCCAGCAGGGCGAGCAGCCCGAATACCGTCGTTCCACGCCATCCCAGTTTCATCGCTATCCCCCCTCGCCCACGGCGCGCGGGCGCGTCACCTGGCTCAGCACTTCGGCCTTGGGACCAAAGGCGATCTGCTGGCCCTTTCGCAGCATCAACACATGATCGACGGCGGCGATGGCCGAGGGGCGATGCGCCATGACCACCACCGTGCCGCCATCGGCGCGCAACGCCTGAACCGCGTTGGCCAGCGCGGCGTCACCTTCGGCGTCGAGGTTGGAGTTCGGCTCATCCAGCACCGTCAGGCGGGGCATGCGGAAAATCGCGCGCGCCAGACCGACCCGTTGGCGTTGACCGCCCGACAGGGGCATCGCGTCGCTGTCCACGTGGGTCGCGTAGCCGTCCGGCATCTCCAGCACCATGTCGTGGATCCCCGCCATCTGCGCGGCTTTGACGATTTCGCTGTCCTCTGCCTTGGGATCGAACCGGGCGATGTTCTCGGCGATGGAGCCCGAAAGCAGTTCGACCTGTTGCGGCAGATACCCGATGGCGGGGCCGATCTGATCCGTCGGCCATTGCTGAAAGGTCGCGCCGTCCACACGGATGGCCCCGCGATCCGGCAGCCACAATCCGCAGAGCAGACGCGCCAGCGTGCTCTTGCCCGAGGCCGAAGGCCCGATCACCCCAAGTCCGTCACCGGGCTGAAGCGTAAAGTTGATGTCGGCGAGAATCGGCGTCGGACTGGGTGCGGCGGCATGCAAGGCGGGGGCCATTTTCCACGCGTGCTCGACCGTGACCTGTCCTTTGGGCGAATCAAGATGCGTCATCTCTTCGCCCTCGTCGGTCACACCGTCGAGATAGCTTTTCAGTCTTTGCCATGAAATCCGCGCGCGCTGTGTGCCGGACCACGACGAAATGGTCTGATCAATCGGCGCCAGCGCACGCCCCGCGACGATGGAGGCGGTGACGATCATGCCCGGACTGATCTCGGCCTGAATGGCGAGGTAGGCCCCAAGACCGAGGATTGCGGATTGCAGCATCAGACGGAAGGATTTGGAGAAGGAGGTAAAGCCCTCGGCCCGCTCGACCCCCAATTGCTGGGCTTCGGCGGCCTCCTTGCGCATGCCGGACCAGCGACGCCCGACGTTGGTGATCATGCCCATGGCCAGCAGCGCGTCGCCAGAGCGTTGCGCCTGCGTGGCAAAGCGGCTCTCCACCGCCTCGCCCTGCGCGGCGCGCGAGGCCGGATCGCGTGACAGCCACTGGTTGAGCAGCGCAGTCACCAGAACCACCGCCGCGCCAGCCGCCGCCAGCAGGCCGAGCCACGGGTGCATCAGGGCCACGATCCCGAGGTAAAAGGGAAACCACGGCAGATCGAACAAAGCCATCGGGGCCGGGCTGGAGGTCCAGTTGCGGATCGTCGCCATGTCCATCAGGGGTCGGTACTTTCCACCTTCGGGCGACAGACCGCGCGCGACGTAGATGCCAAAGACCGCCTCACGCGCGCGCGCATCGAAGGTCGCCGCCACCCGGCTGAGGATCCGCGAGCGGACGAAATCGAACACCCCCATGAAGAGGTAGAGCACCGCCGCCAAGGCGAAGAGCGCGATCAGCGTCGGCACGGACTGGCTGGCCAGCACGCGGTCATAGACCTGCAACATGAAGAACGGACCGGTCAGCATCAGCACGTTGACCAACGCCGAAAACAGCCCGACCCCGATATAGGCACCGCGAAATCCGCGCCTGGCCTCGGCCAGGATATCCCGTCTCATTCGCATGTGGGTCCTTCCCCTATCCGCGCCTAGAAGAAGGTAAAGCTATCACGGTCGAGCGATGCAAGTCTCGTCCCCGCAAGGAACAATTCGTCTCCGTTGCCAAAGTCCAGCACCACGCCGCCGCGTGTCTGGCTGGCATGCATCAGCAAGCTGTCGAAATCTTCGATCCCGTCGACCGACAGAACGATGTTGTCCTGCCCCAGACGCAGCGCGCGCCGCGACCCGCCGGTGGTGAAGTCCATGATGGCGTCGCGGCCGTCGCCGCTTTCGTAGACGAACGTGTCGCTGCCACTGCCGCCGAACAAGAGGTCGCGCCCGGCCCCGCCGCGAATGATATCATTGCCACTGCCGGCAAGGATCATGTCATTGCCGTTGCCACCATCGACAAGGTCATCGCCATTGCCAGTCAGCAGCAGATCGTTGCCGTTCCCGCCCGCAACACTGTCGTTGCCACGCCCGGTGATGACCAGATCGTTGCCGCCCCCGGCGTCGATCGCGGAATCCCCACGCCAGCTGCCAAAGTGCACGCCGCTCCGGTCAGAGCCCTGCTGATACCCGGCGTGCGGGTCCGTCACGTTGACCTCCACGCTGGCGGTCGAGGTCGCGCCATGCACATCGGCGATAGTGTAGGTAAAGACGTCGTTGCCGACAAAGCCGCTGTCGGCATCATAGACCACATCTCCGTCCGACTGCACGCTAAGTGTGCCGTGCGCCGCGCCGCCCGCAGCCACGATGCCAAAGGCGTCGCCTTCGGGATCGCTGTCGTTGCCCAGCAGTTGCGCGGCGCCGATCACCGTGCGCTGGCCGCTGTTGGCCTCGATCGGGCCGTCGTCAAATGCAAAGGGTGCGTCGTTCGCCGGCAGGATTGTCAGGGCAAAGCCTTCGCTGACGGTGAAAATCCCGTCGGTCGCATCCAGCGTGATGTCCCAACTGCCGCTTTCGTTCAGCGGCGGCTGGCCGTGGAATCGCGCCCCGTCAAAGGTCAGCCAGTCCGGCAGCGCGCTTCCGTCCGAGAGTCGGGCCGTGATGCTCAGCGTGTCGCCGGCGTTCTCGTCCGTCACCATGCCCGCCGGAAGCGCCAGATCGATCAGCGTATCCTCGGGCAGGAAGACATCCTCCGGCTGGATCGCAAAGACCGGCGGATCGGGGCGTTCGATGACCTCCAAGGCAAAGAAATCGCGCGCCTCCGCGCCCGATGGATCGCGCCAGGTCGCCTGCAAATCAAAGACGCCGAACGTCCCTTCGGGGGCCGTGCCGCGCAGCGCAAAGCTCTCTGCGTCAAAGCTCATCCAGGCCGGCAGGTCGCTGCCATCGGCGAGGGTCAGCGTGACCTCCAGCGCATCGCCGTCCGGGTCCGTCACGGTGCCCTGCATCATCGCGATGTCAAAGGCTTCGCCCTCGTTCGCCAATCGGTCGGCGAGAGGGGTGGTCACGACCGGCGCGTCGTTGACGGGCGTGACGGTGACGGCAAAAGGCTGCTCTGCCGACAAGGTGCCGTCCGTCGCGGTCAGGATCAGGTCGAGCGTGCCGTTGAAGTTCGCGGGCGGTGTCGTCTGGATTGTCCGCGCCTCTGGGTTGAACAGGACCCATGCCGGGGCCGCCCCCCCGTCCGCCGCACGGATCGACAAGCTCAGCGCATCGCCGTCCACGTCCGAAAAGAGATCGGGGGCGAGGATGAAGGTATCCGCGCTGTCCTCGTCGAGCGTCAGGTCGGGCTGAATCGCGGCGACAATCGGCGCGTCGTTCTGCGCGGCGAAGTTGATCGTGACCGTCGCGGTCGCATCCGCCAGCCCGTCGCTGACGCGGTAGGTAAAGCGCGCCTCGCCGTTGAAATCCGCATCGGGCGTAAAGACCGCGTTGCCCGCGCCGTCCAGCTCTACCGAGCCATGCGTCGCGCCGCCGACCTCAACCACGTTGAGCGGGTCGTCGTTCGGGTCGGTGTCATTGGCCGTCAGGTCGGACAAGGCGACGCTCAGCGCGACGTCTTCGACGCCGTCGATGGTGTCGTCGTTGGCCTCTGGCGGCAGGTTGGAGATCGTGACCTCCAGCGTCGTCGGCACGCTCAGGGACAGACCGTTCGCCGTCGCCGTCAGGTTGAGCGTGAGGGTGCCGCCAAAGGTATTGGGCGGCGTGCCCGACAGGACAGACCCGCTGAGAGACAGCCATTCCGGCAGGGCCGCGCCGTCGGGACCGGTCGCGGCAAAAGTGATCGCGTCCCCTTCGGGATCGGCAAAGTAGGGCGCCATGTCGAGGGTAAAGAGGTCGCCCGCCTCGCCCTCCAGCTCCGGCAGCGGCAGCGTCAATCGCGGCGCATCGTCCACCGGATCGATGGTCAGCAGCGCGGTCTGGGTGAGCGTCCCGCCGGTAGAGGTGGCAGTGACGTCGACGGCGAGGATTCCGTTGAAATCCGCGGGCGGCTGTCCCTGCAACGTCGACCCATCAAAGGAGAGCCACGCCGGCAGGTCGCTGCCCTCTGGCCCGGTGACGGTGAGGGTCACGGCGTCGCCATCCGCATCGGTGAAGTACCCCGACAGATCGGCGCTGAACGGCGCATCCTCGGGCGAGTTGAACGGCCCGAGATCGCCGGTCAGGACCGGTGCATCCTCGACCGGGGCAAGCACGATTTGCGTCTCGACGGTGGTCACCAGCCCGTTCGCCGTGGCGGTCAGCGCGATCTCGACCGCGCCGTTGAGGTCGGCGGGCGGCGTGCCGGTGATCCGTCCGTTGGTGAGGGTCAGCCAAGCGGGGGCGGGGTCGCCACCCGGACCCGTGAGGGCCAGCGTAATTTCGTCGCCTTCGGGATCGGTGAAGAGGGTCGAGACGTCGATGTCCACCGGCGTATCCTCGACCCCGTCGAAGGGACCGACATCGCCAATTGCGCGCGGCGCGTCATCGACCGGCGCGACATTGACCACGACGCTGGCCTGATCGGTCAGGCCCGTGACGTCGGTGATCGTGTAGGCAAAGCCGCCCGGGCCGTTCCAATCCGCCGTCGGGGTAAAGACGACGTTGCCCAGACCGTCCCGCGCCACGGTCCCGCCGACGGCATCCGACACGCCGGTCAGCACAAAGGAATGATCGTCGGGGTCACTGTCGTTGCCCAGCAGCGTAAGCTCAGGCACAACCAGGGCGACGTCCTCGTCCGTCGCGAGCGTTTCGCCGCGCGCGATCGGGGAGTCCTGCCCGCTGACGACGTCGATCTCGACACGGCCCGTCGCGCTCAACCCGTCTTCGTTCACGACACGGTAGCTGACCACGGCACGGCCCGAGAAATCTGCGGCGCCTGCGAATTCGATCAGCCCTTCGGGGGTTATCGTCGCACTGCCGCCGAGCGCGCTGGCGATCCCGTCAAAGGTCAATGCGCCGCCGTCGGGGTCCACATCGTTTGCCAGCAGGACCGACGGGTCGAGCAGCAGTGTCTCGCCCTCACCGATCCGGTAGCCAAGGTCGGACACCGCAATCGGGAAATCGGCACCCGGCAGCACGCTCAGCGTGACCTCACCGATACCCTGCGCGCCATGCACATCCTCGATCACATAGCTGAACCCGGCGTTGCCGAAGTAATCGGCGCGCGGGGTAAAGATCACCTGCCCGCCCGAGAAGGCGACCGAACCGTTGATGGGATCGAGAACGCCGACAAGGTCGAACTCGTCGCCCTCCACATCCACATCGTTCGCGACGAGCGTCGCGGCATCGATGGCGATGGCGGCGTCCTCGGCGGTCTCAAAGCCGCTATCAGTACCGGCCCGCGGGGCGTCGTTCACGGGCGCGAAGTCGACCACGATCCGCCCGGTCTCCTCGGACTCGAGCCGCCCGTCCGAGATCGTGTATTCAAACGTGATCTCGCCCGTCAGATCGGCACCCGGCGTCAGCGCGATGCGCCCGTCCGGCAGGATCAGGGCACGCCCGCCGCTAACCTCCTGGACCACGGAGACCAGCGTCAACGGATCGCCGTCCGCATCGGTGTCATTGCCGATCAGTTGCGCCGCGTCGAGGTAGAGCACGGTATCTTCGGTTCCGGCAAAGCGATCCTCAACCGCGACCGGGGCGCGGTTGGTCGACAGGACCTCTACGCTGACCTCGGCGGTGTCGGTGCCGTGCAGGTCGTCGGTCAGCGTGTAGCTGAAGGTCGCCGTCCCTTCGGTGTCCGGCGTCGGGGTGAAGAGGACGCCGGTGGCGGTCAATTCGACCGTTCCGCCAACCCCCGCCTCGACGGAGGAGATACGGATCGCGTCGCCGTCCCAATCCTCGTCATTCGCCAGCAGATCGGCGAATGGGATCAATAGGGCAACGTCCTCGTCCGTAGTGAACCCACCGTCGTCGCGGGCGTCCGGTGCGACATCGCGCGGGCGGATCGTCAGGGTCACGCCTGCGCTGTCCTCACCATCCAGATCGTCGGTGATCGTGTGGGAGAATTCGACGTCGCCCGTATAATCCAGCGACGGTGTGAAGGTGTAGCCATAGGCCGCGCTTGGATCGACGCCAACTTCGGTCTGGATCATCGCGCTGCCTTGCGTCGCGCTCAAGAGCACCATCAGCGGGGTGGCGAGCCCAAGCGGCGGCGTGCCGCTCAACCGTCCGGTGGTGGCATCAAGGCTCAGCCAAACAGGCAGTGGGCTGCCATCGTTGAGCGTCGCATCAAAGGTCGGGTCTGTCATGCCATCGCTTGCGGAGGCCGGGGCATCCTGCGTGATCGCAACCGGATCATGCGCAACGAGCGTGCCTTGCGGCGTAGCGGTAAAGGTCACCGCGGTCTCGACCGGCGGATTGAGCCCGTCGTCCGCCGTGACGATCAGCGCGAGGCTGCCGGCGTGTCCAATCGGCGGCTGTCCGGTCAGGGTGCCGTCCGTCACGCTCAACCATTCGGGCAGGGCGCTGCCATCGCTGAGGGTGGCACTGTAGGTGACATAGGCCTCGACCAACCCCGGACGGGTGGTTTCGTCGAGGATCTGTGTCGCGCTTTCATAGACAGGGGTCGGCGTATTGGCGGCCAGATCGTCCGCGAAACTGGTGATCCGGATCGGATCGCCGTCGCCGTCACTGTCGTTGGCCATCAGATCGGCGAGCGTAAAGCTCAGCGCCTCATCCTCACGTCCGATCAGGGTGTCATCCAGCGCGACAGGGACTTCGCGCTGCTCGACGACGTTAAAGACGGTCAGACCCCAGTTCGCGGAAACGGCGTCCTTCTGGTCTTCGGCGAGGTAGCGCATGGCAAAGCTGCCGGACCAGTCCTCGGGCAATTCGAGGCGGTAGTCGTCCCCTTCTGCCACCGCGCGGAACCCGCTGATACCGCGGAAATCGACGTCGTAGTCCAGCGGTAGCTCAAGGGTCAGCGGACGGCTGGAGATCTCACCACTTACCGTATCCCGTTCCGTCAGCGTGATGCGGACATCCGGCGCGTCGAAATAAAGCGCGGGCACCTCGCCCGACAGGCGCAGGGTGGCCTCGTCAAAGCTGAGCCAAGCGGGCAGCGGACTGCCATCGCCCATGCGCGCGGTCGCGCCGACGATCTCCATCCCCGCTTCGGGCGCGCCGGTCAGCGTGCCGTTGCCCTTGGGATCAAAGATCGACAGGTCGATGTCACCCCAATCATAGGCAGTGTCAAAATCAAAGCGGATCTCGCCATCGCTGTCGACGAACGTCAGGCTGGCATCCACGACCAGCCGATCCTCGACCTCCGTGATGACGGTCGCGCCGGTCTCTGCATCGGTTTCGGTCACGCGCCATGTGAGGCCGACACGTCCGACGTAGCCCTCGGGCGGCGTGCCGGTGACGGTCGCGCTCGACTCATCATAGCTGAGCCACTCGGGCAGGACCGCGCCGTTGATGCCCTTCACGCTGAGCACGCCATCCAGCGGCAGGCCGAGCGCGGCGCGATCCGCCGTCAGGCTCACCGGATCGCGCGGCCCCTCGGGCGTTTCGACCAGACCGAGGAACTCGACCCGGTTGAAGAACAGCACATCGCCCTCGGGGTCCTCGTCGTTGGCAAAGGCGCGCGCGGCCCCGAGGTAGAGCGGCTGATCCTCGAACCCGTTGACGATGTCGTCGCGCAGGATCGGTGCCTCGTTGCGCGGCAGGATGTCGATGTGAACCGTGCCCTCGCCCGTCAGGCCGATCTGGTCGCTGATCGTGTAGGTAAAGGACGCATCGCCGTTGTAATCAGGACGCGGATCAAAGCGGATCACGCCATTGCCGACCAGCGACGCCTGCCCGTTCTCGGGGAAGAGGTCCAGCGTGGCAAAGCTGATCGGCCCGCCCTCGGGGTCATAGTCGTTGGCCAGCAGGTCGGCGATATTGATGTAAAACGCCTCGTCTTCGACCGTGACATAGCCGCGATCATCCACCGCGCGGGGCGGCGCGTCGGGGTGCACGGTCACGGCGACCTCGGCGGTATCCTCGATGCCGCGATCATCCGTGACGGTGTAGCTGAACAGTGCCTCGCCGCTGAATCCCGGATCCGGCGTGAAGGTGACGGTCGTGTCGGTGATCTCGGTGATCGTGCCGTTCTGGGGCGCGAAGGCGGTGACAAAGGAGATCGGGTCGCCCTCGGGGTCATGGTCGTTGGACATGAGGCGCGAAATCTGGATCGTGATCGCCTCGTCCTGATGGGTCGAGACGTCGTCGTTCTTGGTCTTTGGTCCATCGTTGACAGGGGCGACAAAGATCTCCACCCGGCCCCAACTGCTGGCGCCATTGCCGTCCGCAACACGGTACTCGAACCCGGTGAGGCCGTAAAAATCCTCTTCCGGGATATAGAACCGTCCAAAGAGGTCCGAGACAACCAGACCAAAGCTGGCGGAGTCAAAGGCCCCCGGCGCAATCGGCACGCCATTGGGGTCGCGCAGGGCGCGTGTGCTGGTAAAGGAGAGCGCGTCGCCATCCACGTCGAAATCGTTCGATAGAATGTCGGCGATCGGGATTTCGAACATCGTGTCCTCTACCGCTTGGTAGATCCCGTCATTCACCGCGACCGGCGCGTCGTTGATGTTAAGGACATTAACCTCAACCTGCGCGCTGCTTTCACGGCCAAATTCGTCGCGTGCCGTATAATCAAAGAAGGCGTCGCCAAAGAAATCCTGTTCGGAGAGGAAGAGGATCTCCCCCTCCGGGCCCAGTTCGACGGTGCCGCCGGAAATGGCCGAGACCGAGATGACCTCGAGCCCCGGATCGGGGATGGAGGTGTCGTTCTCCAACAGCAGCGCCGGGTCGATGACGAAACCGATGTCCTCGTCGGCAAAGCGGACCACGTCGTCTTCGGCATTGAAACGACCCGCGCGGGACAGCCCGTCGATGTCGTCGCGATCCCAGATCAGACCGTCGGCAAAGCGGATCTCCTCGATCCCCAGTTCGCGGCTGACGAAGTGCTCGGTCACGCGCATCGTGTCGGTGGTGAACCCATCGCCGCGCTCAAGCTCGATCAGCAGATCGTCGCCCTCGCGGATCAGGGAGACATTGGTGCGCAGGACCTCCGGCGTCAGTTCGACCACGTCGATGTCGGCGGCCTCGCCCAGCTCTGTCACGGTGTCGTTCAGCCGGTCGGTGCCAAAGACGTATGTGTCCGACCCGGCGGCGCCGGCCATGGTGTCGTCGCCATATCCGCCCTCGAACCGGTTGGCGCCCGCGTCACCCGACAGGGCGTCGGCATGGGTCGACCCGATGAGATTCTCGATACCGCTGAGGGTGTCGCCCTCGGCCTCGAACCCAGTGCCCGTGCCGCTGGCCAGATCGACCGCCACGCCGCCCGAAGCGCCGGTGTAATCGGCGGTGTCGATCCCGCCCCGGCCGTCGATCTCGTCCCCGCCCAGACCACCGCGCAGGATGTTGTCGCTGCCGTCGCCGCGCAGGATGTCGTCGTGGAACGATCCCTCGACAATTTCGATCCCGGCAAAGCTGTCGCCCTCGGCGTCCCCGCCGCCGGCGCTGCCATCGGCCATGTCGACCGTCACGCCAGTCGCAGACAGACGATAGCTGGCGGTGTCCACGCCCGCGCCCCCGGTGAGGCTGTCGCCACCGCGCCCGCCGATCAGCGTGTCATTGCCCGCCCCGCCGTCCAGCGTGTCGACGCCGCGTCCGCCCGAAAGCAGGTTCGCGCCCGCGTCCCCGGTCAGCGCGTCGTCAAAGTCGGACCCGGTGAGGTTCTCGATCCCCGTCAGCGTGTCGCCCGCCGCATCGCCGCCCGTCGCCGTTTCGTCGACAAGCGAGATTTGCACAGCCTCCGCCGAGAGTGCGTAATCTGCGGTGTCGATCCCGTCGCCGCCGTTAGTCACATCCGCGCCCGCGCCGCCGATGATGGTGTCGTCGCCTGCACCGGCCTCGACCGTGTCGTCGCCGTCGCGCGCCTCGATGGAATCGCCGCCGCCGAGCCCTTGGATCAGGTTGCCGCTGTCGTCGCCAAAGAGCTGGTCGGCAAACTCCGTCCCGATCAGGTTCTCCGCGCCAGAGACGAGGTCGCCGTTGGCAAAGCCGCCCTGTCCCAGACGGGAGATGAAATCGAGACGGATTCCGGCATTGGAGGCGGAGTAATCCAGCGTATCGACGCCCTCACCCAGATCGATCTCGTCCGCGCCTGCAGAACCGATGACAGTGTCGTCGCCGCCGCGCGCCATGATGGTGTCGTTGCCCTCAAGCGCCTCGAACGTCTCGCCCATGGCCGACCCAATCAGCAGATCAACCTCTGGCGTACCGACGTAATGGGTCAGCTGGACCTCACCGATGGTGGCGACGACGGTGCCCTCGTCCTCAACCCCTTCGCTGTCGGCGATGGTGTAGACGAAATCGGCGGGGCCGCTGAACCCATCCTCGAATTCGATGACGATGAACTGGTTTTCGTGAACGCTAAGCGTGCCGACGGAAGGCAGGGCCGAGACAAAGCTCAACTCGCTCTCGTAGGAGAGCGGGCCGACGTCAACATCGCTGTCATTCGCCATCAGGTCCGCGATCCGCACGACGAGGGGCACGGCGAATGTGCCTGTCACTGCATCGGCGGTAGCGGTCGGGGCGTCGTTCACCGCCTCGATGGAGACCCAGACCCGCCCGCTGTCGGTGCCGTTCTGGCCGTCCGTGACCACGTAATCGAAATAGGCCAGACCGTTGACGTTCAGATCGGGGGTAATCAGGACATTCCCGTCACCGTCCAGCGTCACGGTGATCGAACTGTTGACCGGGGTGCTGACCGCCTGGATCGACAGGGTATCACCGTCGATGTCGGTGTCGTTGCCCAGAAGCGCCGAGGCGTCGATGGTGGTCGCGACGTCCTCGTAAATCGTGACCGCATCGTCCGCCGCCACGGGGGGCGCGTCATTGATTGGTTCGATCCACAGGGTCGCCTCTGCGTCGTCGACACCCCCGTCGCCATCAATGACCGTATAGCGGAAACTGGCTTCTCCCCAATAATCGGCATCGGGTGTGAAACGGATCTCGCCTGTCGCCAGCAGCTCGACCTCGCCGTTTACCGCCGCCGAGACGCTGCCGATGGAAATCGACTCGGAATCGTGGTCGCTGTCGTTTTGCAGTAGGTCAGCGGCCTGGATGATGAGCGGCTGCTCCTCCACGCCGTTCAGGAAATCGACACTGGCCTGAGTGTGACTCTCGTCACGCGCGCTCGGGGCGTCGTTGACCGGATTGACCTGCACAATCGCATGGGCCACGGCGGTGCCGCCATGGCCGTCGCTGATCTGATAGTCGAACCCGCCCTCACCGTACCAATGGGTGCGCGGCGTGAACTCTATCGTGCCATTGGCAAAGAGTGTGACGCTGCCGCCAGTTGCACTGCCGACCGACGTGACCGTCAGGGTGTCACCGTCCTCGTCCACGTCGTTGGACAAGAGTTGCGTTGCCGTCAGCGTCAGGGGCGCGTCCTCGTCGGTGATGTAGCTGTCCTCGGCACCGACCGGGGCATCGTTGACCGGGGTGACGGTTACATCGACAGAGGCGGTCGCGCTTAGCCCATCTGCGTCCTCGACCGTGTAGCTGAAGGTGCCGGTGCCAAAGAAGCCCGCGACAGGCGTGATCAGGATCGTGCCATCACCGCGCAATTCTGCGTCGATCTCGCTGCCGGGCGCGACGGCGGTAACGCTCAGCGCGTCGCCATCGATGTCGCGATCATTGTCCAGAAGATTGGCGGCCGCGATGACGATTGAGGTATCCTCAACCACCGTGATCCCCGCGTCATCGACCGGCGTCGGCGCATCGTTGACCGGAGTGACGTTGATATTCACCCAGGCCTCGGCCCGCCCGCCATCCGGTGTGTTGGCTGCATAACGGAACCCGGCGGGGCCGTTGTAATCCGCGACCGGGCGGAAGGTGACCGTCCCGCCCGACGTCATGGAAACGGTGCCGCCCTGCGCGTCGAACACCTCGGCCAGGATCATGCGGTCGCCGTCGATGTCGTTGGCCAACAGGCGATCCGCCTCGATCTGCAGGAGTCCGTCCTCGGGCACCTTCAAACCGAAATCATCAAGCGCAGAAGCCGGCGGGCGCACCCGCAAAAGCACGGTCGCCGTCGAAATTCCGTTGCGTCCATCGCTGATCGTGTAGTCGAAGGAGGCTGCGTCGCTCCATCCTTGGGTCGCGGTAAACACTGCGTCCCCGTCGCCGTTCATCTCAACCGTGCCGCCGACCGCGTTGGACACCGACAGGACGCGCAGCGGCTCACCGTCGGGGTCGAAGTCGTTGGACAGAAGGGTCGTGGAGAGGATCGTGGTCGGCTGATCCTCCACCACCGAATAAAACCCGTCCTGCAAGGCCTCGGGCGCGTTATTGTCGAGACGGTCCAGAACGTCCGTCATCGTCCAGATCGTGCCGTCGGCAAATTCGATTTCCTCGATCCCGCCCTCGGGCGTTCCGTCCAGCGTATCGAGAATTGTCAGGCTGTCGTCAGGGTGCCCCGCAAAGCTCAGCACCACACCGTCGTCACCGCGATAGAACCGCGCGACGCCGGCCTCTGCGGCAACAAATCCGCTGATGACCACGCGGTCCACGCCCAGTCCGTCGCCCTTGTCGCTGATCGTGTCATGCCCATAGCCGGGCGCAAAGAGGTAGGTGTCACCCTCCCCCTGCCCGGACAACAGATCGCTGCCCGCGCCGCCGGACAGCACATCGGCGCCGTCAAAGCCAAAGATGCCCTCGTTCCCGGCACTTTCGGCGGCGGCGATGACCATGGCCCGCAGGGGGGCGCCCTGCCATTCGGTGCCGTCGCTGAACCGCAAGACCTCGATCCCGGAGGTGCCGGTGCCGAGGATCCCCTCGACCGTCAACCGGTCGCCATCGCCGAAATCGACGATCAAGTCGTCGCCATCCGCCGCGCTGCGGGTCAGGCTGACCACGTCGGCAGGCAGGAAGTCGGGCAGGTCGATCGCCTCTCCGTCCTGATTGCCCGAGTCGGTGAACCGGTCCGCGCCATCGCCCGTGCGATAGATATAGGCGTCCACCCCATTGCGGCCGTCGATTGTGTCACGACCCGGACCGCCGGTCAGCACATCGGCGTCGTCGGTTCCGGCGACCTCGTCATCACGCTCCGTCGCGAGTGCAGTCAGGACGGCGGCGGTGATCTCGGCAATTCCAAGGGTCGTGCCGGCGTCCGCGATCTCGATCACCTCGATGGTGGCATCTGCATCACCCGACAAACCGTCGGGAATGGTGATCGCGTCGTCACTGCCGGCAAAGCGGATGATCAGGTCGTCGCTGTCCTGCCCCAACCGGTGGAAGGTTACCTCATCCGCCGCGTAGCCCTCGATCCGGATCGTATCCGTCGCGCCGTCCGTTCCGCCGTCCTCATAGGTGTCGCGGCCATCACCCTTGCGGAAGACATAGGTGTCCGCGCCCTGCCCCAGAGACATGCGATCATTTCCGCCAAGGCCCGCGATTTCATCCGCCTCGTCCGAGCCGATGATGGAATCCGCGCCCGGCGTCGCCGCCGTCGCCAGCAAGATCTGGGCGAAATCGTCAGTTGCCCACTCTTCGCCCGTGTCGGCAAAACGGATCACGTCGATCCCGGCATCGTTGGTCAGCACGAGACCATTTTTCAGCGTCAGGATCGCCGGACCCGCAGCGCCCGTGATGACGACGCGCAGGTCATTCTCGTAGCCCGCTTCCAGACGCACCTCGTCTGGCTGCACGCCGATCAGTTCGAGAACGTCGGTGGCGCCCTGGAAGCGGACCTCGTTGATCGAGTCGTTGCCGTCACCAGCGCGCCAGCGGTAGGTGTCATTCCCCGACAGGCCCGCCAAGACGTCCTCGCCACCCAACCCTTCGAGAACATCGTCAGAGGCGAACCCCTCGATGTACTCGCCCGCGTCGCTTGCTTGATCCACCACAAATCGCGCGAGGATCTCGGCTTTGGTCCAGACGACATCGTCGGCGAAAGCGATGCTCTCAACCCCGAGGTCGACCCCTTCGGTGAGCATCCCGGTCAGGCGCAGGACGCCACCATCCGCTGCACCGGGTGCACTGTCCGCGATCAGAACGAGCAGTTCGTCAACATCCTCACGCAGCGTCACGGCTGTCGAGTTCACGTCGCCGAGGATCAGTTGATCGATCCCGCCAAAGGAGTTTTCGACGATCTTTACGTTCGCGTCGCCTCGTGACCAGACATAGGTGTCATCGCCATTCCCGCCCTCGATCGTATCTTCGCCCTGACCAAAGACAAAGGTCTCATGGCCCGACGGGAAGCCTATGATATGGTCCGCGCCTGCGGCCTGCGCCTCAGTCAGCAGACGGTCACGCAGGGCCGCTCGGGTCCAGATAGTACCGTCGTCGAATACAAAGGTCTCAATCCCCGCCGCGCTGTCCGACAGGCTTTCGGGCAGGTTGATCCGCGCACCGGGGCCATCGACCGTATCGGCGATGATGAAGACGAGGCTGTCGTTCTGTTCGCGTACCGGTGTCACATCGCCCGGTGCGACGTCGTGCAAAAATAGCGTATCACTCCCGTCGAAACCAAGTTCGATCAGCTGGTCGTTGCCGTCGCCGCGGGTCCAGACGTAGTGATCGTCGCCCTCCAGACCGGTGATAACGTCATCGCCTGGACCTCCCTCCAGCGTTTCCGCGCCATGGAGACCCCTGAAGTAGTCGTCGTCATCGCTCAGCGCTTTTTCCTGCCACATCCGCTGCACGTCAGCGCGGCTCCAGCTAGTGCCATCGTCAAAGGTATAGACCTCGATTCCTGATGCACCGCCGCTGTCAAAGACTCCATCGATCCGCAGCTTGCCGCCGTCCCCAGCAGCAGGGACGAGCGTCAGGATCAGATCGTCGCGGATACGCTCCAACGTCACTTCGGAAGGGCTGACGCCGTTCAGTTGCAGCTCATCCCCAAGCCCGTCAAAATTATACTCCGTGATCCGGTCATCGCCATCACCGGGCGACCAGACATAGAGGTCATCACCATTCAGACCAGTCAGGTGATCGTTTCCGACGCCACCCACCAGAGTATCTGCGAGGTTGAAGCCGCTGAGCGTGTCATCGTTGGCGCTCGAGGCATCTAGCCACCATTGCATGCGCATCTCGGCAGGCGTCCAGACCTCGCCGGTCTGGTCAAAGACGACCTGTTCGATGCCGAGTTCAATATAGCTTTCAAAGGCATAGGCGAGTAAAATCTGTCCGCCGTCACCAGCCCCCGGCGCGCTTTCGTCGATGGTGAGGATCGCATCCTCTCCATGGCGCGCGACATGCACTTCATTCGGCGCCACTCCGTAAAGGGTCAGTTGGTCGAGGCCATCGCGCGAGCCTTCGCCGATGAACTTGTCCTCGCCGTCGCCACGGGACCAGACGTAGCTATCTGCCCCGTCACTGCCCTCGAACACTTCGTCTGCGGTGGTATTGGTGATCGTGTCCGCGCCGCTGGTGCCCTCGACCGTGTCCTGGGCCCGCACGGCCATCGCGTCCAGTTCCGCAAATGTCCATTCCGTCGTGTCGTCAAAGCGCACCAATTCGATGGTGCGTCCGGCACTGCCGCTATCCACGATGGTTAGCGATCCGGGCTGACCGGCGAACGTCAGGATCAAATGTTCGTCAAGCAGCAGGTCACGACTGACGCTCACATCGCCCGGCACCACGCCGGTCAGGTTGACAACATCCGTGTCGTAAGTCGCGTCGTCGATGATGATATCATGACCATCGCTTCCGACGGCATAGGTGTAGGTATCCGATCCATCACCGCCGATCAACAGATCATCGCCCGGCCCGCCGGTCAAATGATCATCGCCGCCGTGCCCGATGACCGTGTCGTCGCCAGCGGTCGGACTCTGGTCATTGAGTAGTTGCAAGACCTCGCCCACCGTCCAGGTGGTGTCGGCAAGTGCGCCGTCGGTCGCGCGCATCTCGATCACATCGACGGAATCGCGCTGGCTGGCCGTCAGCGTGTTGCGCAGTTCGATCCGGTCGACGGATCCGGCAAAGGTGATAACAAGCGTTTCTCTATCCAGAGGGTCGCGGGCAAAGTTCACGTCGGCGGCGTCCATCCCGACGATCTGCAGGACGTCCGTGGCATAGAACCCCAGATCATCGATCACGGTCAACCCGTCGCCCGAGCGGTGAATATAGATGTCGTCCGAATTATATCCGGTCAGTGTATCCGCGCCCGGTCCGCCCTCCAGCCGGTCTTCGTCAGCAAAGCCCAGAATGTGGTCGTCGCCAATCGTCGTCTTGGCCGCGAGCACCGTCTCGCGCAGTTCGACCACGCCTTTCTCACTGTCATCCTTGAACCGGATGACTTCGATCGTATCGTCGGTATTGCCGGTCAGCCCGTTGACGAGCCGGACACCGTTGGTCGGATTGGCACCTTCGCCATCCCACGCACCGAAGGCGATGAACAGGTCCTGGGGGTAAGACGGCAGGTGATGGAAGCTCACCTCACCGGGAAGATAATCCGGCAACAACAAGACATCTACGTCCCAAAGACCGTTATCCTCAATCGTCACAAAGCCGCTATCGGCGCGCACCACATAGGTGTCGCTCGCGTCGCCACCGATCAGAAGCTGGCCGTCAACCGTCGCCTCCAGCGTGTCTGGCTGGTTGAACCCGATCAGGGGGTTGATCCCCGCCGCCGCCTTGTCGCTGACGATCCGCGCGCGCATGTCGGCGGTGGTCCAGAGGGTGCCGTTGTCAAAGCTGAACTCTTCGATCCCGTGGCCATTGCTTCCCTGCAGGGCATCGACGATACGCACAGTCGATCCATCTGCGAAATCCACGAATAGGGTCGCGGGAGAGGACGCATCGACGCGTAGGGTGATCTCTTCCGGCGTGACGTCGGCAAGATGCACGCGGTCGTTGTCCCAGAGGCCGCTGTCATAGATAACATCCCATCCCGTGCCGGGACGGATCACATAGGTGTCCGAGCCATCGCCGCCGATCAGGGTATCCGCGCCAAGCCCGCCGTCCAGCGTGTCATCGCTGCGGAAACCCCGGATCTCATCGGGGCCATCTGTCGGGGCGGCGGCCAGGATCATGTCCTCGACCGTATCGAGGGTCCAGACCGTGCCATCGTCGAACTGGATCTCGTCGATGCCGCGGTCATCAAAGGCATCGCGGATGGTAATCCGGTCGCCGGGGGCGAGGAAGTCCATCACCAGCGTGTCGGGATCGCCGAGCGCACGACTGACACTCACGTCATCCGGATTCACCCCTATCACCTGCAAGGTGTTGCCGGTCCTCGTTTCGATGATCAGGTCGTCGCCGTCGCCCGCGCGCCAGATGTAATGGTCGTCACCGCCCTCGCCGATCAGGGTGTCATCGCCGGCCAAACCCTCCAGCGTTTCCGGGCCACTCGACCCGGTGATGAGGTCATTGCCTTCGGTACCAATCGCCGTGATCGCGGCGGTCAGCGTGGCGCGATCCCAGGTGGTGCCATCGCCGAATTCGACGGATTCCACCCCCGCCCCGGCATTGGTTGAAAACTGGCCGCGCAGCAGGATTTCGTCGTCCGTGCCGTTGAAGATCAGCAGAAGGTCATCGCGGTCATCATAGGGTCGCACGACGCGGACATCGCCCGGCTCGAACCCTTCGATCAACAGGCGGTCCGTGTTCAGAGAGGACCCGCTGTCCGAGATGATGTCGCGCCCATCCCCCCGGCGGAACAGATAGGTGTCGCTGCCCTCCGCGAGGTCCAGTTCGTCGTCACCCGCGCCGCCCCCGGCGGTATCGTCGCCGGCAAACCCGACGATACGCTGATCACCCTGACCGATGCTGTCTTCGTCCGCTGCAGTGATTGCGACGTTGTCGCCGTCATCGAAATACCCCGTCGCGGCGGCATGCGCGGCGTTGGCGGCATCCCGAGCGCCGGAATCAATCGCGAGGTCGGCCAGAACGCGCGCCCTGAGGTCGGCGTAGGTCCAGACCGTGCCGTCCGAAAGTGTGATTTTTTCGATCGCGGAGGACCCGCCCGAGCGGAGGCCATCGACGATCAACACCTCGTCGCCGTTGCCGAAATCCAGCAGCGCGTCCAGACTGTCGGGCCGCGCGCGGCTCACCGTGACGCTGGTGGCCGCGTAGTCGACAATGCGCAACTCGTCGTTCGCGGAATGGCCCCGGTCGTCGATGATCTCAAAGCCGTCACCGGCCTTGTAGATATAGGTGTCCCCGCCCGAGAGGCCTGAGAGGCGGTCATGCCCCTCCCCGCCGGTCAGCTGCTCGGCCGCGCCGGCAAATCCGGTTACGATGTCGTCGCCTGCGGCCGCCTGCTGATCAACCAGAAGCTGCAAGACCTGCGCATGGGTCAACACCTGCCCGCCGTCAAAGCGGAATTCTTCCACAACCGAACCGCCGCCGCCGAGGCCACCCAGAATAGCAAGGCTATCCTCGGTCCCCGGAACGCGGATCACGAGGGTGTCGCCGTCGGCGTGGAAGTTCAGGCTTTCGCTGGTCAGGGGCGCAGCGATCTCGACCACGTCATAGCCGGAGGTCTCGGAAATCGCGTCCGCCCCGCTGCCCAAACCAAAGTGGTAGGTGTCGTCGTCGCCGCCACCCTCCATCAGATCGTCGCCCGCACTGGCGGCGAATTCGTCTTGGCGATCGTCAAAGCCGCGCAGCAGGTCGTTGCCCTCGGTACCCTGGATCATCCGGGCGCGGATGTCCTCCAGCGTGAGGGTGGTGCCATCGGCGAACAGGAACTCTTCGATCTGGCGCGCGCCGAGACCCTCGATGACCCGCAACTGGTCGCCGCTTTCGGGCAGGGTAAAGATCAGGTCGTCGCCCTCGCGCGTGACAAGCATTGCGTCAGGATCGACGCCGATGCCAAAGATTACGCGGTCGAGCGCGCCGTCCTCGCTCTGGCTGTCCTGCCATTCGGTGATGCTATCAAGGTCATAATCCAATCCAAAGGCGTAGGTATCACCAAGTCGACCGCCTGACATCTGATCGTCGCCCTGGCGTCCGTCCAATACGTTTGGCTGGTCCTCCAACCCGACGATGACGTTATCGCCGCGGTTGCCCCCGGCAATTGCGAGTAGAGCCTCGACGTCCCCGATGCTCCAGATCGTGCCGTCGAAGAAGCGGAACTCCTCCACTCCGAAGCGAGTATCGCCGAACTGGTTGATGATCCGCAACGTGTCGGGCCGGTCGGCGATCGTGATCAGAAGGTCGTCCCCGTCACGTTCAAAGAGCGCATTGTCGGTGGTGATTCCCGCCCCGAAGACGACGGAGTCCGAACCCGTCCAACGGCCCGTAACCTCGTCATGGATCACATCGTTTCCGTAGCCGGTGTCGAACAGGTAGGTGTCGCCATCGGAGGCACCGAACATGGTGTCGTTGCCCGCGCGGCTGTCGATGGTTTCGCCGAAATCGGTGCCATAGAGCGTTTCGTCCGCATCGGTCCCGACCAGGTCAATATCCTCGGGGTTGAGATCGGTCAGCGGCACGATGCGGTCGGAAAAGACGAACTGCTCCACCGCGTTCGGCTGCCCGGTCATACCACTGCGGTTGTATTGCCCCTCAAGGAACAGCGTCTCGCCAGTGTCCTTGATCGTCAGCATCAAGGTCGTGCCATCACGCGAGAAGGTGACATCGTTCAACGCGATCCCGCGCAGCTCTACCGTGTCGAATCCGGCCTTCAACAACACATGGTGGCTCTGATCCCAGATGGTGTCGTTGCCGTAGCCGCGCATCCAGATGTAGGTGTCGTTGTAGACGCCGCCTTCGAGCCGGTCATCGCCCGCGCCGCCATCCAGCGTGTCGTTCAGGTCAAACCCGTAAATCGTGTCGTCGCCATCGGTACTGGCCTGATCGAGGTATTGTTTCGCGAGACGCAGCATGTCCCACTCTGCGCCATCCCCGAACTGGATCAAATCGACGGAATCCGTGTGGAAATCGCCCAGAATGACCGTCGGGGTCAGGACGAATTCGTTCAGGAACTGGATTTTGTCGTCGGTGCCCTCAACGCTGAGGGTCACGGTGCCGCTGCTGCCCACCCGTTCAAAGGTGAAATCCGCGACGCCGTAGCCAAAGATCTTCAGCGTATCGAAGGAGCGTGCGAGGTAATCCCCCTGGTTATCCTCGATGACATCAAAGCCATCGCCGACGCCCCAATGATAAGTGTCGTCCTGATCGCCACCGGACAGCACGTCATCGCCTGCGCCGCCGTCCAGTTTATCCTCGTTATGAAAGCCGTAGATGATGTCCGCGCCGTCGGTCTTGGCCTCCTTCAGGACGCGGGACATGATCTCCTGCTCATCCATGTAGGCCTGATCGTTGAACACAAAACGTTCGATCCGGTCCTGCCAGTAGAGACCGAAAATCCAGGTGTTCACCGCCTTGAACTGATTGACGATTGTGACAGATTGACCGGTCTCGACCCCGTCATCGTCCAGCATCCGCATTTCGAGGTTGTCGCTGTCGCCGTTGCGGATCAGGCGGATCTTGTCCTCGGTCAGACCCTTGGTGAGGTGCAGGATGTCGTAGTGATCGACCAGCAGGGCGTCGTTGTTATCCTCGATGATGTCGACGCCGTCGCCTTCGTGAATGATGTAGGTGTCGCTGTCACGCCCGCCGCGCATGATGTCATCGCCCAGCCCGCCTTCGAGCACGTCGATGGTCGGGGTGCCCAGCACGAGGTCATCTGTGTCGAGCGGATGTGAGGTCGCGATGGCCAGATCGTAGACCGACCACGCGGTGCCGTCGGCAAAGTGGATTTGCACCATCTCCGTGTCATCGGACCAGTCGCGCCCGAACATCCCGGTGAATTTGCCGTCGAACTGGCGTTTGACGGTCAGGGTCTGGCCGGTGTCGTTGACGGTGATGACGAGGTCGATGCCATCCTTGGTGGCGGTGATGTCCTCGGGCGTGAGGTGAGCAAAGCGCAGGAAATCCGCGCTGCGCGGATCGAGCGGGCCCTCGACATCCTCGATGATGATGTCGTCGAAATCGCGACCCACCACGTAGGTGTCGCCGCCCCAGTTGCCCTTGATGTGATGACCCGTGCCCGTGACATAAAAGATCTCGTCGTCGCTGCTGCCCTCGATCACCTCTTCGCTCGGATCGTAGATCACCACGCGATCTTCGTTGACGGACATGCGCTCTGCGGTTGCAAGCAGGCTGTATGCGGGATTCGTATTTTCCCACGCGGCCACGACCGTCTGGAACAGCTTTTCGCTGTCGATCTCGTCGTCGGCTTCTGTGCGGTAGTCGGGATAGACCCGCAGCAGCATTTCGTTCCAGTCGGTCAGCCAGTCGTAGGCCTCGTCCGGATCGGCGGGCATGTGGGTGAGGATCTGCTCGAACATCGGGACCAGTTCGCGTCCGGCGGTCGGCACCCAGATGTCGGAGTCCGCGCGGTATTCGATCCCGGCAAAGAAATCCGCCAGCCCGGTCTGAGACGCCGTGCGGATCGCCACGGCGCGCGACAGATGGATGTAGGTCTCCATCAGAATGCCAAAGAATTCGATCGCCGGTTCGATGATCGACACGTATTCCGTTTCGGACTCCGCCGTCGGATCGACCAAGCCGCCGGTCTCGTAGATCAACAGGCCGCTATCGGGATCGACGCGGGTCGACAGGATCTCGGGCTCGAAGACCTCACCGTAACTTCCGAGAGCAAAGCGGAACTCGTCAATCGTGAGGATCTCGGCGCGGTAACGGCTGTCGAGGGTGCTGTCCGCCTCGTCCAGCGTATCGAGGTCGACCTCATAGCCGCGCAGGCCGAAACCGCCGGGGCGACCTTCCTTGAACTGAAGCTCCAGCGCCCGGTCGAGGTTGCGCGCCCACATGTGGAAACCGCCGTCGTCGTCCTCGACCCAGATGGTGTAATCGACCACCTCACCGTCGATCAGGTAGACCCCGACGCGATCCGTCGGCACGACTTGGAAGGGATCGAACCCGAAGGTCTCCGCGCGCCATGCCTGCGTTTCGGTCGCGGGGACCTGGCTGCGCACATCGGTGAGGGTCGGGCGGTCGATCACGGTGCCATCGCGGTCCAGAACCGGCGCGCCCGATTGCAGGGTCCAGTAGCCGCCCTCGGCGTCCTCTACCCAGACGCCCCAGTCGAGAACGGTTGCGCGATCATCGATCACATCGACGAGGTAGGGCCGTTCGCTGCGAAGCTGCGGCGCCTCGGCCCGGTCGGAGGGGGAAAACATCTGCTCGACCCGCCAGCCTTGGGCCGCGAAATCCGCGAGGCCCGGGTCGGTTATCACCGCCCCGCCGGCGTCGGTCAGCACGTCGCCCGAGGCCAGCTCAAACCGGCCGCCGATCTCGTCCTCCACCCACTTGGCGCTGTCGAGAATCGTGGTCACGCCATCGACCTCAGCCGTCAGGATCGGCGTCAGCTCAAGGCTCTGTTCGAGCGAGCGCGCCCAAGCGCCGAGAACGGGGCGTATCGCATCACGCAGCGCATCGAGGTTGGGAACGTTCATCACGCCGGCGGCGGTTTCGACCGCCTCCTGCACCCGCAGATCGCTGGAGGCGTTCACCGCGAGATCCGCCAGCAACCCGCGTCCGGTGATGTTGATGGCGCTGCCGTCCACGCCAAGCGGGACGAAATCCGCCATCCCGTTGTCGCCATTGAATTCCGTCCGCGACAGGTCGGAATCAAAGATCACCTCATAGGTGTCGCCAATCGTGCCGTCATCGCGGGTAAACGTCCCGCCCTCGCGCAGCAGGTTCTGCTGCGGGGTCAACTGATCCAGCATCGCCCCGCCCAGATCAAAGGAGGTGATCCCCAGCATCGACAGCGAGAAGAGTTCCGCATGGGTCGAGGTGCCGCTTTGATCCAGATCGCGCCAGACTTGAAGGTCATCCCAGACCGCGTCGTTTTCGTCGATCACCCCGTCGCCGTTGTCGTCGTGCCGGGCAAGCTCTTCGTAGCCCGTCTCGGTTTGAGAGCCGAACATCTCTTCGACATTCTCGATGCGACCGTCGTTGAATTCATCGATGACGAGGAAGCCGTCGTCGCTGGACAGCCAGCCCGTTTTTTGCGCGAAGTCGTCGCCGTCGAGGTCGAAATGCACCCCGGATTGGTGCAGCGACGAGGTCTCGATCCCGTCGCCGTCGAGGTCCAATACCAATGGATCTTCAACCGGTTGCCAGTTGAAGCCTTTGGCCAGCGCCCAGAGTTTGTCGATGTAATATCCGATCTGCCCCCAGACCGAGAGGAAGGTCGGGATCTCCAGCTCATCGCCGCCAATGATGCGGAAATACATGTTGAGGGAGGATTTGTCCGTCCGCCCCAGCCAGGTATCCTTGAATTCGCCGAACTCGAAATTCTCGACGATCATCGAATTGGCCAGAACGCCCTCGGGATCGGGGAACTCTTCGTTCGCGCCGGTGATGTCGTGGATCATTGAGGCCACGATCAGTTGATTGGCGGTGGAGAACCCGTACCAGACGAAGGGCACAAAGAAGTCCCAGGCAATCTTTTGCGAGTAGGCCTCGAAGCCGAAGAGGGAGTTCGATCCCCCCGTCAGCGGCACGCCGTACATCTGGAGGATATCGTCCTTTTCGGCGTCCATGATGAAGACACCGGGGTGATACCAGAAGACGTCGGTTTCCCCGTCCCCGCCATCGACAAAACCGCCGTAAAGTTGCGATTTATAGGCTGTGGAGAACAGGAAGTCGCGCCCCGCTTCACCAAAGAGACGCGCGCCCTCACCGCCGCGCGCGATCAGGACGTCATTGCCATCTTCGCCGTGGATCTCCAGCCACATGTCTTCGCCGGCCTTGGCGCTATGGCCCAAGGGGTCGTCGAGGTCGTCGTCGTTGCCGACCATTTCGCCGGCAAAGACGTACTCAGCATCCTCAACGTAGGCGATATCGTCACCGCCGCCCATCCAGATTTCGCCGTAGCGCTGGAAATCGTCGCCGTTGATCCAGCCCGAGATGTCATCGAGATCGGCGTTCCACACCAGATCCTCACCATCCCCGAATTCGGTGAATTCAGCGTTGCTGACACGCAGCCCGTCGTTGTCGGTCCATTGCTGCAAGACGGCTAAGGCGTTCGGCGGCACTTCGAGGATCAGCGACATGATCAACCCGAGAGAGCCAAGGCCCCCTTCGATCACCGGGTTCCCGAGGTTGGACCGGGAAGAGCCGTTGATGACGCTGACATCGCCCGCGCCCTTGTAGCTGACCCGGTCCCAATCCTCCTTGCCGAAGGAATCCGTGATGGATCCCGGATCGCCCATATCGATCCAGATCGGCACGTCCCGCATCGGTACGCTCAGAACGACCTCATCGCGCCGCTCGGTCAGGTGGATGACGTCGATCCCGTTGAGGAAGTCTTCGGAGACACCGTTGGCCCCCGTCGCCGCCAGCTTTACCCGGATAAACGGGAGAGTGCCGAGCGTCGTTTCTTCCAGCTCTTGCAGGATCACGCCGGTGCCGACCAAATCGGTCGCATCCTCGGACACCTGCAGGGTATATTTCACCGCGTCCTGCCCCGCCGCGTCGGCGAGGAAGTTCACGAGATCATAGAGCAGGTCGGCGGCAAAGAAATTGTCGTAGTCGATGTTGAACCCGGCACCGAGGTAGATGTCGCGCCCGTTTCCGGGGCTGGCGCCTGTCTCGTCCGGGTATGTGATCTGATCGATGACCCAGTCGTCGCCGCCCTGTAGCGCGATGATATCCGCGCCAAGCCCGGCCCAGACGGTATCGTCGCCGGCACCCGCCAGGATGATGTCGTTGTCCCATGCGGCGATCATCTGATCGTCGAGATCCGTGGCAGAAAAGAAGCGCGCAAGTTTCGGGTCGTAGTCGGATTGATCGTCGGTCCGGCTGGGCAGGATCAGGTCGAGCCCCTCTTCCTCGGTCGACCAGCCCCATCTTACGATGTTCTCGATCTCGGCCTCGCCGTAGAGCTTGGTCATCATCGCCGCGGCCGTATCCGTCGAGACGGTCCATTTCTGTGCGAGGTAATCCCAAAGGACGGGAACCTCTGGAATCTCCCTGATCGGCGCCTCGCCGTCATCGCCCATCAAACCCCAAAGGATCGGCGAGAGGTCCAGCTCCATCACCACCGAGCTGGAGGGATCGACCAATTCGCCGACCTCGTTCATCCAGACGAGGATCCCCTCTTCGGGTCCGACGAGACCCTCGCCCTGATGATCACGATAATCGACCTTTTGCCGCGCCATCTGGGCGGAAAACTGCATCACCGCCTTCAGGATCGCCTCTTCCGAGCCGCGGATATTGGCGGGGAGGACGCCGTCCTCCTCCGCTTTTGCCAATTCATTCGCATCATCGAACAGGGCGCGGATTGCGGTGTTGCCGAACACCAGCGCCTCATTGTCGCCGCCGTGAATGGCGGAATAGGCAATGGCCTTCTGCATCGTGTCGAGAGCATGCCCGGCTTGCGTATGCTTTGACTGGTCCCAGCCGGAATCAAAGGCCAGCTCCTCATCGAACAGGGCGTCCTTGATCTCCTGCCCGTAGCGCGTCCAATACTGGTCATCCAGCGTCTCGGCGTACTTCATGATGACAAGATAGGCGATGGAGTGGAAGTTGACCGAGCCGATCAGCTCTCCCAGGATGCCATCGGTGGCGTGGGGATCGATGCTGGTCGAGGGGTTCAGGTTTTCCAGACCCTCGGTCCAGACGGCGGACTTGAAGGCCTGATCGAAGAGGTTGTAGCTCCACTTTGCCGGACCCAGTTTGCCGAACCACGACAGAGCCGCCGTGGCGAGGCCGAAGCCAACGGCGAGGAAGGTCGCCGCATCGCCTGAGCGGACAAATTCGAGGATTTCCCCGTCGATGTGGTGCCCGGAATAATTGGAGAGGGTCAGCTGCGTCAGGATGTCGTTCGCGGGCGGCTCGAACGTGTCGGGGTAGGCCAGCGCAGCGAGGATGCTGAAATCGCTGTTGACCCCCTTGTCGTGCGCCGCGGCGAGAAAGCCCGGCATCGCGTCGAACCCGGTCGCCTCAGTTCCGTTCAGGGCCGAGACAAAAGCCGCCAGACCACCGCCCAGGGAATGCCCGACCGTTTTGACGTTGCCCTCCGCCTCGAAATATTCCTTGGCCAGCGCGGCGTGGGAAAGTTGACGGTCATAGGCGCTGCCCTTGAACCATTCGTTTTCCGTCAACGCCTTGCCGACAAAATCGATGAAGTTCTTGGAGCTCTTGACCGTGTCGGCCAGTGACGACGCGATGGTGCCGGTTTCGGAATTGGCGACCGTCTCCGTCCAGCTGCGCAACGCCTCGGCACCGCGATCGAAATCTTCGCCGCCCGCCTCAAACGCCGTTTGCAGATTGGACTGCATGGTATCACGCGCGGTGGTCGCCATGTTGTCGATCAGGGTCGAGACCGGCGCCTTGGTGATATATTCCTCGATCGCCTGCTTGATGTCGTAATCGATCAGGCTGAGAATATCGTCGACCGTCTGCGAGCCCAGAAAGGCGTTGACGCCCTGTGTGATCGCGCCCGTCTCCAGCCCCAGATCGAGGGCGCGCGCGATGGCCTTCATCTGGTCCGTCAACTGCGCCTTCAGATCGTTACGGAAATCCTCATAGGCGCCCTCGACCATCGCCTTGACCGCATCGGCGTTGATACGATTGTAGAGCATGTTCGACGCAGCCGTCGCAGCAGAGGCGGCATCGGTCGAGGATTGCACGGCGGCATAGATTTCCGTCGCGAGACTGGCAGTGTCCTTCAGATCGTTGACGAAATCGTCCAGCGTCTGCTTGGTGACCGCGCTGAGGGGAAGCTTGTTATACGCATAGGCGATCGAGGTCTTGATCAGATCGACCGAACCGATCGAATTGTAACCCGCCCCGGCAGACCAGCCAAAGGGGACATCGGCAGCACTATCGGTACCGCGATACGAAATGATCTTCTCGCCGCCCTCGGCGGTGTAGGACGCGGCGTAGAACCCGGCAAACTGCGCATCGCTCTGGCGATACCCAGAGAAGACGTTCAAACTATCGGTGGAAAAAGTATAGCGCCCGACCTGTTCCGGCAGCATCAGCACCGACTCATCATAGCCGCGACTATACGAGTCCATCGAAAGAATTGCGTCGTAGACGACCTGATCAACGGGGCCGAAGCCGGAAATATCGTTCGCCATGAACTGCGCCTTCCAAATAAAGAGACGCGACCGTTCCGTGCGGGCACTAATATGTACCCTGTCCTAAATGAAGGTGGATTTCAGAGGTCTACGCGAAATATGCTCGCCCCGAAATCCCAACAATCGCGTTCTGGAATTAACCAAAAAATAGTTGGCCGAAGAAAAATCGACCGGGTTCAGGATATTGCGTAATTGCCTGTCATGGCAACACAAATACGCCTTTTCCCGAACCCATTGGTTTTTCTTTACGAATCAGCTGGGGAGTCAACAGGGTCAACTCCAGTTGCAGGGCGTATTTCGCTCGATGCGCCCATGCGTTCCAGAATCGACTTGTCCACGACACGTCCCACGATCGGGTGAAGGTGCATGGATTTCTTGCCTACATATCCGGTGAAGTTGCGCAATACGGCGGTTGCCGCGTCCTTTGTCGGGGCGATCACATCGAGCAGCCAAAGCCGGTCACCCGAGGTCCAGTCGCGCGGTGCGAGGCGGATCGGAAAGACACCCGCCGCGATCTGGTCGCGGATCTTGGCCTCGACCTCTTCGGAGACGGTAGCCCAGATGGCGATCCCGGTCAGCGTGTCTTTTTGCAAGGGCGCGGCGGTCTCTTCCTTGGGCGTCGCGAGCGCGATCCGGTCGCGCATCAGCGGTTCGATCACCATTTCGCCTAGGTCCTTGAGCGGCATGTAGGCATAGCGTGGTGAGATCGACAGTGCGATCACCACTTGCGCGATCGAGGTTTGCAACTTGCCGCGAATATCGGACAGCTTCTCGACCATTTCGGGCGACAATGTCGCCTCTTCTCCGGGCGTCTGATCGGGTTCGGGCGCGGTATGGCCCGCACCGTTCAGGGCGTCAGCGGGAACGGATTCGGATGCGGCTTTATCTGCCATGTGAGACCTCTCAAAATAGAAATTCATGCTGCAATATCGCCCAACTCAACTGCAATAGGTCGCGTTGGTCAAGGAGCTGGGATTGCTGACAAGTTGATATACATCAACCAAGGCCCCCGGCTTCCCTGAAAATCAACGGCGGAACGGAGGTGCGACGGTGATTTTTCACATGCACCAGCGGCACCGCGTGAGAGCGTTCCGGTGCGATAGGACGATCATGACAAGGGGAATACGGGGTGTCATTGGTCGGAGTGAGAGGATTCGAACCTCCGACCCCCTGCTCCCGAAGCAGGTGCGCTACCAGGCTGCGCTACACTCCGACCGTGAGGCTGCGGCGTAGCGAATTTGCCCTTCGTTTGCAAGTAGGATCTGCGCTGGAATGGGGCCATGCATTGTGAAGGGCCCGCAGGCGAATTCGAGAAATGAAAACGCGAATGGCCGCGCCTTGATGGCTGTATCTACGAAGCGGTAGCCCTACGCTTATACTCTACGGGACAGATAGCGGCCCGACCTTGCGAGGCCAGGCCGACGGCGCGGAGTCAGTCCACGCCGTTCAAACCATGCAAACGGTCAGATCAGAGCGACGCGTCAAGCGCTGCGACTACGGCATCCCCCATCTGGGTCGTCGTGGCGGGCGTGGCGCCTTCTTCGTTCAGCAGATCGCCCGTCCGGATTCCATCTGCCAGCACCTTTTCGACGGCTCTCTCAACGCGGCTCGCCTCTTCGCCCATGTCGAAGGAATACCGCAGCGCCATAGCAAAGGACAGGATGCAGGCGCAGGGGTTGGCCTGGCCCGTGCCCGCGATATCAGGGGCAGAGCCGTGCACCGGCTCATAGAGCGCCTTGGGACGGCCGTTGTCCATCGGCGCACCGAGCGAGGCAGAGGGCAACATACCGAGCGAGCCGGTCAGCATCGCCGCCAGATCAGACAACAGATCGCCGAAGAGGTTGTCCGTGACGATGACGTCAAATTGTTTGGGCCAACGGGTCAGTTGCATCGCGCCGGCGTCGGCGTACATGTGCGACAGCTCCACCTCGGGATAGTCCTTGCCGACCTCGGTGACGACTTCGCGCCAGAGGATACCGGATTCCATCACGTTGGCTTTTTCCATCGAACACAGGCGCTTGTCCCGTTTCATCGCCAGTTCGAACGCGGACCGGGCGACACGGTCGATTTCGGATTCCGTGTAGCGCTGCGTGTTGATACCGACGCGCTCATTGCCTTCTTCAAAGATGCCGCGCGGTTCGCCGAAATAGACGCCAGAGGTCAGCTCACGCACGATCATGATGTCGAGCCCGGCCACCACGTCTTTTTTCAGGGAGGAGAAATCCGCCAGCGCGTCAAAGCATTGCGCCGGACGGAGGTTGGAAAACAAGTCCATCTCCTTGCGCAGGCGCAACAGTCCGCGTTCCGGTTTCACGCTGAAATCCAACGAGTCGTACTTCGGTCCACCGACCGCGCCCAGCAGCACCGCATCGACCTCTTGCGCGCGCGCCATGGTGTCGTCGTGCAGCGGGGTGCCATGCTTGTCATAAGCGCAACCGCCGACCAGATCCTCGGAAACATCGAAAGTCACACCACGCTTGGCGGCGAACCAGTCGATAATCTTGCGCACCTCGGTCATGACTTCGGGGCCGATGCCGTCTCCGGGCAGGATGAGAAGCGAGGGGTTGGTCATGGGTGTTCCTTCGTGTGATCAAGCTTTGGCCGGGGCGGACGGGTCGCGCGGCAGGGGCCGGTTGACGTCGTTGCTGTCGGAAACGGGCGTAAACCGCAGCGCGGGCGGGGTCAAGAAAGCGTGAGCAGCCGAGAGCGGGCCGACCTGGGTATTCGCGGACAGACGCATCGTGCCGAGACCCGCGATGCGGGACCCGTTTGTGACCTTGCACCATGGCCGCCCCAAAGCACTGTCACCTTGCTACCTTAGCGTCGCTGTAGCCTCCGGCGTGTGTCCGATGGCGATATCCATCCAAAGCGGAACATGACGACTGGCACCCTCCGCTCTCTCGGTTTCCAGGTTTCCGACCATCGTGGCCAGGGGCGTGAAGTGGCGCGAAGGCAGCAGATAATCGACACGCAGACGCCCCGGTCCCGGCGCTGGCCAATGCACTGTCGGCCGCCTGATAAATTCGGGTGGGTCGTGAATCCGCGGATCGTCCAGCAAGGAGCGCATCGCCTGTGAGCGGCCGTCCCCACCGTCTGGCGACAGGTTCGCAGCCCCCATTATGATAAAGGGACCGGTCGGTGGCGGACCGAAGGCCCCGTCGAGCCTGTGCAGCCAGAACATCGTCTCGTCATGGTTGCGGCGCCCGTTGCGATCCTCCGGCCCGTCAAAGACCGGCGGGCTGGCGTGGTAGAGCATCAGCAGGATCGGCGGACGGTCGGGCGGATGCACCGACACCTCCCAATGCGAGACATAGGACAGGCGCTGCACATCAGCGCCCACAGCCGCCTCGCCGACGACCTCGGCTGCATCGATCAACAGGCTGTCGGGAATGTCGCGCCACAGACGCTGCGAATGGTCCGCGCGCAGCACGAGCGGCCAGCGCGACAGGACGGCCATGCCCCCCTGCCCTGCGAAATCGCCGAAGCCCTGCGCATCGTCGCGTCCGCCCAACCGGCCGTCGCCGTCGAGATCGAGGTCAGTGGCAAGCCCGGTGTTCGGACGTACCGCCGCAAGGTATTGGTAATCCCACCCCCCCGCCCCCCGCACAGCGTCGCGTAGCGCGCCGAGGGTGATGAGGTCGTGATCATAATCGACGCTGGTCAGGCCGATCACATCGGCGCGCGTCTCCGCGATGGTCTGCGCGACGTCCGGCACGGGATCATCGCCCGACAGGATCATTTCCAGCAACAGACCGGGTCCGTCCTGCGCGAGGTCGGTGTGCCAGAACCCAACGCGGAGGGTCTGGCCGGGCGATTGCGCTGCAGCGGTCAGGGGATATGCAACAGGGAAACCGGCAGCGACGATCAGCGCCAGGCCGCAGAGGATCAGACGGGCTGCATCCCATCGTCCGAGCGCGCCTGCGCATAGCTGCGCCGCCGCATGTCCTCGATAATGTCGGCGACGCGGGCCAGGGCCACACCGCGAATAACCAGATTTACCGGCACGAAGGCCCATATCGTCATCACCCAGATCAGGGTGTGCGGATTGCTGACCAGGGAAAGGTCGACGACCGCCCCCCCCAGCTTCACACATGCTGGCAGCAAGAATGGCAGAAGAAACCCTAAGGTCACGTTAACGATGGAATCGCGCTTGAGGCGGGCCAGGACATCGCCGCCTCCGGTCGGATCGAAGAGCGGCAAGTTGATCCAGACGTTGAACGCCCCATAACGCACCGGCCAGCCATAGATTCGCACGAGGACCCCAAAGACGACCAGCCCCAGCAGCGCCATGACATAGGCGATCCCGGCCGCTTCGCGCACCATGGCAATGGTTTCTGGGGTCGTGTCTGCCGGCAGCGCCAGCACAACAAGGCGGACGGGCGAGAACGGGAAATCCACCGCGTGCGCCATGATTCCGGCCAACTTCATCAACACTATCGCCAGCGGCGTATCCAACGCGGTGTCGGCGAAATGCACCGTCAGCATCAACACCATGGCGAACATGGTAAAATAGCGCAGTCGGTTCACAGGGGGTGCGAAGCGGAATTCAAGGATCGAGGGGTACTGACTGTAGTACTCCATAAAAGTGTAGGCCCCAGCCACCAGCGCGACCAGCATAACGACCTGCGCGGTGTCAGAGCCCACATCCGGAAGGAGGAGGGACGGAGTTGCGATCGCCAAAGCGATCAATAAGGCGCGTAAAAACGCGCCGGTCAGACGGACAATCACTGCTCTATCCCCTCAAACTGGCCCGGAGCGATGCGTTGCCGCTCCTGTGTTCCAACTTGATGCCGCATTCGCGGTGCCTCATTGTTGCCCAAATCTTGCCGCCTTTCCGCCGAACGCTCAAGTCGTGATCCGATAAGATGCGGGAATTAGGGCGATTCCTTGGCTCAACTGGTGCCATCTTGCATCAATAAGCGCGCGAAAAAGGGGCCCTTGGGCCCCTTTTTACTAAATATAGTGGTCAGTCAGATTGAGCCCATAGGCGCAGTTTTTATCAGACCCAAGGACGGGACTGGGCTGCATTGGACTCAAAAGCCTCAATGGCGGCAGCCTTTTCCAATGTCAGGCCGATGTCATCCAGGCCCTCCAGCAGGCAGTGCTTCTTGAAAGGGTCGATCTCGAAATGAAAGACCTCCCCGTCCGAAGAGGTGACAGTCTGATCGACAAGATTGATCTCGATCCGCGCGTTGGATCCCTTTTCCGCGTCTTTCATCAGGATCGCGACCTGTTCGGGCGGCAGGACAATCGGCAACATGCCATTCTTGAAGCAGTTGTTATAAAAGATGTCGGCGTAGCTGGGCGAGATGATGGCCTTGATCCCGAAATCCGCCAGCGCCCAAGGCGCATGTTCACGCGACGACCCACAGCCAAAGTTTTCACCCGTCACCAGCACCTGAGCATCGCGATAGGCAGGTTGGTTCAACACGAAATCGGAGAGCTCGTTGCCCTGACGGTCATAGCGCATCTCGTCAAAGAGGTGCACGCCAAGGCCGGAACGCTTGATCGTCTTGAGGAATTCCTTGGGGATGATCATGTCGGTGTCGATATTCACCAACGGCATGGGTGCGGCGATACCAGAGATGTTTTCGAATTTTTCCATTGTTTGGTCCTTTGTGTCGGGTGGCGGGTCGGGCCCGCCCTACAGGGTCCGCAGGCCGGGCCTCTGCCCGGCACACCGGGTCACATCATCTCGCGCACATCGGTCAGGTGCCCCGTCACCGCCGCCGCCGCCGCCATTGCCGGCGAGACGAGGTGCGTGCGGCCCTTGTAGCCCTGACGTCCCTCGAAGTTACGGTTGGAGGTGGAGGCGCAGCGCTCTCCTTCGGCCAACTGATCGGGGTTCATGGCGAGGCACATGGAACAGCCCGCGAGTCGCCATTCAAAGCCCGCCTCCTGGAAAATGGCGGCCAGCCCCTCTTCCTCGGCCTGGGCGCGCACGAGGCCGGAGCCGGGCACAACCATAGCGCGCATCCCGTCTTTGACCTTCTTCCCCTTGAGGATGGCGGCTGCAGCGCGCAGATCCTCGATCCGGCCATTGGTGCAGGACCCGATAAAGACCGTGTCGATCGCGATATCCGACAGCTTTTGACCCGGGGTGAGACCCATATAGTCCAGCGACCGGCGAACGGCGTCGACCTTGCCGCCCTTGAATGTGTCGGGGCTGGGAACGACGGAGGTGATCGGCAGCACATCTTCGGGCGAGGTGCCCCAGGTGACGACGGGTGCAATGTCCTCGGCTTTCAGCGTGATGACCTTGTCCCAATGCGCGTCGTCATCGGAATAAAGCGTCTTCCACCAGGCCAGCGCAGCCTCCCACTGTGCCCCCTTGGGCGCGTGCGGACGGCCCATGACATATTCAAAGGTCGTCTCGTCCGGAGCAATCAAACCGGCGCGGGCGCCGCCTTCGATCGCCATGTTGCAAACGGTCATGCGGCCTTCCATGGACAGATCACGGATCGCCTCGCCGCAATATTCGATGACATAGCCGGTACCACCGGCGGTGCCGGTTTCACCGATCACGCTAAGGGTGATGTCCTTGGCCGTGACGCCGGGACGCAGCTTGCCGGTGATCTCGACCTTCATGTTCTTGCCCTTGCGCTGGATCAGCGTCTGGGTGGCCAGAACATGTTCGACCTCCGAGGTGCCGATGCCATGGGCCAGCGCCCCGAAGGCACCATGCGTCGCCGTATGGCTGTCGCCGCAGACCACGGTCATGCCAGGCAGGGTCCAGCCCTGTTCGGGGCCGACGATATGCACGATGCCCTGACGGATATCGGAGACCGGATAGTAATGAACGCCGAATTCCTTGGCGTTCTTGTCCAGCGCCTCGACCTGGATGCGGCTGTCCTCGGTCATGGTTTCGGCATTGGCGCGGTCCAGCGTCGTCGGGACGTTGTGATCAGGCACGGCGATCGTCCTGTCGGGGGCGCGCACCTTGCGGTTGGCCATGCGCAGACCCTCGAAGGCTTGCGGGCTTGTCACCTCGTGCACGAGGTGGCGGTCGATATAAAGCAGGCAGGTGCCGTCGTCGGATTCATCGGCGACATGGGCATCCCAGATCTTGTCGTAAAGCGTTTTGGGGGACATGGGTTCCCTCCCGTTGTTAAAGGTGTGGAAATGTGACGTCGGGGGACGCGTCCCCAAACGGGGCGCGCGCGCGGCTCATAGCGAGGCGAGGACCGTCAATGAGGCACCAAAGAACCGCCAGGGCAGCCGTGCGTGATCATCCATGTCGAAAACCCGTGTCATACCGTTTGAATATAGCCAAACCAACATTCTCGCAAGTCGCAGAACGCTGACAGGGACCCGTCACTTCGACATGACCCAGTCGCGGGCGGCCTCGACGGCTTCGAATTGAGCGAGATCGGTCCGCTGAAGGCCATAGGCATGGCCCATCAGCATCCGCGCGATCCCCTGACCGAATGACCCTGACCGCGCGACCAATGCGATCCGCAGCCGCCTTTTGTCCTCGGGCCAGAGGGCCTGAACCTTCCGGTCAAATTGGGTCAACAGAGCACGGGCCTTAACGGCGGTGAGGGAGGAGCTTTCCTGATCGCTGAAATCGGCGATGACGCGCGGGATCACCTGACGCGCTATCCAATCGGTGATCCGCTCGCGTGTGAACTCGAAATCCACCTCTTCCGGCCGACGCGAGACCTTGAGGAAAAAGTACCCCTCTCCCCGAGGTTCGGAATATTCAACAACCATACCAATACTCACTTATTACTCTATCATACTATAGGAGTATCATTGGTCAGGCCAGCGCAGCGTACACTTCGCCCCGCCTGACCCGACCCGAATGCACATAGGCGGAGCCTGATGGCCACAGAGACAGAGACGCCCACCGAAGTCGCGCAGGACATAGGCCTGGCCCTCTATGCGCAGATCGAAGGGTTCATCAACGGTCTGCTCCGGCCCTGGAACGCCTACCAGATGGGTATCTTTCTGGCGCTGGTCGTAGCGTCAATTCTGCTGAGCCGTGTAATCGCGCCGATCTATCACAACTGGCTGCGGTCGCGCGATGGCTGGCCGAAATGGCGGCTGCGACTGGCCCTGGTGTTTCACAGCCGGATGCGGCTGCTGACCTTTGTCGCACTGATCTGGCCGGTAATCTGGATCATGCGCGAGGTCACATGGCCGTCGCGGTCCTACCTTTTGTCGATCATCGGCAGCCTCGCCTTTGCCTGGTTCGTCATCGCCGTGGTGACCCGGCTGATCGCGAACAACGTAGTCCGGGGTCTCGTACGGACCGGTGGCTGGATTTGGGTGACTCTGGTCATCCTCGGCCTGACGGATGAGGCGCAGCACCTGCTCAGCAGCATTGGCGTCAGTCTGGGCGAGACCCGCCTGACGATCTGGATGGTGATACAGGCAATCATCATCCTGACGCTACTATTCACCGTCGCGCGTTTTCTGAGCCACGCCTCGGCGGCGAACATCAGCCGGGTCGACGACATCTCGCCCTCGATGCGCGTGCTGGTGGTGAAATTCCTGCAACTGGTGCTTTACGGTATGGCCCTTTTTATCGGGCTGAAGTCGGTCGGCGTGGACCTGACCGGGCTGGCCGTGCTGTCAGGTGCGATCGGCGTCGGCCTCGGTTTCGGTCTGCAAAAGGTCGTGTCGAACCTCGTCTCGGGGATCATTATCCTGCTCGACAAATCGGTCAAACCGGGGGACGTGATCAGCCTCGGGGAGACCTTTGGCTGGATCCATTCGCTTGGCGCGCGCTACGTCTCGGTCGTCACCCGCGATGGCAAGGAGTACCTGATCCCGAACGAGGATCTGATCACCGGACAGGTGGTGAACTGGTCCCATTCGGACGAATTCGTGCGGCTCGACATCTACTTTGGCACAGCCTACGGCGACGACCCGCATCTGGTGCGCAAGGTGGCGATCAAGGCGACCGAGGGCGTCGACCGGGTGCTGACGCACAAGCCGGCGGTCTGTCACATCGTGGGCTTTGGCGACAGTTCGGTCGACTATATCCTGAGGTTCTGGATCCGAGACCCGACCCACGGCCTGACCAACATCCGGGGCAACGTCTATCTGGCGCTCTGGGACGCGTTCAAGGACAACGGCATCTCGATCCCCTTCCCGCAGCGTGAGGTGCGGATGCTGAATAATCCCGCAAAGGTGCCTGACTAACGCCCCGACGTACTGTGGCCGGACCCCCGATGCCTGGCCCGGTGTGTTGTGTGTGTGGTGTGGTGTCTGAAATCCCCTATTCGACTTTGTCTGTCGTCGCTTTATTGAAAATGCGACGGGCCGCTGCTATTTTACTGTCATGTCCAGCGCCGGGGCACAGGCGGCGCGCAGCAAGGAGGACGATGTCCTGTCACTCGACATTGCGGCGGCCAGGCCCGCCTTTGAAGGAGCCAAGGTAATGGCTCAACCCCAGTCGATCAGCGAGTCGCTGCTGACCCTGATCCTCTCCTCTCTGGAAAACGACAAGGCGGAAGACGTCGTGCAGATCGATCTGCGTGGCCGGACCTCCATGGGCGATTTCATGGTGGTGGCCTCGGGACGCTCTTCGCGTCAGGTATCGGCCATGGCCGAAAAGCTGGTCGCCCGCATCAAGGAAACCTATGGCTTTACCGCCAAGATCGAAGGCAGAGATGTCGGCGATTGGGTCCTGATCGATACCGGCGACGTGGTGGTGCATCTGTTCCGTCCCGAGGTCCGCGACTTCTACCAGTTGGAGAAGATGTGGGTGCCGGGCCAGACCGACGCGACACACGCCTGATTTCGCATGCGGCTGACGATCTGCGCCGTCGGGCGCCTGCGCAAGGGGCCCGAGGCCGATCTGATTGCCAACTATCTGGCGCGTGCCACACGGACCGGCCGGGCGCTCGGCCTCGGCGCGGCAAGCGTGATCGAAGTTGAGGATCGCAAGGGCGGTGGCCAGCAGGCCGAGGCCGCGCTGCTCTCCAAGGCGATTCCCGACCGCGCCCGCGTCATCTCGCTGGACGAACGCGGCACGTTGATGACCTCCCCCGATCTGGCGAACCTCGTGGCGCGGTGGCGTGACGATGGCATCCCCGAGACCGCCTTTGTCATCGGCGGCGCGGACGGGCTGACCGACGAGATGCGCGCACGCTCCGATCACCTCCTGTCATTCGGGCGGATGGTCTGGCCGCATATGCTGGCACGGGCGATGCTCGCCGAGCAGATTTACCGCGCGACAACGATCCTCTCTGGCTCTCCTTATCACCGCGTTTGAGCAACCTGCCGTTGTCTTGCCGAAGATATCCCGCGAGGTTCGCGAGGCCGGGGGCAACGGCCTCTGACCCTCAACGCAAGACCCGCCTTCAATCCGTCGCCGCAACCCGTTAGACACGCCTCACGAAAAGGCCGGAGCTGACCAAATGACCACCCCCAAACCCGTCGTCCTGTGCATCCTCGATGGATGGGGCCTGTCGGACCAGACCTCGGCCAACGCGCCCCACCTCGCGCATACGCCAACCTTTGACCGCATCATGGCGACCTGCCCGAATGCGACGCTGGTGACGCATGGCCCGGATGTCGGCCTGCCGCGCGGGCAGATGGGCAATTCCGAAGTCGGGCACACCAATATCGGGGCCGGTCGGGTGGTGGCTATGGATCTGGGGCAGATCGACCTTGCGATCGAAGAGGGCAGCTTTGTCACCAATGCCGCCCTGCGGGAGTTCATCGCGCGACTGCAAGACACCGGTGGCACAGCGCATGTCATGGGCCTGATGTCGGATGGCGGGGTGCACGGCCATATCGCCCATATCCAGGCGGCGATTGGGGCGATTGCGGCGACGGGGGTGCCGGTCGCCTTTCACGCCATCACCGACGGGCGCGACGTGGCGCCCAAATCAGCCTACGGCTACCTCTCCGATCTTCAGGACAGTCTGCCGGAGGGTGCGCGGATCGCTTCACTCAGCGGGCGCTACTACGCGATGGATCGGGACAACAGGTGGGACCGTGTCGAAGAAGCATATGGCGCGATGATCCGGGGCGTTGGCCAGAAATCGGCGACCGCACATGGCGCCATCACACGCGGGTACGAGAACGGCGAGACGGACGAATTCATCACCCCCACGGTAATCGATGGCTATCAGGGCGCGCGCGACGGCGATGGTCTCTTTTGCCTGAACTTCCGGGCCGACCGCGCGCGGGAAATCCTGCGCGCTGTGGGTGAACCGGAATTCGACGCCTTTGACACGGGCGCGCGCCCGGACTGGGCGGGCCTTCTGGGGATGGTGGATTACTCGGAATCGCATAATGCCTATATGACGACCTGCTATCCCAAACAGGCGATCGTGAACACGCTGGGCGCCTGGGTTGCGGATCATGGCCGCACGCAGTTCCGTCTGGCCGAGACCGAGAAGTACCCCCATGTGACCTTCTTCCTCGACGGCGGCCTTGAGCAGGAGAAAACCGGCGAGGATCGCGCCATGCCCCTGTCGCCCAAGGTCGCCACCTATGATATGCAGCCCGAGATGTCCTCGACCGAGGTCAGCGACAGGTTCGTTGCGGCCATCGAGGCGGGGTATGATCTGATCGTCACGAATTACGCCAACCCCGACATGGTCGGTCATACCGGCGACCTCGACGCCGCCATCGCCGCCTGCGAGGCGGTGGATCGCGGGCTAACGCGCGTGGTGCAAGCGCTGGAGGCGGCGGGCGGTGCGATGATCGTGACGGCGGATCACGGCAATTGCGAGGTGATGATCGACCCCGTGACCGGCGGGCCGCATACCGCGCACACCACAAACCTCGTTCCGGTGGCCTTGATCGGCGGCCCCAAGGGTGCCAGCCTGCGCGCAGGCCGATTGGCGGACCTTGCGCCGACCCTGCTGGCCCTGATGGATTTGCCGAAACCTGACGAGATGACCGGAGAGACCCTGATTACATGACCTTCCGCCTGCGTCTCTCCTGCCTGTGCCACCTGTGGCTTATCGCGGCGTTGACCATGACCAGCCCGGCGCTTGCACAGGAGGACCCCGCCCGCGCGGCGGTTGAGGCGGTGACGGCGATTGAATCCGCCACCGCCCTGCTGGCCCGTGCCGACGAAGCCCCCGACCGGGTCGCCGCGCTGACGGAAACCACCCGCGCCTTTGAGGCCGGGCTGGCCGCGATGCGCGAAGGACTGCGCCGCGTCACCGCGCGAGAGGCCGAACTCAGCCGTGAGCTGGTAGCCCGCGAAGGGGAAATCGCCCAGCTTCTCGGTACGTTGCAGGTGATGGGCGGCAACGGCACGCCAGTGATCTTTCTGCACCCCTCCGGCCCCCTCGGCACGGCGCGGTCGGCGATGATCGTCGCGGATGTCTCACGCGGGCTGGATACGCGCGCCGCTGATTTGCGCGAACGGCTGAGCGAGGTGCAGGTGCTACGCCAGCTTCAACAAAATGCTTCCGATACCTTGGCGAATGGTTTGCGCGGCGTGCAGGAGGCGCGCACCGACCTCAGCAAGGCCATCGCGGATCGCAGCGACCTGCCACGCAAGTTCGTCGAGGACCCGATCCAGACCGCGCTGTTGATCGCCTCGACCGAAACGCTTGGCGCTTTCGCCTCCGGCTTGACCGATATCACCGAGAACGAAGCGGCGCTGGATCTGCCCACCGTCCGGGATCGCAAGGGCGATATCCCGCAGCCGGTTCTGGGCCGTGTCCTGCGGCGCCCCGGTGAGGCCGACGCCGCCGGGATCACCCGACCGGGCGTGGTGCTTGTCACCCGTCCGCGTGCCATCGTCACCTCGCCCACAGCAGCGACGATCCGCTATCGCGGCCCCCTGCTCAACCTCGGAAACGTGATGATACTGGAGCCGGAACCGGGCATTCTTTTCGTGTTCGCGGGCCTGGACGTGGTTTATGGTGCCTCGGGCGACATTCTGGCGGCGGGCGCGCCGATTGGGTTGATGGGCGGGCAGGATCCTGACCTCGGGGCCCTGATCTCCGCTCCCGAGACACCGGAGGATTCTGTAAGCGGGCGTAGCGAAACGCTCTACATAGAAGTCAGACAAGACAATATCCCGCAGGATCCCGAAGCGTGGTTCCAGGGCATGAAGGGTTGAAGAGCATGAAAAAGCATCTCGTGGCAGGCATCGTCGGCATCACCGCCGGTCTACTCGGCGCGACACAGGTGGCGGCACCGCTTCTGGCGCAGGACACTGTGCGCAACAACAATGTCTACGAACAGCTCGACCTGTTCGGCGACATCTTTGAACGCATCCGCGCGCAATATGTCGAGGAGGTCGAGCCCTCGGAACTGATCGAAGCGGCCATCGACGGCATGCTGACCTCGCTCGACCCGCACTCCAGCTACCTCTCGCCCGAGGACGCTGTTGCGATGCGCGTTCAGACACGCGGCGAATTCGGCGGTCTGGGGATCGAGGTCACGCAGGAGGACGGTTTCATCAAGGTCGTCTCCCCCATGGATGGCACCCCAGCGGATGAAGCCGGTGTCGAGGCGGGCGATTTCATCAGCCATGTCGACGGCGAAAGCTTGCTGGGCCTGACGCTGGACGAGGCGGTCGAAATGATGCGCGGACCCGTCGGTTCGGAAATCATCGTCACCATCGTGCGCGAGGGCGAGGCAGAGCCGTTCGACGTCTCCATCATCCGCGACACAATCAAGCTGACGGCGGCGCGTGTGCGCACCGAAGGGCAGGCCATCGTCGCACGGGTCACGACCTTCAATGATCAGACCACCGCAAATCTGGTGGAAGGCCTTGAGCGTGAAATCGAGGCCGCCGGCGGGCTCGACAGCCTGGACGGCATCGTCCTGGATTTGCGCAACAACCCCGGCGGTCTGCTGACCCAGGCGATCAAGGTGGCCGATACCTTTATCGAAAAGGGCGAGATCGTCTCGACCCGTGGCCGCAACCCCGAAGACGGAGAGCGGTTTAACGCCAGCGAGGGCGACCTGATCACAGGCAAGCCGATCGTCGTGTTGATCAATGGCGGTTCGGCCTCAGCGTCGGAAATCGTCGCGGGGGCGCTGCAAGACCACCGCCGCGCCATCGTCGTGGGGACCAAGTCCTTTGGCAAGGGGTCGGTGCAGACGGTCATGCCGCTGCGGGGCGACGGTGCGATGCGCTTGACGACCGCGCGCTACTACACGCCCTCGGGCCGCTCGATCCAGTCGCTCGGCGTATCGCCTGACATCGTCGTCGAACAACCGCGACGCAGCCCGGCGGATGAGGAGGAAGAGGAAACCTCTCCCCTGCGCGGCCGGTCCGAAGCCGACCTGCGCGGCGCGTTGAACAACGACAGCCTGACCGAGGACGAGATCCGCCAGATCGAAGAGGAACGCGCCGCCGCCGACGAGGCCGCCAAGCTGCGCGACGAGGACTACCAACTGGCCTATGCGGTGGACATCCTGAAAGGCCTGATGGCCTTGCGTCCCTGAGATGGGTTCGACGCGCGTGCATTCATTGCGCGCGAACATCTGATCAGTGGAGAAAGGGGCGGATACTTCCGCCCCTTTCTTCGTCATCCTGTCCTATGAACGCCTGCAACCGGTCCGTAACGACCCCCTTATTCAATTTCTTGCGCAGAAACCGTCGCCTCACGCGTCCAATTGCGTCGCTAAGGGTTATTCTGCCGCCAGTGGCATCGCCCGACCGATCTCGGTCAGTTGGGCGACCACGGTGGCGATGACCTGTTGGAACGCGGCGAAATCCGCGCGCGGCGTGATCGTACGCTCATCCATGTAGAGAGAGCGGTCAATCTCCAGTTGCAACGCATGCTGGCGGCGTGAGGGTCTGCCGTATTGCTGTGTGACAAAGGCCCCCGCGAAAGGCGCATTGCGCGCCACGCTCAGCCCTGCGCCTGTCAGGATCGCCTCGACGCGGTCGACGACCTCACCCGAGGCGGCAGCGCCAAAGCGGTCACCCAGCACAACATCGGGGCGACGGGTCCCGACGCGCGCGACGCTGTCGACCGCTTCGCGCGGCATCGAATGACAATCGATCAGGATCGCCTCGCCGAATGTCTCCAACGCCGTATCGATCCTACCCCGCAGTGCCCGGTGGTAAGGGTACCAGTACTCCATCAGCCGTTGCTGGGCGACGTTCATGCCCAATTTGCCACGATAGATCGCCCGCCCGTTGGAGACGACCCGCGGGATCACCCCGAGACCGGATGCCACGCGCGGATTATGTCCCGACCGGCGCACATTCTCGATAATCGCGGGGTCCAACTCGTCCGCGCCGCGATTGAGATCGACATAGGCCCGCGGCACCCGTGCCGCCAGCAGCGGCGCGCCACAGGCGACGGCCGGCATGAATAGCTCATCGACAAAGGCATCTTCAGAAGACCGGATCGACCGCGCATCCAGCACCGACATGGACAGGAACGCCTCGCTGTAGTCCCGCCCGGAATGCGGCGATGCAAAGACAACCGAGGTTGTCAGGCGCGTGGGCAGATGAAGGTCGAATCCGGGTGTCGTCATGGCCGCTCCAATTCCTCATACATAGCCCGAAAACTTTCGCGGCCAAAAGGCTTGATCCCCCCCGCGACTCTGATTATAGACACGCGAACCGGCGCGGGGATCCCTGCGCCCCTTTTGTTGAAGGGGTGCGTCCTCGCAAGGGTCATGGGTGATTAGCTCAGCGGTAGAGCACTTCGTTGACATCGAAGGGGTCACTGGTTCGATCCCAGTATCGCCCACCATGTTTCACCGGTTCCGGGTCCGCCCGAACCACATTGCGAATCAGGCGCTCGCCGCGCCGCGAAGAAGGAGAAGGCCAATGAAGGTCCGTAACTCGCTCCGCTCGCTGAAGCAGCGCCATCGCGATTGTCGCGTCGTGCGCCGCAAAGGCCGCGTCTATGTGATCAACAAGACGCAGCGCAAGTTCAAGGCCCGCCAGGGTTAAGAGCTTCCGGGTAGTTCACGACGAAAGCCGCTCCTCTTCGGGGCGGCTTTTGTTTTGCGCGGTCGCAACGAACGGATCGACGCGCCCCGGCTTCATCTCGTCGAAAATACTCCCGCCGGAGGCCCCGCCGGCCAAAGGGCCGAAGGGGTTCGCCGCAGCGCCGGACGCTAACCTAAACTGACGTTGGCCTCAGCTTTCGCTGGCTGGCCGGTCGAGATCGTCGCTGGCGATATGGAGGGTCTGGGTCGAACCGTCCTTCGCCTCGCCCAGCACGATGGTCTGATAGGGGAACGGGATCTCGATGTCGCGCTCGTCGAACACCCGTTTCAGCACCGCGTTATAAGCCCGGCCCACGCCCCACTGGCTACCCGGCTGACATTTGATCCGGGCACGCAAGACGACCGCGCTGTCCCCAAAGCTGTTTAGGCCAAACCACTCAAGGTCGCCCATGATCGAGGCGCGCTGGTCGGGGTTCTCCCGCAACTCCTCAAAGGCGTCGAACATCGCCTGCTTCACCTCCTCGACGTTCTCGCGATAGGCGACGCCCATGTCACAGATGAAATAGCCGAAATCACGGACGTAGTTCGTCACCATGTCAACGGATGAGAAGGGGATGATATGGAAGGCCCCGGCGAGGTCGCGCAGGCTGACCGACCGGATCGTCAGACGCTCCACCGTGCCTGTCGTCCCGCTCAGCGTGACGATGTCGCCGACGTTCATGGCGTTCTCGAACTGGATGAAGATGCCGGTGATGATGTCCTGCACCATCTTCTGCGCCCCGAACCCGATGGCGAGGCCCAGCACCCCGGCCGAGGCGAGCAGCGGCGCGATGTCCAGCCCAACCTCGGAGAGAACGAACATTATCGTGATGACGATCAGCGCGATTGTCGCGGCGTTGCGCAACAGGCTCAGCAAGGTGCGCTCGCGGGCGGTCGCCACCTGCCCGTATTCCGGGTTCAGCCGGTAATCGACCCAGGAGGTCAGCGCCAGCCACAGGATGAACGCCACGGCCAACACCGCTGCCACGGAAAAAATCGTGCTCGTCATGCGAATGCCGAATTGGCTCGCCATCCAGCCACGTAAATCGATCATGCCCAACACATTCAGCGCGACAAAGACAACTACCGCGAGGATCACCAATCGCAGCACCGAGAGGGCGCGCGGAACAAAGCGGTTCAACCGGTTTTCCAGCAGCGGCATGCGTTCGGACACGGTCTCGGGGAGGGTCACGCCATGGGCGACCGCGCGGCTGATCAAGCCCGAGATGAATACTCCGAGCAGGCCGATAAGCGCCACCTGACCCGAGGCGACAAAGGATCGGAACACCGCGTCACCAGGTCGGACCAACACGATCAGAAACATCACGAAGAGATAGGCAAGGGCCGGCCAATGCCAATGCGAGGCAAAGAAATGCAGCGTCCCGTGTCGGCGGGCAGGGCTATCCGCCTCGTTCAGCGCATCGGCCAGGCCCGCGGCGGATGAACCGGAGGTGAGGCCCTCCGCCGCGACCGCCACCATCGGGTCGGACAGCGTCAGGTCGATTGCGGCCCTCTCGTCCTGCGGCATGGTGATCGGGGTTGGTGGCCGCAGCATCCAGTTCGTCACCGCCCGGCGATTGCGCAGGACCAGCCAGACCGCAAAGCCCAGCACCGCCAGCGCCACCAGCGTCGATACCGCGCGGCCCGCCGGGTAGGAGACGTTGGAATTGATGATCGGCACCACCAGCATCTGGCCGTAGCCGCCGATCGCGACCAGCAGGCTCAACCGCGATGTCAGGTATTTGGCGGCCCGGTCAGACAGGGGCACCGGGCGCAGGTTGGTGGCGGCGGGCGACAGGGTGAGGCGTATGGCCACCTTCAACATCTCGACCATAAGGAATGCGTTGAGGTAGAGCGTCTGGCGAATGGCGATCTGGCCGAAATCGCCCAGCACCAACGTCGCCAGCGCATAGCCCGCGGCCCAGGCCAGCACCACGTTCAGAGCGTCGATGAAGGCCGAGAAGATATAGATAAGCACGGTCCGCGCCATGCCGCTGCCATGCGCCGACGACCCCATCCGAGCATAGATTGACTTGCCGATCCAGCGAAGCGCGACAAAGACCACCACAGTCGCGGCAATGACAAGGGCCAGGCCGCGCATGGCGCCCCACAGCACCGCGATCTCATCGCCACGCAGCCCATCGAGGATATCGGGAGCGTCCCCGATCCGGCTCCAGGCGCCGGTCACATTCTCTGCGAGACCTTCGGCCATCTGCTGGGTGACGATGGCAATGCGCCGTCCGAACGACAGGGTCTCTGCTGGCTCCGCGCCGCCTGTGCCGTCGGCCAGCGTCTCGACGATCCCGTCCGGTGTGACGGCATCCTCGGCACCCTTGTCGCGCAACTGTTCGATCAGCCGGTTGCGGGCGGCGTCGTCCTCGATCACGTCGAGCAATAGATCAAGGCTCGACTGATCTGCCGAGGTCGCGGCAGCGCGCTCGCCACCCTCTTCGGCCCCGGAGTCCGCGCCGGATTCGGACGCAGTCTCGGAACCGGCAGACCGGGGCAGCATTTGCGCCGCCGCGGGTTCTGGCAACGCGGACATGCTCAGCGACAGGACAGGAAAAAGGGTGAGCAGGAAAATCTTTATGAGTCGCATTGCGCCTTGGGGATCCGAATGTTTTCAGTTCCCGGACTAGGTAACCTTATGCGCCCCAGTTCAAGGGGCGCAGGCCGGGTTTCCCCGGCGCAGCGCAAGTTTAACCGGTTTACCCTGCCAAAAGTCGCACGATGGTCGCTTGATTGACGTATCCGGTGGGTTGAATGCCGCGCGACTGCTGAAAACGGCGCAGCGCACGACGCGTCTCACCGTCGAATTGACCATCGGGCGTGCCGGGGTCCATGCCGAGTTGCTGCAACCGCCGCTCGATCAGCAAACGAGTGATCTGCGCACCGGCGACGTCGTTTTCCTCCTGCTGGGCGGCGCGCTCTGCGGCCTCATCGCGGGGCGGTTGGCGCAATTCGGTGATCCGGCTGCGGGCAGCATCCTCGAAGGGGCTGTCGGGATAGGCGCGCAGATAACGGACATAGGCCTCTTCGGTATCCGCTTCCTTGGCGCGGTTCCAGGCGCGGCGGGCCTCGGTTGTGGCACGCTCCTGCTCGCGCTCTGCGATCCGGGCGAGGCGTTGTTTGGCGGTCTCCGCGAACAGCCCGTCGGGGTAGCGTTCGAGATAGGCACGCAGTCCGGCCTTATCGCCATTGCTGCCGGTGCGGGCCCAGTGGTCACGATCTTCCTGCTCCTGAGCCGCGCGGCGTTTTTCAGCCTCACGCTCCAGCTCTGCGGCGCGGGCCTCACCCTCGCTGCGCAGCGCGGTCAGTTGGCGCGAATCGAGATATCCATCGGCCTTAAATCGGCGTGCGGCCTGCCAATCGGTCAGCGCCTTGCGGGTGGCCGGGCCAAAGATGCCATCGACGCCGCGTGTATTGAACCCGATGAGGGTGAGGTAGCGTTGCACTTCGCGCCGCGCCTCGCGGCTTAGCGACAGGGCGGCTTCGCGGTCCTTGGCGGCCCGCACTGGTGCCTCACGCAGGCTTTCGATGCGCGCACGGGCATCTGCGGCAAAGGTGCCATTGGGATAGCGATTGAGATAGGCGCGCAGCGATTCCTCGCTGCCGATGTCCTGCGCGGCGTTCCAATAGGCGAATTCGCCCGGATCTGGCCGTTCCGGATCCGGGCGCGGCGACCGCGCCTGTTTCACCGTGGTTGGGGTAGTCAACCCGATTGCCGAGGATACGAAACCGTCGTACCGCACACCGCGCGGTGCCCGATCAGCCGCCGCAGCATAGGAGTTTTCCTCTGGCAAGATTCCGTCACGCAGCGCGAACAGCAGCGGACGGGGGTCGCCCTCGATCAGGGTCACACCCTGCGGCGCGGTAATCGGCCCGCTACCCGCCGTCAGGGCCGGCCCCACGTCCAGAGAGTTTTCATCGGTGCGTGCCATTAGTATCACCGCGCGACCCTGCGCCGTTCCTGCCAGGGCCAGAAGGGGCGACACTGCCTGCCCCATTCCCGCCACCGAGAACCCGTCGGGACGGTTGGCATCGACGCCCAGCAGGTAGGTCTCGGACCCTGAATGCGCCATGTGCCCGGTCAGGACGATAACGATCCGGTTATCGTCGTCCGCGCCGCTCGCGGCGACAAAGTCGCGGACCACCTTGCGCATGTCCTTTGCTGATCCGTCCTGAAGCGAGAAGACGTCGAATCCGGCATCCTCCAACTCGCTCTGATACCGTGCGGCGTAGCGGTCGCCATCAAGATCGCCAAGCGAGCTATATTCGGAATTCACCACAACCAGCGCAAGGTCTGCGGCCCAGGCGGGCAAAGACATGAGTGGCAAGGATAACAAGGCGAACATGCTCGTCGCGGCGGCACGGAATGTTATGCGGATCATCTGTCTAATCTCCCTTGCCGGCAGGTCAGAACACCTGCGGACGCTGATCTTTGCTGCCCAGATCTCCGTTTAGCTTGCCCCGATAGGGCCGTGATCGGTCAGCGAATATAACAAAACAACTGCGATACGCGCGTTCAGTTGCAGTAAATCAATAACGAAGCGTTGATATGCGATAGCAGAACCGCAATTGGACCCGGCGTTTGTCCGGGGCCATTCCAGAAATGAAGCGCAGGCTGGTGGACGCCCCGGCCAGCATAGCAACCGCTTGATGTCCCACTGGCTGAGGTGGCTCCTTCGCAACGACGCCGCGTGAGACCGGCCTGGGTCGCGCGACGATAAATTTGCCAATCGTCGCGAAATAGGGTGAAACACGCCGAGTGATTCCGGGTCCGAGCCCGGAGCGAAAGGGCGACATGACAAGCTGGATCACCATCTGCGACACCTGCAAACGCGACGACTGGGCCGACCGAGGCGCGACGGAAACGGATGGAGAAGTGCTGGCCACCCTCATCGAATCCGCCGCCGCAGAAACCGGGGTGCGCACGCGCCGCACGTCCTGCCTGATGGGCTGCTCCCATGGGTGCAACATCGCGGTGCAGAGCAAGGGGAAGCTGGCCTATACCATGGGCCGCTTCGCGCCGGTGGCCGAGGATGCACAGGCCATCGTCGACTACGCCCGCCTGCACGCCGAAAGCGAGACCGGGCAGGTCCCCTATCGCACATGGCCGCAGGGCGTGAAGGGGCATTTTGTGACCCGCCACCCGCCCTTGCCCGATGACGACTGACCTGCGGGATCCATCTGCGTCGCGCGATCATGGCGGACGGATCGATGCTGCCGTCGCCCGGTATGGCGGTGAACGTGGCGATTGGATCGACCTGTCGACCGGCATCAATCCGGTGCCTTATCCGATTGGCGATTTGCCGTGCAGCGCCTGGACCGACCTGCCGGATCAGGCGGCCAATACGGCCCTGATCGACGCCGCGCGTGCCTTTTGGCCCTGCCCCGAGAGGGCTGCCGTGCTGGCCGTACCCGGCCTGTCGCTGGCGATTTCGCTGATCCCACGCCTCACCGCCGCTGGTCGTGTGAGCATCGCTACGCCGACCTATAACGAACACGCAGCCGCCTTTCGCGCCGCCGGATGGGATGTGACCCAAAGCGGCGCTGTGGATGCCCGTGTCGCCGTCCACCCCAACAATCCCGATGGCCGGATCTGGCGGGCGGAAGAGACGTGCGCGCCCCTCTCGGTCATAGACGAGAGCTTCTGCGATACTGCGCCGGAACATTCCCTGATCCACCTGGCCGACCGTCCCGGCACCCTTGTTCTCAAGAGCTTTGGCAAGTTTTGGGGCCTGGCCGGCCTGCGTCTGGGTTTCGTCATCGGCGACCCTGATCTTGTGGCCATGCTTGCCGCGATGCTCGGTCCATGGGTGGTCTCTGGTCCCGCGTTGCATATCGGCGCGGCAGCGCTACGCGATCCCGACTGGGCTAATGACACTCGCGCGCGATTGGCGCATGACCGGGACAGGCTGGACAACCTCCTGCTCGGCAGCGGAGCGATCCTTACAGGCGGCACCAGCCTGTTCCGCCTCTACAACCACCCCCATGCCCAAGCTCTGCACGATCACCTCGCGCAGCATCATATCTGGACGCGGCTCTTCCCGTGGTCGGATACCGCGATCCGGTTTGGCCTGCCCGGCCCGAACGGCTGGTCGCGCCTGCAGGCCGCGCTGGACAGCGCACCGTGATCCTTGTTGCCGCGATGCTTCTCGATGCCGCGGTGGGAGAGCCGCGCTGGCTGTGGACCCGCGTGACCCACCCGGCCGTCCTGATCGGGCGCGTGATCGGTTGGGCAGATGAGAGGTTCAACACCGACCCGCACCGCAAGCTTCGTGGTGTGTTGCTGGTCATCGCGCTGCTGGTCGGGTCTATCGTGATCGGGTCCTTCCTCGCGGCACTTGGCGGCTTGGTCGAAGCCCTCGCCGCCGCAATCCTGCTGGCCCAACGCTCCCTCGCCGATCATGTCGCCGCCGTGGGTCGCGCGCTGCGCCTTTCCACGGTATCGGGTCGCGCCTCGGTCGCGCAGATCGTCGGGAGGGACACCAGCGCGATGGACGGCCCCGCTGTGGCGCGTGCGGCAATCGAAAGCGGTGCGGAGAACCTTTCGGACGGCGTGATCGCCCCGGCATTCTGGTTCCTAATCGGCGGATTGCCCGCGATGCTGGCCTATAAGGCGATTAACACTGCCGACAGCATGATCGGCTACCGCACGCCCCGCCACGCGGAATTCGGCTGGGCCGCAGCGCGGTTTGACGATGTGCTGAACCTGATCCCGGCGCGTCTGACCGCGCTGCTGCTCTGCATCGGCGCGCGGCACTGGCCCGACTGGCGCGCGCTTGCCCACGATGCCCGAACGCATCGCTCCCCGAACGCCGGATGGCCCGAGGCGGCGATGGCCCGCGCCCTCGGCATCGCCCTGTCGGGACCGCGCAGCTATCACGGTCAGATGCGCAATTTTCCCTGGGTCAACGCAACGGGTAAGCGCGACGCCGGCCCCGCACAGATCGGTCAGGCCGTGCGGCTGCTCTGGCGGGCATGGGGACTGATGGTGCTGGCGACCGCCTTGATCACGCTGGCGTAACCGGCATTGCCCTGCGACCATGACCTGCTACCTTGCGCCGAAATCTGATTGAGGACCGATATGTTTCGACTGATTGCCGCGCTGAGTGCTTTTGCGATGTTTACCACCCCGGCCTTGGCCCAATGCGGCGGAGGATTCAGCCAATTCGTGCAGGGTCTCAAGACCGAAGCGGTCCAGCAGGGCCACGCCCCCGCAACGGTCGACAGGTTCTTTGCCGGCGTGCGAAAGGACCCCAAGGTCATCCAGGCGGATCGCGCGCAGGGGGTCTTTCAACTCGACTTTACCAGCTTTGCCCGCCGCCTGATCTCGCAGAACCGGATCAATGCCGGCGTCGCGAATGGGCGCAAATATGACGCCGTCTTTGACCGGATCGAACGGGACTACGGCATCAGCCGGGGCGTTCTGCTGGCCTTCTGGGCGTTCGAGACGGATTACGGCGCGTTTCAGGGCGACTTCAACACGTTGAACGCGCTGGCCACACTCTCCCATGACTGCCGCCGCCCGGAGTTGTTCCGCCCGCAGATCTTTGCCGCGCTGACACTCTTCGGGCAGGGCGATTTTGACCCGGCACGGACGACAGGCGCATGGGCCGGTGAGATTGGCATGGTGCAGATGTTGCCCGGCGACATCTTGGAGAACGGCGTCGATGGCGATGGCGACGGGCATGTCCGGCTCAAGTCCTCTGCCCCCGATGCGCTGATGTCCGGCGCAAAGATGCTGCGCCACCTCGGCTGGCGCGCGAATGAGCCGTGGCTGCAAGAGATCATAGTGCCCGCCCAGATGGATTGGTCCAAGACCGGCCTGCGCACGGTGATGACGCCCTCGGAGTGGGAGACCCTCGGAGTGCGCCCCCGAAGCGGACGCTGGCTGACCACCCTGCCCGCCTCTGTCATCATCCCACAAGGACGCAAGGGCCCCGCCTTTCTCGCCTATCCGAACTTCAACGTGTATTTCGAGTGGAACCAAAGCTTTACCTACGTTCTCACCGCCGCCTATTTTGCCAACCGGCTGGAAGGGGCGCCGGTGTTCAACGCCGGCGACCCCGAACCGGGTCTCTCCGGCGATCAGATGAAACAGCTGCAACAAAAGCTCGGCGCGCGTGGTTACGACGTTGGCGATGTCGACGGAATCCTCGGTGCGAAGTCCCGAGAAGCGGTGCAGGCGGTCCAGCAGGAGCTTGGCCTGCCCGCCGACGCCTGGCCGACGCCTGCCCTGCTGAACCGGCTTTAGCCGCGATCAGTCGCGTTGCAGGGTCCAGGCGGCCTTGCCGTGGTCGTAGGTTACCAGCCGCTCGGCTGACTTCTTCGGGATGCTGTGCTTTGTACGACGGCGCAGCATCAGCGCGGATAGCCTCGCACGCGGCCCCGGCCATTTCCGCAATTGCCGCAGCTCACGCTTGTATCCCCTTGGATCGAGCTTGGAGAGCTGCCCAGGTTCGATCGTAAAGCTACCCAAGGTCGAATTCACGACGTAGAGGTCATGTTGGGACGCAAAACATTTCCAGACATAGAAATCGCCGGCCAGTCGGGTTGATGCCAGCTTTTCCATATCGAGCAGGTCGTTCAGCTCGGTCCGCCAAAACGTGCTTTCCTGCTGAATGACCTGAAGCCGCGTGCCGTATTGACCTCGGATTATCAGATCACGCCGAAAGGGAGACGGTAATAGGCTGTCAATGACCTGACCAAACGCATTTCGCACAGTCGCCCGTCCGGTCAGCCACTTGATCTGAGGATGGGAATCGAAGACGTCCCTGACGACACTGAAAGCATGCGGTTCGAATACCTCACCGGCGCCCATCCAGCATGTGACGTCGCCCTCTGCCCGACGCAGCCCTTTGCTGAGCGCGTCATACATGCCGCGATCTTGTTCCGAGGCAATCTGGATGCAGGGTTCGTTCAAACCTTCGATCATCGCCACCGTATCGTCCGTCGACCCGCCATCCGCGACAATGATCTCAACTGCGACACTTTTATCCGCCACGACCGACTGGTCGAGAACCGACCAGATCGTTCGGAGGGTCTTTTCCCCACCATTGTAGACCGGAATGATGACTGAAAACCGCATGGGCCGAATTTCCTTTGATGTTCCCTCGGCCGGGCAAAGGATCTGGTGCCGTGGACCTCAGGTCGATATCTCTATGCACGACTTGCGATCAAGCCACCAACTGTTCCGCCTTCTTCAGATCGACCGAGACCAGTTGCGACACGCCCTGTTCCTGCATCGTCACGCCAAACAGCCGGTCCATGCGCGCCATCGTGACCGCGTGGTGCGTGATGATCAGAAACCGGGTATCGGCGCGATTGCACATCTCGTCCAGCAGATCGCAGAACCGCGTCACGTTGGCATCGTCGAGCGGCGCGTCGACCTCGTCGAGAACGCAGATCGGGGCCGGGTTCACCAGAAAGACCGCAAAGATCAGCGCCATGGCCGTCAGGGTCTGTTCGCCCCCCGACAAGAGCGACAGGACCGACAGCTTCTTGCCCGGCGGCTGACACATGATCTCCAGTCCGGCCTCAAGCGGATCGTCGCTTTCGACCAGAACGAGGTTGGCCTCCCCTCCGCCAAAGAGGTGCCGGAACAACATGCCGAAGTTGCGATTCACCTGTGTGAAGGCGGCAAGCAGACGGTCACGCCCTTCGCGGTTCAGACCGGCGATGCCGCTGCGCAGGGTGGCGATGGCCTCGGTCAGATCGTTCTTTTCGTTAACGAGGTTGTCATGCTCATTGGCTACCTCGCGTGCGTCCTCCTCTGCGCGCAGGTTGACCGCACCGAGCGCGTCACGCTGGCGGCGCAATCGGTTGAGGTCATTCTCTATCGCGTCCGATGAGGCCATGCTGGAGACGTCGATTGCGAGGCTCTCCAGCAATTGCTTGGGCGTCATCTCCATCTCTTCGCCGATGCGCGCGGCGGCCTGGCTGACGGTTTCCTGCGCGGCGTCGGCGCGGGCCTCGGCACCGGCGCGGGCCTCTCTGGCTTCGGAGGCGGTGCGCTCGGTATCGCGTTCCGTCGCCACGGCCTCGCGCAGGGCGGCCTCTCCAACCGACAAGGCGTCGGCTGCGGCCGCGCGACGCGCCTCGGCCTTTTCAATCGCGACCATCAGGTCGGCGCGCTTTACTGCCAGCTTGTCCGGGATCAGGCTGGCGGCGGCAAGTTCCGCTTCGCTCTCTGCGCGGCGCGTATCGATCTCGCTCATCCGCCTGTCAGCGGTTTCGAGGCGCAAGCGCCAACCGCTGAGCTCCTTCGTGACCTCCTGCGAACGACGCACGCGGGCTTCGCCTTCGCGGCGCAATTCGTCATGGGCCGCGCGGCGTGACATCATCGTGACGCGCGCCGCCTCGACAGCGATCTTGACCTCGTCCACCCTCATACGCGCGCCGGCAAGGTCAGGCAGGGATTTGACGGCCTGCTCGGCCTCTTCCAACTGGGCGGTGGCGGTCTGCGCCTCCTCTTCATGGCGGGCCACCGACATGCCGAGGTTTTCCAGTCGCGACTCCGCCAAGGATTGGTCGGCCTCCGCGCGGTTCAACTTGCGCGCGGCCTCCTGCACCAGACGATCCGCCTGCTTGCGTGCCTGACGGGCGCGGGCATCGGCATCGCTCAGATCAGCCAGCCGTCGGGACAAGGTTTCATGTGCCGCGCGCGCGCCCTCGGCCTGTGCCGAAGCGCGTTCCAGATCCTGCTTCAGCTCTTCCAGCCGGTTCATCTGCTCAAGACGCAGCGCGGCAGTGGAGGGCGCGTCCTCCGCCCAGGCACGGTAGCCGTCCCACCGCCAGAGGTCGCCTTCGATCGACACCAATCGCTGCCCCGGTCGCAGCAGAGGCTGCAGCGCGGACGCGTCCTCCGCGTCGATCAACCCGATTTGGGCGATACGCCGTTGCAGCACACCCGGAACGTTCACCACATCGCTCAGTGCCATGACGCCCGACGGCAGGGCCGCAGCATCGGTGTAACCGGGCAGGGCCACCCAACCTGAGGGGCCATCACCCGTGACTATCGGCGCGCGCAGATCATCCGACAGCGCAGCGCCAAGCGCCTTCTCGTAGCCCGGCGTGACGCGCACGTCGTCAAGGACCTGACCGCTTTCCGTCGCTTCGCGCTGAACCAACCGCGCCAATGCGCTGGCCTCGGCCTGAAGCGCGTTGACCTCCCCTTCTGCCGACGACCTGGCGGCACGGGCATCGGCCTCGCGGGTCAGGGTCTCCGCACGGGCGGCATCCGCTTCGGCGAGGGTATCCTCGGCACGTTGCGCGGTGGTTTGCGCCTGAACCGCTTCGGCGTCGGCGCTCTGGCGATCCTCGATAGCCTTGGCCAGCGCGTTCTGCGCACTCGCCTTGGCATGGCTCGCCTTCTCCGCCTCGGAGTTCGCCCGCGTTACCCTGCGCAAACTCTCGTCATACATCCGTTGCGCCGAAAGATGGCGCGCCGACAAGCGCGCCACATCCTCGGTGAGCGTTGCCAGATCATCCTCGCGACGCGACAGGATGGCGGCTGCCTCTTTCGACAGATCGGCCAGCTCGGCCAAGGCGTCAGCGTGCCCCTCGCCGGCCTTGATCAGCTCGCGCTGTTCCCACTCCAACCGCGTCATGGTCTCCCCGGCGTCACGGTTCAGGCCCTCTTCGCGATCCCGGTCGCGGACCAGCTGTGCGATTCGGGATTGCAGGGTGGCGATCGCCTCAGCGGCGCGCCGCTCCTCCTCGGCCATGGCGTCGCGCTCAACATGCAGGCGTTGCAAGATCGCGCTCGCCACCGCCTCTTCGTCGCGCAGGGGCGGCAGCGCCTCCTCGGCTGCCACACGGGTCTTCCCGGCCTGCAGGGCGAGACCCTCGGCGCGCGCGGCCTCGGTCACACGGGCTTGCAGGTCCGCGCGCGCCGTCCCGCGTGCGTCGTCCGCTTCTCTCCAGCGACGATAGAGCAACATGCCCTCGGCCCGGCGCAATTCGGCACCGATCGCCCGGTAGCGCTGTGCCTGTCGCGCCTGCCGCTCCAGCGTCTGAAGCTGCTGCGCCAGCGTTTCGATGACATCGTCGACCCGACTCAGGTTCTGCTCAGCGCCGTTCAGCTTTAACTCTGCCTCATGGCGGCGCTGATAAAGACCCGAGATCCCCGCCGCCTCTTCCAGGATCCGGCGGCGCGACTTTGGCTTGGCGTTGATCAGTTCCGCGATCTGCCCCTGCCGCACCAGCGCCGGCGACTGCGACCCGGTGGAGGCGTCCGCGAACAGCATCTGGACATCGCGCGCGCGCACATCCTTGGAATTGACTTTGTACGCCGATCCGACGTCGCGGGTGATCCGGCGCACGATCTCGATCTGGTCGCTTTCGTTAAACCCGGAGGGCGCCAGCCGTTCGGAGTTGTCGATGCTCAGCGCGACCTCGGCAAAATTCCGCGCCGGGCGGCTCGCGGCCCCGGCAAAGATCACATCTTCCATTCCGCCGCCGCGCATCGCGGTCGGGCGGTTTTCACCCATTACCCAACGGAGCGCTTCCAGCAAGTTGGACTTGCCACATCCGTTCGGCCCCACGACTCCGGTCAGCCCGTCATGGATCACGAGCTCTGTCGGATCGACAAAGCTTTTGAAGCCCGTGAGTCTGATCTTGGAGAAACGCAAAACCCGCCCGCCCGATTCCGGTTGAACCCTCAAGGTGGCGGTGCACCCGTCTTGAGTCAACGACCGGCCGCTTCATATAGAGGCAGCGTCGGGCTTATCCACAAGATACTGCAGGTTCGTCACGGCAAAACCCCCGACCCGACCCCGTTTTACGCGCGACTGGGCCGCATAGCCTGCGGCAAACCTCACCGGCATTGGCATTTACCCTTGACCTCTGCCCCCAAGAGGGCCGACAACACTCGGATACGGTTCCCCATCAAGGGCGCAAAGCGTCCGGGGATAATCGGGAATGTGGAACGGATGACCCATGTCGGGGTCCGAAACCGCAGCCGCCCCCGCGACTGTCAAGCGGCGAGCGTGCCTTCATCAGCCACTGGAACCGGGCAACCGGCCACCGGGAAGGCGAAGGACCGCAGCGACCCGCCAGCCAGGAGACCGGCCGTGCCAATGAAACCCAATCCGCTGTCGGGGATGACGGCGAAGGAGAGATTGACATGACGACCCAAGCACTTGGCCAGACCGATACCCGCACTCTTGGCCAGAGCGCACGCAGTGAAATCGCCGCCATCTTTGCCGTTGCCCTGATCGGCCTCGGCATCGTCTTCGTGGCTGGCCACGCGCAGGCCTCGGCCCTGCATGACGCGGCGCATGACGTGCGTCACGCCACCGGCTTTCCCTGCCACTGAACCGCTGACCAAAACTGATGTTTCAAAAAGTGCTGACCAGCGCGGTGTTCGCTGGCTTTGGCGCAGGGTTGCTTGCGGCCTTGCTTCAATTCACATTTGTGCAGCCCGTACTTCTGCGGGCTGAACTCTTCGAATCCGGCGCACTCATGCATTTCGGTGCCGATGGCACGCCGGTGCCCGAGTTGACCTTTACGGTTGATGCGCGCCGCGACGGCTTGTCCATCCTGTTCACCGCCCTGATCTACACCGGCTACGCCATGGTGTTGAGCGCGGCGATGGCCTTTGCCGCGCGGCGTGGCCATGCGATCAACCTGCGTAGCGGGCTACTCTGGGGGATCGCCGGCTTCGTCGCGGTGCAGCTTGCGCCGGCCTTCTCGCTGCCGCCCGAATTGCCTGGGTCCGCTGCTGCTGAGGTCGGGGCACGTCAGGTCTGGTGGTCCGCGACCATCGTCGCGACGGCCGTGGCGCTTGGGCTGATCGCCTTTGGCCGGAACTGGATCGCGATCCTGATTGCAGCGGCGCTGACCCTCGCACCGCATCTAGTCGGCGCCCCGCATACCGCGGACTACATCGGACCGGTGCCGCCGGAACTGGCGGGCCTCTTCGCGGCGCGCGCGCTTGGCGTGGGGCTGATGGCCTGGTCGATCCTCGGCGCGCTGATCGGGTTGATCTGGTCGCGGGAGGCCGAGCCGTGAGAGCCAACCTCCTGCTCCTCGTGATCGGGGCGTTTTTTGGCACCGGGGGCGGCTTCCTGCTTGGGCAGGCGGTCGAGGCCCCGCCGCCGCACGATCACACAAGTCACGGCGCACCGCATGACGATCACGGCGCGCTGGAGCCCATGCATGACCACGACACGCTGATCGAGAACGGCGCGCCTGCGTCCGTGAGCGTGACGGCGCGCCCGGACGGCCCCGGCGCGCTGAACCTGCGGATCACGCCAACCGGGATGACTTTCGCCCCCGAGGCGGTGAATGCGCCGCATGTCACCGGTCAGGGCCATGCCCATGTCTACGTCAATGGCGTGAAGCAGGCGCGTGTCTACGGCGAATGGCTGCACCTCGACGGGCTGGAAACGGGCACGGCCACGCTTCGCGTCACGCTCAACGCCAACAGCCATGAGCAATTGGCCCACGATGGTGAGGCGGTTGAAACCACGCAAGAGGTCGTTGTTCCGTGACCTGTCCTCAGCCCGCCGGAATCCGCCCCAACAGGCAGTGCCGCAAGGCGGGAAGGCACGTCGCATCCGCGATGCGCCCGCCCGGTGCCGCGCGATACAGCGCGAGAAAGGCGGCGACATCCGCCGCCCCTGCAGCATCGAGCGGGCCGAACAGATACGCTTCACGCCCCGTCGACCGAACGGCGAGCACAGGCGCCTTGGCACAGGCGTTCATGCAGCCGACCAGCCGCACGTCCACGTCCACCCGACCGCGCAGATCATCGGCCAGCGCCGTCCCGCCCTCGCAGTTCGCACAGACAAAGATCATCGCCCCGCCCTTTCCCTGACATCGCACCGCTGATAGGCCAGACCCAGCCATCATCGCAACCCGAAGAGGCCCCTCATGCCCGCCAAGATCCCCGCCACTGTCGTCACCGGTTTCCTCGGCGCCGGCAAGACCACGCTGATCCGCCACATGCTCCAGAACGCCAATGGCAAACGGATCGCCCTGATCATCAACGAATTCGGCGACCTCGGGGTCGACGGCGACATCCTGCGTGGCTGCGGCGTGGAATCCTGCCGCGACGAAGACATCATGGAATTGTCCAACGGCTGCATCTGCTGCACCGTGGCCGAGGATTTCATTCCGACACTGGAAAAGCTGCTGGAGCGTGAGGACAAGCCCGACCATATCGTGATCGAAACTTCCGGCCTCGCCCTGCCGCAACCGCTGGTGCGCGCCTTCAACTGGCCCGCGATCTCGACCCGCGTGACGGTCGATGGCGTCGTCACGGTTGTCGACGGCCCGGCGCACCACGCCGGCACCTTTGCCCATGACGTGGCGGCGGTCGATGCGCAGCGCGCGCAGGACGAGAACCTCGATCACGAAACGCCCCTTTCCGAACTCTTCGAGGATCAGCTCGCCTGCGCCGACATGATCGTCGTCAACAAGGCCGACCTGATGGACGAGGGCACCCTCGCCACCACCACGCAGACGCTGAGCGACGCAAGCCGCCCCGGCGTGCGCGTGGTTCAGGCCTCCATGGGCGCGCTGCCGACCGAGGTGCTGTTGGGGCTGGAGACGGCGGCCGAAACCGATATGTCGGCGCGCCACGAGGTCCACCATCATCACCACGATGAGGATGAGGACCACGATCATAACCACGAACACGAGCACGGCCACGACGAGTTCGAAAGCTTTGTCGTCACTCGTGATGAGATCACCGACCCCAAAGCCTTTGCCGATCAGGTGGTCGAGACGATCCGCGCCCATGACATCCTGCGGCTCAAAGGGTTCGCCGCTGTGACAGGCAAGCCCATGCGCCTGACCCTTCAGGCGGTCGGTCCCCGGATCGACAGTTATTTCGATCAGCCTTTCGGCACCGCCCCGCGTCAAACCCGTCTTGTCGTCATCGGTCAGACCGGCCTTGATCGGGAGGCGATCGAAAAGGCGCTGACCGCATGATCGTGGTAGAGCCCGGAGCGCCGACGGCGGCGCCGGCGTCCGATCTGCTGAATGCCAGCCAAGCGCTGATGCGACGGCTGTTCAACCCGGAGGAGAACCACTTCCTCTCGCACGAGGCACTGGCGCAACCTGACATCCGGTTCTTTACGGCGCGGATTGGTGCGGAAACGCTCGGCTGCGCGGCGCTGAAACTCTGCGATGGCTACGGAGAGGTGAAATCCTTCTTTGTTGCGGATGCAGCGCGCGGCAAGGGCATCGGCGCCGCCCTGTTGCGCCAGATCGAGGATCAGGCCCGTCACGACGGCATCACAGGGCTGAAACTGGAAACGGCGGAAAAGCTCGACGCGGCGATCCGTCTCTACGCACGAAACGGCTTCACCCGCTGCGCGCCTTTCGGCGCCTATCTCGACAACGGCGTATCCGTGTTCATGGAAAAAACCCTGCCGGATTAAGGCCGGTCTTTTCCACCCCGACACCCTCCGCCACCGGCGCGAGGACGAGCCCAAGGCCAAACGCATGCACCTTCTCGCCGCCACTCCCGGACGTATCGACGACGACGAACCGGTCGATCTGAACCAGTCGCCTGCCGATCTCGTCGTGCTTTCGGCAGCCGATACCGAACTGGCCGCCCTGTCGCATGCCCGCGCCGCGATGGAGGACGCACCGAGCCTGCGTCTGGCGCAGCTTTCCAACCTGCAACACCCGATGTCCGTCGATCTGCACCTCGACAACACGGCGACGAAATCGCGGCTCGTCGTTGCCCGCATCCTCGGCGGCGCGGCCTATTGGAAATACGGTTTCGAGCAATATGCCGCCCGCCTGCGCGAAGCTGGCGTGCCCTTTGCCGCCCTGCCGGGTGACGACAAGCCCGACGCCGATCTGCGTACCTTTTCCACGGTGAGTGAGGCGGATTACACCGCCCTCTGGCAGGCCCTCGTCGAGGGCGGGCCGGACAATGCCACCATCTTCCTGACGCACGCCCGCGCAATTATAGACGACGCGCCGCGCCCCGCCCCGGCGCGCCCGCTGCTGAAGTCCGGCCTCTACTGGCCCGGCGCGACGCATCCCGACCTCTCCACATTGCGCAATGCATGGACCCCCGGCGCGCCGGTCGTGCCGGTCGTCTTTTACCGCGCGCTGCTGCAATCGGGCGACCTGTCCCCGGTCAACCGCCTCACCCGGTCCCTGCTGCGCGCCGGGCTGAACCCGATGCCGGTCTATGTCGCCTCGCTCAAGGACCCGGTCTCCGCCGCCACCCTTGATCACCTCTTCGGCGAAACCCGGCCCGAGCTGATCCTGAACCTCACCAGCTTCGCGGTCGGCTCCCCGCACGGCGACGACACCCAGCAGAACCCGCTCTCCGCCCCTTCGGCGAACCAAAGCCCCGTGTTTCAGGTCGTCCTTTCGGCCACCTCCGAGGACAGTTGGTCCGAAACCCTCACCGGTCTCTCGGCCCGTGACATCGCAATGAACGTCGCCCTGCCCGAGGTCGATGGCCGCATCCTGTCTCGGGCCGTCGCCTTCAAGGGCGAATCCTTTTTCGACGCGGCGACCGAATGCCCGATCGCCGGATGGCAGACCCGTGGTGACCGCATCGACTTTGTCACGCAACTGACGCGAAACTGGACAATGCTGCGCCGCACGAACCCGGCGGATCGCAAGGTCGCCCTGATCCTCGCCAATTATCCCAACAAGGACGGTCGTCTCGCCAATGGCGTCGGCCTCGACACGCCGGCGGCGACGGTCCATGTGCTCAACCTGTTGCACGAGGCGGGCTATACGCTCGACAACATTCCTGCCGACAGCGACGCGCTGATGACGCAGATCCTCGCTGGTCCGACCAACCACCTGACCGACCGGGCGCAGACCGAGGGCGGTGCGACGCTCCCGCTTGCCACCTATCTCGCGCACTTCAACGCCCTGCCCTGGGCGGTCAAACAGCAGATCACCGACAGATGGGGCAAGCCCGAGGACGACCCCTTCTTCTTGCCCCAAACATCCCCGCCGGAGGCATCCGAGGCCGCCCATGGGTCCGGCGGCTTCAAGCTCTCCATCCACCACCACGGCAACGCGGTGATCGGCGTGCAGCCCGCGCGCGGATACAACATCGACCCTGAGGAGACCTACCACTCCCCCGACCTGCCGCCGCCGCACAACTACCTCGCCTTCTACATCTACCTGCGTGAACATTTCGCGGCGCACGCGCTGATCCACATGGGCAAGCACGGCAATCTCGAATGGCTGCCGGGCAAGGCCATCGCCCTTTCCGACGCCTGTCTGCCCGAGGCGATCCTCGGCCCCATGCCCCACATCTACCCCTTTATCGTCAATGACCCCGGCGAAGGCACGCAGGCCAAGCGTCGGACACAGGCGGTCATCATCGACCACCTCACCCCTCCGCTGACACGCGCGGAAAGCTACGGTCCGCTGCGCGATCTCGAAGCGTTGGTCGATGAATATTACGAGGCCGCCGGCGTCGATCCGCGCCGCATCACCCATCTGCGGCGCGAGATCCTGTCGCTGACCTCCGCCACCGGGGTCGACCTCGACGCCGGGTTCACCGGCGATGAGGACAGCGATCTGGCCAAGCTCGACGCTTGGCTCTGTGATCTGAAGGAAGCACAGATCCGCGACGGGCTGCATGTGTTCGCTCAATCCCCCTCGGGACGGCTATTCCGCGACCTGCTGATCGCGCTGATCCGCATTCCGCGCGGTGACGGTCAGGGGGCGGATGCCTCGCTACCCCGCGCGCTGGCCGCCGACCTCGGGCTGGCGTTCGATCCGCTGGATTGCGACCCGGCGGTGCCTTGGGACGGCCCGCGTCCCGACATTCTCGCGGGGTTGAGCGATGCGACCTGGCGCAGTCACGGTGACACCGTCGAACGGTTGGAGTTGCTGGCGATCACCCTTGTGGAAACGCTCCTTTCTGCCGAACGCCGCGCGGCGAACGACGGCCCGGACACACCCGAGGCGGCGGCCCCCGGCCCCGCCTCCGCCACCGTCCTGCGGCACGTGGCCGATGAGGTCGCGCCGACCCTCGCAACTTGTGGCCCGGCTGAGGGCGCCGGCCTGCTCACGGCGCTTTCCGGTCATTTCGTGGCACCCGCGCCGTCCGGCGCGCCGACGCGCGGGCGTCTGGATACGCTGCCAACGGGGCGCAACTTCTTCAGCGTCGATAGCCGCGCGGTGCCGACCCCGACCGCGTGGAAGCTTGGCTGGAAATCCGCCAACCTGTTGATCGAGCGCCATTTGCAGGATCACGGCGATTACCCCCGGACCCTGCTGATCACCGCTTGGGGCACCGCGAATATGCGCACCGGTGGCGATGATATCGCGCAGGCACTGGCGCTGATGGGCGTGAAGCCGACCTGGGACGCCGCCAATCGCCGTGTGACCGGGTTCGAGGTGCTGCCCGCCACGACGCTGGCGCGGCCGCGTGTCGATGTGACATTGCGGATCTCGGGGTTTTTCCGCGATGCCTTCCCGCAGTTGATCGCACTGTTCGACAGTGCCGCGCGCGCCGTGCAGGCGATGGACGAAGCCGAAGAGGTGAACCCCGCCGCTGCCCGCACCCGCAATGGCGAGGCCGCGCATCGTATCTACGGCGCCAAACCCGGCGCTTACGGCGCGGGATTGCAAGCGATGATCGATGAGCGGCTGTGGAATGACACCGCCGATCTGGCCGAAGCCTACCTGACCTGGGGCGCCTATGCCTACGGCGCCAAGACCGAGGGCGAAGTGGATCGCGCCGGGCTGGAGCAGCGCCTCGCCCAGACCGAAGGGATTGTACAGAACCAGGACAATCGGGAGCACGATCTGCTCGATTCCGACGATTACTACCAGTTTGAGGGTGGCGCATCGGCGGCGGTCCAGCACCTGCAAGGTGAGGCCCGCCCGATCTATCACAACGATCATTCCCGCCCCGAACGCCCGGTGATCCGCACGCTGGATGAAGAGATCGCGCGCGTGCTCCGCTCCCGCGTGGTGAACCCCAAGTGGATCGACGGGGTCAAGCGTCACGGTTACAAGGGCGCCTTCGAGATCGCCGCGACGGTCGATTACCTGTTCGCCTTTGCCGCGACGACCGGCGCGGTTCGCAACCACCATTTCGATCTGGTGGAGCAGGCCTTTGTCGAGGATGACGAGACCCGCCAGTTCATCACCGATCACAACCCCGCCGCGATGAAGGAGATCGCGGAGCGCTTACAGGAGGCGATCGATCGCGGATTGTGGACCCCGCGTTCGAATTCCGCGCGCGGTCGGATCGCGTCGCTTGTCTAGGCCTCGGCGCACAGCCTTTCCGCCCCGGCCAGCAGCACATGCGGCAGGGGCGCACCATGCGACGCCGGATCAGCCGCATCGTCGCACCACTGGGATTTGCATTCCGCGGCGTCCTCTCAGGATCGCATCGACCTCGCAGGTCGGCGCGACCTCTTTACCGCAGTTCAACCGCGCGACCAAAACCGCGGCGTCGCCAGCCAAATCACGCACCCGGCACCCCGTCGCCTGTTGCATCGCGATGGCTGCCCGTCCTGCCAACGTCCCGATGCGCAGGAGTTGCCGATTGGTCCGCACGGCCTGCGCCATCCCACCGTCGTGGTGGATGGTAAAGGAGGAGCCATCGACGGTATGGCGACTGACCTCTGCCCCGCCGAAACCGCGGGTCGGTGCGTCACAGGCCGCGAGTAGCAGCAGGCAGGCCGCAAGGAAAACGAACACTCTCATTCCGACAGGGTCGCACGCCCCGGTTAACATCAGGTGAACGGCCCGCCTCTTGCCCGCCTTCACCGCGCGGGCTACCCCTTTGACGCAAGCAGGAGACACGCATGACCAATGATCCAGACCGCCACGCCCAGAAGATGGCCAAGAAAAAAGCCGCCCGCGACAAGATCATGGCGACCAAGACGGACCAGAAGGGTCTGATCATCGTGCATACGGGCAAGGGGAAAGGCAAAAGCTCTGCCGCTTTCGGGATGATTTTCCGCTGTATCGCCCATGACATGCAATGCGCCGTGGTTCAGTTCATCAAGGGCGGCATGTCCACCGGCGAACGCGATCTGATCCTCGCCAAGTTCAGCGACACTTGCGCCTTTCACACCATGGGCGAGGGATTTACCTGGGAGACGCAGGATCGCACCCGCGACACCGAAATGGCGCAGGCCGCGTGGGAAAAAGCCAAGGATTTGATCCGCGATCCCGCGAATACCATGGTCCTGCTGGACGAAATCAATATCGCCCTGCGTTACGATTATCTCGACATCAACGAGGTCACGACCTTCCTCACCGAGGAAAAGCCGGAGATGACCCATGTTGTCCTGACCGGGCGCAATGCCAAGGACGAGCTGATCGAGGTCGCCGATCTTGTGACGGAGATGGAGCTGATCAAACATCCGTTCCGCTCGGGCATCAAGGCGCAGATCGGCGTGGAATACTGAGGGCCGACAGGCACAAGACCCAAGTTGAACGACAAAGGCCCGGAGCGCGTGCTCCGGGCCTTTGTCATTCCAGCGGGTCGTCGCGGTCAGTGCAGCTTTTGCTCAACCGTCGCGATGGACTCGTCGATCATCTTGTTGGCGTCCGAGGCGGTGACCTGACCGGCGATCACTTCACGCGCGGCGGCGATGGCCACGGTCACGGCACGGTTGGTGACTTCCTTGACCGCCGACGCTTCGGCAGAGGCAATTTGGTCCTGAGCCGCCGCCAGACGGCGCGTGATGGAAGCCTGAAGGTCCAGCTTGGCCTGTTCCGCCGCACTTGCCGCTTCGGACTTGGCGGTCGCCACGATCCGGTCGGCCTGTACCTGAACTTCCTTCTGCTTGCGCTCGTAGGAGGCGAGCAGAGCCTGCGCCTCTTCGCGCAGTGATTTCGCTTCGTCCAGCTCGGATTTGATCTGGTCAGCGCGTTTGTCGAGCAGGCCGGCCAGGATGCCCGGCACCTTGAAGTAGAACAGAACCGCGATGAACAGCAGGAAGCCGAGCAGCACGATGAAGTCCGTGTTGCCGAGCGAGAAGAAAGGCCCCGTAGCCGCAGCAGCAGGCGTGGCGGCGAGGATCACGGCGAGAGTGGCAGGGATACGCATCAGATCAGCCTTTCATCCGGGTGGCGACAGCCTTGTCGACCGCTGCGTCATCGGCATTGAACCCGAGGTTCGCAATGACGGCTGCGGCGGTGTCCTTGGCCACGACCTCGATATTCTTGACCGCATTGGCGCGGATTTCAGCGATGGCTTTTTCGCCCTCGGCGGCCTTGGCCGAAATCTCGGCGTCGGCTTTGGCGGTCGCGGCATCCAGATCGGCCTGGATTTCCGCCTTGGCGCTGGCCACGATGCGGCCGGCCTCGACGCGGGCATCGGCCAGCGCCTTTTCATAGGCGGCTTCGGCTTCGACGGCCTTTTGCTTGAGGTCCTCGGCGGCGGCGACGTCATTGGTGATCGTACCGGCGCGTTCGGCGAGAACGGCCCCGATCCGCGGCAGCGCAACGCGCGACAGGATAAAGTAGATCGCGACCAGGGCGACGATCAGCCAGAAGATCTGGTTGCCCCAATGGTCAAAATTCAGCTGCGGCATGCCGGGTGTGCTGCCGCTTGCCTCGGCAAGACCGTCTGCTTGTTCGGTGGCCATGTCGTCCTCCGTCGGAACGTCTGGTGAAATTCGGTCGGTCTTTCCCGAGGGTCAGGACGGTATCCCCGTCCGGGGCTCGCAATGGGCGGGGCCAATGCCCCGCCCCTGCGTAAGGAACAGCGTCGGTCTTAGACGGCGAACATCAGCAGCAGAGCAACGAGGAACGAGAAGATCCCCAGGGCTTCTGCGAATGCGATGCCGATAAAGAGGGTCGCGGTCTGCGAGGCAGCCGCCGACGGGTTGCGCAATGCGCCGGACAGGAAGTTGCCTGCCACGTTGCCCACACCGATTGCGGCAGCGCCGGAACCGATTGCTGCGAGGCCTGCGCCGATGTGTGCGAGATCGCCTTCCATGATATATCTCCTTACGATTTTATTGGAAGTTTGGATTTAGTCTTCGAACCTTAGTGGCCCGGATGCAGCGCATCCTTGAGGTACACACAGGTCAGAATGGTGAACACGTAGGCCTGGATGAAGGCCACGAGAACTTCGAGCCCGTACATCGCGGTGATGGCGACGACGGAGACCGGAGAGATCACGGCGATCGCGGCAAAGCCTGCAAAGACCTTGATCACCGCATGGCCCGCCATGACGTTCCCGGCCAGACGAATGGAGTGGCTGACAGGACGCACGAAATACGAGATGATCTCGATGATCGCGAGGATCGGACGCAGTGCCAGCGGCGCGGAGCTGACCCAGAACAGTCCGAGGAACTTGGTGCCGTTCTTCATGAAGCCGTAGATCGTCACCGTCAGGAAGACCGCGAGCGCCAGCACCACCGTGACCGCGAAATGCGACGTGGTAGTAAAGGACATCGGGATCAGGCCGAGGAAGTTGGCAAAGACGATGAACATGAACAGGGTCATCACATAGGGGAAGAAGCCGACGGCATCCTTGCCCGCCACGTCTTCGACCATCTTGTAGACAAAGCCATAGGCCATTTCGGCAATCGACTGTCCGCGCGACGGGATCGTCGCCCGGCGCGAGGTCGCCAGAACCATCAGCGCGACGACTGCGACGACGGCCAGCGCCATCCAGAGCGTCGCATTGGTGATCGTGTACCAGTGGACGGGGCCGTCACCGAACAACGGCTCGACGATGAATTGGTCCATCGGGTGGAAAACCAGTCCGCCCTCGCCCTCTGCCGCTGCTGTCTCAACCGCCATCTTGGCCCCTTTCACCTGGTGCCGGAGCATCTCCGACTGCCGTGTCCTGTCCCTGAACCTCTGCCGCGGTACGCATCATCGTCTTGATGCCAGCCGCGAGGCCCAGCAGTGTAAATATCATCATCATCACGGGCAGCGTGCCGAGGACGACATCCAACCCGTATCCGATGCCGAAGCCGATCCCCAGACCGGCCACAAGCTCGATCACCATCCGCCAGGCAAGGTTCGCCCCCGAGTAGTGCTCGTCCCCGCGAGGTTTCGGTACCTGGGTCTTTTTGACCTTGTTGATCCGCTGCTCCAGCTCGGCCATCTGCCGTTTGGGATCGGGATCGGGCACGGTTTCCCCCTCGGAAAAGTTGCTGCCTTGCTAAGCGGGAGCGATGGCTTAGTCAAGCTGACTCGATATCTACGGACTTCGGTCTCAAAGCCCTGTTTGCAAATGATAAAATAAACCAAACAAATGGCGGCGTCGGATTGTCGCGACGCGCGGCCCATCCACATATCGCGCGCCGGTATATTCAACTATATGGTTGAGAATGACGCCCGGCCATGCGTCAAATGACAGGCGCACCCTGTGCCAACACCCACGCCCCGACCCGCGAGCCGCCCATGACCTCGACCCTCGACACTGTCTTTGCCGCCCTCGCGGACCCGACCCGGCGCGCGATCCTGTCGATGCTGCTGGAGGACGACATGGCGGTGACCGACGTGGCCGACCCCTTTGAGATGTCGCTGGCCGCGATCTCGAAACACCTGACCATCCTGACCCGTGCCGGCCTCATCAGTCAGGAGAAACGCGGACGGGTGAAATGGTGCAAGCTGGAGCCGGACGCGATGAAGGGCGCCAGCGTCTGGATGCAAGGGTTCGGTCAGTTCGAGCCGGTGAACCTCGACGCGTTCGAGCGTTTCCTGGAACATCATCTCGATACCGCCGAGGAGGAGTAGACCCGACCGCTGCCAAGCCCTGCCTGACCGCGCTCAGTCTTCGTCCGAACGCAGGTACCTGGTATTGTCCTTCAGATACTTCAGGAACGTTTGCACCTTGTTCGTGCGGTGCAAATCCATATGCGTCACCAGCCACAGGCGACTGTCCCATTCGGGCAAGGGCGCATGCACTTGGACCAGATCATCGGTGTCGGAATCGAAAGTCCGCAGGAAACCCACCCCGACCCCGTTAAGGATCGCCTGCCTCGTCGCCAGGTCGTCACCCGAGCGAAAGACAATCTGCCGTTCGGGAATATGCTCGCGCATCCAACGCGAGAAAGGCGCGCGGCTGGCGGCATCATCCGCACCGACAAAGCGGTGCCCCTCCATATCGCCGGGGATCGTCGGCATGCCGTACTTCTCAACATAATCGCGGCTGCCGTAGATCCCGAACTGCAGGCGCAGGAAGGGTTGAACAACATTGTCCGGCTGGCTGGGCGGGCTGCCTGCGCGGATTGCAACATGCGCCTCGCCGTACTCAAGCCGAAACAGTCGCGCGCTGGTGAGGTAGCGCAGGATGACGTCGGGGTAATCTTTCTGGAACTGCGACAGCACCGGGACCAGAAACTCTGCTATTCCGCCGATGGTTGTGACCACCAACTCGCCGGACACATCATTTCCGCGTCCCCGGATCCGCCCGGACAACTGGCTGAACTGATCGTCCGTCGCCTGCGCGACGCGCAACAAATCCTGCCCTGCCTCTGTCGCCGTGTATCCACGCGCATGTCGCTGGAACAGCTTGACGCCGAGTCGCCCCTCCAGCGCATCGATATGACGGATCACCGTTGCATGATGAACCCCCAACACATCGGCAGCCCCTGAGACGGTGCCCAGTCGGGCGACCTGAAAAGCTGTGCGAATTTCATCCCAATTATCCAAGACAACCTGCGCGCTGAGGAACCAATCGACGCAAAGAACGCGTTTTTGTGCGTCACCGCAAGGGGAAACGGCGCCCGTCAGGCTCACCCCTTACCAAATTCTGCCCTGCACTCACATCTTGCCCGGATCAGACGGCCAGCCAATGGCGCGTGATGACTGTCACGTCTATAATGGGACTGCGTCGAGCGAACGACGCCGCGATGGACGACCCCCATGGATGCGCTGTGCCGAGATTGCCTGACGACCTTTATCACCCGCAAGGGTGAGGCTTTGCGCTGCCCGGCCTGCCGCAGTCCGCGGTGCAGCGCGCATCACGAACTTTTCTCGCTGTCCATCGCCCATATGGATTGCGACGCCTTCTACGCCTCGGTCGAGAAACGCGACAACCCTGCCCTGGCCGCCAAACCGGTGATTATCGGCGGCGGGCGGCGTGGTGTCGTCTCTACCGCCTGTTATATCGCCCGCATCCGCGGCGTACGCTCTGCCATGCCGATGTTTCAGGCGTTGAAGCTCTGCCCCGAGGCGGTGGTCATCAAACCCCGAATGGCCGCCTACGTCGAAGCCTCGCAAGCGATCCGCGCGATGATGGAGGAAATGACCCCTTCGATAGAGCCTCTGTCGCTCGATGAGGCGTTTCTCGACCTCTCGGGGACAGTCAGGTTGCACGGTCATCCCCCCGCCTGGATGCTCGCCCGCCTGATCAAGCGGATGCGCAAAGAGCTGGGGCTGACCGGCTCTATCGGGCTGTCGCACAACAAGTTTCTGGCCAAGGTCGCTTCTGACCTCGACAAGCCGCATGGCTTTTCGATCATCGGTGCGGCCGAGACCGACGCGTTTTTGCGCGATAAACCGGTGCGTATGATCTGGGGGGTTGGTGCTGCGACGCAGGCTTCTCTCGACAAGGCCGGGATTCGCACGTTCAACGACCTCTTGCGATGGGACAGGAGCGATCTGATCGCGCGCTTCGGCTCTATGGGTGACCGGCTGTGGCACCTGGCACGCGGGCAGGACCATCGCCGCGTGTCGGCGCATTCGCCGATAAAGTCGATCTCTAACGAGACGACATTCTTTGAGGACACCGGGAATGCCGACCTGCTGGATGGGCACCTGTGGCGGCTGTCGGAAAAGGTCGGGGATCGGGCCAAGGCCAAGGCGCTGGCCGGCAGGGTCGTCACGCTGAAACTGAAACGGTCGGATTTTTCGCTGATCTCACGACGGGTGTCCCTGCGCGACCCGGCGCAATTGTCCGACGCCATCTACCGCACGGCGCGCGGGCTGTTTGACAGCGTTGGACAGCAGGGACCCTACCGTCTGATCGGGGTTGGCATCGCGGACCTCGTCCCCGAGGGCCACGGGGGGACCGCCGGAGACCTGCTCGACCCGGATGCCGCACGTCGGGGCAAGGCGGAACGCGCCACGGACGAGATCCGCAAGCGGTTCGGCCCCGACGCGATCCTCAAGGGGCGAGCCTTGCGTTAACGCGCGGCGTCAATGCTCGGCCGTCGCCCGGATCCGTTGGATCGGAGCCCGCCACCTCGTCCACTTTTTCGGAGTGGGGCGCGCCTTGGGTTGCGTGACAGGCTCGCCGTTTCGCGTCGCCGTCATGAAAGATTTAGCGTATATGTTTAGCATCGAGACCTCCTGTCAATGCGTGTCTGGTCCAATAGACGTAGACCTCAACGCCGTGATCCGCTACTCAGGAATTTCTTTGCGATGTAAGTTGAGGTTACATATTGGACTGGTCCGCCCTGCCCCCCATGACCGCGCTTCGTGCCCTCGCGGCCTATGCTGACACCGGGTCGATGACGGCCGCCGGCGCGCGGCTCAACGTCTCTCACGCGGCAATCAGTCAGCAAATCAAGGGGCTGGAGGACCGCATGGGCCTGTCCTTGATCGACCGTGCGCGTGGCAAGGGCGGCCTGACCCCCGAAGGCCACGCGCTGGCTGAAACCACGCTGGACGCTTTTGCCAACATCGCCATGCTATCGGCCGAACTGACCGGACGCGACGCAGAACGTCCGATCCAAGTGTCCACGACCCCGACCTTTGCCTCCTCCTGGCTGATGCCGCGTCTCGCCGGCTTCCGCCAGAAGCACCCCGAACTGTCGCTGATGGTGGACCCGACCCCGGAGCTGCGCGAGATCAAGCCCGGCGGGCTGGACATGGCGGTGCGTTACGGCTCGGGCAACTGGCCGGGGTTGGAGGCCGACCTCATCGTGGAAAGCACCATCGCCATCGTCGCCTCCCCCGACCTTGTCGGAACCGGCGATTTCGAAAGCCCCGGCGACCTGACCCAATTCCACTGGCTGCAAGAGCTGGGCACCAGCGAAGCCTCGGAATTCCTCAGCCGGTATGGCGCGGTTCTGAACACGGCCAAGGGTCTCACATCGCTTCCCGGCAACCTCCTGCTGGAGGCCGCACGCGCCGGTCAAGGGATCGGCGTCGCCGCCCGCGCTTTCATTCAACCGGATGTCGATTCAGGGCGCCTGCGCATCCTGTTCGAGGATACGCGGAACGACGGCTATTACCTCGTCTACCGCCCCGGTGTTATGCGCCCCTCGGCGCGCGCCCTCTATCGCTGGATCAAATCCGAGACCGAGGCAGAGTTTGGCTGACGCCCGCCCAACGAAAAAGGGCCGCCGGTGATCCCGACGGCCCCAATACCTTACCAAGCCGCGCGTCAGCTCGGCCCGATCATAAAGCAAGTCTGGTTCCGGGCCTGTAGGCGACGGCAAGCCAGGTCGGCACGCTCACGCTCCATTCCAAGGAAGTTCGCATCGAACCCGGTCGGGCGGCGAACCACCTTGCGCAAGGCACCGTCCAGCGCATCGGTCTCTTTCAACGCGACCTGCAACAGGACGCGCTCAGCGGCGTGATGCGATTTGAACCGCCCGATGTTTACGCCCCAGTGACGACCGCCCGAGGTTGACACACGGGTCACGACGCGGGGCTCTTCGGGCTCTGCCTTGGGGGTCAGGGCCCGCGCGAACAGGCCGACAGGCCGCGCGACCGGCGAGATCGCGCCAGTCCCGACCTTGGCCGCTGCGCGCTGCATCACGGCCTTTTCTTTGTCCTGTGCCGAAGGGGCGGCCTGGGCCGGCTGTGCCATCGCGACATTGGCGGGCATCAAGGATGCCTTCTGCGTCACTTCGGCGACGACCGTGTCGATGACGTCAGACATGGCAATCAGCGTCGGTGCATCGGTACTGCCGGGACGCGCCATCGGACGCAAACTGCGTGTGACGGCGGTGTTCAGGCGGATAACCTTTCCAGCGGCGCGAATCTTGCCGTCAGCCTGCGCCACGGTTTCGACATCGGCATAGACCGGCGCGCGGAGCGATGGCTTGGGCGCACCGGAAGGCGCGCGCTTGAAACCCATATCCAGCAATTCCGCGACCTTCGCGTTGCGCGAAGCCGAAGACCGGCCGCCGAACACCGTTGCGATAATCCGTTCATTGCCACGCTCGGCCGAGGCAACAAGATTGAAACCGGCGGCGCGTGTATAGCCTGTCTTGATCCCGTCCGCCCCCTTGTAGGCGCCCAGAAGCCGACGATTGGTGTTGAGAACTTTCTTGATGCCGGCATCGGTCTGGGTCCGGGAGAACAGGTTGTAATATTCCGGATAATCATAAAGCACGTGCCGCCCGAGGACCGTCATGTCGCGGGCAGTGGACAAGTGCCCTTCTTCGGTCAGGCCATGGGCGTTTTTGAAAGTCGTCCGGCTCATCCCGAGGGCCTTGGCGGTGCGGTTCATCCGGCGGGCGAACTTTGCTTCGCTACCCTCCAGCGCTTCGCCCAGGGCCGTCGCGGCATCATTGGCCGATTTCACCGAGGCCGCGCGGATCAGATAACGCAGCTTGATCTTCTGTCCCGCGACGAGGCCCAGCTTCGACGGCGGCTCCGCCGCCGCATTGCGGGAGATCGTCACCGGGGTATCAAGGGTGATCTCACCGTTCCTGATTGCCTCGAAGGTGATGTAAAGCGTCATCATTTTGGTCAGGGACGCCGGATGCAGCCGGGAATCCGCATTCTCGGAATGCAGAACCTTGCCGGTTCGGGCGTCCATCACAAGTGCTGCGTAGGGGGCCGCCTGCGCGTTATGCGCAAAGGGTCCTGCCGCGAACACAAACAATGAACTTAGAAATACGAATACGAGCGCCCACCTGCGGGTCGGCTTATACTGCCGCTCCATCTTGCCTCTCAATACTGCCTCTGCCGCTGGTTTTCCAACTGGCGATTTTCATTGAACCCAAGCTATCACAGAGCAGGGATCTCCACAAATACCTAAAATCCAACGCTTCTGACTATTTTGCGGTATACAACTTGGAGATGTGGTGCGCTGACACTACCGACCTACTAGACAGGCCAATGTGGCGGCAATGCGGCGAGAAGATGTCAAGAAACCGCGTCGAATCGAAGCGGACCGACGGCCGCCCGGTGCGGTGCACTCAGGCCTGTTCACCAGTCATCCGCAAAGACCACGCTAACCTATCGCGTCAACAATCCCGGGCAGGTCCGACAAGGTTGCGATCTGGCGAAAGCGATCACTGCCCTCGGGCGGCTCCGCGTGCTCTAGCGCCCAAGTGGTTTGACCGGGTACGTAGATACCCCATCCCCCGGCGTCGATCATCGGCACGACATCGGATTTCATCGAGTTGCCGATCATCATCCCCTGCCCCGGTCCATGTCCATGGCGCTTGAATATGGAATGGTAGACCGCTGTCGTCTTGTCCGAGACAATCTCGATGCCATCGAACACCTCCCCCAGTCCGGACTGCGCGAGCTTGCGTTCCTGATCCAGCAGATCGCCCTTGGTGATAAGAAGCACGCGATGCGTCTCTGCAACACGGGCGACCACCTCGGCGGCATGGGGCAGCAGATCGATGGGATGGCTCAGCATCTCCTGACCCGCTGCGATCAGATCAGCGATGACCGTCCCAGGCACATCATTGTTCGTCACCTCCAGCGCGGTCTCGATCATCGACAAAACAAAGCCTTTGATCCCGTATCCGTAGCGACCAATATTGCGGCGCTCTGCGGCGAGCAGGCGTTCCGACAGATGATCGGCCTCTGCATGATCGCGCAGGAGATCGGCAAAACGCTCCTGCGTCATCTGGAAAAATCGCTCATTCTGCCAAAGCGTGTCGTCGGCATCAAAGCCTATGGTCGTCAGTTTCTGCGTCATCTTCATCCAGCTTTTCGGACAGAGGGCCCGCGCCCCCCTTCCAACTCTTGATCCGAACGTTATATAGAAAGGCCAACTCCTGAAACCCCGGCGCTTTGCCTTGCGCACGGGCATGTGAGAAACCGGACAGACGGAATACAGATGAGCCTGACGCCGACAAGCAAGCGGCCCATGAACGCGCCAATCGCGGGGCCCTTGGTGATGACCAAGGGCGACGATGACGATGGTGTGTCCGTCGTCGTAGACACCAAGGCCAAGACCAAACGCCCCCCGCTCTACAAGGTGATGCTGCTGAATGACGACTACACGCCGATGGAATTCGTGGTGGCCGTGCTTGAACGATTCTTTGGCATGAACCACGCGCAGGCGTTCGAGATCATGCTGACCGTGCACAAGCGCGGACTGGCCGTGGTCGGCGTCTTTTCGCATGAGATCGCGGAAACCAAGGTCGCGCAAGTCATGGATTTCGCACGCCAGCATCAACATCCCCTTCAATGTACCATGGAAAAGGAATGACCCGGCCGTGACACTTGATCTACGGCTAGATCTGGCCCTGACCCCCGGCGGGCTAACGCTGCCAGAGGGGAAGATCGCTGTATTTGGCCCGCGCGAAGGACACTATCTAGAGCCCCTGCCAAAAGAACGCGTCGTCGTGGTTTCGACCCAGTTTCCAGATCACGCCTATTTCCAGCGGCAGGGATTTGACTGCGTCCTCAGGGCGGATGAAATCTATGCCGCCTCGGTCGTGGTCCTGCCTCGCGCCAAGGCGCTGGCCCGCGATTGGATCGCCCAGGCCCATGCCGCGACGAATGGCCCCGTGATCATCGATGGCCAGAAAGAAGAAGGCATCGAATCCATCCTGCGAGAATGCCGCAAGCGGACGGAGGTTTCAGGCCCGATCAGCAAGGCGCATGGCAAGCTGTTCTGGTTCACCGGCGGCGCCTTTGATGACTGGATTGCCCCCCCTGCCGACATGCCCGATGGATTTACCACAGCACCGGGGACGTTTTCGGCGGATGCCGTGGATGCGGCCTCGGCCCTTCTTGCGCAAAGCCTGCCGACAAGCCTTGGCGCCCATGTCATCGATCTGGGGGCCGGATGGGGGTATCTGAGCGCAAAGGCGCTGGAGCATCCCGGCGTCACGCAGGTGGATCTGGTCGAGGCGGATCACGCCGCGTTGGAGTGCGCCCGAATCAATGTGACCGACCCACGTGCCCGGTTCCACTGGGCCGATGCCACGGCCTGGACGCCCGAGACACGCGCTGACGCCGTCATCATGAACCCGCCTTTCCATATTGCCCGCAAGGCTAATCCCGAACTGGGGCGCGCCTTCATTCGCGCGGCTGCCGGTTGCCTCAAGACCAAGGGCACCCTCTGGATGGTGGCCAACCGACATCTCCCCTACGAGCCGCTGCTCGGTGAGCTTTTCACCCAACACGAAGAAATCGCCGGCACCGGATCGTTCAAGGTGATCCGAGCTGCCGTTCCGATCCGGGCCAAGACCCCGACCCGGCAGCCCCGGCGCAGTCGCGCGCGCTGAACCCGTCCGTTTCTAAAAGGAGCGACTCATGTCCTTTTCCATCGCCGGCAAGACCGCCATCGTGACCGGGGCGGCCAACGGCATCGGCCTCGCCATCGGAAAGCACTTTGCCGATCGCGGCGCGAATGTGATGTTTGCCGATCAGGATGAAGACGCCCTGATCAAAGAGCTGGGCGAAAACCCCGAAGCCGAGAACATCCGCTACTTCGCCGGCGACCTGCGCCAAAAGCTGTCAATTGCCAACCTGTTGTCCGCCACCATTGATTCATTTGATCGCGTCGACATCCTGGTCAACGGATCGCGCCAGGTCGTGGCCTCCGACCCCCTCAACCCCGATGACGATGCGATGGAGACGTTGCTTCAGCAGAACCTTATGACCGCGCTTCGCTTGAGCCAGATCATCGCGAAGCGGATGATCAAACAGTCCGAAGGTCAGACCGGCGGCGCGGCGGGCTCCATCGTCAACTTGTCCTCTATTGCCGCGCGTCGCACCCATCCGGACCTGATGGCATTTTCCGTTTCGACTGCGGCGCTGGATCAGATGACCCGGTCGCTGGCACTGGCGCTGGCCCCGCACCGGATCCGGGTGAACGCGCTAGCCTTTGGCTCCGTGATGAGCGCGAGCCTGAGAACGACGCTCAAGGATAACAGCAAGTACCGCGACGACATCGAAGAGCATACGCCCCTCAACCGCATCGCCGCACCGGGTGAGCTGGCCGAGGCGGCGCAATACCTCGCCTGCGACGCCTCCGGCTTCATGACAGGACAGGTGTTGACTGTCGACGGCGGTCGCACGCTGCTGGACCCCGTCGCGGCCCCGGCCCACTAGGGGCGCGGGTTACCCTGCGACGGGATGCGCCTTTGCCCTGTGTGCGATGCTCCGGTAGGTTCGGGCTGCCTCCGGCGGGAGTATTTTCAACAAGGTGAAGGAGCGCGTCATGGCCGATCAGATGGAGCGCCAGAAGGCTCTGGCCTCAACTTGGTTCCGGTCCCTGCGGGACGAGATCGTCGCAGCCTTTGAAGGGTTGGAAGACGGACAGAGGCAAGGGTCGGTGGCAGATCGCCCCCCCGGACGGTTCGAGGTCACGCAGACCCGGCGGGATGCGCCAGATGGCGGCGAGGCCGGCGGCGGATTGATGAGCGTCATGCGCGATGGGCGTGTGTTCGAAAAGGTGGGTGTCAACGTCTCGACCGTCTTCGGCACCCTGGGCGACGAGGCGCAGGCCGCGATGGCCGCGCGAAAGGGTCTGCCGGGGATGGTGGATGACCCGAGGTTCTGGGCCAGCGGCATCAGCCTCGTGGCCCATATGCAGAACCCGCATTGCCCGGCCGTGCACATGAACACCCGCATGTTCTGGACACCGCACGGTTGGTGGTTTGGCGGGGGTTCCGATCTGAACCCTTGCATCGAATACGCCGAGGATACCGCGCATTTTCACGACGTCCAAAAAACCCATTGCGAGCCGCATGGGGCGGGAGAGTACGAGCGACTGAAGGCCTGGGCCGATGCGTATTTCTATATCCCGCACCGTGGTCGCGCACGTGGCGTTGGCGGGATTTTCCTCGATGACCACTGCACAGGCGATTGGGAGGCGGATTTTGCCTTCATTCAGGACATTGGCCGTGCTTTTCTGCCTGCCTATCAGCCGCTGGTCGAGGCGCGACGGGATCAATCATGGGGAGAACCTGAGAAGGACATCCAGTTGATCCACCGCGGACTCTATGCCGAATACAATCTGGTCTATGATCGTGGGACTAAATTCGGTCTGTCCACCGGGCATGATGCCAATGCGGTCCTGATGAGCCTACCACCAATGGCGAAATGGGTCTGACGCCGCAAGCCAAGGCCAGGGTCAGACAAGGCCAGGGTCAGACGTTAACGACGCCTTTCCGGCTCAGCGCGATATCGACGCGCAGCTCGTGGGTCTCATCATCCTCAGTCACTTCGGGCTTTGTGCCAAGCTGCGAAGCGAAGGCATCTATCAACTGACGCCCAAGACCCGAACCCTTGAGCGGTATCTCTTCTTCGTCCAGCGGGGCGCCCTTTGAATTGGCGACGGAGAAGCGGCAGGTATTCTCACCCGTCTTCAGCAGGGCAATGTGGATCCACGGTTTATCCCGGCCCGGCTGGCGGCCGAAGTATTTGATCGCGTTGGTCACTGATTCCGTGGCCAGGAGGGAGAGCGGCACAGCCTGATCCGGCGACAGAATGACCTCTTCGACCTCAACGGTGACATCGGCGGCAGCGTCGGCGGGCATGGCGCTTTTCACCACCTGATCGAGAATATCCTCCAACAGACCATCCGCGCGCAAATTGGCCAGTCGCGCAGTGTGATAGAGATTGGAATGTACGGTGGCGAGGCCCAGCACTCGGTCGTGGATCCGGCGCAGCGTGGATTTGGTCAGCAGGTCCTTGGAAATCCGGACCTCCATATTGATGATCGACGCGATAAGCTGAAGGTTGTTCTTGACGCGGTGATGGACCTCTTTCAACAGCACGTTCTTTTCGTGAAGATTATTTTCCAGCTCTGCAGTGTCGCGGGTGATCCTTTCGACCATGTTGTCGAAGGTTTCCTCGATCTGCACCAGTTCGCGTGGGGCGCGGCCCGCGACGAGGATGCCGGGTTCCTGATGGCTGTAGGTCGCCCCGAAGCGGCGCATCTTGTGACGCAGCATCCGGACGTGGCGAATGACCAGCCGGTGCACCGCGATATAGGCCACAACGAGCGAAACCACCCACATCAAGAGGGGGAAGGCCATGGCCGAGCGATTGATGAAGCCCGAATTTCCCATGCCAGCTTCCGCCGGCCATACCGAGACCGCAAAGACCACGCCCGGCACGATCGGTGTGATCGAATAGACCCGTGTCGTGCCGGATTTATCCACAGCGCGAAAGGAGCTGAACTGCCGGTAAAGCTGGGAGTTCAGATCGCGGAATGCGGGCAATCGCTGAGCAGCCTCCTCGACATCGCCGCGTGCGAGCAGCACTTCGCCCCGCGTGTTGATGGTAATCAGATCGACGGGCCGGGTGGGTCCGGCGAAATCCGGATCGAAGCGCGCGTTCGAGCGTGGCAGCGACAGGGTCACAAGCCCCAGGTACCGCCCATCCTCGTAGACCGGATGTGCAATGATCATAACCGGCTGACCACTGATCCGGCCCATGTCGGTCGCGTTCATCAGCGGTCGCGGTTCCTGTTGAAAATCCTTGAAGGTCTGGGTCTGACGCGCATCGATCGGCATATTCCGCGAGTTGCAGCGCGAGATACCGTCGTCCTCGATATAGGCGGCGAGCGAAAAGGCAGGATGCGACCGGATGAAGCCTTCCATCAGGGCCGAACAGGTGAACTTGTTCGTCCGCATGGCGACGAGCGCGCCGCCAAGCACGCGGGCCGAGGCAAAGCCTTCGTGAATAAGGTCGCTTTGGCGTTCGGTGGCGGAAACCGTCTGACCGAGATAGGCCGAGCGCGTCAATGCCTCGGCCTTCTCAACGACGGAACCGGTCTGGAGCAGTGAGATCAAGCCGATAGGTAGCAGGGCGATGGAAAGCATCGCGACGACCCGGATGCCAAGTCGATCAGTTATCGGAGACTTCACCGAAACCGCCCCGTTACATGGATTTCATCTGAGTCGCTGACATCACGGCCATGGTGGATTGATCCGTCAATTCCATAGCGCCATCTTCATCCATGTTCAGCAGTTCACTCAGCTTTGCGCGACCCCTATTGGCCCGGCTCTTGATCGTGCCGACCGCGCAATCGCACATGTCGGCTGCCTCCTCATAGGAGAAACCGGACGCCCCGACCAGCAGCAATGCTTCGCGTTGTTCATCTGGCAGTGTCGCGAAGGCTTTTTCGAAGTCCTTCATCGCCAAACGCCCATCGTGATCAGGCTTGGTCGCCAAATTTGCCGAGAATACGCCATCGACGTCCGCCACCTCACGACCGGCGCGACGGCGTGCTGAATAGAACGTATTGCGCAGGATCGTGAAGAGCCAGGCGCGCAGGTTGGTGCCGACCTTGAATTTTTCGATGTTGGTCCAGGCCTTAACGATTGTGTCCTGGACGAGATCGTCCGCCTGAGCGGAGTTTCTGCACAAACTCATTGCGAAGGCACGAAGCGAGGGCAGGTGGTCCACAAGTTCGTCGCGGGGATTTGTGCTCATTGATGGGTCTCGCCTTCACCCTGCTCTTTCAACTGCGCCAGCAGCATCTTGAAGCGGTCGGGCAGATCCTCCTCCACCTTTTGTTGGTAAACACGTTTAAGGTTCTCGTCTATCTGCCTTAATACGTGCTCGTTTTCACTGTCATGCGCCATGGGCCCTACTGTCTTTTTACCAAACTTTCGTACATTTCCGGGAACCCAACGCTTCCCGCCAGCGTTAAGTTCCCAGAAAAGGCAAAAAGGTAAGCAAAAAAATGAACCAAACGGTGGGGTCCGAAGACTTTTCAATGAACGTGGCGATGGAACTGCCATACCTTCGCCGCTATGCCCGCGCCCTGACAGGCAGTCAGACCTCGGGTGACAATTACGCAGCAGCCACTCTGGAGGCGATCCTGGAGGATCCGGGCCTCGTGGACCGCAACAAATCGACACGCGTTGCGCTGTTCGGGGCTTTTCATGCCATCTGGAACAGCTCCGGCGCGCCCGTCGCGTCCGAAGAGGAAGGTATCGCCGCAAAGGCGCAGGATCACCTCAGCCGTCTCACACCGAACACGCGCGAGGCGCTTTTGTTGTCCACGATCGAGGAATTTTCGTTCGAACAAGTGGCGACGATCATGAAGGTCGGCGCGGCCGAGGCCGAAGAAATGGTGCGGATTGCCCAGCGCGAGCTGGCCGAAAGCGTAACCGGCCGTGTCATGGTGATCGAGGATGAGGCCATCATCGCGATGGACCTGCAATCCATCGTGACCGAGATGGGGCATACGGTCACCGGCGTCGCACGGACGCGCGATGAGGCTGTCGCACTTGGCAAGGCCGAACGGCCGGACCTGATTTTCGCGGATATCCAATTGGCCGACAACTCCTCGGGTATTGATGCCGTGAACGATCTGCTCGATGCTCTCGGCGATGTGCCGGTGATCTTTATCACCGCCTATCCGGAACGCCTGCTGACCGGCGAAAAGGCCGAACCGGCGTTCCTCATCACCAAGCCCTATTCGGAAGAGCAGGTGCGCCTTGCCGCAAGCCAGGCGATGTTCTTCTCGTCGACGGAAACCCTTCGTCACTGATGTGATCAAGGCTCCATAAAGGGCGGTCCGGTTCGGGCCGCCCTTTGTCTTTCGCTCGTCTCCATGTGAATTTGCACATCCTTATCTCTCACGCCTCAGGGCGAACGCCCTTTGACGACCCGCATCACCATCGCGATGATAAAAAGTACGATAAAGATGACGAACAGGATCTGCGCCACCCCGGCAGAGGCGCTGGCGATCCCGCCGAACCCGAACACGGCGGCAATGATCGCGATTATGAAGAATGTGACAGCCCAATAAAGCATTGGATTTCCTTTCAAAATTTTTCGTTTGGCGACATCGCCCGTTGATTGACAAACAATCGTTAGAGGGAGTCGGTTCCCATAACGGGCCGCACGAGCAGGTTCTCCGCGCGCCGATTGGCGGGGTGCGGAAAAAACATTCAACGTCCGGGAACCCGATCCGACCACGCGCGTTAACAAAACAGACGCCGCCAAGCGTCTGTCCCTCAAAGACTGGCGGGGAAATCCCCGATTTGCCTCCCCCGCCAGTCTTCACTTCCCCATTTTCACCGCCTGAGACTTTGTGTTCGTCACGCAGGCTTTGCGCTGTCGGCTAGTCCTCTGCCTCCCGCCGCGCTGGCAAACCATCGCCGGACAGGAACCATTGCGTTGCATGGGCGTTGACACTTCATTCAGACAGGACAGCTACGGAGAGTCACGATGTTGGAAATTTCAGGAATTGGCGGCCTAATCATTCTCGCCCTGGATATCTGGGCGATCGTGTCGATCATCGGATCGAGCGCTTCAACCGGAAAGAAAGTTCTGTGGGTCCTGCTGGTCCTGATCCTGCCGATCCTCGGCTTCATTATCTGGCTGTTCGCTGGCCCCCGCAGTGGGACACGCGTCGCCTGATCGCACTCCAGACGGGCTATATGATGTAAACGCTGATCGCATGACCCCGCCCCCGCACCCCCGGAGGGCGGGGTTTTGCATCATAAATGAGGCGGCGCACTTGCCCCTAACTTTCAACCCGTTACGCTGTGCCTTCATAAAATTGGAGTGCCGGTGACTTTCGAAGGTGCGAAGCAGGTGGGCGGCGGTGTCCTGAAAGATATCGCGGATAAGAATCTTGGCCTTGTGGCGGCGGGCGTCGCTTTTTATTCGATGCTGGCGCTCTTTCCCGGCATTGCCGCCACCATTGCGATCTGGGGATTGCTGTCAGACCCCCAGGTCCTGATCGATCAGCTCCGGGTGATCGAGACCATCCTGCCAGCCGAAGTGTATCGCCTTGTTGCCAACCAGATTCAGGCGCTGTCCAAGACCAGCGGAGACACCCTGGGCTGGGCCAGTATCCTGTCGACATTCCTCGCGATCTGGTCTGCCCGCTCTGGCGTGGCCGCTTTGATGTTGGGGTTGAACACGATCCACGGGCGACGCAACCGGGGCAGTCTGCGTCACTACCTTATTTCCATCGTTCTCACCCTCACCTTGCTGGGGGTGTCGATGGTCACGCTGTCGGCCGTCGTCGTTGTCCCGATCGTCTTTGCCATTGTGCCGTTCGAATATGCGACCGGTCTCTTCATCGAAGGGTTCCGGTGGGCGGCGGCGATCTTCGTACTATTGGCCGGACTGGCGGTGATTTATCGCTTTGGCCCGAATAACAAGGGCGAGAGAATGAAATGGGTCACAACCGGCGCGGTGCTGGCGGTGGGGCTATGGGCCTTCGCCTCCTATCTCTTCTCGCTCTACCTGTCGAATTTCGGGTTATACAACCGCGTTTATGGCTCCATCGGGGCGGCGATCGCCATGCTGGTCTGGCTCTATATCAGCGCGTTCCTGATCCTGCTTGGTGCAGAACTGAACCTGCAATTGTCCGCACGCCGCGCCCTGAGGGAGGCGGTCGCAGGGCATTGAACACGTCGCCCCGTCCTCTTTTCAATAGTTACCCGCGGACCGCGTCGATCATCCGCTGGACGTTGTCAGGGTCAGCGTCGGGCGTGATACCATGCCCGAGGTTGAAGATATGCGGCCTCTTGCCGAGGGCCTGTACAATCGCGCGCGTCTCATCGACCAGTGCCTGCCCCCCGGTCACCATATGCCTTGAGGCAAGATTGCCCTGAACGCAGCCGTCGACCTGAACGTGATCCGCCGCCCATTGCGCCGACACAGAATTATCAATCGCCACGCAATCCGCGCCGGTCGCCTTGGCAAAACCGACGTAACGATTCCCCGCCTCTCGCGGAAAGGCGATGACGGGAACGCCGGGGTGCCGCGCCTTCATCGCCGTGATGATCTTTTGTGCGGGCTTCAACGCGAAATCGCCGAAATCCTGACCCTTCAGCGATCCGGCCCAGCTATCAAAGAGTTTCACCACCTCGGCGCCCGCCTCAATCTGGCGGGAGAGGTATTCGATCGTGCCTTCGGTCAACAGGTCGATAAGGGCGGAAAACACGGCGCGGTTTTCGTCTTTCAGCGCATGGGCGGGGCCCTGATCCGGCGTGCCACGCCCAGCCACCATATAGGTCGCGACGGTCCAGGGCGCGCCGGCGAAGCCGATCAGCGTCGTCTCTTTGGGCAATTCCTGTTTCAGAATGCGGATGGTGTCGTAAATCGGCGACAGAACCTCATGCACATCGCTTGAGGGTTTCAACGCATCGAAATCCGCCTGCGAGGTGACAGTGGACAGGCGCGGACCTTCGCCGGTCACGAACCAAAGGTCCGCGCCGAGAGCCTGAGGCAACAGCAGGATATCCGCGAACAGGATCGCGCCGTCAAATCCATAGCGCCGGATCGGTTGCAAGGTGACCTCGGCGGCCAGCTCCGGATTGTAGCACAGCGACAGGAAATCCCCGGCCTTGGCGCGCGTTGCCCGGTATTCCGGCAGGTAGCGCCCCGCCTGTCGCATCATCCAGATGGGTGGGGTGGGCTGCACCTCGCCGCGCAGGGCCTTCAGGATCGTCTTGTCTGTCATTGTGTTCTCCATCCATACGTGGTCGCCGGGTCGCGAGGCGAAGTCAAGCGGCCCCGCTTGCATGGACCAAGTGCCACGTCTAGACCAAGGACATGACGCATGACCTCCCCTCCCCCGACCGCCCGATGAAGATCGGGACCCGTGGCTCCCCGCTCGCGCTGGCCCAGGCCCACGAGACGGCCAACAGACTGGCCGGCGCGTTTGATCTGCCGCCCCAAGCCTTTGAGATCTGCGTGATCCAGACGACCGGTGACCGCGTGCAGGATCGCCCGTTGAAGGAGATCGGCGGCAAGGGTCTGTTCACGCGCGAGATCGAGGCTGCGATGATCCGGGGGGATATCGACATCGCCGTTCATTCGATGAAGGACATGCCCGTCTTGCAACCCGAGGGGCTGACCCTCGATTGCTACCTGCCCCGCGAGGATGAGCGCGACGCCTTTGTTTCGAACGATTTCAAGCGGCTCGCCGATGTCCCTGCGGGGGCGAACGTCGGCACCTCATCCCTGCGTCGTCGCGCGCAGGTTCTGGTGCGGCGACCCGACCTCAACGTGGTGGAGTTCCGGGGCAACGTGCAGACCCGCCTGCGGAAACTCTCCGACGGTGTGGCGGTCGCGACGTTTCTTGCGATGGCCGGGCTCAACCGCCTGGGCCGACCCGAGATCGCGCAATCCGCGCTCGATCCCGAGGACATGTTGCCAGCCGTGGCGCAGGGTGCCATCGGCATCGAACGGCGGCAGGACGATGCGAGGGTCGCGGCCATGCTCGATGCGATCCACGACGAGACGACTGGGCAGAGACTCGCCGCAGAGCGCGCCTTTCTCGCCGCTCTCGATGGTTCCTGCGAGACCCCAATTGCCGGTCTGGCGGAACTCGACGGCGGCACCCTGCGCATGCGCGGCGAAATCCTGCGCCCTGATGGGTCGGAAAGCCTGAGCGATGATCGAAGTGCGCCGATCGAAGACGGCGCGGATCTGGGGCGTGAGATGGCACTGGATCTGCTGGCGAAGGCGGGCGAAGGCTTCTTCGATTTTCGCGACTGAAATGGCTGAGGGTTCGAAGGCGTCAGTTTGACGGCGTACAATCCCCGCCCGCATGGCAGGAGGTGATCTGTTCGATCTGGGCAGCGGTTGGCGCGGTGAACAGCCATTGCTGGCAGGGTTGCGCGTCGATCAAAAAGCCACTTTCGGTCTTTTGCACAAAGGCCAGGATATCGCTATCCTGCGGCGGTAAGGGCGCGCACCAGACGACCGCGCAATTCAGGGTCACGGTCACGGGCGCGTCGAACGCGCCGCTGAAATCCGCGCCGTTGAGGTATGACCCCACCAAGCGCGCCTCGAACGTTTCAGGCGCCCCGCCTTCCTGGGTCCGCTCTGGCACGCTGACCTTGTCGTGCTGCAACTGCCCATGCACGACGATATAGGCCTCAGCGGCCTCCGACGCCGCCTTGTAGGATTGCGAGACATCCGGTCTGAGACAGGACAAGGCGACGGCGGGCGCGGCGGCGAGGCTCGCAGCGGCAAAAGCGAGGAGGTTTCCAAGGGTCCGGATCATAACTTCCCACTGAACTGGTCCAACACGGCGGTATAGACCGCACGTTTGAACGGCACGATGTTATCGACGAGGTCCGCAGCAGGCATCCAGCGCCACGTGTTGAATTCCGGATGCTCCGTCGCGATGTTCACATCCGCATCCGTGCCGGTAAAACGCATCAGAAACCATTTCTGTTCCTGCCCGCGAAATTGCCCTTTCCACAGCTTTGGCACCAGCTCGGCGGGCAGATCATAGGGCACCCAATCGGTTGTCTCTGCCTCGATCACCACCTTGTCAGCCGTTACGCCGGTCTCTTCGCACAGCTCGCGCAGGGCGGCCTCACGCGGGTTTTCGCCGGGATCGACGCCACCTTGCGGCATCTGCCAGGCGGGTCCGGGGTTGTCGATGCGCTGTCCGACGAAAACCTCGCCCGCGTCATTAACAAGCATGACACCGACACAGGGCCGATAAGGCAGTTTTGCGATCTCTTCCGGGGTCATGACGGCCCTCCTCTCGTTAATGTAGATGTGCCTCGCCATTGCGCAAATCACAAGGCGGAGACACTTGCGCCCCGTCCTCTCAGGCCCATATCCCTTCGATTTCCGCCCGCAACCAGTCCTTGAAACGGGCGAAGTGCGGCAGCTCTTCGCTGCGATCCGGATAGATCAGAGTATAGGCCTGCCCGGTCTCGAAATCACCCGGCAGCGCGCGGATCAGTTCACCCCGACCCAAGGCGGCGCGGGCGAGAATTTCCGGTACGAGCGCGATGCCCAATCCGGCAATGGCCGCGTCCAGAACCATATCGAAGTGGTCAAACCGTGCGCCGCGCAGCGCCAGGCGGGGATCCAGCCCGACAGCCCGGCACCAGTCCGGCCAGAGCGTCGGCCGGGTCGATTGCTGCAAAAGAGGCAATCTCATCACCTCGTGCTTTGTCAGCCGTCCCCCGGCGAGGCCGGGCGCGGCGACCACCGCCAGCTCTTCGTCTAGCAAGTGAATATGGGTGGCCGAAGACGTCCGGTGCTGGGTGCGCTGGATCGCCAGGTCGAAGGGCTCAGCTTCGAAATCGACCGGAGCGAGCCGCGCGGCCATGTCAATCGTCAGCCCCGGCATGGTGGATTGAAACGCGCGCAATCGCGGAATGAGCCACAACCGCCCAAAGGTTGGCAGGGCTGCGATACGTAACACACGCGCCTGCCCGCCGAAGGCCATGACCGTCATCGCGGCTTCGTTCAGGCGGTCGAGCAAGGGCTCCGCCTCGCGCAGGAACGCGCGCCCCGCGTCGGACAAAGTCATACGCTGTCGCGCCCTCACGAACAGCGCCACGCCGAGCCGTCCCTCCAATCCCGCGATAGACCGGCTGATGGCGCTTTGGGTCAAGCCAAGAGTTTCGGCGGCCTGTACGGTGGTGCCGCCGCGCGCGCAGGCGCAAAAGGCCTCCAGCTCTGCGATGGTGGGGGTGTAGGTGTGACGCATCCGCAAACTATATGCGAAGATCTCATGATCTCCATAGCATAAGTCGTTATCCATCGCGCAAACCCTGCCATATAACACGCAAGAAAATCATAGGGAGACCGTTATGTCCGCCGAGAACAGGCCCGCCATCAAAGATAAAGACCGCCCCAACATGTCCAGTTTTTCTTGGCAGGATCCGTTCCTGCTGGACGACCAACTGGAAGAGGACGAGCGCATGATTGGTGAATCCGCCCGTGCGTTTTCCCAAGATCGCCTGACCTCGCGCGTTGACAAGATGTACCTCGAAGAAGGTGTGGATCCCGAAATCTTTGCCGAAATGGGCGCCGCCGGGATGCTCGGCGTGACCGTCCCCGAGGAATACGGCGGGCTGGGCGCGGGCTATGTCGCCTATGGCCTCGTCGCGCGCGAGGTAGAGCGGGTCGACAGCGGCTTTCGCTCCATGTGTTCGGTGCAATCGTCGCTGGTGATGTACCCGATTTACGCCTACGGATCCGAAGAGCAACGCAAAAAATACCTGCCGAAACTCTCCTCGGGCGAATGGATCGGCTGCTTTGGCCTTACCGAACCCGATGCGGGGTCGGACCCCGGCGGTATGAAAACCCGCGCGATCAAGACCGAGGGCGGCTATCGCCTCGTCGGGTCCAAGATGTGGATTTCCAACGCGCCGATTGCCGATGTCTTTGTCGTCTGGGCGAAATCCGAGGCGCATGACGGAGCGATCCGCGGCTTTGTGCTCGACAAGGGTATGAAGGGGCTGAGCGCGCCCAAGATCGGCGGCAAGCTTAGCCTGCGCGCCTCGATCACCGGCGAGATCGTCCTTGATAACGTCGAAGTCGGCGAAGAGGCACTCTTGCCGCATGTCTCGGGCCTGAAAGGGCCGTTCGGTTGCCTGAACCGCGCGCGCTACGGCATCGCCTGGGGGGTCATGGGCGCGGCTGAGGATTGCTGGTTTCAGGCGCATTCCTACGGTCTGGACCGCAAGCAGTTCAACAAACCCCTCGCCGGGACGCAGCTATATCAAAAGAAGCTGGCCGACATGCAAACCGAAATCACCCTTGGCCTGCAAGCCGCGCTGCGCGTCGGTCGCCTGTTTGACGAGGCCCGCGCGGCGCCCGAGATGGTATCTTTGATCAAGCGTAACAACTGCGGCAAGGCGCTGGATATCGCCCGCATGGCGCGCGACATGCATGGCGGCAACGGGATCCAGATCGAATACAAGGTCATGCGTCACGCCGCAAATCTGGAGACGGTCAACACCTATGAGGGCACGCACGACGTCCACGCGCTGATCCTCGGGCGTGCGCAAACCGGGTTGCAGGCGTTTTTCTAAAGCAGGACATGTGCACGCTGAATGAGATGTGATCAGGCGTATTTACCGGAAAGATGAAGGGGGCCGTCGCGCCCCCTTTTTCACGCCGTCATGGTCGCGGCGGCGAGAAGCTGTTGCGTGTAGGGGTGCTCGGGCGCCGTAAAGATTTGCTCGGCCGTGCCGACCTCCACCACATCGCCCTGTTTCATCACCATGACGCGGTGCGACATGGCGCGAACGACGTTCAAATCGTGGCTGATGAAGAGGTAGGCGAGGCCATATTTTTCCTGCAAGGTCCGCAACAACTCGACGATCTGGACCTGCACCGTCATGTCGAGGGCGGAGGTCGGTTCATCCAGCACCAGCAGCTTGGGGCGCAGGATCATCGCGCGGGCGATGGCGATCCGCTGACGTTGACCGCCGGAAAATTCATGCGGGTAGCGGTCCATCGTCACCGGATCGAGACCGACTTCGATCATGACTTCGGCAACGAGGTCGCGCTGCGGCTTGTCGGTTGCGAGTTTGTGGACCGTCAGCCCTTCGGCGATGATCTGCGCGCAGGTCATTCGGGGCGAGAGGGAGCCGAAGGGATCCTGAAACACGATCTGCATTTCGGCGCGCTTGACCCGCAATTCTCGGGTCGACCAGTCGCGGACGTCCGAGCCGTCGAAGGTGATGCCGCCCTCGGAGTTGATCAGCCGCATGATGGCGAGTGCTAAGGTCGTTTTGCCCGAGCCGGATTCGCCGACGATGCCCAGGGTTTCGCCCGCCCGCACCTGAATGGAGGCCGCATTGACCGCCTTCACATGCCCAACCGTCCGCTTGAATAGCCCGCGCTGGATCGGGAACCAGATGCGCAGATCATCGGTTTCGGCCACCACCGGCGCATCGCTGGCCGCCGCGAGGGGCGCGCCGGAGGCATGGGCCGCCAGCAGCGTCTGTGTGTAGGGGTGGCTGGGGTTGGCAAAAATCTCGGCCGTGGGACCGGTTTCGACGATCTCGCCGTCCTTCATGACACAGACGCGATCGGCAATCCGGCGCACGATGTTCAGGTCGTGGGTGATGAAGAGCATCCCCATCCCCTCTTCCGTCTTGAGGTCGGCGAGAAGGTCGAGGATCTGCGCCTGGATTGTCACGTCGAGCGCGGTGGTCGGCTCATCCGCGATCAAAAGCTCGGGTCGGTTCGCCAGCGCCATGGCGATCATTACGCGCTGGCGCTGTCCGCCGGAAAGCTGATGCGGGTAGGCACCAAGGCGGCTTTCGGGGTCACGAATACCGACCTTTTCCAACAGTTCGACAATGCGTGCGCGAACGGCGTCACCGCGCAGGCCCTGGTGCAATTCAATCGACTCCGCCAACTGCTTTTCCAGCGTGTGCAGCGGGTTGAGCGATGTCATCGGTTCCTGAAAGATGAAGGAAATGTCGTTGCCACGCACCTGTCGCAGCTTGGCACGGGAGACGCCGATCATCTCTTCGCCTTTGAAGGTGACGGAGCCTTCGACATGCGCGTTGTCGCCCAGAAGTTGCACTGTCGATAGCGCGGAGACCGATTTGCCCGAGCCCGATTCCCCGACCAGCGCGACGGTTTCGCCCTTGGCGACATGGAACGACACGCCCTTGACCGCCGGGATCAACCGCCCGTCCTGCTTGAAGGAGACGCGGAGGTCCCTGACGTCGAGCATGCTATCCCCGCTCATTGGAACGTCTTTCTGGGGTCGAACGCGTCGCGCACCCCTTCAAAGATGAAGACCAGCAACGACAGCATGATGGCGAATACGAAGAAGGCGGTGAAGCCGAGCCATGGCGCCTGCAGGTTCTGCTTGGCCTGCAAGGTCATTTCGCCGAGGGACGGTGCGGAGGATGGCAGGCCGTAGCCGAGAAAGTCGAGCGAGGCGAGAGAGCCGATCGTGCCCGTGACGATGAAGGGCAGCATGGTCAACGTCGCCACCATCGCATTCGGCAGCATATGGCGGAACATGATCGTCATGTTCGACACGCCCAGGGCGCGGGCGGCGCGCACGTATTCAAGGTTGCGCGCCCGCAGGAATTCGGCGCGTACTACGCCGACCAGCGCGGTCCAGCCAAAGGCGATCATCAGGAAGACCAGCAGCCAGAACCCGCGCCCGAGGATCGCGAACAGGATGATGATGACATAAAGCTGCGGCACACCCTGCCAGATTTCGATGATGCGCTGAAAGACAAGGTCGAGCCGTCCGCCAAAGAACCCCTGCAGCGCACCGGCAAAGACACCGATCAAAGACGCGCAAGTGGTCACGATAATGGTAAAGATAATCGACAGGCGGAACCCGTAGATCGCGCGCGCCAGCACGTCCCTTTTGGTGTCGTCGGTGCCGAGCAGGTTGGCACCGCGCTGATCATCCGGGAACATTCCGAAATGCGGAAAACCGTCATCGCCGATATAGCGCCCAAAAACGTTCGGCGGCAGCGGTGCCGCGCCGGAGCGTTCGACCGGCGTGTCGAACCGGTAGGGGATGATCGGCCAGAGCGCCCAGCCTTTCGCGATGGCCTCGCCGTCGATCACACCGTCCTGCGCATCATCGAACAGGGCTTCGGGATCCTCGAAACAGGCCTCCATCCCGCCGGTTTCGATCAAGCATTTGACTTCGGGGTCACGATAGATCGCCTCGGTCTGGAAATCGCCGCCGAATGTGGTTTCGGGGTAGAAGTTGAAGACGGGGAAATAGTAGCCGTCGCGATATTTCACCAACATCGGCTTGTCGTTGGCGATGAACTCGGCGAACAGCGACATCCCGAACAGCACGGCAAAGATAATCAGTGACCAAAACGCGCGCCGGTTGCGGCGGAAATTGCGCCAGCGGCGTTGGTTCAGCGGCGACAGGGTGAACCGCCCTTGTCGCGCCGGCGGCGCCGGGGGCGGGGCGTCCTGACCGGGCATCCGGCCCGGCATGGGATCGGTGTCGGAATGGACCATGCTCAGCCCTCCCGGCTTTCAAAGTCGATACGCGGATCGACGAAGACATACATCAGGTCGGACAGGATCCCGACCACCAGACCGATCAGGCCAAAGACGAAGAGAGAGCCAAAGATGATCGGATAATCGCGCGCCACCGCCGCCTCATAGCCGAGCCGCCCCAGCCCCTCGAGGGAGAACAGCGTTTCAATGATGATCGACCCGCCGAAGAATACACCGATGAACACCGCCGGAAAGCCCGCGATGACGATCAGCATGGCGTTGCGGAACACGTGGCCATAAAGCACCCGACGTTCCGACAAGCCTTTGGCGCGGGCGGTCATGACGTAGTGTTTCTTGATCTCGTCCAGAAAGGAATTCTTGGTCAACAAGGTCAATGTGGCAAAGCTGGAGATCGTCGAGGCCAGCACCGGCAGGGTGATGTGCCAGATGTAATCCTTGATCTGCCCAAGCGTGGAGAGTTGGTCGAAATTGTCCGAGGTCAGCCCGCGCAGAGGGAAGATGCGCCAGTAGGACCCGCCAGCGAAAAGCACCAGCAAGAGGATCGCGAAGAGGAAACCGGGGATGGCGTAGGCGGCGATGATCACGCCGCTGGTCCATGTATCGAACCGCGAGCCGTCATTCACCGCCTTGCGGATGCCAAGCGGGATCGAGATCAGGTAGGCAATCAGGGTCGACCACAGCCCGAGCGAGATCGACACCGGCAACCGGTCGATCACCAGATCGATCACGTCGGCCTTGCGAAAATAGCTCTCCCCGAAATCGAGGCGCAGGTAATTGCCCATCATGATGAAGAAGCGTTGAAGCGGCGGTTTGTCGAATCCGAACTCCTGTTCGAGCTGCGCAATGAACTCGGGCGGCAACCCGCGGGACCCGGCGTAGGCCTCGCTCGCCGCGGCACCTGCGTTGGACTCCAGCCCCATGTCGCTGCCCGACCCGGCAAAGCTGCCGAATACGTCGCCCTGCCCCTGCTGCTGGGCGATGATCTGCTCAATCGGGCCGCCTGGTACGAACTGCACCAGGGCAAAATTGATCACCATGATGCCGAACAGTGTCGGAATCACCAGCAAGAGGCGTCGAAGAATATAGGCTCCCATGAGAGGGCCTTACCGCAATGCGCCGGCGGCTTTCAATGCGTCGGCCTTTCCGGGATCGACCCACCAGAAGTCCATCTCGCCCACGGCGAAGGGCGGCATGGTTTCCGGATGCTCGTACATATTGAAATAGGCCACCCAGTTATCGGCCTTGTAGTAAGCCGGAACCATGAAGAATTCGTAACGCAATGCCCGATCAAGCGCGGTCAAGGCGGCGGTCTCGGTCTCCTTTTCCTCGGACTGAAGCGCCAGCAGGATCAGCGCGTCAATCAGAGGGCTGGCCACACCGGCGGGGTTAAAGAGACTGACCTCGGCATTCGCGGAGCCATAGAGTTGCATCAGCCCGGTACCTGCGCCGATGAAAGTCCGGTAGCCGGCAAAGAGAATATCGTAATCCCGGTCGCGTTGGCGCAGCGTATATTGGCTGGGATCGACCTTTTGCACCTCGCCGTTCACACCCATCTGTTGCAGGTTCTGCACGTAGGTCTGGATCATGCTCTCCATCGTCGGTGAGCCTGAGGAATTGATCGGAATCGCGATGTCGAGCGTTTCGCCCTGCGCATTGCGCCGCTTGCCATCCGTGCCCACGGCCCAGCCCGCCTCGTCCAGCAATTTCATAGCCTTGCGGAGGTTTCCCCGATCCACCAGACGGTCCGCAGAGCTGGAGTGTGCCATGCGCACCGGCTCTGTCAGCAGGGCCGGGGGGACGAGATCGCCAAGGGATTGCAGAACCTCCAGTTCCTTACCCTCGGGGACACCCTTGGCCTCTTGCACTGTGTCCTGAAAGAACGAATGGCGCTGTTCGAACAGGCCGTATTGCAGGCTCTCGTTGGTCCACTCAAAGTTATAGGCCAAGGCCAGCGCCTCGCGGACGCGCTTGTCCTTCAGCACATCGCGATCGAGGTTAAAGACGAACCCGACGTTGGTCGGCGGATTACCGTCGGGGATCGTCTCAAGCTTCACGTAATCCTTATCGATGGCGGGAAAATCATACCCGGTCGCCCATTGCTTGGAGTTCGTTTCCTGACGGAAGGTATACTCGCCGGCCTTGAACGCCTCGAAGGCGGCGGTTTCATCGGCAAAATATTCAACGCGGATCTCATCGTAGTTGTGACGACCCTTGTTGATCGCCAGATCCTTGCCCCAGTAATCCGGGTTACGCTGGTAAACGATGCGCCGGTTGATGTCGTAATCCGCGACCATGTATGGGCCGGAACCGGGTGAGGTTTCCATGCGCGGCTCATCCAGACGTGCGCCCGTCTCCTCGAACCACTTCTTGGACCAGACGGAAACGCCCCCGGCCTGATCGATCAGCGACCGGCGTGGAATGTCAGGCGCAAAGGTGAACTTCACCCTGTGATCATCCAGAGCCTCGGCACCGGTGATCCGCTGCTTCACGGCATTTGCATAGGACGGAAGCCCCTGCTCCAGCAGCAACTCGTGCGAAAATACGACATCATGCGCCGTGACGGGCGTGCCGTCAGAGAACTTCGCCTCCTCGCGCATGTGAAAGATCACGTAGGTCTTGCCCTCGTCATACTCCAGGCTTTCGCAGAGCAGGCAGTATTGCGCGCCGTATTCATCCGCAGGCGCGCCCGGATCGAGCAGAGATTCATACATCATCGAGGACAGCGCCCCGGCCCGCCCTTTCCGGCTATAGGGGTTCATGCTGTCAAAGGTGCCCGACGCGTCGATCGCGAAATACCCGCCCTTGGGCGCGTCGGGATTGACATAGGTCAGCTGATCGAACCCTTCCGGATAGTCGAGATCACCGTAGTGGCTGAAGCCGTGCGATTTGATCACTGCCTCGCTCTTGGTCATCGCCGGCTCAGCCTGGCTTTCGGCGCGCAGACCAGTGGCGAGGACCACGGCGCCCAACACTCCGAGGGCGACGATCCCGGCGTTTCGCAAACCCGTGGGGCGGGTCATGGCGATTGTTCGGTTGCGGGCTGGGACGTCACGCATTGTCGGGGCTCCTCCAGTGTCGGATTCAGGTGATACCTGTCGAGGTAAGCTACTTGGGCCGCGTGACCACATTCAAGTTGAGAATGCGTGACTTCCGCGTGAACACGCGATCTTGCGGCCAAACGAAAAAGGCCGCAGCACATGCCGCGGCCGTTTCTCATGGTGTCACCCCGGTCGCGGGTCGAAACCCGGTACCGTCAGCCCGGTCAGCCGCCAAGCGACTGGAGGTAGGCCACCAGGTCGGCGCGATCCTCGGCCTTGCGAAGACCGGCGAAAGACATCTTGGTTCCCGGCGCGAACCCTTTCGGGCGCTCCAGGAAGCCGTCGAGGTTCTCTGGCGACCAGACGTCCGCAACCTTTGCCAGCGCCCCGGAGTAGGCGTAACCGTCAACCGCATCGACAGCGCGACCCACGACTCCGTCTAGATGGGGACCTGTTGCGTTGGTGCCGTCGATCTTGTGACAGGCCTTGCACTTGTTGAAGACCTTGGAACCAGCATCGACATCCGCGCTGGCCAGCAAGGTAGCGAAATCGGGGCCTTCCTCTTCGGCACCGCCGGCCTCTTCGTCTGCGCCGGTGTCGATCACATAGGCCTGCGCGACCTCGTCACCGTGACCGTCGGACTCGGTCGAATACACGATCTCGGCCGCCCAGTTACCCAGCAGGAATACCAGCAGAGCCCCACAGAGGGCCCCACCAATCTTGGTCAAAGTCATCGTATCGAACATGAGATGCCGCGTCCCTGATGTTTGTTCAGTGTGTTCGGCGCGTATCTATATGCTTCCCCTCACCTGACGCAAGGTGTAGTTGCCGCGACCATTCGACCGGGGTACCAGAGGCGCAAAGGGGACGTTGCATGACCAGACCGCTGATCGCATTCCAAGGCGAACTTGGTGCCTATTCCCACGAGGCCTGTCGCGAGGCCCGGCCCGAGCACGATCCGCTGCCCTGCCGTACCTTTGAGGAATGCATAGACGCGGTTCTGGACGGGACCGCCGAACTGGCCATGCTGCCGGTCGAAAATTCGACCTATGGCCGCGTCGCCGATATCCATTCGCTGCTCCCCAAGAGCGGCCTGCACATCGTAGACGAAGCCTTTGTCCGCGTTCGAATCTCCTTGATGGCGCTGCCGGGCACCAAGCTGAGCGAGATCGAAAAGGTGCGCGCCCATCTGGTCCTCTTACCCCAGGCTCGCAGCTTCCTGCGCAAACACGGCATCAAGGCCGAAACCGCCGCCGACAGCGCAGGTGCCGCCGCCGAACTGTCCGGCACCGACCGCAAAACCGAAGGGGTTCTGGCCAGCGATCTCGCCGCCGAGATACATGGCCTCGATGTGCTGGCGCGCGATATTGAGGATCACGGCCACAATACCACACGTTTTCTCGTCATGTCGCGCGACCCCAATCATCAGCGGCGCGGCGACAATGTCATGATCACAACCTTCGTGTTCGAGGTGCGCAACATCCCGGCGGCGCTTTACAAGGCCATGGGCGGTTTTGCGACGAATGGCGTGAACATGACCAAGCTGGAAAGCTACATGGTTGGCGGCAGCTTCACGGCCACCCAATTTTATTCCGACATCGAAGGGCACCCGGATGACCCCAACGTCCAGCTGGCGCTGGATGAACTGCGGTATTTTACCCAGATGGTCGAAATTCTGGGCGTCTACCCTGCCGATCGCCGGCGCTAGCGACCCGGGGTCGATTGCGGGCCGGAGCAGGCTGGCCCGCCCAGACCGCGCGTCTTCTCAGGCGGTCTGGCGATACCGGCCCGCAACGTCCTTGGAGAATTCGGCGATCCGATCCTCAAACTTCTTATCGGCAGAGCCTTTCGCCAGTTTCAATGACTGAACCAGCAGGCGCGTGGACAAGGTCAGCGGTTTGATATCGACCGAGAGGCGCATGCGCGTCTTGTTCGGCGACAGCGCCAGCAATTCGATGTCGCAGAACCCGTTGAGACCCGGCGATTTGCCCGAAAAACCCATATGTGTCGGCGCTTCGAATTCCTCAAGCTCGATCAGGACGGAGCGCATCTTGCCACGCAATGCGAAATCCGCCTGCCAGCTCATCCCCGGGCCACGCACGTCCTGCGTGTCCATACGACGGACCTGCGCGCCGCGACGCATGGCCGAGCGTTCGAAAGTCGAAAAATCGGAAAGTTCCGCAAAAACATGCTCGATCGGTGCGTCGATATCCTCGCGCGTACTGAATTTCATGGTCACTGCCCTTTTTTGCCTCTGCCTTGTCCGGTCCACAAGACGCTGTGGCCGGAACGATTGGCACTACTATAGCCTAAAAACCTCAATCAAGGGTATCCGCAACCCAATTTCGGATGAGAAATTCGGCGATTGCCCCGCGTCGGAAGGGGCGCACGGACTGATGGGTTCCGGAGAGCGCGTCCATGACCTCTTCCTTGGAGAACCAGCGCGCGTCATCCAGCTCCACCGGGTCGACCGTGATTTCACGCCCCAACGCCTCTCCCCGGCATCCGAACATCAGTGAATTAGGAAACGCCCAAGGCTGGCTTGACAGGTATTCCACGTCGCCAACGGGGATCCGGGCTTCCTCCATCACCTCGCGACGCACCGCGCCCTCAATCGATTCCCCCGGCTCGACAAAGCCGGCTAAGAGGGACCACATCCCATCGGGCCACCCCGGCGAGCGTCCCATCAGCAAATCGTTTCCGTGGGTGATCAGCATGATCACGACCGGGTCGGTCCGTGGGAAATGCTGGCCACCGCATGCATTGCACTCGCGTTGCCAGCCCGCCATGCTCATCTGGCTCGGTTGACCGCAGCGGGCACAGAATTTGTGTGTGGAGTGCCAGTTGAACAGCGCGCGGGCGGTCGACAGGGTCTCTGCGTCACGCCGCTCCATTCGGCCCATGATCCCGCGCAAATCTCCAAAATGATAGCCCTGCTCGATCTCGGGATGCTGCGGAAGCGGTGCGGGCTGATGGTGCCCCGGGCCGAGGTCAGCAGGTGCCGCGTCCGGGGACCATTCCGAAATATCCTGCGCAAAAACCAAGCCATTCTCGCTGCGCCCCAGGAGGATCGGCACTGCGTCGCGTCCCTGCAAGACCGGATGATCCATCGCAAGTCGCGCCAGGACCGCATCGCCCGACAACAGTGGAAAGCCGCGCCACAACAAGATGCATTCCGACGTCGCAGAGAGGCGCGCAGCCGCTAGCACATCATCCTGCCCGCGCAATTCCGCAGCGCGGTCCAGCCCAGATTTGCCGAATGTCACCTCTTCGCCATGCCGCATCATCCGCCCTCTCCCTCATCCGGTTTTCGCGAACCTGCCTTGTCAGCCGTCGCAGCGCAATGGGATCGGATGTAAAAGCATGGGCCCCTTGGCAGTGCGGCCACCGCCCCCGAGAGGGCAGGCCGCTGCCGTCGTCATGAGGTACGGAATGAGGTACGGCGGGCAATGCGGGGTATGGAACATTGCTTGCGACGCCGGTCGCGCGGTAAAGTTCGGCACGGATCGCCAAGCCTAAAGCTGAGCCTCACGTACCAAACGAAATGGATGCCTCGGCCTTGCCTGTCACCGCAACGCCAAGGCTGCTTGGATATCTCCCGATATGCCCCGACCTGCACCCTGCCAACAAAACAGTCGACCGCTGGGATCGCGACGCTCAGCTCCGCGCCGGGATATTGCTTCCGGCCTGGACAGCCGGTCGCGCGTCGAACCGGTCGAGCCACGGGATCAGGTTAGTGCGAGATTCCCATTCCACCGCCTCTTTGGCGCCATAGAATTCCAGTGCTTTCACCCATGGGACCAGAGCGATATCGGCGATAGAAAAGTCGCCCGCGATCCAATCCCTGCCCTTCATCTCACCGTCGAGCACCGACAGCAGGCGCTTAGCCTCGTCGATATAGCGCGTTCGGGGGCGCGGATCCTCGATCTCCGAACCGGCAAACTTGTAGAAATAGCCCAGCTGTCCGAACATAGGTCCGACACCACCCATCTGAAACATCAGCCATTGGATGATCCGGGCGCGATCCGATGCATTCTGCCCAAGAAACTTGCCGGATTTCTCCGCAAGGTAGATCAGAATCGCGCCGCTTTCGAACAGGCCGATTGGCGCGCCATCCGGGCCGTTCGGGTCGATGATCGCAGGAATCTTGTTGTTTGGGTTAAGCGACAGGAAAGCCGCGCTTTTCACATCCGCATCCGAAAGCGTGATCTTGTGCGCCTCGTAGGGAAGTCCGGTTTCCTCAAGCATGATCGAAGCCTTCACCCCATTTGGCGTCGGGAAGGAATAAAGCTGAATGACCGAAGGGTCCTTTGCGGGCCAGCGCTCGGTGATCGGAAAATCGTCGGGGAACATGGTAAACTCCTGTGGTTCGGGCCAAACCTACGCAGGGCGCGCGGTCGATAAAAGGGATGCCCCTGTGCGATTAGATGCTAGAGTCCCTGCGCAGGTGCACAGGCGCACCCGGATTTCAAACATACGAGTAAGGAAGACTGTCATATGCTGAACGAATTCAAAGCTTTCATCGCGAAGGGCAATGTCATGGACATGGCCGTCGGCATCATTATCGGCGCCGCCTTTACCGCGATTGTGAAATCCATGGTGGACGACCTGCTTAACCCGATCATCGGGTTGTTCACGGGGGGCGTCGATTTCACCAACAATTTCGTCGTGTTGTCCGGTGACGGCTCGTTTGAAAGCCTTGAGGCCGCGCGGGAAGCAGGCGCTGCGGTCTTCGCCTATGGCTCCTTCATCATGGCGGTGATCAATTTCCTGATCGTCGCATTCGTCGTCTTCATGCTGGTCAGGGGCGTGAACCGCGCAAAGGCCTCCATGGAGGAAGAGCGCGTCCCCGATCAACCCGCCGAAGCGGCCCCCGCCGGACCCACGCAACTGGACGTCCTGCTGGAAATCCGCGACACGCTGAAATCGTCGGCCTGATCGCTGCTCGGGCGAAGAATCCCTCGTCAAACTGCGTATAAATCGAATACTTTCCGGCCAAGCCTGGCCGGAAGGATGCTGATGACCCTCGATTCCATTGACCGCAAGATTCTCCGCGTGATCCAGAAAAAGGGGCGGATCTCGAACGCCGATCTATCCGAAAAGGTCGGCCTTTCGCCCTCGGCCTGTCATCGCAGGGTGCAGCGACTGGAGACCGACGGCATCGTGCGGGACTATGTCGCCCTGCTGGACCCCCGCACGATTGGCCTGCCCTCCACCATTTTTGTCGAGATCAAACTGCAAGGGCAGGCAGATGAAATCCTGGACGCCTTCGAGGCCGAGGTGAAGCGTGTCCCGGAGATCCTGGAATGCCATCTTATGGCGGGAACGGCGGATTACATGCTCAAGGTTGTGGCCGACAGCACCGAAGATTTCGCACGCATCCATCGGCAGCATCTCTCCCGGCTCCCGGGGGTGCAACAGATGCAGTCGAGCTTTGCCCTGCGCACTGTGTTCAAGACAACGGCGCTTCCGGTTTAGGTCACTTACCGGCTTTGACGATGTACCCGCCCTCCGAGGGCGTCGATGTGCCGAGCTGGATCTGCACTGATCCACAAAGGAGAACGGTCATGTCGGATATGATCACCGCCCGTTTTCTGACCCTTGCAGAATGTGAACCACAAAAGCACACATTCGGGAATCCCGTTGATGGATATGTGACCTAAGCCGGGCGTATTGCATTGAGCGGGAAAAGGAAAAGGCGGCATCCGGGAGGAGGTGGATGCCGCCTTTTGGCAGGACCAGGTCAGGGAGGAAAAGAGACCCGATCACTGAGATAGCAGATAGGTTTGTTTCTGCGGCCGCACAATACTTGGAGCCATGCTATTCGTGCATTGCAGCATTGCGCGTGTAACCGCACCGTCTGGGCAGCGAGTTCAATCTTCATTGTGCCAACTTCAGAAAACCTTTGGCACGTCCGTCGCCCCACGAGCGAGGATAGCTGCACGCTGGACCTCCTTTCCTGCCGTCCCAAGTGAGCGGCAATGTTCAGGCAGTGAGCCTCTGCACCCAGAGGCTTGGCGCGCGCGACGGTGGGCAAAAACTCTGTTCGCGGCTACACTTCTCGCACAACCACCCTACAATGCTGCAAAAGGGTATTTTCAGGAGAGAACGATCCATGACAATCAAACGTATTCTAGCGGCCGCCAGCGTTACCGGGATTCTCGCCGGGGCGGTACAGGCCGATATCGTCGTATCCTCCAAGATCGACACCGAGGGTGGATTGCTGGGGAACATGATCGCTCTGGCGCTCGAAGATGCCGGATTGCCGGTGGAACGACGCCTGCAACTGGGTGGCACGCAGGTGGTGCGCGAGGCCTTGCTGGCCGGCCAGATCGACATCTATCCTGAATACACCGGCAACGCGGCGTTCTTTTTCAACGAAGCCGACAGCGAGGTCTGGAAGGACACCGAAGCCTCCCGCGCCCGTGCAGCCGAGCTGGACGCAGCGGAAAACGGTCTGACATGGCTCGAGTCTGCCCCGGCCAACAATACATGGGCCATCGCGCTGACCGGGCCGCTGGCCGAAGAGAACAGCCTCGTCACCATGTCGGACTTTGGCAAATGGGTGAGCGGGGGCGGCGAGGTCAAGCTTGCCGCGTCGACGGAGTTCGTCTCCTCCCCCGCCGTTTTACCGGCGATGCAGGAAGCCTATGGTTTTGAGCTGAGTTCGGATCAGACCGTCGTTCTGTCGGGTGGTGACACGGCGGCGACAATTCAGGCGGCGGCGCGCGGAACCTCTGGCGTGAACGCGGCGATGGCCTATGGCACGGATGGCGGCGTGGGCGCGACCGGCCTCGTGGTGATGGAAGACGACAAGGGCGTTCAGCCGGTTTACGAGCCTACGCCGGTGGTTCGGGACGATGTTCTAAAGGAATATCCCGCGATCGCCGAGGTTCTGAACCCGATCTTTTCCGCGCTGGATATGGCGACATTGCAAAAGCTGAATGGCCGTATTCAGGTCGGCGGCGAGCCCGCCGAAGTGGTTGCACGTGATCACCTGACCCAGACCGGGGTGCTGGACTAATCTCGGCCCTCACCACATCGCGCCGGGCGGGGCTGCAGGTCTCTGCGCCCGGCGTTCTTTTCGCGCTGCTCGGTGTCGCCGCGATGGCCCTGCCGTTCCTGACGCTGGCCGCGAACCGCATCGTCGCGGGTGAGGGCGTCGCGGCATGGCGCGTGGGGGATCTTTTTGTGACGGGGCCGGGGTTGATCGCTTTGGTCGTCGGCCTCGCGCTTGGTTTGCTCTCCGGACGGGAGGGGCTGCGTCTGGCGGGCGCGGCGCTTGGCCTTGCCGGTTTGCTCTGGCTCTTGTCGCAGGGCGCCTCGAACCTAATCGCGGATGCCGGAGACTATGCGAGGGTTTCGCCGGGTGCGGGATTCTGGTGCCTGCTGGTGGTGGTCAGCCTGCTGGCGGCGGACGCGCTGTCGAATATGTCGCCGGGACCCATGGCACGGGGCGGTCTGTTGATCGCCGCGCTCGCCCTGATCGCGCTGGTCCTGACATCCGGCGCGCTGTCCGAATTGTCGATCATGCGGGAATATACCTCGCGTCAGGATGCCTTTCGCGATGCCACGTTGCGCCACCTCGGGTTGGCCTTCGGATCGCTGGCGGCGGCGGCGCTGATCGGGCTGCCCCTCGGCGTCTGGGCGCATCGGCGCGCGCCGCTGAGGCAAGGGCTCTTGCCGGTTCTCAGCTTTTTGCAAACAATCCCGTCGCTGGCGATGTTCGGCATCATGATCCCGCTGCTCGGCTGGGTCGGTGACAGCGTGCCCGGTGCGCAGGCCCTCGGCATTGCGGGCATCGGCTTTGCCCCTGCCTTTCTCGCGCTGGTGTTCTATTCGCTCCTGCCGGTGGTGGCGAACACCGTGGCGGGCCTGCAAAGCACCCCTGCCGCCACACGCGAGGCGGCGCGCGGCATGGGCATGACCGAGGGGCAGCGCCTGATCCGGGTCGAATTGCCGATTGGCCTGCCGGTGATCCTAGCGGGCATCCGGATCGTTCTGGTCCAGAACATCGGTCTCGCGGTGATCGCGGGGCTGATCGGCGGCGGCGGCTACGGCACATTCGTGTTTCAGGGCCTCAATCAGACGGCGACCGACCTGATTTTGCTCGGCGCGCTGCCGACTGTCGCCTTGGCGGTCGTCGCGGCCATCTTGATGGATATCCTCGTCGAACTTGCACAACCAACAGCGGAGACCGCCCGATGATCGAGATTGACCAGATCAGTAAGCTCTATGCCGGCAAGGCGGCGGTCGATTCCGTTTCTATGACGGTCGAGACGGGGACGATCACGGGGATCGTCGGCACCTCCGGGTCCGGCAAGACGACGCTCTTGCGGATGATCAACCGGCTGGTCGAACCGAGTTCCGGCGAAGTGCGGATCAACGGTGAGCCGACCAGCAGCCTCGCCCCGCACATCCTGCGACGCCGCATCGGTTACGCCATTCAAGGGCATGGGCTGTTCCCGCACTACACCGTGGCGCGCAACATCGCCGCGGTGCCCCGATTGCTGGGTTGGTCAAAGGACAAGATCGCGGCGCGTGTGGATGAATTGCTCGACCTCTTCTCGATGGAGCCGTCGCAATTTCGCGACCGCTATCCCGCCGAACTGTCCGGCGGGCAGCAGCAAAGGGTCGGGGTGGCGCGCGCGCTGGCCTCGCGGCCTGACCTGTTGCTGATGGATGAACCTTTCGGCGCGCTCGACCCGATCATTCGCAGCCGCGCACAGGACGACCTGCGGCGTATTCAGCGCACGCTCGGGTCGACCATCATGCTGGTGACGCATGACATGGAAGAGGCGATCCACCTCGGGGATCAGGTCGCGGTCATGGATGCGGGCCGCCTGGTGCAGCACGCCGCCCCGGCCGAGATCATCCGCGCCCCCGCCACCGATTTCGTCGCCGAGATGGTCGGCGGGGTCGAACGCCCGCTGAGGCTGCTTTCCCTTATCCCCGTCGCCGACATCACAGAGGATGGTCCAACCGACGGGGAGGCGATCGACCCGCAGACCAGTCTGCGCGACGCTCTCGCCATGTGCCTCTGGGCGGGGCGCGAGGCGCTGCCGGTCGCGCGGCCGGATGCGCCGCCGGGGCGGGTGACGCTGGACGCGATCCGGGCGCGCGCGGCGGATCATCAATGACGGGGGGGCGGTCGTGAAAGCGGGTCTGATCCTGCGCCTTGTGCTGATTGCCTTGCTGTTGGCCCTGGTGCTGCGACCTGAGTGGTTCGCCTTCGCCTTCGCGCCCTTTGCGCCCGAGGGCGGGCCGGTGATCTATCAGCGCGCTTCGCTCTTGTCCCTCTCGCTCAGCCACCTTGGGCTGGTTGCGGCGGCCTCGCTTGCGGCCACCGTGCTGGCGGTGACACTGGCGATCCTGGTGACGCGACCCGCCGGCGCGGCGTTTCGGCCCCTGTCGCGCACGATCACAAACCTCGGGCAGACGTTCCCCCCGGTCGCTGTGCTGGCGCTGGCGGTGCCCGCCTTGGGCTTTGGCGCGGGTCCGACGCTGGTGGCGCTGTTCCTTTACGGACTGCTGCCAATTTTCGAGAACGCGGTGACGGGCCTGTCGACCCTTCCGCCCTCAACAGTGGAAGCCGCGCGCGGGATCGGCCTGAACCGCTGGCAACGCCTCGTGCGGGTCGAACTGCCCCTCGCCTTCCCGGTGATCCTGACCGGGGTGCGACTGTCGGTGGTCATCGCCCTCGGCACGGCGACGATCGGGTCGACGGTGGCCGCCAAGACTTTGGGTGAGGTCATCATCGCAGGGCTGCTGACCAACAATACCGCCTACGTCCTTCAGGGTGGCTTGATCGTGGGGCTCTTTGCCGTCCTGATCTACGACGCGCTGGTGTCGCTGGAGGTCAGGCTGGCGCGGCGTCTGGGGCTGGAGCGCAAAGGAAGGTAGGCGCGACCTCTCCCACCGGCGCGGATGACAATGCCATCCCGGACGCCAGGCCCTGCAATCCATCCCCGCTTGGCAAAATTGCGACAATCAGTCGATTTGACTGGTTTACCCGGTGGGGTATTCTAGATTGACTTGGGTTTTAGGGACTGACCTATAACAATTCTCATCATGTAGTTGGAGAATCCCATGCCGCAGACGGCAACGACGAACATTCTGGCCATTCTCGAAGCTGACTTCAACGGCATCATCGAGGAATGGCTGGGAACGCAGGTCAGCGAAGGCGTAAAGCGCTCCGACCTTTTCTCGGACAGCGAAAGCCGGTCGCAGAATGCTGAGCTTCTGAAAGCGTTTTCCAAGGGTGTCCGCGCCGGCGTCGTGGACGCGGAGTTCGATCTGGAGGACACGGCCTGGGAAGACCTGCGTGCCGTCCTCGCGGACGTAACGAAGGAACGAGTCAATCGGGGTGTCACGCCCACGGAGATGGCGACCTTTGTGCTTGCGCTCAAGTCACCGTTGTTCTCGCGCCTGGAGGCAATGCTGTCCGATGATCCGTCGAGCCTGATCCAGGAGGTGATGCTGGTCACGCGGCTGGTCGATGCCTTTGCGATCTACACCAACGAAGTATTCATCGAAGAGCGCGAGTTGATTATCGAGCGCCAGCGCGAGGAGATGATGGAGCTTTCCACCCCGGTCGTCGAACTCTGGGACCGGGTCCTGACGCTGCCGCTGATCGGTACGCTGGATTCCGCACGCGCGCAGGAGGTGATGGAGAACCTCTTGCAGACCATCCTGGAACGTCAGGCGGAGGTTGTGATCCTCGACATCACCGGCGTCGGCACCGTTGACACGCAGGTCGCGCAGCATTTGTTGCGCGCGGCGGCGGCGGTCCGCTTGATGGGCGCGGAATGCATCATCAGCGGCATCAGCCCGATGATCGCGCAGACCATGGTGCAGCTTGGTATTGACGTGGGTACGGTTTCGACCCGGTCCAGCATCCGCACGGCGCTGGCCGATGCGCTGAAAACGGTCGGCTATGTGATCACGAAGACAAGGGACCATTGAGGTGGCGGGCGTCACGACAATCCACCTTGTCGAACGAGCGCTGCTGGTGTCCATTCAGGACGACGTGACCGACACGGAGATCATCGATCTTCAGGATCAACTGTCTCACCGTATCTCCGAAGAGGAAGTGCGCGGCGTGGTGCTTGATATCAGCGCGCTTGAAATCGTGGATACCTTTGTCGGTCGGGTGATTGCCCAACTCGCCGGGATCTCGCGGCTGCTGGACGCCGAAACCTATGTCGTCGGGATGCGCCCGGCCGTGGCGGTTACGCTGGTCGAGCTGGGGATGTACCTGCCCGAGACGCGCACAGCGCTGAGCCTCACTCATGCGTTGACACAGTTGCGGCGTGCCTGAACGGGACCTGACATCAGGACAGAACCCCATCGCGAAGGTGATGCTGAACACCAGCCGCGACGTTGTGACGGCGCGCCAGGCCGTCGCGCGCGAGATGAAGGCACGGGGCACCAACACCATCCGCATCACGCGATTTGCCACGGCGGTCAGTGAAATTGCCCGAAACGCCATCATGCACGGGGGCGGCGGTGAACTTTTTGTTTTTCTCGACCGCTCAAAGACCTATCTGATCGTCCGGTGCCGTGATCGCGGGCCGGGGATTGAGGATATGGATAGGGCGATGACGGACGGATATACCTCGGCGAACGGGTTGGGGCGTGGGCTGGGCGGCGCGAAACGGCTCTCCCACGGCTTTGACGTCACCACCACGGTCGGCGAAGGCACCATTGTGACGATGAGTGCCAAGCTGTGAAGCGCTGGATCGACATTGACGACCGCAGCGCGATTGCCGCCGTGCGCAGGTTGGCTCGTCGCTACGGGACCGAGATCAACCTTTCAGACACAAGGTTGGATGAACTCGCCATCGTCGTGACCGAAGCGACCACGAATATCCTGCGCTATGCGGAACGAGGCCGGGTCCTGATCGATATTATCCGGACACCGGGCACGCGCCGGCTGGCTCTGCTGTTCAGTGACGCCGGCGAGGGGATCGGCGACATGGATCGGATGTTCCAGGATGGGGAAAGCTCCTCTGACTCCGCGGGCCTAGGTCTGGGGGCGATCAAGCGGTTGTCCGACAGTTTTGACGTGTTCAGTTCGGCGGATATCGGAACCACGATCGTCTGTACTTTTGACTCCGTAAACGCTGCGCCGACCGGTGTAATCGACATCGGCGGGCTGAGGGTCTGTCATCCGGCTGAACGGGTCTGTGGCGATGACTGGATGCTGCTGCAGACGCGGGAAACCACGGACATCATCCTATGTGACGGGTTGGGTCACGGCGCGCTGGCTGCCGAAGCCTCGCGAGAGATTCTCGCGACCGCCCGTGGCTTTGACGCGCCGCCGGGCGAGATGATGGAGGCACTGACGCAGGCGCATGTCGGCTCGCGCGGAGCTGTCGCGTCGATTGTTCGGATTGATCACGCGAACCTGAGCCTCGCCTACGCCGGTTTGGGCAATATCGCGACACTCTGCATCACGAAATCCGGCACGCGTCGTCTGGCGGTTCGCGATGGCCGCATCGGGGCCGCGCCGACGCGGGGTTTCGAAGAGACGATGCAATTGGCACAGGGCGATCTAGTGATCATGTATAGCGATGGGTTGAAGACCCTGCGCGACGCCGATCTTCCGCCCGGCCTTCTGCATCGCAGCCCACTTCTGATCGCGGGTTTCCTGATCAACCGGTCTTTCCGGGGTCGCGACGACGCCAGCATCGTGGTCGCGCGGATCACCGGGCAGGTGAGCGGATGAAAGCGGTTCGCCTGACAACCCTGCGGCTGGAGCAGAGCGGCGACATCGTGCGGCTGCGCGATCTGACGCTTGCGCTGACCAAGGTGTTAAAGTTCGGAACGTTTGAGCGGACCCGTGCCGTGACGGCCGTGGTGGAACTGGGCCGAAACGCGATCGAGCATGGCCAGAAAGGTCGCGCCAGTTTTTCGGTGACCGAGATCAAGGGCCGGGCGGCGTTGCGCGTCACGGTTCTGGATCAGGGACGGGGCATTCCGCAGGACCGGTTAAAGGCCGATGGTGCCGTACCCTCCCCCCACGGATTGGGACTGGGACTGCGCGGTGTGCAGCGAATGGCCGAGACCTTTGAGGTCGAAACCGGCAATGAAGGCACGACCATCAACGCGACCTTCATGGCGACACTAGCGCCCACCCATGGCTCTGAAATCGTGCAGGAAGCGACGGACGCCCTGCGCGATCTGCAAGGCGCCGATCCCGCCGCCGCGCTGAGCGAGCAGAACCGGGAATTGATGGAGAGTCTCGCGGAACGTGAGCTGCTGATGAAGGAGCTTCATCATCGCACCGGCAATAACTTGGCGTTGATCGTAGCCCTGATCCGAATGAGCAAGTCGGATTCCACGCAAGCAGAAACACGACGCGTCCTCGCCGAACTGGAAACCCGCGTCGGGGCCTTGTCCAAGGCGCATGAGTTGATGCAACGCGCGGCAAATGCCGGCACGGTCGTCGCCTCGGAGCTGCTGCACGAGGTCGCCGCCAACGCGGAACAGGCCTTTAGCGCGGGAACGCAGAAGGTCACGATCGCGGTGCACAGCGAACGCATCGAATTGGACGGCAAGCTGGCCGTCGACCTTGGCCTGATCGTCGGAGAATTGATCACCAATGCCTATAAGCACGCCTTTAGCGGTCGCACCGGCGGAGTGATCGATGTCACGCTGGGCGGGAACCCGTCCGAAGGGCTCAACTTGCTTGTGTCGGACGATGGCACCGGACTGGATGGCGACGCGGATTATCCCGAACGCTCCAATTCCTTGGGTTGGCGGTTGATCCGCACCTTGTGTTTCCAGCACGGCGGCGTGCTGAGTGTCGATGGCACCGACGGACTGTCGGTACGCATCAAGTTTGCGGCCATCTGACCCTTCGGGGACGGCTTATTCGTCGCCTTTGACTGTCAGCCCCAAGAGGCGCCAGACCTGCATCCCACCTCGGTAATAGTGGATCCGGTCAGCCGGGTAGCCGGCCTCGACCATATGGCGAATGGCTGTCGGCGACTGCCCGCACCAGATCCCGTTGCAAAAGAGCGCCACCGGTTTGGCCGCCTCGCAGTCCCAGCCATCGAAATCCGGTTCGCACCCCAACTTGCCAAGCTGATCCAAAACCTGCGTGTAGGGAATGTTGATCGCGCCGGGGATCGTCCCCCCCATGAACCAATCGTAGGTGCGGCTGTCCACCACCAGGGCTTCGGGGTCCTGCAACATTGCGATAAGCTCCAGCTCACCGATTGTGTGTACGCCCTCTGCCGGGCTATGCGGCTGAATGCAGAAATCGGGACATGGACGGGAGGTCAGCGCCCAGTCGTCACTGATCTGATGTTTCGGGTCCTGGACACGCTCGATCGTGACCGGGCCGGTCTCGGTTTCCACCGTGACCGAGGGCATCTCTTTGGTGATCCCAACCACGGTTTGCGCGGTCGCCACGCTGGCCAAGGCCGACAGGGCTATTGTCATGCAAAGCAGTCTCATGTGTCTCTTCCTTTCGCAGGGGTCTGGCGCCAGTCTAGCGCCGTGCGCAGGATACGTCACCGTCTGGCCTCGCAGGTGATCGTCGCGACCTGGCCAAACCTTCAGCGCAATTGCCGTGCAGAGGCCATGAACAACCGGGCCAGTGTGATCACGGCGGCGAAAGCGATCAGACCGAGGTAGCGTTCATAAAGCCCGTCGACCCAGTTGGGCAGGAAGAAGAAGACCGGTGCAGAGATCGTCCAGACAATCGAGATGGCAATCAGCACGGTAGCGTAAGTGTCAGAGACCCGGTGCGCACCCTTGGACATCGCCCAGGGGATCAACGCCATGAGCAGACCTATCGCGTAGACGAGATAGACGTGGATAACGACCCCTTCGCTGTCGCTGTCGCCATATTCATTGCGCGCCCCGACGAGAAAGACAATCAGGGCAAGTGCGGCGAAGCCCACAACACCAAAGCTCCACCGCCATCCGCCGAGATGCAGATGCGCCGCCATGAGGGCAACGCTGACCAGCGAGGCGGAAAAAGCGTAAATTCCGATGTCGACGATGAACTCGTAGCGCCCTGCCCCGAGGTCGCTGATCGTATCTGCGATCCAGCCGTGGTTCGGCACAAGGATATCGGCGATCACGATCGAGACCCCGAAGACCACGCAACCCAGTACTGCGGTCCAGCCAAGGACGATCAACAGGGTCGCCTGTATTTCCAAGTGTCGCGGCGCAGGCACTTCAGTCATCGGCGTCCCCCTATCATTGCAAGCCTAACGCGCCGGAGCAGGACCTGTTCCCCGACGTTGCTGTTGAAAGACTGCAGGTCAGCGTGAGGTCTCGCGTCATCTCGTGATATGGGACACGATGCCAAAAGCACCTAATAATAAATCACAGTGATTTATTATTGACAGAAGGCCCAGAAATGGCCTATATTTTGGGATCACTGCACCTACGGAAGTATTGCGAGGATCCTATGCGACACGCACAGACCACCGCTGGTCACAGTGACCACGCCCCCTTTGAGGTCGTTCGCGGCACCAATCAAAGCGGGATGCGGGCCCACAACGAAAGGCTCGTGCTGACCTTGATCCGACAAAAGGGCCCGATGGCGAAGAGCGAGATTGCCCGGATGTCCGGCCTGTCGGCTCAAACCGTTTCGGTCATCATGCGTGCGCTGGAAGCAGATGGTTTATTGCAAAAGGGTACGCCAATCCGCGGCAAGGTCGGTCAACCGTCGGTGCCTATGGGATTGGCCGCAGAGGGCGCCTTCTTTCTCGGACTGAAGGTAGGGCGGCGCAGTCTCGACATGATCCTCACGGATTTCCTCGGACAGATCATCAGCCGGGTGCACCTGACCCACCGGATCCCGACGCCGGACAGCGTTGTGCGCTTTGCCAACGACGCGATCGGCCAATTGCTGGAACAATTATCGCCAGAGCATCGCGACCGCGTCGCTGGGCTGGGCATCGCAATCCCGTTCAGGTTGTGGGACTGGGCTGATGCGCTGGGCGTCCGGTCGGCTGATATGGCCGATTGGCAGGATCGCGACATTGCGGAGGACATCGGGGACAAATGGTCCTTTCCCGTCTATTTGAAAAACGATGCCTCGGCGGCCTGCGGGGCCGAGTTGGTCTTTGGAAATCAGGACCGTCCGCCTGACTTCCTATACTTTTTCATCGGCTTTTTCGTCGGCGGCGGGTTGGTTTTGGACAATGCGCTTTATACGGGCCGAACCGGCAATGCCGGGGCGGTGGGCTCGCTTCCGATCAGCACCACGACCGGCGACAGGCGCCAGTTGATCGATGTCGCGTCCCTGGCTACGCTTGAACGTGTTCTCGTCGAGGCCGGGACCGCGCCAGATACGATCTGGGAGTCCTCGCGCACCTGGTCTGTCCCAGAGGCGCACTGCGAGAAATGGATCGCCGAGGCGGCTGAGGGGCTGGCCTCTGCCATCACCTCCTCGGCCTGCCTGATCGATTTCGAATGCGTGGTGATCGACGGATGGCTGCCGCCGCCTGTGCGCGCGGAATTGGTGGCGCAGGTCGAATCCTGCCTCACCCGCAACCGCGTCGCCGGGATCGACCTGCCGGAAGTGCGCGGTGGAACAATCGGTGGTGAAGCACGCGCTCTCGGCGCGGCCAGCCTGCCCTTGTCGAACCGTTTCCTGGTAGATCGAAACGCCTTTTTGAAAGAGTAGTACAATGATCCTGTGTTGCGGCGAGGCGCTGATTGACATGATCTCCGCCCCGACCGCCGATGGGGGCAAAGGCTATGTCCCACACGTCGGCGGAGCAGTGTTCAACACCGCTATCGCCCTCGGGCGGCAAGGGGTTGCGACCGGCATGTTGACCGGCCTTTCGGGTGACATTTTTGGCCAACAACTGGACGACGCCCTGACCGCCAGCGGCGTCGATACGCGGCATGTCGTCCGGTCGGCCCGACCCACCACACTGGCCTTTGTCACCCTATCCTCGGGGCAGGCCAGTTATCTGTTTTACGATGAGAATTCGGCCTCCCGGAGTTTGACGCCCGGTGATATCCCTCCCCTTGCCGCATCCGTCGACGCACTCTATTTTGGCGGCATAAGCTTGGCCTGTGAACCCGGCGCGGAAACCTACGCCGACCTGCTGCGCCGCCATGGCCCTACGCGCGCCGTGATGCTGGATCCCAACATACGGCCCGATTTTGTCCAGGACGAACCGCGCTACCGCGCGCGCCTCGCCCGGATGATCAAACAAAGCGATGTGCTCAAGCTGTCGGATGAGGACTTGGACTGGCTGTCCCCCGGTTCAGAGACCGATGAGGTCAAAGCACGCGCGATGCTGACCAAGGGGCCGGCCGCCGTCATCATCACGCGCGGCGGGGACGGCGCATCGGGCTATCTGGCCGATGACGCGACCATCGACGTGCCGTCAGAGAAGGTCGACATTGTCGATACAGTCGGCGCAGGGGACACGTTCAACGCAGGGGTCCTCACCAGCTTTGCCCACGACGGATTGTTGACGAAATCGGCTATACGCGGATTGAATCGACAACAGCTTGCCACAGCGATGGCTTACGGCGCGCGCGTCGCCGCGATCACCGTGTCGCGTACCGGGGCGAACCCGCCCTGGCCAGACGAGATGTGAGCGCAGGGTCGCGGATCGTACTCAACGCTGACGGTTCTTAAACCGGCACATTGTCGATCAGGCGGACCCCGTCCAGCCATGCGGCGACGAACAGGCGGGCCGGGGTGGAAAGGTCGGTGGCCCGGGCCAGATCGCTTTCACGGCGCAGTTCCAGGTAGTCGATCGGCCCAATCCCGGCCTGCTTCAAACGGTCCCCTGCCGCGCGGACCGAGGCGTCTATCCCGCCGCCATCGCGAATGGCCGTAACCGTTGCACCAAGCGTAGCGTAGATCGCGGGCGCCTGTGCCAAGGCGTCCTCGCCAAGCCTCAGGTTGCGCGAGGAAAGAGCCAACCCGCTGTCCTCGCGGATCGTCGAGCAGCCTACAATTTCCGTCGGGATATCGAGGTCCATCACCATGCGCCGCACAACCTGAAGCTGTTGAAAGTCCTTCTCGCCAAAGAATGCGAAATCGGCGTCGGTCTGCAGCAAAAGCTTGGCCACCACGGTCGCCACGCCATCAAAATGTCCGGGTCGGGTGGCGCCGCATAGATAGGCGGTCAGCCCTTCGACGGAAACCGAGGTCGCAAATCCCTCGGGGTACATCTGATCGAGGTCAGGCAGGTAAAGGACGTCGACGCCCAGAGGGTCGAGAATGCGGGAATCGCTCTCTTCGGTCCGGGGGTATTTGGCCAGATCGTCCGGATTGTTGAACTGCCGGGGGTTTACGAAGAGCGTGACGATGACCCTGTCGGCACGGGCGCGCGCCGCATTTACCAGGCTCAGGTGACCCTCATGAAGGGCGCCCATGGTCGGAACAACCCCGATGCTCTCACCCGCCCCCCGCCAACTGCGGGTCTGCGCGCGCAACTCTGCCTTGGTGCGGAGGATCTTCATTTGCCACCGGCCTCATCGTCAAACAGATGATGTTCAGCGGGGAAGCTGCGGGCGCGGACTTCTTCCGCATAGCTGCGGATCGCCTCACGCGCGGTTTCGGCCAGGGTGGCATAGCGTTTGACGAACTTCGGCTTGAACGCGTCGAAAAGGCCCAGCATGTCGTCCACAACCAGGACCTGCCCGTCACAGCCAGCCGACGCGCCAATCCCGATGGTCGGGATTGAGATTTCGGCCGTGATCTGATCCGCCAGTTTGGCGGGCAATTTCTCCAGCACGACAGAACACGCGCCGGCGTCTGCGACCGCCTTGGCGTCGGCGCGCAGCTTTGCGGCCCCCTCGCCCCGGCCCTGCACCTTGTAACCGCCGAGCGTGCCGACCGATTGCGGCGTCAGCCCGATATGCGCCATGACCGCAACGCCCCGGTCGACGAGAAAGCGGATGGTTTCGGCCATATGCACGCCGCCCTCCAGTTTCACCGCGCCTGCGCCGGTTTCGGCGAGGATACGGGTTGCGTTCCGGAACGCCTGGGCGGGGCTTTCCTCGTAGCTGCCAAAGGGCATGTCGACGACCATGAGGGCGCGGGACAATCCGCGCGCAACCGCCTGCCCGTGCATGATCATCATCTCCATGGTCACAGGGACCGTGGAAGCCAGCCCATGCAACACCATGCCGACACTATCTCCGACCAGCACAACGTCGCATTCGGCATCGACAATTTGTGCCACCGGGGTGGTATAGGCGGTGAGGCAGACGATCGGTGTCCCGCCCTTGCGGGCCTCAATATCCTTGGCCGTTAGGGCCTTTACCGGGGGGGAGTGACTCATCGCTAGCACCTTCCGTTTCCGTAGCGTCAGATTCCTAGGCGCTGAGCTATCTCAACGCAATGGCTGCCGGATTGCTTGCGCAATATTGTTGCGAGACCGTCTCGCGCGTTACGCCTCGACGAAATCCAGCCCAAGGTCAAGGGTCCGCGCCGAATGCGTCAGCGCTCCGGCAGAGATATAATCGACCCCAGTTTGCGCGACCTCGGCGACCCGCTCCAGCCGCATATTGCCCGAGGCTTCCAGCACGAGGCGCCCGGCATTACGCTGGACGGCCTCACGCAGGGTGTCGCTGTCCATATTGTCCAGCAACACCACATCTGCGCCGCCCTCATCCAGCACCTCGTCCAGTTGCTCCAGCGTGTCGACCTCGATTTCCGTACGAACCATGTGCGAGGCTTGAGCCTTGACCGCGGCCAGAACCTGTCGGACCCCGCCAGCCGCCGCGATGTGGTTGTCCTTGATCAGAATCGCATCGGAGAGCGAAAAGCGGTGGTTGAAGCCGCCGCCGTGCAGCACAGCCTGCTTCTCGGCCAGCCGCAGCCCCGGTGTGGTCTTTCGCGTGCAGGTGACACGGCAGAAGGTTCCGGCGGTTTCGGCCACGAAAGCTGCGGTCAGCGTCGCGATACCCGACATCCGCCCGGCAAAGTTCAGCGCGACCCGCTCGCCCGACAGGATCGCAGCGGCGTCACCAGCCACACGCATCACCACGTCACCGGGGCGAACGGTGGCGCCGTCGTGGACCAGCGCTTCGATCTTCAGCGTCGGATCCACCAGGCGGAAGGCCAAAGTCGCCATTTGCAGACCCGAAACCACCCCATCCTCGCGCGCCCGCATCTGCAAGCTCGTCTGCGTGCCGGCCGGGATCACGATCCGCGAGGTAATATCGCCGGAGGTACCCAGGTCCTCCATCAAAGCGGCGCGGACCATCGGTTCGAGGATCATGTCAGGAAGAGGGGTAGAGGTCATACAGGCTCCGTTTCGCAGGACAGGCGAATGGCGAGCGCCTCGGGCAGCGTCATCCGGCTGCGCTGGCCAGTCTCACCGGTCGATTTGGCAAAATCTGTGCGGAAATGTGCACCGCGGCTTTCCCGGCGCTGCAGGGCCGCCGCCGCGATCAACGTCGCCGTCGAGGTCATGTTGGCAAGCTCGACGCAGTCGGGTTGCGCCGCCTCAATCGCGGCAATTTCGGCCAGCGTCCGGCGCAATCCGTCCGCGTGGCGCAGCACGCCGACCCCGTCGGTCATCGCGCGTCGCAAACGGGCCACCAGGTTTGGACTGGCGGGCGTGCCGGCGCCTAGCGGGGGCAGCGTGATCTGATCCGGTGGCCCTACCTCGCCGGCAATCTCCTCAATGCTGCGGGCACAACGCCGCGCAAACACCAGCGCTTCGAGCAAGCCGTTGGAGGCGAGGCGATTGGCCCCGTGCAACCCGGTCGAGCCCGCCTCACCGCAGACCCAGAGATTGACGAGAGACGCACGCCCCTCCGCGTCCGTCTCGACCCCGCCCATGAAATAATGCGCGGCGGCGGCCACGGGGATGACATCGTTCACCGGATCGATCCCCGCGAGCGCGCAAGCCTCGGCCACCGCTGGAAATTCTTCCAGGATCCGCGCGCCCAAAGCGGCACGGGTGTCGAGCGCGGGCGCGTTCCCGGCTTGCGTCTGGGCATAGACGGCGCGCGCGACGATGTCGCGGGGGGCGAGTTCGGCGTCTGGATGTACGTCCAGCATGAACCGCTCGCCCGCGCTGTTCACCAGCACGGCCCCTTCACCGCGCAGAGCCTCGGTCGCAAGGGGGGCGGGATCGGCACCGGTAGCGACTGCCGTGGGGTGGAATTGCACGAACTCGGCGTCCGCAATCATCGCGCCGGCGCGCGCCGCCATGCCGATCACCTGACCACGGATGCGCGCCGGATTGGTCGTCAGCGCAAAAAGACCCCCGGCACCACCGCCCGCCAGCAGGACCGCCGGCGCCTTGATCAGGCAAGAGGCGCTGCCTTCCGGAACCGCGCGCGCCACATGCACGCCGGTGACGCGACCCTCCGCGACCTCCAGCCCCGTTGCGAGCACACCGTCCAGCACCTGAACCGATGCGCAGGCCTGAACCTCGGCCACGAGGGCGCGCATGATCTCCGCGCCCGCCTTGTCGCCGCTGACCCGCACCACACGCGCAAAGCTGTGCGCAGCCTCGCGCGACATCACGTAGCCGCCGCTCGCCGTGCGATCAAAGGCCGTACCGCGTCGCGTCAGGTCGAGAATGTGGTCGCGTGCCTCTTCGGTCACGAGCCGGGCAATATCCGGCGCGACCAGTCCGGCCCCGGCGCGCAGGGTGTCGCGGGCGTGAGCCTCGGCGCTATCGGTCGGATCCATCGCCGCCGCGACGCCCCCCTGCGCCCAGACGGAACTGGCGCCTTCGCCGATCGGGTCCGGAGAGATCAGCAGAACCGGGCGAGGCGCAAGGTTGAGCGCGGCGTAAAGCGCGGCCAGACCCGCCCCGACAATCACCACCCGATCGGTGGCCAAGCCCTTCATCGCGAACCTCAGGCCGCCGGTTTGCGCGAAAGGTCGATCATCCGCTGCACTGCAATGCGCGCCTTTGCGGCGACGCTTTCGTCGACCTCGACAGCGCCCTCCATGCTGTGCAGAGACCAGAGGACCTTTTCCAGCGTGATCATCTTCATGTAGGGGCACATATTGCAGGGACCGACGAAATCGACCTGCGGCAAGGAGTCGGCGATGTTGGAGGCCATCGAACATTCCGTCACCAGCATCGCCTTTTCAGGCAGCTCGCTAGAGACGTAGTCGATGATCCCGCTGGTGGAGCCTGAAAAATCCGCTTCCGCCACCACGTCCGGCGGGCATTCGGGATGCGCGATGATGCGGGTGTCGGGATTCCACTCGCGGAAATCGCGCAGATCCTTGGCGGTGTATTGTTCGTGCACGATGCAAGCACCGTCCCACCAGACGATGCGTTTCTGCGGCACCTCCTTGGCGATGTTCTGCGCCAGATACTTGTCCGGCGTCATGATCACCGTGTCGCTTTCCATCGCGGCGACGATCTGCGCGGCATTGGACGAGGTGCAGCAAATGTCAGAGGCGGCTTTGACCTCGGCTGTCGTGTTGACGTAGGTGACAACCGGCGCACCGGGATATTGCGCGCGCATCTCCGCGATGCCTTCGGCGGTGATGCTTTCGGCCAGTGAACAGCCCGCGCCCATGTCCGGGATCAGCACGGTCTTGGACGGGTTCATGATCTTGGACGTTTCGGCCATGAAATGAACGCCGCACTGCACGATCACATCCGCCTCGACCTCGGTCGCCTTGATCGCCAGTTGCAGGCTGTCCCCGACGAAATCCGCGATGCCGTGATAAATCTCGGGTGTCATGTAGTTATGCGCGAGGATGACGGCGTTGCGCTCTTTCTTCAATTTGTTGATCGCAGCGACATAGGGGGCGTGGATCGCCCAATCCGGGGGCGTGACCACGCGCGACATGCTGGCGTAGGTCTCGTGCATCGCTTCGGCAAGCTCTGTCGAAGGGGTCAGTGCGTAATGTTCACGCAGCTCCGCGCGGTGTGCGTTATGGTCGAGCAAGGGTAAGGCGCTTTCGTTTGGTTGCAGGCCTGCGGGTAGCAGGTTGCTCGGTAGGGTGATGTACCGGGCGTTTGACCCTGAGGCAAGTGCCGTGCGCGCGCGCGAGCAAACGATCGCACCCGATCCTCCCCCAAGATATCGCGCATTACGGGCCGCTGTACCAGCCCGACGGACAGATTGCCGACCCGAAGGCGGAACCGGATGCACCGGTTTCGACCGGGATCGCCATGGCAAACAGGATGCCGCAGCGACACGATCCATTATCCTTGCCCTTTTCCTTGCGGTTCATCCGACCAGGACTACCTCTCAGCGTAACAACCGGTGCCCTCGCCGCTCCCGTGCGGTTCTGGGTACGCGTCTTGAGCGACGACGCCCGCCGGGATCCCGCAACCGACCAGTCTGGAAAAATATGTGCCGCGTCCTTGCCTATATCGGGCCAGAACTACCCCTGGAAAGCCTGCTGCTGCAGCCGGAAAACAGCCTTATTAATCAAAGCCTTGATCCAGAATTACACCCGCAGCTTCAACTGGCCGGGTGGGGCTTCGGCGCGTGGAGCGAGCACCTCTTGAAGCCACGCGAACCGTTGCTTTACCACAGGCCGATGGGTGCCTTTTACGATGACAATACCAAAGGCATAATCCCGAGCCTTCAAGCCAGCACAATGCTCGCCCACGTAAGAGCCGCGAGCTACGATTCGCGTGTGGTGCTGGCGGACGAGAACTGCCATCCGTTTTCGTTCGCCGAGACCCCCTGGATTATCGCCCAGAACGGATCCCTGCCACACTGGAAAATCCTCCAGAGGGAGCTTTTGCCCTATTGCGAGGATCGCTACCTCAGCCAAATGAAGGGCACCACGGATACCGAATTTCTATATGTGCTGCTTCTCTCACTGCTCAAAGGCGATGGTGACAAAGAGGTTCAGGACGCGTTCACGGCCATGCTCAGGCTCATTCTGGACGCGATGAAGACGCTGAACCTCGTGGCCCTGACAAAGCTGAAGATCGCCCTTGTCGCGCCGGGCCGTATCATCGGGGTCAACTACGGTGCAGGCCATAACGGAGAGACCGAGATCGCCGGTGACTGGAAAGCCCTGCGAAAATCGGGTCCGGGACCGAACGATCAGGCCCTCTCCATGTTGCTGGAACCTATGTATTTGTTGTTGGGGAAGAATTTTCAGGATTATGCTGGGTCGTACGAAGTCGATGTCTGCCCGGAGGAGGAGGCGACCTCTGCAATCTTCGCCTCCGAGCCGTTGACCGAGAATGGCGATGAATGGTTGCATATCAAATTCGGCGAGATCGTCTTTCTTGAACGGAAAGGCGAGCGTGTTGTGAAGAAAGTGAGCAAACTGAGTTTGTGAGAGGCGCATGCCGATAGGCAGGCCTTCAACGGAAGGGAATTGTGCAAAGTGGCGGATCGCTATCGAAATTTCCAGGACCTCGCATCGGCTACGCAGCGCGACACAGATTATCGCATTCGCCTGGAGGATCGCGGCACGGCTCCGGTGATCCTCGCCCCGCACGGCGGCACGATAGAACCGGGTACAGCCGAAATTGCCGAGGCAATCGCCGGGAGCGATCTGTCTTTCTATGCCTTTGAGGCCCTGAAGGCCGGGGAGCACGGGGACTTTCACATCACATCGCATCTTTTCGACGAACCTCACGCGGTCGACCTTGTCGGCAGGGCGTCTGCTGCGATTGCGGTCCATGGACGCAAGGATGACGGCAGTGAGACTGTCTGGCTGGGCGGACGTGCAACCGATCTGCGCGATGCCATCGGGGAATCGCTGCGGGCCGCGGGCTTTGACGCTGCACTCAATACGACGCTGCCGGGTGTACATGAGACCAACATTTGCAACCGGACGGCGCACGGCGAGGGTGTCCAGCTTGAACTGCCCAGAGTTTTGCGTCGCAGGCTGACAGCAGAGCCTGAACTTTTGGAACGCTTCGCCCTTGCGATCCGCGACGCGATCCATACCGGTTGTGCAAACCGGCCGGGCGAAGATTCAGCGAGTTCTGAAATCGGGTCGCCGTCGGCGGAACGTGGCGATCCGTCTTAGGCGTAACGCTCCGTGTAACCGGCTCAGCCTACCGATTTACCCAACTCGCAGCCACATCGCCCTGCCGACCGAACGAAAAAGGCCGCGGGATCACCGCGGCCTCTCCTAACTTCGCACGCGTCCCGATTTATCGGAACAGGCTCAGAATATTCTGTGGAGATGAGTTCGCAATCGATAGGGACTGCGTCGCCAACTGCTGTTGCACCTGCAGCGCCTGAAGCCGCGCGGCCTCCTCTTCCATATTCGCGTCGATCATCGAGCCGACGCCGCCATCAAGACGATCGGTCAGGGCACCCAGGAACTCTTTCTGGGTCTCGATGGATTTTTCCGCGATGCCCAGTTTGGTGGCCGAGGATATCGCCGCCGCCAATTGCTCTTCGGCCGACTGAAGCAACGTCGCCTGAGAACCCGCGGACGCGGCCCCGGCCAGGTCGAGGTTGTCCAGAACGGATTGGATCGCACCGAGGTCCTGCTGCATGAAGGTCATTTTGGTGGTCGAGATCGACCCCGAGGACGACCGGCTGATACCCGTCACGACTGTCACGGTCGTCGCCGCGTTGACATAGTCGGTGCCGTTGAAGGTCGATTGGTCGATCGTCGTCTTCATCCGCGCGGCCAGCTCGTCAAGTTCCAGCTGAACGTCGTCGCGGACTTCCTGGGTTCCGCCTTGGGCAAAGGCCACACGCTCGGAAAACTGCTGGGCGAGATCGACCAGCGTCTCGGCGCCAAGGCGGGCGGTGGAAACGGCGTTCTTCTGCAGCGTCAGGTTCTCATCGATCGCCTTGAACATGCCGGAATCGCCGGACATCGTTTTCGAGATCGAGAAATAGGCCGCGTTATCCTTGCCCGAGGAAATGGAGAGACCGGTCGAGATGCGGCCCTGTGTTTCCGACAGGTTCGTGTTGATGTTGCGCAGGGTCGACAGCGCGGTCATCGCGCTGTGGTTGGTAAGAATGGATGACATGTTTACTGCTCCGATAGTCTTTTT